>Ga0157375_10000026_pt1 | contig 222518 bp, 194 predicted proteins | sample M35metaG_FD_115311 | JGI IMG/M metagenome (GOLD analysis project Ga0157375, IMG submission 115311) | Miscanthus rhizosphere microbial communities from Kellogg Biological Station, Michigan, USA - M3-5 metaG | ecosystem: Host-associated > Plants > Roots > Rhizosphere > Soil | place: USA...
CGCGGAACCGGTGGTCCGGAGCGTTCGCGTACAACCCGTGATTCGCGCCTTCGCGCGCAACCGGTGGTCCGAAGCGTTCGCGCACAACCCGTGATTCGGCCTTCGCGCGGAACCGGTGGTCCGGAGCGTTCGCGCACAACCCGTGATTCGCGCCTTCGCGCGCAACCGGCGGTCCGAAGCGTTCGCGTACAACACGTGATTCGCGCCTTCGCGCGCAATCGGCGGTCCGAAGAGTTCGCGGGCAACCCTTGATTCGCGCCTTTGCGCGCAGCCGGTGGTCCGAAGGGTTCGCGCACAACGCGTGATCCGGATTGGTCGGAGGCGAGCCAGGGAGGCGAGCCCGCAAGCGTGGACTGCTGCGGTCTTCATGCGCGATCGCGCAGGGCAAGATATCGACGCCGGATGCGATTGAGCACGCGAAGGCGTGCTCCGCAATCCTAGCCTCGGGCTGCGCCCGGGGAACTGGTGGGGTCACCCAAGTTTGCGGCCGCGAAGGCGGCCGCTATAACGACTCACGCCACCTTTGGCTGGTACGAGCACATCGGATCCGACTCGAACACATCCCCCGTCATCGACCACGCTCTCGCTCGCGATCCGCCGCAGAGCTCGCGGAATTCGCAGCGGCCGCATTTGCCCTTGAGGTTCGAGCTATCGCGCAACGAGACGAAGAGGTCGCTGGAGCGGTAGATATCGCCGAGGACCTGGTGTTTCACGTTTCCGGCTTTGAGCGGCAGGAAACCGCTCGGGTAGACGTCGCCGATGTGGGAGATGAAGACGAAACCTTTGCCCTCGTTCACGCCGCGCGGGGCGCGGGAGACGGCGCCGCGCTGCGCCTGGACGCCGAGCGGCATCGAGCGGGAACCGTGCTGCAGGAAGAGCGTCGAAGCATCGATCAGCCCCGTCGTGGCATCGCGAAGATCGTTCAGGTTCCGGCCATTTTCGAGGGCCATCCTCTGCAGGCTGTAACGACGATAGTGCATCGCCTCCGTGGTGCGGATGGCGAACGGAACGCGCTTCGTGGTGTCGTAGAGGAAGCCGAAGAGATGCTCGATCGTCTCCGGCGTCACCAGGTCGCCGCGTTTGCCGCGGCCGGTCGGCACCAGGAAGAAGACGCTCCACATGGCGATCTCGAGATCCGTCAGCAGCTCCACCATGCGCGGCAGATCGTCGATCGTGCGCCGCGTGACGGTCGTGTTGATCTGTACCGGAATGCCTTCGCGCTTCGCCGCACGGACAGCCTGCAGCGTGATATCGAAGGAGCCCGGAACGCGCCGAAACGCATCGTGTAACTCGGCGCTGGAGGCATCGAGGCTGACCGCCAGGCGCGCCAGACCGTGCTGCTTCATCCGCGACACGGCCCCTTCGGTGAGCAGCGGCGTCGCGCTCGGCGTCAGCGCCGGCTCCAGGCCGCGCTCCTTGGCGTAGCGGATCATGTCGAACGTGTCTTCGCGCTTGAGCGGATCGCCGCCGGTGATGACGAAAATGCGCGGCCCGAGGTCGGCGATCTGATCGATGAGCGTAAAGCCTTCCTTCGTCGTCAGCTCGAACTGGCTGCGCTTCGGTTGCGCCGCGGCGCGGCAATGCACGCAGGCCAGATCGCAGGCGCGGGTGTTTTCCCAGATCACCACAAACGGCCGTTCGTTGAAATCGATCGATTGGTTCATAGCAGACCTCTCGTCCGCGCCCACTCGCCATAGGCGGCCGGCGAAATCTCGGATGGCTTGATCTCCGCGCGGCCGCCCCAGTAGACGTTGGTGTAGGTGAAGCCGATGCCGGCGTCGTTGAGATGCGCATCGATGGCGCGCTTGTGCGCCATCACGTCATCTTTCGTTTCGCCGTGCGCCACGGCCATGATGTTCACGCCGTTCAGCTCCGGGCCGCCGTTGCGCCAGTAGCAGTGCGTGAGGATGGCAAAGCGGCCGATCTCGCAGCCGGCCTCGATCTCGCGCCCCGGCGGCACGGCCCAGTGAAAGAGCCCGTTGAAACTGGAGACGCGCTCGTTGCCCGCCACCGGTTTCGTGTGCTCGAGAAACGTCGAGAAGCGTCCGATGACGCCGCGCCGGTCGAGATCCTCGGCGATCTGAAAGAAGACCGTCGGATGGATGCCGGCGGCAAGCGCGCGGTTCTCCCACATCGCGCCGCCGATCTCGTTCGGTGCGAAGTCGGCCTTCAGGACCGACAGCACATTCCATTCGCGCTCGGAGAGATCGACGACGGCAGGTTGCGTTGGAATCGCCGGCTGCGGCGACATCTCGCCGACGCGCATTCCCTTGCGGCGCATATGCCCGACGCCGAGGACGAAGGCGCGGAGGACAGGCATCACGCGATACTTCTCGGCGCCGGTCTGCTGGCGGAGAAATTCGCAGTGCGCATCGACCGAGAAACCGGCCGGAACTTTCAGCGTGGTCCAAAGGCGCCATTCGCTGCGGCCGTTCTCGCCGTTGCGGATCACCACGTGACCGGAGAAGGGATCGTGGTGAGCGATGTAATCGAACGCCGCGTCGGCGCGCGACTCCTCGATCTTCCAGGCGATCAGCGCGCCCTGGGCCAGGTTCGTGGCCAGGAGCGTCTGCCGCACGCGGCGGATCGTCCCCGCTTCGAGCATGGCCCGGATCCGTTCGACGACCACCGGCATCGGCAGGCCGGAGAGCTCGGCGATCGTGCGCATCGGATCGCGAACGAATCCCTGCACACGGTCTTCGGAGACTTCGAGGATCTGCCGGTTGATCACATCGCTCGGCGACACCGGCGTTTCGATCATCGCAAGCGCGCTCATTCCGGCGCTCCCGAGATCACTTCGGAGTCCAGCAGGTAGCAGCCCGGATCGGATTGCCAGTAGTCGCCCGTGGCCGCCTCGGCGCGCGCGCGGAAGTTTCCGTTGCACACCGGCAGCCACTGGCAGGTCGCGCAGCGGCCCTTCAGCAGCGGCTTGCGGTCGCGCAGCCCGTTGAGCAACTGGATCCGCGTGTCGTTCCAGATCGACGAGAACGGCCGTTCGCGGACCGAGCCGATCGCATGGGTCGAGGTGAACTGATCGGGATGCACGATCCCGAAGCTGTCGACGCAGGCGATGGCGATGCCGGAGCGGTTGCCGCCGTTGTTGCGCATCAGCGAGAGCGCCTCTTCGGCCCGCTTCGGATCGCGGTCGAGCAGCCAGTAATAGATGAAGGGGGCGTCGGCGTGATTGTCGACCGTCATCACTTCGATCTCGCGGCCGGCGGCAGTCCAGCTCTCCACCTGGGTGAGCAGCTTGTTCATCAGCGCACGTTTCTGCGGCGGCTCCAGATCGATGCCCGAGAGATACGAGCCACGGCCGGAGTAGACCAGGTGATAGAGGCAGAGCCTGCCGATGCCCTCGTCTTCGACGACGCGGAAAACGCTGTCGATCTCGTTGAGGTTGTCCTGGGTGACGGTGAAGCGCACGCCGACGCGGATGCCGGCATCGCGGCAGTTGCGGATGCCGCGGATGGCGTCGCGGAACGCGCCGATGCGACCGCGCATGCGATCGTGCCGCTGCTCGTCGCCGTCGACGCTGATGCCGACGTAGGTCACGCCGATGTCGGCGATGCGCCGCGCTTTCTCCGGTGTGATCAGCGTCCCGTTCGTGGAGAACGTGACGCGCACGCCGAGGGAGGTGGCGTAGGCGGCCAGGTCGAAGATGTCGGGGCGGACGAGCGGTTCGCCGCCCGAGATCAGGAGCGCCGGCACGTTGATCAGCGCCAGGTCCTCGATCATCGCCCTCGCCTCGGCGGTCGTCAGCTCGTTCGGAAAACGCGCCGTTTCCGCGTCCGCATAGCAATGGACGCACTCGAGGTTACAGGTCTTGGTTGCATTCCAGACCACCACCGGTCCGTTGCCGGGCCGGGCGCCCGAGGTCTGGTGCGCCGACTGATCGTGATAGCGCAGCCGGTCGCCGAAATAGGATGAACCGCCAAGAAGCTTCGTCACGCTGATCATAGAAATCTCCGTTCGTGGAAGCATCATCGGCCCGCGCCGAACAGCGCGAAGTGATGATGTCTACGGGTCCCTGTGATGCGTGACACATGGTTGTCAGTAGCCAGTGGCCAGTCGTCAGTGGCCAGTGGTCAGTTATCAGTTGTTGAGATGGTTTTTCTGATCACTGACCACTGGCAACTGGCCACTGACCTGCTGGCCACCGATCGAGTGACATTCGTCACCTTCTGGAGTGATTTCGAACGCCGCATCGCGCGACGAACGTTTCTATATTGCGTGACGAGGAGTCTCTATGCCGACGCCCTATAACCTCGAGGTTCACAACGACTGCTCTGACTGCAACGTCCATATGGATCGGACGTTCTGCAACATGAGTCCGGATACGATGAAGGAGCTGGACGCGATCAAGTTCACCGGCATCTATCCGAAGGGCTCGCTGCTTTTCGTGGAAGGCGAGCAGCCGCGCGGTGTCTTCATCCTTTGCAGCGGCCGCGCGAAGCTGACGACGTCGTCCTCGGAAGGCAAGACGCTGATCGTGAAAATCGCCGAGGTCGGCGAAGTCCTCGGCGCGAGCGCGACGATCCTCGGCAAGCCGTATGAAGTGTCGGCCGAAACGATCGAGCCGTCGCAATTGAATTTCATCAAGCGCGAGGATTTCGTGCGCTTCCTGCAGTCGCACGTGGAAGTGTGCATGCACACAGCGCAGCAGCTGAGCGAAAAGTATCAGTCCGCCCAACGCGAGATCCGCTCGCTCGGCCTGTCGCAGACGACGTCGGAGAAACTAGCCCGCCTGCTGCTCGACTGGTGTACGAAAGGCGGCGAGCAGACCCCGAAAGGAACCCGCTTGACCATCCTCCTCACGCACGAGGAAGTGGCCCAGATGATCGGCACGACCCGCGAGACCGTCACCCGCATCTTCAGCGATTTCAAAAAACGCCAGATCATCGAGGTGAAGGGCTCGAGCGTCTTCATCCTGGCCAAAGCCAAGCTCGAAGCGATGATCGGCGGGTCGTAGTTTTTATAGCGGCCGCCTTCGCGGCGGCCGGAATGGTGCGATTTCGTTCCCCGGGCAGAGCCCGGGGCCAGGATTGGCCAGCGCGCCTTCGCGCGCTCATCGTGGTGGGCGCTGGTGGGTCCCATCCGGCGCCGGGGATTGGTCAGCGCGCCTTCGCGCGCTCATCGCGGCGAGCACTTGGGTGCCGAGCTACTAGATCAGTTGCACTCCGAGGCGCTCCCGCGAAAGCACATCTGACTTGCTGTGAAGGCCAACGTTTCGGCATCGACGAGCGACATCGGCGGCCGACGTGCGCGCGAAGGCGCGCTGCCCAATCCTAGCCCCGGGCTATGCCCGGGGAAAACGGAATGCACGCCCGTTTGCGGCCGCGAAGTCGGCCGCAAGAACGGAACTTCGCATCCTGGAACCTGGGAACCATTCGATCCGGCCGCTACAGGAGCCCGATGTCTGCGACCGAGGCCCCCGTCTCGCGCAGCAGGTTTTCCAACTCCTCGGCGAATGTCTTTTTGTGGTGATGTTCCTCTTGCCGTGCGATGTATCGAACCACGGCCGGAACGCGAGAGAGGCTGACCGAGAACGCTCCAAAACCCCGCTGCCATCGGAAACTCCGATCGTGTGATTCGCAGATCCACGATGACGATGATTGCTTCAACCGTCCGACGATCGACGACACCGACTGCGCGGGGTCGAATCGGGCGATGAAGTGCAGGTGATCTTCGACTCCGCCGACGTGAACGTAATTCAGTCCGAGGTTGCGTGCGGTGCCCGCGAAATATGCATGGAGCGACGACCGGAACGAGTCCTTCAAGAATGGACGGCGGTTCCAGGTCGCAAAGACGACGTGAATGTAGATCGAGGTGTATGTGCGCATGGCGTTTGCGCCATGCGGAAGTCCCGGCCCGGATGATACCTCGACCGGCGCGTTGTGGCGACCGCCTTCGCGGCCGCGAATTTGGGGCGCATTTTGTTTCCCGGGCCGAGCCCGGGGCTAGGATTTGGCAGCGCGCCTGCGCGCGCTACCGCGATGTGTCCTGATGCCCGGAGGGCGTTGTGGCGGCCGCCTTCGCGGCCGGAAAATTTGGGGGGCCATTTTGTTCCCGGGCCGAGCCCGGGGCTAGGAGTTGGCAGCGCGCCTGCGCGCGCTACCGCGATGTGTCCTGATGCCGGAGGGCGTTGCGGCGGCCGCCTTTCGCGGCCGCGAATTTGGGGCGCATTTTGTTTCCCGGGCCGAGCCCGGGGCTAGGATTTGGCAGCGCGCCTTCGCGCGCTACCGCGATGTGTCCTGATGCCGGAGGGCGTTGTGGCGGCCGCCTTCGCGGCCGCGAATTTTGGGGCGCATTTCGTTCCCCGGGCTCGGCCGGGGAAACGATGCACGGGCGTCCGAATGTGACATCACCTCGCCGGCGCGAATACCCGCAACATCTCTTCGCGGCCTGGTGGGGGAGCCTGCCCTAAGGCTTTTTCGCGGATCTCCATCATCTCGTCGATCAGCGTTGGGCGGTGGGACTCGTACAGCACGCCGGTCGTCAGGTGTTCCGGTTCGCTGGTGAAACGCATCGCCGCGTTGCGGTCGGTGACGTCGTGGTCTCCGGGAATCGTGGCCAGCTTGGCGCGCAGCTCTTTGGTCTGATGATCGCCGCGCCAGGTCACGCAGGGGGAGATGATGTTGAGGAAGGCGAAGCCGTGATGAGCGATGGCCAGCTTCATCAAGTCCGTCGTTCCTTTCACGTCGCCGGAGAAACCGCGGCCGACCCAGCTCGCGCCGAGGGAGATGGCCAGGGCGCAGGGATCGACGGAGACTTCCGGGTTGCCGTACATCGTCGATTTCGTCTTATCGCCGGACGGCGTCGTCGGCGCGGCCTGGCCCTTCGTCAGACCGTAGATCTCGTTGTCCATCATGAAATAGGCGATGTCGACATTGCGCCGCGCCGCGTGCATGAAGTGATTGCCGCCGATGGCCAGGCCGTCGCCGTCGCCGCCGACCGCGAGCACGGTCAGGTTCGGCGCGGCCAGTTTCATTCCGGTCGCCAGCGGCAGGGCACGGCCGTGCAGCGAGTTGAACCCGTACGTCTCCACGTATCCGGGCAGACGCGAGGAACAACCGATGCCGGAGACGATGGCCGTCTCGTGCGGCTCGATGTGAAGATCGGACAGCGCGCGGTAGACGGAGTTGAGCACGGCGAAGTCGCCGCAGCCGGGACACCACACCGGTTTCAGATCGGTCTTGTAATCGTTCGGCGAATATGGCGAGCAGCTCATGCCAGCACCTCCTCAAGTACGTTCGTCAGCAGTCTTCGAAGCTCGATTTCGACTTCGGAAGCGGCGAGGGTCTTGCCGCCGGAGCGGGAGTGGACGGTGGTCTTCGCCCGCGGCAGATCGACCTGCGTGCGGAGATGTTGGGTGAACTGCGCGGCGTAGCTGACTTCGACGACCAGCAGCGACCGGCACGAGTCGATGAACGCCTGGATCTCGGCCGCCGGCAGTGGCGCGATCATGATCGGCGCGAAGACGCCGACGCGATCTTCGACGCCCATATGCGCGATGGCCTCGCGCAAGACGCCGGCCGAGGAGCCCCAGCAGAGCACTCCCACCTCGGGTTTTTCGGCGCCGAAGCGCTCGAACAACCGGTAACGATCGGCGATCGCTTCGAGCTTGCGATAGCGCTTCGCATTCATCGCTTCATGCACTACGAACGACGCGTTGGGGCGTCCCTGCTCGTCGTGCTCGAGACCATTCGTCTGGTAGATGCCGCCGCACACGCCCGGGACGCTCATCGGCGAAACGCCGTCCGCGGTGTCGCGGTAGCGCCGGTATTCGTGAAGGTCGTCGGGCGTTGCCATGCGCCGCTCGCGCACTTCGTGTTCGAGCACACCGGCGGTGATGGTCTCGCGCCGCTGCGCGATCGACTGTTCCGTCAGCACGATCACCGGCACCTGGTACTCCTCGGCGATGTTGAAGGCGTCGACCGTGGCGTGGAACGAGCTCTCGACGTCGGAGCAGGCGATCACCACCCGCGGCGTATCGCCGTGGCCGGCGTAGACGGCGTGGAAGAGATCGGACTGCTCGCTCTTTGTCGGGATGCCGGTGGAAGGTCCGCCGCGCTGCACGTTGACGATGACCGCCGGCACTTCGGCGATCGAGGAGAGGCCGAGGAGCTCGGCCATGAGGGAAAGGCCAGGGCCGGAGGTTGCCGTCATCGATTTCACGCCGGCGAACGAGGCGCCGATGATCGCGCCGATCGCGGAGAGCTCGTCTTCCGTCTGCAGCGACGAGCCGCCGAGCTTCGGCAGCCATTCGCTGAGAAAATGCAGGATCTCGGACGACGGAGTGATGGGATAGCCGGCGAAGAAACGGCAGCCGGCATGGATCGCCGCGAACGCGGAAGCTTCGTTGCCGGACATCAACAATTTGGGTGACGTGGATGTGTATTCGAGACGCTCGCCGGCGGGCGGCAGCGTTGCTTCCTCGGTCACGCCGCAGTCGAACGCCAGCAGGTTGGCCTCGATCACCGTCTCCGCTTTCTTCTTGAATCGCCGCGAGATGGCGTGGCGTGTGACGTCGAGCGGCAGACCGTAGCGCGCGGCCAGCATTCCGACGGCGATGATGTTCTTGGAGCCGGGCGCGCCGGCTTTGCGGGCCAGATTGGCGAACGGAATGGCGTGGCACGTACGCGTGGCCATTTCGTCCGGCGGCGCATCGGCGGCTTCGTGAAAGATGACCGCATCCGCCGCCAGCACCACTTCGTTCTTGAAGCGCGCGAAATCGGCCCAGCTGAAGACGACCAGGGCATCGACCGCGTCGGCCTGCGCGTGAATGCGCTTGCTGCTGACGCGCACCGTGGCCGACGATTCGCCGCCGCGGATCTGCGGCCCATAGGCCTCGGTTTTGATGACGTGCAATCCCTCGCTGGCGCAGACGCCGGCGAGGATGTCGCCCGCGGTCACGGCTCCGTCGCCGCCGGCACCGACAAAGGCGAAGGTCAGATCGTGCATGTTTCTCCTCCTGTCATGACGATTCGAAGGATCGCCGGAGCATTGCACGCGCGCCGATGCCGATGGTCACGAAGCCGCGTGATTGCCGTCACATGGCGGCTTGATGCGCGACATATCGCGCGCCGCGGGATGGATCGACGATACCTGCGTGCGATGCTCGGTCGTAACAGTGCTGGTGATTGCGGTGATCGCGGCGACGATGCCCGCCGGCGGGTGCTGTCTGATCCCCGCGGCGTCACACGGTTGCTGCCGCACGCGGTGCATCACGGCAGCGCCGGCGGCGATGGTCAAGGCACCCCCAGCACTGGCGTTTTCGATCGTGCCGGCGGCGATGCGCGTCGTTGCCATCGTCATGCATCCGCGTTTCTGCCCGACGGTTCCGATGCCGTCCGTCGAACCGGCACCTCCGCTCACGCTTCGCATTTGATACCGCGTTCTCCCCGGCCAAACTCTCCATCCACCTTCAACGGGAGAAACATCATGCGAAACACACTGCGTATTGCCCTCATCACCCTGCTGCTCGCCGCTCCGATGGCGATTGCCGCGGAGAACCATCACTGCACCGCCGCGAAGGATGCCAACTGCTGCACGAAGGCGGCGGCCTGCTGCACGAATCACGAAGCCTGCTGCAAGGACGGCGCGGCCTGCTGCACGAAGGAATGCAAGTCCGCCGGCGGCACCGGCTGCGCAATGAATAAAGACGGCAAGGCCTGCAATCACGAAACAGGTTGCACGAAGAGCTGCTGCACGACGAAGACGACGAAGTCGTAGGCTCTGTCTGAACGTGCCGGCGGCCGGTCCGCCGGCACGATTCGAGCGCACGTCGATTTTCCGGCCGAGCCCGGGGCTAAGATTTGGCAGCGCGCCTTCGCGCGCTCCTTTTGTTCTTGCCTGGCCCGCTGATGGCTCGCGTCTGCGATCGTTGAGAACGTGAAGAGCGCGCGAAGGCGCGCTCCCCAATCTTGGCCCCGGGCTCCGCCCGGGGAACGCGAGGTCGTCTCAAGATTGCGGCCGCGAAGGCGGCCGCTGCAAGACGAACCAGATGCCTGGCCCGGTATGGCGGCCGCCTTCGCGGCCGCAAATCCGTGTGCACGTCGATTTCCCGGGCCGAGCCCGGGGCTAGGATTTGGCAGCGCGCCTTCGCGCGCTTCCCTTGTTCTCCATGGACGCCCATCACCGCCTCGGGTGATCATCATCACGACTTCGCGTCTGAGCCGGCGCGTACCGTCGTTGAGACCATGTCTCAGCTTGCGAGCAACGCCCAATCCATCGACCAATCGGGCGCGCGGCCGTTGCTGCTGGTGGGGAATCCGAACGTCGGCAAGTCGCTGCTTTTCACGCGTCTGACCAACCGGTACGTCACCGTATCCAACTATCCCGGGACCACCGTCGAGATGACCACGGCCACGGCGGTCATCGGCGACCAGCGGCGCTCCATCATCGACACGCCGGGGATCAACAGCCTGCTGCCGCAGTCGGAGGATGAGATCGTTGCACGCGACCTGCTCCTTCGCGAGCCCAACATCGACGTCATGCAGGTCGGCGACATCGCCAATCTGCGCCGCACGCTTCTGCTCACGCTGCAGCTCAGCGAGTACGCGGTGCCGTTTGTCGTCGCGCTGAATATGGCCGACGAGCTTCGCTCCGTCGACGATGGTCCGGACGTCGCCGCCCTTTCACGAGCCATCGGCGTCCCGGTCGTATCCGTCTCCGCGCTGCGCGGCTGGAACATCGGCAGGCTGAAACAGGAGCTCGGGCAGGCGACGCGGGCGACGATGGCTGTGACCTATCCGGCGGCGATCGAAACCGGTGTCGCTGCGATTCAGAAATTACTGAAGCCCGAGCTTGCAAGCCGAGGAGTGGCCCTTTCGATTCTGGCAGGCGACGTGACGCTGAAACCGCTCCTGCTGGAGAACTGCAGCGGTCACGTTCTCGCGCAGCTCGACGAGCTTCGGGCAAGGGCCCAGCAACATCTGGCCCGGCCGGTCAGCGTTCTCATCTCCCACTGTCGCGTGGCCGCGATCGACGAATTGCTGACCACGCTCCGGCAGTCGTCGGCATTTCGCGAGGATGGTTTTCGCGAGCGCGTCGGCCGCACGTGCATGCATCCGGTCTACGGCATCCCCATCCTTCTCGGCGTCCTGGCCATGGCCTGGTTCCTGGTCGGAAAAATCGGCGCGGGAACGCTCGTCGATTTCATGCAGCGGCAGGTGTTCGAGCGCTTCATCAATCCCTGGACCATCCGCGGCATCGATGCCATCGCGCCGTTTCCGCATCACCATGTGATCACGGACGGCGTGATCACCGCCGCGTACGCGGGACATGCCGTCACCGTGGCCGGCCGCATCGGCCAGACCATGCACGATCTTCTGGTCGGGCCGTACGGCGTGGTGACGATGGCCATCACCTACGCCATCGCCATCGTGCTGCCGGTGGTGATCACCTTCTTCACGTTCTTCGGACTGCTGGAAGACTCCGGCTATCTGCCGCGGCTGGCGGTGATTCTCAATCGCGGCTTCCGCAAGATCGGTCTGAATGGCAAGGCCGTCCTTCCGATGGTCCTCGGCCTCGGCTGCGACACCATGGCCACGCTCACCACGCGCATCCTCGACTCGAAAAAAGAGGCCGCCATCGTCACGCTGCTGCTGGCGCTCGGTGTGCCCTGTTCCGCGCAGCTCGGCGTGATCCTGGCCATGCTGGCGCCTCTCGGCATCTGGGCGACGGTCATCTGGGGCGGCGTCACGCTCCTGACCATCGTGCTGGCGGGATGGGCAGCCTCGCGCGTCATGCCGGGCGAGCCGGGCGACTTCGTGCTCGAGATCCCGCCGATGCGCGTGCCGCGGCTGTCGAACATCGCCATCAAGGTCGCGGCGCGGACGGAGTGGTATCTGAAGGAAGCGGTTCCGCTCTTCGTCGTCGGCACGCTGCTGCTGTACGTGCTCGATGCCACCGGCGCATTGCGATTCGTGCAGCGCGCGCTCGGCCCGCTCATCATCGGCGGATTGGGATTGCCGGCCGAGGCGACGAATGCGTTCGTGATCGGCTTCCTGCGCCGCGACTACGGCGCCGCCGGCCTGTACGCCATGCAACGGGCCGGTCACCTCGATCCGAATCAGGTCGTGATCGCGCTGACGGTGATCACGCTCTTCATCCCCTGCATCGCCAATCTGCTGGTGATGCTGAAGGAGCGTGGCGCGAAGATGGGATGGGCGATCGCCGGCTTCATCGTCGTCTATTCGTTCGGCATCGGCGTGCTGATGAATGCGGCGTTTCGTTTCTTCGGAGTGTCGCTTTGAAAGACAGCGGGTATCGGGAGTGTCCGATGTGCGGCACCGACTTCGCCGCCGCCGTCTGCCGCTCCTCGTGCCCGCTCTCGCGCGGATGCGAGATGACCCGCTGCCCGCGCTGCGGCTACGAATTCGTCGGCGGCGGACGGCTTGCCGGCTTGCTGACCAGGCTTTTTCAACGGAGGTCTCATGATTCACGCGGCAACGGATGAAGTGCTGGAACGTCTCTGGTACGCGGCCGAGGAGGAGCGGACGCCGATGGCATTCGCCGATCTTCACCTCGACGTCAGCGACGAAGAACTGCGCGTCGCGCTCGATACGCTGATCGAAAGCGGCTGCGTCGATCACGGTACCGGGTACGGTCTTTCGGAATCGGGAACCGCGCGTGCGCGCGGCATCGTGCGCCGCCATCGTCTTGCCGAGGTCCTCTTCGTCCAGGCCCTCGGCACGAACCTGCATGATGCCGAGATCTCCGCGTGCGAGATGGAGCACATGCTCTCCGAGCCGGTCGTCGATCGCGTCTGCGCCTTTCTCGGGCATCCGCCCGCCTGCCCGCACGGCAAGCCCGTTCCGGCGGGGGAGTGCTGCCGTGTCTATTCGACGCGCGTCGAGCCGCTCATCCGCCGCGTGACCGAGCTTCCGGTCGGAGCGACCGCGTCGATCGCCTACATCGCTCCGAAAACGCTCTCCCGCATCGACCGCCTGGCCGCCTTCGGCATCGTGCCCGGCAGCGAGATCCGCCTCATCGCCCGCAACCCCAGCTGCGTCGTCGCCTGCGGCGCCAGTTCCATCGCGCTGGACGATGAGATCGGGCGGGAGATTTACGTGCGCACCGCGTAGTGGATTAATCCACTAATCGACTAATCGACTGTCCGTGACACCCATCACACCTCCGAATGATCCCAGTCATCGCGGGGGACGAAACCGGAACCTATCGTCGATTCCGGGAGGGCATGTCATGACCGCCAGGAAAATCAAACGCATTCTCGTTCCCAGCGACTTCAGCGAAACGGCCGATCATGCGCTGCGGTATGCCGGCGGCCTGGCGCGCGCGCTCGGCGCGAATCTCACCATCGTGTATGCCGATCCGTTCGTGCCGCCGGTCGATTTCGCCGGCACGGTCGGCGCATGGGACGAGTACTCGTTCGTCAGCCTTCAGGCGCGCGCGCAGGATCAGCTTCGCAAAGCGGCCGAGGCCAACGTCGATCCTGCCGTGCCGTATGACATCACCATCCGCGTCGATCCGCCGCTGGACGGCATCCTGGCCGAGGCGCGGGCATCGGAAGCGGATCTGATCGTCATGGGGACGCACGGCCGCAGCGGTTTCCGGCGTCTCATCATCGGGTCTGTCACCGAGGCCGTGATGCGTTACGCCAGTGTGCCGGTCATCGCGGTGCCGGCGCAGGCGGCCGGCTCATCGTCGATGCGGACGATCGTCTGCCCCATTCTTGACGACACCAGCGTCGGCGCGCTGACGATCGCGGCGAGCATCGCTCCGCCGGACGCGCGCTTCATCGTCCTTCGCGCCACCGCCGGCGATGACGTCGAAGCCGCGGCCGATGATCTCTTTGCGCTGCGCTCCGCGATGCCGGAAGCGCTGGCCCCGCGCTGCGAGCTGAAGCTTCTCGATGACGAGCATGCCGGCAATCAGATCGAAGGCCTGGCCAGAATCGCGCACGCCGATCTCATCGTCGCTGCCGAACCGGCAGGCCGCAGCGCCTCCGATCTGATTCGCGGGACCTTTGCCGCACGCCTGGTGCAGCACAGCGAATGTCCCGTCCTGACGATCAACGAACTTGCCATGAGAGCGGCGGCGCGCGCGGCGGAACGGGAATCCCGCGACTTCGTTTGCGCGGCGCGATGAGGTGGTCATGATGACCTACGAAGCGCATCCGACTGTGATGTGGGAGCTGACGGGCGCGTGCGATCTGCATTGCCGCAATTGCACCATCGGCGCGACCGAATTCCGGGGCGCGAACGAGCTCTCGACCTACGAGGCCTACAAGACCATCGATCAGATTGCTGCCCTGGCGCCTCGCGAATTCATCCTCACCGGCGGCGATCCGCTCGAGCGCGATGACGCCGGCCAGATCGTCAACTACGCCCTCCGCCGCGGTCTCGATCCGGCGTTCGTGGCCAGTCCGACGTCGCAACTGACCGCGACCGCCATCGAAGGGCTGGTTCGCAACGGTCTGACGCGAATCATCTTCAGCATCGACGGCGCCACAGCCGAAGTGCACGAAGACGTTCGCGGCGCGGCGGGGACGTTCGCGGCTACGCTGCGCGCCATTCGTGTCGCCGCCGAGGCGGGGCTGAAGATCGAGATCAACACGCTCATCACCCGGCGCAACGCCGATGACCTCAACGCCATCGCGGACCTCATCCGGCCGATGCGCATCACGCGCTGGAACCTGCACTTCCTCGTGCCGCTGGTGGCCTCGTCGCGTGCCGGAATGCTGCGTGCGAGCGAAGCCGAAGACGTCTTCGCCACGATCGACGCCATGCGAGAAAAGGAAACGTTCGCCATTCGCGTCGTCGAGGCGCCGCACTACCGCCGGTACCGCATGCAACGCGACCTCGACGAACGCCTGCGCAACGCCGGCGCATGGGCCGACTTCGCCGGATACGAAACGCATGACGGCGGCGATCTGATGGATTCCGCTCTCGAAGGTGCGCGCGGTTTTGTTTTTCTCTCGCACGCGGGCGACGTTCGCGCCAGCGAATTTCTCCTGCTGAGCGCCGGCAATCTTCGCTATCGCCCGCTCGATGCCATCTATCGCAGCAGCGATCTCTTCGTCGCCCTGCGCGATCCCAACAATCTGCAGGGCAAGTGCGGCCGCTGCGAGTTCCGGCACATCTGCGGCGGCTCGCGCGCCCGCGCCTGGACCGTCGACGGCAACGTCTTCGCCGACGATCCGCTCTGCGCCTATGAGCCGGGCCTGCCGCTGCCGCTGCCTGCCGCATGCGGTGGTGGCGCCGAGGCCTAGGGAAAGGAACCCAGAATGTCCACCAGTTTCGCGGTCCAGGAAAAACTGATGCCCTCCACGCACAGCGCAATGATGCGCGCGGCGGTGTTTCACGGCGTCGATGACATCCGCATCGAAGAGGTTCCGCGGCCGCACGCCGGGCCGGGCCAGGCCGTCATCCGCGTGACCATGACCACGATTTGCGGCACGGACGTGCACATCCTCCGCGGCGAGTATCCGGTCAAGCCGGGCCTGATCATCGGCCACGAGCCGGTCGGCGTTATCGAGGAGTTGGGCATCGGCGTGACCGGTTACGACATCGGCGATCGCGTGCTCGCCGGCGCCATCACGCCGTGCGGCCAGTGCAACGCCTGCCTCTCCGGCAACCTCTCGCAGTGCGGCCACGGATCGGGCTACGAGGCCATCGGCGGCTGGCGCTTCGGCAACACCATCAACGGCGCGCAGGCCGAATACCTGCTCGTGCCGGACGCGCAGGCGAATCTGGCGAAGATCCCCGACAGCGTGAGCGATGAAGAAGTGGTCCTCCTCGCCGACATCGCCTCGACCGGAATCGGCGGCGCCGAATCGGGCGGCGTGAAGATCGGCGACGCGGTTGCCGTCTTCGCACAAGGTCCGATCGGTCTCTGCGCATCGATGGGCGCGAAGCTGATGGGCGCGTCGATGGTCATCGGCATCGATGGCGACGACGATCGCATCGTCATGGCGCGCAGGATGGGCGTGGACGTCGTCCTCGACTACCGCCTCGTCGACGTCGTGGACGAGATCAAGCGGCTCACCGGCGGCACCGGCGTCGACGTGGCGATCGAGGCACTCGGCGCGCAGGAGACGTTCGAAACCGCGCTGCGCGTTCTCCGCCCCGGCGGTACGCTGTCGTCCCTCGGCGTCTACTCCGGCAAGCTCCAGGTTCCCTACGAGGCCTTCGCCGCCGGCCTCGGCGATCACCACATCGTCACCACGCTCTGCCCCGGCGGCAAGGAACGGATGCGCCGCCTGATCGAGATGGTGCGCCGCGGCCGGCTCGACCTCCGCCCGCTCCTCACACACCGTTTCAAACTCGCGGAAATCAACGAGGCCTACAAGCTCTTCTCCGAGCGGCGTGACGGCGTGATGAAGGTCGTGATCACGCCGTGATGGCGGCACCCAGGGGTTTCCCGAAAGAAACCTGGATCGCCTTCGCCTCGCTCCTCGGCATCGCGATCTATCTGATCGCGCGATTCGCATTTCATGCGCGCTTCAGCGAGTGGGCGCTCATTGCGATCCTCTTCGCCGGCCTGCCATTGCTCTTCGATCTGCTGAAGAAGCTGGCGGCGTTCGAAGTCGGCTCCGATGCGTTGGCCGGCATCTCCATCATCACGTCGGCGATCCTCGGCGAGTATCTGGCCGGCGCGATCATCGTGCTGATGCTCTCCGGCGGGACGGCGCTGGAGTTGTATGCGACGCGGCGGGCGTCGGCGGTGCTGTCCGCGCTGGCGAAGCGGCTGCCGAGCAGTGCGCATCGATTGACCGACTCCGGACTCGCCGATGTTCCGCTCGATGACGTGCGGATCGACGACCAGCTCGTCGTGCTGCCGCATGAGATCTGTCCCGCGGACGGAGCGGTCGTCGAGGGCCGCGGTGCGATGGATGAGTCGTACCTGACCGGCGAGCCGTTTCAGATTGCGAAGGCGCCGGGGTCTGAGGTGTTTTCCGGCGCGATCAACGGCGTGGCGGCGATGACGATCGTGGTCACGAAGCTGCCGGTCGATTCGCGCTACGCGAAGATCGTGCAGGTCATGGAGCAGGCCGAGGCGCAACGGCCGCGGCTGCGGAGAATCGCCGACCGGCTGGGCGGGTGGTACACGTTGCTGGCGCTGAGCATCGCCGTGGCGGGATGGATTATCGGCGGCGCGCCGCGGCGATTCCTGGCGGTGCTCGTGATCGCCACGCCGTGTCCGCTGCTGCTGGCCATTCCGGTGGCGATCATCGGCGCGGTCTCGCTCGCGGCCACGCGCGGCATCATCATCAAGGATCCAGCCATGCTGGAGCGTATCGATCGCTGCCGGACCATCATCTTCGACAAGACCGGAACGCTGACGTACGGCAAGCCGTCGCTGACCGCCGTCATCTGCGCGGACGGCGTGACGCGCGAGCTTGCGCTGCGGCTGGCCATGAGTCTGGAGCAGTACTCGCGGCATCCGCTGGCCACGAGCATCCTCGATGCCGCGCGTGCCGAGGGGATTGCGGCCGCGGAGGTCTCCGACATCCGCGAACGGCCAGGCGAGGGGCTGCGCGGCCACATCGGCGGCGATGCGATTGCGATCATGGGCCGGAAAAACGTCGACGAACGAATCGCCGCTCAACTTCCTCCGGCCGCGGCGGGGATGGAGTGCATCATCCTGCGCAACGGCCAGTACGCCGCCACGCTCCGTTTTCAGGACGTGCCGCGCAGCGAGAGCCGTTCGTTCGTCGACCATCTCGTGCCGCGGCATCAGGTCGGGCGGGTGATGCTGCTGTCGGGCGATCGCGACGCCGAGGTGCAGCATCTGGCGGATCTCGTCGGCATCGAGAACGTCCGATCGGGCGCGAGTCCCGAGGAGAAGCTGGCCATCGTCCGCGCCGAGGCCGCGAACGGTCCGACGCTCTTCCTCGGCGACGGCATCAACGACGCGCCGGCGATGGAGGCCGCCACGGTCAGCATCGCCTTCGGCCACAGCAGCGATATCACCACCGAGGCCGCGGACGCGGTCATCCTCGAGCCGTCTCTGCGATTGGTCGACGAATTGATTCACATCGGACGCCGCATGCGCCGCATCGCTCTGCAGAGCGCCGCCGGAGGGATGGCCCTGAGCATGATCGGCATGCTCGCCGCCGCCGCCGGCTGGCTCGCGCCCGTGCCGGGAGCGATCGCGCAGGAGGTGATCGACGTGTTGGCGGTGCTCAACGCGCTGCGCGTCGCGGCGGCGCGAAGGGAATTGAACGATCTGAAGGGTTGATCACTCAGGCGAATCGACGTCGATATCCTCAGGCTTGAGGATGACGACTTTACCGTCTTCCCAGATTGCAATCGATTGTCCCAGCTGCTTATGACGCCAGAGCGCTTGTCGAACACCGAGACGAATCGCCTCAGTTGAAGCCTCAACGTCGCAGAAGCGTTCCATGATGGTGCGGTCGTCGTTCATTTCCATGCCTTTGCGATTGTGCTCCAGGTTGATTGCTCAAGGATTTCCGGCTTTGATTCTCTGCTGCCCATAGCCACGAGCTTCGGCTCACGTTCGGAATTGTCGTACATAAGCCACTGGTCGGCGAGCGGACGATAGAACTTGAAAAAGTTTGCCAGCCCGCGCCGATAGCGTTGCCGTATGACGTCTTCAGGGATGCCGTGTCCGCCGCTGGCGACGCGCACGGACACACGTTCGAGCGCGATCGAGACATCGCGCAACCAGAAGAAGGTAAGGAGAAAGAGATACCCGCTCTCTTTCCAGCGTTTGATTCGCTTCGCATACATCACGCCCGCCAGCGTGGTCTCGAACGCAAAACTGATCCCATCCGCCGCGAGCTCATCGAGACGCTGAAGATTCTGGCGGCCAGCCTGAATGGCGACGCTCTGCGGCTGAAACTGCGAAAGACCACGCGCGATCGTGTCGGCGTTCACATACTCGTCAACGCCGAGCCGTCTTCGCAAGAAACTCTCGGCGATCGTGGTTTTTCCCGCGCCGTTCGGACCGGCGATCGCGATGACCGTGGGCTGCATCGCAGCTAGAGTAGCCGACTACGCTCTCGCTAGCGCCACGTGCCGCAGCGAGACATACGATGCGTTCACGCCCTGGCTCAACAGCCGGAGGACGCTGAACCAGATGGCGGGGCTCTCATCGAGCACGCGCAGGAACGACTCGCGTTCGATGAAACCGAGCTCGCAGGAGGTCAGAGCCCGGGCGGTGAGATCGTGCGGGCGGCGGGCGACGACGGATTCGAGTCCCAGGATCTCGCCGGCGGAAAAGGTGCGGATGCGTTTCCAGTCGCCGTTCCTTGCCTGCATCAGCAGCTCGATGGTGCCGGAGTGGATGAGATGGATACCGCGGGGTTGATCGCCTTCGCGGAAGAGGATGGTGCCTGCCGGCCGATGCTGAAGCGTCTCACGCTCGGTCAGGCAAGCGTCCGGAGACGGGCGCCGCGTTGCGAGTTCGGGAATCACAGGTCACCTCGGAATGCACAGTAGCCGTGGCACCCGAGGCACGCTGTGATGAGTGCTACTCGAAAGGGTGACTCAGATCGTCACCAGCGCTTCCAACGCGGCTGTCTGCACGAACATGCTCGAGCCTTTGACTTCGATGATCTTGCGGCGCTTGAAGTCGCTGAGCAGGCGCGTGATCGTTTCGCGCGTGGTGCCGATCATCTGGGCGATCTCTTCATGCGTCAGGAGCACCTTCAGCCGCATTCCCTTCGGCGTTTCTTCGCCGCTGCGCGCACCCCAGTCGAGGAAGAGGCGGGCCAGTTTTTCCGACGTGCTCTGCGACAGGCCGAGGCTGCGGATCTCGCGCTGCGCGGAGTGGTATTTCTCGCTCAGCTGCTGCGCGGTGTGCATGCAGGCCTCGGGATGCGTATTGAGGAAGCCGACGAAATCCTCGCGACGGATGAAGTTGATCTGCGACGGCTCCAGCGTCTCCGCCGAAACCTCGAAGGCCGTGGCCAGGATCGTGCCGCTCAGGCCGAGGACCTCGCCCGCTTCCGCGATCTTGACGATGAGCGTTTTTCCCTCGGACGACGACGTGGTCAGCTTGACGCGCCCGCTGCAGACGATGAACACCCCGCGCGGCTGCTCGCCCTCGACGAAGAGCACGGAGCCCTTCGGATAAATGGCCGTGAACTTGATCGTGTTGAGTAGCGTCACCGCCGGCTCGGCCATATTGCAGAACTGGCGTTCCGCCCGAAACGTGCAGTCGGAGCAGTTGTTCTGAGTGTCGACGTTGTAAGGGGTGTGCATCGTTTCCTCCGTCGCGAGATCGTCACCGCGTGTGGTGAGCAATATCACTCCAGCGCGTGACGAGCGCCCCACCCCCCGGGGTGGGACGGCGAACATGGGGAGGTAGGTGAGGACCGCGGCTCGTGATCGCTGTCACCATCCCTCGTGATCACCTCTACGGCTGTCGATCGCGACAGCGCCCTACGCTGATCTCGAAATCATGAAACGAGGATCTCGATCAATGAGCTCAAAACTCTTTCGAAGCACTCTCCTTGCATTGCTTCTTCTCCTTCCGCTGACGGCCGTCGCCGATGACGCGCCGGCGAAACCGGCCAACCCGAAAACGGCGGACGCCACCAATCCCAATGCCGAGCCGGCGACCCCGTCGTTCTTCGCCGAGACCACCGTCACCGCCACCGGCTCGAAGCGCGACATCTTCGAGATCGCCACGCCGGTCACCGTCATTCGCGCCGAGACGATCGAGCAGAAGTCGCCGCAGAACGCCGCGGAGCTGCTGCGCGAGCAGCCGGGCGTCGACATCAACGGCGTCGGCCCGAACCAGGGACGGCCGGTCATCCGCGGCCAGCGCGGACTGCGCGTGCTGTTCCTGGAGAACGGCCTGCGCCTCAACAATCCCCGTCGCCAGACCGACTTCGGCGAAGTCACCGGGTTGGTCGATCTCAACAGCGTGGCCACCATCGAAGTCGTTCGCGGACCGGCGTCGGTGCTCTACGGAACCGATGCCATCGGCGGCGTGCTGAACCTGGTCAGCAAGGAGCCGTCGTTCCCCGGCAAATCGAATTTCACCGGCTTCGTCGAAGGGCGTTATTCGAACACCGGCAGCCTGACCAGCGGCAGCGCCGGCATGAACGCGCGCTTCGGTGCGCTGACCATGCAGCTCGGCGGAACGAAGCGGCAGGTGGATGACTACGACGTCCCGTCCGGCACCTTCGGCGCCATCCGTCTCCAGAACAGCACCGCCGTGCTCGACTCCGGCGTGCGCGATTCGACGGTATGGGGCAACCTTTCGTACGCGGCAAGTGACCGCGACAAGATCGGCTTCCGTTTCAATCGTTACCGCGCCGGCCAGGCCGGATTCGGCTACGTGCCGGCGAATCTCTACGGCGTCACCGAAGACGTCAAGATCCGCATCATCTATCCCAGCCAGGACTTCGACCGGTACATGCTGTCGTATTTCGGCTCGCCGCTCGATCGCGCCTGGGCCGACTCGGCCAACGTTCAGGTCTACTACCAGCGCAACGCCCGCCAGCTGGCCAACGACATCGATATCGACATCGGTCCCGTCGGTCCGGGCTTCCCGCATTCGACGGTGCACGCCGACACGCTCAATCACTCGGACGTGCAGACCGTCGGTTTCCGCTCCGATGCCGTGAAGATTTTCGGCAACGGACGGCACATCGTCACCTACGGCCTCGAGGGAACGCGCGACCACAGCGACAACACCGACGCGTCGCTGACGACGACCACCATCCGCACGCCGCACGGCAACTTCGTCAGCGCTGAAACCGACACGCTGGCCAATGCTCCCAACGCCACGAACCTGAGCTACGGCGTCTTCGCGCAGGACGAAGTCTCGCTGACGTCGAAGCTGCGAATGACCGCCGGCCTGCGCTATCACAACGTGAAGACCGACGCGATCGCCACTCCCGGCTGGAATGTCTCCGGCCTCGGGTTCTCCGACCGCAACGTGGTCGGCGCGCTGACGACGACCTACCAGATCACCGGCTACATGAACTTCCTGGCGTCGTACGGCCGCGGATTCCGCGCGCCGAACATCATCGAGCGCCTCTTCAACGGACCGACGCCGGAAGGGAGCGGCTATCAGCTTCTCAATCCCACGTTGAAGTCCGAGACCAGCAACAATTTCGACCTCGGTCTGAAGTACCGCCGCTGGGATGCGTTCCTCGAGGCCGTGGCCTTCCGCAATGACATCAGCGGCGGCATCATTCAGGCCTTTCTGTCACCAGCCGAGATTGCCCAACTCGACGCCGCCACGCAGGCCGCCATCAAAAAGAGCGGCGCGCAGTTCACCGTGCAGGATCGCAACACGGAGCGCCTTCGCTATCAGGGCGTCGAGCTGGCCCTCGGCTGGCACTCACACCACGGCATCACGCTCGGCGGCAATTACACATGGATCGACGGCAATCGCATCGATTCCATCAACCCGCCGACCGGCGACAGCTACGCGAACAAGGTCTACGCCTATGCCCGCTACGAGCCGCAGGCGTCGCGCTATTGGATGGAGTACCACGTCCGCCACAACGGCGCGACTGAAGCGAACATCGATCCGAACGAGCCGGTCCCGCCGGTCGGCCGGACGCTGCCATCCTTCACGGTTCACGGCGCCGGCGCCGGCGTGCGGCTGTTCGAAACGGCCGGCTTCTCCAATGAAGTGAATCTCTGGGTCGAGAACCTGACCAATCAGCTCTACGCCGAGTTCTCCAACGCGACCTTCTTCCGCCCGGAACCGGGACGGACGGCGAAGGTCAGCTACCGCGTGAAGTTCTGAAAGGCGGCGGAGCGCTGGCGCGACGCCAGCGCTCCTCTCGTCCTACGCCATCGCCGCAGCGCGCGAGCCGTGCGGACGGCGCTTCCAGGCGATGTACGGCTTGGCCAGCTGCCGCAGCGCGCGGTTCTTGAGCGCGTACAGATCGCTGGCGAAATTCGAGGCGACCAGATCCGCCGTCTCCTCCGGCTGCACCACCAGTGACACTTCGATCGGCAGGATGCCCACCGGCAATCCGGCGCGGCGGCAGGTCTGATGAAGGTGCGCGAACACCTCGTTCATCGCCTGCGGGTCGGGCGGCGGCACGTTCTCCATCTCGCTTCCAAGCGTCGGACGGAAGATGCACACCGTCGGAAAGGCGCCGGCGTTCACGATGCGGTCGATGCCGCGCTTCGTCGCCTCGATCGGCTCCACGCCGGCGATGATCTCGCCCGACACCCGTCCGCGTCCCAGCTTGCGCGCCGTGTACTCCATCGCTTCGAAGAACGCGTGCTGGCCGACGGTCTTCGCTTTACCCGGACAGAGCCGCGCGAAGACTTCGGGATCCTCGAATTCGTAGCAGAAGGAAAAGTGATCCGTTCCCGATGCGATCAGGTCGTCGTACTCGTGGTAGCTGGTGCGCGGAACGGGAACTGCCTGCACGCCGATGAAGCCGCCGACGTGCGTGCGCACGGCGCGGACGAATGGTTGCGCCTGACGCAGACCGTGAATGATCTCGCGGTCGTCGCGATCTTCGTAGTGATAGCCGGTATTGAAGTGCGTGAAGATGCAGTTCGACTCGTTGCGCGCCGCCATAGCCACCTCGACCACGTCCGTGACCCGTTTGCGCGACTCCTCGGCGGCGCCGACGTTCTTTCCGGTCGTGCAGAACTTGCACGCCAGCGACGGCGACCAGGCCCAGTACAGGCAGCGGTTGGAAATGTAGATGCCGAGGTAGTTGCCTTGGAGCACGCCGACACGGCTCATCGGAACGTCGGCGCTCGTATTGCGCGAATACCAGGCCGGCTCGGGCGGAATCGTCACCGCATATTCGTCGAGATTGCGTCCATCGACGACGAAATAGCGATCGTCGTAGTTCTGCAGCGTGAAGGGCGAGTCCGCGGCGAACGGCTCGACGACCGGTACATTTACCCAGATCGGTTTCGGCGCCGCCGGAATGACGATTTCGAGTCCCGATCCCAACCCGGCGCGCGTGCGGCTGATGCGGCGCCCATCTTCATCGGTGTGGCAGGAATCGCCGATGCGCATCCCGCGGCAGAAAAGTTCGATCTCGAGCTCGACTGGTTTCAGCATCCAGCGATTAGAGGCGCGCGCGAACAGCCATCCCATGATTGCCGTCACATGAGCGTGTGATGCGTGAAGGAACGCCGGCGTCCCGGCAACGGGAAGGTCGTCGCGCGCGAAGGCGCGCTCCCCAATCCTGGCCCTGCGCTCTGCGCGGGGAATGATGCGTCCCACGATGTGCGGCCGCGAAGGCGGCCGCTATAAAGATTCGCGCTCATGTTGCGGTGGCCGCCTTCGCGGCCACGATCCCTTGTTGACCCTCGTGTCCCCGCGCACAGCGCGGGGCTAAGGTTGTCGAGCGCGCCTTCGCGCGCGACGGACTGCGGCCGAGCGGCATCGCGGGGTTCATGTGACACCCGGCGCACCCTATGAGCGTGTGATGGCGCATTCGTCGATGTTTACCGCCGGACGCGGCATCCCGCTGAAACGGCCGCCCGCGAAGGCGCGCTCCCCAATCCTGGCCCCGCGCTCTGCGCGGGGAATTGAGGCATCCAACGATGTGCGGCCGCGAAGGCGGCCGCTATAAAGATTCGCGCTCATGTTGCTGTGGCCGCCTTCGCGGCCACGATCCCCGCGCACAGCGCGGGGCTAAGGTTGTCGCGCGCGCCTTCGCGCGCGCCGGAACGCGGCCGAACGGTCATCCCGGGGTTCATATGACACACGGCGCACCCTACATGAGCGTGTGATGGCGCATTCGTCGATGTTTACCGCCGGACGCGGCGTTCCCGAAACGGCCGCGCGCGAAGGCGCGCTCCACAATCCTGGCCCGCGCTCTGCGCGGGGAATTGATACGTCCCACGATGTGCGGCCGCTACAAGGATTCGCGCTCACTTTGCTGGGGCCGCCTTCGCGGCCACGATCCCCGCGCACAGCGCGGGGCTAAGGTTGTCGAGCGCGCCTTCGCGCGCGACGGACCGCGGCCGAGCGGCCATCGCGGGATCCATGTGACACATCGGCGCACCGTACATGAGCGTGTAATGGCGCATTCGTCGATGCCTACCTCGGATGCGGCATCCCGCCGAAACGGCCGCGCGCGAAGGCGCGCTCCACAATCCTGGCCCCGCGCTCTGCGCGGGGAATTGATGCGTCCCACGATGTGCGGCCGCGAAGGCGGCCGCTACAAAGATTCGCGCTTATTTGCGGTGGCCGAGCGTCCATGTGACACGCGACACACCCTCGTGTGCGCACTCCCACGGCCTGTTTTCGGCCTGTAACCGATCCTGTCGCAGGAGGATCCGATGTCACGCATATTGCCGAAACAGGAAGCCATTCCGCGGACCGAGATGATCGCCCTTCTCCGCGCCGAACTGTCCAAACTCACCGATGACGAAAACTCCATCTGCAAGGTGGCTTCGGAGCGCGGCATCTTCTGCAAAGGGTTCCATCGCCACAGCGACGGCGGATTGCGCCGCTGCTACTCCTGGCTCGACAAGCGCCGTCCCGGTGCCTCGCGTGAGGAGATCGAAGACCTCGCCAACCGCTGGCAACTGGCGCGGCAGATCGTCGATGACCTCCCCATCGCCTGCGACGTGCAGCAGATCGAACACGACTCCTGCCGCGGCTGGGACGACTTCTCCAGCGAAGAGCTCTCCGGATTTTTCAAAGAGCTGACCGGCCGTTCCCTGATCGTCGCGTGAGCAACATGACCATGACTATGACCAGCACCATCGCCGAACATCCCGTCGAGTATCCCGCCCATCTCGAAGCCGACGTCGTCCTCCGCAACGGCCGCACGCTGCGTATCCGCCCCGTGCGCGGTGACGACAGCGAGCGGCTGCGCGCGTTCTTCACCACGCTCTCGCCGGCGACGCTGCACGCGCGCTTCTTCGCCATGTGCACCGCCGACCAGGCGCTCCGGTACGCGCCGGCGAGCGTCGACTACGTACACGACTTCGGAGTGGTGGGGGAGGTCGGCGATCGGATCGTTGCCGTCGCTCATTACTTCGCATCGCCGCGCCATCCGCGCATCGCCGAGGTGGCCTTCGCCATCGCCGACGACCAGCAGGGATGCGGCATCGGTACACACCTCCTGGAGAAACTCGCCGTGGCGGCGCGGCTGAACCGTATCGAGCGCTTCGAAGCCGAAGTGCTCGCGGAGAACGCGCGGATGCTCGACGTCTTTCTCTCGTCCGGCTTCGACGTGCTGCGCCGTTCCGACGAGGGAACCATCCATGTCTCCTTCGCCATCGAGCCGACGGACTCATGGCGCTCGCACGCCGCGGACCGCGCGCAACACGCCGCGCACGAATCGATGAAACCGATCTTCGAGCCGCGATCGATCGCCGTCGTCGGCGCGGCACGCCGTCCGGGACAGCTCGGGCACGAGATCGTCTCGAATTTGCAGCGCTCCGGATTCAGCGGCGAGCTGTTCGTGGTCAATCCGAAGGCCACGATCATCAATTGCATGTCCGCCTATCCGTCGCTGCTGGAAATCCCGCGGCCGGTCGATCTGGCCATCGTCGTCGTTCCGGCCGCCGAGGTGGAGCGCGTCATCGACGACTGCGTCACGAAAGGTGTTCGCGGAGTGGTCGTCATCACCGCCGGCTTTGCCGAGACCGGCTCGCTCGGCCGTGATGCCGAGCGCCACCTGCTCGAAAAAATTCGCGCCGCCGGGATGCGCATGGTCGGGCCCAACTGCATGGGCGTCATCAATACCGATCCCGACGTTCGCATGCACGGGACCTTTGCCGCGACCTATCCGCCGGCCGGCAATGTGGCCATGTCCAGCCAAAGCGGCGCCCTCGGCGTGGCCATTCTCGATTACGCCCGCTCGCTCAACATCGGCTTCTCGACGTTTCTCTCCGTCGGCAACAAGGCCGACGTCTCCGGCAACGATCTCATTCAATACTGGGCCGAGGACAAGCGCACCGACGTCATCCTGCTCTACCTCGAGAGCTTCGGAAATCCGCGCAAGTTCGCCGAGATCGCCCGCCGCGTCGGCAAGACCAAGCCGATCGTGCTGGTGAAAGCCGGCCGCTCCGCCTCGGGTGCGCGCGCGGCCGCGTCACACACCGGCGCGCTGGCGTCGAGCGATGTGATCGTCGCCGATCTTCTCCGCCAGGCCGGCGTAATCCGCACCGACACGCTGGAAGAGCTGTTCGACGTCGCTTCGCTGCTGGCCAATCAGCCCCTGCCGCGCGGCCGCCGCGTGGCGATCCTGACCAATGCCGGCGGCCCCGGCATCCTGGCCGCCGATGCCTGCGAAGCGCACGGTCTGACGCTCGCGCCCCTCGGCGACGTCACCACCGAGCGCCTGCGCTCGTTCCTGCCGTCCGCGGCGAGTGTCGGCAATCCTGTGGACATGATCGCCTCGGCATCGCCCGAGCAGTACCGCCGCGCGCTCGAGGTGCTGATCGACGACGATTCCATTGACAACGTGCTGGTCATCTACATCCCGGTGCAGCCGACCGACGCTCCCGAGGTGGCCGCGGCCATCCGCTCCATGGCCACACGCGCTGCCGACAAGACCATCCTGGCCACGTTCATGAGCGCGCACGGTGTCCCCGAGCCGCTCGCCCCCGTGCCGTCGTTCGCCTTCCCCGAGCGTGCGGTCGGCGCGCTGGCCCGCGCCGCGAATTACGCCGAGTGGCGCCGCCGTCCGGAGAAGGAAACGGTTCCGCTGGCGATCGACGAGGATTCATTGCGCGAGATCATCGATAACTCGCTCGAGCGCGGCGGCGGCTGGCTCGATCCAAGCGAAGTCGATCGTCTGCTGAACGCCGCCGGAATCAAAACGCCTGGCGGTGTGATTGCCGCGGACGCCGCGCAGGCCTTCGAAGCCGCCATGCGCATCGCCCAGCCGGTAGCGCTCAAGGCCATTGGCCCGAATCTGCTCCACAAGAGCGATCGCGGTGGCGTGCGCCTCGGACTCGAGACCGAATGCGACGCCCGCGATGCCTTCGTCGAGATGAAGCGCCGCCTCGGCGACGACATGACCGCCGCCTACGTCCAACCGATGATCGCCGGCGGCGTGGAAGTAATGCTCGGCGCCACCGACGACCCCACCTTCGGCCACGTCCTCGCCTTCGGCGCCGGCGGCACCCTGGTCGAGCTCATCGCCGACGTCGCCTTCCGCATCCACCCCCTGACCCCAACCGACGCCGACGACATCATCCAGCAAACCCGCTGCGCCAAACTGCTGGCGGGCATCCACGGCGCGTCACCAAGCGACGTCCCCGCCCTCCACGATGCCATCCTCCGACTCTCGACCCTGATCACCATCTGCCCCGAGATCCGGGAGCTGGATATCAATCCGTTGAAGGTGCTGGAGCATGGGGTTGTTGCGCTCGACGCGCGCGTGCGGGTGGAGAGGATCGTGCCTGCGCCGCCATCGCGGAGGATCGCGTATTGAGAGACCGTATCTGCGGATGACGTTGAGCCGATGGAGCGCTGGCGTCCTCGCCGGCTGGATAGGCGTGCGTCCCGCCGCCTATCGCGCCAGAAACCAACATTACGCCTGGTACCACGGCGGCTAGGGCGCGGTGCCACGCTACCCGCTGATCTTTTTCCGCAGCGCGTACCCCACCACTTCGGCGCGGTTGTGCAGGCGCATCTTGTCGAGGATGTTGCGGACGTGGAACTTGACCGTGTTCTCGCTCAGATCGAGGCGTTTGGCCAGCTTGCGGTTCGAGGTCACGCCTTCGACCATGAGCTGGAGGACTTCGAGCTCGCGGGCGGTGAGAGAGTCGGGTTCGGTTTCGGATATTTTCGGCGCGGCGTTCGGCTTGGCGAACTCCTGGAGCAGCTTGCGCGCGAGCGCGGGAGTGAGCGCCGGCTCGCCGGCGGCTGCACGGTCGAGGAGGGCGAAGAAATCGCCGGCCTCGAGGTTTTTGAGCAGGTACCCCTGCGCACCGGCCTTGATCGCTTCGAAGAGCGTCTCGTCCTGGTCCGAGGCGGTGAGAATGACCACCTTGACCTCGGGCATTTCGGCGGCGATCAGGCGCGTGGCGGCGACGCCGTCCAGCTCCGGCATCGAGACGTCCATGAGCACGAATTCGGGTCTCAGTTTGCGCGCCAGCTCGATGGCCTCGCGGCCGTTGTGCGCCTCGCCCACGACTTCGTGTCCCTGCGCCTCCAACAGGCTGCGAAGGCCGTCGCGGAAGAGGGGATGGTCGTCGGCGATCAGGATGCGCACGGGGAAAGTGTAATCGCGGTCAGCGTCCGGACAGCGGGATGTCGACGCGGATGGTCGTTCCGCCGCCCGGCGTGCTTTCGATCGTGAACGTGGCCCCGATCGATTCGGCACGTTCCCGCATGGTCGCCAGGCCGAAGCGGGGGAAGACGCTGCGGCTGAGCGTTCCCTGCGCGAAGCCGGCGCCGTTGTCGGTCACGGCCAGACGCAGCATTCCGTCGCGCCGGCGGACGTCGACCGAGGCGGTGGTGGCCCGCGAATGTTTGCGGACGTTGGTCAGCGACTCCTGGATGATGCGGACGAGTTGCAGCTCGTTGCCCGGAGGAAGGACGACATCGGGATCGACGGTGAGCCGCGTGTCGATGCCGGTCTGTTCCCGCCAGCGATCGATGTACTCCTGCAGCACGTCCTGAAACGATCGCGTGGCCTCGGGCAGCGTTCGGAGGTCGACGATCGATTCGCGCACGTCGCTGTACGCCTCGCGCGCGGCCTTGGCGAGTTGCTGGAGCTGCTCCAACCCCTCGTCGGTCTTGTTCCGGCGGATGTATTCGGTCGCGGCCTGGACCTTGGTGTTCACGTAGCCGAGGACCTGGGCGATGCCGTCGTGCATCTCGTGGGCGATGCGAAGGCGTTCCTGCGCCACGGCCAGATCGGCGACCTGCAGGTGCAGATGGGCGTTGTCGATGGCGATGGCGGCCTGCACGGCGAAGCGCTCCAGCGTCTCTTCGTCATCGGGCGTGAACTCGTCGCCGTGCAGTTTTTCGCTGAGGTAGAGATTGCCGACGAACGGCCCCTTGCAGGTGACTGGCACCGCCAGGAGCGAGTGCATGACCGGATGGTTGGGCGGGAAGCCGTGCGACCGCGGATCGCGGCCAATGTCAGGCAGGCGCAGGCGCTCGCCTTCGTGAAGAACGACGCCAAGGAGCCCATGTCCGACGGGAGGCGGCCCGATCTTCGCGCGCTGTTCGGTGGTGACTCCGGAGGTGAGAAAGGTCTGGATGGAGCCGTCGTCATTGACGACCGACAGCGCGCCGTAGCGAGCGCCGACGAGTGTCCGTGCCCGTTCGACTACCTTGTTCAGCACCGCATCGAGCGATAGTTCGGCGGTGACGTCGAGACCCGCGCCGTGAAGAGCGAGCAGCTCCGCGTTCTGCCGCCGCTGCCGCTTGCTGGCCTGGCTGATGGCCCGAACCATCACCGCACCGAAGACGATGAAAGCCACGGCCACGAGGCCGTCGAGAATCAGCCGCGACCGAAACGACGTCTGCCCCACGGTCGATATCCGCAGCACTTCCAGCGTAACGACGATCACCACCGGCCAGACGATGGTGAGCAGACGCAGGCGGCGCAGGGTCATTGGTGAGGAGAGGGTACCAGCCCTCTACTTCTTGTCTTCGAGCGTCACATCAAATCGGGTCGTGCGAATCCCGCTTAGGCGCGTTGGCAACGACCCACCACATGAGCCAAGAAGGGGAGCATGATGGCCCCGGCAGGGGATGGTGGAGACCGTGAGACCGGCACGTTGCGCGGATATCCGCTTTCGAGCGATGATAGCGCTGAGGTCTGAAAATGTCGCGACGATTTGGACGTGCTGTAGTCCTGGTAGTGCTCCTCTCATCGCTCAGTTCCTGCAATAAGACGGAGACGGTGGCACCTGCTTCTCAACCGCAACCCTCGCAGAAGGGGCCGGTTGCGGTAGCGGCGATCTGGGAGACAACGGGCGATCTTGCCAAACTTGGGGCTCCGGCGCTGAAGGCGACACAGCTCGCCTACGAGCACTACACCAGTGCGAAGCGCGGCCCGGTGGTGAAACTTGAAATGCAAGACACGCAGTCCACGCCTCAAGGTGCTGCCTCGGCCTTTCAGGCGGCGTCGGTGCGAGCCACACCGATTGCAGTGATCGGACCGTTGACGAGCGGCGCCGCAATGACAATTTCTCCGCTTGCGGAGCGGCAGGGCGTCGTTCTGCTTACCGTCGCTTCTACGCCCGCGCTGACGACAGCCGGGCCGTATACGTTCCGCACATATCCCAGCGACTCGTACGAGGCTGCGGTCATGGCCCGCTACATTTTGGCGAACGATCACCATCGCCGAATCAGTGTCATTTATCCACAGAATGACTATGGGTCTGGATTGGCCGAGGCGTTTCGCAGGGCGGCAGACAAGCAGCTTCAGATTGTGCAGTTCGAGGCTTATCCCGAAAAGGGCGCAGAGTTTCGTGCGATCGCACATCGCGTTCTGGCTGCGAAGCCTGAGATCGTTTACGCTCCTGGGTATCCGGTTGGCGTCGGACCCCTGGTCAAGTCACTCCGAAGCGCTGGTTTCAACAGCCAGATTTACTCAAGCCTGGGCATTGAAGACCCGTCCCTCTTCACGTACGCTGGCTCGGCGGCCGACGGAATTCGTTACACGGTCACCGCTTTGCCGAATGCTTCGCAGAATCCCAAACGCGCAGTGTTCGAAGCAGAGTACAAAAAGCGATTCGGCGAAGATGCGAGCTTTCCGGCGCTGTACGGATACGACACAGCGTCTGTGATCTTCGACTCGATTGCGGCCGGGGCAGGCAGTGCGACCGAGCTGCAGAAGGCGCTGGCTTCGGGGAAGTTCTTTACCGGCGTGACGGGGTCATTCACATTTGACGAGAACGGTGACGTCATCCGAGACTACGCAATCAAGCGGGTAGAACAGAGCACGTTCGTGGATGGCGACACAGTCGGGAAAACTCAGCGGTGAAGGCTGTTGCTCGCCGCGGGTTGATTCCCCCATCAAAGCTGCCGCTTTTGCTGCTAGTCGGCGCTTTGCTAGTGCTTGCCAGGACGAGCTCCTCGGCGCCATCGCCAGCCGCTTCACGGCAGCCGGGGAAGTCTATCGCACAATCACTGCCTAGCAGCTCGGAGAGCGGCGGGATCGATGAGCATGGAGGGCCAGGCTCCGGAATTGACGATGCAGAGAAACTGCATGTCCCGGAGATTCTCTACGCCTTCTTCGCTTTTTTTGCATCTGTGCCGACGATTTTCATTCCGCTTACGTTCAGCCTCATCGCTGCCGTCAAAGGCCAGTACGTGGCTGCCTTGGCCAACCGGGCCCTGGCCTCGGAACACGATAAGATTTTCAACTATCAGGAACAGTTCTTCCATTGGAACGATGCGTTCGCCTCGGCCATGGTCATTTCGTCAGTCACCGCGCTGACTATTCTGGCAATTGGAACGATTGCATTCGCCACCGTGCAAATGACGAGCCCTTATGATTTGTTCTTCGCGATCCTCGCGTTATTGGTGTGCTTGGTTCGGGCGTGCTATTCGACTTCGCAGGCCTTTGGTAAGCGGAGACCGGGCCACGCCGTGGTGAACAGTGTTGCTAGAGAAGACGGCCTATTCACCTTTTTCATTACAGGTCTCGTCGGCCTGTTTCTGGTCGGGGTGATCGCCTGGATAGCCAGGCCGGCAATGATTGGAAGGTGGGTGAAGCGCGACCCTCTCGCGTTGATTGGCGGTCTGGGAATATTGTTTTTGGTCGTTACAGCGGTTTCACCTTCGGTTGGTCGGTATTTCAGAAAGATCCAACGTCGGTGGCGCTCCCGAGAAGCGCTCCCTGACCTGGAACGATCGGCAAAAGAAGCAGCCCTTGATCCGGCACGCCGTAGTCTCATCGCTCTCGCGCTCCAGTGGCAGGTGGTGTTTCTCGTGCTTGCGTATGCCTGGAATGAATTAAGGGAGTACAAGGCGTGGATTCCCCTGCGGGAGTTCCCGGGGCCCGGTGAGCAGGCAATGCATATCCAGCTTCTCGCCAGCTTTTTCGCAATGCAACTTGCCATCCCATACGTGCTCGACTACTTCAATGTTGAGTACAGGGCACTCTTTCCCCAATCGGAGGACGCGAAGCGGGCTCTGATCTCAGCGATCCCGGCGTCCGACTTCGAGAATACTCCGGCTACCGGCCTGGAGAGTCCCCTTTCCAAGAGACAGCGGCATGCACCTCTTCTCCTCAGGTGGACGGGCGCCGTCGTAGCGTTTTCACTCTTGAATGTATTCCTCACCCCCGAGCAATATGGAGTTGCCGGCGGGGTATGGATGCTCTGCTTCGCTCTGACGGTGTTGCTCCTGGCGATGGTTCTCATCTGGTGGGATCTGTATCAGACCTGGTATCCATTCTCATATTTGCGGCAGCATGAACGCGCGCCGCTGTCGCCTGCCTGGAAGGAGATTTTTCTGGAGCAGTATACGGCTGCTGACCGTAAGACGACGCTTTCTACAGGCGCGTTACTTCAATTGATGACCTTTGACAAGTTCATGTATCAGTATGAGGACGATGATTTCACGCGGCTAAGCCAGTCAGAGGTGCAGGCTTTGTTCGACTGCAAGCCAACGGGTGAGTTCCCTTCTCCAAAGAAGCCACGCGAGCAGGTGTTGAGCGGACTGCCGGCGGGTCCTTTGCCGGTGATCTATTTTGGTTGCGGCTATGCCGAATGGTTCCCGGATTTTCATGAACAACTCACGGCGCAGCAATGTCAGCCTGAATACATCTTTGTAGATGCAGTTACGGTCCCGAATTCGGTAACGGACGAGGGCGAAAAGGGTGAGTTGTGGAGAAAGACGACCGAGAACCGGCTGACCGACCTATCGTTTGCCCCTGTTCACGCGGAGACGTTCTCGTTCCTTCGTAATTGGGCGATTCGTTCAGCGGTCGCCACAGAGTCACCAGCAGAGCGGGTGCTTGCCATTTCCAATAGCGATGACTGGTTTGAGCGGTCATACAACACTGTCGACAAGCGGGACATGTTCAAGGGTTGGAAGAGTGGATATACGGCGACCCAGGATGCATTCGAGAAATGTGACGAGATGTTTGTTAATGGCGATCATCCGGGGAATCGCCTGTTTCAAAAGATCGCGGATCCGAAAAGCCATCAACGCCCGTTGATCGTCCTGGCAAACAACACGTACGGGCAACTGATTGATCCTCAGCCTGTGGCATGTGAAGAACACAAAGACGGCGCGTGTTTACACTCAGCTCCCGCGATGTCTCTCGAAAAGCTCAGCCTGCAGTCCCGCGAAACGTTTCTTAAACTCCTGCGCAAATGTTTTCCTTCCGGGTTTTATCTCTTATTGCATGGCAAGATTGACTTCGCCTCCAGCGTTTCCGCTAGTTCCGTGACGCAATCTGCTCCCTATACAGAGAATTGGATCCAGCTGATGGGCACGGAGTGGCCTCGCGGTGTTTTCCTGCTGGGGCGCTGGACGCGCGACGAGGCGAGAAGAGAGGACATTCGACAAAAGCATATGCCGTCAGGTGCGGATGTTTGCCAGCGAATAGGTCAATACATCTCGCCGAGTGCGATGCTCCCGATGTTCTCGCGCTGGCTCTCCACGGAGAAGGTATTGTCAGAGTTGCGAGTCAATCTTGGTAGCGACCTCAAGGTGGCCGTCGGCGAGCTTCGGCGTCCGATGGGAGCAAATTACGTGGCCTTTGCGGAGGTTGGCCCGCCAGCATGACAAATCACTGGTTTTCGCTGACACCTGAGGAGTTTTTTTATCGCTATGGCCGGCGAGCAGAAGTGGAGATTCTGTCGGGCGCCTATGCTCGAGCGGTGGAGGCGAGCGCGCCGTTCGTTTGCCGCTCGTTGATCGACATCGGTTGCGGAGATGCGTCAGTTACGGCGAGAGTAGCGCAACTTGTTGGCGTTGAGCAGAAGGGTATTCTCGGCATTGACGTCAACACAGCTCTGCTCGAACGCGCTGCTGATACATTACCGGCCGCGCACTTCATCGACCTGGGCTGTAGGAAACGGAGAGACTCGACAGCTGATTTGCTCGACCGGGCATTGCGAGCCGCTGCCGACCAGTCGCCGGTAGCGATCGTTCTATGGAATGTTCTGCACCATTTTACCCTCAGGGATCTTCGTCGATGGACCTTTGCCATCCGCGACATTGTTACGCGAGGGCGCCATGTTGCCGTTTTCGCTTCCGCATGGTCGGCAACCGCCAGGGAGGGTGAGATGTTGCGGTCGGAGTTGCTTCCGGTTGGCATTGACCAACGCGTCTGTTGGAACGCAACAGGCCGATTGCGCGACATCACGGATGCGATCGGTGAGGTGGCGCCGATCGTCAAGTCATTCTCATTGCAGCTTTCGGCTCTGGACGTGCGCGAACACTATGGAGATGTGCCCGCAGTTCCCCGAACGGTGATGGTGTACCGGACTTTCTGACCGATGGCCGGTACGTTTCTTCTAAACGCCTCCCTCATTCTTCTGTTCGCGGCGGCGTTGTTGCTTTGGTATCGGTCCTCGGGATTGCTGCTTATCCATCTTGCAGCATTCGCCATGGTTCCTTCATATATGACGTTGACGGTGCTGCGCAGCAGCAGTCGCGACGCGCTCCGCCGCACCGATGGGAAGCTCGATGCATTTGCGGTGGCTGTGTTAGCCGCCGCGATCATCGTCAGTGCCTGTATCGCGGCAGCGCTTAATGCCACATTATTTCGTCCGGCCAGCGGGATGTATCAACAGCGGCGGCGCTTCCTGCGGCCGATCGGCGATCGCGGTCAGGCGATCGTTGGGGGCATAGCCCTGAACACCATTGTTGGCAGCGCGATCGCCATCACCTATGGGCCCGAGGTGCGCCCGCTCGACATGGGTCCGTTCTTTGTCGAGCACTCGTTCGGAATGTTCTCTGCTACCAGCTTTCAGCTGGCCACGGCGGCGATCTGCGCGTTCGTGTTTGCTGGCCTCGCCGTTGCGCTGCGCAGAAGTAACCTGGGTTTGGCAATTCGCGCGGCAGCTTCGAATCCCGGTGTCGCCGCCAATCTTGGTATCCGGCCGCTGCGAGTCGCCGCCGCCGGGACGTTTCTTGGCGCTGTCGTTGCCGGCGTCGCGGGGGCGCTTGCCGCATTCGATGGTGGGCTTGTGCCGGAGCTTGGTATCCGGTGGCTGCTCTATGGCATCACAGCAGCCGTGATCGCTGGAGCGAACCTGGAGCGGGGGTTCTTTCCCGGTGTGGTGATTGGTGCCGCCGCCGTTGCGCTGTTGATCGGTCTGGTCGGTGTGGCGCTGAATCCCGCATGGGCCACCGCAGCGGTGTTTGTCGTTCTCGCCGTGTCCCTTCGTGTGTTCCGCGACGGAATCTTTCCCGCGCGAGCGACTCTGAGGAGAGGGTGAATGGGTTTTGTCTTTCACGTGGCAACGGTAGCCCTGCTCTATGCGACTGCTGCTGCAGGCTTGTCGGTCATCGTGCGCACGGCGGGACTGGTCAGCCTTGCTCATCCAGTTTTCGTGGCGGTGGGGGCCTACGGCGCGACGATCCTCGCTGCTCGTTACCACTTGTCATTTCTGCCCGCCGTTGCCCTGGCGATTGCACTGGCTGGGGCGCTGGCGTGGCTCGTCGTGGGGCCGTTATGCCGGTTGTCCGGCGAGTTTTTTGTACTCGGAACATTCGCGATAATTACCGTAGCCGCGTCACTCGCAACCAATCTGACCGCATTGACGGGCGGGCCGATGGGGCTGTCAAATCGGACAGACGCCCGTCTGTGGGGGATGAGCATGGATACCCCACGAGTTTTTCTATTCATGGTTCTGGGAGTATGCATACTGATTGTACTGGTTACACGCAAATTCGTATTGTCGCTTGGTGGTATCGCGCTGCGCGCACAACGGGAAGCGGCTGTTGATACAGCGCTCCTTGGATATGACGTTGCGCGTCTTCGCCGGTGGGCATTTTCGCTCGGAGCCGCTGCTGCTGGTGCGACTGGCGCACTGATGATCTTCTATGAGCGCTTCATCGATCCTTCGGTACTGTCGCTGGATGCGGCGATGCTCTACCTGAGTTTCACGCTCCTCTTCTCGGCGGAGACGCCGGTCGCATCCGCGATCGGCGCCCTGCTGCTCGTTATGCTTCAGGAAGCGCTGCGGCTGGCGACTCTTCCCGCTCTGGTGGCGGCAAATCTCCGCGTAATCATCGTTGGCGGCGCGGTCCTTCTGATTCTTTCTCACCGCGGCTCGTCATTTGAATCGCCGGACGCTCTCCCGTGAGCCTGTTGCTTCGAGCGGTCAGCAAGAGCTATGGCGGCGTCCGCGTATTGGCGGACGTTTCTCTTGAGTGTCTGCCGGGTCACGTGTATCTGCTGACAGGCGGCAATGGCTCGGGAAAGAGCACGCTGTTGGACGTCATTAGTCGGATCACGGATGCCGACCGAGGTGCGCAGATCGACTATGACGGCAGGAATCTTCTTCGCCTTTCGGCATGGCAACTGCGGTCGGCCGGCGTCGCACGGTTGCAACAGCATTTTGGCGCCTTCCGGCAATTGACCGTAAGGGACAACATTTCATTAGCCCTGAGGGGTGGCGCTCCGGGCGGTGTGGTCTGGACCCCCGCACTGGAAATGCTGCGCGCCGTCGGCCTCGACCCGTCGATGGACGTCCCAGCCCGCAACTTGTCCTTCGGGCAGGCGCGGGCTCTGGCGATCGCCATGACGATCTTGACGGACGTCGGGCTATACCTGCTCGACGAGCCCACGGCTGGACTTGCGCCAGCCGCAGTCGGGACTCTTGCCGATGTAGTCGCTGCCATGAAAGCACGTGCTCGTTGCGTGATCGTCGTCGAACACCGGCTGTTGCCATTTGAGCATTCTGCAGACCAATACCTGGTGATGAAGCAGGGGAGGCTCACGGTTTCCGACGCTGCGAATGGCGAATCTACACATGCTACGAAATGAGGCCATCAGCCGGATCTCTGTCGCCGGAGTATCGGCGTCGTACGGCGGTCGTCCGATCCTCAGTGACCTTGGATTTACCGTCGCTCCCGGCAAAGTCATGGGCATCATGGGTGCAAACGGAAGCGGGAAGAGCACGCTTATACGCGTGATTGCCGGCCTACTGCCGTTCACGTCGGGGAGCGTCAGTATCGACGGAATACCCCTTCCGTCGGGACAACCATGGACGCGCCTGAGCGCGGGCGTTATGCACATTGCTCAAACGATGCCGCTCTTCGACGATTTCACGGTTGACGAAACGATTCGACTGGTTGCGGCCCGGCAACATCTACCTGAAAAGGAGTTTATCAGCGGCATTGAGGCGATGTTTGGCGCTCATGTTTCGCTGACCCGTGTTGTGGGTACGCTGTCAGGAGGCGAACAGAAGCGGATGGCGCTGGCGGTAGCACTCGCGCGCCGGCCGCTCGTTCTGCTCGCGGACGAAGTCCTTTCGGGCGTCGATGATGCTGGGGCGGAGTATGCGGTCGAGGCGATCCGCAGGGGCGCTAATGTCCATGGCACGACGACAATTCTCGTCGAACATCGGACATCGCTACTTTGTCGCCTCGCCGATAGCGTGGTGTTGTTGCGTGAAGGCATGCTTGCGAGAATCTGGACGGACGTGGCGGGAAACGTCGATGAGATCCGGACGTCGGCGTTGTAGTTGCGTCCTGGTCGAAATCAGTACTCCGCGAACGCCTCGTCCGGGTAGCAGTACAACCACCGCTCGCCGGGCTCGGCGGAGGCGATGACCGGATGCTTGGTTGCGTGGGCGTGCTTGGTGGCGTGCTGGTTGGGCGAGCTGTCGCAGCAGAGCGTCGATCCGCATTGCTGGCAGGTGCGGAGATGGAGCCAGCGCGAGTGGATCTTCACGCATTCCTCGCACTCGCGGCGTTTTGCGTGGAGCACGTCGGTGGTGGCGGCGATGTGATGGCAGGGGGCGTCGTTCATGTTCGGGTCCTTTCTATTCGTGCAGGGCGCGGTGGACGAAGGCGACCACGGTTGCCCCTTCGCCGACCGCGGATGCTACGCGCTTGGTGCTGCCGCAGCGCACGTCGCCGACGGCGAAGACGCCGGGCAGCGTGGTCTCGAGCAGGTGCGGCATCCGCGCCAGCGGCCATCGCATGGCCGCGAGATCGTCGGTGGTGAGATCGCTTCCGGTCTTGATGAAGCCGTCCCCATCGACGGCGATGCAGCCGTGCAGCCACTCCGTGGCCGGATCCGCTCCGGTCATCACGAAGACGTGCCGGACGTCGTGCATTCTGCCCTCTCCCGTGTCGACATTGCGGCAGCGCACGCGCTCGAGGTGATCGGTTCCTTCGGCGGCGTCGATCTCGCTGCGCGTGTGCAGTTCGATGTTGGGATTCTCTTCGATACGCCGGATCAGGTAGCGCGACATGCTCTCCGCCAGTCCCGCCGCGCGCACGACCAGGTGAACCTTGCGGGCGGTCTCGGCGAGAAAGACCGCCGCCTGGCCGGCCGAGTTGCCGCCGCCGATGACGAACACTTCCTCTCCGCGGCAGAGCTGCGCCTCGATGTGCGTCGCGCCGTAGTAGACGCCGGCGTTGACCAGCCGCTGGAGATTTTCGACCGGCAGCATGCGGTAGCGGGCGCCGGTGGCGATGATGATCGTCCGTCCGAAGATCCTGCCGCCGTCGGTCTCGATGGCGTACGGCTTGCGGTCGCAGGCCAGCTTCGTCGCTCCCTTGGCGATCATCAGCTCCGCGCCGAATTTTTCGGCCTGGGCGAAGGCGCGCGCAGCCAGGTCCTGGCCGGAGATGCCGGTGGGAAAGCCGAGGTAGTTCTCGATGCGCGAGCTGGAACCGGCCTGGCCGCCCGGCGCATTCGCCTCCAGGACGAGCACGTCCAACCCTTCCGACGCCGCGTAGACCGCGGCGGCCAGGCCGGCCGGTCCGGCGCCGGCGATGATGACGTCGCGGACGCGCGTGCGGTCGATGCTCTCGTTGAATCCGAGGCAGTCGGCGATCTCCTCGTTGCTGGGATTGCGCAGCACCGTCTCGCCGCGGCAGATCAGGACCGGGATGTCGGCATCGCTGACGCGGAAATGGTCGAGCAGCTCCTGCACGCCGGAGTCGTTGTCGAGATCGAGCGAGGTGTAGGGATGCCCGTTGCGCGAGAGGAACTCCTTGATGCGCAGCGTGGCCGCGGAGTGGGTCGATCCGACCAGAACGACGTCGCCGAAGCCGCGCGCGATCAGCTCGACCCTGCGCAGCAGAAAGGCGCGCATGAAGATCTCGCTCAATTCGCTGTCGGTCTGCACGAGATCGAGCAGCACCTGCCGATCGACTTCCACCACCTCGGTTGGCCGCGTGGCCCGGATGGTGACCAGCCCCCGCCGTCCAATGATCATGTTCATCTCGCCGGTGAACTGCCCTGGACGATGCGCGGTGACGAGCTGCTCGCTCAGCCCGTAGGCCCGCACGACTTCGAGCTCCCCATCGATGACCACGAAGAAGGAGTCGACCTGCGTCCCCGCCGCGATGAGCTCCGCCCCAGTCTCAACCGACCGCACCCGCCCATACCGCGCCACCCGCGCAATCTGCGCCTCGGTGAGCGCAGGAAAGATATGGTCGATAGGGGACGACACATTCGGCGCGATGCGATCGCTGGCAGACATGCGTAAACGGTAGCAGGTTGGGGAAGGGGGGCGGGCCTTGAGATCGATTGGAGCGGGCACCATCATGGTCTTCGCGCAAGCGATTTGAGGTCATCGGAGCGCCGGCGAGACGCCAGCGCTCCCCTTCGAAGCCGTTGTATTCTCGCCGTACATGCGCCGCTATCTTTGGATCACTCTCGCTCTCGCGGGCACCTTTCTCGCCGGCTTCGGCATCGCTGAAGCGCTTGGTATTCCGCTGCTGACCGATCCCATGCCGACGCTTCGCGCGGCGGGGCCGTTGGCGGGGGTGATTGGGGTTGGGTTGCTGATTGCGGATGTCGTGCTTCCCGTGCCGTCGAGCTTGATCATGATTGCGCATGGGGCGTTGTTTGGGGTTTGGATCGGGTCGATTCTTTCGCTCATCGGGTCGGTGGGGTGTTCGCTGTCGGGGTTTGCGATGGGGCGGGCGGGGAGGGAGAAGGTGCGGCGGTTCGTGACGGACGGCGAGTATGCGCGGGCGTCGCGGTTGCTCGATCGGTGGGGGATGGTGGCCATCGTCGCTACGCGGCCGGTGCCGGTGATGGCGGAGGTGATGTCGATCATCGCCGGGACCACGCCGGCGATGAGCTGGTGGCAGATCACGATCTCCTCCATTCTCGGCTCGCTGCCGCCGGCGATCGCGTATGCCATCGCCGGGCACATGGCCACCAAGACCGTCGGCGCGATCTGGGTCTTCTCCGCGCTCATGCTGCTGTCGGCCACCATGTGGTGGTTCGATCGCGACGGGAAGAAGCCGAAGCTGGAAGAGCCGGCCGGCTGAGGGGCGCCTACGGAGGGCAGCCCTCGTCCATCCACTGCTTGTAGAGCGCGATCATCGACGGGTCGAGCGGGTTGAAGGGGGGCGCGGGCATCGGGTTGCCGGTGGTTCCGGTCAGGCGGCCGTAGATCATCTTCGCGTTCGTCTTCACGGTCTCGTAATCGCCGAGGTTGAACCGCCACATCATGTTGGCCTGGAACGGCGCGAACATCGGCGCGATGTCGGTCTGGAACGATGTGGTCGTAGTGGCCATGGGGGGAAATCCTCCTCTTCGTCTCTTCAGGTGCGGGGGTCAATCCACATCATTGCGGCAATGGCGATCAGGTAGAAGCCGCTGATCCATTCGGCGTGCGCGGGAATCCAGCGGCGGATGCGCGCGCCGCCGGCGATGCCGAACAGGCACATGCAGGCGCTCACGCTGCCGACCGTCATCGCCGCCAGCGGCAGGGGATATCCGAGTGTGCCCAGGCTGAAACCGATGAGCAGGTTGTCGAACGAGAGTGAGATCGGCAGGCCGAGCAGTGTCCAGCGGCTGTTGACCAGTTTCTCCAGCTGATCGTCGTCGCGCAACGCCAGATAGATGATGACGATGCCGCAGGCGACCAGGACCACCGGTGCGATGCCGTTGGACCAGTGGCCGAGGCGCGTACGGACGGAATTCATCAATAGAAGGCCGGCAAGCGGCGTCGAGATCTCGCAGATGCAGAACGCCAGCGCGAAGAGCGCGCGGCGGGTACGGGTCAGGGGAGTCATGCTGATGGCCGCGCCAACCTGCAGGTTGTCGAGGCCGGCCAGAACGCCCAGAAGAACGATACGCAACATGAGCGATCACGACGGCAGGGCGTAGATGTTCAGCACCCCGCCATTGCCTCCCTGCACCAGCGCGCCGGCCACGACATAGTTCCCGGCGATGGCCGGTCCCATGCAGTAGCCGTAGCCGCCGCTCATCCCGCCGGTCTGGGCGCCGAAATTCTCGATGTCGCTCCAGAGCAGCTTGCCGTCGCTGGCGCGGAAGGCGTAGAGAGCCACGCGCGTCGTGGACATGAACACCACGTCGTTGGCCACCGCCGGAACGCTGATGCCGCTCTCGCCGGCCAGTTTGTAGAGCGGATTGTTCGGATCGGCGGCGGCCGCGTACTTCTTCGGATCGCCGTTGTCGAGCGCCCAGGCGTCGTCGAGCGATGACCAATCGAGCGCGCGGAGGAACGGCGTGCTGTCGGAATCGATGCCGGCGCAGATGTAGTGATAGTTGTTCCCACCGACGCCGATGAAGACCTTCTGCTGCGACGAACAGATGGCCGCCGTGCTGTAGGTTCCGTGAAAATTCTCACCCTGGGTCTGATTCGATTGATCGTTGGTCAGCACCGGGTAGGGCTGGCTGGGATCGTCGACGCCGTGGGGATCGACGGTCGGGATCTGGCTGCCGTCGTTCATGAACGGCAGAAGCTGGCGGGTGGCGATGATCTCGTAAGTATTGGCGTCGAAGGTCATGAAGCAGCCATTCTTGCAGCCGATGCCGACCACCTTGCGGCCGTTGATCTGCCAGAGCGTCGGCGCGCCGCCGATGTCGATGTCGATGTTGCTGACGCGATAGCTGGTCGACGCCGGAATCTGGATGCAGGCCTTGAACGCGCCGGTGCTGGCCGAGAGCACCAGCACGCTGTTGGTGTAGCCGAGCGTCGGCAGCTGATCGTCGGGCACCGGATTGCCGGTGGCGCAATAGAGAGCGTCGAGGTCGGGATCATGGGCGATGCCCGACCAGACCGACGCTCCCTTGGCTACCGGTGCGGTGTCGACGGTGGTGAAGCCCGGAGGAAGTTCCTGCCGGATGGTCTCGGACGGCAGCTGGTTCGGCAGATTGTCCGTCCCGCTCACGTACTGGCAGGTGCAGTAGATCCAGATCACGTTGCCGGTGGCGGCGTCGAGGCAATAGACGAAGCCGTAGAGAAAGCTGTTTTCGCCCTCACCCATGCCGACGTAGACGCGGTTGCCGACCACGAGAGGGGAGGACCATCCGGACGCTTTCGCCTGCGTGCCGGCGGCGGCGAAATCGTTCGTCACCGGCTGGTTGTGGGGCATGTCGGCATAGCGAAGGTCGGTCACCCAGGCCAGGGTGAGATCGGCCTGGTTGAGGCAGTAGAGCTTTCCGTCGAAGGCGCTGAAGTAGACCTTGCCGCCGACCACGGCCGGCGTGCAGCCCATGCCGCAGAAGCCGTGCGTATCGCGATCTTTCGGATCGATGTTCCAATTGAACGTCGCCTCGGTTTGCCCCGTGGCCAGGCTGACCTTGATGAACTGTCCGCCGTTCTGTGCCGCGGCCTCGAGGCTGTTGGCCAGGCCGCAGTAGACGTAGCCGTCGACCACGGCGGGCGTGGAGAGGATCGATCCGTTCACGTTGATCGACTGCGTCAGTTTCAGGCCGGAGACGGTCCCGCTGTTGATCGCGCTGCCGGTCACCTCGCCGGTGTGCGCGGGGTCGCCGTGAAACATCCACCAGTTGCTCGAAGGGTTGCTGGACATTCGTCGCTCCTTACTTTGTGGCCTGCTGCGTGGTCGCTTTCATCTTCGAGTTGGACGGCGGAGGGGCATCCTGGTGCGGCCGGCGGGCCAGGCCCCAGCTGAAGTCGCGCAGGCCCGTGCCGGCGTTGAAGTGGCAGGACATGCAGCTGTTGCCGCCCGCCCCTGTGGCCAGCTGCGCGTTCTGGAAGTACGTCTCCAGGGTTGTGTTCACCGCGCCGTTGACCGGGAAGGCGCCGCCGCAATCCTGCGGATAGACACCGCGGTTCGCCGGCGCCTTGAACTGCGTCGGATTCGCCGGCCATTGCGTGATCACCAGCTGGTAATACTGCCAGATCGAATTCTTCGGCAGCGCCGCGTGGAAGGCGTTGTTCACGTCGACCGTCGAGGCGCCGGGCGGGGTGGTGGGGATGGGATTGAGCCGGGTGACCTGCGTCGGCGTCGGTGTCGGCGGAAGCTGGCCGGGCGCCGTGTAGGTCGGGCGGTTGGCGAAGCCCTGCGTGCCGGTGGAGGGATTGTCGGTGCCGTTGTTGAAGGAGGACGGCACGTTGTCCACCTTCGGCGGAACGTTGTCGACCTGCTCGAAAGTCGACCAGATCCACTCCGGAAAATCCTTCGTCTTCTGGGCGATGTGGAAGCCGACCAGGCCCATGAGCTGCTGGCTGCACTGCTGGGTCTGGGAGTTGTAGACCCAGGCGTTGACGGTGTAGTAGCGCTGCCGCAGCTTGTCCTGCAGGCCGGAGGAGTTCGACGTGCCGCCCAGGCTGCGCCAGGCCGCCTTGATCATGATCGAGTCGCCCGGATTCTGCGGATTGGGCGGCAGCGCCACGCCGGTACACGGCTGCTTCGTGCAGGGCGGAAGGTTCTTCATCAGATACAGCCAGCTGGCCTGGTTCCCGTCCGTCCCGCGGATCCATTCGTATTGCGGCTGGTTGTAGTGGACTTCGAAGTAGACGTAGTTGCTCGACTGATCGACCAGCGGGAAAGAGAAAGCCTGGTTGACGTCCTGCAACTCGGTGTCGCCCTTGGTCACCATCAGCAGCTGCTTGTCGGTCTGTTTCGCCTGCGGGCAGAGCGCCGGCGCGTAGGGCGAGCTGTAGTCGTTCCAGACCGTGGGACGCTTGTCGTATTGATCGAAGAGCTCCCAGTTGGCCTTGTAGGTTCCCCACGTCACCGGCGTGGTGTTGGTCATGCTGGTGAAGACGCTCGGGTTGTTGGGCTGATCGGGATTTCCGCGGCCGGTGCCCGCCGGCCAGTTCAGGGCGATGAAGCTTTCCCACGAGAACCAGTCGAAGAAGGGGCGGGCCTGCTCGGAGGTGGCGTTGGGAGGAGCGTTCGACGGGAACGGCACCGTCGTCGGAATGGTCCCGCTGATCTGGACCGGCGGGATGAAGGGAAAGGTCGTCGTTGCGGGCGTCGTCGTGGCCGACGACGTGGTGGCGGTGGTCGTCGCCGTCGTCGACGAAGTGTCGGTGGTCGCCGTCTCCGGAGCGGGGCCTTTGCAGCCGAGGAGCAGCGCCGTCAGCGCGAACGAAGAGATGAGCATGCGGGGCATCGACATGGTTGTTTCCTTTCGCTGCGCGGTTGGTGGTCTACGTTAGGAGTGTCGGCGGCGCCGGAATCCCTACCCGTGATTGCGGCAGCTAAAACGTCCAGGTGGCTCCGAAGCGGAGCGTTCGGCCCGGCGCGGGGAATCCGAACCGTGTCGGGCGTCCTCGGAAATCGAACAGCACGTATCCCAGCTCGTTGTAGTGCGCGTTGAAGGCGTTGAGCAGATCGGCCTGCAAGCGCAGCTTGCCGAGGTCGTGGGCGACGCGGAGATCGACACGGGAGATGTCGGGCTCGGTGAACCGGCCGGCATCGTCGAGCGTCATTCCCTCGATCCAGCGATAGGTGAGGTCGGCTCGCGTCGTGGCGTTGATGCGGGCGTGCAGCAGGAGCTGCGCGACGTGCTCGGGGATGTTCTTGAGCTGCAGGTCGGGCGTCGTCGTATCGGAGACGCGGGTCCAGGCGTAGGTGAAGGCCGGAGAGATTCGCGCATCGCGCGCGAACGCTGCACTGGCCTCGATGCCGCGATGCAGGCTGCTGCCGAGGTTGTGGTAGGTGAAGATCTGCGGATCGAAATCGATCTCGTCGGTGACGGTCATTCGATAAGCCACGATCGACCACTCGCTGCCGAGCGCCGCGCGGCTGAGGCCCGCCTCGATGTTGCGGGCGCGCTGCGGGCGGAGGGTGGGATTGGAGATGGAGATCGTTCCGCCGGTGCCGTCGGGGTAGGGGCGGGGATCGAAGAGCTGATCGAGCGTCGGCGCTTTGAAGGCCTTCGAGATCTGCACGAACGCGGAGACCGGCTCGGCACCCGATCCGAGTCGTACGTTCAATCCCGCGCGTGGCGACCAGGCGGAGGCGCTGTGGCGCGCGGCTCCGGTGAAATCATCGCGAAGATCGTCGCGGCGAAGTCCGGCCGTGAGCCGGCAGCGCTCGCAGATACTCCATCCTCCCGTCACAAAGATCCCGACGCGATCGCGCGATCCATCCTCGGCGGAGGCAACGCCGAGCCTCTGGCCGGACTGCCCGACCGACGAGTAGCGGCCCGAGATCGTGGCCCGCTCCAGATCCGCGCCGGCCCTCAGCGTTCCTCCCGCAACCTCGGAGGAAACCTCGAAGGTCGCGCCGCCCGCTTTCGTCGTCAGCTCGCGGAACGCGCTGGAGCCGAAACCGGGCGCCAGCAGGATCGTGCGTAGGTTGTCGCTGTCACGCTGGAGGCCGTAGACGGTTGCGTGCAACGGAGTGTTGCCGAACGAATCGAACGCCGCCGCGAGGCGATAGCGATCGGTCTGCTCGCGATCGAAACGGAAAAGCGCATTCGACTGCTCCCGATCGTTGCCGATCTCGGCGAACGTGAGCGGCCCCGGCTCCCGCCGGTCCTTGCGATCGCCCGCGGCTTCGAGCCGCCACCGCGAATGCTCGGCGAAACGCAGCAACGCCAGCTGCACGCCGCGATTGCTGTTGTCCGAATGCGCCCGGAAGCCGCCGGTATCGGCCGTGTCCGCGCGAAGGTCGAGCCGCAGGTTGCCGCCGAGGTCCGCGAAGTAGCCGAAATCGGCGTTGCGTGTGTCGAAGCTGCCGCCGCTCAGATGCAGATCGCCATTCGATCCGGCGTTTGCCTGTTGCCGCGTGAACAGCTGCACCACGCCGCCGAGCGCGGTGTCGCCATACAGCGACGAGCCCGGCCCGTGCAGCACTTCGATCCGCTCGATGTCCTCGGCACGAAAACTCCGCCAGTCGACGTTGCCCGATTCGGCGTCGCCGACCGGAACGCCGTCGACGATCAGCTTCATGTACTCGACCTCGCCGCCGCCGAAAAATCCGCGCGAGGTGATCATCGGCACCCCGCTGGCGTCGTTGTCGAACATCATCGTCACGCCCGGTACGAACGCCATCACCTCGGACAGCGACTCCGCCGGCAGCCGTTCGATCGCCTGCCGATTGAGCACCGTGACCGCCGCGCACGCCTGATCCCGCGGCTGCTCTTCACGCTCCGCGGTGACGACAATCTCCTGTTTGACAGCGGGAACTTTCGGCGCGTCCTGCGCCACGAGCGACGACGAGATGGCGGCGAGGAGCACGAACGGCGACAGTCGAAACGTCATCACTCCACGGGCTCCGAGGCGATCGTGCAGTCCGATGGTTTCGGGGTGATGTAGATCGGGTAGGCTTTGGAGCTGGCGTACGTCGGTTCCCCATGCGTGCTGTGCGGGCTGGAGGAGAGGATTCCGCCGTACATGTAGCCGACGAGCGTGCGCGACTTGATGGCGTCCATCTTCAACACATTATTCTCGTAGCGGGCTGCCGCTGGTGACGAAAAAAATACGGCGCCCGCGCCGAGGAAGCCGGGCAGCCTGTTCATGGCCACGCACTCCGAGGACTTGCCGTCAGGCGTCACCGTCATCGTGGTGATCTCGTCGATGAACGGGAGACCGCCGTCGCGCTTGAGCTCGAGCGTCGGCGGAAAGCGGTAGTAGAGACTGATGCCGCCCAGTTGCGTCGTGTACATCGTCTGCGACCCCGCACTGAACATCGGCACCGTGGCGCAGTTGTACTGGCTCATGAACTGTTGGTAGGAGTCGATCCGTACGTCAGCTGCCGTGGGGCCAGTGATGTAGACCGGTTTTCGATAGGCGTTGATCTGGCCGGGAACGAAGACCCCTCCTCGGGCCACGAGTGCGGGCGCCGCGGCGGCGGTCAGGATCGGCACGAGGGTGAAGTCGCGGCGGTTGAATGGATGGGCGTCAACGGCGGGAGCGGTCGATACGGATTGGCCGTTTTCGGGGGAGAGCTGCGTGGCGTCGATCGTCGAGTACTCGCTGATGGCCAGCGGCGTGCCGATCTTGAAGACGGCGATCTGCTCGTTGTAGGTCTGCACGAAGAGGTTCTCGGCGGTGTTGTTCGGAGCGTAGACGCCGTCGAAGAGCTGCCCGAAAACGAGATAGAACCAGTCGCCGGCTTTGCGCATCTCGCCGCCGGTCACGCGCAGCCTGGCGTCGTGAATCTGGGTGATGAACGGCGCCAGCGGCTTTCCTTTGATGATGGCGTCGATCGCGGCGCTGACGTTGATCGCCGTCAGCGTGTCGAACGTTCGCATGTTGTCGCGTTTTCCCGGCGCGGTCTTGCTGCCGGGCCAGAGCCCGTAGCCGCCGATCACGTAGAGCGTGTCGCCGTCCTGCTCGTACTCCGTGTTCGTCGCGGCCAGGAACGGGCCGGTGTCCGCGGGCAGCGCCGCCGACCAGACCTTCTTCGTGGCCGGATCGATGACCCAGGCGCGGGCGTTCATCTCCGCCGGCGGAAAGTTGTTCGTCGGATTCTTCAGCGTGGCGTTCTTGAACGTGTGAAGGCCGGCCAGACGGCCGCCGACGAAGAGCCATTTGCCGCCCGATTGCGCCGCCGCGGGCGAGTTGAGCTTCGGCGCATCGGCGATGACCACCGCCTTGCCGATCTCGATCGTGAACGGAATCGTTCCCTGCGCGGCGGCGAGCTGCAGCGCGACGAAGAGAAGCGCGAGAGTGGCAAGGATCCGTCTCAATGGGCACCTCCCTGCGCGGCAAACCAGGCCAGGATCATGGCCGTCTTCGGTCCCGAGAGATCGCGCGTCACCGGCATGAAGTGCGGGTGCGTGACCGGCAGCTTCATGAAGTTGGAGATCATCCCGGCGTTTGCGATCGCCGTGGCCTGATCGGAGAGATCGATGATCGTTTCCATGAACGGGTAGAGGACCATGATCTGCCGGAAGATCGGCAGCACGTCGGTCCAGGCGGGCGTCGCCGGAGCCTGGAACGCGTCGTAGACGTGCGCGCTGACGAACGCGCTTCCGTCGCTGATGGTGTCCTTGCTCCAGGTAAACCCTACCGCGTAGACCTGACCGTCGATCGGGCCGCGCGGATTGCCGGGGATTCCCGACGACATCGTGAATGTGGCCGTGCCGTCGGCTCCGAGCGTGACGGTCGACGGCGAGACACTGAGCGGAAGTTGGTTGTTGCCGTCGCCCATCGGCTGCACGCTGAGGGTGACGTTCTGGCCGGCCGGCGGAGGCGCGCCGAACACGCTCGAAACCAGCGTCACCTCGGCGGTGGTGTTGGCGTCCATCCGGTAGACGTGCTGGGTGGCGTCGATCCAGGCACCGCTCGGATTCTCCGTCATCACGATGTTGCCGTTGCTGAGGACGACCAGCGGGTTCGAAGCCGCCGCTGCCGCGTTCGCGCCGAGGGGGAACTCGAAAAGGAACGCCCGCTGGCGATAGTTGTCCGCGGTGTTGGCAATCGCGCCGAGGACGACATTGCCGCCCGAAGTCTGAATCGCGAGCTGGAGCTGACCGGCGTTGGCCGGCGTTCCGTCGCCCTTGAACGGAAGAGCATTGCCGAGGTCGATGGTGACGACGTTGCGGGTCGTATCGACTAGTGCCGGCGCCAGATTGAAGTGCTTGTTGATCGGCTCCGGCGGCGGTGCCGCGGGGAGATTCTCTTTCGCGCCGCCGGCTTTCAGGGCGCTGGGCGGCGGTGCCGCGCCTGGCCGGAGCATGCGGCCGACGGTGATGCGCGACGGTTCGCTCACGGTGGCGGGACCGATCGTGCCGGAGATGCGTCCGAGGGTGAAGTTGGGGTTGGGAGTGACGCCGTCGTCCAGAGTGGGCGAGGCGTCGAGCCGGTCGACGTTGAAGCGGATGGAGAGGCAATCATGGCTGGCGGCCTTCAACGCCTGCAACACAGACGATGTGGGTTTGGCCGGCCACTTCAGATTGATCAGCTTCGACTGATACACCGCCGAAAATCCCATGGCGAATCCGCCGGGCGCCCGCGACGTGAAGATCTGCTGGAAGTAGGCGGCCTCGAAGTCGCCGACGAGATAGTCGTCGCCATCGGGATCGCCGATGCCGATCTGCATCCCCCAAACCTGCGACACCTGCTGCTGATCGGGATCGAGGTCGACGAGCTTGCCGACCGCGGGATCATTGGTGCTGACGACGAGCTGACCGATCAGCTTCTCGACGGCCGGATCGGTGACGAACTTGCCGGACGCCGTGGTGACCGATTGCACCGCGCACGGATCGACCGTGATCGAGGGCGGGATGGTGACCTCATCTCCACGCAGCAGCTGGAAGGCATGCGACCCTTTCGGATTCCACAGCGGGTCGACCACCGGCGGCTCGGCGAAGTTGTCGTCCGTGTTGTTGATGGTGGACGGCGACGCGCGAAACGTCCCAAAGAAACAAATTCTCGGCAGTTGGAAGTAGCTCATGCGTCTCCCCCCTCGTGTTCTAGGAGGGATGACAGCGAGACGTTTCCCTACCCCCGGCTCTTACCCTTACCGCAGCGCGCTCGTGTAGTAGCCCTTTACCGCCGCGACGTAGGCGATTGCTTCGGGCGTGGCGGACGGGCCGACCTTGCTGACCAGTTCGGGGCCGGCGTTGTAGGCGGCCAGGGCCAGCTCGATGTTGCCGCCGAAGCGCTGGAGGAGGGAGGCGATGTACTTCGTTCCGCCGAAGACGTTCTGGCGGGCGTCGAAGGCGTTGTCGACGCCGAGGGCGTGCGCGGTCTTCGGCATCAGCTGCATGATTCCCTGCGCTCCGCGGCGGGAGACGGCGGAGGAGTTGAACGCCGATTCCCGGAAGGCCACCGCGGCGATCAGGTTGGGGTCGACGCGATACTTGCTGCTGGCGTCATGGATAGCCTGACTGAGATAGGCCGGGACCGGAATGGGAAAGGCATTCACGGCCAGGGTTGGCAAACCCTTAGGAGACTGTGCGAACACGGATGAGCCAGCTCCGAGCACGGCAATAGCGATGACGAGAACACGAAGGTTCAAACGGCCTCCTTGTGGGTATTCAGGATTTGATTGTGATGAGTGTCGATAAAAACGCCGGTATAGACGCTTCGATTCCTACTGCCGAGCCGCGTGATGTCTCACTGGTTCCGTGACTACGAGTGTTACGAGTTGCTCAGCGGTAAGTGAGCCGCTGGTGAGTTTCAAGTCGATTTGATACGTGCCGGGCTTGGTCGCAGCCGTTGTGGCTGCTGTAAGACGGAACGAGCCGCCGGCCGCGACCGATGGAGAATCGGCGGCGATCAAACCGGAGAAGCCTGCAGGCGGCTGAACCGTAATGGAGGCCGTACCGTTGAAGCCGTTTACTGAGACGAGCTGATAAGAGGCTGACGATGAGCTTCCGCGCATTGTCGCCAGCGAAATCGGACCGGAGATAGCTATGCCGGCAGGCAGAACGGGAGGTGGCGTCGCACCGCTGGAGTCGCTTCCGCGAATGATGCTCCAGATCGCTGGATCTTCCACGCCGAGGCTCCAGGCCCCGAATCCGCCAATGGAGGGATGTTTTTGCTTGAGCAGTGTCACCTTCTGCGAGTAACTGGCCGCATCGATGAAAAAGACGGTGTGCGTGCCGAAGGTGAAGGTCGCCTCGCCATTGGCGTCGTGGGAAATCGTAGCGCCATTGGTTGCGGCGAATTGAATTGCTGCCGCGTAGGAAAGCGATCGCGTCGGGCTGACTGTGCTCCAGTCGTATCCGTAGAAGGGAAGGGCCATGATGATCTTGTTGGCCGGAATCACGCTCTCGGCATAGGAGGCCACTCTGTCGATCCAATTCAGCGGCGCGATCGGGCCGGGAGCGCTGCCGAGGTAGCTGTAATCGTAGGCCATGATCTTGACCGAGTCGGCGACTTGCCCAATAGCCTGCCAATCCTCGGCGCCGGGGCCGTTCCAGTTCTCGGAATCACTGGCTTTTGCGTAAACAGTGACCGAGAGCTTCTTGCCTGAGGTGCGCAGCTTCTGCCCGAGCGTTCCGAGAAACGCCGTGAAATTGGCGCGCGACGAGGCCGGGACGCGTTCGTAATCGATGTCGATGCCGTCGAACGACTGGTTGTTGACCAGGGCGGCGATTTCCGTGGCCGAGGCTTCGCGGGAGGCGGAGGTGGCCAGTACGGTCGCGGCGACGGTTCCGTCGAAACTGTCATTGACCAGGTTCTGAATCGTAGGGAGGAGCAGGGTGCCGGTCATCGCCGCGCGCCAGGTAGCATTCTCGGCGTTCCAGTTCTTCAGAATCGTTCCGTCGGAGTTCCAGCTGTACCAGACCGGATTCGATTCGGTGAGCGCGCCGGCGTTCAGCTGGACCGACGTCAGGGCATTGGCATTCCACGGCGGAATCCAGGCGGTCTGTTTGTACGCGGCGAATGACGAGGTCGCGAAAAACAACACGAGTGCGGCGATGGCGGCAGATCGCATCAGGCTCCTTTGCCCTGCGATCCGCTTTGCCGTTCTCCGCTCCGGAGATTCAAACCACGTTCGGCAGCTCAGCCATCTGGCGAACCAGATCTGGAACTTTGCGTCCTCCCGTCACCGGGAGTATGCCTTTGTCGCGCGATCGCGAATTTAGTTGACGAAATGAGAACCCGATCTGGCGGCCATCATTCCAGGATGAAGCCGGTTGCACGCGTGGCATTTTGGTTGCAGCCAATGGCTGTGCTTGCGTTGGTCCTCGATCGTTCTTCTCTTTCTGATTTTCTCCAGTCCGCTAACGGCGCAGCAACCGGTCGCGACCATACTTTCTTATCACATCATTGGGACGCGCACGGGCGTGGCAGCGGATGAGCTTCGCTATGCGGTCTCATGCGAGGCCTTTGAGGCTCAGCTCGACTATCTGCAGCAGGCTGGTTATCACGTCGTATCGCTGTCCGGCCTCGTCGATTTCATTGAAGGACGACGCTCCGCGCTGCCGGACAAGGCTGTCGTCATTACGGTCGACGACGGCTGGCTCGATTCCTATACGGCGATTTTTCCCGAGCTGCGGCAGCGCGGGATGCCGTTCACGCTCTTCATCTACCCCGCGGTGGTCGGAAAAGCGCCTGCCTATGTGACGTGGCCGCAAGTGCGGGAAATGGCGGACGCCGGCGTCGACATCGAGAGTCACACCTACACGCACACTTCGCTGCCGCTTCGCGATCATCCCGGCACCGTGCGGGCGGATTACGATCAATTTCTCCTGCACGAGTTGCTCGACAGCAAGCACGAAATCGAGCAGCAGATCGGACGGCCGGTGCGATTTCTGGCGTACCCCTACAGTAATTACGATGCGGACGTGGAAAAGGCGGCGATCCGATACGGATACGAAGGCGCTCTTTACGATCGCGACGCCGGCGCGTTCATCGGACGTGCGACACCGCTCATGCACCTCAAGCGTTTTCCGGTGATGCACGATACGACACTTGGACAATTCAGCACCTTCCTGCTCCCGTAACGATTGGCGTCGCTCTTGCGATGATGCTTCTATCAATGAGGAGAGTGGGAACCATTCTTGTGCCGCTGCTACTGTTGGCCGCCTGCCGCGAGCACCGGGCGGCCACGGCGCCGGCGTTCGATCCCAATGCCGTCATCGCGTCCTTGATCCGCAGCACCGCGAACGACGCTGACCTTGCGGCGCTGGCGACGAGGCGGGCGAAAGCGCCCGAGACGAAAGCGGCAGCGGCGGTCATCAGCCGCCAGTCGATGATCGTGAACCGGGAGTGGAGCACGCTTGGGCAGCGCCGCAAACTTCCGCTTCCGCCGCCGCAGGAAGAAAAGCGCATCGCGCTGAAGGAAAACCTGCTGCTTCTCCGTCCCGATCTTTTCGATCGCGCCTATGCGCTGGCAATGTTCCAGGAGACGGGCGATCTTCTGCGCACACTCGACGCGGCGGGCAAAGCGGGCGATCCCGAGGTTCGTCAGCTGGCGCTGAGGCACCGGCCGATGATCGTCGAGGAGCAAGGCGTCGCCAAGAAGCTGCTCGATCAAACCGGCGGTGTGCCGTGGCCGGGATTTGCGCCATAACGCGCATTACGGGCGCGTCAGCTTGAGCTTGATCACCCGATCTTCGTGCGAGGCGAGGCTCGGTACCGATACCAGATACGCCGGCTCGTCGGGCACTCTGGTCACCGTCACATTGCGCTTCATCAGGTAGTCGCCGCCGAGATCGGCTGAAGAGACTCCCGGAGGCAGCCAGACTTCGACGGTGGGATTTTCGAGAGAGCCGGCGCCGCGGTTGGTCATCCGGACGCGGAGCAGCCTGGGATTGCGGACTTCTTCGACGCCGAACAGAAATCTCGCCGCCTGCGCCGCGGCGCGTGTTTCCGACGCCATCGTGCGCGTCAGCTGAGCGTCGCCGACGGCACCATCGGAAATCGGCTGGCCGGCCACCCAGCGAAAGGCGGTGTGGATCAGGATGGTCAGTTGCCGGTCGTCCTGCGCCAGCATCCCGGGATCGAATCCGAACCAGAGATAGCGCGTGCCCGACTGCTCCATGTGCATGATCGTGGCGCGGGCGTTCGATTTCCATCGGGCATCGACCACCATGCGCGGCGATTCCTTGAGAAACGCCACTGGAGAGGGGCGGATGGTTACCGCGTGGCCGGGAGTGAGCCGTGCCAGCACCGGCGAGACGCGCTCGGAGAACTGAAAGGCGTTATCCGAATGGCCTTCGTCGGCCGACAGCGAAAGCGATCCGAGCGCGGCAGGAGGCGGCTGTCCGATCACCACAATCGCCCCGCCGTGGCGGATGAAGGCGGTCAGCTGATCGGCCAGTCGCGGCGGCACGTCCTGCACATCGCAAAGCACGGCCACGCCCGAAAGCGCATCGACTTTTTCCACCGGCACGAGCGTCGGCTGCATTTCGGCGTTGGTCAGGAAGCGCACCCAGGCCGCGGTCAGGGGCGAGCGCGAATCCGAGGTGATAAGGGTGACTTTGGGAAGCGGATCGGGGACGGCGATCAGCGACTGCTTCTCGATGAACGACCAGATCGCCAGCGCGCCGAGGATGACCACGATGAGGACGATGGGCGCGTAGATGGCGATGTGCTTCCAATGGACGCGCGCTTCGTGGCGCAGGCGTGGAAAACGGGGCTTGCGCCGCCGTTCCGGCCGCACCGGCATGTCGCCGGTGGCGGCCGTGCTGGCCTGGATGACCAGCGCCGCCTCCTCCATCACCGCGGCGGCGTTCTCGATCACGTGCGCGGCATCGTCGATGACCACGGCGGCGTCGTGGACGGCGATCGATGCGTCCTCGAGCTCCGTGTGTGCGACCGGCTCCGGCTCGGAAACGTCGGGCGAACCGGCTCCGGAGGACATGGGGTCAGGAGGCGCCGCTTACCCCTGCTGCTTTGGGGCTTCGGGACGGTATTCGGAGAAGAAGACCTTGGCCTGTCCTTCCTGCCGCAATTCCGCGGCCGTCTTGGGACGACGGGCCTCACGGACCTTGTACGCGAAATACGACGCCACGGCCAGAATGAGCGTCACGACGATGCTCACGAAAATCACCACTGCCAGAATATTCACCCAATCGACTTTCATGATGTTGTCCTCCGGGTCTATACGGGCGATGCCGTCAGATCCTTCCTTTTCTTGCGAGTTTTCCCCACGACATGTCGAGCCCGATGAGTTCTTCGAGCGTTGCGAATACTTTGCATACGTCGATGATCAGAATGTAGAAGAAGCGGTAGAGAACGGCGTAAATGGCCAGCCCCATGTCCTCGCGCTCCATCAGGATTGCGTGGACGGCGATGAGCAGGTCGAGGATGGTCAATAACAGCCACCACATGACCAGCAGCGCGGTCATGCCGTAAATGAGGGCGATCCAGACGAAGAACAGATTGGCGAAAATGTTCATGGCCGGCCAGACCAGCCCTTCGAAAATCATGTACCAAAGCGACAGCGGTGTTGTGATGTTGCCGCCCGTGTGCGTCAGGAGGTGCTTCTGTTTGCGGAGCGCCTGCAATACGCCGCGGCACCACCGGTATCGCTGTTTGATGATGTCCAGCAACCCCTCCGGCGCCTCCGTATAGGCAACCGCTTTCGGCTCATAGTCGATTTTCCATCCGTCAGCGAGGATTTTGACCGTCATGTCGAAATCCTCGGCGAACGTGTCGCTGTCGTAGCCGCCGGTTCCTTCGATGGCGGCGCGCCGGAAAATGCCGATCGGACCGGGGATTACGTTCACGGAACGCCAGAAGGCCTGGGCGTTGCGGACGATGTTCAATCCTTCGATGTATTCGAGCGCCTGCAGCTTCGTCCACAGATTATGGCGATTGATCACCTTGACGTTGCCCGCCACGGCGCCGACATGAGGATCGCGGAAATGATTGACGGCGTAGCGAAGAGAATTCGGAGTCAGACGGGAATCGCTGTCCATGCAGACCACGATCGGTGCTTTCGACCGCCGCACGCCGTAGTTGAGCGCGTCGGCCTTGCCGCTGTTCTCCTTTCGAAAGACGGAGACGCGCACGCCGTAGTGATTGCCTTCGAACTCCTTCATCTTGTCGTAGGTGCCGTCGGTCGAGCCGTCGTCGACGGCGATGATTTCGTAGTACGGATAGCGCAATTCCAGCAGCGACGAGAGCGACGACTGAATCACCTCCACCTCATTGAAGGCGGGGACGATGATGGAGATGAAGGGATAGGTCTCGGGATGCTCCTCGCGCGACAGCTCGCGTGTGTGCAGGTAGCTGAACCAGATCAGAACAAAGTGCCGCAGGACCAGCAGCAGAAGGAAGCTGGCCAGGGTAACGACGAGCGCGGTGATGAAGACCGGTCCCAGTTTCTGCGGGTACTTGAACAGGAACAACGTGGCAACCACCACGAGGATGATGATGCCCGCGGAAATCAGCAACTGCAGCATCGGCCGCATCGGCCGTTTGACGACGGATTTCGTTGCGGGCGGCGGCGTGGGAACTTCCTGCTGGTCAGTCATCAGTGTGTCTCCGGCGGAATGACCGGCGAGCCGGTGATTCCATGGTCGTCAAAGTAGTAAGTGCTGTTGCCGCGCCGGTCTCCGCGTCCGTAGAGTTGCTTCACACGAACGCCGACGAGCCAATGCCGCTGCCAGTAATTGACCAGGTCATTGGCGTTGCTGCCGAGTAAATCGCCAAGCCGTCCGCTCTTTCCATAGCCGTAGTTTCCAATGAGGTCGAAGGCGTCATTGAGCGGGACGGTGACGTTGCCTTCATACGCCCGCAGGTCGGAATGGAATGCGCCCTCCGAGGCGCGACCAGCCTTCACCTCCACATCCCAATGAAAACCGTTCCGCAGGTTCTGCCCGACCTGCACCACGCCTGCGAGCGATTTGTAATCGTTGGGAGACCAGTAGCGGGGAGATCGGAAGTCATACGACAGCGTCCTGCCGTCGAGTTTCAGAGCGAGGAAGGGTGCGTGCAGAACCTGGAAGCTGAGCAGGCCATGCGCTCCCTTGCGGTGATTGTTGTCGGAAATGAAGCCGTAGGAGGCATCGCCGAGGAAGGCCCAGTGTCCGCCCGTTGTGTAATCGTAATGGCCGCGGACGTCGTTGATGCTGAGCGGACTGCCGAACGTGAGCGCCGGCGCGCCGCTGGGAATGGTTAGGGACTGAAGCGTGAAGACGTCGTAGACGAGATCGTAATGATTGACGTCGAGCGCGGCGCGGCTTTGCAGTGAGGTTTGCCATGTCGCGCCAAATCCGAGAAATGGGCGGGTTCCGACGCCATGATCGTAGAGATTCACCCCTACATTTCCTCGGAGCGTCAGCCGGTCGCTGGAGCGATAGGAGCCTCCGGCGTGGATCTGATTGGCGTAGACGCTCGATCCGAGATAATCGAACTCGTGGCGGCCGACGCCGAGGTCGAATGCCGTGCGGCGCGAAGTCCAGCGTTCCGCGGTGAGATCGACGCGCTTCATCGTGAAATCGTTCGAATCGGTGGAGTAGCTGAAACGGGCATCGGCCGTCGAAGCCGGGCGGACGTGCCGGTCGAGATCGAGCTCCGCGCGCGCCGGCGCGTAGCTGGGGTCGATGGCGAGTGCGCTCGCCTCCGCCGCCGCGGCCGCGTCATTCCAGCCGTACCAACGGTGGATCTGGCCGATGTTGTAGTAAGCCTTCGGAGGTACGTCCGTATAGAGCCGCGCGCGCGGATTCCCGGAGAGGTCCGTCAGCGAGCGGAAGACGTGAAGGGCCGGGACGAACTGCGCATCGTAGGAAAGGACTTGCGCATATTCATAGCGAAGATCGGAACGATCCGGATCGCGCTCGAGCAGGATTTCGTATTGACGCTCCGAGGCTCTCCACTGTTGATCCCAGCTCAGCACGCGGGCGTACTGGGCGCGCGCGATCGTGTCGTCGGGGCGCAGCGTCAGATAGCGCTGATAGAGGAAGATGGCGTGGTCATAGTCCTCGATGGCCGAATAGGACTTTGCCAAAGCCAGAACCTCATCGGGATTCGGGGATGAGGACGCCATCGATAATTGCGCATCGAGCGTCTGGCGCCGCTGTTCCAACCGGGCTCGCTCTTCCTTGCGATGCTGTTTGACGCGAGTCTCGATCTCGTCGAGCACCGGGAGTTTCTGGCGGGAGTGATCGCGGACAAAGGTAATGTCCGCGAGCGCCTCGCCGTCCCGGCCCGCGTCGGCGTAAAGACGGGCCCGCTCGACGCGCAGTGCCAGGTTATACGGCTCGGCTTCGATCAGCTTTCCTGCTTGTTCGATTCGCAGGTCGGGCGAGGCCTTCAGGTCGCTCGATAATTGTGCGGCCTTGGCAGCGGCGGGATGAGCATGGACATAGTCATCGAGCAGATGCAAGGCCCCTTCGCGATCGCCGTTCCAGGCTCTGGCATTTGCCAGCGCCACGACGGCGTCCTCGGAAGGATTCGTTTCGTAGGCGTGCGTAAGAGTGGTAATGGAGAGGCTCTGCGCGCCCATCCACGAAAGGAGCCGGCCGTACTCGAGCTGGAGATCGGGCGTCGACTGCTCTTTCAATAAATCGGAGTATTGCTGCTCGGCATCGTCGAAACGATTCGACCACGCCAGTGCGCGCGCGTAACGGAGCCGGGTGTCTCGGTCGCGGAGCGACGCCGGAAGACGGGCGTATGTCGCGGCTGCCGCTCCATAGCTGCCGGCGTCGAAATAGGCATTGGCAAGGGCCAGGCGATCTTGATCGGTTGCTCCGGCGTTTTTCGCTTTGCTCTCTGCATCGGCAACCGCGCGATCCTGGACTTCATGAAGGCGGCGGGAGGCTTGATCGCTGATTGCCTTCGCATCGGCGTTGCCAGGCTCACGGCTCAGAACGGCATCGGCGGCCTTGCCGGCCTCATAGAACCGCTCTTCCTGTACATAGAGCCGGGCAAGATCGAGCTGTTGCCCTGTCGTCGCCGTGCCCGATTGGACCGTCGCTTCCAGGGAATGGATTTGTGAGTTGATGTCAGGCTGTTGGGAAAATGCCGTTGTCGCGCAGAGAACCACGGCGAGCGTAAGAAGGTTGGCGATCGGTCTCATGACGACCCTTCCGTCGAGTTTTCAGTGAACTAGTTGTAAGAAAAAAGCTACCGGGCGAGGCGCACTGCAATCGTGATTCCAGTTTTAATGACTGCGCGGCGGAGGAGGCGGTGAGGAGCCGTTCGCCGGCTCAGGCGCCGGTGTCGTCGTTGTGGTCTTCGTGATCGTGGTGGTGGTCGTCGTTTTGGCTACTACGTCGCCGCACTCTTTGACATCCTTTTCCAGTACCACTGCCAGATGATTCGAAACTGGCCGTTCCACTCCGTCGGCCGGTTTATTGATCACGCGATCGCGCAGCCACATGGTGCTCGACCCGCCGCCGTCCAGATTGATGGCGGAACAGACTTCCAGACGCTCTGCCAGGAATCTGGCCAATTTCGCGAGCGTCAGCCCGGGCGCGCCTGTGCGTCGCCCGTCGACGACGACCAGATAAAGCGTCTTGCGATCGCGGCTGAGTCCGACAGCCGTTCTTGGGTGAGGCGCGCGCGTAAAGGCATCGCTCCCCGGCAATTCCGAGCCGGTAAGCGCTTCGCAACCCACCACCAGCGCCGGCCAGCCGGAGACAGTTGCGTTCATCCAATCCTCGGCGGTCGTGTTCTGCGGCACCTGCGACTGCGTCTTGATGACCGCCTCGCCGTCGCCGATCGATAAATAGCCTTCACGTTTCGACTTCTTGGACGAGTCCCATTCGCCGCAGGGACCGACGTACATGCCGATGGGGTGGAAGGTGTCGTCGAAATAATCGCCATTGATCGCAACGAGCGCGTGTGTACGGGCGGCATAGTCGGAGACTTTCGAGCCGCGATCGGCCTCAGGCGTGCCGACGACACGGATGGCGTCATTAGTAAGGTCGACGCGCGTGACAAAGATGTCGGAATTGGTATCGCGGAACTCCTGGAAATCGACGCCGGGGGCGATCGACTGCCAGTCCGCGCTCGCGGCGGTGGCGAGCAGAAGCATAAGAAGGGCGAGAACCTGTGGTTTTTTCATGCGGCGAGGCGCCGCTTCAAGCGGCGCGCCAGAAGCGTGGCATTCGCAATGCACTGCGCTCAGCCGCACGCCCCAACTATGGCTCCCATTCCCCCGTTCCGGCCTACCCGTTTCAATAAATCCAATCCGGATGGGAAAGCACTCACTACGGCCGCCGGCGCCGAACAGCCGAAGGCGACGGGAGCGGAATCGACGATCGAGTACGTTCTATTCGGCGTTTTCGGCACGCTGATTCTGCTGGCGGTGATCGCGGTTTATTCGGTTTACTCGCCTCGCCACAGGGAGGTCCCGAATCGCATTGCCGAGGGGCTGAAACAGGATCGGGTGAATATCGTGCTGTTCGGGATCGGCGGAGACAACCATCCCCGCCGCGACCAGCTTGCCGATTCGATCATGCTGGTCAATCTCAAGCCCTCCAATAAGCAGGTGGCGATCGTCTCCATCCCGCGCGACCTCTGGGTTCCCATCGGCATGTATGGGACGCATCGGATCAATTACGCGCACGCGGTCGGAGAAAAGGGCGGCTACCCGGGAGCCGGGGCCGGACTTCTCTGCGACACCGTTTCGCGGGTCTTCAATCAGCCCGTGCACGCGTTCATTCGCGTCGACTTCTCGGGATTCGAGCATTTCATCGACGACATTGGCGGCGTCGACGTCTTCTGCCAGCGAGGTTTCTATGACTTCCTGTTTCGGGACGGATTCGCCCGCGGATGGCATCACCTCGACGGCAAGCGTGCTCTGGCGTATGGCCGATATCGCTATGTTGTCGGGCCGGATGGGGAGAATTTCTCTCGTGAGCTGAGGCAACAGCAGATCGTGAGCGCCGTTCGCGAGAAACTCTTACGGCTGAGTCCCCAAAGCGCATTGCGCATCATCTCGGCGGCCTCGTCATTATCGGGCGCCACCGAGACGAATCTCACGGCGCCCCAGATCGCATCGCTCTACGCCAGGTTTCATGACGTGAATCCGGCCACTGTACGGCACGTGTCGCTCAAGCCGGTGACGGAGCTCTTCATGGTCACGCGTTTCGCCGAGGCGGGGGAGGCGGTGCGAACGCCAACGGGGGACAACCGGCAATTGCAGCAGATCGAAGCGCAGATTTTTGCCGACCAGCGGGACATCACCACAGACGACGAGATCCGGTTTCACGGGCAGCCGCTGCAGCCGGTTGCCGCCGCAAACTGAGCGGTGGCCAGAACATTGCTAACGCGCAAAGACGGCGTAATTTCAATCAATCATCTTAACGAGAGACAGAGAGAAAGACACAGGCCATGAACGGACTAAGCGATGTTCGGTCAAGCAACGATGCAGTGCCCCCTCCCATTACCAACAACCAGACAAAATCGGGCAAGACGGACAAAGAGCTGGCTCTGGACGCGCCGGTTCAGGAGACGTCCTCCAACAATCGGGACAGCGAGCGAATCATCAGCGGTATCGATCTCCTCGACTACTCCGCCGGCGGACTCCGGCCACATAAGCTTTATCTGGTGCGCGGCAGCGGCGGGACCGGCAAGACTCTGCTGGGACTCCAGTTCCTGGCGCGCGGTCTGGAACTGCAGGAGCCGGGCATCCTGATCACCGATCAGAAGCCGGAGAGCGTCCTGGAACAGGCGCGATCGATCGGGATCAACATCGAAGAATCGGTCCGTCGGGGACAACTGCTGATTCTCAATCCCGGCAGCCGCTACTTCGAACTGGTGGAGAGCCCGGTCGACGTCATGGCCATCGTCGAAGAGCTGCGCGACCACATCAAACGGATCGACGCGCGGCGGCTGGTCATCGACCCGGTATTCACATTGATCAACACTCTCTACTCGAGCCACTTCGCCGTCTCGCTGACGCAATCGCTGACCAATGCGCTCGAAGATCTCCCGGTGACCACGCTCCTGATCGCCAATGACGAAGGACAGCCGGAACTGAGCCCGATCCTTCATCAACTGGCGCAGAACGCTTCCGGGGTGATCGATCTCTCCCGCGATGCCGCCGGCGGACAGGCCATGCAACTTTCCCGGCTTCGCTACGCCAGCGGCCAGAATCTCTCCGCTCCCTACCGTATCGAAAACGGACGCGGGCTGGTCAACTATCGCGAAGAGGGGAGCACCGACGCCGCCCAGGCCCGCCGCTCGGTGCTGATCCTGGGCGCCTCGCCGGAAACGATCCGCAGCGTCAAGGATGCCCTCGGAAACGACTACAGCGTTTCGTCCGAGTCCGATCTTGCCGCCGGAGTGGAGCGGGCCAAACGGGAGAAACCCGGCCTGGTCCTCCTGACTCCGTCGCGGTCGGTGGCGGCCATCGGAGCGATTCTCGATCTGTCGAAGAACGCCAGCTCGTCGATCGCCTTTCTCTCACCGGCTTCGAATCGCAACGGCGACAAGGTTCTCTATCTTCGCGCCGGCGCCGACGACTTCATCACCCAGCCGTTCACGCCCGCAGAGCTTCGCGCGCGCGCCGATGCCTTGATCCGCCGCAGCGGACGACGGCTGAACCTTCGCGACAGCTCGCTCTCCGGCATCACCCCGGAGGAGATTTCCTCGCTGATGGATTCGAGCGGAACCACCTCCTCGGCGAAACGATCCGTCATCAACGGCAGCGACGACAAGCCGTCGTTCGATTCCGATTTCCGGGACAAGCTGCAGCGGAACGTCGACACGGTGGCCAAGTTCGACCAGCCCTTCGCGCTCTACTGGATCAAGGACGGCAATCAGAATCCGGAGCTGAGCCGGTCGGTGACCAAGATCTGCAGGCAGGAAGACGTCGTCTGCCACAACCGGGACGGCGAGTTCGTGGCCATCCTCACCGGTACCGACCAGAACGGAGTGAAGGGCTTCGAGTCGCGCCTGCGCCAGAACCTCGACGGGTTCGAGTCCGGCCGCATCCGCCACGGCTATTCACTGTTCCAGCCCGGAGGGCCGACGCAGATCGCCGAGGCGTGAGCGCTCACGCGTCGGCGGCGCACGAATCGACGTCGTTCACGCACTGGCGGGCCATCAGCACCAGCTCGTCGATGTCGAACGGTTTCGCCAGGATCTTGCAGATGCGCTGCAGAAACTCGCAGCTGAGCTGCCGCGGCGAGGCGGTCATCACGATCACTCGCCGCAGCGTGTGGGGTTGCGTGGCCTCCAGGAAGGTCATCACTTCTTCACCGCTGACCAGCGGCAGGATGAGATCGATGATGAGCAGGTCGTAGGCCACCACCTTCAGAAGCTGGATGGCCGCGGCGCCGGTTCTGACACATTCGACGCTGAAGCCCTCCCGCTCCAGGACGCGCCGTACCAGCAGGACGATGGAATCGTCATCTTCGACCACGAGCGCCCGGTAGCTCCCGCGGCGTTCCAAAGGATCCATTGCGCTCACTGACATTGTTCGGAGTACTCCTCGGGCGCGCAACGAGAGATTTATCAAAATAAATTTCGCGCGAAGCAGCCTGATGTACCATCGCCTCAACTTCCCAACCAAAATTCAGCCGGAGGTGCCGCGTGACCCGTTTGTCATTCCGCTCACTGGTTCTGTTTCTTGCCGTCTGCGTGGTCCTGCTCTGCGGCGCGGCGTCGCAGCCTGCCTACCTTCAGGGGACGCAACTGCTTCCGACGTTCCGCATGACCTTCTCCGTTCATGAGATCAAGGAAGTTCATCCGCCCAACCCGGCGAACAAGAACGAGGTCCTCTACTTCACCGACGGAAGCACCACCTACTTCCGCTCGCTCTTCAAGCAGTCGCCGCTTCTCCCCGGTGAGCCGGTTTCCTTCAAGGACAAGGAAGTTCAGTGGCTCCTGGTGCCCGATCCAAATTATTCGAACCAGTACACGGCCCGGGCCTACTGCATCAACTGCAACCCGAAGTCGTGGGTGCTCGTGGCGGTGAACCTCGGGCCGCCGCGGCCCGATCTCGTGGCTCATTACAACGCCAAGCTGCCTGTCCCGCCGCTGCCTTTCCCGCTTCCGGGCAGCACTGTGCCGGTGATTCCTCAAACGACGCCGATCGAGTGGTTCCTGACCTCGGGCTCCGCGAGCAAACACTCGCAGCCCAGCGATCAGGGCTACTTCGCGATGTATGCGAAGGAGGGCAAGACCATCAACGGCGTCTTCTACAAACAGCCCTTCGGCATGACCGGCGGTGGCTCCGGCGCCTGGCATCAGGCCTACGGCGAGATCGTCTACGACCCGTACCAGATCCCGCAAAACGTGACGCCGGCGATGTTCGCACCTCCAAGCGGCTACACGCAGATCCCTACGCCGAAGCTGGCCGGCGGCGCGATCATGGCGAAAGAAAACTGCACCGTCTGCCACATGTCGGGACCCGGCCTGACGACGCTGTATGCGCCGGCACCGCCGCCGAAGCCGTGATCTAAACGACGTTCCGCGCGATCCACCAAACGATCGTGACGACGGTCGCGATCACTAGCTCAATTGCCCGTTGTGGTGTTCGTCATGAGGTTACGACCGTCTGGAGCGCAGATGATCATCGATCCGCTCTGACAGAGGACCGATCTTGGTTTCCACAACATCCCAGACAATATCGAGGTCCACGGCGAAGTAGCCATGGATGATTGCGTTGCGCATATCGGCCGCATCCTGCCAGGCCACATCGGGCATCTCTCCGCGAACGTGAGCAGGGATGTTTCGCGCCGCCTCACCGACGATCTCAATGTTCCGGACGACGGCATCGATGGTTTTCGAATCGGCCTCGAACTCTGCGAACGTCAGACCGCGCGTGTAGCTCACGATTTTGCGACAGGCCTCGAGAATGTCTTCGAGATAGAGGTTCGTGTCACGCTGCACGAATGGCCTCGCTCAGGATGTTGTCCCGGAGCCGCGGCCGGATGCCACTCTTGATGACCAGATCGATTTTTCGCGGGAAGAGGCCTTCGAGCAGCCGCCGCACGCCCACGTAGTTGTCGAAGGTCTTCCGGTTGAATTCGACATAGAAATCGATGTCGCTCGTATCGGTTTCTTCGCCTCGGGCAAACGAACCGAACAGCGCCAGCTCCCTCACCTGAAGCTTGCGGAGCTCACTCTCATTCGCGCGAATCGCCGACAGGATGTCGTCGCGGTTCATGCTGGTAATAGTACCGCCGCTCTGATCGGCCGAACCCGCGCAGCTACAATGCCGTGTGCCTTTCCATTTCCGGCTGGCGGCGGTTCCGTGGGCGGTGATGTGTCTCGTGCTCGTGATTCTGGCGAGCGTGATTCTGAACCGGCAGCGCGGGTCGCGTGTGGCCCGGCTCTTCTGCCTGATGATCTTTCTCGTCGCTGGCTGGTTTCTCGGGTTTGCGGCGATGTTCTCGACCACCTCGGCGTCGCTGGCGGCGATGTTCGGCCGGCTGGCCATCGCATCGGTGGCCTTTCTTCCGGCCGCGGTGTACGACTTTACCGCCACCTCGATCCGCAGCTACGTCCGCCATCGCGCGCTCGTGCTCGGCGCCTGGGTGGCCGCGATCCTTTTCGCCTCGCTGATCCTGGCCACCGATTTCATCATCGCCGGAGCGCGGCAGTTTCCGTGGGGAAGCTACCCCGCCGCCGGATCGTGGAGCGCGGTCTTCTTCGTCTACTTCTTCGTCGTTCTGGCGATGCAGATGCTCGAATACGTGATGGAGTACCGGCAGACGCACGACGAGCGACGGCGGCGGCGCATCCTCAACCTCATCGCCAGCTTCGCCATCGTCTATCTCTCCGTCGTCGATTTCATCCCCATGACCGGTGTCGATCACCGGCCCATCGGCTACGTGCCGGTCTTCGCCTTCGTCGCCTTTGCCTGGCGCTCGATCCGGAGCCATCGCTTTCAGAGCATCACCGCCGCGCGCGCCGCCGGCGAGATCCTCGACACCATGGCCGACGCGCTCTTCGTCATCGACGCCGAGGCGCGTATGCGGATCATCAACGACGCCGTGCGGAAGCTGTTCGGCTACACGGAATCCGAGATCATCGGCAAGACCATCGACACGCTCGAATACATCGATCCCGAGGCCAGCTTCTCGCGGACGCTGGGGGACATGCTGAGGCGCGCGCCGATTCGTGATGAAGAGCGCGTGTTTCGTACGAAGAACGGCGAGCGGATCGACGTCAGCATCTCCGTCTCCCCCTTGCACGAGCGCGAAGTCGAAGGGGGCGCCGTCGTCATCGTCCGTGACATCCGCGAGCGCAAGCGCGTCGAGCACGAGATGCGCGACTTCACCGTCCAGCTGCAGCAGAGCAACCGCGAGCTCGAAGACTTCGCCTACGTCGCCTCACACGACCTGCAGGAGCCGCTGCGGAAGATCCAGGCCTTCGGCGACCGGCTGCGCGTGAAGTACGCCGGGACGCTGACGGGAGATGGAATCGACTACCTCGACCGCATGCAGAAAGCGGCCGGCCGGATGCAGGCGCTGATCAACGACCTGCTCGTCTTCTCGCGCGTCACCACCAAGGCCCAGCCGTTCCTGCCCGTGAATCTGGAAGTGATCGCTCACGAGGTGGTCCACGATCTCGAGGAGCAGATCCACCGGGCCGCCGGCGAAGTCGTGGTCGGCTCGTTGCCGACCATCGACGCCGACGCGTTGCAGATGCGCCAGCTGCTGCAGAACCTCGTCGGGAACGGCCTCAAGTTCCACCGGCCGGACCTGCCCCCGCGCGTGGAGCTGTCGGGAAGCGTGTTCAACGGCACCGCGCAAATCGTCGTAACCGACAACGGCATCGGCTTCGACGAAAAGTACGCGGACCGCATTTTCACGATGTTTGAACGTTTGCATGGACGCGCCGCTTACGAAGGAACCGGCATCGGTCTGGCGATTTGCCGCAAAATAGCGCACCGTCACGGCGGAGAGATCGCCGCAAGCAGTGCTCCGGGAGAAGGGGCACGGTTTGTGGTTACGTTGCCGGTGAGACACGATGGGTGAAAAGCAAATGGTGAATGTTCAATGTTGAATGTTCAGTGTTGAATGGGAAGGCGAGCCCGAAGCCAGGCTCTCCTCTCCCGGTCATTCAACATCCAACATTCAACATTGAACATTCACCATTCAACATTTCCGATTTTCCAAGGAGCCTGATGGCCGCACACGCAAAACCAATCGTCATCCTGCTGGCTGACGACGACGAAGAAGATCGCATGCTTTCCTCCGACGCGCTGGCCGAGAGCCGCGTGGTCAACGATCTCCGCTTCGTCGAAGATGGCGAAGAGCTGCTCGACTACCTCTACCATCGCGGCCGTTACGCCGATCGCGACTCCGCGCCGAAACCGGGCCTGATCCTGCTCGATCTCAACATGCCGAAGAAAGATGGCCGCGAAGCGCTGCGCGAGATCAAAGCCGACCCGGACCTGCGCCGCATCCCGGTCATCGTCCTCACCACCTCGAAAGCGGAGGAGGACATCTACCGGACCTACGACCTCGGCGCGAACTCCTTCATCACCAAGCCGGTCCACTTCAACGCCCTCGTCGAGGTCATGAAAGAGATCGGCCGCTACTGGATCGAGATCGTCGAACTTCCCAACGGAGCGCCTCCGCGTTGATCGGCAACCGCGAGATCAGGATCCTCCTGATCGAAGACGACGAAGACGATTACGTCCTGACCCGCGATCTCCTCGGAGACAGCAAGCGAACGACGTTCGCGCTCGACTGGGTGACCGCCTACGGCGACGCTCTGGCGGCGATGCGCCTCGGCGAGCACGACGTCTATCTCGTCGACTACCGGCTCGGCGAGCACGATGGCCTGGAAGTACTGCGCGAAGCGCGCGCCGCCGGCTGCCTTCGTCCGATCATTCTTCTCACTGGCCAGGGCGACGGCGACGTCGACATCGCCGCCATGAAAGCCGGCGCGGCCGACTACCTGGTCAAAGGGCAGATCGACGCACAGATCCTGGAGCGCTCGATCCGCTACTCGCTCGAACAGAACCGCACCCTGGAAGCGCTGCGCGAAAGCGAGGAGCGCTATGCCCTCTCCGCGCGCGGCGCCAACGACGGCCTCTGGGTCTGGGACCTCGGCGCCGATACCGTCTACTACTCCGATCGCTGGAAAGAGATGCTCGGCTTTTCGCAGGACGAGATCGGCGACTCGACGCAGGAGTGGTTCTCGCGCGTTCATCCCGACGACGTGGCCGAGCTTCTGGCCAGCATCGACGCCCATCGCCACGGCGCCACGCCGAGCATCGAGCACGAGCACCGCATGCGCTGCAAGGGCGGCGAGTATCGCTGGATGCTGGCCCGAGGCGTGGCCGTGCGCGACGCCTCAGGCGCGGCCACGCGCATCGCCGGATCGCAGACCGACGTCACCGAGCGCAAGGTGGCCATCGACCGGCTTACGCACGACGCCTTTCACGATGCCCTGACCGGCTTGCCGAACCGCGCGCTGTTCATGGACCGGCTCGGCCGGTTGATGGAGCGTTCGCGCCGCCATTCCGGCCACCAGTTCGCCGTCCTCTTTCTCGATCTCGATCGTTTCAAGGTCGTCAACGACAGCCTCGGGCACGCGCTCGGCGATCAGCTGCTGATCAGCGTCGCCGAACGGCTGCGCGTGGCCCTGCGCGCCACCGACACAGTGGCCCGGCTCGGCGGCGACGAGTTCACCATCCTCCTGGAGATTGATCACCTAGCCGATGCCGTGCGCACCGCCGAGCGCATCCAGGAAGAGCTGAGACTTCCCTTCCGCGTGGGCGAGAACGAGATCTTCACCACCGCCAGCATCGGCATCGCCCTCAGCGTCACCCGCTACGAGCGCCCGCACGACGTCCTGCGCGACGCCGACATCGCCATGTACCGCGCCAAATCGCGCGGCCGCGGGATTCACGAAGTCTTCGACAAGACCATGCACGACCGCGCCGTCAAGCTGCTCAAGTTCGAGACCGAGCTGCGGCGCTCGATCGAGCGCGACGAGCTGCGCGTTCACTACCAGCCGAACGTCTCGCTGCTCTCGGCAAAAGTGGTGGGATTCGAAGCGCTGCTGCGCTGGCAGCGCGGCGACGAGCTGGTGAACGCGGACGAGATCGTTCCTATCGCCGAGGAGACAGGGCTGATTCTGCCGATCGGAAGGTGGGTGTTGCGGGAGGCGTTGCGCCAGTTAGCCGAGTGGCAGGAGAGCTATCCCGACAACGACTCGCTGCACATGCACGTCAACCTCTCCGCCAAGCAGTTCCTGCAGCCGAACCTGTTGGAACAGATCGCCGCGGCGCTCGACGAAGCGGGAGTCGATGCCGGCCGGCTGCATCTCGAAGTCACCGAAAGCGTGATCATCGAGAATCCCGAAGCGGCGGCCGAGCTCCTCGAACAACTCCGCGCCACCGGCGTCGGCATCAGCCTCGACGACTTCGGCACCGGCTACTCCTCCCTCAGCTCCCTCCGCCAGTTCCCCTTCGACACCCTCAAGATCGACCGCTCGTTCATCTCCAACAACGGCGACCACCGCAACGACGCCATCGTCCGCACCATCAGCAACCTGGCCCGCGTCCTGGGCATGGACGTAACCGTGGAAGGCCTTGAAAGCGCCGACCAGGTCGAGCGCATGCGCGACCTCGGCATCGACTACGCCCAGGGGTTCTACTTTTCGAGGCCGGTCGATGCGGGGAGCGCAGTGGGGTTTCTGGCGTAGGTTGCTTGGTCTCGCGGTCTCGCGGCCGTAGACCGCGAGACCCCGCAACCCCGAGACCGCGAGACCCAGAAACCTCAGCAACCACCAACGCAACCTATTACGAACTCCTTCGTATCACTCCCGCAATTATGCGAACGAAGGCTAACTTTGACCCCTCCGCTCCGTCTCATCCGTCCGTGTACCGGCTCCTGATCCTCCTTCTATTTGTCGCCTCCTCCGTTTTCGCAGCGGATGCACCTCCGGCGATGACCATTCATCGCGCCGCCGGACCGATCACCATCGACGGCGATCTCTCCGATCCGGGATGGCAGGGCGCCCTCACCTCGGAGACCTGGTTCGAGACCAACCCCGGCGACAACATCGAGCCAAAGGTGAAGACCATCGGCTACCTGTCCTACGACGATCGTTTCTTCTACGCCGCCATACGCTCGTGGGACAACCCGAAGGACATCCGGGCCCAGCTCGGCGATCACGACGGCATCAGCGGCAACAGCGACGACTTCGCCGGCGTCATCCTCGACACCCGCAACGACGGCAAGACGGCCATGGAGTTCTTCGTCAACGCCGCGGGCACGCAGTACGACGCCAGCCAGGACGACGCCAGCGGCAACGAAGACTCTTCGCCCGATCTCTTCTGGGACTCTGCGGTGAAAAGGACCGCCGACGGCTGGATCCTGGAACTGCGCATCCCCTTCTCATCGCTGCGCTACGAGAAGAAGACGCCGCAGATCTGGGGAATCATCATGTACCGCAACATGCCGCGCGAGCGGCGCTACCAGATCTTCAACCACAAGCTGCCGCGCGGAAACAACTGCTTCGTCTGCAACGCCAACAAGGTGGGCGGCTTCGAAGGACTGCCGACCGGCGGCCACATCGTCGCCGCGCCGTACGTGACCGCGCGCGAGACCGGCACACTGCGCAACGACGGCAGCAACAATCTCTTGAATCGCCCGGCCAAGGGCGACGGCGGCATCGACATCAAATACACGCCGAACGAACACACCGCGCTCGATGCCACGCTCAACCCCGACTTCTCGCAGATCGAATCGGACACGGCGCAGATTTCGACGAACCAGCGCTTCGCCATCTTCTTCCCGGAGAAGCGGCCGTTCTTTCTCGAGCGTGTCGAGCTTTTCTCGACGCCGATTCAGGCGGTCTACACGCGGACGATCACCTCGCCGCGCTGGGGCATGCGCGGCTCCGGCAACAACGGTCACGACAGCTACACATTGCTGGTGGCGCAGGACCGCGGCGGCGGGTCGGTGATCATCCCGTCGCCGACCGGTTCGAACTTCGCCTTCCAGGATTTCGGCGCTACCGACGCCATCGGCCGCTGGCGCCACGATTTCACCGGCAAGTCGTTCGCCAGTTTCCTCTTCACCGATCGCGAGTACGAAGGCGGCGGCCACAATCGCGTCTTCGGCCCCGACTTTCAGTGGAAGCCGAACGATACCGACACCCTCACCGGCCAGTTCCTGGTCAGCGATAGCCGCACGCCGGATCGTCCCGATCTGGCCAGCGAATGGGACGGCCGCAACCTGCACTCGTTCGGGAGCGATCTCTGGTGGTCGCACTCCAACGCCAAGATCGATCTCTACACGGAGTTCAAGGACTACGGCGACGACTTCCGCGCCGATCAGGGATTCGTGCCGCAGGTCGGCTACCGATCGAACTACGGCGAGGCGGGCTACACCTTCCGGCCGAAGGGTTTCTTCAATCGCGTGCGCACGTTCGCCATGGCCGAGTACGACTCCGAGCAGAACGGCGACATGCTCTACCGCCTGCGCTCCGCCGGCTTCGGCGCCGACGGCAAGTTCCGTTCGTTCATCCGCCTCCGCCCGGCGAACGAGAGTTTCCGCAACAACGGCAAGGTGCTGACCCGCAATCAGCTCTACTACACGGTGCAGTTCGCGGTGAGCCGGCTGATTCCGTCGGTGTCCTTCGACGGCTGGATCGGTCAGGACATCGATTTCTTCAACAACCGCCTCGGCCACGGCGCGCTGGTGAATTTCAGCGCGCAGTTCCGGCCGACGTCACGCCTGCAGCTGTCGACGACCGACGTGCTGCAGTGGCTGAGCGAGGATTCCGTCACCGGCGTGAAGGGGCGCCTCTTCACCGCGCAGGTCGAGCGCGTTCGCGCGCAGTACATGTTCTCCCCGAAGATGTTCGTGCGGGCCGTGGTGCAGAACCAGCGGACCAGCGCCAACCCGCTGATCTACGGCGTCGACCTGCCGCTGCGCGACGGCGCTCTCTCCTCCCAGCTCCTCTTCGCCTACAAGGTCAACTGGCAGTCCGTCCTCTACCTCGGATACGGCGACATCCGCGACGTCAACGAGCAGGTCGACAACACCAACCCGGCCAACCGCATCTACAAACGCGACTTTCTGCTGTCGAATCGCCAGCTGTTCTTCAAGCTGAGCTACGCATTGCAGCGGTAGGTCTCGCGGTTGCGAGGTATCGGGGTCTCGCGGCGGTCATTCGTTCTCGGCTGCCGCGAGACCGCGTAACTGCGAGACCGCGAGACCTCGTTTGATCGCTTCCATCCCGCACGCCGCCAACATCACGTACTGCGGAATCACCGGCACCCGAAACCGCGACTCCGCCTCCCCTCCGGCGGAGATCAAGACGAAATAGATGACGGTGGCGATCGTGACCAAGGCAAGGTCTCGATCCCGCTGCCAAAGCGCGACCGAACCGATTACGGCGAAGACGAACACGAACGCCGTAAACGCATCGAGCCCGCGCCGGACGACCTCCTCCGGAAACGCGCTGATGATGGAGACCGCCTCCGAGCGGCTGTCGAACAGGTTCACCAGCATTCCGCGAACCGTGAGCATCGCCGCCCCTCGGGGATGCTGCCGCAGCACACGCGTGGCGTAGGCCGAGTAGTACTTGCTCCGCACCGCGTCCGGCAGCTCTTCGGCGTCAGGGATGTCCAGCTTCGTTTCGATCTCGGTGTCGGCATCGGCATGCAATCCCTGCATCTCCGCGGCGAGATCGGAATCGAAGTCGCCGTCGTCCTCGATCGCCAGCGCTCCCGCGGCGCGATAGGTCAGCAGGTTGATGCCGCCGATCGAGGAGATGGTGAAGACACCGGTGTGATGAAGATTGCGCAGCTGCCATCCGAGGGGAAGCACCAGCGCCAGAACGAGATAGATGGCGATCATGCGCAACTGCACGCGCCGCAGCGCCAGGCAGATCATCACCACCACGAAGTAGAGAATCGCCACCGGCCGGATCAGCACCAGCGCACCGGTCAGCAATCCTGCCAGCGGCAGCTTCCGCGCGTAGAGCACCAGCGCGAAGACGATGAAGAGAATGGCGGTGAAGAGCGTCTCGGTCAGAATCTTGTTCGCGTAGTGCAGCGTCGGCACATCGATGGCGAACAGGATCGCCGCCGTCAGCGCGACGAACCGGCTGCTCAGCCGCCGCATCACAAGCAGGTAGATCGCCACCGCCAGCGCCGCGTTCAACAGGTGCTGGAAAACGATCACCGGCACGATGTGCAGCCCGAACGACGCCAGCAGCAGCGGATAGCCGGGCGTCCTCAGAGTATCGATGGCGCCGAGGCGGTTGGTGAAGCCGAGGCCGTGGAGAAGGTTCGCCGCAGGGGCGAGATAGGTATAGGAATCGGGGAAGAGGTAATCGACGGCGGTGTAACCGAAGTAGAGGAAGTTCGTAGCGAGGGAGATGGTGGCGACGATGAAGATGTCGATTCGTTCGCGGAGGCGCGGTCCCATGCGCCGCGCATTATCGGTTACGTTCGCAACTGACTCTCCAATTCATCCGGCCGCGACGAGCGAATCCTTGCCTCCTCCAGCGTGATCGTCCCTTTGCGTACCAGCCGCGCCAGCGAATCCTCGATCGAGATCATCCCCTGACGTTTGCCGAGCGTGATCTCGCTGATCAGGTTCTCCATCTTGTCGCGGCGGATGTGATTGCGAATGGCGGCGTTGGCCAGCAGCAGTTCCACCGCCACCGCGCGGCGTCCGTCCTGCGCCGCGGGGAGGAGTTGCTGCACCAGGATGGCGTTGAGGCTGAGCGAAAGCTGCTGGCGGATCTGCGTCTGCTGCCCGGGCGGAAAGACGTCGACCATGCGGTGGATCGCCTGCGCCACATCGCTCGTGTGCAGCGTGGAGAGGATCAGGTGCCCGGTCTCGGCCGCGGTCAGTGCCGTGGCCACCGTCTCCAGATCGCGCATTTCGCCGACCAGGATCACGTCCGGATCCTGCCGCAGCGCCGCGCGCAACGCCGAGGCGAACGACGGCGCGTCGCGGCCGACCTCCACCTGCTCGATCACCGACTGGATGTTGCGATGCTCGTACTCGATCGGATCCTCGATGGTGATGACGTGCCGCGACTCCTCGCGATTGATGGCCCCGATCATCGCCGCCAGCGTGGTGGTCTTCCCCGCGCCGGTCGGGCCGCAGACGAGCACCAGTCCGCGCGTCGGCTTCACCAGCTCGCCCAGAATGGGCGGCAGATTCAGCTCGGAAATCGTCGGGACCGCCGTCGGCAAGGCGCGGATGGCTGCCGCCAGCGTGCCGCGCTGCCGGTGAATGTTCACCCGGAAGCGCCAGGTGCGATCGTCGACTTCGGCCGGTGCCGCCAGCCGCAGCGAGAAATCGACCGCGCCGTCGTCCACGATCCGCTCGCGGATGCGCGGCGTCAAAAAGGTCTCCAGCAGCGCGGCCACGTCGTCGCCCGAAAGCGGCGGCCCCTCGCCGCGCACGAGCCGCCCGCCGATGCGAAAGATCCGCGGCGCCCCGGCGATGATGTGCAGATCGCTGGCCCCGCGCCGCGCCACCTCGATCAGCAACGCTTCCAGCGGATTCCCGCTCGGCACCTGCGCCGCCGGCCACGCCGCCCGTGCGCCGCCCTCGGCCGCCTCCTCACGTTCATTCAACTCGCGAACGAGCTGTTCCAGCTCCGGATCAGGAAGAAGTCGGGTCATGTCCGTGAAGATACGAAGGAAGCGTGCCAGAGGTAACGGCCGACAGGCTGGATGACAGGCATAATCTAACGATGGCGCGCTCGGCCTTCCTCGCCATCCTCTTCGCCACAACCCTCGCCGCGCAGCAGCGTCCGGGCTTGGTCTCCTTTCGCCGCCTCGCAATTCCGGACGACGTCCCAGCTCACCTCTGCAGCGCCATCGCCCAGGATCAGCGCGGGCTGCTCTGGTTCGGCACGCAGGGCGGGCTGGTGCGGTACGACGGATACAATTTCCGTGTCTTCCGCTCGAATCCGGCCGATCCAAAAACGCTGGCCGGCAATTACGTTCGCTCGCTGCTCGTGGCGTCCGATGGCCGTCTCTGGGTCGGCACCTTCAGTGGCGGGCTCTCCGTCTTCGATCCGCGCGCCGAAACCTTCACCCGCTTCGGCCGCGAGTCCCTCGGCTACGACCGCGTCGAAGGGCTGGCCGAGGATGGGGGAGGGACGGTGTGGATTGCCACGACGGCAGGACTGGACCGGCTCGACCCGCGTACGAACAAGATCACGCACTTTCGCCACGACGCCAACGATCCGCGCTCGATCGCCGATGACCGCGTGCGCGGACTGCTGTTCGATCGCGAAGGGCGGTTGTGGGTCGGATCGCGGAACGGCCTGCAGCGCTGGCTCGGCGAAGGGCGTGGCTTCGAGCGCGTCGCGCCGGAACTGGCCGGGCAATACGTCACCCGGCTTTTCGAAGACAGCGGCGGACGGATCTGGATCGGCACGGAAGAGTCGGGAGCGGCGGTGCTCGACCCTAATCTTGCGGTTGCGCAGTTGCGCGGTCTCGGCGAGGTGGGGCCGCGAGACCTCGCAACCGCGAGACCACAAAACCCGCTCACCCGTTTTGTACCCCGCCCCAAAGACCCCAACGGCCTCAGTCACTACTGGGTCTACGGATTCGCCGAGGCCGTTCCGGGCGAGATCTGGATCGCCACGTTCGGAGGCGGCATCGACGTCGTCGATACCGCGTCGCTGAAAATCATCGACCGCCTGCGCAACGATCCGGTGCTCGACGACACCATCGGTGCCGATCGAGTCGGCGCGCTCTTTCGCGATCGATCGGGGCTGGTGTGGGCCGGTACGTGGGGCGAGGGGGTGGCCTTTCACGATCCGCGTACGCGGGCGTTCCGTTCGCTCCGCTTCAGTCCGAACCGGCCGGACGGATTGACGCATCCCTCCGTCGTGCGTGCGCTGGAGATGCGCGACGGCCACATCTGGGCGGGGACGAACGGCAACGGCATCGACATCTTCGATCGCGGTCTACGCCGCGCCGGGCACATCGCGCCGGGCGAGCTCTCGGACGGCGCCATCACCTGCCTGGCGCAGGCGGACGACGGAACGATCTGGGTGGCCACGCTGAACTCGTCGCTGCATCGATTGCGGCCCGGCGCCACGCGCTTCGATCGCGTCTCCGGAGTGCCCGGCGGTCCGATCCGGACGATGGCCTTCACGTCCGACGGCGTCTTGTGGGTGGGCGCGGCGGAAGGAATGGCCCGTGTCGATCCGAAAACGCTGGCCACGAAGCTCTATCGACAGTGGCCGGGCGCGGCGAAGTCGTCGCCGGCCATCGAAGCGATCGTGGCCATGCCCGACGGCACGCTCCGCATCGGCAGCGACAACGGTCTCTATTCGTTTGATCCGCGCACCGGGGCGGCGGTGCGCATGGCCAAGGATCCGTCGCGCCGCGACGGGCTGCCGGACAACTGGGTTCCCGATCTCATGCTCGCGCGCGACGGCAAACTGTGGGTTGGCACCGCCGGAGGTGCGGCGGTTTTGAAGGACGGCGCGCACTTCGACGTCGTCGCCAATCGCCTGAGTCGCGCGCCGTCGCCTGCGGAGGCGCTGATCGAGGATGATGAGGGAAAGGTTTGGATCGGACCGCGACTCCGTGTCGATCCGAAAACGTGGACAGCTCGCGAGCTCGGTCCCGCCGAGGGCATCACCTTCCGCAACTTCTTCATCGCCAGCCGCGCCAAAACGCGTGACGGCCGGCTGCTGTTCGGATCGCCGCAAGGACTGCTGGTCGTCGATCCGCGGGCGATGCGGCCGTACGTCGATGACGCGCCGATCGTCGCCACCGCCTTGCGCGTGGAAGGGAAAGCGCGTGTTCCGCGTTCGTCGCTCGACCTCTCATCGTCCGAACGAAATTTCACTCTCGACTTCGCCGCGCTCGATTTCGCAGCGCCGCAGCGGCAGAGCTATCGCTACCGCCTGGACGGCCTCGATCCCAACTGGACCGTCGCCGGGCCGGGGCAGCATTCGCTGACCTACAGCCGCATTCCGCCCGGTCACTACACGCTGCGCATCGGCGTCACCAATCGCGACGGACGCTGGAGCAACCGCGAGCTGCAGATTCCGGCCGGCGTCCTTCCCGCCTTTCATCAGACCACCTGGTTTCTCGCGCTCATGGCCCTCGCCGCCCTGGCGCTGCTCTACGCCGCCTACCGGCTGCGCGTCCGCCATCTTCGGGCCCGCCACCGCGAGCTCGAGCAGCTCGTCGCACAGCGCACCGGCGAGCTGGCGGAGAAGAATCACCAGCTCGAAACGGCCTACCAGCAGATCGAAGAAGCCAGCCTGACCGATCCGCTCACCCGCCTGCGCAATCGCCGCTACCTCGAGCAGACCATCGGCGCCGATCTCGAGGTGGCCGCGCGCGGCGGCAGCGATCGCGACCTGATCATCCTCATGGCCGACCTCGATCACTTCAAGAACGTGAACGATCAATACGGCCACGCCGCGGGCGACGCCGTCCTTGCCGCGCTGGCCCGTCTCCTCCAGCAGACCTTCCGTACGTCCGATTCGATCATCCGCTGGGGCGGGGAGGAGTTCCTGATCGTGGTCCGCTTCGTCGACCGCGCCTACGCCGCCGAGCTGGCCGAGAAGCTGCGCGTGGCCGTGGCCGCGCACCCGTTCGCCATCGGCGAGGGGACGATCCTTCGCCGCACATGCTCCATCGGATTCGCCGCCTGGCCCTTCTCGCGCACCCATCCGCACGCCGTCGATTTCGAGCACGTAGCCGGCCTCGCCGACGCCGCGCTCTACGCCGCCAAACACGGCGGCCGCGACGCCTGGGCCGGCGTCACGCTGGCCGATGACGACGATCCGATCGGCGCCGCCGAAGCGTTCCGGCAGGACCCGGATCGGGCGGCGGCCGGCGGCGCGGTGATCGTGGAGAGATCGCGGAGGGCGGAGGTGGCGTGACCTATGACGCGCGAAGGCGCGTCAAAAAAACTTAGCCCCTGGCTCTGCCAGGGGAAATTCGTTTCGATTTCATGGTTGCGGCCGTGAAGGCGGTCGCTAGAAACCCGGACATTCGTCGCCAACGTTGTGACGACCACCTTCGCGGCCGCAAATTGTGAATGCTCCCGAACCCCGCGCAAAGCGCGGGGCTTTGATTGTTGCGTGCGCCTTCGCGCACGAGCGGCCGGAATGACGGCGTCCCCCTCCTCCGTTCCCTCTCACCAATGCGCAAGTTATTTGCGGCGTTCATCCTCCTCCTCGCCACCGCCGCCTACGCCGACGACCTCTCCTTTCGCGCCATCCAGTCCGGTTGGGACGCCGGCGAGACGCCGCTGTTCGATCACGGCATCTACGGCCAGCGGCAGATCATCGCCGTGCTCGATACGGGACTCGATTGGGACAGCTGCTACTTCGCCGAGCCGGACGGTTCGGCGCCGCCGGTCAACACCGGTTCGCCGCAGTTCGGACTGCACTCATCGAATGTCGATCGCAATCGCCGCAAGGTCATCGCCTACGATTTTCTCTACTCCTGCGACCAGTTTCCTGGCGCGTTCGGCTGCGACGATCCGAAGGATCCCACCGCCTACGACAACGCCCGGCACGGCACCCTGGCCGCCGCGGTGGCGGTCGGCGACGCACACGCGCCGCTGATCCATGACGATGCCGCCGACGGCATCGCCCCCGGCGCGAAACTGATCGTGCAGGACGGCGGCTTCATCGGCGGCGACAACTGCAGCCAGCGTCCCGGATTCGGCTGCCCGGTCAACCTCACCCCGATCCTCGATCAGGCGTACAAACAGGGCGCGCGTATCCATTCGAACTCGTGGGGCGATCGCCAGGGGACGCCGGTCGTGCTGCCGGCACCGGTGGCGAATTACTCCGCCGGCGCCCGCGACGTCGACGATTTCGTCTGGTCGCATCCCGACATGCTGGTGGTTTTCGACACCGGGAACACGTCGAGCAACGCGCCGGCGCCGGCAAACAGTGTGGCTGCCCCCGGCTGCGCCAAGAACACGCTGCAGATCGGCGGCACGCGCGTGCCCGGAGCGCATCTCCTCGATGACGTCCTGGCGCCGTTCTCGCTCATCGGCCCGACGCGCGATGGCCGCATCAAGCCCGATCTCGTCGGTCCCGCCGTCGTTCTGGCCGGCAACAGCGACGGCGACGTCAGCGTGCACGCCTGCCCGGCGACGGTGGAGGCGGGGACGTCGTGGTCCGCTCCGTCCGTCGCCGGTGCCGCCGCGCTGGTGCGCCAGTACTTCACCGACGGTTTCTATCCCACCGGCGTGGCCACGCAGGCGAACGCCTTCGTCCCCAGCGCGGCGCTGCTGAAAGCGACGCTGATCGCCGCCGGCCGCGCCGTGCCGAACAGCTGGATCAACAACGCCCTCACCGCCGCGAAGCCGGTCCCGTCGTACGACCAGGGTTTCGGCTTTCCTGTCCTCGATGATGCTCTGTACTTTCCCGGCGATCGTGCCCGCATGCGCGTCGCCGACGTGCCGCTGACCCAGGGTCTGGCGCAAGGCGAAACCGCCACGCTGCATTTGAATGTGTCAGGCAACGCGCCGCTGAAAGTGGCGCTGGTCTGGACCGATCCCGCCGGCGTCCCGCGCGGCGTTTCCGATCCGACGCCGGAGCTGGTGAACGATCTCGATCTCCGCGTGACCACTCCCACCGGCTCGATCATGCTCGGAAACGACTCCCTCCACCCCGGCCAGCCCGATCGCCTCAACAATGTGGAGGTGGTGTCGATCAATCCGCCATCCCCCGGCCCCTACACGATCTCCATCACCGCCCCGCACCTCGGATTCGGCACACGCCAGAGTTACGCGCTGGTCGTCACCGGCGATTTCACGGACGCGATTCCGCCGATGCCGAATCCGTCAGCGCGCGTGCGCGCCACGCGACATTAATGTGGCACAGACACTCTTGTCTGTGCTTGTTAGTCCGCGCGGGAGGAACCGAAGCACAGACAGGAGTGTCTGTGCCACATTGCCGCTGCTAGAATCCCCCGCCATGCTTTCCCGCGAATATCTCCGCGAACATGCGGATGCCTATCGCACCGCGCTGAAAAATCGCGGGGCGAACGTTGATCTCGAACGATTTCTCGACCTCGATGCCGATCGCCGCCGCACCATCGCCCAGGTCGAAGCGCTCAAGGCGCAGCGCAATGCCGCCACGCAGGAGATCGCCGCCCTCAAGAAAAACAATCAGAACAATCCCGGCCTCATCACCGCCATGAAGCGCGTCGGCGAGGACATCAAGAAACTCGATGAGCGCCTGGCCGGGATCGAGACGGATCTGCGCAAGGTGGAGATGTACTTCCCCAACGCGCCGCACGAATCCGTCCCCATCGGTCCCGACGAAACGCACAACCGCGTCGAGCGCACGTGGGGCCAGAAGCCGTCCTTCTCCTTCGCGCCGAAAGCGCACTGGGACATCGGCGAAGCGCTCGGCATCCTCGACTTCGAGCGCGCCACCAAGATCACCGGCGCCCGTTTCTCCGTCCTCACCGGCGCCGGCGCCAAGCTCAATCGCGCGCTGATCAACTTCATGCTCGACGTGCACGAGCAGCAGGGCTACGTCGAAGTGGTTCCTCCCTACATGGTCAACGCCGATTCCCTCGTCGGCACCGGCCAGCTGCCGAAGTTCGAGGAAGACCTCTTCAAGCTGACCGATCGCGACTACTACCTCATTCCGACCGCCGAAGTGCCGGTGACGAACCTGCACCGCGACGAGATTCTCGACGGCGCGAAATTGCCGCTTTCCTACACCGCCTACTCGCCTTGTTTTCGCAGCGAAGCTGGCTCGTACGGCAAGGACACGCGGGGACTCATCCGCCAGCACCAGTTCGAGAAAGTGGAGATCGTGAAATTCACCACGCCGGAGACGTCGTGGGATGAGCACGAGAAACTGACGGCGGATGCCGAGGCCGTGCTGCAGGCGCTCGGGCTGCACTATCGGGTGATGACGCTCTCCACCGGCGACATGGGCTTCACCGCCGCCAAGACCTACGACATCGAAGTGTGGCTGCCGGGGCAGGAGACCTATCGCGAGATCAGCTCCTGCTCCAACTTCCTCGACTTCCAGGCGCGGAGAGCGAACATCAAGTACCGCACCGCGGAGAAGAAGACCGGCTTCGTCCACACGCTCAACGGCTCCGGCCTCCCGATCGGACGGACGCTCGTGGCCATCCTCGAGAATTATCAGAATGAGGATGGGTCGGTGCAGGTGCCTTCGGTGTTGCGGCCGTATATGAAGGGCGCGGAGATCATTCACTAAGAGTGATCACGACGGAGGCCCAGAGACCCTCTGCGATCTCTGTGTCTCTGTGGTTGAATCGCTTTTATGAAACGACTCGCCGCGTCGCTCCTCCTCTTCGCCGCCTGCACGACGACCCCAGCGCCGCCGCCGAAGCCGGCGCCAGTCCCGGAAAAATCGGCCATCGAATCGAAGACCGCCAAGCTCCAGAAGCTCGACGGCTACATCCCTCTCTACTGGGACGCGGAGAACGGCAAGCTGCTGATGCAGATCTCGCGCTTCGGCGAGGAGCTGCTCTATCAATCGTCGCTCCCCGCCGGCGTCGGCTCGAACCCCATCGGACTCGATCGCGGACTCCTCGGCGCCACCCACATCGTCACCTTCGACCGCATCGGGCCGAAAGTGCTGATGACGGCGGTCAACTATCGCTTCCGCGCCATCAGCAGCGATGACGCCGAGCGGCGCGCCGTCGCCGATTCGTTCGCAAGGTCGGTGATGTGGTCGTTCAAGGTCGAAGCGAGCGACGCCAACTCCGTTCTCGTCGACGCCACCGACTTCTTTCTCAGCGATCAGCAGGGTGTGACGCGCTCGCTGCGCCAGTCGCAGCAGGGGAGCTATGCGCTCGACCGGAACCGCAGCGCTATCTACCTGCCGCGCACGAAAGCGTTTCCGCGCAACACCGAGGTCGAAGCGATCCTGACCTTTCAAACCGGCGAGAGGCCGGGCAACTACGTCAGCGGCGTCACCCCGATCGCGGACAGCCTCACCGTGCGCGAGCATCATTCACTCGTGCAGTTGCCGCCGCCTGGCTACACGCCGCGTCGCGCCGATCCGCGCGTCGGCGTTTTCAGCATCGACTTCTTCGACTACGCCAGCCCGTTCACCGGACCGATCGAGAAGCAGTGGATCGCCCGGCATCGTCTCGTGAAAAAAGATCCCAACGCGGCGGTCTCCGATCCTGTCGAGCCGATCGTCTATTACGTCGACGCCGGCGCGCCGGAGCCGATCCGCAGCGCGCTGCTCGAAGGCGCGTCGTGGTGGAGCCAGGCCTTCGAAGCGGCCGGCTTCCGCAACGCCTTCCAGGTCAAGGTGCTCCCGCCGGACGCCGATCCGATGGACCTTCGCTACAACATGATCAACTGGGTCCATCGCGCGCAGCGCGGCTGGTCGTACGGCGCGGCGGTCATCGATCCGCGCACCGGCGAGATCCTCAAGGGCAATGTCACGCTCGGATCGCTGCGCATCCGGCAGGACGTGATGATCGCGGAAGGGCTGATCCCGCAGTTCGATGAAGCACACGACCGGGCGCTGTCGATGCTCGATCCGAAAACGTCTCCTTCCTTGATGGCGCTGGCGCGCATCCGCCAGCTGGCCGTTCACGAGGTGGGACATACTCTGGGCCTCGGGCACAACATGGCCGCGTCGAGTTACGGCCGGGCATCGGTGATGGACTATCCGTCACCGTACGTGAAGATCACCGACGGCAAGCTCGATCTCTCCGACGCGTACGCCACCGGCGTCGGTGCGTACGACAAGTGGGCAATCCGCTATGCCTACGCGCAATTCGCTCCCGAGAATGAAGAACGCGAGATCAATCGCATCGCCGGCGAAGGGCTGCTGTACATCACCGATCCGGAATCGCGTCCGGTCAGTGCCGCGCATCCCTCGGCATCGGTGTGGGATGCGCCCGGCAACAACGTGGCCATGCTGCGCCATGAGATCGAAGTGCGGCGTATCGCCTTGTCGCAATTCGGCCTGCGCAATATCCCAGTGGGAACGCCGCTGGCGCAGCTCGAAGAGATGCTGGTGCCGCTCTATCTTCATCATCGCTACCAGCTCGAAGCGGCGGCGAAATCGATCGGCGGACTCGATTACACCTACAGCGTAAAGGAAGAAGGGAGCGTGGTTCCGACGCCGACGCGCCGGATTCTTCCGGCGGCCGCGCAGCGTGACGCGCTCACCGCCGTGCTCTCGACGCTCGATCCCGCCTTCCTCGAAATCCCTCACGGCATCCTCAACCTGATCCCGCCGCGCGGCGACGTCGACATCACCAGCAACACCGAGCTGTTCGAGCATCGCACCACGCCGGCGTTCGACCCAGTGAGTGCGGCGATGTCGTCCGCCGACATCACCCTGGCCGCGCTCCTCGACGCCCGCCGCGCCGCGCGCCTGGTGCAGTTTCACGCGGAGGACAGCGCCAATCCCGATTTCAACGAAGTGGTCGACGACATCATCGCCACGGTCACGCGCCGCGAGTCCGGATACCGTGGCGCCATCACCCGGGCCACAGCGCGCCTCACCTCCACGCGCCTGATGGATCTCGCCGCGAACCGCGACGCCGATCCGCAGGTGCGGGCGGAAGCGAGCGAAGGATTGCGGCGATTCGCAGCGAAGCTGAGCGATGCCGGAATCCGCGATGACGCCGAGCTGGCGCATCGTCACGCGCTGCGCGATGACATCACCCGATTCCTGGAGCGCCCCGATTCGCCGCGGACGCAGCCGAAATTGCCGGAGGTTCCGCCGGGACCGCCGATTGGGGGGGATTGAGAGAGTCAAAGGCGAAATGTTGAATGGTCAATGTTGAATGTTGAATGTTGAATGAGGAGCCGGGCAGACCGGCGTCCCTTTCATTCAACATTTTCCGACTCTCCAGGATGTAGATCGCCGCTCAAACGAAACTTCTGGTTTTGCCTCCCATTCGCGTCTTCGTTCGTCACCTCGACGGCGTCTACGCCGGGTAGCGCAACGTGCAGGATCTCGCACCGGTTAGCGGCCTAGCGCTCCTCTTCTTCCAGATCGAACAGGTCGTTGGCCCGTACCGGCTCGTGCGCCAGACGCCGGCAGGCCGCTACGATTGCGGCGATGCAGCGGCGTGTCGGTTCCATCCGTCCCATGCGGATCCGCAAGAGATGCTGGCGGCTATACCCCGATTCGCGTGCGAGGTGTGCCGGTTTGATCCCGCGGCTTTTCAGGTACTTCTCGAGTCGTGTCGGCATGTGCAATATAGTGCATCTTATGCCGATGCATGATAGGTGTCAATCGATACGGGCGGACGGGGGGATCAAAAACCACCCAATTGTGGCAATCAAAGCGCAAAATCCTGCCTTCGTGACTTCGTTCCTGAGCAATCATCACCCCATGTTCCTTTTTGCCGGTCAAACTATTTGTGGTCCACGAGGGGTGGAAATCCCCGGTTTCGTCACCCCTTATGCGAGTCTGTGTCGGCAACGGCGGCTTCGCAACCGCCCGGGCCGGCGATTTGAGGGGCTGTGAACCCTCCGAGGTCTTGGGCGGTAGCAACCGTCGTTAGTTGCTTACATCAGCGGATACTAGTAACTTATACGTTACTAATCGCCCATGCTCGGAGAAACCGTACGCTCCACCAGGATCAAGCGCGGCCTCACGCAGGCCCGCCTGGCTCGCCTTGCCGACGTCAGTCGCCGGCACCTCGCCGCGCTCGAAAAAGGGGCCAACGTCTCCATCAACGTCCTCCAGAAAGTGGCCGCTGTCCTCGATCTCTCCGAGATCAACCTCGGCGAATTGACCGTTCAGACGCCGCACTCGATGTCGAACGCCGTCAACATGCCGCTCCTGGCCGACACCATCCGCGAAGCGCATGCCGATGCCTTCCGCGCCCAATCGCTCCTGGCCCGCGCTGAAACGATTCTCGAGACCAACGGTGATGGCCAGGGCAAGAGCAGTCTGGTCGCCCACTTCCCGAAGATGCCGCCGCTGCGCCTCGATCTGCGCCGCCGCCGCGGCGGAATCGGTGCGGTTGCCGACAAAGCCGGCGCCGCGGGAGTCCCGATCGCCGGCGAGATCCGCCAGGGCGAAGCGGTGGTCGAGCTCTCCGGCGAGACCGCGCCGCTTCCCGCATCCGTCGTCGAAAAAGGAGAGGTTGTCTTCCGCGCCCGCGGCGACAAGATGCGCGAGCAAGGCATCGATGACGGCGACCTCCTGGTCGTCGAGCTCCGCCCCACCGGCCGCGCCGCCACCGGCGAGCTGGTGATCGGCAAAGTCGGCGAGCTCCTCTACGTCGGCCGCTGGTGGCAGAAGCACGGCCAGAAAGCGATCATGTCCGACGGCCCCTCCGAGCTGACCACCGGCGGCACCTCGAAGCGCGCGCTGAAGGTGCTGGCGGCGATCAACGCCATCGTCCGGCAGAAGTAGTCTTCGCGCCTTTGCGTCCTCGCGTGAGATCTGTTTTTCTCGCGAAGACGCGAAGACGCAAAACCGCGTAATATCCCGCCGCAAACTTTGGACCCCATGGGAGGAAACATGCGCCGTACTCTCGCCTTTGCCGTCCTCGTTCTGGCCGCGCTCGTGAATGGATGTGGATCGTCTTCTACCGCTCCCGCCTCCGCGCCGCCTACCGCCGCCCCCGCACAGGCCTTCTTCGCTCCGCATGGCTTCGATCTTTCGGCCATGGATACGAGCGTCAAGGCCTGCGACGACTTCTATCGCTTCGCCGTCGGCAAGTGGCGCGACACCCATCCGCTTCCCGCGCAGTACTCGCGCTACGGACGGTTCGAAGAGCTGGCCGAGCGCAACCGCGAAGTGCTGCACCAGATCCTCGAGCAGGACGCGGCCATGACCAACGCCAAGCCTGGAAGCGCCGAGCAGAAGGTCGGCGACTTCTACGCCTCCTGCATGAACGAGACGGCGGTCGAAGCGGCGGGCATCACCCCGATCCAGCCGGAGCTCGAGCGGATCAACGGCATCAGCGACCGGGCCTCGCTCATCGCCGAGCTCAATCGCCTGCACACCGAAGGCTTCGCGCCGCTCTTCCGCATCGGCGGGACGAACGATCAGAAGAACAGCAAGATGATCATCGCCTCGCTCGGCACCGGGTCGATCGGACTGCCGGACCGTGACTACTACCTCCGCGACGATCCGCGATTCAAGACCATCCGCGAGCAGTACGTCACGCACGTCACCAAGATGCTGACCCTCTCCGGCGAAAGCGCCGATCAGGCCGGCGCCGACGCGCAGAAGATTCTGGCGCTGGAGACGAAGCTGGCCGCCGCGCAGCTGCCGCGCGTCGAGCTGCGCATCCCCGAAAATACCTATCACCCGACGCCGGTGGCGGAGCTGGCCTCGATGGCGCCCGCCGTCGATTGGCCCAACTATCTCCACGGCCTCGGCGTCAGCACGACCACGATCAACGTCTCGCAGCCGAAGTACATCCAGACCGTCAGCCAGCTATTGACCGAGGTTCCGATGGACGACTGGAAAGCGCTGCTGCGCTGGCAGGTCGTCGACGGCGCCGCGCCGACGCTGACCAAGGCCTTCGTCGATGAAGACTTCAACTTCGGCGGCCGCATTCTGTCGGGCACCAAGGAGCCGCAGGAGCGCTGGAAGCGCTGTGTCCGCGCCGCCGACTTCAGCATCGGCCAACTGCTCGGGCAGGAGTACGTCCGCCGCAATTTCACGCCCGAGGCGAAAGCGAAAATGAATTCGCTGATCGACAACCTCATCGGCGCGCTGCGCGAAGACATCCCCACGCTGACGTGGATGGGACCGGAGACGAAAGCCGCGGCGCTCGGCAAGCTGGCCGCGTTCCGCCGCCGCATCGGCTATCCCGACAAGTGGCGCGACTACTCCGCGCTTACGATCAGCCGTGCCTCGTACGCCGCCAACGCGCAGGCGGCGCGAGCGTGGGCCTATCACCACAACATCGAGCGCATCGGCCATCCGGACGATCCGAACGAATGGGGCGGTTTCACGCCGCCGACGGTCAACGCCAGTTACAACCCGCCGCAGAACAACATCACCTTCCCGGCCGGCATCCTGCAGCCGCCGTTCTTCGATCCGAATGCGGACGACGCCTACAACTACGGCGGCATCGGCACGGTCATCGGCCACGAGATGACGCACGGCTTCGACGATCAGGGGGCGAAGTACGACGCCGAGGGAAATCTGCGGAACTGGTTCACGCCGGAGGATCTGAAAAACTTCCAGGCGCGCACGGATTGCGTGGCCAATGAGTACAGCGAGTTCAACGTCGCCCAGGGGATCAACATCAACGGCAAGCTGGTGAACGGCGAGTCGGTCGCCGACCTCGGCGGCGCCACGATCGCCTTGCGCGCCTACGAGAAATCGCTGGAAGGAAAAGAGCGAAAAACGATCGACGGCTTCACGCCCGAGCAGCGCTTCTTCCTCGGATTTGCGCAAGTGTGGGGCGAGAACATGTCGCCGCAGGAAGCGACCCGCCGCGCGCTGACCGACCCGCACGCGCAGGGACCGTTCCGCGTGAACGGCACCGTGCAGAACATGCCCGAGTTCTGGAAGGCATACGGCTGCAACGAGGGAGACAAGATGGTGCGGGATCCGTCGAAGAGGTGTTCGATCTGGTAGGAACGTAGGCCGGCAACGTAGGTCGGACTCTCTAGTCCGACCTCTCGTGAATACTCGTCATTGCGGTTCAGACCCGGGTCAGCCGGTCGGACTGAGAGTCCGACCTACGTTTGCAGCACTTCCTCAACCGCCGCTCGGATGTCTTCCAAGCACATCTCCATCCGATCCATGTGTGTCCGATGCGACACCACGCAGATGCGGATGACGAATCGCCCCTCGACCACGGCCCCGGTCAGCATCACCCGCTGCCGGGCATTGATGCGAGCGATCAGATCGCGATTCAGGGCATCGAGATCGGCGCCATCGCGAACGAGGCGAAAGGCCACGATCGACAGCTGCGGCTCGGCATCGACCACGATGCCCTCGATCTTGTGCAGCTCCGCCGCCGCCCATGCGGCCAGATCGAGTTTTTCTTCGAGCTGCTGGCGGAACGGTTCGATGCCGAAAAGCTTGAGCGGAAGCCAGACGCGCAGGCCGCGGAAATCGCGGGAGAGCTCCGGCGAGAGCTCGCAGAAGTCGATCAGCTCGCTGCCCTGCTGGAATCCTGGCAGATAGTCGGCGTGCATGCTGTACGCGCCGCGCAGCATCGCCGCGTCGCGCACGATCAGCGCGCCGGTGCCGAAGGGGAGGAAGAGGGTTTTGTGCGGATCGAGGATGATCGAGTCGGCCTCGCTGATCCCGCGCATCGCCGCGCGGCCGCGATCCGTCAGCAGGAAGAACGCGCCGTACGCACCATCGACGTGAAACCAGAGCGACTCCGCGCGCGCGAGCCTGCCGAGCGCGTCGAGATCATCGACCGCGCCGGTGGCGGTGGTTCCGGCACTGCCGCAGAGCATGAACGGTGTGAAACCGGTCGAGCGATCATTGCGAATCGCTTCCGCAAGCAGATCGATGCGAACGCGAAACCGCGCATCGCTCGGAATCTCGCGGATGTTCGCTGCCGGAAAGCCGGCCAGGATGGCCGCCTTCTGAAAGGCGTGGTGAGTCTGATCGCCGCAGTAAAGCGTGGCCCGTTGAAAATCGTCGCCCAGGATGGCCCGGCGCGCGGCGATGATCGCGGTCAGGTTTGCCAGCGAGCCGCCGCTGGTCAGCACCCCGCCGCTCCCTGCGCCGTATCCGGCGATCTCGCAGAACCAGCGCACGACGTTGGTCTCCAACTGCACCAGCAACGGTGCCGCCGCGCAGACGCCGACGTAGCGATTGACCGCATCGGCGATCAGGTCCGCCACCGCCGCATGGAAAAGCCCGCCGCCCGGAATGAAGGCGAGGTAGCCCGGCCCGGCGGCATTGAACGACCGCGGGATGGCCTGGTCGAAGAGAAAGTCGAGCAGCTGTTCGTATCCGGCACCGTGTTGCGGCAGCGGCTCGATCAGCGTCCGGGCAACGTCCGTCGCCCCTTCGACATGCGAGGCCGGTTGTGACGGCAGCGATTCGATGTGCGCAACGATCCGCCGCATCGCCTCATCGACGAGGCGGTGCATCTCCGCGGAGCCAGGTTCAAGAGGATGACGTTCGCTCACGGGGTGCGCATTATGCCGGTTCGCCACGAGGCAACACTTCGGTGACGGACGTGACACCGATCACTTTAGCAAGTTATGACATGTAGAATGTTCAACCGCTACGGAGGACTCATGATGCGCTCACGACTTTTGCTCATTACCACTCTTCTTCTCATCTCCAGCGCCGCCTCGGCGAAGGAGATCTGGCTCGCCATCGGAGGCACCACCGCCGGCGGTACGTTCCGCACCGATGCCCGCATCTTCAATCCGTCGACGACCAAGGACATTACGATCCAGGCCTACTACCTCCCGACGGGTCCCATCGACAATTCGGGCGTCCAGCCGATTTCGATCACGGTCCTGAAGCGGCAGCAGCTGGCTTACAACGACGTGGTCACCTCTCTTTTCCACAGCAGCGGCCTGGGCGCCATCCGGCTCAAGTCCGATGATGACTTCATCGCCACGCAAAAAATCTATGCGGTCACCACGGGCGGAACGCTCGGCCAATACGTCGCCGGCGTCGATTCGACGAGCGCGAAAGCGAAAGGCGTCCTGATCCAGCTGCAGAACAACGGCGGCGCCGGCCAGCAGGGCACATTCCGGACGAACGTCGGCGCCGCGAATCCGAACGCATCGGCGGCGACGGTGACCTGGCGTCTCTACGACAAGAACAATGTCCAGGTCGGGAAGGACTTCGTGAAGACGATGCTTCCTTTCGAAGCCGATGCGCCGGGCGGATTGAGCGGTTACGCCGTCGATGTTCCCGCCAACGCGGACCTCAGCGACGCCTGGCTCAGCTACTCGTCCGATAAACCGATCGTGGCCTACGGGTCGGTCATCGACAACGGGACCACCAATCCGACCTACATCCCCGCCGCGGAGGACACGGGTGTGGCGTCCACGCAGACGCCGGCCGGCAAAGTGTTTGTGGTGACCGAAGTTGGCGGACCGACCACCAAACCATCGAGCATCACCATCACGCCGGCCATCATTCAGGGCACGCTCAAGCCCGGCGATACGGTCACTTTCCAGGTCAGAGCGCAGGACAGCAATCACACCTTCCGGCTCGTCGATCCCGACGGCAACATCGTCATCGACCTCACGCTCATTCCCGGCGCCGCCGCCGTCGAGAGGACCATCACTCTGGCGACGGAAGGAACGTGGGGGTACTACTGCACGAACACCACGTGCAGCAACGGCCATAACAGCATGCTGGGCACGTTCGCCGTCGGCAATCCGACGCAGTACCAGCCGCCGGGGTATTGACGCGTCGCCACAACGCAGGCCGGACTCTCAGTCCGGCTTCTCGTCGCTCGGAGGTCGGACTCGAGAGTCCGACCTCCGTTTCCCTACTTTTCTGCTACTCTTCGCAATTGCAGATAACGTGTAGGGTGTGAGATGGAACTGCTGCAATTTGCCAGGAGCAGACGGGGAGGGGAGCTGATCGGGATCGTCATCCTGGCAGCCGGCATTTGTCTCGCCCTGGCGCTCGTCACCTACCATCCCGACGACTCCTCCGCCTTCTACACCTCTACCAACAGCGTTGTCGCCAACTGGATCGGCTATTACGGCGCCACCATCGCCTGGCTTTTCGTCGGCTTTTTCGGCTTTGCCTCGCTGCTGTTTCCGGGCGCGCTGCTCGCCGTCGGCTGGAACCGCATCGCCGCCAAAGAGATCGAATACCTGCAGACGAAGGCCATCGGCTTCGTCATCCTGGTCATCGCCGCGCCGCCTCTGAGTGATCTGACCCTCGGCAAAGTCTGGCTGCGCGGAGCGCTGATTCCGTCCGGGGGCTATCTGGGACAGGAGCTCAATCGCGTTGCTTCGAAGAACCTCAACGGCATCGGCGCCGCCATCGTGCTGGTCACGACGATGCTGATCGGGTTGCTGCTGGCCACGCGCATCAGCCTGGCCGCGATCTTCGTCGCTCTGCACCACAAGCTGATCGACCTCGGCCGCGCCTTCTCGCTGCAGTGGGCGCGCTTCACCGAACGCCGGCGCAAAGAGAAGATGAAGACGGCCATCGTTCGCAAGCATCTCGACAAGGATGGCCCGGGGCTGCGTCTGGTGACGACGCCGGACGACGCACCGCTGCCGGCTGCCACGCCGCTCGTGCGCGAAGTCAAAGGCGCCGGCCGGTTCCAGATCCGCAAAGTGACCAAGGCCGACCTGCGCAAAGCGGCCGAGGAGCTGTCGAAGCAGGAAACGCCAGACCCGTTCGCGCTGTGGGCCGCCGCCAAAGCCGACACCGTCGAAGCGGCGGAGCTCTCGCGGCCGGTCGCGGTCGAAGACGACGGCGAATTCGAAGATCCCCTCTACCTCGACGATCCGCCCGCCGTCCGCCCGCCGCGGCCGAAGGCGACGATGCCGCGGCCGGTGCCGCGCAAGACGAAAGAGGCTCCGGCGAAACGCGAGACGCGTCTGACGCACGATCTCCTTCCGCCGGTCGATCTGCTCACCGCCGGTCCGAAGCAGGACCAGGTCAATGACGACGTCCACAAAAAGTTCCTCGACATCGGCCGGCTCATCGAAGAGCGCTGCCGCGAGTTCTCCGTCGACGGCGAAGTGACCGCCTACCACCCGGGTCCGGTGGTCACCACCTTCGAGTTCAAGCCCTCCGCCGGCGTGAAGTACGCCAAGGTCGTGAACCTCGGCGACGATCTGGCCCTGGCGCTGAAGGCGGAGTCGATCCGCATCGAGCGCATCAGCGGCTCGTCGACGGTCGGCATCGAAGTGCCGAACAAACGCCGCGAGCTGATTACCCTGCGCGACATCATCGACACCGACGCCTTCGCCCAGCAGCAATCAATGCTCACCGTGGCCCTCGGCAAGGACATTCACGGTGAGGCCGTCGTCACCGACCTCGCGCGCATGCCGCATCTGCTCGTCGCCGGCGCCACCGGCGCGGGCAAGTCGGTCGGCCTCAACTCCATGATCGTGTCGCTGCTCTACAAAGCGCTGCCGAAGCAGCTGCGGATGCTGATGATCGATCCGAAGATGGTCGAGCTGAAGATGTACGAAGACATCCCGCACCTGCTCCATCCGATCGTCACCGACCCGAAGCTGGCCTCCGTGGCGCTCATCTGGGCGGTGAACGAGATGGAGAACCGCTACCGCTGCCTGGCCGAGTGCGGCGTGCGCAACATCGATCAGTACAACGGCTTGCTGAAGGACGTCGACGGCTATCGCCGGGCCATGAAGCTGCCCGAGGGCGAGCCTGTGAAAGTGCCGGAGCCGCTGGTCTACATCGTCATCATCATCGACGAGTTCGCCGACCTGATGATGGTGGCCTCGAAAGACGTGGAGGATTCGGTGACCCGGCTGGCGCAGAAGGCGCGCGCCGTCGGCATCCATCTCATCATCGCCACGCAGCGGCCGTCGGTGGACGTGATCACCGGCGTCATCAAGGCCAACTTCCCGTCGCGCATCAGCTACCAGGTGGCCTCGAAGATCGATTCGCGCACCATCCTCGATACGCAGGGAGCGGAGAAGCTGCTCGGCAACGGCGACATGCTCTTCCTCCCGCCGGGCACAGCCCGCATCCGCCGCATCCACGGCGCCTACGTGTCGGAAAAAGAGATCGTGCAGATCGTCGATTTCGTGAAGGCCAATCAGGGCGAGCCGAAGTTCCTCGAGGAGATTACGAAGATCACCGAGGAGAAGAACGGTGCCGACGGCATCGAGTACCTCGACGATCCGAAGTACGACGACGCCGTGCGCGTGGTGCTCTCGACCGGCCAGGCCAGCGCCTCGTACCTGCAGCGCCGCCTCAAGCTCGGCTACTCCCGCGCCGCGCGCCTGGTCGAGATCATGGAAGCGAACGGGATCGTCGGCCCATCGCAGGGCTCGAAGCCGCGCGAGATCCTGGTGCGCGCGGATGACTACCCGCCGGCAAGCGGGCAGACGATCTGATTTTCAGGATGAATGCGGTCGCTGACGGCGCAGTTGCGAGGAAACCTCACACAGATACTCTTGTCTGTGCTTAGAGATTTTCGGCACTGGTGACCTAACATCATGACCACGAACACCCCTCCTCCCCGTGGCCGCGGCCGCGGACGTCCGCGTCGCGCTGATGCCGATGAACAGATTCTCGATGCGGCGCTGGCGATGCTGCGCGAGGGCGGGTATCGCCAGCTGAGTCTCGATGAAGTGGCGCGGCGGGCGGGGACGGCGAAGTCGTCGATCTACCGGCGATGGCCTTCGAAGGCGGCGCTGGCTGCGGAGATTGTCCGGCGGGAAACGCCTGTCCCTGAAACTTCCGATCTCGATTCGTCGGTGCGTGCGTTTGAGTCGTTGTTGCGCGGCGCGCTCGGCGGAGTGGTGGCTTCGCTGATCGGCGAGGCGCAGGAGAGCGCCGAGACGCGGGCGATCGTGATCGCTCTCATCGAGCCGTACCGTCAACTCATCCTCCGCTTTGCGGACGAGGAGACGGCCACTGGTCTCCTCGGCGCGCTGCTGTTTCGCCGCCTGCTGCGCGATTAGCCAGCGCAGCGCCGCTCATGCGTTTCTCATGAGCAAAATATTTCCCATCCGTGGGGTAGCACCAGCCGCGCTTTCGTCACGCTAGTGGAGAGGGCGCCCTCCCGAAAAACTCGCCCGGCGCGTCGCCGGGTCATTTCGCCGGAGGGCTTATGCGTCGTTTCACCAAAGCTGTAGCTGTTGCCTCGCTTCTTGTCGCGCTCACCACTTCGAACATCTATGCGCTTCCGTCAAAAGGCTCCGAGCCATCGCTCGGATTGAAAATCGTCCGGATCATCCGGCACATTGTCGGATTGGATGCGGGGGATATTTCGTGGCCGCATCCGTAATCACCGTCTAGTTTGCCGCGTCGTGAGATTCTTCTCGCAGACTCTCAACAAAGGCGTGGACGGTGCGAACGGTTTCGGCTGTCGCATCGTCCACGTCGATGGCATCGCGAAGATTAGCAACCGCAGAGGTAGCGCTCTCATTCATGCGAGCAGCAGTGAATTCGTCGACTACGTTCTGTGTAAGCGAGCGAGCTTCCATGCGATCGCCACGCTCGACTAACACTTCAGCAATGTTGAGAGCACATAGACCCGCGTCTTCGATCATTCCGATAGCCGCAAAATCACGACGGGCTTCTCGCAGCCGTGTCAGGCCACTTGTGGTTTGGCCGCGGGCGATAAGAACGAGGCCTGCGCCGCGCTCCGTTCGCGCTACTTCAGCGGCAAAGCCTAAGTCGGTAAACCTGGCAATGGATTCCGAAAAGTGGATATTCGCCGACGCATAGTCGTTGAGACGTGTCGCGCAATACCCCAGGTTATTGTGAATGCGCGCTTGGAATTCGATGTCGCCTTCCTCGACTGCAGCAGGCAGCAGGTCAAGCCATAGTTGGTTAGCCTCAGAAATCCGATCGGCTTCATAAAGAGAGCCTGCTTCTGCCGAGCCAGCCTGTAGATATCGCTTTCGATCGCCATAGTCCCTGAACAACTGACGGCACGCCGACAAGATCGCATGTGCTTCGTCAAACAGCTCCAATTGTGCCAGCGCCATTCCCTTCACCATCCGCACAATGGCCCGATCGTGCTCCAGGCTGGCGAACGGCGCCAGTGCCTCTTCGCCGCGCTCGGCAGCTTCGATCGCTTCGTCGTAGCGGGCCAGATAGCGCAGAGTGCTGGCGCGGTCTTTCCATGCATTCGCCTTGAGTTGTGCCAGCACCACGGCAGGGTATTGGCTTGGGTGCAGAGATTCGGCGATCGATGCCGTCAGATTGGCGATGGCCAGTGCTTCGCGCGGCTTGCGATGCAAACGCCGCCGCACTTCCTCGCTCATCTGCTCCAGTGCGGCGTTGTTGCGCAGCTCCGGCATTTCGGCCAGGCGCGGCCACTCTTCCACCGGTGTATCGCGGAGATAACGCGCGACGACGTCCGGCGCCCGGTCGCGTTCGCGCTCCAGGCGGGCCGCGACCATCGTGAATTCTTCTTCGCGATTGCGTCGCGCGGAAGCATCAAACGTCACCACGTTCCCGCTAAATCGCTGGCGGCAGGCTGCACATTCGGCGAGGTGAGCCAGATCATCCGAGTGCTTCATTTCTTCTTCCTCGGTTTTTTCGAGGCATTGAAAATCTCCTCGGCGCGGCGAAGGCATTTCGATACCAGCTTCTGTGTGTACTTCGCGGTCACGCCGAGCTGTTCGGCGATCTCGTTAATGCTGTGACCCTCGAAATAGCGGAGACGGAGAATGTGCTGCCAGCGCGGAGGCAGGCCGGCCAAAGCTTCGCCGGCCGCAATTTTGGCCATCATCGTCTCCAGAATGTTTGACGACGCCGGATCCGCCCGTTCGGCGGCCACCTCCAGGTCGAGTTGTTCGATGTTCCGCCCGTGCTGGCGCCAGTAATAGCGGCTGGCGTTACAGATCGCCCCGAGCAGCCACTTCTGTAGTTCGCGGATTTCATCCTTCCGTTTCAGGTACGAAAGGAACACCTCGTGAGCCAGCGCCTCCGCGTCGTCAACTGGCACCTGAAACTTGCGGACCGCCACCGCTACAAGAAGATCGCAATGCTTCTCATACAGCCGGACGAATATCTCTTCGTCGATGTCATGGCGCTGCGGTAACGGCGAGAGCTCATTAACCGATTCGTGTGCCATTGGTTTGAGCCTCGAACACCGTGGGCGGCGGCGCGTCGGAAGTCGTCGGGATTTGCGGAATGCGAAGACGATAACACGCCGGCAGGCCGGCGGAAAGGACCCGGAGGCGGGGTCAGCGGTTCGTCAGCCGATGTGCAAAATATTTCTCAAGAACGGGGTAGCAAATACCGGACTTTCGTCACGCTAGGAGAAGAGGGCGCCCTCCCGAAAAACATCGCGCCGGCGTGTAGCCGCGCGCACCACCTGGAGGGCTTATGCGTCGTGTATCCAAGAGTCTTGCTGCTGCTTTGTTCATTGCCGTTCTCGCAGCCTCGAACGTCTACGCGGTTCCGTCGAGAGACGGCTCCGAGCCGTCGGTCGCTTCGAAGATCGTCAAACTGGTCCGGCACATCGTCGGGTTGGACGAATGGTCGTGGCCGAAACCGTGATCTGCCGTCAGCTCGCGCCGGCGGCCTGATCGGTCGCCAGTCTCTGCACGAATTCGTGGACGGTGCGCACGGCTTCTCCCGTCGCACCGTCCGCATCGATCGATGACTGCAGGCCGGCGACGGCCTGCACCGCACGCGTATCGAGGCCTGCCGCTTCGAACTCGCCGATCACGGTGCCGGTCAGCGTGCGCGCCTGTTGCGTGTCGCCGCGGTCGATCAGGACCTCGATGATGCGCAGCGCGCAGAGGCCGGCTTCTCCCATCATTCCCAGCGCGATGAATTCGTGGCGCGCAGCTTCGAGACGCGCCAGTCCGGAATCGACCTGGCTCTTGCCGATCAGCACCAGAGCCGCGCCGAGATTCGTGCGCGGAACTTCCGCACGCAGTCCGAGGTCGGTAAAGCGCGCGATCGATTCGGAGAAGTGGACGTTGGCGCCGGCGAAGTCGTCGACATAGATCGCGCAGTGGCCGAGGTTGTTGTACAGCCGGGCCTCGGTCTCGGTATCGCCGGTGCTCTTCGCGACCGTGAGCAGGTCGAGATACACACGTTGCGCTTCCTCGTACCGCTTCTGGCGGCCGAGAAGGTTTCCGTAGACCAGGCCGGCCTGGAAGAATCGCGTCAGGTCGTTGACGTCGGCGAAGACGACGCTGGCAGCCGTGATCACGCGCTCGGCCTCTTCGAAGTGATCCATCTGCCCGAGGATCATCGACTTCACGAACCAGACGATGGCGCGATCGTGTGCCGCGCCGGCAAACTCGCCAAGCCGCGCCTCGGCAGTCTCGATCGCGTCGAACGCCTCGTCGAAGCGCCCGAGGTAGCGAAGCGCATTCGCGCGATCACGCAGCGCTGTCGAGCGAATCTGCCCCATCACCGCCGGCGGATACACGTTTGCGGGAAGCGACTCGGCGATCGCCGCGGCGACGTTGGCGATGGCCAGCGCTTCGACCGGCTTGCGCTCGATCCGCTTGCGCACCTCTTCGCTCATCTGTTCGAGCGCGGCGTTGTTGCGCAGCGCGGGCGATTCGGCGAGGCTGGGCCACTTTTCGACCGGCACCCGCTGCAGCTCGCTGGCGACGATGCCGGCGGCGCTTTCCCGTTCGTTTGCGATGCGGGCCGCGGCGGCGGCGAACTCGCGGGCTCCGGCGCGCCGGCGTGCCGCATCAAACGGCAGAACGTTCCGCGTGAACCGTTCGCGGCACGGTTGGCAATCGGCGAGGTGCCGGATATCGTCGGAGTGATTCATGGCTTCTTCCTCGCGGCGGCGGCGTTATACACCTGTTCCGCCCGCCGCAAACATTTCGAAACCAGTTTCTGCGTGTATTTCGCGGTGACGCCGAGGTAGTCGGCGATCTCCTGAATGCTGTAACCCTGGTAGTAACGAAGCCGCAGAATCTCCTGATAGCGCGGCGACAGCAACTCCAGAATCTCGCGCGCGGCCAGCTGCGCCGGCAGTGAGTCGAGTATCTCTGTCGAGGACGGATCGGGACGGAGCACCGCCCACGAATGATCGAGTTGCTCGGTGCGCCGCCCGTTCTGCCGCCAGAAATAGCGCGAGGCGTGGCAGATGGCGCCGATCAGCCAGGGATGCAGATCGCGAATTTCGTTTTTCCGTTTGAGATACGAGAAGAAGACCTCATGGGCCAGCCCCTCGGCATCCGGCTCCGGCACCTGGAACTTGCGCATGGCGATAGCCACGAGGAGGCTCAGGTTGTCTTCGTACATGCGCGCGAAATCGGTCTCGTCGATTTCGCAATCCGCCGCGAGGGCCGTCATCTCCACGATCGTTGGATCGGTCGTCTCCGCGCCGGCCATGTTCATTTCATCGAAGGATAGAGCGAAAGAAGTCGAAATCAAAAAGAGAAACGTCGGTACTGACGCGCATACGTCACTGTTTGATCCAAACCGACGCCGATGCGAGTCAACTCCGCGCGTTTCGTATGATGCCGCCGTGAATGACGCCGGTTTTGTGATCGATCCGCGCGCGACCGGCTTCGTCCGCCTCGACCTCTCGGAGCTCTTCGGAAATGGCCATCGCGTGGTGCTGGAGATCGGCTCGGGTAAGGGGCGCTTTCTCCTCTCCGGGGCGACGGAACAGCCGGATGTGAACTTCATCGGCATCGAGAAATCGCTGCACTACCACCGCGTGATCCGCGATCGCGTGACGAAGCGAGGGCTGAGCAACATCCGCCTCATCAATCACGATGCGTTCCTCGTTCTGCGCGACATGCTGGCCGGCGCATCGATCGATGAGATCCACATTTACTTTCCCGATCCCTGGCCGCGAAAGCGCGAGCAGAAGCGCCGCATCATCCGCCCCGAGGTGCTGACGGAGATCAAGCGGGTGCTCGTTCCCGGCGGCAGCGGGATCTACGTCACCGACCATCGCGCCTACTTCGAAGCCGCGGCGCCGGTCATCGAGCAGTTCTTCCGCAGCGAGCGCCGTGTCCCCACCGCCACCGACCCGCCGCGCACGAATTACGAGGCGAAGTACCGGGAGGAGGGGCGGGAGATTTTCGAGGTTCGGTTCTGGCGGTAATAACAAGGACGGTTCACGCGGAGGCGCGGAGAGGCGAGGGTTAACGTAACTGCTCCGCGTCTTCGCGACTCCGCGTGACCAGTTACAATCCGAACCGTGCGAATCCTCGGCGTTGATCCTGGCTCGGTCACCACTGGCTTTGGTGTCATCGAGCAGGTTCGCGGGCGGCTGGCGCTGATCGAGCAGGGAACCATCGGGACTGTTCGCGGGTCGGAGCTGGCGGACCGGCTTTGCAGGATTCACGACGAGATGGTTCGCGTCATCAGCCGGTGTGCTCCCGAGGCGGTTGCGGTGGAGGCGCCGTTCGGCGGGTTGAACATCAAAAGCCTCATCCAGCTGGCGCATGCGCGCGGCGTGATCCTTCTGGCGGCGCGGTCGGCGAAGCTCGAGGTCTTTGAATACTCGCCGCGAAGCGTCAAGAGCGCCGTCGTCGGCTACGGCGCCGCGGAAAAGGAACAGGTGGCGAAGATGGTGCGCATGCTTCTCCCTGGCTGCGCGAATCTGGTCATGTCCACCGACGCCTCCGACGCGCTCGCCGTCGCCATCTGCCACGCCCACACCGCCGGAACCGCGGAGAGGTTGCGGATCGCTCGATGAGCTCGTCGCTCCCTCAGGAAGAGACGGTGGAAGCGAACGCGCGCACGGGCATTCCCCAGGGACGGCTCCAGCGAACCTTCAGCGCGCTGCGCTATCGCGACTTCCGGCTGCTCTGGATCGGCGCCTTCGCCTCCACCACTGGCACCTTCATGCAGACGCTGGCGCAGGGCTGGCTGGTCTACACCATGACCGGCTCGGCGTTTCTGCTCGGCGTCGACGGCTTCCTCGCCACCGGACCGATGCTGCTCTTCTCGCTCTTCGGCGGCGTCATCGCCGATCGGGTCGAGCGCCGCAAGATTATGCTGTTGTCCCAGGTGCTGCAGGGCAGCTTCGCCCTGATCCTCACGGGCCTGATCTACTTTCATGCGGTGAAGATCTGGCACATCTTCATCCTCTCGTTTCTGACCGGGAGCGCGCAGTCGATCAGCGGGCCGGCCTATGCCTCGCTGCTGCCGCTGCTGGTGAAGCGCGACGACATGGCCAACGCCGTGGCCATGAACTCGATGCAGTTCAATCTGGCGCGCGTCATCGGCCCGGCGCTCGGCGGCGTGGTCTTCGGATTGTGGGGAGCGACGGCGTGTTTCGGCATCAACGGCCTGTCGTTCGGCTTCGTGATCATCGCGCTGCTCAACATCAGGATGCCGCCGCTGCATGCGGACGCGACGTCGACGTCGATGATGGCGCAGATGAAACAGGGCTTTGCCTTCGTGGCCTCGAAGCGATCGTTACTCCTACTGACGTTTCTCTCCTTCGCCGGCACGTTCCTGGGCATGCCTCTTTTCACGATGATGCCGGTCGTGGCCAAGAGCATCTTCAGCCTCGGGCCGCAAGGGTTGTCGCTGCTGCAGGCCGACTACGGCATCGGCTCCGTCGTCGGCGCGCTCTTCGTGGCCGGCAGCAGTCACGCGGCGAAGAAAGGCCGTCTGGCGCTGGCGCTGCAGCTGGTCTTCGCCGCCACGCTCGCCGCCTTCGGTTTCTCGCGCCACCTCACTGCCAGCCTGGTCATCGCCTTCATCGCCGGCGCCGCGATCGTCGGCGTGATCTCGCTCTACAGTTCTCTCGTGCAGCTCTCGACCAACGACGCCATGCGCGGCCGGGTGATGTCGATCTTCATGCTTGCTTTCCGCGGCGGCATGCCCCTCGGCAACCTCATGGCCGGTTTCGTCGCCCAGCGCTGGTCGATCAGTACCGCGCTGGAGGTGAACGGGATCGCTCTGGCCGTGGTGGCGCTGGCGTTCATCATCCGAGGAACCGATCTGGACGCGGGATTGACGTGACTGTGGATTCATCGCTTCGTGACTGACCCGGCGCAGGCCGGCACCTAGCACCGACGGACTCGGTTACGCCGGCGGCTCGCTGCTCCTGATTCAGAACGGGATCGAGCCGGCGCGCGTAGTTCGAGTCTGGCTCGATCCGAGCGGGCTGCGGGCAACACGTTCCCAGATTCTGGAGATGAACCATCCGCTGATGGATGAGCCGACGAACGGTGTCGTGGCCGGCCACGATTTCGTCTGGATCGCCGGTAGCCAGGCGAACCGTTTCCAGGCGGAACCGCCGCAACTGGACAAGCTGCACGATGCGGTGATCCTTCGGACGCGGTTGCGATAGTTCGAATGTTTGATTCGCGCCTTCGCGACTTCGCGTGAGACCGATGTTCACGCGAAGCCGCGAAGACACGAAGTTGACGGCTACACCCCACTCCTCCTCCGATATAGAATCCCGGCCCGCGTCGTGCACCCCTTGACGCACTGAATTGATGGCAAAAGCAAAAGAGCAAGCCTCCGCAACGATCGATCCCGTGGCCGCGTGTGCGCCGGAGTGGACCGACATCCTCCGGCAGATGACCCTCATCCGGCGCTTCGAAGAGGCGACGGAGCGGGAGTTTCGCAAGGGCAAGATCGGCGGATACCTTCACGTCTACAGCGGCCAGGAAGCGGTGGCCAGCGGCATCATCACGGCGCTGCAGCCCGGCGACGTCGTCTACACCGGGTATCGCGATCACGCCCATGCGATCGCTTTGGGAGCGGAGCCGCGGCGGGTCATGGCCGAGCTGTTCGGCAAAGGCACCGGCGTTTCCAAAGGGAAGGGCGGCTCGATGCATCTGTTCGACGTCGAGCACGGCTTCTACGGCGGCTACGGAATCGTCGGGGGACACCTCACGCTGGCCGCCGGCTCCGCCTACGCGCTGCGCTATCGCCAGACCGACCACATCGCCGTCTGCTATTTCGGCGACGGCGCCATGAATATCGGCTCGTTCCATGAGGCGATGAACATGGCCGGCTTGTGGGGCAAAGCGGGTATGTGCCCGATCCTCTTCATCATCGAGAACAACGGCTACGCCATGGGCACCTCGGTGGAGCGGCATTCGGCGCTGACCGATCTCTCGGCCCGCGTGCGCGCCTACAACATCCCGACCGAGAAGGTGGATGGCCAGGATGTCTTCGCCGTCCGCGGCGTGGCCGATCGCGTCGTCCGCCAGATGCGCGAGACCGGCAAGCCGTACTGCATCGAGGCGATCACCTATCGATTTTCCGGACACGGCGCCGCCGACATCCTGCAGCCGTATCGGAGCAAGGACGAGGTCGAACAGCACCGCCATCGCGATCCGATCGGCATCCTCCGCAACCGCCTCGGCGAGATCTGCAACCTGACCGACGACGACGTGAAGAAGATCGAGGATTGGGCGTCGTCCGAAGTCGCCGAAGCCGTCCAGTTCGCCGAAGAGAGCCCGCAGCCGGAAGCCGAGGAGCTGTGGCGCGACGTCGTCGCCGAGCACGGGCCGGTGCGAGAGAACGAGTAATCAATGAGCGAGAAAAGTTATCGCGACGCCATCCGCGACGCCATGATGGAAGAGATGGATCGGGACGGGAACGTCCTGATCATGGGCGAGGACATCGGCGTCTACGAAGGGACGTTCCGCATCACCGCCGGCATGCTGAAAAAGTACGGCCCGAAGCGAGTCATCGACACGCCGATCGCCGAGGCGGGCATGGTGGGGACCGCGGTGGGGATGGCCATGTTGGGATTGCGGCCGATCGTGGAGATGATGACCATGAACTTCGCCATCGTCGCCGCCGACCAGATCCTCAACCACGCCGCCAAGGTGCGTTACTTCTCCGGTGGGCAGGTCGATGTGCCGGTGGTCGTTCGCGGCCCGCAGGGTGCCGGTGTGCAGCTTTCCGCGCAGCACTCGCAGACCTTCGAATCGTTCTACGCGCATTTCCCCGGGATCAAAGTCGTCGCACCGGCCACGCCGGCCGATGCCAAAGGTCTGCTGAAGACGTCCATCCGCGGCCGCGATCCGGTCATCTTCCTCGAGAGCGCCGCGCTCTACGGGATGAAGGGCGACGTGCCGGACGACGCCGACTTCACCGTCCCCTTCGGCGTCTCGCGCATCGCCCGCGAGGGGAGCGACGTCACCATCGTTTCGTACAGCCGCATGCTGCAGATGTCGCTGATCGCCGCGGAGAAGCTGTCGGAAGAAGGGATCGAGTGCGAGGTCATCGACCTGCGCACGCTCCGCCCGCTCGATCTCGAGCCTGCCTACGCCTCGGTGACGAAGACGCATCGCTGCGTGGTCGTGCAGGAGCAGTGGAAGCCGTTCGGCGCGGCGGCGGAGATCGCGGCCAGCATCACCGAGACGGTTTTCGATGAGCTCGATGCGCCGGTTGCGCGCGTCACCGGCGAGGACGTGCCGATGCCGTACGCGCGCAATCTGGAACTACTGGCGACGCCGCACGAGCAGCATGTGATCGCGGCGGTGAAGAAAGTGATGTACGCGAATGGCTGACGTGATCATGCCCAAGATGGGCGACGCGATGACCGAGGGGAAGGTCGTCCGTTGGTACAAAAAGGCCGGCGACGCCGTGAAGAAAGGCGAGCCGCTGCTGGAGATCGAGACCGACAAGGTGAACCTCGATCTCGAAGCGGAGCAGGACGGGACTCTCGGCAACGTCACCGCTTCGGAAGGGCAGATGGTCGAAGTGGGGGGCGTGCTGGCAACCATTCTCGGAGAAGGTGAGAAGGCGGCGCCGCGGAAGGAAGTCGCGGAGCCTGCCCGCCGCGCCATCGACAAGAAAGACTCGATCAAGAAATCGACCGGCGAGTATGCCGAGGCCATCGACATGAAAGCGCCGCGGATCGATCGGACGGCTCCTGGGAGCGCAGGCGTCCCGCCTGCCGTTGAGCAGGATTTTGCCAAGAACGGCGGGCGGGACGCCCGCGCTCCCAGGGAAGAGGGCGGACGAAAGCGCTCCTCGCCGCTGGCGCGGAAGATGGCGCGCGAGATGGGTGTGAGCCTGGAACAGGTCAAAGGCAGCGGCCCGAGCGGACGCATCGTGGCCAGCGACATCAAGAATTTCCAGCCTGCCGCGCCGGCGCCGCAGAGGGCCAAAGCGCCGTCGCTGTCTCCGATCCAGAAGTTGGAGACGAAAGAGATTCCGCTCACGGCGATGCGCCGCACCATCGCCAAGCGCCTCGCCGAGTCGACCGGGCCGATCCCGCATTTTTATCTGACGGCCGACTATGACGTCACCAACCTCCTTTCGCTGCGCGAGCAGCTGAACGAGATCGAAGGCATCAAGACCAGCGTGAACGATTTCATCGTCCGCGCCGCGGCGCTGGCGTTGCGCCACCACCCGAATGTGAACGCATCGTGGGGCGATGAAGCCATCACCCAGCACGGCGAGATCCACATCGGCATCGCCGTGTCGACCCCCGAAGGATTGATTACGCCGGTCGTGCGCGACGCCGATCAGAAGTCGGTGACCGAGATCTCGAACGAGGTCCGCGCACTTGCCGGCAAAGCCAAAAACCGCAAGCTGACGCCGAACGATTACCAGGGCTCGACCTTCACCATCTCCAACCTCGGCGCCTGGGGCATCGAACAATTTACCGCCATCATCAACCCGCCGAACGTCGCCATCCTCGCCATCGGCGCCGCCAGCGCGCAGCCGGTAGTGATCGATCGCCAGGTGGTCATCCGCGATCGCATGAAAGTCACGATGTCCTGCGATCACCGCGTCGTCGACGGCGCCCTCGGCGCAGAGTACCTGCGCACGCTGCGGAGCTACATCGAGCAGCCGGTGAGGCTGGTCATTTAGCGGCAGGAGCTCCCATCGCAAGCTGCGTTTTGCACAACGGCAGCAGACCCTTCCTTTCGGAAGCTCGGACAAAGGGCACCACGAACGACAACACGCCGGCGGAGAAGATGTCGTTGTGATCCTTGATCACCTTCTTATCGGAGTTGACGACCAGGAAGGGGGCGTATTGCCTCTTTACCAGTCTCTCCAGCCGGAGGCGATCGCCGTACTTGAGCGTCCCGGTAAGATCGAATTGCTCCAGTTCCGTCATGTTGTCGTCGAAGCCCTCCGGGTACGGCGCCGGAATCAGCTTATCGAGGTCGCTGATCAGTGCCGCCTCGTCATTCGTCATGAGCCGATGACTGATATCAAAGGTCGAAAACCCGAGGGCGGTTGTGCTGTCGTGCCACTCACGCCACCTCGGCGGCGCACCAAGCGTGACGAAGAAACGCGCCACTCTCAAGGCGATCTTGTTCGGCCAGTCTCCGGCAGATGACAAGACGATGAGGATCGGCCGCTGTCTGCCGTCGAAGGTCTTCGCCACTGTCTCGGCGCGAAATGACTTGTACCGGCCGGCTTCCACCGCGGGATTCAGAAGGATTACCGCGTCGCCGATGCGCTTTAGCTCCGTCTGATCGATCGGCAGCGCGTGATCGATCGTCTTCTGAAAGACGATCTGCTGCATGGCCGACAGGAGCATCGCCCCGCCGAGCGAATGGCCGGTGATCGTCAACGACGAGAAGGGCCGGCTGCTGGCCAGTGCGGTTTCGTTGGCCGTGGCGCGGATTTCGTCGAGCTCGCGGAGAACGTTCGACAGTTCTGATCGCGCCTGGAGGCGGAATTTGACGCTGCGCTCTTCCTGGTCCGTGGCCGGGCCGCCGATGCGCTGCGCAATCCGCTTGCGAGACCAAATGGTCGTCAGATTCAGCCCAGGCACGGGGATCGACTCCCCGCGCCATCCGATGTAGATGCCAACCACGCGTGAGGAGGTGGTCGGACTCGATGCCGAAGGGCAGTGCATGCCCGCGGGGCGTTTTCCTAGAAGTCGCAGGACGCGGCGGAAGGAAACGAGGTTCGTATCGTTCCATCGCGCCGAGTGATGCCAGCCGTGCGCGTAGACCACCAGCGTCACGCCACGTTCCGCCGCCAGGCGGCGAATGTTGTCCATCACCTGCTTCCGCTGCTCGCTTCCCCAAAGAGCGCCGCGTTCCGTGAACTCGATGATTCCGACATCGAACGAGTGGTAGTGCTCCCATGTGGTGGAGCTGATGGATTTCGCTGCGTCCGTTGCCCGCGCCGGGTTGATGTCCTCATCAGCGAGCTCGAAGACCGGCTCCTGGCGTTGTGGTGTCCACTGATCGTCGACGAGCGTGAGCCGGCGCGGCGTGAGTGGACTGCACGCGGTGATCAAGACGATGGTCAACAGCACTGCGATGCGACGGTTCATGGGGTCCTCCCGTTTGATAGTGGACGGCCCGTCCCTGGCGTTTCACCGCCATCGCAATCAATCTTCGAACCGACCTGTTACACTACCCGGCACCCCCGCCATGCCAGGCATCAATGAGCTCCTTGGGATCCTCATCGCGATCATCGTGATCTGGGTCATCCTGAAGCTGGCTAAGGTAGCGATACGGCTGATCCTCTTCGTGATCGCCGTCCTCCTGATCGCCGGGGCGCTTTATTACGTTTTCATGAGGTGATCCATTTGAGCGACAGGAAATACAAACACCGCGGCTATCAGGACAGCGGCGGCTATTCATCGAATTCGTCTTCGTCCAGCAGCAGCTCCCGCCCGCCGCAGACACCCTACCAGCCGCAATATCAGAGGATCGAAGGCGCCCCGCGCGGACGCACCGCCGGCGGCTTCGGCCCCGAGGTCTTCAAGTGCAATGCATGCGGAACGCAGAGGCTCGGGCTCGACCAGCCGACATCCGAGGAGACCTGCGTGAAGTGCGGCGCCGACCTGCACACCTGCGGCAACTGCCGCGCCTTCGATACGACCACGCTGTGGGAGTGCCGCGAGACCATCCCGTCGCGCATCTCCGCCAAGCACCTCCGCAACGAATGCGCGCTCTTCCAGCCGAAAGTGGTGAAGGATCTGACCGCGGACAAAGCCCGCCAGCCGCAGACGCCGGATGATGCGCGGAAGGCGTTCGACGCGCTGTTCAAGAAGTAGGGCGTAGCGCCAGCGGCTCGCTGGCTGGACCGCCGTCGGCTCGGCGGCAAGCTTAATGTTGAAACGGACGCGCCGGCGAGCCGCCGGCGGACGAGCCGTCGGCGCTACGATCGTTTATTCTTCGCCCGCCTTGCGCATCGCAATCAACGTAGCCCTCGCAGCCATCTCCGGCGTCCTCTTCGCCCTCGCTTTCCCGAACGCCGCCATCGGATGGCTGATGTTCATTGCGCTGCTGCCGCTCTTCGTGGCGCTGACGCGGGTGAAGACGGCGCGCGGCGCGTTTCTGACCGGCTGGCTCTCGCAGTCGATCGCCTGGCTGATCATGGTGCCGTGGGTGGTCCGGGTGATGTCGCACTACGGCGGGTTGCCGTACGCCACCGGCATCGTGATCTTCATCGCCATGTGCGCGTACCTCGGCATGTACGGCGGGCTGTTCGCGATCCTTTTTCATCGCATCGCGCCGAGGACGACGTTTCGCCGCTGGATGCTCGTTCCGCTGGCTTGGGCGGCGGTCGAGTACGTGCGGACCTATCTCTTCAGCGGCTTTCCGTGGAGTCTGATCGCCGCATCGATCGTCGATCTCACGCCGTTCGTGCAGTTCGATCGGGTGGCCGGGCCGTACGCACTCGGTGTCCTGATCCTGATGCCGTCAACGCTCGTAGCGTGGCTGATCGTGGCGCGGCCGAAGGGGATGCAGAAACTCTTTCCCATCGCCGCCGTGGTCATCATCACCTTCGTCTGGTGGGCCACGGGACTGGTCGCCGCAAAGATGCTCGTTCGCCCGACCGGGACGCCGATGGCGCGCGCGGCGCTGCTGCAGCCGAACATCTCGCAGGAGATGCGCTGGGACAATGAGAACCTCGTGCTGATCTTCCGCCGGATGATGGACATGACCGACCTGGCCACGTCGCGCAACGTGCAGGTGGTGATCTGGCCGGAGTCGACGGTGCCGTTGTCATATGCAACGACCGATTTTTATCGCCAGGCCATCGAGGCCGCCTCACGCGCGAAGAACGTCGACATCATCCTCGGCTCCGTGGCCGAAGATCCGGAGCAGCCGAACAAGTTCTGGAATGCCGCCTTCCTCGTCAGCGGCGGCAAGACGATCGGCCACTACGACAAGATCCGCCTCGTGCCGTTCGGCGAGTACGTGCCGCTGCGGCAGATGCTCTCGTTCGCGCACGCGCTCGTTCACGCCGTCGGCGAGTTCGAGTTCGGCACGAAGGACTCGCCACTGGCTGGCCGCTTCCTCTACGGCCCGGCCATCTGCTACGAGGGGGTCTTTCCGCAGATCCCGCGTACGCAGGTGGTGCATGGCGCGAACGTCCTGGTCACCATTACCAACGACGCCTGGTACGACGGCACCTCGGCACCGCGACAGCATCTGAATCAGGCCCGTCTTCGCGCCGTCGAGACCGATCGCTATCTGCTCCGCGCCGGGACGACCGGCATCTCCGCGGTCGTCGATCCCGCCGGACAGCTCGTGCAACAGCTCGAAATGGGCAAACAGGGAATCGTCTACGCCGAGTTTCAGCCACGGACCTCGACGACGCCCTACGTTCGATTCGGCGACTGGTTTGCGTGGCTGGCGATGGTGGCGGTGGTGTTCGGAATGGTTCGGCGGGTGAAAGTCGATTAGTGGATTAGTAGATTAGTGGATCGAGACCCCGCGAGCTCTGATTCCTGATCTACGAATCCACGAATCACTAATCCACTGTTTCACGAATCGACTACTCTACGGAGCCATGAAAGACGACACCCTCTCCCGAATCTCCGATCTCAAAGACCGCCTGCAATCGGTCCGGAGCTATCTTTGACCTCGAATCCGCACGCAAGACGCTCGACGAGATCGAGCGCGAGATGTCCGCGCCTGGTTTCTGGGACAAGCCCGAGACCGCGCAGGACGTCGGCCGTAAGCGCGCCCGCGTAGAAAAGCGTATCGCCTCCGGCGAGGCCATCAACTCCAAAGCCGAAGAGCTCGACGTCCTGCTCGAACTGCAGCGCGAAGGCGAGCAGGTCGATGGCGACATCGAGCAGCTGGTCTCGCAGCTCGACGCCGAGGTCACGTCGATCGAGATGACCATGAAGCTGTCGGGCGAGCACGACGAGCGCGACGTCATCCTGGCCATTCATCCCGGCGCCGGCGGCACCGAGTCGCAGGACTGGGCGGAGATGCTGCTGCGCATGTACCTCCGCTACGCCGAGCGCAAAGGCTGGTCGACCGAGATCGTCGACTACCAGGCCGGCGAAGAAGCGGGATTGAAGAGCGCCACGGTGATGGTGCGCGGCGATTACGCCTATGGCTACATGAAGTCGGAGCACGGCGTGCACCGGCTGGTGCGCATTTCGCCGTTCGACGCGGCCAAGCGGCGGCACACATCGTTCGCCTCGGTCTACGTTTATCCCGACATCGACGAGGAGATCGAGATCGAGATCAACGACAAGGACCTGCGCGTCGACACGTATCGATCGAGCGGCGCCGGAGGCCAGCACGTCAACGTCACCGATTCGGCGGTGCGCATTACGCATCTTCCGACCGGCATCGTCGTCACCTGCCAGAACGAGCGCAGCCAGCACAAGAACCGCGACGTGGCCATGAAGCTGCTGCGCTCGAAGCTCTATCAGCTGGAGGTGGAGAAGCGGCAGGAAGATCAGGAGAAGCTGGAAGGGGAGAAGAAGGACATCGCCTTCGGCTCACAGATCCGTTCCTACGTGATGCAGCCGTACCAGATGATCAAGGATCTCCGCACCGGCCATGAGGTCGGCGACGTGCAGCGGGTCATGGACGGCGATCTCGATGGCTTCGTGGAGGCGTACCTGGCCGCGGGAGCAAGAAGGACGGCGGATTAGTGATGCAGGGACGAGGGGATGAGGCAGGGACAAGGAACGAGGGAAGGCTTCGCGTCACCTTGTTTTCGCCGCTCCCACCATCGCGAACGGGAGTTGCGCACTACGCCTCCATGCTCATCCCCGAACTCGAAAAGAACGTCGACCTGACCGCAGTGGGTTCTCCCTCGTCCCTCGTTCCTCGCTCCGCGTCCCTGTACTTCCTCGGCAACAATCCTCACCACGCCTGGATCTACGAAGAAGCGATGCGCACTCCCGGCGTCATCGTGCTGCACGACCTGGTGCTTCATCACCTCATCGTGGAGATGACGCTGGCGCGCGGCGATGTCGACGGCTACGTTGCCGCGCTCGAGGCGAATCATGGCGCGGCCGGGGCGGCGTGGGCACGCGGGCGGGCGGCGGGGCTGCACAGCGAGATGGGGAACTTTCTGATGCCGGCCTCGGTCGATGTGGCCAATCGCTCGCGCGCGGTGATCGTGCACAACCGCTACGCTGCCGATCGATTGCGGTCGTTCGGCGTGACTACGCCGATTCACGTCGTGCCGCATCCGTTCGAGCCGCAGCCGTCGTCGCGCGGACGGCGGGACGAGGTCCGTGCGCGGCACGGCTTCGCCAGCAACGATCGCGTCATCGGACTCTTCGGCTTCCTCACCTCGGCCAAGCGCGCCGAGGTCGTGCTCGAGGCGTTCGCGCAAGCGAGGAAGCCGGAGAAAAACCTGCGTCTGCTCGTGGTCGGCGAGCCGGCGCCGAACGTAGAGGTCGATGCCCTTCGCGGTGACGGCATCACCTTCACCGGCTACGTCGCCGATGAGGAGTTCGCCGCCTACTTTGCCGCCGTCGATCGCCTGGTCAACCTTCGCTATCCGAGCGCAGGCGAGACCTCGGGGACGTTGATCCGCGCGTTTGAAGCCGGCAAGCCGGTCGCCGTCAGCGACTACGCGCAGTTTGCGGAGTTTCCGGACGATTGCGTGGTGAAGATCGCGTTCGGCGATGGTGAGGTCGCGGCGCTCGCCGATTTCTTCCTGCGCACGTTGCCCGATCCCGCCGAGGCGCAGGCGGCGTGGTTGCGCGAGAACGCGTCGATGGAGTTGACGGTGCGCGGTTACCTCGCGGCATTGGAAGATGCGGCGCGCGTATCGCTCGAGCCGGTGACGCGTACGATTCCGCTTTTTCCGTGTCTCGAGGCAACGCTACGCGAAGATGCTGTCGTCCTGCGCAACAGCGGCGACTTCACGCTTCGCACGCGCAGCTATGGACAACCGGGATACCGGCTGATGATGCTCACTTTCGATGGCCAGACGGTGATCGACGATCGCTGGGTCGAATTGCCGCGCGATCTGCGTCCGGGCGATTCCGCCGAGGTGATGTTGCCGAAGATTGGTGGAACGCTCCGGCTTTATCACGCCATGGAAGGGGTACCGAGCGTTGTCCCTGTTCCGTTTGCGGAGTTTGTACGTGCCGCGCTTTGACGACGCCGCGCTCGCGCGCCTGCGCGGCATCCTCGCCGCGCGCCCCGCGATCGAGATCGATGCTCCGAAACTGAAACGCGCGGCGGTGCTGATCCCGCTGATCCCGACCGGCGATGGCTGGAGTCTTCTCTTCTCCCGCCGCTCCGCGAACCTCGCCGCGCACAGCGGACAGATCGCCTTTCCCGGCGGTGGCGTCAATCAGGGAGAGGCGCTCGAAACGGCCGCGGTGCGCGAGGCGCATGAAGAAGTCGGCATCGCCGCCGAGCGCGTCGACGTCTTCGCCCGGCTTGACGATCTCGTCACGAACAGCGGTTTCCTCGTTGCCCCGTTTGCCGGCGTCGTCGACCAGCGCATCGATTACGTGCTGCAGGCCGCCGAGGTGGAGGAAGTCTTCGAAGTACCGGTCGAAGCGCTGTTATCGCCCGACCAGCCGGACGTGCGCTTCGTCCCCTTCCGAAGCAAACGCTATCCCGCGTACTTTTACCGCCACGAGCAACACGAGATCTGGGGCTTGACGGGGCGGATTCTGAAGCACTTCCTCGATTTCGTTTGGCGAAGTGTGTAGTTCCTGGGATCTATTTCTTCAGTAACCCGTTCACGTAATCCGCCAACCCCTTCCCCTCGGTTCCTGCTTCGACGAGGGCGCCGTTGACGATGTAGGTCGGCGTGGCGCGGACGTCGTTGCTGAAGGCGACGCCGACGCCGTTGACGATGCTGGTGATCAGCTCGGGGTTCTTGATGTCGGCGTCGTACTTGGCCAGGTCCAGATCGTGATCCGAGGCAAAGCCGCGGGCGAAATCGTCGATGGTGAAGGCGGAGAGCTTCTCCTGGTTCTCGTAGACCTGCTCCTTGTACTTCCAGAAAAGGTCCGGCTTCTGGCGCCAGACGGCGCGGCCAGCCACGGCGGCGGCGAGAGCCCACGGATGCATGCCCATCAGGGGTGTGTCGAAACGGATGTAGCGGACCTTGTCGCCGTGCGCGGTGAGGATCGGCTTCAGGTATCCGGCGGCGCGCTGGCAGGACGGACACTCGAAGTCGGAGAACTCGATCACCGTCACCTCCGGGTTGGCGGCGCCGGTGGTGGGAGCTTGCTGGAGAAAGCGATCGAAGGCCTTGACGCGCGAAACGCGGAAGTCGGTGGACATCGGCACGAAATGGCCGAAGAAGAAGACGTCGCCCTTCGGATCGATCTCGCCTTCCAGCGGCAGCTTGCCGCCTTCCATCGTCTGGAGGAGCGTGGCGCGGTAGAGGCCCGTGCGCGTCTTCGTGTGATCGATGATCGGCTCGAAGACCTGTTTCATGTTCTGCATGGTGAAGGTTTTGATCCGCTGCTCCGGCGTCCCCTCGGTCTCATCGAGGAACCACGGCGTGCCCATGAAAAAGTCGCCTTCGTTCGAGACGATGGCCACCCACTGCCCTTCGCAGGCCGACTGCTTGCTCTCGATGCGAACCACGGTGCCGATCATGTTGTCGGGCAGTTTGTGTTGCAGGGCCACGCGGGTCTCGGTGACCGGCTCCGAGCAGATGGGGAGCGCTTCCTTGATCAGCTTCTCGGCGCGCGCGCCGAGGGACGGCGCCGGTTTCACCGCCGGTTTCGCGGGCTCGTCAGCGAAAAGCGCGGACGAAGCGATGAAAAGGGCGAGCAGGACGAAGGCAAGTCGTTTCATGCAGTCGCGAAACGGCGGAGGCGGGAGGGTGATTCCAGCGGGAGGAATCCCGGCACGTCCCTCGCAGTTTCAGCCGCGACATGACCACACTCCTCGAGCGCACGTTTGCGCTGTCGCGGCGGGCTCGCGAGATGCCGGCTTCGCCGATCCGGAAACTGGCGCCGCTGGCGGAACTGGCCAAGGCGCGCGGCACGAAGGTCTATCACCTCAACATCGGGCAGCCCGACATCGAGACGCCGGCGTGCATGCTCGACCGGCTCAAGCAGATCGATGACAAGGTTCTCGAGTACTCGCCCTCGACCGGTACCAAAGCGTTTCTCGAATCGCTTCGGACCTACTACCTGCGCCGCGTCGGTGTTTCTGTCGACACACGCCAGATCCTGGCTACCACCGGCGGCAGCGAGGCCATCCTCTTCGCCTTTCTCGCGTGTGCGAACGAAGGCGACGACGTTCTCGTCCTCGAGCCGTTCTACGCCAACTACCGCGCCTTCACCACCATGGCCGGTCTCAACATCGTGCCGGTCACAGCGCGCGGGTGCGACGGGTTTCATCTGCCGCCTCGGCACATGTTCGAGGATGCTCTGACGCCGCGTACGCGCATGGTCGTTCTCTGCAATCCCAACAATCCCACCGGCACCGTCTACACGCGCGACGAGTTGGAGACGCTGGCTGGTTTCTGCCGCGATCACGGGCTCTTTCTCCTTTCGGACGAGGTGTATCGCGAGTTCGTCTACGACGGCCGCAGGGCAGTCAGCGCGCTGGAGCTGCGCGACGCTGATGATTTCGTGATCGTCGTCGACAGCCTTTCGAAGCGTTACAGCGCCTGCGGTATCCGTCTCGGCGCGCTGGTCACGCGCAACGCCGAGGTCTATGACGCTTGCCTGCGGATGGCGCAGGGACGGTTGTCGCCTCCGGGCCTGGCGCAGTTCATCGCCGTCGGCGCGGAGTCTCTCGGCGATGACTACACGAAGGACGTTGTCGCCGAGTATCAGCGCCGGCGCGACGTTCTGTACGAAGGGCTGCACTCCATCCCCGGCGTGGAGCTGGCGAAACCGGAGGGGGCGTTCTACTGCGTGCCGAAGCTGCCGGTTCGCGACGCCGAAGATTTTGCGGTCTGGCTCCTGACCGAGTTCGAGCACGACGGCGCGACGGTGATGATCGCGCCGGCCAGCGGGTTCTACGCGTCCGATCTCGGGAAGAGCGAGATCCGCATCGCCTACGTGCTCAACGAAGACAATCTGCGGGCTTCGGTCGCGCTGCTGCGGGTGGCGCTGGAGCGCTACAACGCCGGTGCCGCGTAACGATCAGCGCGCGCGACGCCTCACGACGCGTTCGATCTGATACAGCTTGGAGACCAGCTCGCGCTGCAGCCGCTGGAGCCGTGCGGTATCGACCACGCGCTGCGTCTGGGTACGCACATCGCGAGCCGTTTCCAGTGCCGCGGCAGCGCGGACGAGGAGCGAATCGCCGTCAGACGACATGCCGGCTCATGATACGTCCGAGGACTCGGCTTCGGCGAGCCCGACGGCGCTGTCATCGCGGGGCGATTGCCGGTTGGTACAATGACGCGTTCACACCGCAGGAGCCGCACCTGGCCTCACGAACTGCACGCACGGAGAAGAAGCGCAATTCCCGTTCGAATGCCGCTGATTCACATTTTCCCATCGTGGGCATTGGTGCGTCCGCGGGCGGGCTCGAGCCCTTCATGGACTTGCTGCGCAATCTGCCGGCCGATGCGGGCGCGGCGGTCATCTACCTGCAGCACTCCGACGCCAGTCACGTCAGCGAGCTGCCGCAAATCCTTTCCCGCGTGACCACGATGCCGGTGCGGTTGGCCGTCGATGTGATGACGCTGGAGCCGAACGTCGTCTACATTGCGCCGCCCGACGGCGCCGTGACCTGCTCCGGCGGGGTGCTGCGCGTGGAACCGCGGAGCGATCGCGCGGTGATGCCGATCGATGCGCTCTTCCGGTCGCTCTCTACCGATCAGAAGAGCCGGGCCATCGGCGTGATCCTCTCCGGGACCGCTTCCGACGGCACCCTCGGCGCGAAGGCCATCAAAGCCGAGGGCGGGATCACCTTCGCCCAGGACGAGTCCGCTCGTTTTGACGGGATGCCGCACAGCGCCATCGCCGCCGGTGCGATCGACTTCATCCTCCCGCCGGCAGACATCGCCCGCGAGATTGCACGCGTCGCCCACCACTCCTACGTGGCGCGGGATGGTGGCGGCGATCGTTTCAATGAGCAGGAGTTGACCAGGATCTTTGCCCTTCTGCGCAGCGCGCACGACGTCGACTTCGCTCACTACAAGTCGCCCACCATCGAACGCCGAATCCGCCGGCGCATGGCGCTGCACAAAGTCGAGACCCTGTCCGACTACATCGCCATCCTCGGCCAGAAACCGGGAGAGATCGAGCAGCTCTACAGCGACATCCTCATCCGCGTGACGTCGTTCTTCCGCGACCCCGAGGTCTTCACGGCGCTGCAGCAGGAGATCCTGCCCGCGCTCGTACGCGACCGCGGCGCCAGCCCCGTGCGCATCTGGGTGCCCGGATGCGCGACCGGCGAAGAGGTCTACTCGATGGCGATGATCGTCCACGAGATCCTGTCCGCGATGGAGCTCGAATGTCCGGTGCAGGTCTTCGGCACGGACATCAGCGACGCATCGATCGATCGGGCTCGCAGCGGTTTGTATACGGAGAACATCGCCGCCGAGGTGTCGCCGGAGCGCCTGCGGCGATACTTCACGCGGGTGGATGGCGGCTTTCGCGTGAGTAAGGCCATTCGCGATTGCTGCATCTTCGCCCGCCAGAATCTGACCAAGGATCCGCCTTTCTCGAAGGTCGATCTGATCAGTTGCCGGAACGTCTTGATCTATCTCGACTCCGTGCTGCAGCGCCGGGTGATGTCAGTGTTTCACTACGCGTTGCAGCCGAACGGCTATCTGCTCCTCGGCAGCTCCGAGACCATCGGCAACTACGGTGAGCTGTTCATGATCGTCGACCGGCGTCACAAGATCTATCGGAAGAAAGGCTCGGTGGGGCGGCTGCCGCTCGACGTGACCAGGGCTGTGCTTCCCATCAACATGGCCCAGCATGAACGCCTCCGCGTGATCGAGGAAGAAGCGGCGGGAGCTCCGAACCTTTTCCGCGAAGCGGACCGCGTCCTGCTGGCCCGCCTCGCACCCGCGGGTGTGGTCATCGATGACAACATGGAGATCCTGCAGTTCCGCGGCCGCACCAGTGCCTTCCTGGAGCCGGCACCCGGTACGGCCAGCTTCAGCCTGCTGAAGATGGCTCGCGAAGGGTTGGTCGCAGAGTTGCGCACGGCGATTCATCAGGCGCGCAAGAACGACTCCTCGGTGCGCCGCGAGAACATCAGCATGATTGCCGACGGCCATACCCAGCTGATCAACATCGACGTCATTCCGTTCGTCGGCCCGAGCAGCACGCGGCACTTCATCGTCCTTTTCGAGCCTGTTCCGCCCGAGCCTGTGTCCGCGCGCAAGAAGGGAAAGAAGGGAGCGGCGCCGGCGCCGGTGGCCGAGACGAAACAGACCATCCGCCTCAGACGCGAGCTGGACGCGACGCGCGACTACCTGCAGTCGATCATCGAAGAGCAGGAGGCGATGAATGAGGAGCTCCGCTCGGCCAACGAAGAGATCCAGTCGAGCAATGAAGAGCTGCAGTCGACCAACGAGGAGCTGGAGACGGCGAAAGAGGAGTTGCAGTCGAGCAACGAGGAGCTGATGACGCTCAACGAGGAGCTCGAGCATCGCAACGACGAGCTGGCTCACGCCAACAACGATCTGCTCAACCTCCTGGCCTCGGTCGATCTCCCGATCGTGATGCTCGACAGCGGCCTGCGCATCCGCCGTTTCAATCCCGGCGCGCAACGGACATTGAATCTGATCCCGTCCGACACCGGCCGTTCCATCCGCGATCTCAAGTTGACGCTCCACCTGGACGATCTCGACGAAATGATCGCCGGCGTGATCGATACGCTGGAAGTGCGCGAGCTGGAAGTCCGCGACCGCGGCGGCCGCAACTACCTCCTGCGCATTCGCCCCTACAAAACCGCCGACAACAAGATCGACGGAGCGGTGCTGGTGCTCATCGACATCGATCAGTTGAAGAAGAAAAAGTAGGTCTAACCGCAGTTACCGCCGCCGCAGGCGCTTCTGCACCGACTCGATCTCGCCGCGGATGAAGTCGACCTGCGCGAGCAGCTCTTCCACTTCGTTGGCCACGGCGCGGCCGTCGGCTTTGCGGGTGCGGTGCGTGCGGCGCTCGGCGGCAAGGGAGCGCCAGAGCTGGGCGCGCTCGACGGTCTGCATCCCGCTGATGGCGCGGACGAGCGGATCGACGCCTTCTTCCGTTTCGGCATCGTCGAGAACTTCGTGCGGTGTCAGCTGGAGAATACGCGTGAGCGTGAGGAAGAGACCGAGGTCGACGTTCTGCTTGTCGCGTTCGATGCGGGAGAGGGTGGCGGCGCTGATCTCCGCCCGCGAGGCCAGCTCAGTCAGCGAAAGATTTCGCGACTGCCGTGCAATGCGGATCCGATTGCCTACCATCGCGACGTGCATAGTAACAGATGGAACGTTGCCGGCCGGATGACAACTTCCTCTCCGGATCAGCTTGCATCGTGCTTCGAAACGCGCGTGGCCTGGTGCAGGGACGACCCTTCGCCGGCATCCCGCGCCTTTGCGGCGCGGCAGGCGTGAAGCGCCGAAGTCAGGTCGACGAAATCGAGAGGCTTGCGATAAAAGCGGCGAACCTGACGCAGTTCTTCGCAATCCTCGAACGTCTGCTCCGCCGCCGCGGTGATGACGATCGTTCGCTCCAGAAGCGCGGGCATGCGGCGCGTGAAATAACTGAGGATTTGGAAACCGCTGATCTCGGGAAGAAGAAGGTCGAGCACGATGGCGTCGACCGGCTGCTGCGTTACGATCGCCAGCGCTTTCGCCCCGTCGTCAGCCAGAAGCACCTCGAATCCTTCACGTTTCCCGATCGCCGCGAGAAGGGACAGCGTGGCGCGATCGTCTTCGACCATCAGAACCACAAAGGGAAGTGGCATTGGGGGCCTTTTGCGTGAAGTGCAAAATTCTCCCCCCCCCTCAGCCGGTTGGTGCAAGATTTTTTTCAGGCGGCCGCATCCGGAGCAATGCGCCCGGCCCACTTCTCCTCCGACAGCACCAGTTTCCTGCTGAAGAGCTTCTTGAGCAGCTTCAGCGCGCCGGTGCGCCAGAGAACGTAGCCGCCGTATCCGGTGATCACCGAGAACTCGCCGTGCTTGAGGTGCCGTAAGCCCTGCTGGATCAGCCAGGGGATGCGCGCCAGAAGGATCAGGAGCGGATACGACTTCTGCGGCTCGTTGTACGCGCGAACTTTCGTCAGCCAGCGGTCGAACGTCTTGCGGGATGGCGTCCAGACCATGAGCACGTAAAGAAGAACATTGGCCCAGGTCGGCCGCAGCGCCGTGTAGTTCTCGTTGATCTGCTCGACGTCGAATCCCTCGGCGATCATCTGCTGTTCGAGCGACGTGTTCGGGATGACCCGCAGCGAGAAGATGTTCAGCGTGAACGGCTTTTTCAAACGATAGATCAGCTCCAGCGTGTCGATCACGTCCTGCCGCGTCTCCACCGGGTTGTCGACGATGATGTCGTACGACGGATTGATCTGATAGTCGGCGAACTCCGCCAGCACCGCCGCCGCCTGCTCCACCCGAACCGTGGGTGTCGGACGCTTGTAGAACTTCAGGATCCGCTCGCTGCCGCTCTGGATGCCCATGCGCACGCGGTTCATGCCCGCCCACGTCAGGATCTCGACCTTGTCGCGCTGCACATAGGTCGGGATTACGCCGTAGATGCAGAACTCGAGGCCGACCTGCTCGCGCCAGCGCGTGGCGAAATCGGTCAGCTCGCGCAGGGAGATGGCCATGAAGCTGTCGTCGTAGAAAAGGACCGTCTTCAGATAGGGATGGACCTTCAGCGCCGCCTGCACCTCGCCGATGATGTAGTCGACGCCGCTGTGCCGGATCTTGCGATAATTGGCGTCGTTGGCGATGAAAACCGTATTGCCGCAGTACGTGCAATGCAGCGGGCAGCCGATCGACCAGACCGCCGGATAGGCCAGACCGTTGTTGGCGAGATAGTCGCCGCGCGTGACCGGCCGGAATCCCTTCTCCGGCTGATAGATCCCCTCGGCGCCGCCGTACTTCGGAAAGGGCATCGAAGCCAGCTCCGACGACGACATCAGCGGCCGGAAGGGGTTGCGCTTGATGTCGCCCGAGGTCCGATCCTTGAACCAGAAACTGCTGGTGTTCCGGAAGTCGCTGCCGTTCTCGAAGTGATGCAGCCACTCGGCGAAGGCGAGCTCGCCCTCACCGGTGCAAATCGCATCCACATCCGCCTTGATGGCATCCTCGGGATAAATGATCGGATGGATCCCGCCCCACATCGAGTAGGCCTTCGGGTTGATCTCGCGCACGCGCGTGGCCAGCTCTTTGGTCAGGTCTGCGTACCCGGTCATGGACGAGAACGCCACGACGTCCGCCTGCGCCAGTTCCTGCGCGATCTCCTCGACCTCGGGTGCCCCAAACGCACGCCCCTCTCCCACCTTCCGCACAAACGACTTCCACAGCGACCGATACCGCTGCGTCCCGACGTAGAACGTGCGGGTGTCCGGATTGATCTTCTCGGCGTACGCGGCGAACTTGCGGAAGCCGGTGGCGGTGATGCCGTCTTCGAGGGAAACGAGATGGATTTTCATGAGGTCGCGAGGTGGCGAAGCATGACGGACGCTGATGTTATTCCGATTGCCAACATGGCTCGACTGGCTCCCCACTACGGAACGATGATCGCGATACGGTCGCTGAACATCTCGAAGTCACGCGGATTGAAGGTCAGCAGCTCGCGGGCGCGTGCTTCGATTGCCGCCGATGCAATCACGGCGTCATAGACACGTCCACCAGCAGTCGCGGAGGCCACACAATCTCCGAGAAACGTCCATGCCTTCCGAGGTGAGAGGCCTACGATGCGAGCGTCGCTGAACGAGTCGTGCAAAAGCTGGTGGGCGATTTCCGGACGGAGGCGGTTGGGAGAGGGAAGTCGCGTCATCACGGAGTAGCTTTCAACGAGAACCGGGAACGGGATGAGGAGGCGTCGAGACGCCATCGCTTTCTCCAGCGCCTGCAACGCCCGCTCGTGAAACTCGTGCCAGCTCAGGAGTCCGGCGATGACGACACTACTGTCGACAGCGATCATCGCCGGCGCTCGCGAACAGACGCCGTCGCCTCCCGGACGGTGTCACTCCGCAAGGCATCGCTTTTCTCGACGGGAACGGCGACTCGCATGCGGCCCTTCCGGACGACCCGTACGTCGCGTGGGGCGGGCTCGATCTCGACCCGCCCGTCACGGAAAACAATTCGGAGCGGCATGCCGGGCTTCAGGTTTGCCTGGTCGCGGATTTCCCTCGGCAGCACCAACCGCCCGGCAGAATCCATGGTAGATATCGCCCCAGATTTCATGGGTGGAATCATACCACTCGGTCAGCGCCCTACTTCTTCATTCGCCCGATCCAGTCATTGATCCTCTGCTCCAGCACGTCCATCGGCAGCGCTCCCGCGCCGAGGACTTCGTCGTGGAAGGCGCGGATGTCGAAGCGGTCGCCGAGTTCGTGGCGGGCGCGCTCGCGGAGCTCGGTGATCTTCAGCGATCCGATCTTGTAGCCGAGGGCCTGGCCGGGCCAGACGATGTACCGGTCGGTCTCGCTCTGGACTTCGACTTCATCCTCCGAGGTATGGTCGTGGAAGAACTGCACCACCTGCTCGCGCGTCCAGCGCTTCGAGTGCAGGCCGGTGTCGACCACCAGGCGGATGGCGCGCAGCATCTCATCCTGCAGGCGGCCGTAATCGTTGTAGGGATTCGTGTAGAAGCCGACTTCCTTGCCCAGCTTCTCCGAATAGAGCGCCCAACCTTCCACGTACGCGGTGTAGCTCGTGCCGAAGCGGCGGAACTCGGGGAGGCCGGTCAGCTCCTGGGTGATGGCGATCTGCATGTGATGGCCGGGGACGCCCTCGTGATACGCGGTCGACTCCATGCTGATGGTCTTCCGCGTCTCCGCGGAGCCGGTGTTCACCTCGACCCGGCCGGGGCGCGAACCGTCCGGCGATCCCGGTTCGTACTGCGCCCCCGAGGCTTCCTTCTCGCGGAACTCCTCGACGGGAGCGACGATCACCTTCGCCTTCGGAAGACGGCCGAAGAGTTGCGGCAACTTGGCGTACATCTGGTCGATGTAGCCGCGATAGATCCGCAGGATGTCTTCACGGCTTTTCGCCTTGAGATCGGGATTGGTGTCGAGCGAGGCGCGGAACGATTTCAGATCGGCAAAGCCGAGGGACTTGGCGATGGCTAGCATCTCGCCCTCGATGCGGGCGACTTCGTTCAGTCCGATCTGATGGATCTCGGCGGCGGACAGCTTCGTGGTCGTGCTCTGCCGCACGCGCGAGGCGTAGCGCTTGGCGCCGTCGGGCAGCGCCCACAGGCCCACGTCCTTGCGGCCGTGCGGTGCGTAGTCGTCGCGCACGAATGCGGCGAACTTGACGTATGACGGAAGCACCGAAGTGCGGATGGCATCGACGATCTCGGTCCGCAGCCGGGCGCGGTCTGCTTCCGGCACCGCCTGGGGGAACTTCTCCAGCGGCTGCGCGAACGGTGTCTTCTCCGGCGCCTGCGCGGCGATTCCGCCGGCCTGTTTGACCACTTTCTCCAGCAGGAACTTCGGCGGCATCAGGCGGTCGCGCATTCCCTTGCGCATGTTGGCGATGGTGTCGTCCATCTGCTTCGGGAAGTTGCGCAGGCGCTTGGCGTAGTCGTCATAGTCCTTTGTGGAGGCGAACGGCAGAAGCGACGGCAGCTGCGCGGCGAAGAGGTGAATGCCGCTGATCTGCGTGACCGGCATCTCCCAACCTTTGAGTCCGGTGTTTTCGATGCTGTCGCGGAGGTTGTGAGCCATGAGGGCCTTGTTCACCTTCTCCTGCTCGGAGAACCCGATGGTGTCGATGCGCTCGAGCCGCACCAGAAACTTCTTCGTCTCCGCCAGGTCGCGTTTGACCGCGGCCTCGGAGTTGTCGGACGACTGGTCGTTGTAGCGCCGGTCGCCGAGGATGGAGGCGAATTCAGGGCTCGTGCGGAACGTGTACTCCCACTGATCCTTCAACAGATCGGCGAGCGCTTTGCGCCGCTTGTCGAGGTTCGCGGCGCTCAGTTCGTCGGAGGAAGCGGTCGAAGCGAAGAGGACGACGGTGAGAGCGAGAAGAAGCAGTTTCTGCATCCGGGGAGCTTACTGCGCAGCGCCGTAGTAATGGCAGCGTGAACTGCAAGTTTCCTCAATGGTGATGCGAAAGAGCTGGGGCACCTTCGGCGCCAGCTGGTTCCAGATCCAGATCGCCAGCAGTTCCGAGGTCGGGTTCTGTAGACCTTCGATTTCGTTAAGGAGATAGTGATCGAGGCGATCGACGATCGGATCGACGGCGCGCTTCAGGTCGGCGAAATCGATCAGCCAGCCGACGGTGGGATCGATCGTTCCGCGCACCGCCACCTCGCCGCGGAACGAGTGGCCGTGCATGCGGCGGCACTTGTGTCCCTCAGGTACATGGGGTAGAAAGTGCGCCGCCTCGAAGCGGAAATCCTTTACCAGTTCGACGACATCAGAGGGCATCGCGCGGATTGTAGCGGCGAGGCACCTCTTTTGCTCTTCGACCTCAACGTTATGGCTCGAAATACAGCAGCGACGGATGCGGAACGCTCCCTTGGAACGATCGTCAAGGAGCTGACTGAAGACATCACCACGCTTTTCCGCAGCGAGATCGCGCTGCTGAAGCTCGAGGTAAAAGACACGGTGGCCAAGCTGGGCGGAGGCATCGGCCTCTTCGCTGGCGCCGTGTTCGTCGGACTCTTCGGCCTGGCCTTCCTCTTCGTGACCATCCTGCTGGTCCTCGTTCGGCTCGGCGTACCGGCCTGGCTCTCGGCGCTGATCGTGACGGTCGTCCTCCTGGCGACGGCCGCGGTGCTAGCGGTGATGGGAAAGAAGAAATTCGCCGCGGTGCAGTTCGTGCCGGCAAAATCGATCGAGAGCATCAAGACCGACATCGAGTCGATCAAAGCCGACATCGCCGAGGCGAGGAGCAAATGATGGACGACGAAAAGCAGCAGCTCGATCAGACCATCGAAAGCGCCCGCGACCGCGTCGGCGACCGTATCGATGAGCTGGACCGCAGGATCCGCAAGCAGCTGGACGTCAAGAGCATTGCCGCCGAGCACGCGCCGCAGCTGGTCGCCGGCGGCGCCGTCGTCGGCTTCCTGGTGGGATTCGGGTTCCCGAAGGTCGTGAAGCGCGTGCTGCAGATCGGGATCCCGGTGGCCCTGATCGCGGTGCGCGTGAAGAAGATGCGGTCGAACGGCGACTCCTAGATCGGTGGACCGGTGCCTCGGCGCGAATGCCAGAAGGCCAGGATCTGGACCGCCGGGGGCGAGCCGATGACGCGATAGTAGATGACGTACCCTACGCGGCGTAGATACACCTGACGCACGTTTTGCTTCTTCGTGTTCGTTGATCGCCGGCCTATGCGCGGGTTGCGCGCAAGGGTTCTCGCCATCGACTGAAAGTCTTCGTAGATCGCATCCGGCGCGGCAGTGCGGTTGACCTGCCACCATTCATCTGCCACTTCGAGCTGATGTTCGGCGTCAACATCTATCTCGATCGGGAGAGACGCTTCTTCTCCCAGCGCTTCAAGAAAACCTCCAACGGAATTCCTTCGCCGCGATCCATCGCTGCGATCGCTTTCCCGAGGACAGCATCGAGCTCTTCGTCGATTTCCACCCGTTCGCCGGTTTCGGGATCCACATTGAATCTCGGCTCTCGCTTGCTCATGACGGAATTCTACCTCGGCGTTCCTAGCGGAGACGCACATAGCGGCCTCCGGGAAGCGCCTTGAGCCAGCCGCCCAGTTCGAGTTGCAGGACCGGCTCGGAGAGCGCGGCTACCGACCGGCCGAGCGTTTCGGCGGCCGAGTCGATATGCGTTCCCTGCTCGCGGCGGAAGACTTCGAGCACCTCGCGCAGCGGCGATTCCGGTTGCACGGACGTCTCGGCCGGCACCTTCCAGTCGCCGCGAAGCTCGTTGAGGATGTCGGCGGTTTCGTGGACCAGTTTCGCGCCGCATTGAATCAGGCGATGCGTCCCCTCCGAGCCCGGCGAGAAGATCGGGCCGGGAACGGCGAAGACCTCGCGGTTCTGCTCCAGTGCCGTGCGCGCGGTGATCAGCGAGCCGCTGCGGCCATTCGCCTCGATGATCACCGTTCCCAGCGTGAGGCCGCTGATGATTCGGTTGCGGATGGGGAAGTTGTAGTGGAACGGCGGCGTGCCCGGCGGAAACTCGGCGAGGATCAGGCCGCGCTCGGCGATGGTGTGGAAGAGGCGCTTGTTCGACCGCGGATAGACGATGTCGACGCCGGTGCCGAGGACGGCGATCGTTTCGCCGGAGGCATCGAGAGCGGATTGGTGCGCCGCGGCGTCGACGCCGAGGGCCAGGCCGGAAACGATGGCGATCCCGGCGGAGACCAGCTCGCGCCCGAGCTGCGCGGCAACGCTGAGAGCGTACGGAGACGCGCGGCGCGAGCCGACCAGCGCCAGTGCCGGCTTCTGCGCCAGGGCGAGATTGCCTTGATAGAAGAGTGCCAGCGGCGGATCGACGAGTTGCCGCAGCAGCGCTGGGTATTCGTCATCCGCGAGCGTGACCGCAGAGTCGTGCAGGGCATCGACCTGCCTGCGAAGTTCATCGTTCCGCCACGGGGCACTATCGTCGGCACCATCGATACTTAGCAGCTGTCGCAGCATGGCGGGGGATGCGCTGCACAGCGTCGACAGGGGATCGAAGGCTTTGATGAGGAGACGGATGCGGGCCGGAGACAGGGGCAACAGGGCATACGCGATCAGTCGATCGCGAAGCGAGACATCGGGCATGGGCGTGTTGGTGCCGCGGGAGGGAGCGATGCGTGTGGGACGCCGCCGGGACAATGGTAATCTCCCCGCCCTGTCCGGTAAAGTCCGGGTTCCATCATCATCTGCTGCGCCCGGAAGGAGATCGACGATGAAAGGGACGCTTCGCCTCGGGATTTTGTTGATCACGCTGTCGTTGATGGCCGGCTGCTCGCATCAGTCCGATCTTTCGCGGCCGGCGGCGCAGGACAACTTCGGCGTGCAGATGGCGCGGATGAATCTCTGGCGGGAGGCGATGTTCCGTTTCGAGCGCGCCATCGAGATCAATCCCGGCGACGCGCAGGCCCACAACAATCTCGCCGTCGCCTACGAGGCAAACGGGGACTACGAGAAAGCGCGCAAGGAGTACCTCGAGGCGTTGAAGCTCGATCGCACCAACCCCTACATCCAGAAGAACTACAGCCGCTTCGTCGAATTCCTCTCGCGCAACCGCAAGCGGCAGCAGCCGGCATCGAAGGCGACGGCGATCCCGCCGAAAGCAACTCCCCCGGGTGCCAGCGCGACGTCGAGCAGCAACAATGGACAGCCCCCACCGCCGATCGGCGGCGAAACGTCAGGAACCCCCGTCAAACCACCCGGCGCACAGCCGAGCGATCGGCCGGAGCCGGCGCCCCCGACTCCGCCCCCCACGCCGCCGCCGACTTCGCCTGGAGGTGTCGCATGAAACGCCTCGCCGTCTCTGTTTTCGCCGCACTCCTGCCGCTTACAGCCTTTGCCGGCGTGACGGAGGTGAAGCTCAAGCTGCCGCTGAAGCCGAAGCTGTCGATCACCGGCGATGAAAAGGTGGCCATCGCCCCATTTGTCATCGCCAACCGCGAAAAGAAGAACGATCGCGCGTCGAAGGTGGACGTGCAGGCGGAGTTTCAGCGCTATCTGAAGAAGCAGCTGACCAAGAGCACGAAGCTTCGCCTGGTCGATGTGCCCCAGACCCGTCTGCCGGGCACGGACATGAAGACGCTGGAGGCGAATCGCGATTACTGGAAGAGCCTCGGCGCGCAGACAGGCGCGGACTACATCGTCTCCGGCATCGTCGATTTCGACGTCAATGACAAGTCCGGGTACAAGACTGAGGAGTACACGTCGCCCGCGGACGGCAGAACGTACTACCGGCAGGTTCTCGTCGAAACGACAGGCTTCGTCTTCGATATCGATATTGCGGTCTTCAATGCCGATACTGGCGAGAAGGTGCTCGAGGACAATTTCCGCGATTTCAAGGAATTCGATCAGCGCAATTACGACGAAATCCTCGGGTTATTCGAGAATCTCCGGTCGATGGAGACGCAGCTCGTCGGTATTTTCGTTCCCCAGGAGACTTCGGCTACCAGGTACGTGTTTACTGAGTAATTGCTGTTCATGGAGGCTCAATTGAAGCGAACGATCGCTCTGCTGTTTTTCGTCTCCATTCTGTTCGCGCCCAGCGCTTATCCGTTCGGCCAGAACAAGATCGTCTACGACAAGTTCCATTGGAACATCTATCACTCCACGCATTTCGACATCTTTTTCTACGATGAAGAAAAGCCGGCGCTGGAGAAGGTCGTGGATATGGCCGAAAGCGCCTATGACGATCTCTCGCGCAAGTTCAATTTCCAGATCTCCAAGAAGATCCCGATCATCTATTACGCCACCCACTCGGCCTTCGAGCAGACCAACGTCGATCTCAATTTCAACCCCGAGGGTGTCGGGGCGTTTGCGGAACCGACGCGCAACCGGATGGTCATTCCCATCGACACCACCGACGAGAAACTGCTCCAGCTCATTCAGCACGAGCTGACGCACGTCTTCGAATACGAAATCCTTTTCCAGGGAAAACTCGGAAAAGAGGTGACCTCCAATCCGCCGACGTGGCTGATGGAAGGGCTGGCGTCGTTCATGGGGAACGACGAAGACTCGAAGGACCGCATGGTCCTGCGCGATGCCGTGGTCAACGATCAGGTGCCGCCGATTTCCCGCGCACAGGGCGGCGGCTATTTCGCGTATCGGTTCGGCCACGCCGTCTTCGCCTACATTCAGCAGAAGTACGGATGGGAAGGCCTGCGCGATTTCATTTACGAGTATCGCAACACGCTCGGCAATTCTATCGATAAAGCGCTCAAACGCGCCTTCGATCTCAAGCCTGACGAATTCGACTCGCAGTTCCGTACCTGGCTTCGCAAGCAATACCTGCCGGCCCTGGTGGCCAAGGGCGAGCCGCAGGAGTACGGCGATCCGTTCCGGATCGGGGAAGACGTCAGCAGTGAGGACATCTCGCCCGTGCCGTCGCCGTCGGGTGATCTTCTGGCGTCGTATGCGACCTACAAAGAGGATGTCGACGTCATTCTCTACAACATCCCCGAGCGCCGGCTGCTCCGCAATCTGACGAGTGGCTATACGTCGAAATACGAATACGCGATTGCGCAGATGTTCACGGTCGGTCCGGTCATGGGCCGCGACCTCGCGTTTGCGCCAAGCGGCGACCAAATTGCTCTCTTCGTGAAGAAAGAGCGCGGCCGCAATTTGCTGCTGATCAATGCGCTCAACGGAACGCTCGAGCGATCGGTGAAGATGGAGTTCGAGCAGCAGCTCTCGCCGGCGTATTCGCCTGACGGCAAGACCATCGCGTTTGCGGCGTTCAAGGGAAACATCCCGGACATCTATCTCTACGACGTCGCCAGCGGCGCGATCAAGAACGTGACCAGCGACAAATTCTTCGACGGCGCGCCGGTCTTCTCGCCCGACGGCAAGTGGCTGGTCTATTCGTCGGTGGTCAATGGATACGCGAAGCTGTTCAAGCTGAATCTCGCCAATTACAGCGAGCGGTATCAGCTCACGACCGGCGAGTGGAACGATATCGACGCCTGGTTTTCTCCTGACGGCAAGCGCATTTTCTACGCCTCAGACAAGCAGACCGGCCGGAACATGGAGCAGGCGGCGCAGATCCTCCAAAACGCCGAGAACAGGGCCAAACCGGAAGGCGCAACGCCGCCGGTGGACATGACCAAGTTCGCTGCCTACAACATCTATTCACTCGATCTGACCAATGGCGACGTGCTGCAGTACACGGACGTCGTCGGCGGCTGTTTCACGCCGGTCGTTTTCACGGGCGCCAACAACCGCGAGCGGATGGTTTTCGCCTCGTACTACAAACGCCACTGGCGTTTGTATTCGACGACCACCGACAAGCCTCTGCATGCCGCGGAAAAGACCACGCTGCCGTCGGCGCCGCTGCAGGCATCGGCGCGCACGCTCTTCCAGCCGCCGGTCGAGGTGACCATCGATCCGGAGAAGATCGAAAAGACTGGCGGGTTCAAGCTCTTCATCGATGACGTCGAGGTCAATGCCGGCGTGACGTCGGAGAACCTCCTGGTCTCGCGCTCGGTGATCTACATGAGCGACATGCTCGGCGACCGGCGTTTCATCGCCTCGCTCGATTCCGTATCGTCATTCTCGAATTTCGATTTCCTGTATCTCGACCTGCACAATCGGACGAACTGGGGTTTCCGTGTGTTCGACAGCCGCGCGTTCTATTCGACGCTGGCGTCGGACTTCAGCATCGATCGACATCAGCTTTATCGCCAGACCGGCGCGCTCGGCCTGATCAGCCATCCGTTCGACCGTTACCACCGGATCGATGCCGGCGTCGGTTACGAAGCGCGCGACGTGAACTATCCGTTCTACGACGACGCGGGCAACCTATTCTTCATCAACCAGAGCGACAGTTTCCCGCTGGCCACGGCCAACTTCAGCGGCGATACCACCACGTTCAAGGAGTTTGGTCCGATCTCGGGACACCGATACGACATCGGTACCCTGTTCGCGCCGAACCTGCATAAACGCAATGGTCAGGGCTCGCTGGTATCGAATGACTACACGCTCGATGCCCGCCAGTACTTGCCGATCACGTCGCGGGCATTGCTGGCGACGCGCCTGTTCGTCGGCTACTCACGCGGATCCGCTCCGAATTTTTATTATTTCGGCGGCCTGAATACCCTGCGCGGCTTCGAATACCAATCCATCATCGGCACACAGGCGGCGTATGCGAATGCCGAGTTGCGTTTCCCTTTGATCGACGTCCTGGCGACGCCGATCATTGCCTTCACCGGAATTCGCGCCAATCTCTTCTTCGACATCGGCGGCGCGAGATTCCCCGGCCAGCCTTACAAGTTCATCAAAGACCGCCGCCTCGTCGACGGTTTGGCCTCAGTCGGCTACGGCATTTCGTTCAATCTGCTCGGTCTCGAGCTGCATTGGGATTTTGCCAAGCGCACGGATCTACGCAATGTCTATGGGAAGTTCCGCACGGAGTTCTGGATCGGGCAGGTCTTCTAGGCGTCACACCGCGTTGATGTCGTCTGTTTCGAGGATCGCCTTCGGCGCACCGCCGCGGGCGACCTTGATCATCGCCCTGCCGATCTGTTCTGTCGTCGTCACGTACTTGGGGAAGAATCGCTTCAAGAGCGGCATGATCGGACGCGCGATCACGTAGAAAACCCGATAAAGCCGGGTCTTCGACGTTTCCCCGTGCATCGGCTGAATGAACCCGGGGCGGAACATGTAGGCGGCTTTGAACGGCAGACGGAGGAGCGCGTTCTCGGTCGCTCCTTTCACGCGCGCCCACATGGTGCGGCCGCGTTCCGTGCTGTCGGTTCCCGTTCCGGAGACGTAGATGAAGGTCATGCCGGGATTGACTTTCAACAGCGCATTCGCCGCGGCAAGCGGGAGGTCGTAGTTCACTCTTCGATAGTCATCCTCGGACAGGCCGGCTGCGGAGATGCCGAGGCAGAAGAAACAGGCGTCGTAGCCGGCGAGATCGGATTCGATGTCGGAGTAGTCGAACAGATCGCGGCGAACGAGCTCGCGTAGCTTCGGACGTTGCATCCCGATCGCGCTCCGTCCGATCAGGAGAACCTGTTCCACCTCGGGGTCGAGAAGGCATTCGCGGAGCACGCCTTGTCCGACCATCCCGCTGGCGCCGAAGAGAACGACGTTCATGACGGCAGAATACCCGACGGCGCTACAATCTCCCACCTTCGGAGCGCAATCGACAGGAGCGAAAACAGAATGCCCGTCACTCACCATGTTTCTCCGCGCCACGGCGATGTACTTCTTCTCGTCGGTACGATGAAAGGCGCCTTCATCTTTCGCGCGAACAAGAAGCGCGGGAAGTGGGAGATGGGAGGGCCGTACTTTCCCGGCAGCGCTGTCTACGCCATGGCCTACGACGGCCGCGGCGACCGGCATCGCATCTGGGCCGGCCCGCAGAGCATGCATTGGGGGGCGCTGCTCCGGTCGAGCGATGACTTCGGCGAGACGTGGACCGATCCCGAGGTGGCGAACGTCAAGTTCCCGGAGGGGACGGACGCCGCGCTGAAGAACATCTGGCAGATCATGCCCGGCCGCGAGAACGAGCGCAACACGCTCTACTGCGGCGTCGAGCCGGCGGCCCTTTTCAAGTCGACCGATTCGGGCAAGTCGTGGTCATTGGTCGAAGGCCTCTGGAACCATCCGCAGCGGCCGAAGTGGCAGCCCGGCGGCGGCGGAATGTGCATGCACACGATTCTTCTCGATCCCGGCAATCTGGAGAAGATCCGCATCGCCGTGTCGACGGCCGGCATGTACGTGACCGAGGATGGCGGCGCGACCTGGCGGCCATCGAACAAAGGGGTGCGCGCCGACTTTCTACCGGAGAAGTATCCCGAGTTTGGCCAGTGCGTTCACAAGGTCGTGCAGTCGAAGCAGCAGCCGGAGCGGATGTTTCTGCAGAACCATTGGGGTCTCTATCGCAGCGATGATTGCGGCGAGACCTGGACCGACATCGCCAATGGCGTGCCGTCCGACTTCGGGTTCGCCATGGCCATCCATCCCGACGACCCCGATTGCGCCTGGATCGTGCCGCTGGAGTCGGATGGATTCCGTTGCACTCCCGAGGGAAAGCTGCGCGTCTATCAAACGCAAAACGCCGGCGGGAAGTGGAAGCCGATGTCGAAGGGACTGCCGCAGAAGGAAGCGTACGAGACAGTGCTGCGCGATGCCATGGCCGTCGATTCGCTCGAGCCGGTGGGCGTCTATTTCGGCACGAGGAGCGGGAAACTTTTCGGCTCGTCGGATGAAGGGAAGAGCTGGTCGGAACTGATCGACGGTCTTCCGCCGGTGGTCTCGGTGAAGGCGGCGCGCGTCTCGCTCCGGAAGAAGAGCTGATGGCGTTCCTCTTCGTCATCCCCGGACCATTGCGCGAGCTCACCGGTGGCCGCACGGAAATCCGTGTCGATGGCACGGCCGGCTCGATCTCGGAGGCGCTCTCGCTGCTCGGCGATGACTACCCCAAGGTTCACGACCGGATCGTCACCGAGCTCGGCGAAGTCCGCCAGCACATCAACGTCTTCATCGATGGCGACAGTTTCCGCGACCTTGGCGGTCTCGATGCCCCGATTCGCAACGGCGCGGAGATCATCATCCTGCCGGCGGTCAGCGGGGGATAGTCACCGCGCCCGAAAGGACCCGGAACTTAGCCAGCCGCAACCTCCAATGAAGTAACGAAGACGGCTCCCTTCATCCGTCCGTCGATTTCTGACGGGTCAGCGCTCTCGAGAAAAAGTTCCACCGCTTCTTGAAGGTTGACCGATGCTTGTTCGATCGAATCACCTTGACTGGCGATATCGAGCTCGGGGCAAAGCGCCACGTATCCATCGTCTTCGCGGTAAATCATCGCTGTGAAGCGTTGAACCTCGCTCATGGGACCTCCGACTCAAGCCACATCGTACATCTCCATCTACGTCCCCCCATCCTCGACGTTCTTCAGATAGAACGAAAGCGACTCCAGGTTGATGCGGAGGTCGACGGATTTGACCTTCACGCCCGGGCGGGCGCGGAGCTGGGTGGGGGCGAAGTTGAGGACGGCGTTGAGGCCGACGTCGGCGAAGGTGTCGTAGACGATCTGGGCGGCGGTGGGCGTGACGGCGACGATGCCGATGTCGACCTGGTGCTCGCGCACGATCATCGGCAGCTCATCCCACGGAAGGACTTCGATGCCGCTGCGCGACCGGCGTCCGAGTTTGGCGGGATCGTTGTCGACCAGAGCCACGATCTGGAAGCCGTGGTCGTTGAAGCCGCCGTAGTCGGCCAGAGCCATGCCGAGGTTGCCGGCGCCGGCGATGAGGACACGGCGGGTGCGGTCGAGGCCGAGCTCGCGCACGAGGTGGTCCCGCAGGCGCGAGACGTTGTACCCGACGCCGCGCGTACCGAACTCGCCGAAGCAGGCCAGGTCTTTGCGGATCTGGGCGGAGTTGAGGTGAAAGCGGTCAGCCAGCTCCGCCGAGGAGACCGTCTTCTGGCCGACGGACTCGAGATAGGTGAGGCAGCGGAGGTAGACCGACAGCCTGCCGGTGGTCATCTCCGAGATCGTTTCGCGTTCGTTGGGGTTCTGCCGGTCGTTCGACATGAATCGGGATTACGGAAGGAGCGCGCGTGCAGCGGCTCCGGCCGCGTTGAAAAGAGGAGTGGGAAAAAGTCCGATGGCGAAGATGCCGATCAGCGAGATCAGCAGCGCGCCAGTTCCGAAGATGTCGGCGTCGATCGCCTGCGAGGTCGCATCGCCTTCTTTCATGTAGAGGAAGTAGACGACGCGCAGGTAGTAGTAGACCGAGACGATGCTGGTCAGGATGCCGATGAAGGCGACGGTCATGTGGCCGGAATCGACCGCGGTCTTGAAGATGTAGAACTTGGCGATGAAGCCGGCGGTCGGCGGAAGGCCGGAGAGCGAGAACATGCAGATGGTCAGGGCCAGGCCGTAGAACGGACGGCGGAAGCCGAGGCCGGCGATGTCGTCGAGCGTCTGCGGGTCGTTCTGGTTCTTGGCCAGCATCGAGATCACGCCGAAGGCGCCGATGTTCATCAGCGCATAGGTGATGACGTAGATGCTGATCGCGGCCACCGACTCGTCGCGCAGCGAGAGCAGGGCGATGAGCATGTAACCGACGTGGGCGATGCCGGAGTAGGCCAGCATCCGCTTCAGATCGCGCTGGGCGATGGCTACGGCGTTGCCGATGATCATCGAGAGGATCGAGAGCGCGGCCACCATCTTCATCCACGAGGCCTGCTGGATGACCGGCGTCATCGAGGAGAAGATGCGTACCAGGGCGATGAGCGTGGCCGCTTTCGGCGCGGTGGAGAGCCAGCCGGCGATTGGGGACGGCGCACCCTGATAGACGTCGGGCGCCCAACCGTGGAACGGCGCGACGGCGAGCTTGAAGCCGAGCCCCGACATCAGCAGGATGAAAGCGATCGTCAGAAGAGGATTGCTGGCGTCGGCGGTGGCGAAGTAGCGCGAGAAGGCGGCGAAGTTCGTCGAGCCGGTGGCGCCGTAGAAGAGGGCGGTGCCGTAGAGGACGAAGCCGGTGGCGAACGCCCCCATCAAAAAGTACTTGAGGCTGGCCTCGTTGGAGACGGCGATGCGGCGATGGAAGCCCACCAGGATGAAGATGCAGATCGAGAGCAGCTCCAGGCCGAGGATGACCACCAGCAGGTCGAGGCCCTTGGCCATCATCATCATTCCGGCGGTTCCCCACATCAGCAGCGCATAGAACTCGCCGCGCTCGAAGCCTTCGCGGGCCAGGTAGGCGCGGGCGAAGAGCGCGGCCAGGACCGCGGCCAGGAGGAAGGTGTAGTCGAAGATGGCGGTGATGCTGCTGATCTGGTACGTGCCGCCGAAGAAGTTGCCGCCGACGAGGAAGCGCTCGCTCCAGCCGGCGGCGAGGAAGACGATTACGGCCAGCGGTGCGGTGGCACCGCGCAGTTTGGGAGCGAAGGCATCGAAGAGGATCAGCACGATGCCGCCAATCGAGAGGATCAGCTCGGGGAGGATGGCGTTCATCCAGCCGGGTTCGAGCAGCGGGGTGAGGTTCAATTTCCACCTCCCGGCACGGGGACGAGGGATGAGGGACGAGGGAGGTTGTTTTTCGCGATCATCGCTTTGCTGGCGTCGGTCTTGTGGACGATCTGCAGGAGTTGCTGGACGCTCGGTGTCATCTTGCGGAGGAACGTGTTCGGGCGGACGCCGATCCAGACCATGAGGATGACCAGCGGGATCAGGGCGGCGATCTCGTTCCAGGCGATCTCGGGAATGTTCTTGTTTTCGTCCTTCGTGATCGGGCCGAAGAAGACGCGCTGGATGAGCCAGAGCAAATAGATCGCGGCCAGGATCACGCCGGTGGCGGCGACGATGGTCCATCGCGGCGAGGTCTGGAACGAGCCGGCCAGGATCAGGAACTCACCGATGAAGCCGTTGAGGCCCGGCAGGCCGACCGACGAGAGCATGGCGATGATGAAGAACGTGGCGAAGACCGGCATGGTCTTGGCCAGCCCGCCGTAGTCGGCCAGGAGGCGCGTGTGGCGCCGCTCGTAGATCACGCCGACGCAGAGGAAGAGCGCGCCCGTCGACAGGCCGTGGTTGACCATCTGCAGGATCGAGCCTTCGATCGAGGTCTGGTTCAGGGCGAAGATGCCGAGAACGCAGAAGCCGAGGTGGGAGACCGAGGAGTAGGCCACGAGCTTTTTCATGTCCGGCTGGACCCACGCGACCAGGGCTCCATAGACGATGCCGATCACGGCCAGGGCGATCAGCAGGTTGGCGTACTTGGCGGTGGCGTCCGGGAAGAACGGCAGGACGAAGCGGAGGAAGCCGTAGGTGCCCATCTTCAGCATCACGCCGGCGAGGATGATCGAGCCGCCGGTGGGCGCTTCGACATGGGCGTCCGGGAGCCAGGTGTGCAGCGGGAAGAGCGGGACTTTGATCGCAAACGCCAACGCAAAAGCAAAAAAGAGCAGCGTCTGCGCGTGCGGCGTGAGGATCGTGCCGTACAGCTCCGTGATGGCGAAGGTGATCGTGCCGGTTTCGTGGAGATGGGCGAAGGCGAGGTAGATGATGCCGAGGAGCATCAGCAGCGAGCCGGCGATGGTGAAGAGGAAGAACTTGATGGCGGCGTAGATCCGGTTCGCGCCGCCCCAGACGCCGATGACCAGATACATCGGCAGCAGCGTCAGCTCGAAGAAGACGTAGAACAGCAGCAGGTCGGTGGAGAGGAAGACGCCGATCATCGCCGCTTCCATGATCAGGAAGGCGATGACGTACTCCTTCGGATGCTTGTGAATGGTGTTCCATGACGAGAGGAACACCACCGGCGTCAGGAGCGTCGTCAGCAGGACCAGCCAGAGGGAGATGCCGTCGACGCCGAGTGCGTAGCGGATGCCCCACTGCGGAATCCAGTTCAGCGATTCGACCAGCTGGAAGCCGGCCACGCCTTCCTTGAAACCGGCCAGGATACCGAGTGAGGCGATGAAGGTGGCGATCGAGGCCAGCAGTCCGAAGCCTTTGATCGCGCTGGCCGCGGTTTTCGGGAAAGCCAGCAGCAGCACCGCGGCGGCGATGGGGAGCCAGAGGGTGACGGAGAGGATGTTGGTCATTGTTGCGGTCTCGCGGTTGCGCGGTTGCGCGGTCTCGGGGTGTTCGGCTTCACAGGCAACGTCGCGATTCGAACACCGCGCGACCGCGTAACCGCGAGACCTCGTAACCCCGTCATGCCAGCACCCATATAAAAACGATCACTCCCAAAAAGAACATCAGCGCGTAGTTCCTCACGTTGCCGGTCTGGAAGAAGCGGAGCAGGTCGCCGATGCCGGCGACGACGTAACCGAGGAGGGCCAGCAGGCCGTCGATCAGGGCGTCGATGCCGCGCCAGAGGAATTGCGAGAACCCTTCGAGCGGACGGACGATGGTCTTTCCGTAGAGCTCATCGACGAACCACTTGTTCTCCATCCCGTTGGCGACGGCGGGCATGTTCCGCGCGAACTGTTCATCCGCTTCCAATCCTCGGGTGCGGAAGCGCGAGCGGGCGATCCACCAGCCAAGGAGGGCGATGGCGCTGGAGACCAGCATCAGCGCGTACTCGACGTTCGGCGAGATTTCGTACTGTGCTTCGGGAACGCCGGCGATCTCCGGGAAGATCGGCTTGAGCCATTGCGCCAGGAAGTGATGATGCGGCCATCCCAGCAGCGCGCCGCCGACGGCCGAAAGCGCGGCCAGGACGATCAGCGGGATGGTCATCGTCGCCGGCGATTCATGCAGGTGATGCTCCTGCTCGTGCGTTCCTCGGAAACTGCCGAAGAAGGTCATGTAGACCAGCCGGTACATGTAGTAGGCCGTGCAGAACGCGGCCACGGTGCCGAGGGTCCAGATCAGCCAGCTGAACGGCTTCGGGAAGTAGGGGTTGTTCAGCGCCGAGGCCAGGATCTCGTCCTTGGAGAAGAACCCGGCGAACGGCGGGAAGCCGGCGATGGCGTATGTGGCGATGGCGAAGGTCCAGAAGGTGATGGGGATCTTCGACTTCAGGCCGCCCATCTTGCGCATGTCCTGTTCGCCGCTCATGGCGTGGATCACCGAGCCCGAGCCGAGGAAGAGGCAGGCCTTGAAGAAGGCATGCGTGATCAGGTGGAAGACGCCGGCGGTGAAGGCGCCGACGCCGACGCCGATGAACATGAAGCCGAGCTGCGAAACGGTGGAGTAGGCCAGGACTTTCTTGATGTCCCACTGCCGGATGCCGATCGTTGCCGCGAAGAGCGCCGTGAGCGCGCCGATGAGCGCGACCACCATCATCGCGCCGGGTGCCAGTCGATAAAGCGCGTTCGAGCGGACCACCATGTAGACGCCGGCGGTGACCATGGTGGCGGCGTGGATGAGTGCGGAAACAGGGGTCGGTCCGGCCATGGCATCGGGCAGCCAGACGTAGAGCGGAATCTGCGCGCTCTTGCCGCACGCGCCGAGGAAGAGCAGGAGGCAGATCGCGGTCAGCAGCCAGTGCTCGACACCGCCGGCGCTGGCGATCTGCGACACCTTGGCGAAATCGACGCTCCCGAAGTAGGCGAACATCAGGAACATGGCGATGAGGAAGCCGAAGTCGCCGATGCGGTTGACCACGAAGGCCTTCTTGCCCGCTGCCGGTGCGTAGTCGGTCTCGTAGTAGAAGCCGATGAGAAGGTAGGAGCAGAGTCCCACCCCTTCCCATCCGACGAACATCAGCAGGTAGCTCGATCCGAGAATCAGGACGAGCATCTCGGAGAGGAAGAGGTTCAGATACGCGAAGTAGCGGCCGTACCCATGCTCGTGGGCCATGTAGCCGGCGGAGTAGAGGTGGATCAGGAATCCGATCCAGGTGACCACCATCAGCATGACCACGCTGAGCGGATCAAGCTGGAAGGCGAGATCGGCGCCGATGTTGCCGGAGGCGATCCAGTTGTAGACCAGATTCACGTGCCGCTCGCCGGTGGGATAGGCGCCGTGATACTGCACGACGGCGATCGTCCCGGCGATGGCCGCGCCGAGCGAGGCCAGAAGCGCCACGGCGGTCACGAAGCCCTTGCCGAGGCGCTTGCCGAACAAGCCGTTCAGCAGAAAGCCGGCGAACGGCAGGAGGGGGATGAGCCAGAGTTTGTTGAGCATGTACGGGTGGAGGCAGTGGATTCGTGGATTAGTGGATTAGTCGATTAGAAACTCATCCAGAGCCGGCGAAGCGCGGCGAAGGATCTCAAACTCCGCGGTTCAGCCGAAGCCGTCGTAGTTTGAGATCCTTCGTCGTCCTGCGCCGACTCGTCGCTTCGCGACTTCACGGCTCCGGCGACTCTGGATGACAGCGTTTCTAATCCACTAATCGACTAATCCACTGAATCTCACCACATCACATCTCTCCTCGCATCTGCCGATGCGAGGAGACCCCGCATCAGCCCTGATCTTTTACTCGTTCCTGGTAGTCGTCCGAGGAGGCCGGGTCGAGTTCCCAGCGATGCTCGTCGCGACTCCGTTCCTTTTCTCCGACTTTCAGCTCCTCGTCGTCGGCGTACGTGATTCCCATCGCCGCCGCCGTTTCCTCGGTGTCATTCTGGCCGGGGGTCTGCTGGCTCCCGGTCGCTGCCTCGTCGCCCTGCGACTCGGCCATCTCCCATTGGGCGTCGATGTCGTTGCCCGACAGCGACGGATCGATCCCCGGATTCTCGCGCACCCGATCCGCAAGTTTCTGCGATCCCGCGACGACGTCCGGCACTCCGGGCTCGATGCGGTCATCGATGCCATTCCGGTTGCTGTCTCTCCGCTCGTTCTCTTCCCAGTCAATGAGCTTCTCGGTCTTGTCCATTTTCGTGCTCCTGTTGAGCCTGAAAATGCGACGTTCGTGCCGTGTTCTTGAGGCTGTCGGCTCTCGGGTGCCGGCTCTCGGGACATCGTTAGTCTCCCGAGAGCCGACACCCGACGCCCGACACCCGTCTTACCACCTCATCAAATTCGCCTCATCCACATCGATCGTGTGCCGGTGATGGAACAGGGAGATGAAAATGGCCAGGCCGACGGCGGCTTCGGCGGCGGCGATGGCCATGACGAAAAAGACGAAGAGGAGTCCGTGGAGTTGATGGAACTGGCGGGCGTAGGCGACGAAGGTGAGGTTCACCGCGTTCACCATCAGCTCGATGCACATGAAGATGGTGATGCCGTTCTTGCGCGTCAGCACGCCGCAGACGCCGATGGTGAAGAGGATGGCGCTGAGGATCAGGAACCAGTGAGTGGGAATCATGAGGAGGTGCCTCCCGCGCCGCGGCTGCTCAGGATCAATGCCCCGACGATCGCCGCCAGAAGAAGAATCGAGACCATCTCGAAGGGAAAGATGTAGGCCTCGAACATCCGGATGCCGAGTGATCGCGCGTCGGAAACGAACGGTCCGTCGGGCAGCCTGGTGACGCCGAACTTGGCCAGGTAATAGATCAGCGCCAGCCCGAAGGCGGCGCTGGTGGTGTAGCCGAGAAACTGCTGCACCGGACGCGTGCGCGGCTCTTCCTGATGCTGCAGATTGAGCAGCATGATCACGAAGAGGAAAAGCACCATGATCGCGCCGGCGTAGACGATCACCTGCAGCGCCGCAAGGAACGGCGCTTCGAGCAGCACGTACATCACCGCCAGCGCAAAGAACGACGCCACCAGCGAAAGCGCCCCGACCACCGGATTCCGATGCAGGACGACCATCGCCGCGAAGATCACGGCGATGGCGGCGAAGAAGAAAAAGATGGCGAAGGAGATCATGATCTCGGGGTCTCGTGAAGCGGTCTCGGGGTCTCGCGGTTTCGGGGTCTCGCGGTGTTTGAATTCAGGAGTTTCGCGGCAAGGTCACCCAGAGCGGAGCGCCGCGAGACCTCAAAACCGCGAGACCGCGTAACCCGGCTCATATCCACCTCTCCGCGATGAACCACGCCACGATGACGATGTTGATCACCGCCATCGGCAGGAACACTTTCCAGCCGAGTTTCATCAGCAGGTCGTACTTGAGGCGGGGGATCGTCCAGCGGACCCAGACGAAGATGAAGAGGAGGATGCTGACTTTCGCTAGGAACGCCAGCGCCGACAGAGCGAAGCCGAGCGCGTTCGGCGGCTCGTTGTACCAGGGAATGTCCCACCCGCCGAGGTAGAGCGTCGTGATCAGGGCGGACATCGTGGTCATGGCCATGTACTCGGACATGAAGAAGAGCGCGAACTTCATCGACGAGTATTCGGTGTGATAGCCCGCCACCAGTTCGGCCTCCGCTTCGGCGAAGTCGAACGGCAGGCGGTTGGTCTCGGCGAAGGCGGAGACGAAGAAGACGATGAAGCTCATCCACATCGCCGGCGAGCAGATGTTCCAGGCCGGCAGCTTGACGGTGTTGAAGAGCACGAACGAGCCGGTCTGCCGCCAGACCACGTCCGGAAGCGAAAGCGAGCCGGCCACCATCAGCGCGCTGACCGCGGCCAGCGTGAGCGACAGCTCGTACGAGATCATCTGCGCCGAGGCGCGGATGCCGCCGAAGAGCGAGTACTTGTTCGCCGACGCCCAGCCGGCCATGACGATGCCGTAAACGCCCATCGACGCCAGCGCGAAGATCAGCAGGATGCCGATGTTGACGTTGGCGATGATCGGCTCGAAGAGGCGTCCGCCGGGCAGGAGGAACGGCCGGCCCCACGGCACGACGGCGATCGTCGTCAGCGCCGGGATCAGGCCGAACATCGGGGCGATGGTGTAGAGCACCTTGTTCGCCTTGGCCGGCAGCATGTCCTCTTTGAGAATGAACTTGAGCGCGTCGGCGAACGACTGGAAGAGGCCGAACGGGCCGACGCGGTTCGGGCCGGGGCGGTCCTGGATCAGCGCGCTGCCGCGCCGTTCCACCCACACCATGATCGGGGTGACGTTCAGCATCGCCCCGAGGACGATCGCGATTTTCAGTGCGGAAAGGCCGGCGTCAACCCAGTCGATACCGTGCATGTCGTCTTACGCCTGCACCGCCGCCGTTTCGGCGATCTCGAACTCCGGGATCTGCTCGAGTCCTCGAAACGCAGCGCTGTCGCTGTACAGCATTGCTCCGATGCGGCGATAGAGCTCGAGGTCGGTCACGGCCTGCCCTTTCGGCGGATAGGCCTGGTGAATGCGCTGCACTCTCCCCTGCAAATTCGTGAAGGTCCCTTCCTTCTCCGCATGAATCGTGGAGGGGAGGAGGACGTCGGCGACGTCATTGAGCGGGTGATTGGCGTCCCACGACATCACCACCAGGAACTTCGCCTTGCGCAGGTTAGCGACGACGGCAGGATCTTTTGCCCGCTCGCTGAACATGGCGTCGGTGACGAAGAGGACGTCGATGCCGTCCGCGCCATTGGCGAGCAGGTTCTCGATCGATGCGTCGCCGAGCGTCGCCGCGACGCCGCGATAGTTCGGCGCAGCCTGCGTGCCGAGGAGCCATTCCGTCCGCGACTTCATCCTGATCGGCTCGATGGAATCGACCATCACACCGGCCGAGGCGCCCATCTTTTCCACGAACAGCTCTTTGGCCAGCCACGCTTCTTCGTTGGTCATGTTCGCGGAGAAGATGGCCGCCGTTTTCGACGCACCGTTGACCGCGTTCGCGATCGCTTCCAGCGCTTCGCTCCAGGTCGAGATGCCGAGGTAGTCGTCCTCGGTGCGTACCTTCGGAACGACCACGCGATCGGTGTCGTAGCGTTCGTACGAGAACCGGCCGAAGTCGCACAGCCAGTGATCGTTGACCTCGGGATTGACGCGCGGCCGGTACCGGAAGATCTGTCCCTGCCGGTAGCCGATGAAGATGTTGCAGCCGACGTCACAGCCGTTGCAGACCGATTCGGCCGACTCCAGGTTCCAGACCCGCGATTCGAACCGGAACTCGCGCGTGGTGAGCGCGCCGGTGGGGCAGACGTCGGCCACGCAGGCGGACATCCAGTTGTCGAGCGGCGTTCCCGGAAAGACGCCCACCTCGGTGGACGCGCCGCGCTTGAAGAATGCCAGCTCCGAGGTCCCGCTGATCTCCTGCGTGAACCGGATGCAGCGCGTGCAGTGAATGCAGCGATTCATGTTCTGCACGACGTGCGGGCCGATCGGCGTCCGGTCCATGCCCGGGTACGTGCGCTTGAACTCGCCGTAGCGCGAGTTCACGGTGCCGTAGTTGAAGGAGTAATCCTGCAGCGGGCACTCGCCGGCCTTGTCGCAGATCGGGCAGTCGAGCGGATGGTTGATGAGGAGGAACTCCATCTGCCCCTTCCGCGCCTCGTCGACCTTCTCGTTCCAGACATGGATCTTCATCCCGTCTTTGACCGTGGTCGAACAGCCGGCCTGCAGCTTGGGCATCCCTTCGATCTCGACGAGGCACATGCGGCACTGGCCGACGACGGTCAGGGAGGGGTGATAGCAGAAGTGGGGGACATGGATGTCGGCGGCTTTGGCCGCCTCGATGCAGTTGATCCCTTCCTGCACTTCGACTTCGACGCCGTCGATGGTGATTTTTGCCATACGCGCTCTCGGGGGACTCCGGAGGAATGCAGAATCAGCGCCGAGGAGCTGGCCGCTGGTGAGCATTTCACGGCTGCGAATCCGTGAAAGTTTTCACAAGCGCGGAGAATACTCGCGGGGGTGGGGCGCGTCAATGATTGCGCTCCGCGCGTTGTTGGTGCTCGGTTGTTGGTGCTCCGTGGTCAGTGCTCGCCGGTGTCTGCGGCGTCACCCGCTACGTTGTAGACTCTGGACAACGCGCGGTAACCCCACGCAATCGCAATACGAGCACCGACCAACCGAGCACCGATAACGCGCGGCGAAGCACGCGCAGTCATGGAGACACCCTTGAGAAAAGACATCGTCATCGCCATCGCCGGCATCGTCATCGTTGCGGCGATCTGTTTTGGGCTTGCGCTCATGAAGCCTGATTTCAAGCCTTTCTCGTCGTCGAAAACGGTGGTCACATCGACCGCCACCAGCGGACCCGAGCACGTGATCCTGCACGTGAACGGCGAGCCGGTCACGGAGGCCGAGTTTCAGGCCGCGTACGCGCAGCTTCCGGAGGAGGTGAAGCAGCAATTCGCCTCGGAGGCGGGCAAGCAGGCCTTCGCCGAGCAGATGGTCCGCCTCAAGATCCTGGAGCAGGAAGGGCACAAGCTCGGCGTGGACAAGGATCCGAAGGTGGCCGCGCAGCTGGCGTCGGATCGCACCAGCGTCGTGGCCGCCGCCACCGCCCAGAAGATCGCGCCGACGCCGACGAATGAAGAGGTGCTGAAGTTCTACAACGAGAACAAGAAGAACTTCGAAGCGACGGAGCTGAGCCACATCCTCATCGCCTACCAGGGCGGCGGCGTCCCCGCGCGCAGCGGAACGGCCCCGAGCCGGGAAGCGGCGATGAAGAAGGCGCAGTCGATCGCCCAGCAGTTGAGGAGCGGCGGCGATTTCGCCCAGCTTGCCCGGCAGTACTCGGACGACGGCGGCAGCGCCGAGCGCGGCGGCGTCCTCGGCCCGTTCAGCCCGGGCATGCTTCCGCCCGAGCTCGAAGCACACGTGAGCAAGCTGCAGCCCGGCCAGATCAGCGATCCGGTCCCGTCGCGCTACGGCATCCACATCTTCAAGGTCGGCGAGCACACCGCCCGGCCGCTGGAGCAGGTCCGCCAGGGCATCAGCCAGCGCGTCCAGCAGAAGGCCACGCTCGATAAGGTCGAGGCCATGCGCAAGACCGCCAAGGTCGAATTCGATCCGAAGTTTTTCCCCGAGGCCAATAAACCGCCGGCGGTCAAGAACCCCCCGCTCTAAAACAATGAGCAGCGCGCGCGTCCTCGTGGTCGAGGACAACGACATGAACATGCAACTGGTCGAGTACCTGCTCGAAGAGGGCGGGTACTCGATCGTCAAGGCCGCCAGCGGCGAGGAAGCGCTCTCGATCGCCCGCGGCGGCGATCCGGTCGACCTGATCCTGATGGACATTCACCTGCCAGGCATCGATGGCCTGAGCGTCGTCCGCGTGATGAAGGCCGAGCCGCGCACGAGCGCAGTCCCAATTCTGGCCCTGACCGCCCACGCCATGCGCGGCGACCGGGATCGTTTCCTCGAAGCGGGCTGCGACGGCTACATCTCGAAGCCGATCGATGTGAAGACGTTCCTGTCGTCGATTCGTCAGTATCTGCACGCCTGACCGCGCGTTGTTCTCCCGCGCAAACAATCAACGCGCCTTGCCCCCTGATTGACGATCAGCACCCCGTTCCCGGCGCGAGCCTCCTCGCGAACGACGAAATCTACCTCGACATGGAAAACGTGCGCCTCGAGACTCAAAACGGCTTCCTCGAAGTTGAAAACGCAGGCTTCGAGAATGACGCCGCGATACGTTCGTATTTAGATCGCGTCATTCACGAGGGAGCCGTTTTCACTGTCGAAGCGTCCGTTGCTGGTATCGATGCTGAGGTTTTCGATGTGGAGGTAAAAATTCTCGATCTCCCGGCGAACGTTCCTGATACGAAGGGCAGCAGGTTGAATGCCGAGGCAGACGTCGTCATTCGGGTCGTAGCAAGCGCAATTTGAGAGGCAGCCTTCGTCCTTCGCGACACAAAGGCCGGGCGGCTGTCAGGCTCGAAACTGCAGGAGCTGAACCGAGCTCTTGCTCGCGCTCTGGAGCTTTCTACGGGGAACGGATTGGTCGACCGTTGTCTCCTGAGAGCACTTCCGTCTTCGGCGCGCAGACAACCGATAACCGACAACGCGCGCAGCGTCACAGCCCGTCGTATTTCGAATATCCCCGATCCGCCCAATAGTCGCGAGGCTGCTCCGCCACGTACGCGATCTTCGTGATGGCCTTGATGTTCTTCAGCCCCAGCTTCATCGGCACCACGAGCCGCAGCGGCGCACCGTGGTCGGGACCGAGCGGCGCGCCGTTGAGGTGCGTGGCCAGAAGCGTCTGCGGGTGTTGCGCGGTGGGGAGATCGATCGAGACGTAGTAGGGATCGGGATTTCCCCGGCCGTCGAGGTTCACGGCCGATTCGATGGCCGCCCACTTCGTGCCCGCGGCCGGCGGATAGGCGCGCAGCAGGTCGGCGAAACGGATTCCGCTCCAGCCGGCGATGGCGCTCCACCCTTCCACGCAGCAGAGCCGCGTGATCTGCGCGTGCTGCGGTTGCTGCGCGAGATCGGAGAGGCGAAGGACGACATCCGTCCCCGAGGCCAAGCCGGTAAGAGTCAGCGTCCAGTCGGGGATGTAGTCGGGCGACGGCGTCCGGCCGTTGTAGTTGTTGCGCAGCGGCGTGAGGTCGCTCCGTTTGTACGTCCGCACGCTTCGCGTCGGCGAGTACAGCGCTTCGGCCACGTCATCATCGAAAGTCAGCGCGCGATTCTGAAAACGCTCGCTGCGCTCCTTGGTCAGTCCGAATCGTGCTGCGGCTGTGTCGAGAAAGTCTGTTGCGTGCTCGCCGACGATTCGTTTCTTCGACGCCAGCGGCGAGATCCACCAGATGCCGGCCAGCGCGGCGAAGGTTCCGGCGCCGAAGAGGAGAAAGTCGCGCCGCGATTGCCTGCGGAGCTTTTTCTCGTCGACGAAAACCTGCGGCATCTCGTCGCTCATTCGCTTCCCCCGATCCGGTTCGACCATCCCACGATCATCGAGCGCATTGTGTCCCAGCCGTCGACAGCCACCAGCACGAGGTGCGGGACGAGAAAGAGGATGAAGTAGATCATCACGATGAAGTGGACGATGCGCGCGCCGTCGTAGGAGCCGAACATCCGCTCCAGCCACCAGAACTGCACCGGCTTGTGCATGGCCCAGCCGCTGGCCAGCGCCAGCGCGCCGGCGATGGGCATCGAGGCGTAGGCGCCGCGCTGCAGGGCGTTGTACTTCGTGGTGATCTCGGGATGGGGCCACGGCCGGCGCGCGATCTTCATCGGAACGACGCCGGCGTAATAGCGAACCATCGCCAGCGATTCGCCGAACATGCTCCGTCGCGGCAGCAGCGCGCGATAGCCACGTCCGAGGAGGAGTCCGAGGAGATAGAGGAAGCCGTTGAGGAGGAAGAGATCGATGAACAGCCAGTGCCAGCGCAGCGCGCCGGCCAGGTTGTACACGCCGAGCCCGAAGTGGTTGTAGAACCAGCTCGGATTCACTTCGGCGTTGGGAACGTGCCGGGCGATGGCGATGCCGATGTCGGCCAGATAGTCGCGGCTATGCGTCACCGGATCGGGCTTGTGCAGAAACACCGGCGAAGCCCAGTAGATCGTGAGGCCGCTGACGATCAGCGCGAAGAGAATGGGCACGTTCAGCCAGTGGGAGAGGCGGACGAGGGCGTGGTGCTTGATGACGACCAGGCGCTGACCGGCGTGCTCGCCGACCGGTTTTCCTGGGAGCGCGGGCGTCTCGTCCGCTGTCGGTGCAGGCGGGGACGGCGATGCGGGCGGGACGCCCGCGCTCCCAGGTTCGGCGGCCGGTTCGTCCGCTGCAACGTCGGCAATCGAATCCACCGCTTCTTCGGGTTGCTCTACCGGAACATCCTCAGGAACGTCGCTCATCGGAATCGCAGAACAAACTATCATGCGCGCCCTATGCGCATACTCGTTTTGGGCGCCGGCCGCATGGGCTTCGGCGCCGTTCATGACCTCGCCAAACAACCCGACGTCGACGAAGTGACGGTCGCCGATGTCGCCGCCGACCGCGCCCATCACGTTGCCTCGATGGTCGACGGCAACGTCACGCCGCGCGCGATCGACGTCAGCCGCCACGAAGACGTCGTCGCACTGATGCGCGGCCACGACAGCGCCATCTCGTGCGTCAACTACTGGCTAAATGAACGCCTGGCCCGCGCCGCCCTCGAAGCCGGCACGAATTTCTGCGACCTCGGCGGGAACAACGACGTCGTTGATGCCGAGCTGGCGTTGGATGCCAAAGCGCGCAAGCGCGGAATCAACATCATCCCCGACTGCGGCCTCGCCCCCGGCATGGTGGCGGTGCTGGTCGCCCACGGAGCGGCGCAGTTCGAGAAGCTCGACGAGATTCACATCCGCGTCGGCGGTCTGCCGCAGAACCCGAAACCGCCGCTCGATTACCAGTTGGTCTTCTCCGTCGAAGGACTGATCAACGAATACATCGAGCGCGCCCGCGTCATCCGCGACGGCGTCATCACCATGGTCGACTCGATGACCGAGGTTGAGGAGCTGGAGTTTCCTGAGCCGTTCGGGACGATGGAAGCCTTCCAGACCTCGGGCGGTACCTCGACGCTCCCCGAGACCTTTCTCGGCCGCGTGCGCGAGCTCGATTACAAAACGATCCGCTACCGGGGCCATTGCGCCAGGTTCAAGACCATGATCGACCTCGGCCTCTGCAGCAGCGAGACGATCACCGTCGACGGCGCCACCGTCGCCCCGCGCCGCGTCCTCGGCGACCTGCTGGTAAAAAACCTTCCCGCCGACGAGCCGGATGTGGTCCTGGTCCGCGTCGAATTCGTCGGAGGCGGCCGCCGGCTCCGTTACGACATCATCGATCGCTTCGACGAGGCCACCGGCCTCTCCGCGATGATGCGCACGACGGCATTTCCCGCCTCGATCGTGGCCCTGATGATGGCCCGAGGCCAGACGACGCAAAAGGGGGCGCTACCGCAGGAGCGCTGCATCCCGCCGGAGCTGTTCATGCAGGAGCTGGCGAAGAGGAACATCGTGGTGACGGTGTCTTGATTTCCCTGGGACCGCAGGCGTCCCGCCTGCCGCGTGGCAGGATGTGCCAAGAACGGCAGGCGAGACGCCTGCGCTCCCAGGCATAATGCCGCCATGTACCTGATCCTCCGCTGGCTCCTGAACACTCTGGCGCTCTTCGTGGTCGTCAAGATCGTGCCGGGGTTTCACGCCGACTCGCTCGTCTCGCTGGCCATCGCCGCACTGATTCTCGGGTTGCTCAACGCCATCGTCCGGCCGATCCTCTTCTTTCTCACCCTGCCGCTGACCATCGTCACCCTCGGGCTCTTTCTCATCGTCCTCAACGCCATCATGCTCGAGCTGACGGCGTGGCTCGCTCCCGGATTCCGCATCGACGACTTCGTCGCTGCCCTCATCGGCGCCGTCGTTCTGGCCATCATTTCGTGGATCACCAACCGCATCGGGCAGAAGCCGGAGCGTCAAAGCTGACAACGCGGCAGGCAATCCCGTACACTACGCGCCTCAGGGAGCGTGATTTGAACATCATCAAGAACCGCGTCGACGACGTGACGGTGCTCGACATCCAGGGAGTCATCAAGCTTGGCGAGAGCGCTCGCGAGTTCTCCAGCTACCTGGAGAAGGTCCTCAACGACGAGACCGGCCCGGTGATGATCAACTTCGAAGCGATCAACTACATGGACTCGACCGGCCTCGGCGAATTGATCGGCTACCTCCAGAAGTTCGAGGACCGCCAGCGCAAGATGGCCCTGGTCAAACCCTCCCACCGCATCCTGGCCCTCCTCAAGATCACCAAGCTCGACACCGTCTTCAAGATCTTCGACTCCCGCGAGACGGCGATGGAGTATCTGACCGATCACGCCGCCTGACTCGACGACGAGCAATGAGGGCAACGTCGCTTGCCAACGATCAGTAGATTTCTCGGGATTGTGATCTCGATGTTCTGGAATGATCACGCTCCGCCGCATTTTCATGCACGCTACGGAGAATACGAAATCACCGTCGAGATTGAATCGGGCGTCGTCGAAGGGAAGTTCCCTCCTCGTTCGCTGGCTCATGTCATCGAGTGGCACCGTCTGAATCGCGAGGAGTTGCGACTTGCGTGGCAACAGTGCCGACACGGGGAAGCACCTCGCTCGATTGCACCTTTGGAGTAGATTGTGGGAGACACGATGATCATCCACGTAACGAACGCCAAGTACCTGAGTGACGGTCGGTTCGATCTGAGATTCAACGACGGACGCCATGGAATCGCCGACCTTAGCGGCGTGCTCGATGGCCCGGTTTTCGAGCCGCTGCGCGATCCCGAATTCCTCGCCCGCGGCGTCCTCGATCAGGAAACTCGCACACTCAGCTGGCCGAACGGCGCAGATGTCGCTCCGGAGTTTCTCTACTTCCTAGCCTTCCGCGATGATGCCGCTCTATTCGGCCTCTTCCACGAGTGGGGCTATCTGCGCGAGTACACCGCGGCCTCACGGTAGCCGAAGACAACGCTCCTAGCCGCAGTTCCGGCCCAGTGTTAGCATTCGCGCCGTTTATGACTCACACCCTCCTTCCCGTCCTGGTCATGATCCTCGTCGCCATCATCATTGGCGTGGTCATGCTGGCGCTGGCGTGGTTCGTCGGCAAGCACGCGCGTACGGCGTCGAAGCAGGAGCCGTACGAGAGCGGCGTGCCGGCGCTCGATGAGAACCGCAAGCGGGTCAACGTCCGCTTCTACCAGATCGCCATGCTCTTCATCCTCTTCGACATCGAAGCGGCGTTTCTCTATCCCTGGGCCGTCATCTACCGCGACGCCGCGGCCGGCACGCAGGGCATGTTCCTCTTCGGCGAGATGCTGGTCTTCATCGTCCTGCTCGCCGTCGGCTACATCTATGTGTGGAAGAAAAAGGCATTCGACTTTTAGCCATGGCTGACCTCCATCCCGACAACCCCTACGCCCCCGACCGTTTCCCCGATCGGCAAAAGACAGTTGAGTTCCCGCCCGAGGCCAGGAAGAAGTTCGATTACATCCTCACCAGGTACCCGACCAAGGAAGCGTGTCTCCTGCCGACGTTGCATCTGGTCCAGGAAGTGTGGGGCTGGATCTCGCCCGAGGCTGTTCTGTACGTGGGAACGCTGCTCGATCTCTCGCCGGCCACCGTCTTCGGCGTCGTCTCGTTCTACAACATGTACAACCAGAAGCCGGTGGGCAAATACCACCTGCAGGTTTGTACGAACCTGAGTTGCATGGTGCGCCGCGCGTACGACATCTACGACCACCTCTGCGACAAGCTCGACGTCAATCCCGGCGCCACGACAAAAGATGGCCGCTACACCGTCGTCGAAGTCGAATGTCTCGGATCGTGCGGAACGGCTCCGGTCGTTCAGGTCAACAACGACTATCACGAGAACATGGACGTAGCGAAGATGGACGCGCTGCTCGCGGAGCTGAAATAGCAATGGATCCGATCAAAATCCTCACCGCGAACATCGACAAGCCGAACTCGACGTCGATCGACGTCTACATCGACGGCGGCGGCTACAAAGCCGTGCAAACCGCCCTGAAGATGAAGCCGGAGGAAGTGACGCAACTCGTCAAAGACTCCGAGATGCGCGGCCGAGGCGGCGCGGGCTTTCCGACCGGGATGAAGTGGAGCTTCGTCCCCAAGAACGCCCCCAAGCCGACCTGGCTCCTCTGCAACGCCGACGAGTCTGAGCCCGGCACGTTCAAGGACCGCGTGATCATGGAGAAAGATCCGCACCTTCTCATCGAGGGGATGATCATCGCCGGCTACGCCATCGGCTCCAATCCGATGTCGTACATCTACATCCGCGGCGAGTTTTATTACGGAGCCACGGTTCTCGACAAAGCGCTCGACGAGGCCCGCGCGAAGGGCTACCTCGGCAAGAACATTCTCGGCAGCGGCTTCGACTTCGACATCACCGTCGCCCGCGGCGCCGGCGCCTACATCTGCGGCGAAGAGACCGGCCTCATTGAATCGGTCGAAGGCCACCGCGGCCAGCCGCGCGTCAAGCCGCCGTTCCCCGCTGTCATCGGCGTTTTCGGCGGCCCGACGGTCGTCAACAATGTCGAGACTCTGGCCTGCGTGCCGCTGATCGTGAACAACGGCGCCGACTGGTTCAAGTCATTCGGCAGCCCGAAGAACACCGGCCCGAAGCTCTATTGCGTCTCCGGCTCTGTGAAGAAACCGGGCGTCTACGAGTTCCCGATGGGGATCAACCTCAAGGAGCTCATCTACGATCACTGCGGCGGCATCCTCAATGACCGCAAGCTGAAAGCGGTCATCCCCGGCGGTGCCTCGGCGCCGATGCTCAAGCCGGACGAGATCGATCTCCCTCTCAATTTCGACGCGGTGATGAAAGCGGGCTCCATGCTCGGCTCGGCCGGCATCATCGTCCTCGACGATTCCGTCTGCATCGTCGACGCCGTCTGGCGCCTCTCGAAATTCTTCGCCCACGAGTCGTGCGGGCAATGCACGCCCTGCCGCGAAGGAACGAACTGGCTGGAGTCCGTCCTCGACCGCATCGAGCGCGGCGAAGGCCGCAAGCAGGACGCCGATCTGCTCCTCTCGATGTCCGACAACATCGGCGGCAAATCCCTCTGCGCCCTCGGCGACGCCGCCATCGGCCCGGTCATCTCCTCGGTCAAAAAGTTCCGCGACGAATACCTGCACCACATCGAGCACAAGAGCTGCCTGCCGGAGACGGTTCGCTATCGAAGGCTGGATATGGCGGTTGCGGCGCACTGAGGAAGTAAAATCTACGGTGAGGTTGCAAATGGAATGGCGCCAGCACGTCACCGTCGACGTAAACATCGGCCACGGCCAGGCCTGCGTTGCAGGGACTCGGATTCTCCGTGGTGCTGGACAATCTCGCCGTCGGCCTCTCCGAAGCGGAGATTCTCACTAGCTATCCCCGCCTTTCATCACGACACGGTCCAGGCATGCATTGCGTATGCCGCGGATGTAGTTCGTGAAGAAGTCCTGGCTCTCCCGACGTAGTTTCAACACATGCGGTTCAAGATCGACGAGAACCTTCCCGAGGAGTTGGCGCAGCTCTTTCGTGACTTTGCATCAGCACGTTGAACGGCTAGCTTTGGATCGTGTACGAGACCCGGATTCGCATCCGGTCAGCGCCATCGTGAAGGCCAGAAAGGAGACGAGAAGAAATGACCACGCAGCCATTCGCGATTCCCGCGTTGGTCCTCTTCGTCATTGCACTCCCGCTTGTTCTAGGGTTGATCCCACCGAACAGCCTCTACGGATTCCGGACGAAGAAGACGCTTTCGGATGGCGATGTCTGGTATCGGGTGAATCGGTTTGTCGGCATCGCCACCCTACTCGCAAGCGTCGCGTATGGGTTAGCGGCGAGAACATGGCCGTACGATCGCTTGGCGCCTGACAATTTCTCGGTCTGGACAATTCATCTGGCGGCGTTCGCCGCGCCGCTTGTCATCGGACTCGGTGTGTCCGGGTGGTACGCGAGGCGTCTCTAGAGCCGTTGGCGTCCGCTGCCGCACCGTTTGCTAGAATTTTCGCCGTGCAGGACTTCTGTCAGCTGTTGGAATTGCCGCCTGCTGAACGCCTGCAACTCGTCGAAGCGACCTGGGACAGTCTGGTTGAAGTACCGGATTCCGTGCCTATCGACGACGATCTGCGTAAGGAGCTTGACCGACGGATCGCTGACTACAAAGCGGATCCCTCGACAGCGCGGTCGCGGGATGATTTTAAGCGAAGATCTACTAAGCACCGTCACCTCGGGTGATTCGTGCCGGCAAAGTTCCCGTGTGGTCTTCAACTACTCCTTCCTCCACGAATCAGGGTCTGACGAGTGGTGACGCAATGCTCGGTGTATCCACAGGTGTGTTGAAACGACCGAGAAGCACTGCGAAGAAACGAGCTATTGCCAAGTCATTGTCCGTGAGGACGCCTGGAGTCAGAGAAGATACTGCAAGCACTCCAATATAATGACCTGGTCTCTGTGGGTCAAGATTAGGTATGCCTACACAAATCATAGCTCGATCTGGTTTGTCTCTTTGCGAAGGTGGAAAGCGCTTGTAACGAAACGGCTCTTTCGGCGAGAACACGTCGTCAGAGTGAACCGAAGCTTTGTTAACATACGACCAGCCCGCGACACCAAGGCGCTCCAGATAGGCTTCGTCTACTTCAGATTGTTCCTGCGGTGAAACATCAAAATTAAGGTCTCTGATGTCCTGATCAAGGGCATAGCCATAGTATCCATTTGGCGGTATGACAAGGTAGTGCCCGGTGGGATCAATGTAAAACACGACGGCTCGTAGATCGTGTGTAAGTGGTTTCGTAAGCGAAACTGATTCGATGCAGAAGTGAAGAAGATCAAAAAGGTCTGCGGCATCGATATGTGGCTTTCTGAGGCTGGCTTGAAGGGAATCAGTTATCTGGCTGTATATCTGAATACGATCGCGTTGAAGAATGCGTGCCTTGGAGAGTTCGGTTCTCAGTCGTTTAGTGCGAGAATTGTTGACGATTGTCGGGAAAGGTGACAGCAACATAGCGGCGAGCATTGCGAAAAACAGGATATGCAGTTTGCCGTGCTTTGATAGCTCTATCTTGTCGCGCGAAAAATGATGAGTAGCTATTACCGCTAGGTAGGTCACGAGGATGGCAGTGGCTGTGAAGACGATTACCCCTACGGGAACGCTAAGGTCTTTGCCGAAGTAGACCCATACGGCGGATGCCACTGTAACGATCGCGGCCACGACTACTTCAGCGGCAAATTTCATTAGGACGTCATTCGTGATTCGTTTTGCTTTCGGTGATTCGACAACGTGGGGCGTATTCTCATCCTGACCTAGGCTCATAGTTCTCTCCCAAGTATCTCTCCAGAACGGGACACTACCGAGTCACTCCTTACCTTGTTTGGTAGGTGCGTTATTTACGTGTGATTGGGCGGAGACAATCACATTAGTCGTCAATTCAGATGAGGATTTAGCCTATCACATGTTCAGTTAGCTGACTGACATGTGTAACTCAATGGCTAGGCAAGGGTGGACTATTTGAACCTTCGGTCCGCTTAACTAGGCCTCTCCAACGCCGCCCGATCCCACCCTCCCAAGTCCGCGGCTGCTACGTACGTCGACTGGCAGAAGCGGAGGAGCATGTCCTCCGGATCGGCTGCATTGCGCACGGCATCGTGCGGGAGGACGAAGAGGGAGAGGGCATCGTTGTAGACGGATTCGGCAGGTTCGATCTTCGCCTCCTTGAAACCGTCCGGCTGCGGGGCGGCGTAGGCGTAGAAGGCGGGATCGCCAATTGCGCCGCTGCCGGGCCACCAGCCGCAGCTGCTGACCTCGTGCGAATACGCCTCGCGTGTGATCGAATCGGCCTTCGGGTTGTCCGGCGCGCGGCGGCCGGAGAAGCGGGTGACCGCCATGTCGAAGCTGCCCCAGAAAAAATGGACCGGACTGCACTTGCCGATAAACTCCGCCCGAAAGCGATTGAGGACCCGGTCGGTGAAGATGAGGATGCGCCAGAAACGGTCGACGGCTTCGGGATCGTACGAGCAATGCTCCTGGTCGTCGGGAAACGGGATCGGATTCTCGACCTCGGACGGAATCGGGCGGATCGTCACGTCGATGCCGCATTCGTGAAGGCGGGCCATGGTCTCGGCGTAGAAGTCGGCCACCGATCGCGGGACCAGCGGCAGCCGGGCAGTGCGGCCGTCGCTCACGCGGATCACCAGCTGATGATCGATGAAATCGAGCTCGCAGTCGAAGACGCGGTCGCGATACGGGATCGCCGACGTCGTCAGGCCGCGCGGGCTGACGTAGAGCGCGGCCTCCCACCAGTGGTTGATCCGCGGGGCCAGAGCAAGGCGGATCTTGCCGATGACCTGCGTCCACATGTGCAGCGTGTCGCAGGTCGGCTTCCATGCGGCCAGCGGAAGGGGCTCGAGCGCGTTCATCATCGGGCGATTATGAACCTGGCAAGCCGGTTGCGAATAGGAGGGACAGCAGTCAACGGTCCTAAGGAGACAACATGAACAAGACAAAGAGCTTAGCAGCACAGGTGGTCGGAGCCGCCGCGATCGTGACGCTCATCGGAACGTCCGCTTTCGCGGAATCCCGTCACTCGGATGCTACGGAGCGCGATCACTCCCGGCAGTCCGATCGCGGCAGCCGCGACAGCAACCGGCAGTCGCGCGAGCAGCACGTGCAGCGCGACAACCGAGGCAGCGACACGCGGACGTTCGAGCGCCATGACTCCGGCACCACGGCGCCGCAGACATTCGAACGCGGACAGTTCCGGGGCACGCAGCCGCAGACGTTCCAGCGGGGCGAAACGCGCACCTACCAGCGCAACGACTCGCGCAGCAACGGGAGTTACAGCCGCGGCACCACGCAATATGACCGCCGCACGCAGCCGGACACCTACCGCAACCGCGGCAGCTTCGACCGCAACCGCGGCAGCAATGATCGTTCGTGGAGCAACTACCACAGCAATCGCCCCAGGTTCGATAACCGCGGCCGCCGCGACACGTTCATTCACGGCCGCGTGAGCCGCTTCCTGCACGAGCGCGGTGGCTATCGCATCTGGATCGACGGCGGGCTCTATCCGATCTGGATCCCGGAAGCGCGCATCAGCCTCTTCCCGCATCTTCGTGTCGGCCTCTCGCTCGGTTTCGGCGGCTACTACGACCCGGCCGGCTACCTCGAGGCGTATGACTATTACGATGGTGGCTACTACGGCGGCTATGCCGGAAGCAGCGCCTACAGCTCCGGCCTTCTGCGCGGGACGGTCGAATCGATCGACTACCGCAACAGCACGCTGGTCCTGCGCGATGACGTCACCGGCAACTTCGTGACCACGCTGATCCGCGACCGCCGTCTGGAGTCGCTCCGTCCCGGCGACTACGCCGAGATTTCCGGCGACTGGACGCGCAACGGCGTCTTCGAAGGCCTCCGCCTCGAGGACGAGCAGGGTGGCCGTTACTGATCCTTACCGCTTGGTTGGTGTGTGAAGGCCGCCCGAGTCGGGCGGCCTTTTTTTGTTGGCGGTCAGCGGGGACGATGTGGCACAGACACTCTTGTCTGTGCTCCGGCCGGAACCTTCCTGCAGCTGAGGCTTGCGACTTCAAGTCGTGCGAAGAACTGAGCACAGACAAGAGTGTCTGTGCCACATCGATCCTGCGACGAGCAGAGAACGTGGCTAGTAACCCACCAAAAGCCGCGCCGCTCTTCCGATCATCGCCTCGCTCGCCAGAAACTCCTCTTCCAGCGGTGGCGAATACGGAACCGGCGTATCGAGTGCGCCGAGGATGCGGATGGGGGCGTCGAGGTATTCGAATGCCTCCTCCTGGATGATCGCCGCGATCGATTCGCCGATCGAGCCGGTGCGCGTATCTTCCTGGATGATGAGGACGCGGTTGCAATGCCGGGCAACCGCGAGAACGGCATCGCGATCGAGCGGGGCGAGGGAGCGGAGATCGAGCACCGCGGCCTCGATGCCATCCTTCGCCAGCGTTTCGGCCACGCGCATGCCGGCGTGCACGTATGCGCCGTAGGAGATGATCGCCAGGTCATTACCGGCGCGGCGCAGTGCGGCCTTGCCGATCGGAATCGGCGAGGGCGGCGCGTCCGACAGCGCCTGCTTCACCTTCGGATCGCGATAGAGCGCGATGTGCTCGTAGTAGAGAACGGGATCGGGATCGGCCACCGCGCTTGCCAGCAACGCGCGGGCATCGTGCGGCGTCGACGGCGCGACGATCTTCAGCCCGGGCGTCCGGTAGAACCAAGCCTCGGTGTTCTGCGAGTGATACGGGCCGGCGTGCCGCAGGCCGCCCCACGGCATCCGCACCACCATCGGCACCGCGCCGCCCCAGCGGTAGCGGATCTTGGCGGCATTGTTGACCAGCTGGTTGAAGCCGCTGGCGACGAAGTCGTTGAACTGGATCTCGCCGATCGGCCGCATCCCCGCCAAAGCCGCGCCGACGCAAACTCCCAGCGTGGCCCCCTCCGAGAGAATAGAGTTGACGATGCGATCGCCGAACTCTTTCATCAGCGGCTTCAGAAGGAGGAAGGCGTTGCCGTACTTGCCGCCGACGTCTTCGCCGTAGACGAACGTGCGGGGATCGGCGCGAAGCACGTCGCCGACGCCGAGCATGACCGCTTCGAGAAATGTCTTTCCCTTGGCGTCGAACGGAGGCGCCTCTTCGATGGGCGGCAGTCCGATGTTCTCCGAGGCGTGGTGCCGCCACTCCTCGTCGAGCACTTCGATGTGCTCGCGGCGCGGTTCATCGGCGATGACGCCGACTCCCGCCAGCTCTGCATCCGGCCACGGCGCGTCGATGACGGCGCGCGCTTCCGTTTCGACCAGTGCCTCGGCTTCCTTCTGGAATCGTTCGAGATCGCCCTCGCCGATGATTCCCTCGGCCTCGAGTTTCGCGGCGTAGGCCGGAATCGGATCCTTCCGGCGCCAGAACTCGTAGCGTTCCGAATCGGCGTAGCCGCTCTCGACGAGCGGCGGATATGTCCACGACGGCTGCGGGTCTTTGCCGAGGTAAAGCATGTCGTCGTGATGGGCATGGCCGCACATGCGCATGGCCACGAGTTCGATCAGCGCCGGCCCGTTGCCCGCGCGCGCACGCTCGGTTGCCCACGCGAAGGCGGCGGCGACGGCCTCGGGGTCAGTGCCGTCGATGGTGATCGCCGGGATGCCGTAGCCGAGGGCCTTGTCGGCGAAGACGCGAACGGCCGACTGATCGCTGATCGGCGTCGAAAGCGCGGTCTGGTTGTTCTGCACGCAGAACACCGCCGGCAACTTGCGCGCGGCGCACGCGTTCACCGCCTCGTGCCATTCGCCGAGGGAGGTGGCGCCTTCGCCGATGAAGGAGATTGCGACTCGGGAGTCGGGAGCCGGCTGTCGGCTGTCGGGATGCCGCATGCTGAACGCCATGGCGATCCCGGCGATGTTGAGCGCGGGCGATCCCAGCGGCGCCATCGCCGGAAGAATCCCGTGATCCCAATCGCCGACGTGCAGGTCTTTGCCGTTCATCGGCGGGCCGGCTTTTCCCATCTGCGCGCTGAGAACCATGCGCACCGTCGAACGATCGTTGTGCATCGCCAGCACCACGCCGAGGTCGCGAATCATCGGCGAGACGACATCGCCCTGCCAGCCGTCGTCGGAAACGAAGGCATCGCCGCGGCGAAGGCGAATGGCGGCCGCGTAGATCGCTTCCTGTCCCAGTGAACGGAATCCTTTTCCCTGGAACGAGCCGGAGCCGTAGCGGACTTCGCCGCCGGTGAAGAACTGCTTGAGCCGGTTGTCGGTGGCGCGCGTGAGGATCATGCCGCGCAGGATCTCGAGCTTTTCGTCCGAGGTCAGAGATGCAGCGATGGCCTCGCGGCGGAGGAACCCGTCGCATGCTTCGACCACTTCGTCGATGGCGAGATGGAGCCGCTCGCTCACGCTGACGCCCGGCGTCGTCTCGGGAACGGAGCCCTGAAGCTTCGATGCGGCGCTGGCATCGGGCGAGAGAAAGTCGGAGAGCGTTTGCACGAGGATGCGCCGCAGCGGCTCGCGAAGCGCCTCGGCGTCCCTTTCGTCGACGAGCTGACCTCCGGTGGCCATGTCCAGCGCGGTCACGGCCGGCCGCAACGCCAGGGGATGCCGCTCCGCCACAAAGGACGCGAATCGCGCCAATAATCCTGCCTTCTTCGCAGTCGTTTCGGCTGTAACCGTCATGCCGCGATGCTAACGCAACGTGGCGATGTCTGCGAGATCCTGAGGTCTCGCCGCGGCGGTCTTGTTGCGAATCAATGCATCGCGTCCGATGTACCAGACGGCGATGCCGCCGTAGTTGCCGGCCACACGGCTTGCCCAAGCCTCGTCAAACGTTACGCCGTCGATGGAGGTGACGAGATCGATGCGATGCGGGGGGTAGCCGAGCAACCGCGCGGCATTTTCCGGGGTTGCTGCAACGAAGATGTCGAGATCTTTCGTAAACCGCGGTTTCGCATGAAACGCGACGGCGAACGCACCGATGATCAGTGCTTTGACCTCGTGCTGCGCGAGCGCTTGGAGGAAGTCGGTGAAGTCGCCGCTCGGTGGGTCGTTGGTGCCATTCATCGTGCTCCATTCGCGCCGCAGATCGGCAATCAACGCCACGCGCTCATCAGGGGCGAAGTGCGACCAGTAGTCCCGGTCAGCTTCGGACTCCTCGGCAAACGACGCGCAACGCCTTAGCCAAACGGCCATCGGCCGATTTTACGCGTCATCGCGCCTCTTTCAGAACCTCCTCCAGCGACTGGCGGGCGGCGGACGATTGCGGGTGCATGGCCACGTTCGCGCGAAAGAGCGTCAGGGCGGCCTGTTTGTTTTTGTCGACGTACAGCAATTGGTAGGCGAGCTCGTTCACGGTGGTGTCGCGCGCGTGGCCGCGGCGCGCTGCGACGATGACCGCATCGACGCCTGTCTCCATCGCCTGGACCACCGCCTCTTCGGCGCGATTGGCCGCGGCGATGCGGTCGAGCTCCGCGTGCAGCGCGGCGTTGTCGAGCCAGCGGCCGCGGAGCATCACGCCGGCGCGGAGGGAGATGTTGTCGATGTCGGCGAGCGGATTGCCGCGCAGCAGGATGAAGTCGGCGGCGCGGCCGGCTTCGATCGTTCCGAATTCGGCGTCCTTTTTCAGGAAATGCGCGGCATCGATGGTGGCGCTGCGCATCGCCGCGTACGGTGTGAGTCCGGCGGAGACGAGCTCGTGCAACTCTTCGATGGCCGCAAATCCGGGAACCACGAACGGAACGCCGCCCGCGTCCGTTCCGAGGAGGATCGGGACGAAGCCGGCGCCGAGCTCCTTGACGAGATTCTTCTGAAATCCGAGCAGACGCCGGAAATTCGGGACGCGCTTCGCCGGGAAATCGTTCGTGTAGTGATTGCGCCCGCGCTGCCACATCCGGCGGATGGAAGGATTCACGTAGCGGTTCTCGCCGCGTGCGAGCAGCGTCTCTAGATCGTTGACCTGCCGGCCGATGTCGTCGTACGTAATCAGCGTGGTGATGAGCGAAATGCCTCCCGCCTTCATGCCTGCGACGATCTTTTCGTCATCGCCGTCGAGCACGGGGCTGTAGAGAAACTCCTCGGCGTGCGCGATGGCGTCCGGCTTCGCGGCCAGCATGTCCTGCCAGCGCAGATTGCGCGGGATGTGGCCGACGGCGAGCATGCCGTGCGCGTGCGCTTCGGCGATCAGCGTGTTGAGCGCATCGAGCGAGATGTCGTTGTAGATCTTGATGGCGTCGTAGCCGGCGCGCGACTCCTCTTCGATGATCGCGCGCGCCTGCTCGGCCGTCTCCACCTTCACCAGCTGCGGCCCCGACGAGAAGAGGCGCGGACCGGCCGGCGCGTTGCGAAAGGCAAAAATCCCCGGATCGCCGGAGAGATTCAGCACCGTGGTCACGCCGCTGGCCACGTACAGCGGCAGGTCGTCCGGCTGGCTGACGTGTACGTGCAGGTCGATCAATCCCGGCACGATGTAGCCGCCTTCGCCGTCGATGCGTTGCGCGTCGGCGGGAATCGGCACCTCTTCCGCTTTTCCGACTGCGACGATTTTTCCGCCATCGGCGATCACCACCTGATTGCGCAGCACCGCGTCCGTCGTCATCGGAATGACGTTGACGTTCGTGAATGCGATTGGACGAGCCTCGAGCGTTGCTGCGAGAAGCAGCAGGAACAGCAGCCGTTTCATGGCGTCTCCTTATTTGGGCAGCGCGGTGAAGAGGACGATCAAGGCCTGGTCGCCGCCGAGCTTCGACGAACCGACGACGATGGTCTCGCCGAAGTCGATGGTGAACGAGGTGTCGATGATGGCGCGCTCGGCCTCGGGGGCCACGCCCGGCGGGAGCGGCGTCGCGCCAGGCAGTTTCATCGCCACGATTTTGAACTCCCAGATCGAGATCTTGCCGTTCGGTTGCGTGCGATAGGCCACGCGGACCTCGTACTGCTGCGGCGCAATGCCGCTGAGCCGCGCTTTGCCGAAATCCTGCACGCGAAGCAGCGCCGAGTCGAGCAGCCGGTAGCTCTTGAACGGAAGGAAGTCGCGCATGTCGCGGATGGCCTTCTCGGCATTTTTCGGGAGGCCGACGATCTCCGCGCTGCCGGTGGTTGCTCCGCGCAGGAGGATCACCTGAAAGAGCTGGTTCGCTCCGCCGTTCGCTTTCGGCGTCGCCTCAGGGGCAGCCGGCGCTTCGTTGTCGCTGGCCGCAAGTGGCAGCGCGATCATCATCAGAAGAAGCAGCAGCAGTCGTTTCATGGCCATCCTCCTCACATCCTGAACTTCGGGTCGAGCGTCCAGACGATTCGTGTGCCGCCCGGCGTTGCGTATTGAACCTGCCGCGGCGCTTCGTCGCGGTGTTGGGGCCGGAGCACGAACGCGCTGACGATGAGCAACAGCAGGGTCGTGGCGAAGGCGACCATCATCTTCACCTGGCGCGCTTTCCCGCGGCTCGACACCGCCGAGTGCAGAATGCGCGCGCGATCGAACGACGTCAGTACCTGTCCCGCGGCGGGATCGTGTTCTTTGAGCAGCGTTTCGATATGGTCGTTCATTCGATTCCTTTCAGCAGGATCGCCAGCCGTTTGCGCGCGGCGGCGAGATGCCAGCGCACCGTCGCCGGCGCCAGTTCCAGCATCGCCGCGATGACCGCCACCGGCTCGCCATCTAGGTGATGGAGCGCGATGACTGCGCGTTGCCGCGGCGGCAGCGACGCCAGTGCCGCACGAACGCTGGTGCCGGCAACGAGGGATTGCCGAGGATCGTGATGCTCCCGGCGCGTGGCGAATGCGAAGGCATCGCGCACGATCGCGCGACGATGACGATCGCGCGCGAGATTCACAACCACCCGAATTAGCCACGCCATCGCCTCGTAATCGACTTCAGGTACCCGCCGCAGATCGCGCGCCGCGCGGATGTAGGCATCGTGCACGAGATCCTTCGCCTCGCTGTCGTCGCGCGCCATGCGCAGGGCAAACCGGTACAGCCGCGCGCTGAAGCGGTCGTACAGCCGCGCCAGCCGATCCTCGGTATCGATTACCACGATCTCGCCGGCTATCGCCATCGTCTGCACACTACGAAAACGCGCGGGAGGGGGGAATCGTTGGGTTTGGCAATTTGGTCCGCCCACCTCTCCAACTTGTCATCCAGAGGCCGGCGAAGCGCGGCCGAAGGATCTCAAGCCAGGCATAGCGACGTTGAATCCCTCTCGACATCACGCGGTTTCGTCACAGAAACCGTAGTTTGAGATCCTTCGCTCGACGCTCAGGATGACAGATGCCGGCGCTACTTCCTCCGCCAGAAGACGACGCCGCCTTCTTCGTAATCGGGCGTGAAGTGCTCCTGCAGATACGCGTAGACCAGTGGCGCGCGGACGCGGTTGCCGACGGCGTCGACGGCGGTCATGTCGGGATCGCCGGGAATCAGGGCGAAGCGGATGCGCGGGTTCTGCTCGATGCGATTGATCACTTCGCGCTGCCGCTCCTCCGTTTCGTAGAAGGCCACCTCGATCTGGCGGATCGGGCAGTCGCGATCGAGGAGGAAGTAGAGGTTGCCGCGGTTGGTGAAGTCGAACCACGTTTCATCCGGCCTGAGATGCGACGCCGCGTAGCGACCGACGATATCGATCACGGCGGCGTCGCTCGCACGCGAAAGCGCGCCCTGCGCTCGGGGCAGCGCCAGCTCCTGCCACTCTTTTTCCATCGACCCGTGCATCCGGCGGAGAGCGCCGGTGATGGCGATATGCGCGGTCGGCTGGGCCATCATCAGCGCGATAAGAATGACCGCGGGGGCTGCCGCGCGCGCGAGCGGCGTACGGCTGTGGAAGAGCCGGAAGATGGTGATCGAGATCAGCGGCGCAGCGACGAAGATCCAAAGCAGGTGATGGCGCTCGGCATAGGAAATCGCGGTGATGACGCCGAAGATGCCGATGATGAGGAACGCCTCGCGCTGCCCGCGGCGCCGCGGCGTCAGCGTTGCCTTCGACGTGATCGCCAGGATGACGCCCAAGAGCATCAGCGGCCAGAAAACGTAGAGGAACGCCGATTTGTCGAACAGCGCGCCTAGGACCTCGGGGAAGAAGCCGATGCGTTCGAGCGATGGCGGCGCAGCGAATGGTGTCAGCGTGTAGACAGGTCCGAGGGACGCGATCTCGAAAAGCGTCACGCGCACGAAATCGACGGCGATGCCGTACAGCGCCAGCGCCGTGAAGGCGATGACCGTCGCCGCTCCGCTGCCGATCGCGCTGAACGCGAACGCTCGCTTGCGATCGCCGCGAAACCGCAGCGCGGCGATGAAAAGCGTCAACAGCATGTACGCGCCGTGATCGAGGCTGGTCAGGATGCAGATCACGACTCCCCCTCCGGCCGCCGCCAGCCAGCGCGGATTGCGGCGCCGGAAAGCGCAGGCGATGAACGCCAGCGTGACGATTGCCGGAAAGATGCGGATCGAGCCGCCAGCCGTGCCGAGAAGCATGGCCAGAAACGTCGACGCCAGGCCCACCTCGGGCGAGCCGGTGGCCGCGGCCACCAGCGCGTAGTGGGCGATGATGATCGTGCCCGAGATCACGCCGCGAAATTTCAGCGCCCGTCCGAGTGTGACCGGCCCGGTGCGGAAGGCCACGTAGTCGAGCAGCGCATCCTGCACGAACCCGTGTGCCGGGATGATGTCGCGATACGGTTTCTCGCCGCGCAGCATCTCCGCCGCCGGCACGATGTGTTGCTGATCCTCGAACAGATCCGCGCGCGGCATCCCCTCGGCGGCCAGCTGGCTGGTCGCGCTCAGGTACGCGTACGCCGCGAGCGGGTAGATCACGTAGCGCAGTGTCGCGCGAACGCGCGTGCGCATCGCCGGCGTGTCGCGGATGAGCGCGCGCAGGAGCAGCGGCGTCACGATGGCGAAGACCAGCGGTCCCCATGCCGAATGCCGGATGTCGTAGCTGTTGAAACTCGATTGCAGCGCCAGCCCGAGCGGCGCCAGCGCGAAACACATCGCCGGCGGCAGACCGTTGCGGCGGATCGGGATGACCGCCAGCCGGACGGCGAAGACGATCGCTGCGGCCAGCACCAGGGTTTGATCGACGGTGCGCGACATCAGATCGAGCAGCGCCAGATTGACGCTGGCCAGAACCGGCAGCAGGATCAGGTCGTGACGCGAGAACTGCGCGTCGACCTTGCGCATCGCCAGCACCGCGGCCAGCACGAGCGTTGGTGCGATCAGAACCCACGCGATGCTGTGCGTGATGAGGCCGAACCAGAGGATGCCGATCGTCGCCGATACGAAGGCGTTGCGCGCCCACGCGCGCGTGTCGTCGCGGCCGAGGATCGTCAGCAGCGGGCGAAGGGCGAACGTCCACAGCAGCGGGATCAGAATCAGGCCGAGGATGAAGCGCATCGGCGCGCGGGCATCGAGGCCCATGGCCGTGGCGTAGCCGGGGAGTTGTCCCGGCGCGGGCGGCCCGAGCCAGAGCGGCAGCAGCGCCACGGCGATGGCGAAGCCCCAGAGTGCAGCGGCGGCGCGCAGAATCAGACTACGGCTGAACTCGCGGCCTCCGTTCATCGTGCGTGTCCCGCCAGCCAGCCGATGATCAATTCCTCGGCCCAGTAATGGCATCGCCACGGAAACGACCCGGCGATGTAGCCGGTGTGTCCGCCATTCTCCGTGATGCGAAAGTCGATCGCCTCCGATGCGCACGCTCTGGCCCGCGCGAGCGCTTCGGCCGGCAGAAACGGATCGTCGACGGCGCTGAGGCAGAGCGTCGGTGTGGTGATCGCGCCGAGGAAGTGGATCGAGCTCGATCGCGCGTAGTAGTCGCCGGCGTCGCGGAAGCCGTGGATCGGCGCCGTGGCCGCGTTATCGATGTCGCGAAACGTCTGCGCGCGCATCACCGCATCGAGATCGACGCGGTCGCGCATCTCCGGAAACTCCATGAGCAAGCGTTTCGTCTTCTGCTTCAGCGTCGCCAGGAAGCGCTTGACGTAGAAGCGAGGAAGGAATCCGAGCTCCAGATGTCGCGATCCGGCGCCGAGGTCGTAGGGGACGGAGAAGGTGGCCGCGGCGGCGACGTCGGTCTGGCCGGGATGCTCGCCTAGCCACTTGAGCAACACGTTGCCGCCGAGCGATGCGCCCGCCGCGAGGAGCTTCACGTCCGGCTCGCGCGCGCGCAAGGTGCGGACGACGAAGTCGAAATCGCCGGTCTCGCCGGAGTGGTAGAAACGCGGCCGCCGATTCGGCAGCGACCGGCCGACGCGCTTTTCGTCGCGCGCGCAGGAGCGAAAATTGATCGCTGTGGCCGCGAAGCCGTGCCGCGCCACGACGGCGAGCAGGCCCTGCATGTAGACCGAGTTCGTGCTCCCTTCGAGACCGTGCATCAGGACGAATCGGAAGCGGTCGTTACGAACGGGCGCGTCGAGATGATCGAGCACTAGCTCATCGCCGTCCGGTGTGGTGATGACTTCGCGTCGAAGTTTCACCAGTCGCCGCGGGCGCGCCAGACGCCCCCAGATCGTTTGCAGGTGCGGTCCACGCAGGAACCAGGCGGGAGTGAAGGTGTCGGTCAAGAGGGGAAGGATACCAACCCCAACAGGGGGTGGTTGGCGGTTACTCGTACCGCGAAAAAATCAGCGTGGCGTTCGTGCCGCCGAAGCCGAAGGAGTTCGACATCACGTGCGTCACCTTCTGCTCGCGCGCGGTGTTCGGCACGTAATCGAGGTCGCATTCGGGGTCGGGCGTCTCGTAGTTCGGCGTCGGCGGGAGGATGTTGGTCTTGATCGTCATCGCCGCGATCGCCGCTTCCAGCCCGCCGGCGGCGCCGAGGAGGTGGCCGGTCATCGATTTCGTCGAGCTCACGGCCAGCTTGTAGGCGTACTCGCGGAACACGCCCTTGATGGCTACGGTCTCGGTCTTGTCGCCGACCGCGGTCGAAGTGCCGTGAGCGTTGATGTAATCGATGTCTTCCGGATGCAGGCCGGAATCGCGCAACGCGCTGCGCATGACGCGAATCATGCCGCTGCCATCCTCGGCCGGCGAGGTGATGTGGTAGGCATCGCTCGACATCCCATAGCCGGTGATCTCGCAGTAGATCGTGGCGCCGCGTTTCTTCGCGTGCTCGAGCTCTTCGAGGATGAGGATGCCCGCCCCTTCGCCCATCACGAAGCCGTCGCGGTTCAGGTCCCAGGGACGCGACGCGTGTTGCGGATCGTCGTTACGCGTGGAGAGCGCGCGCATGGCCGCGAAACCGGCCAGCGCCAGGGGCGTGATCACCGCCTCGCTGCCGCCGGCGAACATGATGTCGGCGTCATCGCGCTGGATGATCTTGAACGCGTCGCCGATGGCGTGGGCGCCGGTGGCGCAGGCCGTGGCCGGCGCGGAGTTCGGACCCTTGCAGCCGTAGCGGATCGAGATCTGGCCGGCGGCGAGGTTGACGATCAGGCCGGGGATGAAGAACGGCGAGACCCGGCCCGGACCTTTTTCCAGCAGCTTGGTGTGCATCTCCTCGATCAGCGGCAAGCCGCCGATGCCGGAGCCGACGATGACGCCGAAGCGCTCGCCGTCGCACGTGGAGCAGTCGAGATTGGCGTCCTTCACGGCCATGCCCGCGGCGGCGATGGCGTAGTGAATGAACGTGTCCGACTTCTTGACTTCCTTCTTCTCGATCCAGTCCTCGGGGTTGAAGCCGCGGACCTCGCCGGCGATCTGGCAGGCATAGGCGCTGACGTCGAACTTCGTGATCCGGTCGATGCCGGAGCGGCCTTCGATGAGCCCCTGCCAGGTCGGCTCGTTGCCGATTCCGAGCGGGGAGATCATTCCGATTCCGGTGACGACGACGCGGCGCTTGGTCATAGAAGTTCTTGAATTGGCGGCAACGGTGGCGGGAGAGGCGCGCTCATCCCGCGAATCGGCACGGGCCTGACGGGCCCGTGCCGGCTGGGTCGACTACGAAGCTTTGGCGCGCTTGTCGATGTACTCGACGGCGTCCTTGACCTTTTTGATCTTCTCGGCCTCGTCGTCGGAGATCTCGACGCCGAACTCCTCTTCGAAGGCCATGATCAGCTCGACGGTGTCGAGCGAGTCCGCTCCGAGGTCTTCGACGAACGACGCATCGGGATTCACCTCGTCGGCATCGACACCGAGCTGCTCGACGATGATTGATTTGACGCGATCCTCAACGGACATCGGTTCTCCTCCTCAATTCCACCTGGGTGGGGGGGAATGCACGGCGTTTTTTAGCACAAAACCAAACGAATGCAGAATGCGAATCGTCAATCGCGAGTTCACACTGCAACGATGATGCGAAAACTTCTTCTGCTGCTGGTGATCGCGGCCGCGGTCTGGTTCGGCGCCCGCGCGCTCGTGCATCGAGGCGAGGTGAAGGCCACCATCGTTTTCGATCATGCCGTCGGTCTGCACGCCGGCGATCCGGTGGTCGCCGACGGGACGCCGATCGGAGTAGTGACAAAAATTACACAGCTGGACGGCAACGACGCCGTCTCGGTCCGCATCGACCGCGAGCACCGCCGCGACGTCGTCACGGACTCGGTGTGCACCATCGGCAAGCATCGCGTCATCGTCACGAACACGTTCGCGGTCGGTTCGCCGATCGCCGACGGCGCCGTGCTTCGCGCGCGAACGGATCGCGTCAGCACCTGGCTGGCGAAGCACGCCAAGTCCGTCCAACCGCTGATCGCGAAGGTGAAGCGGGCCGCGGACGAGAACATCGACAAGCTCGACGCGAAGCACCTCGATGCTGATCTGGCGTCGTTGAAAGCGAAAGTTCCCGATTGGAAAGCCGAGGGCGCCGATGCTCTCGATCAACGCCTCGGCGCAATCCGGTCGCGCGTGGGGAAGATCGAGGACGACCTCCGTCGTTCGAATCGTGCCGAGGAAGCCCGCAAGGTGAAGGAGAAATTCGAAAAATGGCTCGACGAAGTGCAGCGCTGAAGAACGATCGCAAGGTCTTCACCTACGAAGAAGCCGCCGCATTGCTGCCGCAGGCGCAACGCATCACCGCCGAAGCCGTAGCCGAGGTGGACTCGCTGCCGGAAAGCGAAGAGGCGGCGGCCGACTCGGAGCGCATCATCACCGACTGGGCCGGCGCCATCATCGAGCTCGGCATCGAAGTCAAAGGCCTCTGGCTCATCGACTTCGACAACGGGAGCGGCTACTACTGCTGGCAGCACCCGGAACCGTCACTCCAGTACTTCCACGGGTACGAGGAAGGGTTTGGGGGGAGGGTGAGGCTGCAGTAGCGATCAGTCATCCTGAGCCCGCAGAGACGGGCGAAGGATCTCCAGCGGCAGCGCCAGTGGCAAGTGCAGCGTCGTGCAGATCCTTCGGCCGCGCTCCGCCGCCTCTGGATGACAAAGTGAATGACCAACCATGCTAAAGGCCATCTCCTTCGACCTCTGGGAAACCCTCCTCACCGACACGCCGGAGTTGTCGAAACGGCAGGAGCGGCTGCGGCTGGATCGCATGGAGCAGGTGCTGGCCGAGCGCGGCTTTGGCGAGACGGCCGATCGCATCGAGCAGGCCTATCGAAAACTGTGGCATCGGTGCCATGAGTTGTACTGGTCGCGCGATGAGGACATCGCCTGCCGCGTGCAGATCGAACATTTCCTCGAAGAGCTCGGGCTGGATGTAAAGACGTTTGACGAGCCGTCGCTGGCCGCGCTCGAAGAGGTCTACGCCGGCGCCGCGATCGATGTGCTGCCGTCGATCGTTCCCGGCGCGAACGAAGTGGTTGCCGCGCTGCGCGAGCGCGGCTATCGCATCGGTCTGATCAGCAACACCGGCCGCACGCCCGGCTATGCGCTGCGCGAGATCCTCGATCGCCTCGGCCTGGCGCCGTCGATCGACGCGATGGTTTTCTCCAACGAGCACGGCGCCTGCAAACCGCAGGAGTCGATCTTTGCCACGTTGCGCGATGCGCTCGACGTGGCGTACGACGAGATGATGTTCGTCGGCGACAACCTCTACGTCGACGTCCACGGCGCCCAGCGCCTCGGCATGACCGGCGTCCATTTCGATCCCCCGACGCGCGGCACCGCCATCGCCCCGCCGTTCGAGCACGGATTGGAGATCGTGCCGGATGCGACGATCCGGGATCTGCGGGAGCTGCTGGCGCTGGTGGGAGCGCTGCCGGCCCATGCGTGATCGTTCCGTCGAAGACTGGAACGCTCTTGGCGAGACGCAACCCTACTTCGCCGTTCTCACCGAAGATCGCTTCCTCCGCGAGCAGATGTCGGACGAGGATCGAGAAGCCTTCTTCGCCAGCGGCGATGCGGATGTCGCGCACCTCTTCGGCCTGATTCCTGATTTTGTGCCGAGGTCCGCGCTCGATTTCGGTTGTGGCGTCGGGCGGCTGACGCGTGCATTGTCGAAACGGGTTGATCGCGTAGCCGGCGTGGATGCCGCCGAAAGCATGTTGCGCCTCGCCCGCGAAAACGTTCCGGACGCAACGTTCTCCTCGACGATCCCGGATCAGAATTTCGATTTCATCGTCTCGCTGATTGTCTTCCAGCACATCCCTGTGCGGCGTGGCGAAGCGCTGCTCGCGGAGCTGCTCGGCCATCTGGAAAACGGCGGCGTCGCCGCGCTGCACTTCACCTTCCGGCGGCCCGGCTCATCGCTGCGCCGGCTCGCGCGCGGCGTCCGTGCACGAATCCCGCTCGTGCATCGCATCACCCAGCGTTTGCGCAGCGAGCGAGCGATGCCGTACATGCAGATGAACGAGTACGACATCGACCGCGTCCTGGCCATCATGCGGCGTCGCGGTTGCGGTGAGCCGTGCCTCGTTCCGACGAATCATCGCGGGATCGAGGGGGCGATTGTGATCGCGCACAAGCAGGCGTAGCGCCGTCGGCCCGACGGCTGTACCGCCAGCGGCTCGCTGGCGGATTGCGTCGATTGCCGCCGGGCCGGCGGCGTTCCAGCCGTCGAGCCGGCGGCGCTACGCTTCGTCTAGAACAGCTTCAGAAACACCACATCCGCTACGAAACCAGACTGCGCATTGCGCCCGATGGTCTTGCCGATATCGAGGCGCAGCAGTGTTCCGTAGGGGCCGACCGTCTGGCCGGCGATGCCGAGGCCCTGAAAGGGCTCGTGGTGATACCCGGCCAGCTTGTTGTCGATCAGGCCGTGGTCGTAGAACGCTTCCAGCCGGAACTGCTCGGAGAAGACGAAGCCGTAGGAGAGATGCGCGAGCACGGCACGGTCGGCCAGCACGGAGCCGGACTTGATCCCGTGGATTCGCTGCGCGCCGAAGAAGCCGAAGCCGTACTCCGAGAAGCGGTCGAGCCGCGTGCCGTCCATGTAATCGATCTCCGCGCCGATGCGCTGGAACTTCGGGAGATAGAAACTCTTCGCCAGCGATCCGCCGAAGTCGGTAAACGTCTTCTGCTTCGGATCGAACTCGGAGAGGATTCCCCACGGCTTCCAGTTCGTGCGCTTGTTGTAGCTGTACCAGCCGGTGAGCGTGGTTCCCCAGCGCGCGTACTGCCCCTCGATCTGCGGCGTGATGACGAACGTGTCCGACGGAACCACGAACGACTTGGCCGTGTTGTCGCTGCGCTGGTAGAAATCGTGCTCGATGGTGAGCGAGAAATCGATCTTGCCGAACTGCGCGAACGGATGGCCGGCGCGGATCGAAAGCCGCGTCGGCAGCGCCTTCACCTCTTCGCCGAGCTGCTCCTGGCCGTTGCGATAGAGCGACTGCGTGGTGGGAAGGGCGATCCCGAAAAAGTCGGCGCCGAGGTTCGTGTGCGTGTTGGCCACGTTCGGATTGGTGGCGTTTGCAGCGATGACCACGCCGGCGAAGAAGACGTTGGTCTGGATGCCGGTGTGTTTGAAATCGAAGTTGAAGTAGTCGATGCCGCCGAGCGGGACGACGGGATATTGCAGACCGGCATCGTGATGAATGCCGCCGAGGAGAAAGGTGCGTGAGGAATCGAAGCCTTCCTTGACCACGCGCTCGCCGGCTGGCGTGCGCTCGAGGTAGCGAAGTCCGGCCTTGGTCTCGCGCACCATCCGCGCGTCCGATTTCTCGGCCTCGGCGAGATGCGTTTCGTAGTCGGCAGGATCGATGCGGAAGTCGGTGAAATCGGTCTGGCGCAGCACGACCGTTCCGCGTCCTGCCGCCGAAACCACCTGCTGCGCGCTGACGGTCTGCGGCAGCCAGACGATTTCGCGCGGATCGCTCTTGGCCACCTCGGCCGCACTCAGCGGCGCGTGCGTGGCCTTGGCGAACGGCTGAAAGTCGACGCGCTCCTCGTTCGAGAGGACTTCGCCGGTGAGGTTGAGCTGCACCATCGACAGCCGGATGCGCGCCCACGACTTGCTGTCGATCCAGACCGTGCCGCGGTAGAGCGGAAGGTTCGCGGCCGCGTGCGGCGGTGGCTCGAAACGGACCTCGTACGTGTGATAGCCGAGGAGGTCCGACTCGCGAACCAGCTCGTAGCGGTACTCGTTCGTCAGATGGATATCGAGAGGAAGCTGCGACACCTTCTCCGGCTGGATCAGCGGCAGCTCGGGGATCTTCCCGTACTTCCACTTCACGCCGTTGAGGTAGAAATCCTGCCACACCCAATCGGCGCGACCTTTCGGATCGGAAAAGTAATCGCCGGCGATCGTCGCTTCAATGGCCTCGCCGCCGGTCATGGTGAAGCGCAGCTTGGTGGCGTCCTTGGCCACGTAGCGCGGCTGGATCGACTCCTGGTACGACTTGTAGGCCTGATGATTGCGGATGATCTCCTCGACGGTGATCCCGCGCTGGGTGGTGATGTTGAGCGATTCCTTGGCCACGTTCGCGCGCGGAATCTCGTTGTGCTCGACCGTGAAAACGAACGGCTTGGTCACCGGCGGCATGCCGATGAGAAAGCGCCCCCCCTTGCTGCCGACGTCGGTCACGTCCTTGTCGCCGGCCGCGTCGTAGCGGCGCGGGGTCTTGTAGTCGTTGCCGGCCAGTGAGGCGATGGTCGAAGCGGTGGCGTCGCCGCGCGGGACGATCACCGTGCGCAGATCTTCGCCGCGAACAAACGCCACCACCGGCTCGTCGATCTTGTTGCCCTTGGCGTCGAGCATGTCGATGCGGGCGGTGGAGTCGTAGGCGTAATCGCCGGTCAGCGCGCGGTCGAAGCTGGCCAGCGATGCCAGCAGATCCGCCGTCGCCGGCGCGCTCGTGAACGCGCGGGTGGCGCCGTCGGCGAGGGCTCGGGCGACGTCGAAGAACACGTTCGGCGATTGCGGCGGGGCTACGGCCCAGATCTTCTTGGCCGGATCTTTTTCCGCGACCCAGGCCACGGTCGATTTCACGTTGGCCGCGTCGACGAGGAGGATGTCGACATACGACTGCGCGCCGGTTTCGTAGAGTTTCGCCAGCGCGTCGGTCGTTGCCTGCGGGAGCACGATCCGCGAGGCCACATTCTGTCCCTGTGCCGTCACGGCCAGCCGTTTGATGGCGTAGCCGCCGACAGTTGGATCGACGTTATCGACGGCGATGCCGAGCGCTTCGAACGGTCCGTGCTGCCGCGCCCAATCGATGATGGCCGCCGTGTGCGTCTCCACTTCCGCCATCGGATCCTTCGCAGGATCGACGGCGTAACCGGCGATGACGGTCATCTTTTCGCGCGCGGCCGGCGACATGGCGTCGAGCGCGGTCCCGGCGGCGGCGAAATCGTCCTGCCGCAGCCGGACCAGGAGTGGAACGGGCGTCGCCGGCGCAACCTGGAGGTCCGAAACCGCGCCTGCGCAGAGGGCGCATTCTTTCGGCGGTTCAGCGGCGGCGAGGGAGAGGACGGAAACTTGCAGTGCGAGTAGAAAAGCGATCCGTTTCATTGACGTTTTGCAAACGCCTGTTCAGGAGCCGAAATTGCCCGAGCGAAAGACAAAAGGGATCGTGTTTCTCAATCCGTCATCGGGCGTGAAGGCGTCCGCGGGTGAGATGTCGGCGCTCGAACAGGCAGTGACCGATGCGGGGCTGGAGATCGTTCGCGTAAAGCGCGGCGTCGATTGCGTATCGCTGATCCGCGACCGGATGCGCGAGGGAACACGCCTCTTCGTCGCCGCCGGCGGCGACGGGACCATCAACGCGGTCATCCAGCCGCTGATCCACACCGATGCAATTCTCGGCGTGATCCCGGTCGGCACCTACAACCATTTCGCCCGTGACCTCGGCATCCCCCTTCCGTGGCGCGAAGCGCTCGAAGTGGTCCTCAGCGGCGCCACCAAGCCAGTCGACGCCGCCCGCGTCAACGAGCGTTTCTTCGTCAACAACGTCTCGATGGGTCTCTACCCCGAGCACGTCGCCCGCCGCGAGGAGAAAGGGCGCGATTACCCGCGCTGGAAGGCCCGCCTGCTGGCTGCCCTCGCCACGCTGCGGAAGTATCCGTACATCGCCGTGACGCTGGAGAGCGAGCATCATCAGGAGGTCGTTCGCACGCACGTGCTGATGATCTCGAACAACGGATACGACCTCTCCCGCCTCGGCATCGAGTCGCCGCGCCTGGCGCTCGAAGAAGGCCGGCTCTCGGTCTACTGGCTGCCGCACGTGCCGCGACTCACGCTGATGCGTTTCGTAGCCCACTACCTGGCCGGCCGCGTTCGCGAGGCGCCCGGCTTCCGCTCCTTCCGCACGTCGCGCGTGAAGGTGCACTCGTCGAAGGATCACCTCCACCTCGGCATCGACGGCGAAGTGGCGACGATGGAGACCCCACTGGTCATCACTATCGTCCCGCAGTCGCTGAGCGTGAAGGTGCCGCGATGAACCCACGTTTCTGATGCAATTCTGGGAGGGGAGCCGAGGTTCTGGTCCCGACGTCATGGCTGGCCCCTTCTCTGGCTATGGGGCGGGATTGATTTTGCCTTCCCCCGCTGTTATGGTGTCGCGATTTCAAAGCGGACGATTGGAAACAGAAGGGTTACGTCTTAAGGAGACATGATTTTGCCGACCACCAAGCAGCAGAAAACGGAGCTCATTTCCTCGTATCGCGTGCATGACGTCGATACGGGGTCGCCGGAGGTGCAGATCGCGCTTCTCTCGAATCGGATCACGTACCTCACCGAGCACTTCAGGACCCACGCGAAGGATCATCACAGCCGCCGCGGACTCTTCAAGCTGGTCGGCCGCCGCCGCCGCCTTCTGGACTACCTGAAGCGGACGGACCAGGATCGTTACCGCACCATCATCGACAAACTCGGTATCCGCAAGTAACCAGATCGGGGCGCGGACAGCGCCCGCAGCAAACGGGCGCACGCAAGTGCGCCCGAGGTTTTTCTGGCGCGTGCCTCGCACGCGCTACTTCCCTCCGGCCGGATCCCATCGTCCGGCCACCAGCGGACAAATCAAACGCATCGAGGTGATGAGTGGCCTCGGGCACCAAAGGAATCAAATGCACAAGAAAGAATTGGAGATCGGCGGGCGCACGCTTTCGCTGGAGACCGGTGCGGTTGCGCGCCAGGCCAACGGCGCCTGCGTGATCCGCTACGGCGACACAGTCGTCCTGGCCACTGCCTGCTACAAGGATGGGGTCGTCCTCGGCGACTTCATGCCCCTCACGGTCGACTACAAGGAGTACACCTACGCCGGCGGCCGCATCCCGGGTGGTTTCTTCAAACGTGAAGGACGCCCCACCGAGAAAGAAATCCTCACCTGCCGCCTCATCGATCGTCCCCTCCGCCCCTCGTTCACCAAGGGCTACCGCCAGGAAACGCAGATCATCGCCCTCGTGCTGTCCGCCGACGGCGAGAACGATCCTGACATCCTGGCCATCAACGCCGCATCGACCGCGCTGGTCATCTCCGAGATCCCCTTCCCGAATCCCATCTCCGCCGTGCGCATCGGCTACATCGACGGCAAGATCGTCGTCAATCCGACCAATGCCCAGCGCGACCTCTCCGACCTCGACCTGGTCGTGGCCGGAACGCCCGACGCCATCGTCATGGTGGAAGCGGGCGCCCGCGAAGTCGATGAGAGCGTCGTTCTCGACGCCTTCGAAGCCGCCCACAACGAAATCCGCCGCCTCTGCGCCCTCCAGCTGGAGCTGCGCGCCGAAGCCGGCAAGCCGAAGCTCGAAGTGACCTACACGCCGAAGTTCACCGAGGAGCTGGTGACTGAGCTGATGGGTCAGCACGGCGAGACGCTCAAGACTGCGATGCAGACCAAGGGCAAGCACGAACGCTACGCCGCGCTCAAGGCGCTCAAGACGGAGATCCTCGGGGCTGTTGCTCCGGAAGACACGGAACGCCTCGCCGCCACGCACGCCGCCTGGGGCGAGATGGAAGTGCAGATCTTCCGCAACCTCATGCTCAAGGAGAAACGCCGCGTCGATGGCCGCTCCTTCACCGAGATCCGTCCCATCACCATCGACCTGAATGTGCTCCCGCGTACGCACGGCTCGGCCATCTTTACCCGCGGCGAGACGCAGGCGCTCGTTACCGTGACCCTCGGCACGCCGCAGGAAGCGCAGAAGATCGAAGACTTCGAAGGCGAGACCTTCCAGCGCTTCATGCTGCACTACAACTTCCCGCCGTTCTCCGTCGGTGAAGTGAAATTCATGCGCGGCCCGGCCCGCCGCGAGATCGGCCACGGCAACCTTGCCCGCCGCGCGCTCGCTCCGATGCTGCCGCCGCAGGAAGACTTCGCCTACACCATCCGCATCGTCAGCGACATCCTCGAGTCGAACGGCTCGTCGTCGATGGCCTCGGTGTGCGGCGGCTCGCTGGCGCTGATGCAGGCCGGCGTTCCGCTGCAGTCGGCCGTCGCGGGTGTTGCGATGGGTCTGGTTACTGGCGAGCACGCCGGTGACGTGGCCATCCTTTCCGACATCGCCGGCATGGAAGACCACGAGGGCGACATGGACTTCAAGGTCGCCGGTACGCGCAAGGGCATCACCGCCCTGCAGATGGACATCAAGGTGTCCGGCCTGCCGCGCGAGATCATGGCCCGCGCGCTGGCGCAGGCGAAGGAAGGGCGCATTCACATCCTCGACAAGATGGATGCGGCGATCTCCACGCCGAGCGCCGAGCTCTCCGAATACGCCCCGCGCCTCTACACGATCCAGATTTCGAAAGACCGCATCCGCGACGTGATCGGCTCCGGCGGCAAGACCATCCGCTGGATCGTCGAAGAGACCGGCACGAAGATCGACGTGGCGGACGACGGCAAGGTGACCATCGCCTCGAACGATGTGGCCTCGGCCAATCGCGCCATCGACATCATCAAAGGTCTCACCGCCTCGGCCGAGATCGGGACGAACTACAAAGGCACGGTCAAGCGCATCGAGCCGTACGGAGCGTTCGTCGAGATCCTGCCGGGTCAGGACGGGCTGCTGCACATTTCCGAGATGGCTCACGGCCGCGTCGGCCAGGTGACGGACGTCATGCAGATCGGCGATGAAGTCGAAGTGCAGGTCGTCGGCATCGAGCCGGACAGCGGCAAGATCCGTCTGTCGCGCAAGCCGCTCCTTCCGCCTCCCACCGAGGAGGAGGCTGCAGCCGCCGCGCGCGCCCCGCGCCGCGACGGCCCGGGTGGTGGCGGCGATCGCGGAGGCCGTGGCGGCTTCGGCGACCGCGATCGCGGCCCGCGTCGTGACGGTCGTGGTGGATCAGGAGACCGCGGCCCGCGCCGCGATCACGACCGCCCGCGTCACTCCGGCCCCCGCCACGAAGGCGACCGCCCCCCGCGTTTCAACAACGAAGGCGGCGCACCCGACGCCCCGAAGTCGGGCGGTGGGGATGAGGGTGGGAACGCGTAGTTCGATTCACTGACTGCTGATTTGAAACGCCGCCTTCGGGCGGCGTTTTTGTTTTCGTTAGCGTTACCGAAGTGGGCAGCGCTCCTGCCGAGCACCATCCTCGCGGCGTGAGCCTTGTGGTAAACATGCGTGCCTCGGAGGGATGCGCATGAATCGTGTTTTGCGTCTGCTGGTCGTTGCCTCGTTCCTGGTGACTGTTGCCGAGGGGGCGGCACCGCCCAAAGCCGCGGCGCCGGCGCTGCCGGATGCTTCGATCCTGAAAGGAATGCAGTGGCGCGAGGTGGGGCCGTATCGCGGCGGACGCGCCGACGCGGTGGTTGGCATTGCCGATCAGCCGAACGTCTACTACTTCGGATCGACAGGTGGAGGCGTTTGGAAAACGACGGACGGCGCGCAGACATGGAAGCCGGTGTCGGATGGATTCTTCGGCGGGACCATCGGCGCCGTGGCGGTCGCGCCGTCGGATCCGAGCATCGTCTACGCGGGAACCGGCGAGGAGACCATCCGCGGGAACGTCTCGCCCGGCGCGGGGATGTGGAAATCGACCGATGCCGGCAAGAGCTGGACGCACATCGGTCTTGCTGACTCGCAGCAGATCGCGCGCATCCGTGTCCATCCGTCGAATCCCGATCTGATCTACGTCGCGGCGCTGGGTCATGCCTTCGGGCCGAACGACATGCGCGGTGTGTATCGCTCGCGTGACGGCGGCAAGAACTGGGAGCGGATCCTCTTCGTCAACAAGGACTCCGGCGCGGTCGATCTGAACATGGACCCGTCGAACCCGCGCATTCTCTACGCGTCGACTTGGCGCTTCCGGCGCGGCGCGTACTTTTTCGACAGCGGTGGGGAAGGGTCGGCGCTCTGGAAGTCGACCGACGGCGGCGACACGTGGAAAGAGCTGTCGCGGAACAAGGGCATGCCGAAGGGAACCCTCGGCATCATCGGCGTCAGCGTCTCAGCATCAAACACACAGAACGTCTACGCCATCGTCGAAGCGAAAGAGGGCGGCGTGTTCCGCTCGCGCGACGGCGGCGATACCTGGTCGAAGACGAGCGACTCGGCCGACCTTCGCCAGCGCGCCTGGTACTACACGCGGATCTACGCCGATCCGAAGGATGAAGACACCGCCTACGTCGTCAACGTCCGCTTCCACAAGACCAAGGACGGCGGCAGAACCTGGAGCGCCATCAATACGCCGCACGGCGACAATCACGATCTCTGGATCGCGCCGAACGATCCCAAGCGGATGATCGAGGCCAACGACGGCGGCGTGAACGTCACCACCGACGGCGGCGTCAACTGGACCAAGCAGGACAACCAGCCGACGGCGCAGTTCTACCGCGTGTCTGTAGATAGTGACTTCCCGTATCGCCTTCTCGGGCCGCAGCAGGACAACACCGCGGTGCGTATCCGTCATCAGGGCGCCGGCGGCGGCATCGGGCCGCGTGATTGGGAGGAGACCGCTGGCGGCGAAAGCGGCTACATCGTGGCCGATCCGAAGAATCCCGACATCGTCTACGGCGGCTCGTACGGCGGCCTGCTGACGATCTACAACCATAAGACCGGCGAGCAGCGCGATGTGAATCCGTGGCCCGACAATCCGATGGGCTGGGGCGCGGCCGACATCAAGCATCGCTTTCAGTGGAACTTCCCGATCTTCTTCTCGCCGAACGATCCGAACAAGGTTTACGCCGCCTCGCAGTTCCTGATGGAGTCGACCAACGCGGGCCAGAGCTGGAAGGTGATCAGCCCCGACCTGACCCGCAACGACAAGTCGAAGGAAGGGCCGAGCGGCGGGCCGATCACCAAAGACAACACGAGCGTCGAGTACTACGACACGATTTTTTACGGCGCCGAATCGCCGGTCGAGGCGGGCGTTTTGTGGGTCGGTTCCGACGACGGCCTCGTCCACGTTTCGCGCGACGGCGGCGGGCATTGGGACGACGTCACCCCGCCGAAGTCGATCATGCCCGAATGGATCATGATCAACGAGATCGACGCCAGCCCGACCGACAAGGGCGTGGCCTACGTCGCCGCGACGAATTTCAAGTGGGACGATTTCCACCCGTACCTGTACAAGACGGCTGACTACGGCAAGACGTGGACGAAGATCGTCGACGGCATTCCGGCGACGGAGTTCACGCGCGTCATCCGCGCCGATCCGAAGAAGCGCGGGCTGCTCTACGCCGGCACCGAGCGCGGCATCTATGTTTCGTTCGATGACGGCGGGCACTGGCAGTCGCTCCAGTACAAGCTGCCGATCGTGCCCATTCACGATCTGCTGGTCCACGAAGACGCGCTGATCGCGGCCACGCACGGCCGCGGTTTCTGGATGCTCGACGACCTCGAGCCGCTGCGCCAGATCACGCCCGGCATCGCTTCGAAGCCGGTGCATCTCTTCACGCCCGCGCTGACCTGGCGCACGGGTGGCGGTGGGCGCGGTGGCGGCGGGCTCGCGGGAACGAATCCGCCGAACGGCGCGGTGATCGATTACTACATTCACGACCAGAAGCCGGGCACCAAGGTCGCCATCGCCCTCCTCGGCGGTGACGGCAAGGTGATTCGCGAGTTCACCGGAACGGTCCAGGCCGAGCCGGCCAAACCGCGCGAGGCCAGCGGCACCGCGCCGGCTGCAACTCCCGTGGTCGCCGAAGCGGAGCAGCCGAAGGAAGGGGTCAAATCCGAGGGCGATGCCGCCGAGGAAGAAGGCGGCGGAGAAGGCGGGCGGCGAGGCACTGACTCCAACAAGCTGACCGAGGTCGTCAACGGCCACAATCGCTTCGTCTGGAACCTGCGCACCAATGAAGCCAAGCGCTTCCCCGGTTTGATCATGTGGAGCGGCGGCACGATCGGACCGCGCGTGATTCCAGGCACGTATCAGGCCCGGCTCACCGTCGGCGATCAGCCTCCAGTCTCGGTTCCGTTCGAAGTGCGGCAGGACCCGCGCAGCACCTCTAGCGCCGCAGATCTGAAAGCGCAATTCGACTTCGTCACCAGCGTGCACGACAAGCTCTCCGAGGTGAACGATGCGGTCTCGCGCATCCGCGAGGTGCGGAAGCAACTGACCGACGTGAAGAAGCGTGTGGCCGACAACAAGGCCGTCGTCACCGCGGCGAACGATCTCGACAAGAAGATGACCGCGGTGGAAGAGGCGCTGTACCAGACCAAGAACAAGAGCTCGCAGGATCCGCTGAATTACCCGATCCGCCTCAACGACAAACTGGCCGGCGTCGGCGACTCCGCCGCGTCCGGTCCCTACGCGCCGACCTCGCAGCAGATCGCGGTCCGCGACGAGCTGGTGGCGAAGATCAACATCGAGCTGGCGAAGTTGAAAGCGATCTGGGACACGGATCTGCCGGCATTCAACAAGCTTGCGGCGGGAACTCCGGTGGTGAAGTAATCACGTGCATGCTGCGCGCGCGGAGGGCGCCGCGCAGCATCATCACCTGTCATTCTGAGTCCTTCGTTCCTGGGAGCGCGGGCGTCCCGCCCGCCGTCGGGCAGAATGTAGCCAAGAACGGCAGGCGAGACGCCTGCGCTCCCAGCGAAAAGACGCGGTAAAGGACTCAATGCGGGGTTGTCAGCGGGGGCATCGGCGGCTCAGGATGACAGGTTGACCCAGATGCCTTCGCGACTATCCGACTCCCGCGCCGCATCGAGCACTCGCTGCTGCGCGAGACCATCCTCAAACGTCGCGGCGTCTGCAAGCGCGTTGCGATCGCCCTCATCGAGTGCGCTTCGAAGGGCGCGGCCGAGGAGGTACGTTCCGCTGCCGAAGGCGCCGCCGGCGGAGTTGCCGCGGCGTTCAGATAGCTCGCCGCCGGCGGCGAGGGTGAAGGGCTCGCCGCGCATTGCCGTCAGCAGCTCTTCGCCGATGAGGCGCATCGCGCCTTCTTCGCCATGGATGGTGAGCGTGGCCGGCTCGTCGGGACCGGAGGCGACGGTGCTGAAGGTCATCGCGGCGATGGCGCCGGCGGAGGAGCGGAGGTTGACCACGGCGAAATCGTCGGAGGTGACGCGGCGCATCTCGTTTTCGGACGGGCGCTGATCGATGATCGTGTGCAGCGTAGCCTGCACCGCTTCGATCTCCATGCCGAGGAAGCGGAGCGTGTCGACGAAGTGCGAGCCGACGGCGCCCCAGATGCCGCCGCCATGCGCGGCGTCGCTCCACCAGTTCCAGGCCCGCTTCCGATCGCCTCGGGCCGGACTGGCGTATCTCACCTCGGCGTAACGAATCCCGCCGAGGTCGGCGATGCGGTCGCGCGCGGCGCGGAAGGAGGGGAGAAACCGCAGCTCGTGATCGATGAGCGTGATCCGGTCGGGATGCTTCTTCGCGGCGGCGACGAGTCGGGCCGCTTCGTCGCCATTTAAGGCCGTCGGTTTTTCGCAGAGCACATGCTTGCCGGCATCGAGTGCCGCGGTGGCCATCTGCAGGTGTTCCGAGGGGGGAGTGACGATGGTGACCAGATCGACGTTCGATGTGAGGAGCGCACGCCAGTCATCGAACGCCTCCATGTCGAGTTGATCGGCGACACGGCGCGTGCGTTCGGCGTTGTGTCCGGCGATGGCGATGACCTCGAGGCCGGCCTCGCGGAATGCCGGAACCTGGACCCGCGCTCCCCAGCCGGTGCCGATGATGCCGATGCGTGCCATGACGCGGGATTATGTGGCTTCCGCGGCCATCGGTGTACCGAGGCCGCAGAAAAGGCCGACCAGATCGAGCAGCTCGGGAACGTCGAACGGCTTTTCCAGGATCACCGCCGGCCGCAGCTCTTCATCCGCCTTGTCGAGTTTGTAGGCGGAGATGATGATGACCGGCGACTCCTTGCGGCAGCCGCGGAACCAGCGCAGCCATTCGCGGCCGTCCATGCGCGGCATGGCCAGATCGAGGATGACCAGCAGGATGTCGGGATTCTGCTCGACGATGGGAATGGCGTCCTGTCCGTCGCCCGCGGTCAGAACCTGAAAGCCGTACGGAAGCAGCAGGTCGCGATACAACGCGAGCGTTTTCGCGTCGTCGTCGATGACCAGCAGCTTGCGGAGTTTGAACGGCGTGCGCCGGGCTCGAATGCTCACCTATTCTCCGTACGGGTCGAGTAAATCGTTGAAATTCCGAGACGGCGGAAGGGAGTGCAAGCGTCGTACCGCGCTGGACTGTTGGCTTTGCGTTGCTGGGTTGCGCGATCTCGCGGCACCTCCTCCGCGTCTCCGCACCTCCGCGTGACACAATCCCGGCCGATGCTCGACGTCTCCCTTCACAACGTCGCCGCACCCTTCGCACTGCTGGATGTGACCGTGGCGTTTGCCCGCTCCACGCACACCGCGATCGTCGGTCCGGCGGGATGCGGGGCGTCGACGCTGCTGAAAGTCATCGCCGGGGAGTTGCGGCCGGCAGCGGGCGAGGTGCGGATCGGTTCCCGCGTGGTGAACGATCTCAAGCGCGGGCGGCGTCCGTTGCTGTACACGACCGCGGGGATCGATGCGCCGGGACGCTGGTCGGTGCGGCATCTCCTCGTAGCGGCGGCGCGGCAGCGAACGATCGATCGCGAGGACCGGCAGCAGGAGATCGAACTGGCGGCGACGAAGTGGAAGCTCGATGCGCTGCTCGACCGGCGGATCGATTCGCTTTCGTCGACCGAGGGGACAAGGGCGAACCTGGCGCGGATCGAAATCCTCAAGCCGGCCATTCTCGTCGCCGACCGGATTCTGGAGCGGGTCAATCTCTCCGAGCGCGTCGATCTGGCCGACGAGTTTTACCGGACGCTTCGCGTGATGGGGGCGACGGTCATCACCGCGCCGTCGTCGATCGTCGAGCTCGGAGCGACCGATCGGGTGGTGGTGCTCGATGGCGGCCGCATCGTGCAGGAAGGGATTCCGTCCGAGGTCTACGGCGATCCTGCCAGCGGCGCAGCGGCTGCCGCTACGGGTGACGTCAGCATCGTGCCGGTCACGATTCGCGGGAACGTCGTCGAGTCGGTGATCGGCTCATGGGAGATTGATCCGCCGCCGTTTCAAGGCGACGGCATGGCGTTGATCCGGCCGGACGATTTCACGGTGGCCGCGCCCGGCGAGGAGTCGGATCTCATCTTCAGCATCGAAGAAGCGAGTTTCTACGGCGGCGCGTGGCATGTGCGCGGCGTGTTGAGCAACGCGTTTCTGTTGCGCGTGACGCTGCCGGGGATCGTGAGCATTCACAAGGGGAAGTTGATCGCGCTTCGTTACGATCCGCGGCGATTCCGGTTGGTCAAATGAGTTGAACCACAGAGACGCAGAGGGCACAGAGAAGACCTCCTCTGTGTCTCTGTGGTGGAAATGGTTTTTACCGCTGCCGCCGCGGATTCCCATTCAGCTTCGGCCGCTGCGTCTGCGCGCCGAGACGGTCGAGGAGGCCGCTGCGCATCCGGTTCCACTGCGCGTCGTTCAGGACGGCGCGCATGTCCACCAGCATCGCCAGCTCGCGCTCGAAAAGGCGGCCGCGGGCGTCCGATAGCTTCTGAGCGTCGCGGCGGATGGCGGCGCGATCGAGTTGCTGCTGATCGAGCTCGCCGCGCAGGTTGATGTTCTGCTTCTCCACCTCGCCGCGCAGATCGATCAGATCACTCGACGCCGTGCGGAAGATCGTCTCGATCTTGTCCTGCTGCTCCTCGGAGAGATTCAGAGTCTGGATGATCTCCGGACGCCGCCACCACTTGCCTTGCGGAAGGTTCCCCTGCGCGAACGCGGAGCCGGCGAGCGCCACTGCGAACACAAACAGTGCGATCCGCTTCACAGGGAATGTCCCTTGCTCGCGTTGGCGGTGTCGTCAGGAACCCATGCTTCCCACTCCACCACGTTGTGGAAGTCTTTCAACTCGTCGGACTGCCACGCGTCGTGAAGATCGACGGTCACGGGCGCGGGAGCAGGCGAGGTCGTGGGAGCGACGGCGACGACCGGCGCCGGCTGGTGCTGCACCGGTTTCACCGTCTCGTAGACCACGGCGCCGCCGAGGAAGAAGGCAAGGATGGCCGCGGCGGCAACGCGAAGCGTGCGGGCGGCGGTATTCGCCTGCGCCTTGTGCGCATCGACGCGGCGCATGATCTGCAGCCGCTGGCGCGTCCAGAACGTAGCCGGCTTCTCGCTGCTGCAGACGGCTGCTTCGCGCAGCTTGCGCTCGAGGCGCTGGTAACGCGCGGCGCAGTCGGAGCAATCCGCAAGATGCATCATCACCGGCATCGACTCGCCCGGCTGCGTGTAGTACGTCTCCAGTAAATCTGCTTCGCTATAGTGCTTCATCGCTGGCCTCTCTCAACGTGACCCACTCGGCGAGCTCTTTGCGCACTTTGTGGATGGCACGGAACAGATGCGCCCGGACCGTTCCGGAGCGCAGCCCGAGGAGCTCTGCAATCTCCTCGAGTGAATGGTTTTCATAGTGTCGCAGACGGAAGATGATTTTCTGCTGCGAGGATAACGTACGTTCGGCGCGGGTAATGGCCGCGCGGAGTTGGTGAGCCATCAGCTGGCGCTCGGCATCGGGGCGATCGTCGACCGGCTCGATCACGTACTCGCGGTCGTCGCTCTGGTCATCGTGCGAGAAGAGGCTGACGAACTTGCGGCGGCGCAGCCAGTCGCGCGAACGGTTGATGGTGATCCGCGTCAGCCACGTCTCGAGCTCCGACCGCCCCTGGAATCGCGCCAGGTGCGTGTAGGCCTGGATGAACGTGTCCTGCGTGATGGTGTCGGCCTCGACGTCGTTGCGGACGATGGCGTAGGCCACGCGGTAGATCTTGCGCTGGAAGCGCTCGACCAGGATTCCGAACGCGCCGCCGTCGCCGCCCAGGGTGCGAGCGATGAGCTCCTGGTCTGACGGTGCGGCTTCGCTGATCGGATTCACTCGGAATGTCGCCACGGTACCCACGACCCTTTGGACGTCCATCGAACTCCGGCGTTTACGCGATTATGATGCCCGCCCCTTGCAAAAGCATCCCAGCCCGTTGCTCGTCCACGCCGCGCTGGCCTCGGTGGCGGTGCTGTTCTCGCTGAACTACGTCATCTCCAAGTTCGGGCTGCACTCCTTTAACCCGTTGACGTTCGCGTACTTACGGATCACCAGTTCGGCCATCATCCTCAACTTCGTCCTGCACGAGCGCAATCCTGCCCCGCTCGCTTCGGGAGACGGCTGGCGGCTGGCCGGATTTGCCGTCCTCGGCGTCGTGATCAACCAGTCGCTCTTTCTGGCCGGGCTGGCTTTCACCAAGGCGCATGTGGCCGCCATCCTGATGACGGCGATGCCTGTCTTCGCCCTCGGCGCGGCCATCGCTCTCGGGCGCGAGCGCGCCACGGCCGCGAAGATCGGCGGCATCGCCCTGGCGGCGGCAGGGGCGCTGGTCGTCGTAGGGAGGGAAGGCTTCAGTGGGACGACGAAGTCGCTGGTCGGGGATCTGTTCATCATCGGGAACTCGCTGGCGTATGCGATGTACATCGTCCTCTCGAAACCGGCGATGGCGCGCCTTTCCGCCCGCCGCGTGATCGCGCGCATGTTCGCGGTGGCCTCGGTGGTGATGCTGCCGATCGCCGCGTGGCCGTTGGCGCACGAGCATTGGTCCGTCATCCCGTCGCGGGCGTGGCTGGCACTCTCGATCGTCATCGCAGGACCGACCATCGTTGCCTATCTGCTGAACGCCTGGGCGCTGAAGCATGCCGACAGCTCGGTCGTCGCCGCCTACACGTATCTGCAGCCGGTCTTCACCGCCTTTCTGGCGGCGATCTTTCTCTCCGAACAGATTCGCCCGATCGCCATCCTGGCAGCGGTGATGATCTTCGCCGGCGTCTACATCTCCGGACGGCCGACGCCGCCTGCGGCAACCGAGGCGGCGGTGCCGGGAAATCCGGATTAGCCTGGGAGCGCAGGCGTCCCGCCTGCAGTCAGGCAGGATTTTGCCAAGAACGGCAGGCGGGACGCCTGCGCTCCAGGCTAATCCTCGATCCACGTCTCGTGGTACCGCACCGGCGGGGGCGCCAGCGACGTGCGCAGCCCGCGCACTTCCGGCTTCTGCAGCACGAAGAAGCGCTCGTGAAACAACGTGGCCAGCGGCGCTTCGCGGACGACCATCTGATTGAGCTGCCGGTAGATCTCGGAGCGATGATCGGCATCGTTGGAGCGCCGCGCCTCGATGATCTGGGCATCGATCGCAGCGCTCTGAAAATAGATGCCGCGCGCCGAATGCGCGTCGCTGTGGAAGAAAACGTAGAAAAAATTGTCGGAGTCGGGGAAGTCCGCGTACCAGTTGGCGCAGTACACCATGCCGTGTCCGGGGCGGAAGAGCGGCTTGCGCGCCTCGACCGCCGAGTGCCTCGTCACGTTGACGTCGATCCCGATCGCGGCCAGGTCTTCGACGATCAGAGGGAGCTGGCCGGAGTTGTTGAATTCATCCGTATCCCACGTTCGGTACTCAACGCGAAGACCGCCGGCGTAGCCGGCGTTGCGCATCAGTACACGAGCCTGTTCCGGATCGTATTCGATGCCGCGGAGGTTCGGGTCGTAGCCGAGAAGTCCGGGCGGAAGGAGAGACTTGGCCACCACGCCGAGTCCCGCGAAGACGCGCTCATTGATCCGATCGCGGTTGATGGCGTGATTCACCGCCTGCCGGACCTCGACGCGATTGAACGGCGCCACCGAGCAGTCGTAGCCGAAGTACGACGTGTGCAGCTGGATCGTGGTCAGCATGTACGGCGCGATGCGTGGATCGTTGCGGAGATCGTTGACGATCTTCAGCGGCACCCCATGCGCCACGTCGATGTCGCCGCGCATGAAGGCCTCGGCCACATCACGGAAGCTGCGCAGGTCCAGCCGGAATTCGAGCTCGTCGAGGTGGGGGAGTCCGGGGATGAAGTAGTCGCGATTGCGCTGCAGCAGCACCCGCTCGCCCTCGACCGCCTCGGCCAGCCGGAATGGGCCGGCGCCGACAGGGTGCGTCCGGAAACGCTCCGGATCGCGCGCCTCCTCGGCCGGAATGATCGCTGCTTCATGCATCGTCAGCAGCGACAGGAAAAACGCCAGTGGCTCGTCGAGGATGATGTCGACCGTGTGTTGATCGCGCACCTGAATGCCTGTCAGCGTGCGCGTGCGTCCCGCGATCACATCCGCGGCGCCCTGAACTTCGCGCATGATCCAGCTCGACTGCGAGCTCAGCTCCGGCAGCAGCAGGCGCACCAGCGAATCGTGTACGTCCTTCGCTTCCAGCGTGCGGCCGTTGTGGAAACGCACGCCGCGGCGCAGATAGAAACGATAGACGTGCCCCTGCTCCAGCACTTCCCAGCGCTCGGCCAGGCCCGGCGTCAGTTCCGCACCTTCACCATAAATCACCAGGTGGGCGTGGATCGTTTTCGACATGTATCCCAGAGCAGCAGCTCCGATGTGGACCGGGTCGAGCGTCAGCTGCTGCCACAGCACCGTCGATGTTGTCAGCTTGCCGCCCTCTCTGGGCGCCGGCAGCGTGAAGCGGTCGAGCTCCGAGTTCAGAAGTGTCGATTCATGAGACAGCGTATTCGCCATCTGGTTCAGATCGCCGATGGAGACGTTCGACTCGCGCGTGGCTTGCTGGATCACGCCCATCGACTTGACGATGGCCGAGCTCTCGGTTGCCAGCACCGAGGTCGACTCCAGCACGTTCTGCACGAGCCCCATGATGTTTTCCATGGCCCGGCTGATGGCGCGGCTGCCGGTTTCCTGCTCCGCCATGGCCCGCTTGAGGTGCTTGGTGTAGTCGCGCACCATCGACGTCTGCTCGCCGACCTTGCGCGCCGTCTGCGACTGCTGCTGCGTAGCGCCGGCGGTCTGCTGCACCATCTTGGTCACTTCTTCGATGGCCGCGGTGGCCGCGGCGCTGCCGCGCGACTGCTCCTCGGTGGCGCGGGCGATCTCGGCGATCGAGTTGGTGGAGCGCGCGGTGATGTCGAGGATCTTGTCCAGCGTCTGCTCCGCGCGCGCGGTCAGGCCGACGCCGTCGAAGACGCGGTCGCTGCTGATGGTCATCTGCTCGGCGGCCCGCTCCACGGCCCGCTGCACGTTCTGGATCAGCGTGCGAATCTCGTCGGTCGACACCGAGGTGCGCTCGGAAAGATCGCGGATCTCGTCGGCGACGACGGCGAACCCCTTGCCGCGCTCGCCCGCCTGCGCGGCGATGATGGCCGCGTTCAGCGCCAGCAGGTTGGTCTGCCCGGCGATCTCGTCGATGACGCGGATGATCTCGCCGATCTCCTGCGACCGCTCCGCCAGATCGCCAAGCGCGACTTTCGCCTCATCGACGGCAACCTGGATCTTGCGCATCCCCTCGACCGTGCCACTGACCGCGACGCGCCCTTCGTTGGCCGCGTCTTTCACGTACCGCGCGAGCTCCGCCGATTGCTTGGCTGACTTTCCAATCTCCTCGGAGGTGGCATTCATCTCCACCATCGAGCTGGCGGTTTGCAATGCAAATGACGAGAAGCTCTCCGTGTTCGTGGCCACCTCGTTGATCGAGGCGCTCATCTCTTCGAACGCCGAGGCCGTCTGCTCCACGAACTCGGCAAGCGTGTCTGCGATCCGGCTCACTTCCTCGATCGATGCCGACATCTGCAGGATCGAGGTCGAGGTCTCTTCCGCGTTCGCGGACAGCTCTTCCATCGACGTGCGCACGTTGTTGATCGACTGATCGATCTGGCCGACGGATGCCGAGGTCGAGCCGGTCGAGATCAACTGTTCTTCGGCGCCCCGCGCCAGCACGCGCGACCGGCCGCTGATCTGGCTGCTGGCTGTGGCGACGTCGGTGGCCAACTGCGCGAAGCGGCGGATGGTGCGCTCCAGGTTCGACACCAGCGCCCGCATCGCCGACGACATCCGCGCCGACTGCGTGGTCAGCTGAATCTCCCGCGCCGAGATCGAGAGATCGCCGGCGGTGATGCGATTGAGCATCTGGATCGACGAGTCGCGGCGGCTGAAAACGGTTCGCAGCCACCATTGAAAGAGGCCGATGGTGATGGCGCTGGCGACCGCGGCGGCAAGCAGCGAATGCCACCACATACGGAAATTCATCTCCGGCACGAGCAGGAGGAACAGCGCGAACATCACGAAGCAAGCAGCCACCAGCACCCACATTTGCTGGGCGCGGCCGAAGTGTCTCAGGTTCATAGAGTTCTGATGCCGGAAGGCCCGATGCTACCATGCGCGCCAGTGAACGACTACTTCACCGCGCGGCGTGTGCTGATCGATGAAACGCTGAAAAATATCGCCACCCGCGCCGGTGCCCCGAAGCCGCTGGCGGAGCCGCTGAAACGTGCCCTGACCTCGTCCGGCAAGCGCGTCCGCGGCGTTCTTCTGATGGCGGTGGGGGAATCGGCCGGCTGCAAGGCGGAGAAGCTGGCCGACGCCGCCGCGGCGATGGAGATGATCCACGCGTCGTCGCTGATCCTCGACGATCTGCCGTCGATGGACGACGCCCTTCTCCGCCGCGGACAAACGACGCTGCACCGAGAGTTTGGCGAAGACCTGGCCATCCTGTCGTCCGTGGCGCTGCTGAATCATTCCTACGGTCTGGTGGCGAAGAACTACGCCGCGCTGAACCCGCGCCAGTGGCCGATGCTGCAGGTGGTCAAGCGCGTGGTCGATGCCGTCGGCTGGGACGGCACCATCGCCGGCGAGGCGGTCGATCTGCACAGCGAAGGCGAGCATCTCGATTTCGATACGCTGGAGTTCATCCATTCCCGCAAGACCGGCGCCCTCTTCGTCGCCGCTGCCGCCGTCGGCGGTATGCTCGCCAACATCTCCCCCGCCGCCCTCGGCCGCATCGAAGTCTTCGCCAAGAACCTCGGCCTGGCCTTCCAGATCACCGACGACATCCTCGACGTCGTCAGCAACCCCGAACAACTCGGCAAGGACGTCGGCAAAGACACCGACCGCCTGACCTTCGTCAAACTCGCCGGCGTCGACGGCGCGAAGAAACTGAGCGACGAGCTGGTGGAGACGTCGTTATCGTCGATCTCGAACCTCGGCCCGGGCGCCGCGCCGCTTCGCGAGCTGGCCGTGACGGTCCGAGACCGCACGCGGTAACTCGCTGGGAGCGCGGCGTCCCGCCTGCCGTTCTCAGGAGGAATGAAAGCCGCAAGCGAACGATTTACACCCCCGCTTCCGCGTGGTATTTTCCGCGCTCTTTTCCCGCCCCCCTCGGGCCCAGGTAGCTCAGTTGGTAGAGCAGAGGACTGAAAATCCTCGTGTCGGCGGTTCAATTCCGTCCCTGGGCACCATTCGGCCCTTCGCGGCTACCTCACACTTCTCATAATTCCACTTGCGCCGCGATCTGTATCTATCTATTGTTGGCGCATCCGGAAAAAACGGTCCCAACGTCACTCGCTGAGGGGAGTGGGTGGGGTGAGCAATGTCCTACGTACCTGGATATCCATTCGATGTTTTCATCAGCTACTCGCATGCGAACAACCATGCGGGATGGATTTCGAACTTCCGGCAGAAGCTCGACGCCCGGTTGAAGGAACGCGTCCCGCCTGGCGCGACATTTTTCCGCGACACCGACTCACTGCAGGGCAACGACGATCTGACTCCGGAGGTTCTTGAAGGCGTTCGCGGTTCGGCCGTACTTGTCATCATCGTGTCGCGAAGCTACGTTACGCGGCCATGGTGCCTGAAGGAGTGCAAGGCCTTTCTCGAAGCGAACGCACAGCGCGGAATCAAGGGGCGCATTTTCCCCATTCGCTACGACGACATCAGTCCCAGCGAATACCAGCAACTGATCGGCGAGAAGCTGGGATACGAATTCTTCGGCAAGACGTCCGATGGTAAGTACAACGACGTTCTTGACCCCAAGAGCGGCCTGTTCAAGACGCGCATGACCGAGTTGCGCGAGGAGCTTGGCGCGAAGCTCGAGGAGATGAAGGCGCAAGCCGCCAGCCAGGCCGCCCCGGAGGATCGCTACGAAGTCGATCCGATGCGACCGATCGTCTTTCTCGCTGCTCCCTCTCCCGGCCTTACAGAAGCCACCGACCAGATGGCGGCGTGGCTCACCGGACTCAAATATCAGGTGATCCAGCCGGGCGAGCGATTTTACGACGTCGGCGACTTCGAGAGCGCATACAACGCCAGCCTGGGGCGCTCGACGGCCTTCGTTCAATTGCTGGGGCGGCGTTTTCTTCCTCGCGACGATGTCCAGACGTGGGACGAATGGCAATTCCTGCAGGCACAGAACGCGGGCATTCCGACGCTGCGGTGGTTCAACAAGTATGACCAGGAAGGGAAGTTGATCGACCTCGGGAAGCTCGACGCCGACCACCGGGCCTTTGTCACCCAGAACGGTGTCTGGGATTGTGACCCGCATCGCTTCCGCGAGGTCGTGCGCTCCGAGATCGAGATGAGGTTCCACGATCGGCAGCAGGACAAACGAGTGTCGGGAGAAGGGGGCGCGCAACCTCTCATCGTCATGCGTGCCGACCGCTCTGACAGGGCGTTTGCCGACTCGATCGGCGAGCACCTTCGGAGTCTCGACTGCGATTGGATGCGCATTCCGGATCGCGACGTGACATCGATGGAAGAATTCGCCACGCAGTGCGCCGCCAACGGACTGCTGGTCATCTATCGCGCTTGTCCCGGCAGGTGGGTGCTTTCTCGCCTTCAGGAATTGCGAAGTTTTCTCAAGACAGATTTCGGACGCCGTTGGGCGTGCGGCTTATGGCGTGCTCCCGAAGATGAGGACGACGCGCTGACCTGTTCCGTTGATGGGATGTTCGTGATCGAGCGCGGCGCGCCACAACACCTTCAGGATTTCGTAATGGCGGTGCGGCATCGTCTATGAGTGCCGATCCGGAGACACCCAACGTCCGAGCAATGCTGTTCGCGCAGCGGATCTACGCTCCCTATCCGGGACTGCGCCCGTTCCAGCCGCACGAGTCGGAGATCTTCTTCGGCCGCGACCAGCACGTCGCCGACATGCTCACCATCCTCGAGAATCGCCGCTTCCTTGCCGTCGTCGGGCCGAGCGGCAGCGGGAAATCGTCGCTCGTGTTGGCCGGCTTCATTCCGGCGCTGCGGCGAGGCGAACTTCTCACCGCCATTTCCAGGGACTGGCGTTTCGTCATCGTCCGGCCGGGCGATGCACCGTATCGCAATCTCGCCAACGCGGCGCAGACGGGTCTCTGGCCTGATCACGCGGCACACCAGTTCCACGACGGCGACATCGGATTGACCGAGCTTGTCCTTCGCGGCAGCCCGGCCGGGCTGGTCGCGACGCTCCGGGATGCCGGCGTGCCGCCGAATGCGAACGTTCTGCTGCTCGTCGATCAGTTCGAAGAGCTGTTCCGTTTTCGTTCCGATGCCGGCGAGGGCGGTGCCGGGGCTGCGCGGCGTCGCGATGACGCAGCGAACTTCGTTCAGCTGCTGCTCGAGAGCAGCAGGCAGACTCGCTGTCAGATCTACGTCATGTTGACGATGCGAACGGACTTCCTTGGCGACTGCGATATCTTCGACGGCCTGCCGCAGGCGATGAACCAAAGCCAGTATCTGACGCCCCGACTCAACCTCCGTCAGCTCAGCGAAGCAATCGAAAAGCCGCTTCAAAACAGTATGTTCCGAGGCACGATCGAGCCCGAAGTCGTGCAGCGCATCCTCAACGACATCGGCACGGCGCGCGATGAGCTCCCGATCGTCCAGCACGCGCTCTTCCGGACGTGGCAGGAGAGAAAGCGCACTCACCCGGACGAAGACGTCGTCTGCCTCGGCCTCGCCGATTATGAATCGGTCGGCGGGTTGAAGCACGCGCTCTCGGCGCATGCCGACGAAGTGCTGGGTGAGATGGTCGAAGCGGGAGACGATCAACTGGTCAGGAAAGTCTTCATTGCGCTCTGTACCCGCGGCCCCAACGGTCAGCAGGTACGGCGCCCCGTCACGATCGGACAGATCGCGAACGAATCGAACTGTTCGGTCGACGACGTCACCCGAGTCGTGGAGGCGTTCCGCCGCGAGGACCGTTGCTTCGTCATGCCTCCGCCGGGGCGGACGCTGAACGCCGATACGAAAATCGACATCAGTCACGAGAGTCTCCTGCGCGAGTGGAAAACGCTCGGAGAGTGGGTAGAGCGGGAGGCCAGGTCGGCGGCGACGTTTGGCCGGCTTCGCGATGCGGCCTTCCGTTGGCCGGATGAGGAGGGGCTGTTGCGCGATCCTGCTCTGATGCTGGCGCTGAACTGGCGCCGCGAGGAGCAGCCCTGCGACGGATGGGCGGCGCGCTATGGCGGTGGCTTGACGCGCGCGCTGGAGTACCTGAAGCAAAGCGAGGAAGAGCGCGAGCGAGTGATGCTGCAGGCCGAGGAGGCGCGCCGCCTCGAGCTCAGGTCGGCACTCGAGCGTGCCGTCCAGCAGTCAGCGACTGCGCGGCGCTTTCTCATCTCTACCGTCGTCATGGCGGTGCTGTTCGTTTGTGCGGTCGGTGCGTTTTTCTACGCGCTGCATCAGACCTCGAAGTTGACCGCTACATCGAAAGATCGCGATGACATGAAGAAGCAGAAGTTGCAGCTCGAAGCCGACAAGCAAGCCGGGCAACGAGTCCTGGGAGACCTGTACGCCAAAGCACAGGATCTACGGACGTATAACAATGCGCTTTCCAAGCTTGGCCCGGCATCTGGAACGATGATGCAGGCGGCCGATGGCAGCGTGGCGGTCGAATTCCGCGAGAGTACGGTTTCTCCCGATGAGGTGATTTCGTTCATCGGCCAGCTCGGCGACGTCAGGTCGCTGAATCTCAGTCATACGAAAGTCTCAGACAAGGCCCTCGTGGAGATCGCGAAGCTGCGCGGCCTAAGGTCGCTTGATCTGTCGTTCACCGACATTACGAACCAGGGCATCGCCTCGATCGCGCGGATGTCCCAGCTGACGAACCTCGTGGCCAACGACACGCTGCTGACCGAGGCGGCGGTCCACGATCTCGCGAAACTCGGGAATCTGAAGACTCTCGACATCAGCCACAATCGGCTGAACCCACAGCTCGTCAAATCGCTGCGCGGGAAGCTGAAAGGATGTACGGTCGCATACGAGGGCGATCCGCTGCTGGAAGCGTTGTCGAGATTTCACGGCGATTGGGAACGCGCAATCGGTGCGGCTGGCGGGATCAAAGGGAATCCAACGATCAGGTTCAGTGAGTCTTTGATCGGTGACGCCGGGCTGAGAGCTCTTGTGACCATGCCTCACCTGCGCGTGTTGGAGTTTCAGGAATGTAGCCGCATCACCGATGAGGGGATGCGCTACCTCGCCAGAATCCCGTCTCTCGAGCGCGTCCGCCTCGAAAGATGCGACGTTTCGAACCCCGGGGTGAAGTGGTTGGCAGGGCTTCCCCGATTGAAGGAGCTGCGCCTGTATGAGGCCCCTGTGACCGATCAAGCGCTGGATGCGATTGGGCACGCTCACGGGCTCGAGGAGCTGCAGATACGGGGATTCCGCCAACACATCACCAACAAAGGCATTGCCAGTCTCGGGCAACTGTCCCACCTCGAGAATCTCGATCTCAGCTTCAACTACAACAATGTCAGTGATGACGCCCTGAACAGCATTGCCCGCCTGCGCAAGCTTCGCGCACTTGATTTCAGCGCGAACTGGATTAGGGCCAAGCCGACCTTTTTGGTTCTGGCGAACCTCCCCGAACTCCGCAGTCTGACGCTGAACTATTACCGTCTGACCGACGACGATCTTAAATCGCTGGACAGCCTGAAGCAGCTCGAAAAACTCAACATCAACAATAACGACGCATTATCGGAGGCGGGTGTACAGGCGCTGGCGAAGAAGCTTCCGATGACGCAGATTACGTTTCATGGCGGTGTCGTGAAGGCTGATGATGCCGGTGCCAAGAAGCAATAGAGGCGCTGGCGCCTTGCGTGCCGCCGCACGTTTCGCTCCATCGGCGTCGTATTTGCGGGGCTGCGTTTCATCTTGCGTCGTCTCGACCGTCATCGACATGGGACCGGAATTCGGACCGCACGGTATCCGCTGCTGCTCATCGTGCAATGCTTTTTGAAGCGTTCGACGCGGCCTAGGGCCCATCACGGCGACGTCACGATGATCTGTCCCGACATCGCCGGTTGATGCATCGTGCAGTAGAACGGGAAAACGCCTTCGTCGTGAAAGGTCATCACGTACGTCGTCTTCGACAGCGGCGCGAACTTCGTCTGCAGCAGGACGTGGTTCTGTGGATCGGTGAGCATGAAGTCGTGCTCGTCGTCGGGCTGGAGGTTCCAGAAGGTGATCTGCGTCGGCTGGTCGCGGCGGACGGCAAAGACTTCCGGCGAGAACGCGTAGACCTCGCCGAACTGCTTCACCGTCTCGGCCGGACCGGTTTCTTTGATGGCCACGCCAACCGTGGTCACCAGCACACGCGCCCTGGCGTTGCCGTTGCGGGCGATGGTGACGCCGTGCGGTTGTGGCGCATGGCAGGCCAGAACGAGCGCGGAGAGGAGGAGCAGCCGTTTCACACGGTGCAGTGTGACACGGCGTCGATTTACAAAACCGGCGGAGAGATCTTCCCGGTCACCTGCACCTTCTGGCCGAGCATTTCATCGCAGAAACGGGCCAGCTCCTCATTGGCGAAATCGTCCCAGGCGCGGCAGGTTTCGTAGGTCATGAACTGCACGTCGCAGCAGAGCAGCGTCCCTTCCTGATTCTGCCGCGCGAGCTGTCAGGCGTTGGCGCGTTCCTCCAGCGCGGCGCGCGTCAGCTCGGGCGCGTTTTCGATCGCCGCCGCGTAGCGGAATCGCAGTTCTTCGTCGCTGTCGCGATGGAAGCCGCGGCAGAAGAGGCCCTTCTCCGCGGCGACCTGGCAAACGGATTTGCCTTCCTCCTGCAGTTCGATCAGTTTCCGGCGCAGCTGTGCTACGGCTGTTTCGCGACTGATGATGTGTTCAGCCATCCTGCCCTCCTCGGGTTTCGCGATCGAGCACGTCAATCGCGCGCAGGAAGAGTCGCTCCGCTTCCGCGCGGCTGTTGGCGATGGCGGTCATCCCGAATTTTCCGAACTCCGAGACGGCGCCGATCATGTGAAAGACCACGCCGGTGGACGTCCGATGATTGAAGTCCAGCCGGTTCCTGGTGACGATCTCGATGAGGTCTTCCGGAAGAGCTTGCGTGCGCCCGACTTCGATCCGAAGTCGATCAGCCGCGGATCGGGCGCATTCAGCGGGATGTCGAGCCCGACGGCGAGGCGGCGCTCCAGCGGCGTGGAGTTGTAGACGGTGAGATAGGCGCGCTGCCGGTCGGGGATGCTGGCGCGGATGCGCTCCATCACCCGAGGACGCTCGAGAATCTTTTCGGTCAGAGAGCGCGGCGAGCTGTCGTAGACGCAGAGCAGCGTCAGGCGCGCCCGCGCGTGGCTGGCCGGGATTCCCGGGAGAAGTTGCAGGTAGTAGTCGAGCACGATCGGATGGATCGGCTGCGACGTGACGTAGACGACGCGCGCCTGCGGATTCCGCAAACGCATGAGCAGAAACAGCAGCCGTTCCTCATACCAGTGAATGGCGGGGATCTTGGCCAGCTCCTCCTCGTCGAGTGTGAGCGACGGAACGATGACCGAGGTGTACGCCTCTTCGTCGCCCGGAAAAACGATGTCCCACAACGCACCGAGCCGCGGCTTGAGCCGCTCGAAGGCGTCGATCTCGATTTCTTCGGGGGTGGGAACACTGGGGCAGGCGGTCATGGCAGATCCGTCGGTGTCAGCACCGATTCGACCGTCCGCCGCGGCGTCATCTCGTCGACCGGAAGGGAGGAGCCGATGCGAATGAGCAGCTGCGCGGGCCTCTTCGAGCCGGCCAGGATCTGCACGCGCGTGCGAAGGCTCTTCATCTGAATCGCTTGATTGAGAAAGGAGTACTGCAGGCCGGCGTCGGTGATCGTCAGCAGCAGTTGCTCGAGCGCCTGGCCGGCTTGCAGCAGCGACACGCGATCGTCGCCGGCGCAAACGATGACCAGCGCGGACGCGCTGTCCGCGAGCCGCCGGTCGTGCGCTCCGTGCCACGCGCCCGCTTTGAATTGACGAACGAACCACGAGGCGCCCGATGCCAGCACCCGAGGAACGCCGAATGCCGCGGCGGGGATGCCGTCGGTGTGCAGGCCGTCATCCGCGCGAATCCAGTCCGCCATCTCCGCGCGCATTGCCGGACGCGTCATCAGGAGCCTCTCGGCGTAATCGATCAGTTCCGCCGCCTGCTGCTTTTCGTCGGGAAGAGTGACTTTGAACGTCTCCGGGAAGGAGTCGAGAACGCCGCGGATGCGTGCCCAGGTCCGCGGATCGATCGGCTGATGATCGAACAGCGCCCGGTTCGTATGCCGCTTCGGAATGGCGCGAAAGAGCGAGGCAAGGCCGGGATCGGGCAGGCATGTCTCGCGGACCGTGATCGAAGCAACCAGCGCGCGCGCCGGCGGGACGTCGTAACGGACGTTTGTGGTGAACCCATAGTGCGCGGCAGCGACGCGAAGATTGGCGACGGCGGCTCCGACGCTCATCAAGAGCTCGCGATCGTCGGGATCGATGGTCAGAAGGCGGCGGGTGAAGTCGGCGAAGACGTCGATCCCCTCGTCCGTGACGCGAAACATCCACGGCTGCGTATTCCGGCTCGACGGCGCCAGCACAGCGAACCGCAGCAGAAACTCCATCTGCTCCCGCCGCGACTCCAGCTCATGAAACTCCGAGGCATCGATCTGCCAGGGTGTCACGCGCGGATCGAATGTTTCTCCCATGCGGCCACTGTACGAACGGTCCGATCAGCGAGGGATGACTGGCGTCATACGGAGGTGTGATCGCGCGCACGTCGTTCGCGATTCGCGAATTGCGAATGCGCTGCTACTTCCCTCGGAGCCGGCCCAGGCGCCGGCGCTTACCGCTGTCGGTTCAACGCCTTCAATAGCTCGCTGGCGGCTGTGTCGTCAGGATTGATCTCCACCAATGTTTGATAGACGGCTCGGGCATCTGCATTACGGCCTAGTTTCATGTAACAGCGTCCGAGGGAATGAAGGTCTTCCTTCCAATTGGCCTGTTTGAAGGCGCCGGCAGCTTTGTCCCAGTCGTTCAGCGCGAAGTAGGCGAGGCCGAGGTGATGATAGGCGCCGCGCTCGAACTTGAGGTTCCTTCCTGCATTGATGCGGATCAGCCGTTCCCAAGCCTCGGCCGCTTCCCGCCACTCATGCCCCTCATTAAGAGCGAGCGCCTGTTTCACGGCCTGGTCAAACGTTGGGCGAAGGATCGGATTCGATTGAACGCCTCCCGCGGTATCGCTTGGCGTATTCGGCAACGGTGTGGGCGGCTGCGGTTCGACGATCGGCGGGCGATCGGTGTTCGTCGTCGCGGTGATGATTCGCGCGACAGAGGATGTCGTGTTCGTCACCGGTGCCGTTGCGGAAGTAGTGCTCGTATCGCCCTTCTCGGGCGGAGCGGGATAAGTGACCGTCTTGATCGTGGAGGTTGTCTGGCTCGTATCGGTCGTGCCGGGAGTGTCCGTCGGAGTCCGGTTATCGCTGGCCGGCCTGACGAGGATGATCACGAGCCAGACCATGACGCTGGCCAGCGCCAGCTTGCCGATCAGGCGGATCAAGCGCTTTTCTTCCGACGTGAGTTGGAGGAGTCCGACGACGATCGCGACGACGATTGCGACAATCGCCAGCTTCTCACTGAGCGGCATGCCAGTCATCGCGTCGACGCCTCCTGCGTCTCGGCCCAAGTCAGGCTGCGCCTGGCCACTTCGTTGGCAGGATCGACCTTGAGGACTCGACGAAATGTATCCACGGCGTCCGGCCAGCGTCCGATCTTGCCGTAGGCGCGGCCGAGGCGGAGGAGATTACTGGTGTCGCGAGCGTTCGCATCGGAAACTGTAGCGTGCTCGAAGGCGTCGGCAGCCTCGTGCCAGCGCTCGAGCGCCTCGTAGGCGACGCCGAGGTTGTAGTAGGCCGCGTGGTCGACGGCATGATCGACGCCATAGTAGTCGTGGATGAACTGACGCCAGGCATCGACAGCACTGATCCATTGATGCGCGTTGCTGAGCGCCAGCGCTTCCCGGCGCCGGCGATCACCCTCGACGAGAACAGCCCGGAAACGTTGGGTGCTGTCGTTTGAAACGGATGCTTCATCGGGGACACTCGTTTGCGCCGTCTTCGGCACTGGATGCGCGGGAGCAGTCTGTGTCGTCCCGCTCTTCTTCGGTTTCGGCGGCATCGAACCGTTGGTCTGCTCGATGATCGCGGGCGGCGTGCGCAATTCGGTAGCCGCCACGACTCTGCTCTCGATCCGAGTCGGCGGAGGCGTCGGTGCTTCGATGGCGATCGATGCGCCAGATGGTTGTGCGACGGCGGCGGTCGTTCGGACCGATTGCGGCGGCGCATCCTGCCGGTGCGTCAGTTTTTCGAAGAGCGCCGCAGCGGCCAGCGCGACGGCGATGACGACCACCGCCGCTGCAAAGAGCAGCCAGAACGCCCGGCCGGTGGGTCGCGTCTGCGTGGTGATGATCTCGGTGGCGGGAGCCGGCGGTCGTCGGCCGGGAAACGTCGAAGGGACGGTCGGCTCCGCCGGGATCATGGCCGGCGCAGGTGCTGCAATCGGAATCACCTCCGTCGCCGGCAACGCGTGACGAAGTGCGTCGGAGAATTCGGCCGCGGTCTGATAGCGATCTTCCGGTTTTTTCTCGAGCGCCTTGAGGACGACTTGGCGAAGCGCTTCCGGAACGTGACTTTCCGGATCGGTCTCCACAAATGGCCGCGGCGGTTTCTGACAATGCGCGAGGATGCACGCCGCCGTGTTGGCGCCGGTGATCGGTTTGGCCATCGTCAGGAGCTCGTAAAGGACGACGCCGAGCGAATAGAAATCACTCCGTGCGTCGACCGTGCCGCTGAACTGCTCGGGGGAGGCGTAGCTGATCTTCCCCAGGAAGTTGCCGGTCTGCGTCAGGATCGAATTGTCCTCGAGCGACTTGGCGATGCCGAGGTCGACGAGCTTGACCAGCAGAGAACCGTCGGTATCGCGAGCGATCATCAGATTGTCGGGAGAAATGTCGCGATGAACGAGATGCCGGCCGTGGAGGTAGTCGAGCGCGGCGAGCGTCTGAATTCCGATCTCGACGACAGTGGCCGGATCCAACGGGCCGCCGCGACGCGCGGATTCATCGCGCAGGTTGATGCCGTCGACATACTCCATGACCAGATACGGGCTGCCGTTGCTGCCGATCTGAAAGTCGAGGACTTCGGCAATGTTCCTCTGTTTAAGCTGCTTTCCGCGCTTGGCCTCGGCGAAAAAGCGGTCCTTCAACTCCTGGTTCCCGGCCAAGGAGGCCTGCATCACCTTGATGATCCGCGTCTCTTCGAAATGGCGATGGCGGACCTTGTAGACGGTGCCCATTCCGCCGCCCATCGTCTGGAGAACGTCGTAGTTCGCCTGGATCTCGGAGGGCAGCGTAGTCATGGGACGAGTTTCGATTCCTCAGTTGGAGGTGCGTTTCACCATTTCGTCGATGACGGCGCGGCTCACGCCGGCTTTCTTGAGCCGGATGAGCGCTTCCGCGGACGTGTCGAGCTTCTCGCGGGACGAGGCCCGGATCTTGTCGATGATGACCTTGTCGCCGAGCTCCGCCTTCACCAGCGAAACGACGTCGGCGTTGGTCAGATCTTTTTTCTTGGAGACGTGTGGCTCCTCGCTGTGGGGTTTTTTTGCCGGCTTCTCACCGTTCGCGCCGCCGGTGGCCGAGGTAATGGCGTCGATCGAAAGCGGTTTGTCGTTCGGATCATCTTCCGGTTCGGCGGCGGCGATCTTCGCGGGATGGCCAGCGGACGCCGGGTGGACTTGCGCCAGCACGTCTTCGCGCGCTTTGTCAAAGCAGGCGTTCCACTTGAACCGGAGAATGCCGGTTGGAGCGAAGGGAGAGCAGGCCTCCATCTTGAGGCCGTGAAAGGCCTGCAGACCGCAGCTGCAGTCGTAATCGAACATGCGCAGATCGGCTGGATCCATCCAGGCCATCTTGACGAAGCCCGATCGCTTGTTATTAGCGAAGTAGACGACGTGTACACGGCCGTTGCTCTGCTGGAAGGCGTAGGAGTGGGCGATGAGACCGAGGTTGTTGTAGCCGGCCACGAAATCGCCCTGCGCCAGCTGCGCCTCGATCGCGTCGCCTTGTTCATGCGCGTAGATCGGAGCGGGACCAGCGTGATCCGTATCGCGAATCACGACGGCTCCCTGTCCCGGTTCCTGCGCGAACGCCGCTGTACAGAGGAGCGCCGCGGCGATCGAGACGAGGAAAGCGTTCGATGTCATGAAAACCTCGGCTACTTCGACTCCGTCAACTGCGTGATGACTTCCGGCGAAAGCGCGACGTCCTGTGCGTCCGGCGGGACATACGATGGGTCGAGCTTCGTGCCGGAGCGGTCGAGCGCCGCCAGCTGTTCTTTCATCGAGTCGACCTTGGCCTGCAATTCGGCATTGTCGGCGGCGAGGCGGCTTGTGTCGTCCATCCACTGCTGGATCTCGGGCTCATTCTGGTGGTTGTAGATCATCAGCGCGTACTGCTCGTCGGCTATGTGGTCGAGCGCGAACGCGAGGAATGTGGCGTCCCAGAGACCATAGCGCGGATAAAGACCGAATACATACGCGGGAGGCTCCCACGCATAGGTGTCATAGAAGACTGTGCGCCGGTAGTGATAGGTGGTGGGAACGATCCTGACGTGCGTCAGTACGACCCGGTGCGCCGGAACGAAGTGGATTGCGGCGACATGTTTCGTGAATCGCGACCGTTCGATCCGCGAATGCTCATACGCATGCTGGCGCTCGATTGTGCCGGAGTGCGTATGCAATCTCTCCTGCAGCCGCGCATGGTCGACCGCGTGATAGCTGCCTTGCCGATCGTGGCTGTTGTGGAACGAGCTCCCACTGCGTGATTGTCCGTTATACGTTTTCTCGGAAGACCACGAAGAGCCCTTGTCGTGGCCGTGTACTTTGTTGTCGCCGTTTCCCGAGCCCTGCCCGAATTGCGAATGTCTCGAATCGCTCGTTCCGTGAGCGTGATTCGTATCGCCATGATCGTGGTCGTGTGCATTGGAAGACGCGCTGGAGCCTGCTGAGTTCCAGCCCCCATGCGATTGTGAAGAGGAGGACGAACTGTGGTGATCGCCGTTCGATGACGATCCATGGTGGTCATTCGATGAGCTTTGTGTATGCGGCGTGGGGAGGATCCTTTTTGCGAATGTGAAGGATGAGAATCCGACGACCGATTCGAATCATTATGATGCTTATCGGCCAGCATCCATGGCGCAATGAGACAAACAAGGAAAAACGTCAACGCAAGTTCACGATATCGTGCCATGGAAATCCTCCTTTTTTTTCGAACACGGACCTAACGCCATGGCTGTCGCTCGGCAATCGAGTATCAGCATTGGCGGGAAGGGTGTAACGATGGCTTCTTATTAAGACGAAGTCAAGTCCATCTTTCGAATGCCGCTAATACGGCAGAGCTCGATGTTCTGAAGTCTTTTGCTACTTCCTCGCCGCCCGCCTCCGCGGCGACTCCGTCGACGTTTTCCAGAACTTCAGCATCGCCCGCAGCGCCTCGGGAGAGTTCTGCGGAGCTGCTGCGCCGAGTTGATCGTGGGAGTTGACGCCGTGGCAGGCGCTGCAGACGCGGACTTCGCCGGGTTGGAAGGTGAGCCAGTAGCGTTCGCGGACGACCGGGGTTCCGGTGCCGTCGGTCAGTTGCCAGCTCATGGCGCGGCGGGCGGGGACGAGGGCGGCCATGGAGCCGTCGGCGGCAATCTGGACGCTGCCGGCTGGGCCGGGCGTGGCCGGGTTCTTCACCGCGGCGTCGTGCATCGTGCGGGCGAGCACGCGGCGTCCTGCTTTCGGCGAGGTGGTGCCGCCGAGGCCGCGGAGCTGATCGGCCTGGAAGAGCTGAAGATGGGCGACGTCGTAGAGCTTGCCGCTGCCGGTGGCCTTCTGCGTACTGCTTCCGGCGACGCGGAGGTTGTATGGCTGCTGTTTGTCGGCGGTGTCGCGCGAGGTGACGTTGCGGCTGACGATGAGAGCCAGTCCGCGCGAGGCGAGGTTGGCGCGGAACGTGGCTGGATCGACGCCTTCGTCGCGGAAGATCTTCGCTTCTGGTTCTTCGAGCGGCGTGGTACGGAGCGCGGGGCGCGGACGCGCGCGCACTTCCACTGGATTCAATTCCCACATCGTCCCGGACCACGTCACCAGCTCGTCGGGATCCCAATACGAGACGCTGCCTTGAATGCCGGACGTCAGCAGGTCGCCGGGAACGTAGACGCCGTTCTGCGAAACGAGCGTACGAATGCGAAAGTCGTAGCGCGACTTCGGCGCATTGCGGGTGCCGTCGTTGACGTCGCCGCGCATCTCGCTGGTGTGTACGGCCAGCAGCGTGCCGTCAGCGAGCGGGAGGGGATCGCGATAGTGCCCCGAGGCGCCGGCGGGAGCGGTTCCGTCGATGACGTCGCGTGTCGATCGCGGCGTGACGTAGGTGACCGTGACCCTATCGGCTGGCAATCCCGGCTCGGCGCCGAAGCGGACGATCTGTCCGGACGCATGCGTCTGGAACTCCGGCGCGTCGACGGCGAAGTAGACGCCGGGGTGGGCCGGGTCCTCGTGTAGCTGGAAGAGGTTCTCGACCTCGTTCGGATTGGCGCGTCCGCTCGATACGGCGATGAACTCGCGCACGCCGCTGTCGCCGTTCATGCTCCTGTCGAAGTAGCTGTGCAGCTCGTGCCGGCCGATGTGGTTCATCGTCTCTTCGGACGTGCCGTCTTCATTGATCTCCCACGGAAAGAAGTGGTTGATGCTGTTGCCCTGCAGGTTCGTGCCCGCCAGCAGATCGGTGCGGGCGCCTCGCGGCTCCGGAAAGACTTCGACACCGGCTCCGCGCGCTGCACCCGCCGATTCATCCGCGTAGTCGAACGTCCCATACGTCCCGCCCTCGGTTGCATCCGTGTCGGCTTGCTGATCGCGCTGGAGGTGATCCCAGCGAGTGAAGATCACACGGCCGAAGCTGTCGATCGACGGCGAGAAGAGACCTGACGGCGTGTGATTGAGCAGGCGCAGATCGCCGGTAGCCGGGTCGAGGCTCCAGAGTCCCGTGACCGTCGGCGCCTCTTCGTATTCGTCGAGCTGCGGATAGAGGTGTTTCTCGCCGCTGCGCGGACGATCGGAGGTGAAGAGAATGCGATCGTCGGTGCCGTAGAACGGGCTGACGTTGTTGTACTCCGCCGGCTGGTTGGCGATCTTCTTGATGACCGGCGTGTCGTTCGGACCGAGTCCGGTGATCTCGTAGATCTGCCAGACGTAGTCTTCCCACTGGTACTGCTGTTTCGGCGCGCCGATGGCCATGCTGAACAGCGCCTTGGTGCCGCTCCAGTGCACCGACGGCTCGCGCACCGCGATGGCATTGGCCCCCTGCATGCCGCTCGTGCCGAAGCCGGCGGCGCGGGTGAGGTTCTTCGTCGTCCCGTCGGGATAGCGAATCCAAAGGTCGCCGCCGCGAGGTGCCTGCTGGACGGAGGGAACCTGATTGCCGAACGTGGAGGCGACCGAGGTGAAGTCGCCGGGTACGGGCACCTGAGTCACGAACAGAATCGGATTCGAGAGCACCGCAACCGCGAGCAGGAGACTTTTCATGGGGCAGTAATTATCTGCGCAAACCGAAAGGGGACGTGCGCGGGGTCACGATTTCCTTCGCCTCCGCTACCGTCACATCACGGTTGTAGACCGGCATCCGGCTGCTGCTGACGGTGTTGTATCAAGCAACAAAACGACCACCGTCGCGGGTGGCCGTCGTATCGAATCGCTAGTTGGTGCGGATTGGGCCGGGAGTGGGGTTTGTGAGAGTTGGCGGAGGACGTCAAGAGATCTACTCGATCGCGCCTAATGGCACCGGTGGTTCCTTTGGGCGGACGATTCCCAAGTCGTTGATGGGTTGCTTCGCGCCTGCCCGATAACCCTCGGTGATTGCGTCGTGCCACATCGAAAGCAGCACCGATAGTTGGCTACGCATGATCGAGGCACGTCCTCCCGAGACAAGTTCCGCGCGAGACCCGAGAAGCAGACGAGACCAGATGAAGGAATCGCGGTGTTTGGGAAGAACTTCGCCGGAGTTCAGCCAGTCAGCGAATTGATGCCCCATCCAAGCATTGTAGGCAGGATGAGACTGCTCTAGTTGAGCGAGGACGATCCGAGACAGAAGTCTTCCAAATTGCATCGGAGCGAGCTGCGCAGCATCAGGATCTACGAAATGGCGCGCGCGGAGCGCGAGAACCTGGATAGTCGAATGAAGAGTTTCCGCCGCCGCTTTAGCGAAGGAGTCGGAATGAAGAATTCGCATCTGCATTCCGGGCGGCTTGGTGGGTCGCGGGGTGTCGGCCCGCGAGTCCTGCTCCTGCTTTGCTTTCCGCGCATCCTTGGTGACCTTACTGATTGTTTCGCTAAATTCACGGACTGCGACGCGGATACGCTCGTCTTGGGTTTCGTTTTTGAGAGGTTCCCAGACGTTCCACCATTTGGTCGCTCGCTGAATGTCGGTCATCGCGATCCGAGGGTCAGCACTTTCCTTGACCGCCGTGTCCATTATTTCGATCAGGCAGTGGGTCACGACTGCTATTAGTAACTCTCGTGTTACAGACGATGGGTGACCCAAGGACATCATGTGTCGTAGGGTGAGTGCATCCATCTCACCTAGTTTGCCGCCACAGGGGAGAGCGAAAATGAGAAAGTTGGGAAAAAGCTCACGAAGGATTTCGCGCGTACGCAGAAACTCGACATGTACTCGTTCGGACGCGCGAACGTTGACTTCAGACGTCGGGACCTTCCGTTTCTTTTTTCTCAGATCGCGCCGGATCTCAATTCGAATTTCGCGTTCCATCGCCCGGAAGATGGCAAGGCTCTCCATCATCCAACTGAAGTTATGTTGCCACGCCAGATGACCGACTTCGTGTAACAGGATATGCCACCGGCTGGGGACGAAGAGAACGTTGAATGGGATGTCAATCTGATAGCGCCGGGTGCTTCCGGCATTGCCGCTACGGAGGCCGAAGGTGATCAACGGCATGCGTGCCGGAATCCCCAGGCGCGCAAAGGTCGAGTGGATGAACCACTCGACAGCGACGATAAGCCGGCTGTACCCGCCGCGGCCGGAAAGCCCCAGGGCATTAGCGTCATGCTGAAACTGAGCGATACCGTCGATGGCTTGCCCGACGGCATATTCGAGTACGTGACACAGGTCATCGATACCGTCCGAATCGAGCTCGCGCACGAGGTCCGGAATCGTTCGCGCAAAACGGCTGAGGTGGCGTACGACGGAGCTTCGCACGGGGTCTGAGAGGTGGTCGAGCAACGTGAGCAGGACCGAGACGAAGCGATGGCTCGTCATCGACGAAGCGCCGAGTTGGTGGAGAAGGTGAGGCAGTTCTCCCATCACGCGCTCGACTGTCTCAATCTCGGTCAGAAGCTCAGGCGGCATCGGAAGGGCCGGCGGGGAAGGGTACTTCTGGTCCGGTTCAACGAAACGAAAGATCGTCGTCGTTTCTGCGTAGCTGTCGGGCTCGTTCTTGCGATCGGTCGCGCCTTTTCGTAAGCCGCCGATGAATCGGCGTGTGTCCGCAACGAACGCGATGGCCCTCTTTCCGCCTTCGGACTTCGTGAAGCCGGATATGTCGATGGAAAGGCTGTAGTGCCCCATTTCGCTCGGGACGACGTTCACACCTGCCTCGACGCGCTGGTCGTTCATGAATGCGCGGACCTCTTGCTCGTGAGGTGGCGCGACGCGAACGAGCAGCCGCGCGGAATCGATGAGCGGCGCAAGAGAGCCCAACGACAACTCTTTTTTCAGGTAGGTGTCGAAACCGCCGAGAAGGTGTGTATAGCTCGCCGCGAAGATCTGACTGTCCTCCCCGGCTGAAAACCCGAGAGTCTCGGATGAGCCTCCTATGCAATTCCGTAACGTGGTTAGACGGACATCAGCCAGGAGATCCGTGAGCCGCTCCTCGTCGCTTTCCGCGTGCGTGAAGAGAATGACGTCGTTCCAGCCGAGACTGTGAGCGACGATTGCCCCGATTCCCTTGTATTTGTCGCTCTCTATCAACTCATGGAAGTAGTTGCAGAAGAGCAGTTCCGCCCCAAGACCGACGTCGCGACGAAACCAATCGGCGAATCGAAGCGATGTGAGAATCGTCGGGCCTGACCTCTCCAATCGATTTAGGCGCTCGGGCCAGTTGTCATTGATCGGATGCTTCCAGAGGTACGCGAAATAGCCCGAGGTGCCAGACACACTCGATGCTACCTGTGCATTCGCATAGATATTGGTCAAGGTGCGTGGATAGAGCTCCGAAGAGGGCACGACGATCAGGGCGTCCCATTCGGAGAAGGCGATGAACGCGTGTACCGCTTCGGATTCTCGCTGCCGGACAGCGTTGATTCCTTCCTGAAACGTCTCCTCGGAGCCGCAGCGGAGCCGCAGAAAGTCGATGTGGATCGCCTGTTCAGACAGCGGATACTGCAGGACTTGAGGGTTCTTCATGAAAACCGATGACCTCCAGGAGATCGTTGATCTCCTCCCACACGGTGACGTGATATGGAATGAGCGAGAGTTGGTCGAGCACCTCGTCGAACAGACGGACGATGTCGCGAGTGACGTTCGCGACCTTCAGTTGATCTTCCAGTAGTTTCGCCTGTGTCTTTGCGGTCATCTCCGAAGGGGGTGGAGGTGGAGGCGCGGAGACATAAAGGCCATACAACGGAAGTCCTTTTTCCGCCCAGTGTGTCAGTAGGAGACGAAGGCTTGGGTCCACCAGTGAAAGGCCGATGAACATCGCTCCCGAGTCGTGCTGGAAGAGACTCGTGGCCAGGCAATCCCAACTCCAGTGCCTTCCGGGCGAGCCGAGAACGCGAAGGTACGATGTCGCATCAAAGATCGGGCTATCCTCCGACGACGCGAAGCCATGAAGGTGATAGATGAAGACACCCGAGCGATGAATGGACGACGCATAGTCTTCCTCTCGCGAGATCGAATGAATCGATGGATGGTCGTGTTCGGCCGCACGCGCGAAAAGCGCCTTCTCCAGCAGATCGTCATAATTGAACGTCAGTACGGGGATTCGACGATGACGATCATCTTCAAATTGCCGCATCACGAGGTCGGCGATCCGATACAGCGGCTTCATCGGGTCCGTGGCGGGATGGCCCTCGCGTTCGTGGAGTTGCTTTCGGATGGCTTCGATCCAGAGTTTGGGCTGGAGATAGCCTTGCCTGCCGATCGCGGCCTGTAGCAGAGGATCAGGAACGATTCGTTGCAACTGTGTTCCGATGAGCGAATCGATGCCCGAACCATCGCGTACCCGGCCGCATCCGTGCAGGAGCCGTTCAATGAGCTGTCGCCAATCCGGAAGTTCGTAACTTTTGTTGACGCCTGAGCCAAGCACGAAGATCAATCGTCCGTCGATCTGTGCTCGTCTCAGTCTTCGCAGGTGCCAGAGAAGATCCTCGGGTGATTGACTCAGCGTTCCCTCCGCGGGCGCAGAAGGAGACCACTACTACTCATGAGATATTGCGGTCGGGACGATCAGCCCCGATCGCGGAACGAATCGAAGTCAAAGCCCTGACGCGATTCTGGATTTCCGGCACGGCCAAATTGTTCAGGATTGGGCTCGACGAGATATTCAACCGACATCGTCTGATTGCGGACAGTGTTGTCGTACTCCTCGAAGTCGATGCTCGATCGAGTGAAGTGTTCATCAGCTGGATCCACGATGGCCCGCTCATCAGATACGTTGTCCACCGTCACAGTTGCTTGCAAAAAAGCCATAAGTTCCTCAGAAAGTCGTTATTAAGCAGTTCGTAGACCAGTTTCTTCCTGTTGCGCCCGCCTTTTAGTTGACCCAATGATGGGAGTGACACGACCGATACTATCCCTACCACCAACTTTGGAATGCCGATCGGCTGGCAGTCCTGAAAGCTCAAAGGCGAGCGAAGATGGCGCGTTACCACCAACGGTCGTTGACCAAATCGGTCATGACAGCTATCCATGCGTACTCTGTGGGGGGGAGTCGAGAGAGTGTACCGCCTTTCGAGCTATGACGCATCTCTCGACGTCGCTTGAGACCTTTGTGTTCAATCGCTCATCGATCGCGTCCTTCTCCTTTGTTTCGTCATTTGAGTCCGCGTGAAGCTCATTCCGCGCCAACCATGAGCGAACGGCCACCCCTCGCGGGTGGCCGTTCGTGATCGATGCGTGTTGATCGACTACCAGATGCGAACGCGTTCCTCGGGCTTGAGGTACTCGGCGTCGCCTTCCTTCACGCCGAACGCGTCGTACCAGGCGTCGACGTTGCGGAGGGGGGCGAAGGCGCGGACCTGGCCGGGGGAGTGCGGGTTGGTGGTGATGAGCTGGCGGAGGGCGTCATCGCGGGTCAGCGTGCGCCACACCTGGGCCCAGCCCATGAACACGCGCTGATCGCCGGTGAAGCCGTCGATCACCGGGGCCGGCTGGCCGTGCAGCGAGAGGTGATAGGCGTCGAGGGCCATCAGGATGCCGCCGAGGTCGCCGATGTTCTCGCCCATCGTCAGCTTGGGGATGATGTGGAGGCCCGGGAGCTGCGGGAAATTCACGGCCTCGTATTGCGCGCCGTACTTCGTCGCCTGGGCCTCGAACTTCGTCGCATCTTCCGGAGACCACCAGTCGCGCAGCATGCCGGTACCGTCCGACTTGCGGCCCTGATCGTCGAAGCCGTGCGTGATCTCGTGACCGATCACGGCGCCGATGCCGCCGTAGTTCACGGCCATGTCGGCCTTCGGATCGAAGAACGGCGGCTGCAGGATCGCGGCGGGGAAGACCACTTCGTTCTTCGTGGCCTGGTAGTAGGCGTTGACGGTCTGCGGGGTCATGCCCCACTCCTGCTTGTCGACGGACTTGCCGATGCGGGCCAGGTCGCGGGCCCACTCAAACTTCGCCGAGCGCTCGGCGTTGCCGACCAGATCGCCCTCGCGGATCTCGAGCTTCGAGTAATCGCGCCACTGCGACGGATAGCCGATCTTCACGGTGAAATGCGCAAGCTTGTCGAGCGCGCGGGCTTTCGTCTCCGCGCTCATCCACTGCAGGTTCTCGATGCGGCCCTTCATCGACGCGCGAAGTCCGGCCACGAGCTGCTCCATCTTGGCCTTGGACTCGGGCGGGAAGTAGTCGGCCACGTACGTCCGGCCGATCGCTTCGCCCATCGTGCCTTCGGCGGCGCCGACGGCGCGCTTCCAGCGCGGGCGCTGCTCTTTGGTGCCGCCGAGGAACTTCGAGCGGAACTCCCAGTGCGTATCGACGAAGCGCTTCGAAAGGAGCGGCGCGGCGTCGTCGGCGATGTGGAACGCTTCCCACGCCTGGAGCGTGGCCACCGGCGTGTCGGTGAAGACCTTGGCGATCTTCGGCAGGGCGGTGTTCTGGCGGACGACGGCGCGGTCGACCTTGTCGAGACCCGCTTCCTTGAAGGCAACCGTCCACGGGAAGCCTGGCGCATTCTTTTCCAGCTCGGCGATGGTGGTGGGGTTGTAGGTGGTGTCGCGGTTGCGGCTTTCGGCGCGCGTCCAGTGCGCCTCGGCGATCTTCGTTTCGAGCGCGACGACGTCGGCCGCGCTCTTTTCGGGCTCGCTCCAGCCGATGAGGCCGAGCATGTCGGTGACGTACTTCTGGTAGCGCTCTTTCTGCGGCTTGAAGTTGTCGCGCAGGTAGAACTCGCGGTCGGCCAGTCCGAGGCCCGCCTGCGAGAGATAGAGCGTGTACTTGTCGGGATTCTTGGCGTCGTCGCCGACGCCGGCGCCGAAGAAGGCGCTGCCGAATCCGCGCGCAGAGCTGCCCATGATCCGGGCCATGTCTTCGTGCGTCGTCGCTTTCTTCACCGCGGCGAGATACGGCGCGATCGGCTTGGCGTCGAGCTTCTCGGCGGTGGCTTCATCGAGAAAGGAGCGATAGACCATCGCCACCTTGGCCTCGTCGGAGCCGGGTTTCAGGCTCTTGTCGGCCGCCCATTTGTCGAGCAGCGCGTGCACGCGGGCCTCGGAGAGATCGCCGAGGACGGCGAAGGCGCCGTAGCCGGTCTTGTCGGCCGGGATCTGCGTGTTCGCAGCCCATTTGCCGTTGACGTACTTGAAGAAATCGTCGCCCGGTTTGACCGAACGATCCATCCCGTCAAGGTCGATGCCCCACGTGCCGTAGCGCTGGGCGGTAGTGGATTCGGATGTGGCCGTCTTCGGCGCGTCGGCGGCGCGGGCAACGGTCGTTGACAGAAAAAGAGCGATCACTGCGATCGCAGAACCAAAACGATTCAAACGCATAGGCGATTTTCCTCTCGGGTTGTTGGAGCCCCCCAGGACGGGAGGGAAAAGGAGAATAGCAAAAGAGCGCCGCATCGTTCGTTGCACTTTGGTGACAGCGCTCTCTGCGGTTGCTCAGGCGGTCAGGCGGTGATGCGTTGCAGGGCCGACAGCAGCTCCGCAATCCCGTACGGCTTGCGAAGCAATTCCACTCGCTGCCCCTTCAGCTCCGCCACCAGATCGGCGCCGCTTCCGTGACCGGTCGAAAACACGACAGGCAGATTCGGCCAGCGGCCGCGGAGCCGCCGGAAGACCTCGGAGCCGTCGATGTCCGGCAGAGTCAGATCGAGAATCACGGCGTCGGGTTCGAAGCTCTCGATCGATTCGAGGATGAGATCACCGCGCTCGATCGCCAACGTGGTGAAGCCGTCGAGATCGAGGAGCGAAGTCAACCCCGCCACGAGCTCATCGTCTTCTACGAGCAGCAGCCGCTGGAAGCGCAGCGGGAGATCGGGTTCCTTCACGGCCTGCGCTGCTGGGATCGGCGCCGCCTCGAGGACGGGAAGGACGATGCGAAACTCGGCACCACCGGAAGGAAGATTCGTGGCCTCGATTGCGCCGCCATGCTGTGTGACGATCTGATGGGCCACGGAGAGTCCCAGGCCCGTGCCGGTGCGCTTCGTGGTGAAGAGCGGCTCGAAGATGTGCTCCAACGCCTTGGGCGGGATTCCGGTTCCCTGATCGCGGAGCGTGAGCGCTGCCTGGTCGCGGTCGACCAGGTCGAGGGCGATCGTGATCTGACCGCCCTCCGGCGAGGCATCGCGGGCATTCAGGAAGAGATTGGTCACCACCTGCTGCAACTGCGCCGAGTCACAAACAATGTAGACGGGAGTTTCGGGCAGCGACATCACCACCGGAATCGTTGAGCCGGCCAACGCCTGCAATTCCGGATCGAGCGGGCGGAGCCATTCGCGCAGATCAACTCCCTGAAAATCCGGCTCCGAGGGTTGTGTGAAACGCAGGATCTCCTCGGTGACGCGGCGGCCGCGTCGAATCGACGCCGAGATCTGCGAGGCCGCCTGAACGATCTGTTCGTCCGCGCTGGCAAGCCGCCGGATCATTTCTGCGAATGGATCGATGCCCATCATCACGTTGTTGAACTCGTGCGCGATCGTCGCGGCCACGCGCCCGAGGCTGCCGATCCGCTTGGCAAGCTCGAGCTGCCGCTCCAGCGCCTGGCTCTCCGTCACATCGCGGAAGGTGAGAACGCAACCGGCCAGCGTTCCCTCCTCGAAGATCGGCGCGGATTCGTACTCGACGGCAAACGGTTCGCCGTCGGCCCGCCAGAAGACCTCGCCCGTGACCACCCGTTTCCTGCCGTCCTGCAGAGTGAGCAGGACAGGACATTCCTCGGACGGATACGGCGTCCCGTCCGTCTTTGTGTGGTGAAAGAGGTCGTGCGTATCGCGGCAATTCTGCAGCTCCTCCCGCGACCGCCCGAGAATGGCCAGCGCGGCCGGATTGATGAAGATGATCGTGGCGTCGCGGCCGACGCCGATGATTCCCTCGGCGGCGCATTCGAGCACCATCTCGCTGCGCCTGCTCAGCTCCGCGATTCTTCGCGCCGCCACCGTCTGGTCCGTGACGTCATGGATCGTCCCGATCGTCCGCACCACACGGCCGCCGTCGCCGATGACCACGCGGCTGCGGCACTCCACCGTTCGTTCGTCGCCGTCGGCGCTGAAGACGCGTTGCTGGTAACGGATCGTCTCCGGACTACCGAGATTGCGCTGCGATTCGACCGTATCGAAGACCCGGCCGCGATCGTCAGGATGGACCATCGATACGAAAAGGTCGACCGATGGAGACACGCGCCGTGGATCGAGAGCGAGGATCGCAAAGACCTCCTCCGACCAGATCACCTGTTTCGTGGCCAGGTCGTACTCCCAACTGCCGATGTGCGCGAGCTGCTGTGCCTCGCGGAGGCGCGCGGCGCTGGCGACGCGCTCGCTCACGTCGCGGAGAATCGTCGTGAAGAAGCTGGCCGTCCCGACGCCAGCTCGAGACGGACATTTCGAGCGGGAACTTCGTGCCGTCACGCCGAAGGCCGGTGGTTTCTCTTCTCAACGACGTTTGAGAATCGTCGCCAATCCGGATCGACTCGATCGCGCGCTCGTGATCGTCGCGAACATCCCTGGCCAGAAGGGTCACCTTGTCGCGCCCGACGAGCTCCTCGGCTCGATAACCGAACATCCATGCGGCGCGCTCGTTGGCGAAGGCGATCTTGTTCGCTCCCTCGGTCAGCAGGATGGCATCCCCTGCCAGCTCTGCCACGGAGCGAAAACGGGCCTCCGATTCGCGCAAGGCTTCCTGCGCCTCCCGCCGGATGTCGAGCTCTTTCCTCTCGTCGAGCGCGCGCTTCACGGCCGGGCCGAGCCGCGACATGCGATCTTTGAGGATGTAGTCCCTGGCGCCGTCGCGCAGGGCGTTGACGGCGCGCTCTTCGCCGATCGAACCGGAGACGAAGATGAACGGCACTTCCGGCGCGATGGCACGGGCAATCTGCAGAGCCGATCCGCCGTCGAACGTGGGCAGGCTGTAGTCCGCCAGGATGACGTCGACGTTCCCTTCGGCGAGGTGCTTCCGGAAGTCTTCCTCCGTCTCGACGTGCTGCGCGTCCACTTCCAGCGATGCGCGCTTGAGCTCGACGATCAGAACGAACAGCAGATGGAAGAGGAGAGGCACGGCGACCAGGATCAGCCCCTTGCGCGCAACGCTGAGCCGCGCGAAGGAGATGCGGTCGGGCAACCGCCGGAACGCGAACTTGGAAGCGATGTTCACCGAAGCTAATCGGGATTATTATGGAAATTAATGACAGTGTCTACAGCGTCGCATCCGACACCCGGACAGCTGGATCCGCCCTTGGAAGAAAGGCTCACCAGATCGCGCACGAAGGATCGCGCGTCATCGAGTCGCCCGGCTTGCAGGAGAAGGCCTCGCGAAACTCAGGCATGTTGGCGACCACTCCGTTGATGCGCAACGGCGCCGGAGAATGGGTGCCTGTCCGCACCATCACCCGAAGCGTCTCGGGAGACATGCTCCCGCACCAGGTGTGCGCGTAAGAGAGAAAGAAACGCTGGTCGGCAGTCAGACCGTCGATGATCTCGTTCTCTTTCCCCGCGCGTTCAAGGTGTCGTGCAGGGCGCGGAGAGCGATGCGCAGACCGCCGTTGTCGGCGATGTTCTCGGCTAGGGTCAATTCGCCGTTGACATGGAGATCGTCGATGCCGGTGAACCCGCTGTACTCGTCCCGGATGCACGTTGCCCGCTCGTCGAACTTCCTGGCGTCGTCAGCGGTCCACCAGTCGCGCAGGTTGCCGTTCGCATCAAACTTCCGCCCCTGGTCGTCGAAGCCGAGGCGACCTGCGCGCGGGCAGGCAGTGTGAGAAGAGTCGTCAGAATTGTGGCGGCGATCGTGCGCATGTGGCGGAGTGTCTCGGGAGCGCGCAGTTGTCTCGTCGCCGGAGCCACCTCCGGTGGCTTCTCACCGGCGCGAGACAGCAGACGTAGGTCCCAAGGTCCGACGAACCGGCCTCCGCATTTCCACACGCCGGCGGCACGTCAGTTGCTCTTAACCGTGAAGGAGGCACGACATGGCTGACGAAAAGAAAGTGACGCAAACGGAGACGACCACGAAGGACGATCTCTGGGGAAATCCGAAGGAAAAAGAGACGGTGACGCGTGAGACGAAGTCGAAGGAAGGCATCTTCGGCGATCGGAAAGAAAGCACGACCACCGTGGAGAAGAAGGAAGAGGAGTAACTCGCCGCCGGGCGTTGCGCGCGAACGCAACGCCCGGCGTCTTCGCCTATCAGCGGGCGCTCGCGCCGCCCCTGGTCAGCAGCACCACGTCGCACATCTGCAGGTAGTGCGTCATGACGATGCGCTGGTCGTCCGGGCGATCCTGCTGCGTCTATGCATGAGGCGTCCTAATCCATCTTCTGTTCGAGGGGTCGTTTGCTGTGCGTCGGCTTCGCCGCCGACTTGAGGATGGCGATCAGGGCTGCGCGATTCCAGCCTGTGATCTCGGTCTCCGACTCTGGTCGCCGATTTCTCGGGGTGATGGGATGCATCGCCGCCCATTGCGCACAGGCGTGGCGCAGAAGTCGGAGCAGGCCGTTGTGCTACGCGGCAATGGAAATGGTCATCACAAGGATCACGGTCAGAAAGATCTGCGGCGTTTGAGCCGTGGCTTGAACGAGTTTATGGGCGTTACCGCCACGCGGCTCCGCCCTTCGTCCCCAGTAACCACATCGTATGTTCTTCCGGGGGGAGTGCGCGATGAGTCGGGTCGGCGTGGGAGGCGCTTCCATCGAAGCATGGTCCTCGATCCAGCCGAGGCGAAGGCGATTCAGGAGGTCCTTTGAAGCGCTTGATCAAAAGAAGGACCGAATGATCGATGTAAAACTTTCTGGATGGGGGTAGGAAAATTGTCGCTTGCGACACTCCAATAGGTAAGAGAGGCCAAGTAACCAACTACCGATGCCCTGTCGGTCGCTTTGCGTCCGTCGGTTCGAGATATCTCACACCACCAGAAGAGCGCAACTGCGCCAGGAGCGAAAGAATGACTCAACGGTTTCCGAGGACAGCAGAACATGTCTCTGAAGGCCATCCCGACAAATTCTGCGATCAAGTCGCAGATCGAATTCTGGATGAAGTGTTGACCGGCGCGGCGAAACAAGACCGGGACAATCCGCCGAAGAGTCCGCGTGACTCGGTGTTGCGTAACGTTCGCACGGCAATCGAGTGCCTGGTCAAGGACAATCTGCTGATCGTGTCGGGTGAAGTGAAGCTGACATCCAGAATCCAGGGAGATCTCGACATCATCAAGCTCGCCCGCAAGGTCTGGAAAGAGGTCGGCTACGGCGATATCTGGAGCGGCGGATACGGTGACGAAGATGCGGAACAGGTGAACGGCGAGCTGACCGTCATCAACCACATCCGTACTCAATCGAAGGACATAGGAAGCGGCGACAAGACACGGACTGATGAAACGAGGGAAGAAGGAACCGGCATTGATGAGGGTGGTGCAGGCGACCAGGGAATCATGGTCGGCTACGCTACTGACGAGACGCCCGAGTTGATGCCGCTGGAGTGGGTGCTCGCTCGCAATCTTTGCCGCAAGCTGCGCGATCTCCGCCTCGATCAGACGCTGGACTGGCTTCGGTCGGACTGCAAGACGCAAGTCTCGCTCGACGCCGATGGCACCGTCCGGAGCGTCATCATTGCCGCACAGCACTCTCCGAAGGTCACCATCAAGGAGATGGAACAGCAACTGCGCGATCAAGTCGTGACGCCGGTCATCGGTAAGAACGTGGACGACGTGCGCATCAACGGGACCGGAAGGTTTGTCATTGGCGGCCCGACGGGTGACGCCGGCGTCGTTGGTCGCAAGATCGTCATTGATGCCTATGGACCGCGTGTTCCTGTGGGCGGCGGAGCGTATTCGGGGAAGGATCCAACGAAGGTTGATCGCAGCGCCGCGTACATGTGCCGGCATATTGCGAAAGCCGTCGTCCAAAACAAAATCCAGGGAGCCCGTGAGTGTACGGTCAGTCTCGCGTACGGCATAGGCCAGCACAAGCCGGAAATGTTCACGGTGATCACGGATGCAGGTGCCGACATCGCGAGCGCGGTCAAAGACGCCTTGAACCTGAACGACGCCAAGGATCGTTCACCGCTGTCGCCGAAAGCAATTATTGAACGATTGGGGCTGCGCGAACCGAACGGTTGGAGCTACTTCCAGACGGCCTCGTATGGACATTACGGCCGCGACATCTTCCCGTGGGAGCAGGCGTTCAAGATTTGATCGTCGCCGACTTTGTGCCGAAGGGTCTTTCTGGATGCTGACCGTCTCACCCGATTTGCTTAGTCTCGGACTGTCGACCGCAGTGGTCGTGGCTCGAGGTGTGGCCGAGGCGTCCCCAACACCTTCGGCCCTTGGGGAATACAGGCGCGCGGTCGGACGACAGCTCGCTGCACATTGGAAGAATCGGTCGATTTCCTCAGATCCAGTTCTGCACGAGTACGAGCGCATTCACAGACTGTTCGCTGTCGCTAACGAGCCATCAGCCCCTGAGAAGTTATTGCGATACGTCAGGAGGCATCAGGATTTCACCGCGGCCGGCCCTGTCGTCGATTGCTACAACCTCGTCTCCGCAAAAACGTTGCTATCCATCGGCGCGCATGATCTGGCGAAGTTAAAGACGCCAATCACACTCCGGCGGGTTCTTCCGTCGGATGTGTTCGTTCCATTGGGCGAGAAGGGACCGAAGTCCTGTTCCGGCGAGTACGCGTACGTCGACCCCGATGGTCAGATCATTTGCCGGATGGAGGTTCTGCAGGCCGATTTCACAAAAGTTGACACTACCTCCCATGACATCGTCTTCCTGATTCAGGGAAATCGAGAAATCCCGTCGCGTGATCTTCTTGCTGGCGCCTGGCTCCTGGCGGAGCTCACGGAGCGCTTCTGTGGTGGTGCGGCCGAGCTGATTTCGTTTCAGGAGTCTGAGCCGGAGGCCACGAAATGAAACCGCAGATTGAGATTGACATTTTTGCGCGCCTGGACTTGCGAGTGGGTACGGTGGTTGGAATTCGTCCGGTCGAGTCGCTGCCTAACCTGATTGCGATCACCGTGCAGATCGACGAACGTGTCGAAGCGTTGTCGCCGGCCAGTACAGCCGATGAAGTGTCACTCGGATCTCAGGTCGTCGTCGCGGCAAGACTTCATCCACTGACCGTTTGCGAATTCCGATTCACGGCCTTCCTTCTCACGGAGATCTCTTCGGAGGTCCCTATTCCGAACGGGAGCCGGGTGTCGTGAAGAATCTCCTCGTAACCTGCGCGCTGCCGTACGCAAACGGTTCGATCCACATCGGCCACCTCGTCGAATACATCCAGGCGGACATCTGGGTCCGGTACTGGCGGCTGCGAGGGCGAAACGTCGTCTATTTCTGCGCCGACGATACCCACGGTACGCCCATCATGATCCGGGCCTGGAACGAAGGGATTACTCCAGAGGAGTTGATCGAGCGTGTCTGGCATGAACACCAGCGCGATTTCGCGGCCTTTGGCGTCGAGTTCGATCTGTACCACAGCACGCACTCTCCGGAAAATCGCGAGCTTTCTGAAGAGATGTATCGGGCACTCACGAGGAACGGCCACATCGTCACAAAGGAGATCGAGCAGGCATACTGCCCGAAAGACGAGATGTTTCTGCCGGACCGCTACATTCGTGGCAAGTGCCCGAATTGTGGCGCCGCAGATCAATACGGAGACTCCTGCGAGGTCTGTTCGAAGACCTACACGCCTCGGGATCTGATCCACCCCTACTGCGCGCGCTGCAGCTCGCCGCCTGACTGGCGCAAGTCGACGCATCTCTTCTTCCGTCTGAGCGACTTTTCCGATCGCTTACAGCAGTGGCTTGGCGCTGGTCACGTCCAGGAAGAAGTTGCAAATAAGCTCCAGGAATGGTTCGAAGCCGGCCTGCAGGACTGGGACATCTCCCGCGACGCACCCTACTTCGGGTTCGAGATCCCCGACTACCCGGGGAAATACTTCTACGTATGGCTGGACGCCCCTGTCGGCTACATGGCCACCACGCTGGCGTGGTGTCGCAATCACGACGCAGATTTCAACGCCTATTGGCGCCGCGATGACGAGACCGAGGTCGTTCACATCATCGGCAAGGACATCACCTACTTTCACGCTCTCTTCTGGCCTGCCACGCTGATGGGATCGGGTTTTCGCACGCCGTCGGAGTTGGCGGTGCACGGGTTTCTCACCGTGGACGGCGAGAAGATGTCGAAGGCACGCGGAACATTCATCAACGCCTCGACATACCTCGAGCATCTGGACCCGCAATACCTCCGTTACTACTACGCCGCCAAGCTCAACGCCAGAGTCGAAGATCTTGACCTGAATTTTGATGACTTCGTCCAGCGGGTGAACAGCGACCTTGTAGGCAAGCTTGCCAATATCCCGAGTCGAACACTAGCGATCCTCCACAAAAGCTGCGGTGGACGTCTTGGCCACCTCGATGGTGACGGGCGCACCATGGTGACCCGAGTGCGGCAGCGGTGCGGAGATGTCGGAGCGCTGTATGCGAAGCGAGAGTTCAGCCAGGGGGTGAGGCTCATCGCCGAGTTGGCTGACGACGTCAATGGGTTTCTGCAGGAGAAAGCGCCCTGGCAAAGCGTCAAAGACGATCCCGCCGCTGCGGCCGCAGCCTGCACCGCGGCACTGAACGCTTTCCGCATCCTCGCCACGCTCCTGCAGCCGATTCTCCCGGAGTGGGGCGTTCGGGTAGCTCGAATGTTCGATCTGCCGAGGCTGGACTGGGACAGGATCGCCGAGGATCTGCAGGACTGTGCGGTACGACCTTACGAGCGGCTGGTTGATCGCGTCGATCCAGCTGGGGTCGCGGCCGTAATCGCGGCTTCAAAAGACAGTCTCAATCTCGCCGATGCATCCGCAGATCACCCGGCTGCTTCTCTTACTCTCAACGACCTGCTCGACGGCGAGATTGGGTGGCTCCGAATTGTGGGAGTCGATAGTCCGCCCACATCGAAAAGTGGCTACGTCCGTCTAGTCATGGAAGGGAGTGGTGGTGCGCGGACGGTTGTGGCGCACCTTGATCGCGAGTTCCAGCCTCTTGTTGGGCGAAGCGTGCTGGTGCTGATCAATCTTAAGCCGAAAATGATTCAAGGCGAAGAGTCACAAGGGATGGTCCTTGCCGTAGAGGTAGAGGGGCAGGTGGTACCAGTGACTGGCCGGAGGATCTGTGATGAGAATTGAGGCAGTCTCGCCGTTAATTTCGTGGTGCGTTCCCGTCGGCATCAAAGCATTCGCCGAACGAGCGCTTAATGCGCAAGACCATGCTGACAAGTCTCATGGTCTCTCTCTCGGAGCAACATGTCAATGAATGTTTATGAACATCGCCGGGATGTTGCCTACTTGGACGATCTTCGAGAACGGCTGACCATTGATGGCCCTAACGGGCTCATGACGCGCGCGATACCCATAGAGTCGGCTTTCGAGAGCGAGGGAAGGATCTACGATCGCTGCTGCAGGATCGATTTTGCGGGAATCTCGGCGACCAATCTATTCGACACTGGCGAAAACTTCGCGCCGAGCAGTGTCGCTGAGTGTATGGCGGAATTGTTCCGTGACGCGAAGCGGTTGAACGAGCAAGGTATCTTCGTCAAGCTTCGCTTTCTTTTAATTTACCCTTATTCGGCGTACGCGTTTGCGCGTATCCAAGCCGAGGCCAGCCGCAATCGGGCCTCGATGAAAGAACCTAAGTATCGGCGAAATCTTCAATTAATCGAGTCCGTCGATGAGGAGACTTTTCAGCGATCCTTTCTGGTCCGCACCCAATTAGCAATGCTCGAGCAACTCCAGGAATGGGTTGACGATGCGGGCTGGACCGCGACATCAATAAATAGAGCCGTCGTGCGGTTCACGCCGATCAGCCCCAATCTTTGCAGTTTGACTGTCAACGATACGGTTTTCGCTGACGCCTACTTGCTGGCAAAAAGGAACCGAGCGACTACGCATTGCGAGTCGCTTCTGCCGTTAGTCGCGATTCGACAAGCCGACAATCCCAGCACGTTTGATGCAATCATGGATCATTTCCGCTATCTGTGGGATCTCGACGTAACATTGGATTGCGAAGACGCGACCTATTATCAGCGGCAGACTCCGGGATCGCTTCAACATCTTAAGACGCCAGACATCATCACGTTTGAGGCCAAGGCGACTAAGCTGCGAAACAAAGTAATGGCGGTTAGTGATGAGGAGCTGCGTCGTTGGCGATTCAAGGTATCCAGGATACTGAGGCGCTATTGTGTGCTCCCTGCGCCTACCCCGAGTGCCGAATCGCTCTTCATTACTTGTAGCTGGAAGCGTAGCGGAGATCAGCGCTCGGTGCCGAACGATGGTGCGCGCGAGCTGTCACGAATGATTGAAGGCGACTTTGGTAGAGAGCGTCCTGATAAAGATGCGCTTCTGTCGGTTCACATCATGGAGGGGGTGGCGGGAGAATTTCTGACGCAGCAGTTGTATTCACGACTTGAAGAGGCAACCCTCGGTCTCATTCTAATGACTTCCGATCTGATTGGTCAGGATGGGAAGGGTTATTGCAAACCAAATGTGTATCACGAACTTGGATACCTGATGAAGCATTTGCGCACGGAGCGTATGGTAATCGTCTGTGAAGAGGGTACGGAATTGCCATCAAACATCCATGATGTAATCCGGATCGAGTTTCCAAAGGATAAGGTGGTGCTCGCCTACAAGGAGATCGTCGAGTGGTTGGTTAAGCGATGCTCATTTAGCAAAACTGTAAGCCGCGATGCGCTCGGCAGTCTGAAGCAGCGGTTGAATTTATTCACAACGAGTGGCCGCATTACAAAGGCGGAAGGCGCCGCAGCGGTTGGTCGCATCGATGGTGAATCGGCATCGGCGATCGACGGGAAGGCGGATCTGCGGCTAAAACTTATGGCTTATATGCACAGGGCGGGTTTGAGTGAGCAGATGGAGGATGCTTCATTCATCCGGGCGGCTCTTGGAAGCGTCCGGCACTTGCTCGAAGTTGCGGACGATGTTGTAGCTCAGCCTGATGCCGCCGCCTTGTACCATTACAAGGTGCCAAAACTCAACGATGATGGCAGTTGTTCGCTGGAGTTGGCTGATGAGCCCTTTGATTTGCGCCGTATTCTAGGCGGCGAACAGGCGCACACCACGCGGGCTCTGACGCGTCTGGATGTGTTAATCGCCACTTTGCATGCCGATGGTGATTGTGGATGGCTCGGGATCTACCAGGCTAGGAACAAGAGCGATGGTCGCGTACTAGTCAAGTTGCGCTATCGTGGTAAGCCAAGCCGCGCAGAGTTCCCGCTGACTGAGGAGTTCGCAGCGCATTCTAACAATAGCGCAGTCGGACTCTCGGGCAGGGCCAGAGTGATCGATGACGTGGCCAGCTATCTCAGCGAGGGCGGGGCCTACTACACGTGCGATGCAACTGTTCAAGCGGAGGCGTGCCTTCCGCTGTTCGACGAAGTCGGCAGGGTGGTCGGTATCGTTGACGCCGAGGACGACCGGATAGGCCGCTTCAGAGGCTTGGGCTTAGCGCCGTTCGTAGCACTGTGTGTGGTGGCGCCAGCCTATTTACCTCGCTGACATGGTTGTTCGAAGAAGAGGGTCGGAATTGATATCGAGTCGTGGTACCGCACCACAACGTTCGTTCTGCGTTGTAAGCTGGAAAAGTTGTTGAGAGGGGTTGAGAGTGTGGCGCCTCTAAAGTATGAACGGTACGACGGCGTCGCATGGTGGTCGTGCTTGAAAGGTGTCGAACAGTTCAGACAGGCCCCGGATCACCACCATACGCACTAACTTAAGGTTGGGCTACCCGAAGTGTATGAATCAACGGGTGGATGAGCGGGAGTGGATTCAGTATCAGTGGGACTATTTGGTTGCGCTGCTTGGCGGAGAGAACCGCCTCACGCGGTTGGCTTACGAGACGGGCGCGTTTACTCGGCGGCGAAAGGTCGAGAGCCCGGCGGACCTGCTGCGGTTGATCTTGACCTGGGCGGTAGCAGAGCGGTCCCTTCAAGAGACTGCTGCGATGGCGGCAGAGACCGGGTTGGCCGACGTGAGTGATGTAGCGCTGCTGGGACGCTTTCGGCGCGCGGAGGACTGGCTGGGTGCCATTCTCGGTGACCGACTGGCCGTGCATGATGTTCCACCTCGACTGGCCAGAGAGATACGACTGATCGATGCCACGTGTATCAGCTGTCGTGAGAGCAAAACCACCGAACGACGCGTGCATTTGACCTTGGATCTGAGAACGAACCGTACGACTTCAATTGAACTGACCGACCGAGGAGGCGGTGAGAGTCTGGAGCGGTTCTCGCTGCGTGCGGGTGAAATCGTTATCGCCGATCGTGCGTACGGTACGCGGAAGGGGCTGGCACACACAACTCGCTCCGGTGCCGAGTTCGTCGTCCCCTTTGCGTGGTCGAATCTTCCTCTCGAAACCCGAGAGGGTAAGCCATTGGATCTACTGGCTGCGCTGCGCAGCTTACCGGAGGCGCAAGCGAGCGAGCTCCCTGTGCAATTTGTGCTCCCGATGGAGAAGCGATTGTGTGCAGGCTGGTCGCCATTCGGAAGAGCGAACCGCTCGCCGAGAAAGCCCGCCAAGGCATTCTGGCCATCAGCCGCAGGCGTGGGAATCCGAAGATCGATGCTCGTACTCTCGAAGCAGCCGGCTATTGGTTTGTTCTCACGAATCTTCCCGCCGAGGTCTCGGCCGAGAGCGTTCTCGACCTCTATCGATTCCGCTGGCAGATCGAGCTGAAGTTCAAGACACTCAAGTCCGTTTTGCATCTGGGAAACGTCCCTACACG
>Ga0157375_10000027_pt1 | contig 220909 bp, 165 predicted proteins | sample M35metaG_FD_115311 | JGI IMG/M metagenome (GOLD analysis project Ga0157375, IMG submission 115311) | Miscanthus rhizosphere microbial communities from Kellogg Biological Station, Michigan, USA - M3-5 metaG | ecosystem: Host-associated > Plants > Roots > Rhizosphere > Soil | place: USA...
CATGTGTGCCTTTACTACCAAAAGCAGTTGTGAGCGAATCCTCTATGCCGTCTTTAAACGAATGAATGATCACTGGACCCTTCACCCACTCAATGATTTTACACAAAAAAATTGACGCAACCCTGCTCCTTTACTACGGTAAATAATCATTGCGGCAGCCAACCGCTTCAAGCACGCCCCGGGGCAAGACCGCCGCAACAGGTTCGATACTCCTTCCGCGATTCAGCCATCACTCGCCCTCGGCCAGCCGCTCCGCGCAATTCAATACGCCTGCACGATTCAAGCCCTGGGAGTTCGAACGCCCAACCGCTTCGCGCCATGTTTCCAATCAAACGGCGTCCAAACCTGCGCAGTGAAATGGCTTCAAAACTCATCATTTTCGGCAAAAATTGTAGGAACGAAAGCGTAAATTCTTACGGTTGTGATACCAGAAATGCGTCGAGTGGCAGCCGTTATCGATCAATCCATTAAGGATTAAGGATTGAGGAGTCGATTAAGGTTTTGGGTAAAGGGGGGAGCAGAACGGAAGTTGGCCCAAAGCCAAAGATGAAAGAAAAGGGAGATCCTCGACCCGAAGGTTGTGTCGAAATTCGAGGGAAAACAGATTGTTCGAACGTTGCTGCGGCCGAGGACGGCCGCGCTCCGGTGTTTGGGCATCACGCCTTGCCTCGTCTGCTACGGAGGGAGCACCACAAAGATTGAGGTTTCGATTCCGCCATTGTTGAAGCGAAACAGCCATGGGGCCGCTATCATTAACACCCTCCTCACTTCAGACAAATGAGGTTTGAGGAGTCGATGAAGGGGGTCGACTAAGGTTGCGATTAAGGTTTTGGGTAAAGGGGGGAGCAGAACGGAAGTTCGAGCCTCGTTGCGGGCGTGTTGCCCAAAGCCAAAGATGAAAGAAAAGGGAGATCCTCGACCCGAAGGTTGTGTCGAAATTCGAGGGAAAACAGATTGTTCGAAGGTTGCTGCGGCCGAGGACGGTCGCGCTCCGGTGTTTGGGCAACACGCCCTTGCCTCGGTTGCTACGGTTTTAAGGAAGAATTTCCCTGAATGAAATGCTGGCAAAATGACTTCGGAGGGGATAGCATGGCTTAATCTTTGGCACCATGAGCGCCCCATCTTCCTCGCAACGACGAATTCTCGTCGTTGATGACGAGCCATTTGTTTGCGACGCAGTGAAGATGATGCTTTCATTCGATGGGCATCTTGTAGAAACGGCGTCAAATGGGAAACAGGCCCTCGCGATGTTTGAGGATGGCAAATATGATCTAATTATCACGGATTTTTCCATGCCAAGCATGAAGGGTGACGAACTCGCCGCCGCGATAAAGGCCATCGCACCTACTCAACCGGTTGTGATGATCACAGCTTATGCAGAAATGTTGAAGGGATCAGGTAACCCGCTAACGGGCGTGGACTTTATTATCAGCAAGCCGTTTCTTTTAGATAATTTACGGGAAGCCATTGCCAAAGTTACACCACGAAAAGGTGGTTCAACATCTGTTTAGCCGTAACAATTCAATTAGAGAAAAGCTCGCCCTCACCTCAAATTGGTTGAGTGTTGAGAGTTGAGTGTTGAGGGCCCGGAAGAGCCCTCACCCCCTCCTTCGCCAAGCCTATGGAGGGCGGGCCGGCCCTCTCCCCAAGGAGAGAATCCCCCGACTCCTTATCGCGGATTGCGCCCTGAACTGGGACGAATATGGTGGCAAAAGAAAAACAAGCTCGCCCTCACCCCTACCCTCTCCCCCGAGGAGAGGGAGAAGGTTCGCCAGCTTGTCTTGGAAGGAGGCGGTTCATGGGGAGGGAGAATTGTGCTCGTTCTGTTTGCGGTCGTGCGGTTCATGGGGAGGGAGCGTCAGTAGCCTGCGCTCGAAAGAATCCCGATCCGTGGTGCCGAAAACGGCTGGGGCCTAGGCGCACACGGGACATAATGGGATCATTGGCGTGAACCCTTTATGCTGTTACCCTATTGAGTAATGAATTTGCTCGTTTCAGCCCAGATGAACTACTTGTTTAAGCGATGAGCACCACCACACAGCCAACCAGACAGGTTGACACTTCCAGCAAAAAGGCCTTGGCCCTGGACGAGCAGCGGAAAAGTGGCCTCAACGGTCGCCAAAGATTTCTTGATGCGTGCGCCTGTCGCGCCCTGGATTATCCACCGGTTTGGCTTATGCGCCAGGCCGGGCGGGCTTTGCCAGAGTACCGAGCCTTAAAAGAAAAATATAGCTTTCTGCAACTCGTCCAAACTCCAGACCTGGCGGCGGAAGTGACGCTGCAACCGATTCGCCGGTTTCATTTTGATGCTGCGATATTGTTCTGCGATATCCTGGTGGTAGCGGAGGGTCTGGGACAAGGCTACACCTTTCGCGATGCGGGGGGGATTTCAATGGATTTCACTCTTCAAAGCGGCGCGGACATCGAACGTCTTGAGGTGCAGGCGGTGACCGAACGTTTGCAGTATGTCGCCAAAGCCTTGCCCCTGGTCAAATCTGCCCTGGGTGGGCAAACCGCTCTGATAGGCTTCGCCGGTTCGCCCTGGACCCTCGCCAATTTCATGATCGAGGGCGGTGGGGTCAGGGAATACACCAAGGCCAAGGCACTGTTCTATTCGGATAGGGCATTGTTCAATCGCTTGCTGGAAAAACTCACCCGGGCGGTTACAGATTTCCTGCAATTACAAATCGATTCAGGGGCGGATGCTTTGCAGATTTTTGACAGCATGGGCGGTGGGTTATCCGACGGCAACTTCATGGCAGCCTCAGGTGATTGGATGAAACAAATCCTGACTACGCTTCAGGCGCAGGTTCCTACGATTGTATTTTCAAAAGGCACACATGGAAACTGGCCGGAACTGGCAGGGCTTGGCGCGCAGGTGCTTTCCATTGATTCGAACGTGCGGCTTTCCCACGTTCGCGATTTACTCCCGGGCAGCCTGGCGGTGCAGGGAAATTTTGACCCTTTTCTGCTCAGCACGCAGCCTGAAGTTGTAGCGGCTGAGACCAGAAGGATTTTATTAGAAATGAGGGGCAGGCCGGGGCATATTTTTAACCTCGGTCACGGAGTCCCTCCAAACTCCAAGTTGGAGAATATCGAGCGGCTGGTTGAGGTGGTGCGAAGCCAGCCGCTTATTGGCTCAACGCCGGCGGCATAAGGAAATATGACAACGATTCGGGCAATATCTCAGGCGAGAGCGAGCTAATCATGAGCATGCTGAAAGTCGATCTCGATTTGGTGCAGAAATATAATGTAGCTGGACCGCGGTATACCTCGTATCCGCCAGCGACAAAATTCACTGATGCACTAACCTGGCCGGAACTGTCCGAGCAGATCCTGGAAAATAACCGCACGGAACGCGACCTGTCGCTGTATTTTCATATTCCCTTTTGTGAGACCCTCTGTTGGTTCTGCGGTTGCACGACCGTTATTACACCCAATCACAGCAAAGGCGGAACGTATATCGGTTATCTTGAAAAAGAGATGGCCCAAATGAGCACGCTGCTCAACCCGAGGCGGAAAGCGGTCCAACTCCACTGGGGCGGCGGGTCCCCTACATTCCTGCAGCCGGATGAAATCCGCAGGCTGGGGGAAGCCGTTCGAGGTCGTTTTGCATTTTCCGACAATATCGAGGCGGGGGTGGAAATCGATCCGCGCCGACTGACGCGGGAACACGTCGTTGCGTTGCGTGAAGTTGGATTCAACCGCGCCTCATTCGGCGTGCAGGACTTTGATCCAACGGTGCAGGAGGCGGTCCATCGAATTCAGCCGCGCGAGATGACTGAGCAAGCGCTCAACTGGTCAAGGGAACTGGGTTTCGGTTCTATCAATTTTGATTTGATCTATGGTTTACCCAATCAAACAGTCGAGTCGTTCAGCCGCACGCTCGACATCGTGCTTTCCTTGCAACCGGATCGGCTTGCGGTCTTTAGCTACGCTCACGTGCCATGGGTAAAGCCTGCCCAAAAACTCCTGGAGCAAAAAGTGCTGCCAACCGCGGAAGTCAAATTGCAGTTGCTTAAAATGGTCATTGAACGACTCACTGAAAACAATAATTACGTGTACATTGGCATGGATCATTTTGCGCGGCCAGAGGATGAACTGGCGGTAGCACAGCGGCGAAAGGACTTGCAACGCAATTTTCAGGGTTATAGCACTCGAGGCGGGGCCGATATTTATTCCTTTGGGATGTCGGCGATTTCTCAAATCCCAAACGCGTATTGGCAGAACGAAAAGGATCTGCCGAAATATTATGCCGAGCTGGATGCAGGCAGAGCACCGTTGAGTCGAGGTTACCTGATGAGCGAAGAGGATAAGCTTCGCCGCGAAATCATCATGCGAGTTATGTGCGATCTTTCACTCAATTATACCTCCATGTCTCAGCGCCTCGGCTTGAATTTCCCGGCACATTTTGAGCGTGAGCTCGAATTGCTGGTTCCATTCGAAGCCGATGGCCTGGTGCGGCGGACAGCGGACGGAGTTGAGGTGACAGACACGGGCCGTCTCTTTATACGCAATATTGCGATGTGCTTCGATTCGACGCTTGCGCCAGCCAGTGAGCGGAAACATTCCCGAACGATCTGAACGTAATCGGACCGCTTCATGAACAAAGTCGCAATCATAGGCGCCGGCATCACAGGCCTGACTGCGGCATTTTACCTGCGGCGCAAGGGCGTTCCGGTGGTCATTTATGAGTCGAGTGGACGCGTCGGAGGGGTGATCCAATCGATGCGCGAGGATGGTTATCTTGCTGAGTTCGGCCCCAACACCATTGTGGAAAGCTCACCCGGAATCACTGAGCTTATTCGCGACGCTGGGCTGGAGGGGCAAAGACTGGATACCGATCCGAGAGCCGAAGCTCGTTTTGTTGCGCGCTACAGGCGGCCGGTCCAGATGCCAGGTTCGCCTATTGGATTTTTTAAGACAGAACTGTTTTCGATGAAAGCCAAACTTGCCCTTTTGCGCGAACCATTCGTGCCTCGCCGTTCGGACGGGAAAGAGGAAAGCATTGCTGAGTTTGTGGAGCGGCGACTTGGAAAAGAGTTTCTTGATCATGCGGTGGACGCGCTGGTTGGCGGGGTTTATGCGGGCGATCCGCGCAAGCTTTCCGTCTCACAGGCTTTTCCCAAACTGCATCAACTCGAAATCCAATACGGTTCTTTGATCAAGGGACAAATTCTCGGAGCGCGTGAGCGCAAAAAGCGAGCGGAAGTGGCCAAGGATCGCGCGCCGAAATTCTCTTTCAAAGAAGGTCTGCAGACTTTGCCTGAGGCGCTCATACTGGGGCAGGATGTGAGGCTAAACACTACTGTGCTCAAGGCAACTCAAAACCCTGATGGCTGGACGCTCGAGCTGCGCAATGCCAATAACGTGACGCGGGCTGAGCACAGCGCGGTGCTTTACGCGGGAACAGCCTTCAAATTGGCGGAACTGCAACTCGATACTGAGGTTCCGATCCGTCTCGAATCATTTTCCGAAATCCGTTACTCGCCCGTTGCAAGTGTGGTGCTTGGTTTCAAGAGAGAGGATGTTGCGCATCCCTGCCAGGGCTTCGGCGTGCTGGTCCCGAAAATTGAAAATTTCAAAATTCTGGGAACCATTTTTTCCTCCTCTCTTTTTCCAAATCGCGCACCCGAAGGCCATATCCTGTTAACCACCTACGCAGGGGGAGAGCGCTATCCAGAAATGGCTTCGTTGTCCGCCCAGAAGCTCGTTGCTCTTGTCTGTGAAGATTTGCGGGTTTTGCTCGGCGTATCCGGGACGCCGACATTTCAGCATACCTTTGCATATCCACGAGCCATTCCACAATACAACATCGGTTACGAAAAGCACCGCATCAACATGAACCAGGTTGAAGCTCAGGCTCCCGGGTTCTTTTTGGCCGGCCATTATCGGGACGGGGTTTCCTTGAGTGATTCAATCATCTCAGGTTGCACCGCCGCCAGCCGCGTGGAAAAATATTGCGCCATGGAGAGGAACAACATGGTTCTCCAACATCAGAACGCGAATTGAACGGAAATGCTTGTATGAACAAAGGTGTGCTCCTTGTGAATCTCGGTTCGCCTGATTCTCCCTCTGTGGCCGACGTGCGCCGCTATTTGCGCGAGTTCCTGATGGATGGCCGCGTGCTGGACGTGGGCTGGCTTGCCCGCTTCTGCATCGTGCACTTTGCGATCCTGCCCTCGCGGCCAAAGCAATCGGCTCACGCGTATCAATCCATTTGGACCTCGGCTGGTTCGCCTTTGGTCGTGACCAGCTTTAACGTGCAATCCAGGCTGCAGTCACAAAACGAGCTGCCCATCGAGTTGGCCATGCGATACCAAAATCCCTCCATCGCCCAGGCCATCCAGCGTTTGGCAGAGAGGGGAGTAGATGACCTGCTGCTCATTCCGATGTTTCCGCATTATGCGATGTCCAGCTATGAAAGCGCGGTCGAGCGCGTAAAAGAATTGGCGGCAAGAATTGCCCCGCAAATGCAAATAAAGGTTCAGCCTCCCTATTATGAACACCCGGACTATATTGCCGCTTTAGCAGGCAGGGCAGAACCGTATTTGCGCAACGGATTTGATCATCTGCTATTCAGCTTCCACGGCGTCCCGGAACGGCAGATTCGAAAATCTGATCCAACCGGCTGCCATTGCCTCGAATCCACGAACTGTTGCGAAACACCGAGTGCTGCCCACGCCACATGTTATCGCGCACAATCTTTGAAAACGATGATGGCTTTCGTTCGCAGAACCGGAGTTCCAGCGAACAAGTTTTCGTTCGCTTTTCAATCCCGCCTCGGGCGCCATCCCTGGTTAAACCCTTATACTGATCTTGAATTAACTAAACTTGCCGCTGATGGAGTCAAAAGGTTGCTGGTGATTTGTCCTTCTTTCGTGTCCGATTGTCTTGAGACTCTGGAAGAAATCGAGATCAGAGGCCGGGAATCGTTCATCCGTGCTGGTGGTACCGAATTCGGCCTGATTCCTTGTTTAAACGAACATCCCCTTTGGCTGGAGGCGTTGCAGAAGATGATCAGTGCGTTTGTCAAAGTCCCTGAGGCTAACAGGGCGGCGCTCGTTGAAACACCGGTGTCGAACCATTAAGGATTCGATTAAGGGTTGCGATTGAGGTCCGCTCCCACTGTCCAACCAATTTAAGTTGCCAAGTTGTCGATCTGGGGTATTAGTTTGACTGGCTAATGAAAACTATTCAAAAGCTGACGGCGTTGGTTTTCCTGGTGCTTTGGGTGCCAGTTACGGCGCACTGCTCGCTGGAAAAGGTTCCAGGGCTGGAGTTCTTACAATGCGCTTCCGACACGGGGGGAGATTCCAACTGCGAGGGGGATAGCTGCCAAACGATTGAGTCCGGGTTTTACAAGATTTCGGATAACCCGTGCATCGTGCGTGTTCCGGCGTTTCATGTGCTCCTGTTCACGGTGCCCTCACAGACGGTCATCCAGCATTTGTCTGCGTATCCTTGCCCCGGAACTCAGTCGAGCTTCCCTCCGGACCTTCCTCAGAGCTGGCAATTCATTTCCCGCACGGCGTTGCCGGTCCGCGCTCCTTCGATCGTTTCTTAAATAGTCCCTCACGGGATTTCTTCTTTGCTGGTGCGGTGTGCGTATGTACCGCGTCAGCGTGTTTTTCATTCTCAATTTACAGCAGTGTTCTTATGAAACGACAATTGATTTGCAGTATGATTTTGCTGGGCGCGTTCGGAAGCGGAGCAGCGGATGCGGCGACAAGGCAGCCGGGCGATCTGGCGATAAACGAAGGCGATATCGAATCTCTGGTGCGCGAGGCGCTGGAGAAAAATCCGGAGCTGAATTTCTATCGGGCTGAGGTCACGGTCGCAAAAGCAGGGCGAAAGGCAGCCGGGCTGTGGGCAAATCCAGAGGTGAACAGCTCGATGGGATACAAGAAATCGCGAGAGCGCGGAAGCGGGCTCAGTGCGGAGGGCGTAGCGTGGTCGGCATCGGTAGTCCAGCCGTTTGAATGGCCGGGGCGGCTGGGGCTGAGGAAAGCGATTGCGAACCGGGAAATTGAGTTGGGGGAACTTGGGCTGGAGCGGTTCAGGTCGGCACTTGCGGCCCGGGTTCGGTTGCTGGGCTATGGCTTGTTGGCGGCACAGGCCAAGGCAGAGGGTGCTCGTGAAGTGGCGGAGCGATTCAAAACTTTACGCGAAATGCTGGTCCAGCGGGATCCAGCCGGACTGACTCCGTTGCTCGAGACGCGGGTGATCGAGGCGACGGAACTTACGATGCAACGCAAAGCGACCGAGGCGGAACTCGCCAGCCAGGCCGCCTTGTTGGAACTGAATCAGCTTCGAGGCGGTGCCCTTAATGAACGGCGGACGATCCGGGAACCCAGATTCGAGTTTCGTCCGCATGAAGCGATTGAGGCGCTGCTCGCGATGGCCCAAACCAACAACTTCGAATTGAGAGTTCGGGCATCGGAACTGGCCCAACAGGGTTTCCGGGTCGCGCTCGCGAAGAATGAGCGGTTCCCGACCATTAGCGCCGGGCCGTCCATTTCGGAGGAAAATGCGTTTGAGCGGGAACGCGTTCTCGGCATTGGGATCTCTTTGCCGCTGCCACTGTGGAATCGGAACAGCGCGAACATTGACTCGGCCGCGGCGCGCAAGGTGCAGGCTGAAACTTCGCTGCTGGTGGCGCAGCGTGAGGTGGAACGCAAAGTGATCGAGGCAGCAGGAACTTATGAATTGAAGCTTACGGAGATTGGCAAGTGGCGACCGGACGCGGCGGAACATTTTCGCAACGCCGCAGAGTTGGCGGACCGGCATTATCGGCTGGGGGCGGTGCCAGTGAGCACTTACGTCGAATTGCAGAAGTCATATCTAGATGCGGTAGAAGGGTTATTTGATAGCCGCAAAGAGGCGTTGGACGCCGCGCAGAATTTGGAACTGCTGACGGGATTGAAAGTCCCCTTGGTGGTCACGCGGGAGAAGGAGGAAAGGTGAAATCATTTTTCTGGCTGGCATTGGCATTTACCCTTGGAGTTTGCACCGGATGCAAAAGCAAGGCGGAGCAAAAGGCAGCGGAGGACGCGGCCCCTTTAACCAGCCTTTTCAGGGCCGGCAAAGGTGTGCTTCTTTCCGAAGAAAGCAAAAAGCTTTTGGGCGTAGAGATGGCGGAGGTAGAGGAAAAGCCGGTGCAGCACAGCATTGAGAGGACCGCGCAAGTATATCGGTCCGGGAAGCCTGGTTTTCGGGCCGGGGCGGTAAGTTTGATTCGCACTGGGGAAGCGAAGGAGCTGAAGGCGGGGCAGCCTGTAACATTGAGAGACAACGCTGGACGTGAGATGACGGGGAATCTGGTGCTCCTGGACGTGCAGGCCGAAGCAGCGCTGGGTGGAATCGAAGCGGTGATCGAGTTCGACGATTTTGAGGGGAAAATCGAGGTGGGCGCATTCGTGAAGGCGACATTCAATCAGGGCGGGCCCACACTCTCGATTGTGGCGCCCAAAAGTGCACTGTTGTCCGGCGCCGAGGGCGATTCGGTTTACACAGTGAACGGTACGCACCTGACGCGGACGCGTGTAAAAGCAGGGATGACTCGAGAAGATAAGGTGGAAATCAGGGATGGGCTATACGCGGGTGATGTCGTCGCGTGCAAGGGCGTTGAGGGTCTATGGGCGGTGGAACTGAGCGCACTGAAGGGCGGCACACCGTGCTGTCCCGTGCCCAAGAAGTAAGGGGCGCTCTGATATATGCTGGGAAGAATTTTCAAGACATCTCTGGAACAGCGCATGTGGGTGCTGCTCGGGGTTGCCGTTTTAATAGGAGTCGGGACATGGTCGGCGACGCGGCTATCCATAGATGCGGTACCGGACATCACAAATGTTCAGGTGCAGATCAATACTTCGATCGGTTCGCTGGCCGCGGAGGAAATCGAGAAACAGATTACTTTTCCGATTGAGACGGAGATGCAGGGTTTGCAAGGGCTGGTGGAGTTGCGTTCGATTTCGCGTTTTGGACTGTCGCAACTGACGCTCGTGTTTGACGAACAAACAGACATTTACCGCGCCCGCCAACTGGTGACGGAACGGCTTCAGAGTGTGGTTGGGAAAATGCCGCCGGGCACACAGCCGAAATTGGCGCCCATTACCACTGGCCTGGGCGAAGTGTTCTTCTACACGGTGGAGTATGCTCCGGAGGCAACCAACAAACCATCCACGGTTTACCAGCAGTTAATGGAACTGCGGCAGATGCAAGAGTGGGTAATCAAGCCTCTGCTGCGTTCGGTGAAAGGAGTTGCGGAGGTGAACACGTCTGGCGGCTACGAAAAGCAAATCGTGGTGCTGCCGAACCCGGAGAAGATGATGAATGCGGGCCTATCGTTCGACGAACTGGCGTCGGTGGTGGGTGAGAACGTGGAGAACGCGGGGGGCGGGATAGTGCAGAAGGGCGGCGAGCAGGTGAGCATTCGTTCTGTGGGAAGGGTGCAAACGCTGGAAGAAATTGCCAATCTGCCGCTGAAGTTTGGTGGGCAGGTGCTGCCGCTGCTGGTGAAAGATGTGGCCGACGTGGGAATCGGATCTGACTTCCGGTCAGGGGCTTCGACCATGAACGGCGAGGAAGCGGTGGTTTGCTGGGTGCTGATGCTGAGCGGCGGGAACAGCCGGCTGGTAGCGCAAGCGGCCGCGGAGAGACTGGGCGAGATTCAGAAGAAGCTTCCTCAAGGCGTGGTGGTGCGGCCGGTTTACAACCGCAGCCAACTTGTGAACCACACCATTGGGACGGTGGAAAAAAATCTGACGGAAGGAGCAATCCTGGTCGTGATTGTGCTGATGGCGCTCATAGGAAACTGGCGGGCGGCGTTGATCGTTGCAGCAGCCATCCCGCTTTCAATGTTGTTTGCCCTGACCGGGATGGTGCGCGCGGGTGTATCCGGCAATTTGATGAGCCTGGGCGCGGTAGACTTCGGACTGATCGTGGACGGATCGGTGGTGATTGTCGAAAACGTGGTGCGGCGGATCGGAAATCGGCAGCAGGAATTGGGCAGAACTTTAACGTTTGCCGAAAGGCTCGAGACGGTGTTGAACGCGAGCGCTCAGGTGGGAAGGCCAATGATCTTTGGAGTGGTGATCATTACCATCGTTTATGTGCCGATTCTGGCGCTCTCGGGCATCGAGGGAAAGATGTTCAAACCCATGGCGCAGACGGTGATATTTGCGCTCGCAGGCGCGATGGTGCTGGCATTGACGGTCGTGCCGGTGCTCTGCTCATTTTTCCTGAGTGGGAAAGTCAAAGAGGGAGACAACTGGCTGATGAGTTTTGTGAAGCGACTTTACCAGCCGACGTTGCGAATGGCGCTCAAGCACCGCTGGGTTGTGGTCGCGGCGGCGGTCGTGTCGTTTGGGGTGGCAGTGTTCGAATTCAGGCGTCTTGGGGCGGAGTTTATCCCGCAATTGGATGAAGGCTCGACGGTTCTCATGCTGACCGGGCCCTCGAGTGTGGCCCTGGAACGATCGCTGGAGCAGCAGTTAAAAGCAGAGCGGGCGCTCCGAAAGGAATTTCCCGAAATTGATTACCTATTTTCGCGAATCGGCACCGCCGAAGTTCAAACCGACCCGATGGCGCCGAACCTGTCAGATACGTTTATCTTTTTTGTCCCGCGCGAGAAGTGGAGGAAAGTCAACGGTCGAACGATAACCAAGGATGAACTGGCAGAACAGATGAGCAAATCGGTAGAGATGAAGGGGTTGGGCCTGAGCGCTCCAATCACGCAGCCAATCGAGATGCGTTTCAACGAGTTGCTTGAAGGCGCGCGCGCGGACATTGCGGTGAAAATATTTGGGGAAGACCTTGGGCTTTTGGAAAAAGCACAGACCGATGCGCGGGCAATCCTGGAAAAAATTCCGGGGACCGGTGATGTGGAATTTGATGCCTTCGGGAAGGCGCCAGCGCTGGAGATAACGCTCAACCGGACGAACATGATCCGCTACAACGTCCACGCGAAAGAAGTCAACCAAGTGGTGGAAGCGGCGCTTGGCGGAATGACTGTGGGCACGCTCCTCGAGGGGAATCGGCGCTTCGATATTCTGGTTAGGATGCCCGAAGAAATGCGGGCGAGAATGGAACAGTTGGACACGTTGCCCTTGCGAACCAGCGATGGCGGTTTGATTGCGCTGGGGAAGGTGGCGAATATCGTGCTAACGGAGCGAGTGAGCACGGTCAACCGCGAGGCGGGGCAAAGGCGGGCTGCGCTGCTGGTGAATCTGAGCGGGCGCGACGTGCAGAGTTGGGTCAATGAAGCGCAAAAAAAACTTGAGGCGGGTTTAAAACTTCCCAGTGGCTATTACTTCGAGTTTGGGGGTCAATTCAAGAATCTCCAAACCGCTCGCGCGAGGCTGGCGGTGGTCGTACCGCTCGTGCTGGTGGTGATATTTGTGCTGATTTACGCGGCGTTCCGGAGCGCGAAACAAGCTTTGGTGATTTATTCGGGGATTCCGTTGGCGGTGACCGGCGGGGTGTTTGCACTGCTGGTGCGCGGCTTGCCCTTCAGCATTTCCGCAGCCGTGGGTTTTATCGCGCTCTTCGGGGTGGCGGTGCTGAATGGAGTGGTGCTGATCACGTACTTCAATCAGTTACGCGAGCAAGGGCGCACCGTTGCCGAAGCAGTGAGTGAAGGATCGATGACCCGGTTGCGCCCGGTGCTGATGACGGCCCTCGTAGCAAGCCTGGGCTTTGTCCCGATGGCCCTCGCGGTCGGAGCCGGGGCGGAAGTGCAACGGCCACTCGCAACGGTGGTTATCGGCGGGATTCTCAGTTCCACGTTCCTGACGCTGGTGCTGCTGCCGGTACTTTACGAATGGACCGAAAAAACAAGAATCGAAACGCAGACGACAAAATGAAAACGTATGAAAACGAAACTCCTGATGATTATAACAATGGTCCTGTGCGCCGGCATTTTTGTCGCGCACGCTGCTGATAAGAAACACCTGGGCGGGCCGAAAGGCGGACGACTGCTCGAAAAAACCGAGCCAATAGCGGAGTTCCTTTTGGAAAAGGACCGAACCGTGACAATCACGTTTTATGATAGCCAGTTAAAGCCAGTCGCAGCCGGTGAGCAGGTCGTAACCGTAATTGCGAACACAAAGGACGGGAAGAAAAGCATTGGGTTTGATAAGAAGGGTGACATACTGGTGAGCAAGGAAAAGTTGCCGGAGGAGGAAGGCTACGACATTGTCGTGCAGGTTAAGGAAAGGGCCGAGGCCAAACCGCAAAACTTGCGGTTCAAGCTGGACACACACACGTGCGGCGGTTGCAAGCGGGCGGAGTACGCATGCACGTGTGATGAGTAGCAGGTTCTCTTTGCCTAAAGATCAATTTGCGCAGCCAAGGCGGGGTTCACCGTCCAATTAAATTCATTATGCGGCTTATTATCGTTATTCCACCGGTTGCGCCATATGTTGTCCTTTTTGGAATCGATCACGTCATTGCGCCGCGGGGAATCCACGTGACCGTCCGTGAATAAAATATCAGTTCGGCTGGTATGCCGATTGGAAGGCCACTGCGAATGGCCGGCGGTGTCGTCAGTCGGGTCCATGTTGCCGTTGAATCCAATCAAAGCAGGATTTTTTTGTGCCGGCAGATCGCCGATGGCTATCATTTCGCTTGGGCTGACAATCATGGATTCTTTCAGGGGACCCTGGTACAGGCTACCGTTGATATCTCCGCCCAAACCGAGTTGCGGTTTGTAGAATAAATTGAGTCCCCAATCGTTCATGCCATAAGAGAACCGGGCACGTTCGCTAATGCCCATAGGGTCGAACTTACCGTCCGGGCCGTTCGCTCCCAGGGTTTTGTTCACATTCGTGTCCCAGGAGCTTTCGATCAGCGCTGCCGGGCAGCGAAAGGCAGCGCGATTCTCTCCCATATAGCTGAGCAAACGCGGCGGCCATACATAATAAAACTGCGGGGACACTGAGAGGCACCCGGGATACTGGTTGTAATCATGCACATACATCACCAGCGAAATTCCGATCTGCCTCAAATTATTGATGCATGAAGCCTGTTGACCTTTAGCTTTTGCCCTCGACAGGGCCGGCAAGAGCATCGCAGCGAGAATCGCGATAATGGCAATGACCACGAGCAACTCGATGAGGGTGAATCCAGTTTTTGCCATTCGGAAAACCGGCGTTTTGTCTGTGGCACTGCGCATAGATTTCTAAATGACCATGCGATTTTATTGGCCTGCTCGCAAGCCGATTGTGTCGTCGCTGCTTGTCATCCTGGCACAAAAACAAAAACACGTTTCACGCGTCACATTTCAGGATAGACTGCGGCATTGAAAAGCCGATCAAAAAAACCGAAGCCCGCGCTTAAGGACAAGCGGGGCGGCCCAGAGAGCGCGGAGGCTGCTCCCGGATTAGCGCAACTTCCCAACCGGGGGCGGTTGTGGCTCTTCCGCATGCTGGCATTGCTCCTACCGATCCTGGTGGTATGCGGATTGGAGGCAGGGTTGCGAATCTCGGGCTACGGGTATTCCACCTCTTTTTTTAAGGAGGTCCGGAATGGGGACAAACGCTTCGTGGTGGATAATGAATTCTTCAGCTTGAGGTTCTTTCCGCCGGAACTGGCACGCTGGCCGGCGTCGTTCAAGTTCGACTCGCTCAAATCGACGAATAGTGTGCGGATCTTCATTCTTGGTGAATCGGCGGCTATGGGCGATCCGCAGCCTGCGTTCGGCGCGAGCCGATACATGGAGGTACTGCTGCGACAACGTTTCCCCAAGGTGAGATTCGAGGTCATTAACCTGGGAATTACCGCGATTAACTCGCATGTTATCCTCCCCATCGCGCGTGAGTGCGCTCGCCGAGAAGGTGATATTTGGATCATCTACATGGGCAACAATGAAATGGTTGGGCCCTTCGGAGCCGCGACCGTATTCGGAGCGCGCGCGCCGTCGCGGGCGATCGTGCGGCTTGACCTCGCACTTCAGAGAATGCGGGTCGGTCAGATGACCATGAGACTGCTGGGCAAGCTGTCCAGCCGACCAGCCAATACCTCCTGGGGCGGAATGCAAATGTTTCTCCAGAATCAGATTCCGCCGGACGATGCCCGCCGCGAAACGGTTTATCGGAATTTCAATGCAAATCTCCGTGACATTGTGGAATTGGGACGCAGCAGCGGCGCGAAGATCCTCCTTAACACTGTCTCGGTGAACCTGAAGGACTCGCCACCTTTTGCGTCGCTAAACAACAGTAAACTGACCGCGACCGCGCGGGCTCAGTTCGAGGGAGATATGGAAGAGGGCAAGGCGCGGGAGAAGGAGCACCGGTTCGCCGAAGGGGCGGAGGCTTTTGCGAAGGCTGCCGGGATTGATCCTTTATTTGCGGAGGCACAGTTTCGGTGGGGGGACTGCCTGCTCAAGCAGACCAATGCTGCCGCACATGAACACTTCCAACGAGCTTGCGACCTGGACGCGCTGCCATTTCGCGCGGACACACGAATCAATTCGATGACACGGGAACTGGGCCGAAAACTTGCCGGCGTGGGAGTCATGCTTTGCGATGCAGCGGCAGTCCTGGAGACGAATAGCCCCGTGCGAGTCGCGGGGGCCGAATCATTTTTCGAGCACGTACATTTCAATTTCGACGGAAATTTTAGATTGGGCCAGCTCTGGGCTAACTGTGTTGAGTCGCTTCTGCCCGACCGATTGGACCACAGCGCCGCGCCTGGCTGGGCCTCACAGGAATCTTGCGAACAGGTATTGGGATTAACCGAGTGGAACCGCTCGTTTGTGCTGGAATCGGTGTTGCGCCGTCTGCAGCAGCCACCCCTGAGCTTGCAGTTTAATAACGAGCAACGATCGCAAATGATCCAGGCTGACGAAACAGCCTTACGCCAAAGGATGGCGCAACCCGGCGCAGTGGTCAGAGCGTCGGAAGCTCTCCAGGCGGCCATACGATCCGCGCCGGACGATCACTTTCTTTATGAGGGCCTGGCAAACTTCTTCGAATCAATTCACGAGCGCCGGCAGGCAATAGCCGCCTACCGGCAGGTGCATGATCTCTTGCCGCGGGACTTTTACGCCTGCTTGCAACTAGGTCGAGTTCTCGGAGAAGTTGGGGAGCTTCCAGAGGCAAAGGCGCTGCTTCAACAAGTGTCAAACCTGCGGCCAAGTCTGCCCGACGGCTGGTATGAGCTGGGGACTGTGCTGGCGGCGAGTGGGGATTTCAAAGGGGCGCTGGAAAGTTATGATCATGCCATGAAGCTGCGGCCTCGCGACCCAGCATATATCTGCTACAAGGGCAAAGTGCTAGGGAAACTAAGCCGGCACGCGGAAGCGATTGCGCACTATCGCCGGGCGATTGAGATTCGGCCAAATTTTTGGGAGGCGCGTTTCGAATTGGCAAGTGAGTTGGCTGGGCAGAATCAAGTGGGTGAGGCGATCCGGGAATACACAGAAGTGATCCGCCTCAATCCAAGGCATGCGACGACGCGGGTAAATCTCGGGGTTATGCTAGTGAGGCTCAACAAATTGAACGAGGCCATCCAGCAGTTTGAAGAAGCGTTGCGGATTGAGCCCTCCAACCAGGCAGCAAAAGACTACCTCGCCCAGGTCACCTCCAGGCGGAACCTCGTGCCCTGAAAATAATACCTGGCAGAAATGCTGTGTTGAATTTGGTTTCCGACATGATAAACTGTTCAGAATCACAGGATCCAAAACAAAACAAACCTCGAATTTATATGAGCTATAAGCTATTCTTAAAGGCTGGCTGTCTTTTGGCGGCAAGTCTCCCACTTTGGCTCGGCAGCCCCGCAGAGGCGGCGAATCCCGTGACCTTTCAAATTGACATGACATCGCAGCCAACTGCAACCGATGTCTTCGTACGAGGCTCTTTCAATGGGTATAGCACAGCGAATCAACTGACCAACAATGGGTCAGGTGTTTATACAGGCACAGTGGACATCGCCGACAGCCCTGGCACTATCGAGAGCTGCAAATTCTTCTATCAGCCAGGGGACAATTGGGAAGGCGACCCCAATCGCCAATTTGCTCTTGCCGGGGGCCCGCAAACCCTGCCATTGACCGGATGGAACGAGAAGTATCCTGCCCCAGCCAATAATGTAACTTTCCAAGTGAACATGAACGCCCAAGTCGCTTTAGGTTTATACACACCGGGGGACTCCATGACCGTTGCCGGTGATTTCACGGGTTGGGGAAACGGTGTGGATCTGACGAACAATCCAAGCCTCAGCGGGAGTGCCAGCAACATTTATTCCGGCGTCCTTCCTGTCACCGGCTTCCCGGGCGCGACGGGCACATACAAGTTCCGTGCGAACGGCGGTTGGGAATCCCCCACCAGCACGAGCGGCAACAATCGCACGTTCCAACTTGCGGGCGGCGATCAGATACTGCCCTTGGTGTTTTATAGTGATGACGCATTGAGCGATCTGATGGCCACAGCGACTTTGGTAACTTTTAACGTCAGCATGACCAATGCTGTTGCAACCGATTCGACGGTGTTTAATCCCGCCACTGACACTGTTTTTCTTAATGGCGAATTTCTGGGCTGGAAGAGCTGGAATGCAACCGACCTGGCCCCCTATCAGATGACCAACAATCCTGTTGGCAGCAGCAACTATTCGTTGGCGCTTCCGTTTGCGAAAGGCAGCCGCCTGGCCATCGTGTATAAATACAGCATTAACGGGCCCGACAATGAAGCCGCCCAGAATGCGAACCATATTCGCTACATCCGGTCAACGGGCACCTACAATATGCCGCTAGATACTTTTGGGAATCAACTTATCGAGCAGTCTTTCGGCAATCTCACGGCTGGACCTGCCTCCAGTGGACATACCGTCATCTCATGGCTCGGACGACCGGGTGTTCAGTTGCAAACGCGGAGCAGTCTCAGTAGCGGCACATGGCAAAATCATCCCCAGACCGATGGTCTTATGTCAACTAATTGGCCCGTGACCGGTGGAAGTTTGTTCTTCCGCTTGATAAAACCAGGAAGTTGAACAGCGTGGAAAGCGCGAGTAGCGCGGATTTTGAATGGGTCCATTGGGTTGAATCGCCTCAAGTTCCCCTGCGTTGCAGATCGCGTAGAGGCGATAACCGTGAAAATATGTTTTGATCCGCGAGCATTTACTTCATCGCGCGACAATGTGTCGCATGGATAAAAAGTTCCGTCACGCCAGGTTTGGGGTCATTGGCTACGCCGAGACCTAAACACTGATCGATCGTCTTGCGTTCTGACTTCAGAGGATTAGGTTTTATTGGGATTAAAAACCTAATTTTCTGCGCGTTATGTCACCATTTTACCGAAATTGCCTGGCCATCCTTGTTGCTTTTCTACTTAAAAATGATCCCGTTCGCGGTGGTCAGTTGCCGAGTAACTCCATAACGCAGAGCCCGCAAATCACCAACACCATCCAGTTTAAGCGTTGGTCGTGGGAATTCTCGCAACGCGCATCATCTCGAGGCTTGATTCCAGAGGGAGCAAGGCTTCACGCAATTGAGCAGATTAAAAAACACCAAAACGAGTTACAAACGAACACGGTACATTCACAGCAAACGGCGGAGTCCGTGCAGGTTCAGGGTGATCGATGGGTAAGTATCGGGCCAGCTCCTCTGCTCAATGGCCAAGCGCCTTCGGCACAGCATTTGAGCGGACGCATCGCGGATGTCGCGATTGATCCCGCCAACTCTAACCATTGGTTGATCGGAGCAGCTCAGGGTGGCGTGTGGGAAACGAGTGATGCAGGAACGACTTGGACTCCCAGGACAGACGATCAGGCTTCTTTGGCCATGGGAGCAATTGCTTTTGCGCCCGGGGCTCCAAACATCATTTACGCCGGCACCGGAGAAGGCGTCAGCTCAGGCGATTCTTATGCGGGACTCGGGCTTTTGAAGTCGACTGATGGCGGGCTGACCTGGCAACTTCTCGGCACGTCGTATTTCGCTAAAGCCTCTTTTAGTGATATCAAAGTGCATCCCGGGAATCCCAATATCTTGCTCGCAACCACTCTCAGGGGACTGGCTGGAGTCAGCGGCGGCTTGCTCCCCTCCCCTCCACCCGTGGGGATTTATAAGTCGATTGACGGCGGGACCAACTGGTCGCTGAAGCTTGACGCCAACGTTCGAAACATGGGAGGAGGCTGGGACCTGGAGAGTCATCCGACGGATTTTACGAAGCAATACGCCGGGTGTGGTAGTATTTTTGGAAATCCATTTCACTCATCCACTAATGGTATTTATCGCTCCACTGATACTGGTGAGACCTGGCAGCTCGTGACTGGCCCATGGAGCACCCTGACCGATCGGGTGGAAAGAGTCGAATTGGCTATCGCACCTTCCAATCCCAACATTTTATATGTCAGCATTCAGGACGCATTTGGAAACAATGATGGAACAGCGGGTGCACTGCTTGGCATTTGGAAAACTGTTAATGCCTGGGATGCGAACCCCGCCTGGACTCAAATTCCCAACCCTTCAGGAACTTCGACCCGCTTTTGGTACAATCACGAAATCATCGTTGACCCTGCCAACGCAAATATCCTCTATCTGGGAGAAGTCAGTTTGTGGAAGTACAACAGCAGCTCCTGGGCCGATGTAACGGGCGATATCCACAGCGACGAACAGACGATGGCCTGGGCAGGGAATCGTCTGGTGGTTGGCAACGACGGCGGTGTCTGGTCCACGACCAATGGCGGCAACTCCTGGAGCAACCACAACACCAATTTAGCTGTCACCCAGTTTTACCAGGGCTCGTTGCATCCGGTGAATCCGAATTTTGCACTCGGAGGAAGCCAGGATAATGGCATCCAAACCTGGCAAGGACCTCTCTCATGGATGGCTCTCATTTCCGGAGATGGCAGCTATAGCACCTTCTCATCGAGCAACCCGGATACTGATTGGGCTTTTTCCAACGAAAACCTGGAAATTTTCAGGACGAAAAACGGCGGGGTCACTTATTCCAGCGCGATTTCCGGAATTGATACTTTCAACGCTCTTTTCATTGCTCCTTTCAAAAAATGCCCCTGCAACGACGATATTTTCATTGCTGCGACGGATAATCTTTGGAAAACGACTAACTTTTTTTCGGGAATAGATCCGTCATGGTTTTCGAATGGTCCCGAATTAGGCGATTTTCACACGGCACTGGCCTTTGCGCCTTCTGACACCAATTGCAACACCTACGCTTTGGGAACACTTTCAGCCGGACAGATTCGCCTCACCACCAATGGCGGAAGCACGTGGACTGTGCTGGCGACTTTTGGCCGTTATGTAAGCGCCCTGGCATTTCATCCCACCAATGCGAACATCCTCTATATCACCCTTTCCAGTTTCGATGATCCGGCCTTTCCACCGGCGGGGCACGTTTTCAAAACGACAAATGCTTTAGCGGCCACCCCGCAATTCCTGAATGTCAGCACCCCGGTTGACATACCCCACAACACCATCGTTCTCGATCCATCCAATCCGAATGTCGTCTATGTGGGGACCGACATTGGGGTTTGGAGAAGCATGAACGCGGGCGTCAGTTGGACCCATATGGGTCCGGAGAGCGGTCTGCCTAACGTGGCGGTGTTCGACCTGGAAATCAGCCCGGGATCTGGAAGGCTGGTGGCCTTCACTCATGGTCGCGGCGCTTTCGCGCTACAAAGTCCTCCCCGGCTGTTACCGGGGGCGCATAATGGTTCAAGTTTTTCTTTATCTTTTGCTACCCTGCCCGGAACTCAATACGCAGTGGAATACAAAAATCTTTTAAGTGAAGCGTCCTGGCGGCCATTAGGGAGCGTCAATGGAGATGGTACTGTGAAGGTGCTCGTGGACACCAATGCCACTTCTCCTCAACGATTTTATCGGGCCACGATACCGCATTGACGCGCCGACTCGATGAAAGAGCGGAACCAACGGGTTCACTTATTCCATGCAAGCCTCTCCTTGCGTTGCAATTCGCGCAACGGGCGATAACCGATCAAAATGATTTTGTTCTCCTCGAGCAACTGCTTCATTTCTTGATCATGGGCGAAGAGTTCGTATTGCTCGGATCGCGTTTTCCAGGAGCCGGTGATCGCCTTTAATTCATCGCCTGCCAGGGCTGCGTGGATGTAAAGTTCCGTCACGCCCGGCTTGAGTCCCTTCACCACGCCCATCCAGAATGGCTTCACCCCTTTTGATTGCTCCTCTTTCAATTCATCGTGGACGAAGTAATCCGTAAACACGATGCCCTTGTCCGCGAATTCGTGGCGCAATTCCGGATGTCCATTGCGAGCCATCGTATCCTGCGACGCCATGCGGACAGGGACGTCAAATTCAACGGCCAGTTGCAGGTACATTTTCAGATAACGCGGGTCGTATTGCATGGTGCCCATATGGGAATCGAGATGGGTCACATCCACCCCCGCCGCCAGCGCGCGCTGGATCTGGGCCCGCCCCTCAATTAAGGCTTCTTCAGGCGTTCCATGCGCGTATACCCCGGGCACTTCCGGCCATAAGAATCCATGTGGATCGATCAGACCAGGCACCTTCGAACGATCCGCAACCGGACCCCAGCGATATTTTACCCACTCCGAGGTGTGGCACAGATGAATGCCGAAATCACTTTGCGAATGTGCTTTTGCGTATGCGGCAATCTCCGGAAACCAAGGGCAAGGCACCATGATCGTAGCTGAGCGCATCGAGCCTTTTTCCAGGCATTCGATCGTGCCGAGATTTGCCGCATGGCACATCCCCGAATCATCGCCATTCACAATCAGAAGCTTATCCGTCGGCTGATAGCCCAACCGCTCGGCCAGCGACCGTTTTTCCGCACCCTGACTGCTCCAGGCGAGCAGGCATAGCGCCAGTCCGGGAATAAGGATTTGGCGGAGCAATTTGGATTTCATACGTGCAAGCTTATTCCCGGGCAGCAAACCAGGCAATTGCGTAATGACAAAAACTTGTAGGGAAGAAATGAAAAGCGACGGGATAGGGCCCACTCCAAGCGCTTCGCGGATTCAGATAACCAAGGTATGTGGCGGAAGTATTGCCAACCCCAGTTGCGCCGGCGGCTTCAGGAAAACTGATGAAACAACTCGCAATTGTGGCATTCGTAGTACCCTATACAATTTTCATTTCTCTCTTGAGATAAAAGGAGTAACTTAAATTCAGATCAGCCTGACATCGACGCACCACGTGAATATCGTATTGGTTGAACCAAAAAGGAAGCCAGCCTGCGGTTTTACACTCATCGAACTTCTCGTCGTGATCGCGATTATCGCGATCCTTGCAGCTATGCTTCTGCCGGCGCTCAGCAAAGCAAAAGATTCAGGCAAAAGAGCTAACTGTATCAGCAATCTGCATCAAATGGGAATTGCCTTGCTGATGTACGCCGAAGATCATGACGGCAAGATCCCGCGTGGGAATGAGCCAATCTGGTGGCAGGTATTGTCGCAGAATCTGGGAGGGCGATCCACCACTGACTATAAAAAAGTGCGAATTTACACCTGTCCGAGCTATCCAGATAAGCGGCAATTGATCTGTTACGTCGCAAACTCCTGGCGGTTTTCAAGCACGTCCGATCAGGTTGGTTACGAACAGCTCGGCGTGTCGAAAATCTCGCGAGTCCAAAAACCGGTTGATACGGTTTATCTTGCCGATAATGAAAACGGGTCCTGGCGTCCGATTATTACCGACCTGGGAATCATTGGTTCGGATGAAAAAAATGATGTCTGGAGTCCCACTCACCTTCCGTACGCGGCCAATGGAAAAATCCTGAACCCGGAAAGGAGAGTTGCGGTGGCGCGTCATGGACGCGGACCTGTGCTGATGTTCTTCGATAGCCACGCCGGGTTGAAAAAGGCCAATTTGATTACGGTCGATGATTGGCGCGAAGAGCGGAGATGGTGATGGAAACGGTACGCTGTAGATGCTCGCGAAGCGTTTGGAGGGCGGTGCATCCCACCGCTTTGAATTTGTGTTCTCTGAGACGCAAAACGCTGAGCGGAAACAAAAACAAATGAAAAGCGCCGGAATGCGGCGCACTGCTCCATACGCTTCGCGGAATCGTTCAGCGATAACCCCATTTCACCGGTGCGCAGCTTCCGTCGCACTCGTCACACTCGTTACCAACGGGCTTTTAAGTCACGTGGTAACGTGTTATGATGAGTTAAGGCTCGCTGTTTGCCTTTACATGAAACCAATGCTGTTTTTCCGTATTTTTCTGCTGGCGGTTACCGTTCAGATCTCCCTCGCAATCCAACCTCCAACTGGACTCGTAACCCGCACGGGAGACTTAAGCGTTGTCCTTCACTGGGATCCAAACTCGGATGCCAACCTGGGCGGGTATAAAGTGTATCGGTCAACCAATAACCTCGGCCCATTCAGTCTGCTAACTCCCAACCCGGTAACTTCACCTGGATTTTGCGATCTGCTCAACCTCAAGAATGACCAGCTTTACTACTACCAGGTCACCGCCATCACGACCTCATCCGTCGAGAGCGGCCCTTCGATGATTTCCGCCGCGCCTCACCCTTTTGCAAGCGACGATCAGTTCCTCGATTACGTCCAGCAAACCAGTTTTGATTATTTTTGGTACAAGGCTAATCCAGCGAATGGGCTAGTCCCGGATCGTAGCGCTAATGGCTCGGCTTGCAGCATTGCCGCGGTAGGGTTCGGGCTGACAGCCATTGGCATTGGAATTGACCATGGTTGGATTTCGCGCACACAGGGAACCGCTCGGGTTGTTACAACGCTGAATACATTCCTTCAGGGTCCGCAAGGAGCGAGCAGCACCGGGATCATCGGCTATAAAGGCTGGTTTTACCATTTCCTCGATATGAACACCGCATTGCGCGCGGGGGGCACGGAACTTTCCTCGATCGATACGGCGTTGCTCCTTGGCGGTATCCTTTATGCCAAACAATACTTCGATGGCACGAATACCGACGAAACTTCCATTCGAACCATGTCGGATGCCATATTCAACCGGATCGATTGGAATTGGATGGCGCAAGGAACCAACGCTGTCGCCATGGGTTGGCAACCCACGACCGGCTTCTCCGGGTTCGGCAATTGGATTGGATACAACGAAGGCATGCTTATCTACTGCCTCGGGCTTGGCGCAGCAACCAACCCACTGCCTGCTTCATCGTGGGGCCGGTGGACCAGTGGTTACACCTGGGCGACTAATTATGGCCAGGCGTTTGTGCCGTTTCCTCCGTTGTTTGGGCACCAGTATTCCCACTGCTGGATCGACTTTCGCCACATTGCGGACGCTTACATGAACAGCCACAACAGCACCTACTTCGAGAATTCGCGCCGCGCAACCATTGCCCAGAGGGCTTATTGCATTGCCAACCCGACGCACCAGGTTGGATATGGCAGTAATGTATGGGGATTGACCGCATGTGACGGACCGAATGGCTACGCCGCGCATGGAGCTCCCCCACCGCAAATTGATGATGGCACCATTGCCCCAACCGCGGCCGGCGGGTCCATGCCTTTTGCTCCTGAATATTGTTTCCCTGCCCTGCGCCATTTTTATGACTTTCGTATTAATATTTGGACCGCGTATGGCTTTCGCGACTCCTTCAACCTGGGAGTCGGGTATTACGGTCCTGATGAGCTGGGAATTGATCAAGGACCGATCGTTGTGATGATCGAGAATTATCGAACTCAACGTGTCTGGCAGCTCTTCATGAGGAACGCAGAAGTCCAACGGGGTTTGCAACAAGCGGGGTTTGTGTCACTGCCATCAATCTCGGTTGGAATCGAGAATCTGGGCAATCAAACCGGCTTCAGCCTGGATTGGACCGGCTCGGCCGGCCACGCTTACCAGGTTGAATATTCACCTGATCTCAAAGCATGGTTCGATTCGCCAACGGGCGAACTGCAAGCCACCAACAACGGAACGCTCAATTGGGTCGACGCCGGGCCTCCCGCAACAGTTTCCGCGCCGGCCACCGCGCCTCAGCGTTTCTATCGAGTGTTCCAATTCGGAACCCCATAACAGCACTCGGAAATCGCAGTAGAAATTCATTTTTGCCATTCTGTTCCTGCTTGCGTCTTTCCACATGGCGGATTGGAATGTCCCGTGTGAACCGCTCCAAATCAGAAATAATCGATCTGCTAAAAAACCCGGGAGTCATCGCTATCATACGCACCGGCAAATTAACGGATGTCGTTCCCATGTTGGAAGCTTTGGTCCAGGGCGGAATTGTTGCTATTGAAATCACGCTGACCGCGGCGAATGCACTGGATGCCATTCGGGAAGGACGCGAAAAACTTGGCGACCGTTGCCTGGTGGGGGTGGGAACAGTCCTTGATAGCAAAATCTGCGGCTTGGCGATCGAGGCAGGGGCAGAATTTATCGTCAGCCCGGTGTGCCGCACAGAATTAGTAAATGTGGCTCATGGGGCGGGTCGACCGATCATGCTCGGGGCTTATACACCCACGGAAGCACAAACCGCTTATGAAGCAGGAGCGGATTTCATCAAAATTTTCCCTTCAGACACGCTCGGACCGCTTTACATTAAAGCGTTGCGCGCTCCCCTGCCCCACCTTCGTCTCGTTCCGACCGGCGGTGTCCGTTTGGACAACGTAGGCGAATTTCTTGAAGCTGGCTGCGCCGCTGTGGGTGTCGGCTCGTCGCTGGTATCAGCCGATATTCTGCGAACCGCCAACTGGCCGGAGTTGAGCCGACGGGCTGAGCAATTCGTCAAGGCAGCACAAACCGTTCATCGTGCTAAAAAAAGCTCGGGGTGAGGAGTGGGTGTACCCCTATCGTGTTTTTTCGGCGGACTGGTGTATCTTCGAAGATAGCCGAACCGAGTTACTTGCATGAAACATCGCCTGGTGGTTCTTGTCGCGGATGACGACCCCAATGATCGTTACCTTCTCCAACACGCTGTGCGGGATGGAGTTCCGATCGATCTTCACGAGGTGGTGGATGGAGCGGAACTTGTTCAATATCTGAAAGGGCTCCATCCGTTCGACAATCGCAGCATCTATCCATTTCCCGATTTAGTCATACTCGACCTGAAAATGCCGCGGCAGGATGGGCTGCAAGTTCTTAAGTGGCTCCGAAAACAACCGGAGTTTCGAAGACTCCCCACGGTGATGTTGAGCGGCTCGGGTCTGGATGAGGACGTGGCAGCCGCTTACGCCCTCGGAGTCAATTCTTACTTTAGCAAACCCAACCGGCACGAAGAGCTTCTTAGCTTGATGCATCTTATTATTGACTATTGGTCCGGCGCCGAGCGCCCCGCATCCACGCTTCCAGCGAAGGCAGTCCTCAGCGGTAGGATTTAGAATCTCCTTCTTGCGGAAGAGGGCTGGGGCGAGAAGACAATTTTGTTCTTGCTGTAGTGCAATGATATCAAAGGGCGACATTACTTTCCTACGCTTGCAAGATTCAGAATTGCCTCGAGTAACGCGAAGCGTATGGAGTGCGCCGTATTCCGGCGCTTTGGATTGAGTGGTGGAGAAGAATGAAAAGCGCCGGAATACGGCGCACTCCATACGCTTCGCGGGTTCCGTTGCTCTTCTCCACTCTGTAATTTTGTTGTTTGGTTTCGGCTTTGTCGTATTACTTCCCTGCGGCTAACCGCCCGTGACAGCCTGGGCCCGCCTTCCCCGGCTTTGGAAGATTTGATCAATTAGCACGCCGACCAGCACCACGGCACCCATCACCGCAAAGTTCAAGGAACTCGGGATCCCGAGCAGGTTCACCAGGTTCTCCAGCACGCGAAGCAGTGCCGTGCCAATCAGGATGCCCAAAATTGAGCCTTCACCGCCCCTCAAACTGCAGCCGCCGAGCACCGCGGCTGCGATGCCATAGAGCTCGTAGAAATTCCCATGGTTCGATGGTGAGATTGAATTTGTATAAAATGCCAGCAGTATTCCCGAAATGCCCGTGAGCAATCCTGATACCACATAGGAGCTCGCGACCACGCGCCGCGTATTAATGCCGCAAAAGCGAGCGGCTTCTTCATTGCGTCCCACCGCGAAGAGGTATCGTCCATAAACTGAACGGTGGAGCACAATCCACATCAGGACTGCAATGATCAGCAGCAGCACGAAAGGCATCGGGAATCCGAAAAACTTGCCGACAGCGAACTCGCGCAAAGTCTCAAACCCCTCCGCGTCGCCAAAGCCTTTGGTGTTGTCGTTTGCTATGAAACGAGCCAGCCCGCGATAGATGAGCAGCCCGCAAAGCGTGATGATAAATGGCTGGATGCGAAGCCGGGTAATCAGCGCGCCATGCGCATAACCCAGAAACATTGGAATCACCAGGGCCATCGCAACTCCAGCAGGCCATGGCCATTTCCATTCACGAAGGCTCATCGCCAGGAGCACGCCGCTTAACGCGAACATGGAACCGACGGATAAATCAATTCCGCCAGTAATAATGACCAACCCCAGTCCGAGACTGAAGATTCCATACAGCCCAATGACGTTTGCCGTATTAGCTAGATTTACGCGGGAGATGAATTTTGGGCTGGCGAGGGCCATGGCGCTGCACAGCACCAATAACAGGATCGAGATACCCAGTTCTTTTTTCACGAGTGCAATCGAGGCTCAAACATGATCCGGATCAAAAGGTTTAGGCCCTTTTGAAATACGGTTTTCACAAGAGGTTTCATTGCCTACGGCCAATTGCATAATGTTCTCTTCCGTGCACTCTGCCCTTTCGAGCACGCCACTGATCTCCCCTTCGTGCATGACCGCAACCCGGTCGCTGAGGTGAAGCAACTCCTCCATGTCGCTGCTAATCATCAAAATCACCGTGCCCTGCTCCGCCAGCGAGCGCATCAGCCGGTAGATTTCAGCTTTTGCTCCCACGTCAATGCCTCGGGTCGGTTCGTCGAGAATCATTACTTTCGGTTTCATGCCCAGCCATTTACCCAGGACGACCTTTTGCTGGTTGCCACCGCTGAGGTTCAGAACCAATGTCTCGGCATCGGGAGTTTTAATATTTAAAGCCTTGATTTGTTCATTAGCCTTTTTGAGCTCTGGTTCGCGGCGGATGAGATTGAATGAGGCAAAGCGTTTAAGCGAAGGCAAAGTAACATTTTCTCGTACGCTCATCGCAAGAATCAAACCTTCATAATGACGGTCCTCGGGGACAAGATAAATGCCGTGTTCAAGCGCACCGCGCGGATTATCTACTGAAATCTTTTGATCACCCAGGAGGATTTCCCCCTCGGCAAACCGGTCCAGACCCACGATCGCTTTTGCCATTTCGGAACGGCCGGCTCCCACCAAACCGGCAAACCCCAGAATCTCACCCTTACCGGCATCGAAAGAAATAGTCTTCGCTGGGTAACGGCTTGAACGCAGATTGCGCACTTTGAAAAAGCCCGGCTCCGGGCGCGTCGTAGATTGAACATAGAAACTGTTGATCTCTCTTCCAACCATGAGTTTGACAATGCGATCGTGCGTGATTTCCCCACGAGACAGTTCGCCGGCGTTTCGGCCGTCGCGCAGCACGGCCACCCGATCTGCGCAAAGGGCGATTTCGCGCAAGCGATGCGAGATATAGATGATGCTGATGCCTTGAGCGCTCAGTTCGCGAACCAGCTCTAGAAGGCGATCGGTCTCTGATAAGGTCAGGCTCGAAGTCGGCTCGTCCATAATGATAAGCCGGGCATGAAGCGACAGAGCCTTTGCGATCTCGACCAACTGTTTCTGAGCAAGAGATAAACTGTCCAAACGCGTGTGGCTCGAAACTTTCAGCCCAAGCCTTTTGAGATAAGGTTCCGTATTTGCGTGCAACCGTTTGCGATCGATCAGCTTAAAAGGACGTATCACCGGCTCACGCCCAAGGAAGACATTGGCGGCCACATCCAGGTTGTCCAGAACGTTGACTTCCTGGTGTATAAAGGCAATGCCCAGGCGCATCGCGTCGCGAATCGTTTCGATCTTCGCAGCTTGTCCATCAAACATGACCTCACCGGCGTCGGAGCGATAGACGCCGCCGAGAATTTTCATCAGGGTGCTTTTGCCCGCGCCATTTTCGCCGCAGAGCCCTACCACTTCGCCCCTGCCGACCGTCAGGCGGACGTTGTCCAGCGCAAGAACGCCAGCAAAGCGCTTGAAAACACCGTCCATCAAAAGGAGGGGCGCTTGAGACATGCGAGCTCAGCAAGTTTTATTTGCCGAGCAACTTATTGAGGCGAGCGTGGAATTCGGCAACATTGTTCGACTTGATGTTAACTGTCGGCACAATCTGCCGGCCGCCTGCCAGCGCGGTTTTGTCGCCATCAAGATACTTCTTCATCCTTGTAATTGCTTGTTTGCCGAATTCATAAGGTTGTTGAACAACCGTCGCATGAATGACGCCTTCGGCCACCGCTGCAAGCGTTTCCTCCTCTTCATCGAAGCAGATTACCTTGACCTGGCCCGCCTTGCCGGAGGATTTCAAAGCGCGCATGATGGCCGGTCCGTTGTAGCTCCATAAGCCAACCAGACAGGCGAGATCAGGATATTTTACCAAAGTATCTTCCACATTTTTTTGCGCGCGGACGCGGTCGGTTTCATCCGTTCGCACGTCAAGAATTTCGACCTTCGATCCCTCGAGCTGCTTTTTGATTCCGGCAAAGCGTTCCCTGGCGTTCTGTGCGTCGAGTGTGCCGACAAAAAGCATGATCTTCCCTCCATTCGGCAACGCTTCTTTAATCAGTTTGCCCGCCTCGACACCTGCAGCAATGTTGTCCGTGCCAATGTAACAAACACGTTTGCTCGCCGGCGCATCACTGTCGTGGCAGATCAGCAGGGTTTGCTCAGCCAGTTTGTTTAATAGGTCCGTTTGATTGGCGGGATCAATCGGGCTCACCGCAATCCCGTCAATCCCTTTCGCCGCGAGATCATCCAGGATCTGGCGCTGCTCTGCGGCAGTACCGTTGGGAGGAATCCGAAAATCAACCTCCACGTTGCTCAGTTCCTTTTTCGCGTCCTCGCATCCGGCTCGCGCGATGGTCCAAAATGACGATGCGTTGTTCGAAACAAACGCCAGCTTGAGCTTTTTTTGCTGTCCATCTCCGGGTTTTGAACCGTTTTCCGATTTGTTGCAGCCACACAGAACAAAGAGCAACTGCGCCATGGCCAGCCAACGAAATGTTTTTCCCTTCATAGATGTTTCCAAGTCAAATTTGCAAGCCGATCAATGTTTTTATGTTTGTCGCTTCTATTCGAGCTTATTTTGTTTTGATTGGAAATCCACATCAATTCCGAGAGGTCAGCCCGGATATTTTGCATATTGCAGCGTAGGCCGCTTCCATTTCATTAACACCTTGCTTTAGCTGGGGTGGAAGTGTCACCGCATTTGGGAAACTTATTACATGGGAATATATATTACTTTTATAGGTGTTTCCGCATGCCCTTCCGTCGAGTGAACCGAGTTGCTATCGACCGGGCTGTGACATCTCTCATTAACACCCAACTTCAGTTGGGTGGGTGTAAGGCGGAAAACAAATAACCGTTTCAACGGTTTCTCGCCTTGTCTTTCTATAGGCGGCAAGCAAACCTCGCTGATGTCCCTCCATTCTTATTCCCGTGTGTGGCTGCACCTTGTTTGGGCGACCTTGGAACGAAAACCACTGCTCTCCAAACCTGCTGCAGCAAAATTATCTGCTTATTTGCACGTGTATGCATCCCAGAAAGGCGTGTACATGAAGATCAATTATGTAAATCCCGAGCACGTCCATGCTCTCGTGGACCTTCCTACTAAGATGGCCATCGAAGACATGATGCAACTTTTCAAGGGCGGCTCCTCGCACTGGGTCAATGAGAACAATCTTTTGCCTGGAAAATTCGGGTGGGGCCGCGGCTATGGAGTCTTCTCAGTCTCTCACTCGAGTGTTTCGCAAGCAGCGAAGTACATTTCCGACCAGGAAGAACACCATCGTAAGCGGAGCTTCTCGGAAGAATTCAGGTTATTGGTGGAGCCTGAAATGGCAGGATGGCTAAACCGTTGAAACGGTTAAGCAGCACCGCGCACCGCCGACACCTCGCTGAAGCGAGGTGTTAATGAGAAATCAATCATTGAGTGGAATAATTCTGTCCCGCACCCGTGTTAATGAGAGGGGTCCAAATGGGTGGGCGAGTTCGCGTGAAATATCCGGGCTGGCACTTCGCACCGCCTGTCTCAATTCTTCTTCAGCAACCATACTTCCGTGAGTGAAGGGCCGAACCGCATCGTGTTCGTGCGAGCTTCATTCGGATTCCCCCAATCGAGGACGGCTCGGCGATCTTTCAGCAGTTCCTGAGGAATTTCAAAGGCAGTAAACTCCGGAGCATATCTGGGGCGCGTGGCCGCCGAAGTTTTGTTCTCGTCCGGTTTCACGTCCTGCCTGCCGCCAACCCGTTCGATCCTTTTCTGGTTCACATACAAATCCATGTCGCCTCTTCCATTGATCCGGACTGTGTAATTCCCTTTGGGATCCAGGTTTTCATAAACCATCTGTCCAGGTCTCATGCTGCCCTGCCATGACAATCGAAGCCGGCTGTAACCACCCTGGTCCCAAAGAAACCCGGGAAAACTGGTTCCGCGCAACGGGATCAAAGGATCGGTATTGAATTCGGGCCCTCGGACAAGGTGGGGTGACTTCGCCAGATCCCCAATATCGTCGTAATAACTGCCCGGGCCGGGATGCTCCCAATGCGCGAGCACTTCCAGGCGCGCAACCTTCTCGGTTTCGTTTGGCATCTTTCGGATCGCGTCAAACTCGTCCTCGAGCCACCAGCGGTTGTTCAGCGGGTAGTTCAGGAAATCAAGGACGCAGCCGCGTTCGGATTCGCTCGCTTGAAATTGTTTCACACTGGTCTGGAGCTTGATGGAATCAAACAGCGCCTGGCAAAGCTGTTCCACTCGAACGCGCAAATCTGTCCGGCACGGCTGCGTTTCGGCTCGTTTGAGAACGATTCGCGCAGCGCTCATCGCAGCCTCTGACCCGACGGTTCCGGCTTGCGCCATCCTATCATTCGCTTGGTCTTCCAGCCGCGTTTCATACATTTGCCGGTGGCGGATATACGCGTCGTAATTGGCGCGCAGCAAGCAAAGTTGCCAACGCCAATTATCCTTCAACCTGGGTTTGCGTTTTTCCAATCCCTGCCAAAGCGCCAGTGTCGAATCAACGGTTGGATTGGTGGCGAGAGGTCCAACCCAGTTCTTTTCGAATGCCAAAATACCATCGGCGGCTGCCTCAGCCACGTCCGGTCCGAAAAAGAAGCGAGCGTAATCGATTAGCGTCTCACGAGGATCGGCGTTCGGGTTCACCCCCAATAGATTCCAAATCATTTTGTTCACGTCATCGTGGCAGCCATCCGAATAGCTGATGAATCCCACAGTCCCCGGAGCCGTTTGCTGATGAACATGCGTGTAGAACAGCGGACGCGGGTTGCAGCATTCTCGACCGAGCGTGAAATTAAAAGCGGGATCCCACCACATCACCGGGTACTGGCAGCGTACGGTGTGCGTGATGTCAGGATAATCCCGTAACGGATACTGTTTAGGGATGCGCGCCCGCAACACAGGAGGAGGCGCTGTTTGCGGCCCCGCCACAATTCCCCCGAGCCACGCAGGCTTTTGCTCCTCGAGGTATTTTACGACATAATCCAGTTTCGCACCGCTGAATCCCTGCATCGAAACCCACACTTTTCCCTCGGGATGATACTTCGCCAGTAGTTTAGAAAGGTCTTCGAGGAAGGGCATCACCAGTTCCGGAGAATTCTTCCCCGGGTCGGCGCCCGGAAAGAACACACCATTCAAACGCGGGCAATCGCGATAGAACTCTTCATGGCGTTTCAGCTCTTCCGCGCGGAGCACTTGATTCGTCAGATCGAAAGTCGCGGGTGTCCAAACCCAATAATCCACATCATATTGCTCGCAGATTTCGCTTAATTGCCGGTTCATCACCATTCGAGGCACCGGCCAATGAGGGCTTGCTTGTGTATCTTCGAACGGAATGTTTTCAATACTGTTCGCGCCGAAAATGACCAACTCTCGAATATATTGTTCGTACTGTTTTTTGTCCCAACCATCGTAAGAATTGGCGCGCGCGCGATATCCAAGTTGATGGCCCCGAATAGCAGAGACTGGAGCCGCGCCAACATCGAATGAAGCCGGCAAGCGCGCGCTTCCCCTTTGCCACTCGATTGCGCGCAGCAAGCGCCCGGCGCCAAATAGTGTCCCTCGAGGATCGGCCCCTGCGATCCACAAGATTTTGTCATTCTGGAAAAAAACCCGGTAACCTTCTGTGCGAGTCTCGGGCTGATCCCCGCTCTGCCGCTGGGGCAATGCATGACCCCATTCAGGGTCAACACCTTTCGAGGTCAAAACGATAACCGGACCCTGTTTCGGCCACGATGTCGAAATCGGCAGAGTTTTGCCGATTCGCTTTTTGAGCTCCTCGACCAGCATCCGAGCCGCAGTTTGCTCGGCTTTGGGCAATTCGCCCTTGCGTATGACGACCGTCGCCCTCGCCAAGTCAACCGTTTCCTGGCCCATCGAATCGGTTTCAAAACCGAATGCTCGAAAGGCCAGCATGAGGAAAATCAGCCTTTGAGGTGCCTTCGCTTTGACCTGCCTTGGTTTTACGTCCATATCGGAAATCCAAATTTTATTTAAATGTGTCGCGCTGATGCCGAGATTCTACGGGCGATTACTCGAACGACAAGACCGCAGAAAGGCGGCCGATGGCTGACCCAATTCGTGTTCTCTCGAACTTAAGGGCAGAGCGGAAATGAAAAATCAAAAAGCGCCGGAATACGGCGCACTCCAAACGCTTCGCGGGATCGGGCAGTGAATTGTTATTCGTATGGGGTTCGCGTGCGGGCCTCGATGAATCAGGTGAGCTGAACAGACGGTTTGTGCGGCGGACGTTTGATAAAGCGATTCAACCTCTCAGGGATGGCGGGCTTTTTGCGAGAGCCATTGAACCAGGTGTCGCAAATATATTTCACGATTTCAACCAAATCGCCGGGATTGACAGGTTTTACAATATAGGAATCTGCGCCCAACTGATAGGCATCTTCAATGTCACGAGTCGCTTCGGAGGAGGTTAAGACGATGACCGGAACTGTTTTCAATTTAGGTTGTCTGCGAATCCATTTCAGCACGTCCAATCCTGGCACTTTGGGCAGGCGCAAGTCCAATAGCACCAGGGACGGTTCCGGGTGGGGCTGCGGATCGGCAAAGTCACCAGAACCACTCAGATAGTCGAGAGCCTGCCTGCCGTCGGTCGCGACCTGGATGGGAATCTTGCAACCCGCGGTTTCCATCGCCAGTTCGAGAAACATGACGTCGTTCTCGTCATCCTCGACTTGAAGAATGGGTCCTGTTTTTTTCATTCACTTTCCACGGCTCTCAATTCAAACCAGAATTTGGTCCCTTGCCCAATGTCCGACTCGAGTCCGACCTTCCCACCCATTCGCTCCACCGCTTTGCGCATGATAGCGAGCCCGATGCCTGTGCCTTCAAACTCCTGGCTGGAATGGACGCGCTCGAACATGGAAAAAATACGCGACTGGTCTGCCGGCGCAATGCCGATGCCTTGGTCCTCGAACCAGACGCGAACCATGGGACCGCTTCGCTCGCCGGTCCTTGCATCGGCTCTGGATAAGACCGGTGTCGTCCGCTTCTCTGTCCAAATAGAAACGTGCGGAACTTGCCCCGGCTTTATAAACTTGACCGCGTTGGAAAGGAGGTTCGCAATGCACTGAGTCAGCGAGGCTTCATGCCCGAGAACTTGGAGTAATGGCCGCTGGATCTTAAGATCGAGGTGGTGCGCCTCAAAACCGGAATATTGTTCGACGACCGATTGGATGACCGCCTCCAAATCCACTGGGACGAGGCGAATCTCACCCTGCATGACCCGGCTGTAGGACAGCACGTCCTGAATGAGCCGGTCGAGCCGATTCCCAGCGGTGATGATGCGGTTCATATGCTCCTGAACGATCGGGTTGAGCTTATTCCGCGCCTCGATCAGAGTGAGATTGGCAAAACCGACCATGGCGCGAAGTGGAGCGCGCATGTCATGAGAGATCGTGTAAGAAAAAGCTTCCAGCTCTTGCACTGCATTTCGAAGATGGCCCGTGCGTTCGCGCACCGTACGCTCGAGTTCTCCTGCCTGGTGCGCAAGCTGGTCTTTGGCCAGGCGCAGCAATTCTTCCGACTGCTTGCGCTCGGTGATATCTCGGATATTGCACTGGATGACCTGGTGATCCCCCTCGTCGTAGAGGTTGCTGATGATCTCAAATTCCTTCACTTTTCCCGCTTTGGTGTTGCCTCTCAGGTTATCACTACGGTAAAACCGCTTTTTCTTCACCTCGTGAAAAGCTGCCTCGCACGCCGCGCGGTTTTTGAACAAACCGATCTCGCAAAGTTCTTTCCCGAGAAATTCCTCGCGCGAGTAACCCAAAAGTTGGGTCATGAACGGATTGGCATCAGTGATGCGAAGTGTGCCAGGGTCGACGATGAGCACGCCATCCTGGGCCGCTTCGAAAAGACGGCGATACCGGATTTCCGAAAGGCGCACCGCTTCCAATTGTTTGCTCTCGGTAATGTCATTAATGGCGAGCAGGATACTCGGCGGGTCGCTTCGGCCGGCATCCAGACGTCTTCCATTAAGCAACATCGTGCGTCGGCCAATGGATTCGAAGTCGTGGGTCACCTCAAAATCTTCGAAAGAACTGTTGCTCGGCAAAATATCCTGAAGGAATTCTCGCAGTTTGGGAATATCCCACTGTCCATTTCCCAAATCGTAGATCAAGCTTCCCACGGTTTCGCCAGGGATGACTTTAAAGGTCTTGTAAAATGCGCTGTTGGCCGTGGTGACACGCAAATCCGAATCGAGCACCACCAGAGGGTAGCCGGTGGTGCGAAGAATGGCTTCGGAATGGTCCCGCGCCAAAGCCACTTGCTCTTCCCCGTGCTTGATTGCGCTAATATCGAGTAGGACAAGCACAGCGCCATCTACATCGTTTTCCAGCGTGCGATAAGGTCGGATGCGGAGAGAATACCAGCGGCCCTTCCGGTCCTTAACCTCGCGTTCTCGTTGGCTCCCGGTTTTGATGACTCCATTCAGCAATTCTTCAAGATCCTCCAATTCAAGATTGTGCCGGACGTTGTGCAACGGGCGGCCAATATCTGTAGCGACCAGGTTGAACAGCTTTTCGGCCATGGGCGTGAACCGGCGAATGGCCAGGTCGCGCGTGAGTAGAACGATGCCCATGTTAACGCTCGCGTGCAGATTGTTCAAATCGGCGTTGGAACGGTTCAGCTCCGCATTGCGGGCAGCCATCTCATCGTTGATGGTGGTTAGTTCTTCGTTCGCAGATTCAAGCTCTTCCTTCGAAGTTTCCAACTCCTCGTTGACGCTCTGCAGTTCCTCGTTTGCGGAATTGACTTCTTCATTCGAAGCCTGCAGTTCTTCATTCGAGGCTTCCGCTTCTTCCTGGATGGATTGAAGGTAGTCGCGCATTTCGGCAATCTCGGCTTCCAATTCCGCGACCCGGCCTGGATCTTCCACCGAAGCTTTAGAACGCAGGCGAGCTGGCGCCTCAAGCTGTGGCGGATCAAATTGATCTCCCCGGCCCTTTGCTTCCTCAAAAAAAATCAAGTAGCACTGCTCCTTTAGGTGTTTTAGCGGGACCACTTCGAAGTTCACCAACCGGCCTCCGGAGCTGTGTGATAATCGAACACCCTCCCTGCGGACGAGCTCATTGTTCTTCTTGCTCTTGGTAATCGCTCCACGCAAAGGCAGCATCAAACCCTCTCGCGCCATCTTGAGCAAATGGAAGCTGGCTGCGCCCGCGGGCTGGCTCAAGAAAGGACTGGTATCACCTCGAAACTGCAAAACTTGCAGTTGGTTGTTAATCAGGACACCTGCCGGAGCAAAGCGGCCGATCGTAACGCGATCAGCCTCCCGTTGGGTGCTGAGTTGAGAGGGAATTACTTCCTGCGCAGCAGGCACTTGGTGAATAGCAGCTTCCTTTTTCTCAGCCGGCTGGCGTGAGCTATAATGAAGTGGAGTCCTGATTCCAACCTTTTTCGAAAAGATTTTATATCTCTTATCCACAATCTCAAAGTCACCCACCAGGGGGCCAATCGACTCCGATTGGCCCAGGAACAAAAAACCAGCGGGTCTCAGGGCGTAATGAAAAATGGGTAATATCCTTTGCTGCAACTCCTGGTCGAGATAAATCAAGACATTGCGACAACTGACAAAATCCATGCGGGAAAAGGGTGGGTCGCCGATAAGATTTTGTTTGGCGAAGATTACCATTTCACGCAGAAATTTAGCGATTCGGTACCCTCCATCCTCCGGGACAAAGAATCTCCGTAATCTTTCCTGGGACATATCGCTCAAAACCGCCTTGGTATAAAGACCGGCACGTCCTTTTTGAAGGAGGGATTCATTCACGTCGGTGGCAAAAATCCGAAGCTTTCGGGAGCGGCCGGTTTTTTCAGAGAATTCCGTGAGGGCAATCGCCAGGGAATACGCTTCCTGGCCGGTAGAGCAGCCAACCACCCAAAGGCGCACCGGTTCATCGCGTGGCTGTTGTATTAGCTTGGGAAAGACTTTCTCCCTCAAAGCTTCAAAAGCTGCCGGGTCGCGGAAAAACCCTGTCACGCTGATCAGTAAATCCGAATACAAAGCCTCCAACTCATTCGGTTTGCCACGTATAAAATTATAATATTTCTCAGGTTTATCGATCTTGCTGAGCATCATGCGCCGGGCAATCCGACGCTGAATCGTGCTGGATTTGTATAGCGAGAAATCCACGCCAGAATGTTTGCGCAATTGAAGAAGAATTCTTTTGAACCCGTTATGGCGAGACTCCGCAGCATCGCTTTCGCCTTCTGAGGGAGAGCTGTGCTGGACGAGGGGTTCTTGTTTCCCGGCAACATACGGATGCCTGGCAATCCTCGCGAGTTCTTTGGCAATGTTTTCTGGTGATAAGACAAAATCAACGCAGCCCGCGCTGATGGCGCTGCGGGGCATCGAGTCATATTTGGCAGATTCATCCTGGGCCAGGGTGACTCCGCCCTCCGCTTTGATGGCTTCCATCCCGAGAGTTCCATCAGTAGCCGAACCGGAGAGAATCACACCAATGGCAGACTCACGTTGATCATGAGCCAGCGATTCAAAGAAGAAATCTATCGAATGCTGCGGACCCGGTCCCGCCTTCCGGGGTTGAAGTTTCAATACCCCCTGGGCAATCGCCATGTTTGTTTTGGGCGGGATCACATAAATGTGATTGCGCTCGACCCGAAGGTTATTGGTCACCTCACAAATGGGAATTGAGGTGACACGCGTCAGAATCTGAGTGAGGGCACTTTCATGATCCGGATCCAGATGTTGGACCAGCACAAACCCCATGCCCGAGTCGGCCGGCAGGTGTTTGAGTAATTGTGTGAATGCCTCCAGGCCGCCCGCTGAAGCGCCAACTCCCACAATGGGAAATGGTTTGACCGCAGAACTGTAAGCCTTCGAAACCGGAGAAGCTTTTTTCCTTCCGGCTTTGGTCAGCAAATTCCTGCGCGTCCTCATGTCTCTCCAAATCTTCTGTGGACCGATTCCTGAAAACTACAGAACCAGATGCGAAAGCAACCTGCATCCGGCCAAATATAATTTAACCTCACTCCCTGCATTTACCAACCCAAATTAAAGAAGGGACCAAGGGGCTAACATAATAGCCGCTTCAAAGCATGTCAGATTGTTTAACTCGTGCTTCTTGGATTTTTTAGGCTTCACCGGGCGCGCAATGACCGAGCCTGAGCAACAAACAAGGCACCGGAAGAGTTTGCAGTTCGGTCCAAAGGGCAAGGTGAATGAACCCCTCGCAAAGGGATTGCGGCAAGCGTGACGTATGAAGCAGGCTTTCAGCCTGCGATTGTAAATTCGCTACGATCAACCCAGGACGTTGTCCTGGGCTGGTATGAATGACACCTTTGGTGTTGATCTAACCCAGGCCAACGGCCTGATTCATATCAGCCCAGGGCAACGCCCGGGGTTCATCGCGCCGAAAATAAATTAGAAGCGCTGAAAGCGCGTTTCATGGGTCCGATATCCGTGTAAATCCACACGGATCCATTAAACACGTTGAAACACTTCGCATTGATTCTTCCTACCCTATTCTCCACTAAATTTCTGATTTCTGCGTCAAACCCAAACGTAACGTTCGTCGAACGCAATCTTATATTTCCGCAACAGGTCGCGGTGTTCATCCTGAAAAGTTTTGGTTTTATGATGTTCCTCCTGGTTATCTATGTAACGCACAAGATCATCGACTTGGCTCTGCCCAATCGAAAAACAACCGTAACCTCCTTGCCAAAAGAATGACTCGTAATCTGTCCCTTGGGTTTTGATCCACGCCGAGGATGTCTTTTTGATCTTCTCTAACAGTTCGGATTGACTAATTGTGCGCGCCAGTCTCGCAGCAATGTGAACATGGTCCGCGACGCCTCCAACACGGTAAGCCTCGCATTTGCAATCGCGACAAATCGTGGCGAGGTACGCGTGCAACCTCGGTCGAATGATCGGGTCCAACCATGGATGGCGGTCCTTGGCGCTAAAAACGACATGAAGGATCACCTCGCTAAGGATTGTGGCATCGGGTGACGGTAAGAAGCAGGCTTTCAGCCTGCAATTGTAAATTCGCTGCGATAAACCCAGGGCGTTGCCCTGGGCTGGTATGAATCAGGGCGTTGCCCTGGTATGAATCAGGCCGTTGGCCTGGGTTACATGGACACCAAAGGTGTCATTTCAAACCAGCCCAGGGCAACGCCCTGGGTTCATTGCGCCGAAAATAAACTTAGAAGCGCTGAAAGTGCGTTTCATAGGTCCAAAACAATACCCGTTTAATCCACACGTCTCCGTTCTCACATTGAAACACACACGTATCCATTGTCACATTAAAACATTCGCTTTGATTACAAATCACTCCTGTGCTCCGTCTCCACTGAATTTTTGATTTCTTCGTCAACCACTAACGTTGCCCTCGCTGGTGTGAATGACGCCACCGTATGCATCGGTCCTAATCTCTTTCGAAAGTTACGACTCGCATATCCGCTAACAAAATGTTCGACTTCTTCCGATCAAACATTTCGCAACATTGTGGAACTGAAAACAAGCGAAACGCAGACAGAACCCGCATCGGCTTTTTGTAAAACAACCCTCTCTGCGGGGTCAGGCCCGATCGTGCTGCTGGCAGGGGTTGCAGCGTGCATTTTCGCCATTCGTTTACTGGCGCCTCCCAACCTGCTTGACCAGGATCAGGAACGACCCGCGTCTTACGTGTTGGATGCAATTAAGAACGGTAATTGGCTATGCCAGCGCGATTGGACCGGCGACATCACCTCTAAACCCCCCCTTTACACATGGCTTTGCGCAATGGCGGCTCAGCCATTCGGACGCATCAATCTTTTTTCTTTGTATCTCCCAGGCGCTTTGGCCGGGTTTGGAATTGCATGGCTGCTCTTCCATTTTGGCCGGATCTGCTTTGGGATAAGAGCCGCCTTATTCGGGGCCCTTATGTCCATGCTAACTACTGCTGGATTCAAGGAATTTGGTTTGGCAAGGACGGATGGAGTCTTTGCCTTTATGACGACAGCCGCCGCTCTGTTAGCGTTCGAGTCCTGGATGACTGGTCGCGGCTGGACCTGGTTTTGGGTGATGTCTGCTGCGGCGACACTTACCAAAGGACCATTGGGTCTGATATTGGCAGCGGGTGGATTGTTCGCGTGCGTGTGGGAAAAAAAATCAGGCGATCCTTTGCCGATCCGCGGTTCCTATCTCCGGGGAGGTCTTTTGTTTCTTCTCATCACAGGGGGCTGGTTGCTGGCTGCCTATTGGCAATACGGCACCCCGGTATTGAACAAGTTGCTCTTGAAAGAGTTCGTTGGCCAGACCACCGGAACGACGGTCAAGCACGCACCCGGGACTTTGATTTACCAACCGCCGTTGTACTATCTTGGACGCGCCGCGCCCTGGAGTTTGCTCGCCTATTGGGGACTGTGGCGGATTTGGCGGCGTCCTGCGACCGAAACAAACGCCCGACGAATGGAGCGTTTTCTATTCTGTTGGTTTGCTGTCGGCCTGGCGCTTTTCAGTCTGGCTCCCCACCAACGGGCGGACCATCTTTGGCCGATTATCCCGGCTGGGGCGTTGATTGCAGGAGCGCAACTGGCAGGGCTGACGCAATCTTTCTCTCGTAAGTCTGTTTATGGATGGAGCATCGCGGTTACCCTCACAATGCTGCTCGGCTTTTCCTATTATTACCTTGGAACGCGCGCACACGAACCAATCATTGCTCAAACTGTGGCCCTTAAACAAATGGCTGCAATCATCGAGCAAAAAGGAAGCAAAGAATTTCCCCTGACCCATGTGGATGACCCCATGACCTTGCAAGTATATCTGAATACCCTGCGCCCTCATATTTCGTACGAGCGAGCTGCGCAATTGCTGCGCGGGCCCGAGGCTGCTTTCGTCGCAATCAATGATCTAAAAAAACTGGAATCCGCCGGAGAGCCTGAAGAGAAGTTGCCATACAAAATATTATTATCCACCGGTACCGGAAATCACAGTTCTACTCATATCGTTGGAAATCGCTCGGTGCTTGAACCCGCAAACTCGATAGCGTGTTGTTTTGGATCTGTCTTCATTCGCGGCACCGGCGCTCGGCTTCTCAAGCTTACAGAAAAGGAAGTTTGTTTTGAGATTACGAATGAACCAGGGAGTATTTTACTAACCAATGAATCTTCCGAGCGGCGCAAGCTCAGTTTTTGCCTGTTCTCCCATGGAATTCACAAACGGCGGCAAAAAACATTGGAAAGCCACGAAACCTGGATTCCGGAAATGTAGTCTAAAAATGTGATTCCGGAGAACCGGTGATCTAAGCAGTCCTCATTTCCCAAACTCCAAATACCCAAACCGGCTGGGCTGATGGAAATCAGGCACCATCGTTGGTGACCAGCTCAAATAATTCACAGGCCGGTCTTTCTCACGATCATAACGATAAAAATTCGCCCGCCAAACGTCTTTAGGTTTCGGCATCGCTTGCCCAAGGGCGGCGAAAGGAATCATTACTTCCACTTGCCAGGATTCATCTTTGTCACTGGAATCGCCGACCGTGCCCTTGACTTTGGCCGCGTTGGTCATACCCATGGCGGTAAAGGTCGCATCACCGGTGTAGTTGGTTGAGACCCCCCGCTCGTCCATCTTGTTATCAACGATGGAATCATAAACACCGCCGAGGGGATTCCATTGCAATTCAAAATAGCGCTTCAATTCGTTCGGTGTGACGAAAAACTCGACGACCTCCTCATCCCAGAAGTGACTGTCGCGGTTGGTGAACGTTGCCTGAATGTCGGAGTCGATACAGGTCCAGCCAACGTAAAGCGCTGTATCGTCGTACCAAAGCCGCACTTCGGTTTGCTCCCGTCCAGGGCCGGAACCGTCGTTGTTCAAAAGAGGTTTGATGACCGCGGCTTTTGACCACACCGGCTCATTCAAATCACCGTCGATGTTGACGGAGCCACGCAGTTTAGGAATCAGGACTCGCGGGAGCGCGGGATATATTTTGGAATCGGCGGGCTTGGGGGTCTGGGCCAAGATGAGCGCTGGGAGCAAAAAGCAAACTGCCAGAGCCCACCAGCAACACAAACGAAAGTGAACAACTGAGAAATCCGATTTCATAGTTGAGAGCCTAAAAAGCTTTTGTCTTCTGTCAACTGCACTATCGGGATACAAAAAAATCTGTCGAAACGGCTCGCGGCTGGCCTTGGTTTGAAATACTGTTACCTATTATGGCTGAGCCTCTCGTTAACACTCCAGCGCCACGCCGAAAAGGTCGATGGCTCAAGGTAATCGTCGCGATTTTCGTTGTATTTGTCGTGCTTGTACTCGCGCTCTATTTTACCGTCACCAGCTCCGGGTTTTTTAAAGGAGTGATCCTCCCACGAGCCAGCAAGGCGATGAATGCAGAAATAACGGTATCCGATGCATCCATCAGCCCTTTCAAAGAAGTTACGCTGCACAATTTGAAGGTCCGCACGACGGGAGATGAACCGCTGGTCACCGCGCCCGAGGTTCGGGCCCGCTACCGACTCATGGATATTCTGCACGGAAATATTAACGTGGACGAGGTCACACTGGTATCCCCGACGATTGTGCTGGTGGAAAATCCTGACGGCAGCAGCAATCTCGATCCAATTCTCAAAGGCCAAAAGGAAAAGCTTAAAGAGACAAAAGCTCCTGAACCTGCGAAGCCTTCCAAGCCAGCTCAAGTGGATGTAAAGCAACTCGCCCTTTCGGACGCCTCAGTCAAGCGGACCAAGCTCTACAAAAACGGAAACCGCGACTCGCTGGAACTTTCCCATGTTAACCTGACAGTCAGTGATATCAAAAATGGCCAAAACGGCAAAGCCAACCTCAAAGCTGATCTTAAAGTTCAAAACAATCCTCCACTTCCCGGCACCAACGGAACGATGGCGGCCCAGGTGAATGGGAATTTCACCTTCGCTCTAAGTTCGGATCTCAAACCTGCTTCGGTCCAAGGCAAAGCTCGCGTTGATATCACTCAGGCCGCGGGCGGATTTGCGGATTTAAATACCTTCCGCACCGAACTCGATTGCGAGGTGACTCCCACTGAAATCAAAGATGTTTCATTGCGTTTTCAAAAGGGCAATGCCGACCTCGGCCAACTGCGTGTCAGTGGCCCATTTGATATGGAGAAAACGGAGGGCCGGTTGATGGTCCAGGTGTTTTCAATCGACAAACAGGTCCTCAATGCTGTCGGCGCGAAAAACGGTCTCGATTTCGGCTCGACGCTGTTCAATTCAACGAATGAAATTCAATTAACCAAAGGAGGCACCGCAATCAACACGAAGGGCTCATTCGATCTAAGCAAGCTGCAGGTGACTCGCGCTCAGCAAACGACCCCCTTGCTTGACCTTCATGCGGAATACAACGTGGCCGTCGATCGAACTGCGGGAAACGCTTTGCTGAACACGTTGACTCTGACCGGTACACAGAAAGGCAATCCCCTGCTCCGCGCGGAGCTGACCAGTCCCATGAATATCTCCTGGGGAAATGTTTCGAACGCCGTGGGCGATTCCGCCCTGAATCTAACCGTCACCCACCTTAACCTGGCGGATTGGAAAGCTTTCCTCGGCGATAACGGACCGACGGGCGAAGAGAATCTGAAACTCACCTTGCTCTCACAGCAAGCCGGGAAAAAACTCACTTTCGATCTGTCTTCCCAAACTGAGAACCTCACTACGGGCAGCGGCAGTAATCAGATCACCCAGGCAAACGTACTTCTACAAGTCCGCGGAACTGCAAGCGAACTCAAACAGGTTGAACTGACGGAATACAAACTGGAAGTGTCTCGCCAGAACCAAACGATGGTATCGGTGCTCGGTTCCGGCACCTACAACCTGGAAGGCAAAAATGCGGATTTGCAGATCACCGCCAAACTCATACTCCCGCAACTGGTGCAGGCGATGCCTCGTTCCGACGTCGCTATCTCCTCCGGGACCGCGGAGCTGAAAACCCACATCGTGCAAACCACCCAACGGGCTGGGACGACCAATGAGTCAGCAAACCAAAACATATCGGGCTCGCTCACCGTTGCTGACTTCACAGGGAAGTTTGGAAGTAACGAGTTTCGGAGTTTTGGCGCTAACATGGACCTCGATGTCGGTCTGACGCCTCAGCAGGCACAGGTCCGCAAACTTACGGGCAAACTCACCCAGGGACCCAATGCCGGCGGTAGTTTCGATATCTCTGCCACGTACGGCATTGCGGATAAAGCAGCTCAATTCAGCGCGAAGCTGACCGACTTCAACCAAAACGGCCTGAGAACTTTCCTCGAACCGATGCTCGCCGAGAAGAAATTGGTGTCCATCGCCATCAACGGCAATGCATCGGGTCAATATTTGCCGAGCGGGGATTCTTCGATGAAAGCGGATTTTCAAATGACCAACCTGGTCGTCAATGATCCCAACCACCAGTTTCCAGCCACTCCGCTCGAAGCAAAAATGCAAGTGGATGCTTCAATCCATAACCAGGTCGCCCAGGTGCGCCAATTTCAAATTGGCCTTACCCCCACCCAACGGGGCAAGAATGAATTAAACCTGACGGGCCAGGTGGACATGTCGAAAACAAACGCAACTCAGGGGAACCTTAAACTGGCGGCGGAATCCCTGGACGTGACCAGCTATTATGACCTCTTTAACGGAGATAAAAAGCCTGCAGCGGCAGGTCAGCAACCTCCAGTCGCCAGGCAAACTCCTTCAGCCCCGCCGACTTCGCAGCCAGAGACGGAAAAAGAGCCCGAACCAAAGCAATTGCCGTTTCAGAATTTCACAGCAGAAATTAACATTGGTCGATTTTACTTGCGTGAAGTGGAAATGAGCAATTTCCAGGCCGTTGCCAAAATTGACGGAGGAAAGGTCGGAATCAAACCGTTCCAACTGACTCTGAATGGCGCCCCAGTGAATGCCACGGTGCAAATGAACCTCGGAGTGCCGGGCTACAGCTATGATTTAAATTGCAGTGCGACACAGGTGCCGCTGGCGCCGCTCGTTAACACTTTTGTTCCGGACAGACGCGGCCAGGTGAATGGAACAGGAACCGCGCAACTTCAGGTGAGCGGCACTGGCATGACCGGACCCAGTTTGCAAAAGACCTTAACAGGCCAGTTCGACATCGGGACGACCAATCTGAATTTGGCTATCCCCCAGCTTCGGAGCAAGCTAATGAAAACGCTGGTTAATGTAATTGCGATAGTTCCCACACTTCTTAAAAATCCGACAGCGGCCGTTGGTTCGCTGGCCGGCTCGCTATTTGGCAGCAAAGATGGAAACAATGGCACTTGGGTCAATGAATTACAGCAATCGCCCATCAATGTGGTTCTAGCTCGAGGATCCATGGGGTCTGGAAAAGTTGATCTGCAACGTGCTTTCGTCGCCAGCGCTGCGTTCCAGGCTGAGACGAAAGGCACTATAAAACTTGAACCAGTGTTAACGAATTCAGCGTTGAATCTGCCACTTGCTATCTATGTGCGCCGTGGGCTTGCCGACCAGATCAACATGGTGCCTGAAGGTACTGCGACGAATGTGGCATTCGTTAAGCTCCCTGATTATGTCACAATTATCGGTACGGTTGGCGATCCCAAAGAGAAAATCAATAAAGCTGCCTTGCTCGGCACAGTTTTGAAACAGTTCGGAGGCACCATACCGGGAGTCAGCAAGCAAACTGGCAATCTCATCCAGGGCCTGGGTGGCTTGCTGGGCGGCCGACAGCCCGCCGCCTCGAATGGTCCATCCCCTGCTGCCCCCAATACTCCTGCCCCTCCCAACACTTCGAATGCCGTAACCAACCAGCCGGCGACTAATCAGCCGCCAGTAAATAGTTTGCTCGATCAATTGCTTAAACCGAAAAGGAAGTGATCTTTAACTGGCCGCGCTTGATTCAGCCAAACCGATTAAGTGGCAACCTTGTCCTCTGGCATCTGACGTTCGTCCTGTGTCCACAGGGTCAAATTGCGCAGGTCACGCGGGCGCGCTGGCAGGAATGTGGCCAGGGTGAACCCGACCACGAACATCACCAGGTTTCCGGCCAGCCCGGTATAGTAACTGTCAAAGGTGCGCTCCAATGAACGCGTGAAACCTTCCGGTAACCATCCGAGGCCGGCAAACGAAATGAGCGCGGAAAAGGCGACGGCGAACGCGATGCCAAATCCCACCGACCTTCCATCGCCGCGCGTTGTTAAAAACCCCAACAGATAGAGACCCAGCAATCCGCCAGCGATGATGGAAGTGAACTCAGTGTAAAAATGTTGCAGAGTTTTCGTCTCCGACCTCACCAGCACCCAGGCGCCTATAATCATGATCACAGAACTGACCAGCGTCGATAATTTGGCGACACGCACGTAGTGCGCGTCATTGCGACCGGCGGAGAGGTGACGACGGTAGATATCGGTGATGAATACGGCGGAAATTGAGTTCATCGCCGAGGACATGCTCGACATCGCTGCCGCCAGCACCGCCGCGACCACCATTCCGGACAGGCCAACTGGCAATTGCGTCGAAACAAAATGTGGCAGGACTTCTTCCGCCTTGCGGGCGCCAGAAAGCATTTCGGAGACTTGTGGGTCAGGAAAAACTTTGTAGAACACATACAAGGCGGTGCCCACAAAAAGGAAATACCCCCAGGTTGGCAGGCAAGTCCAGCAACTGATCCATAATGCTCTTCTCGCGTCGCGGGTTGACCTCGCGGCGCAATACTTTTGAACCACTTCCTGATTCGTCGTGTATTCACCCAGCCACTGAAATATCCCGACCAATACCAGCATCAGCACAGTCTTGTGACTCAATGACAAGCCCCAGGGGGCCGGATGCAGCTTGCCATCGGCCAGATCGAGATCGCCAAGCATGAACTTGCCATCGGCAGAGGCGACGGCCAAGACCTGACCCAGTCCGCCCGGCAGTTTGTAGAGGATAACTCCCAAAATCAGCAGCCCCCCCGCTGTAAGGATAACGGACTGAACGAAATCCGTCCAAATGACCGCCTCGATTCCGCCGACGACTGTGTAGTACGCGGTGATACCCCCGCCGAGCAGGATGCACAGTGTCACGTCCCAGCCGGTGAGACGATGCACCAATAGGGCCACCAGATACTGAATAATGGCGATGCGCATCACCTGCGCAATGATGAACACGCTCGCGCCATAAAGCCGAGTGCGAGGCCCAAAACGACCTTCGAGGTATTCAAAGACGGAGGTAATTCGACCGCGGCGGAACACTGGTAAAATCCAACGGCCCACAACGAACACCCCGACGGGCAACATCAGGCAAATGACATACCGCAGATAAGCCGTCTTGAAAGCGTCGGCAGGATATCCGATGAACGTGATGGAACTGATCGCCGCCCCAAATAGTGACACCCCCAGCAGCCAGCCCGGATACGCGCGTTCGCCGACAAAGTATTGCTCGGTTGTGCGGGTACGTCTGCGGAAATACCAACCCATGCCAGCCATGCCCGCGAAGTAGATCGCGATTACAGCCAGATCGAGGGAGCGGGTTTGAGGCATTCTCGTATGACAATTATTCTCGCGCTCCAGAAGGTATCTTCACGGCATTCCACCCGGTAAGAGCCGCTAGCATTTTGCGGCGGCTGAAAGGAAGGACCTCACTCACGATGCTTTCACGCATTTCCCGGCCAGCATCGGTCTGCTGCGGGTAAGACATGAATTCAAGTTGAACGCCAAGACGTTCGGCCGCGCGGCTGGCGATTAACGGCCACACCGCACCAAGGTCCCCTATGATGGCCATACTGCCTTCGTGCCGAGCGAAGCCCGACATTTCCATCCGGAACGGCACCTTAAAAGTCTTCGTCTTGGGCAAGCCTTCGGCAATGGCCGATTGTACCGCGCTGGCTTCGCGTTCGATTTCGCAGACACGTTCAAGGGCGGGATCGAGATCAATCCGGATAAGAGTTTTGCCGGCGAGGCTGTAACTGAAATGCCCCTGCCACGCGGACCACAATCCGTGTCCTGTGTAGGTCTCGAACGGTCCGTCATGGATTTCCTGGGTTAGGGCCACGCCGGATTCAATGATCACATCTGCCCCATTCAACATATTGGCAAGGCGAGTGGCACGCTCAGTTAGAGTGAGACTGTCACCGATACACAGCCCGACCATACCGCCGCCGATGAGCTGTGGAATGGTCACCAGAACTGGTAACCCCTTTTGCGCCCCGACTCCTATCATCGTGCGCGAGTCGCTGCCGAGGCCGGCCAGTTCCTCAAAAGAAGCGCTAAGGCTGTGCGCAAGCGTCAAAATCTCGCGCGCGAGGTGCTCTAGCCATAAACCCATCGGATATCCGAGATTACCCGCGGCTTTGATGATCGTTTTGCCCGGGACTGCCTCGAGCCGAGCCAGCAACTGATTGTCGAGCGAAAGCGTCTCCCGGATTTCGCGGAGCGTCTCCTCGTTCAGCAAGGTGAGTTCAAAATCGCCGCCGAGCGGCAGCATCTCCGGCGCAACGCCAACGCTCGATCCAGCGCAACGCTTAACCTTATCGAGTGTGCCGCCCATCTCGTGAGCAATCACAGCAGAACTTGTCGTTACCCCGTCCACCAGACCCACGCGCATCAGTTCGGCGAGCAATGTGGTGACTCCCTCATGAATATTCGGACCGCTACCTGTAACCACCACAACTTTGCCGCCGCCACTCTTCGCCGCGACAATTTTGTCCACCGCCTGGTCAATGCGTCCGAGCGTCGTGGTGTCCAGTTCGCGCTCGATCGTTTTCAGCGTCTCGTTGTCAGTCATACATCGGATTCGCGCTCGCGCAGCATCGCCTCCGCGCGCACGAGGTCCTGTTCGGTATCCACGCTAAAACCGCTAAAAAGGTGATCGCTGCACTTGGTCTCGATCACGCGCAGACGGAAACCGTGTTCCAATACGCGCAGTTGCTCGAGCGACTCGATTTTCTCCAACGGTGTGGGGGAGAGTTGGGCGAGCTTCTGTAGAAAATCGCGGCGATAGACATAAAGACCGACGTGTTCGAAGACAGAATGCGCGGCCGCCTGGCGCGGAAAAGGAATGAGCGCGCGCGAAAAGTACAGCGCGTTGCCCGCGAGGTCCACCACAACTTTCACGACCGACGGGTCTTGCAAATCTTCGGGCCGATGAATCGGGTGCATGAGCGTTGCCATTGGCGTGGCCGGGTCGTCGAGCAGAGGTTGCACGGCTTCGTCAATCATCACGGGATCGAGGAACGGCTGGTCGCCCTGCAGATTGACCACAATCTCCGCATCCATTCCGCGCGTGGCCTCGGCTAGCCGGTCAGTGCCGGTGGGATGCTGGGGTGAAGTCAGGATGGCCCGCCCACCAAAGCTCTCGACGACGTGGACGATGCGCTCATCGTCCGTGGCCACGCACACTGAAGTCAAACCGCGCGCGAGCAGTGCCCGCTCATAAACGCGTTGAACCATCGGCTTGCCGATAATGAGTTTCAGCGCCTTGCCCGGAAGACGCGTCGAGCCATAACGAGCCGGAATGATGCCGACAACTTTGGGTGTCATGCTGCCTGGATTTTTAAAAACTCAAATTCGGCTCGAAACCCGTGGCCTTTAGGGCTGCAGGCATATAAGCCGCATTGAATCGGCTGACCCCCACGCTTATTCAGGTGCGCGACTCGAAGCAACTCCCAACTTTCGTTTGCGTTTGGCGTCCACTCGATCAGGAAGTCCTGCTTGATCCGACGAATCCGCAGCCGCACTTCCTTCCGGGAACGAGGGAAGTTTTGCAACGACCAATCGGACCAACCACGATTCGTGACCACGGCTCCCAGTTTCGACGGCCCTTCAGATTCGTATTCCACAGAGGTCTTGATCCAACACGACGACCCGACGCGGACCATCAAACCAGCCTGGTCGTATGGATGCGCTGGATGTAAGCGCACTTTCGTTGTCAGGATGAAGTCTCCGGAGGCTTTGAGGTAAAGGAAATGTCCGTTATCCGCCCGGAAGCCATATTGTGTTCGTTGCCAGAAATCGGTTTTCGAACCCGGTCGAACTGCCAGTCGCCCCGATTTTACGCTCCAACTGGGAGGCGGATTCAGCCAGCGCAGCCGCGCGTCCAGCGCAGGCTTGTTGAACTGTTCATGCAAAGCAAATTGTGCCATGCGCGCTATTCGAAAGCCGGATGTCTTGTCCTGGGGCGGCCCTGAGTGGACGTCCCGGCTCGCGGCAGCCCCGACAAGGCCAGGCGCACGTTGAAAACTTGCTGAGCGCAGGTTGAACGAGAAAGAATTCGATTCGGGGGACGGTTGATGAGAAACCGCTTGTGTCGAAATCTGTTTTTCAAAAGTTTAGTCATTGCGGCCACTGACCGTTTAGGATGGGACGGAGTGTCAACTCCGCCGGGTTGATGACCACGTATTTGATGCGTTTTCTGTTCCAGGTGTAAGTGACATGAACCAACCCATCAGCCGTTTGAATGACCGCCGGGTAGGAATATTCTCCGCGCTGGCGCTCCAGGACTAACGCGGCGCTCCATTGGCGCCCATTCGATGAGAGCGCCACGTTGAGCACGCGACGATCCTCTCCTTTTTCCACGCTGTGGTTGTAAACCAGCAAGAACCGCCCGTCGCGCAACTTCACCGCATCGACTCCGGCATCTGGATTCGGTAGTTCCGTCGGCTGAATCGATGACCAGGTGCGCCCCTGATCACTCGACCACGCTTCCTGGATGCGTCCAACCTGACTGCGACAGAGAATTTGTAGGCGCCCGTCATCATGAACAAGCACGGTCGGCTGGATTACATTCGCGCTCCCGGGATCCGCAAGTGGCCCCACCTTCGTCCACGTCTGCCCCAGGTCGGAGGAAAGTTCCAAATGCACCTTCCAGAGATCCGCCGGCTTGCGTCCCGGCACTATCCGAAACTGCTCAGTGCTCGACGGGCTGAGAATGGTGCCGTCGGCCAGTTGGACTGGTTTATTCTTGATGGGGCCAAGAATTCCCTCAGGCAACCGTCGAGCCGCAGACCAATTTTTACCGCCGTCGGTTGAGGTTCGCACTTCACCCCACCATTCTGATTCATGCGGCCCGACTTTGTAGAACAGCATGAGCGGACCGCTGCGCGGCTCGAAAAGAACTGGATTCCAGCAAGCGCACGGGGCGCCGTCACGCATCCGGCCTGTCGCCACGCGTTCCGGCGTCGACCATCCGCTGCCATCGTGGCGAGACAGCCAGATTCCAACATCCGCTGCCTGTTCCTCGGTGCCACCAAACCATGCGGCGACCAACCCCTGCCCCGTCTGGACAACCGTGGAAGCGTGACTTGAGCGCGTCGGAGTGTGCTCGCAGATGAACTCGGCGCGCAACACCCCCGGCGACCCCGCTCCGGGGCGCGCCACGCCTGAATCATGCGCGCAGCCGCTCGTGAATGAAACCGCAGCGAACAGGAGTGAAAACAAACGGAGAGCGCGGCGCATGTTCGTCAAGATGGTTTCATTGAACCTGAACAACTCAGACACTCACCAGGGACCGGTGTCCAGGTCCGCAGGACGGTAAAAAACCACCCAACCGCTTGACGATGATCCCACATCAATTGTGGTCTTGTATTTGGCTATGTCGAAACGCCGCCAAACCACACTTCCGTCTTCATAAAGGAAATTCCCTCCAATGGACGCACCCGCGTTACCGCGATGGTTCGCAAAAGGAAAGTTTTGGCTGGTTGCTCCCGTACTGCCAGCCCAGGCAACCTGGGGCAGAGTGCCTGTGGCCTGAATTTTGTCGATCATTATCGGTGCTTTACGATAAGAACCGCCAGGTTTTCTCCGATAAACCCACTCACCCAGCCCGTTGGAATTATAGTCAGGCCAGCCGGCCTTGTCCCGACCTGGCAGGTATTGGTAGCCGATCAGATTCACGCGGTCTGCCTGGGATTCCACGGCGCGGTGCCATTCATCGGTGGGGCAATAAAGCACGTCCTGCTTGTCCCGTTGCGTCGACTTTGCGCCCGGGCGGTTGGGGTACAGGTATTGAGGATAAAAGTTGGTATTGAGACTCATGGCCATCCAGGCAAAACCGCTAGCCCCGTCGGAACTGGGATTGTTTGGGAAGAATTCCCGGTTGTCTCCCGTGTACATCGTGACGGCGATCCCCCATTGCTTGAGATTGCTCGCGCAGGAGATTCTCACGGCCCGTTCCTTGGCCTTGCTTAACGCCGGCAAGAGCATCGCAGCCAGAATTGCGATGATGGCGATCACGACCAGCAGCTCGATCAATGTGAAGCCTCGATGTGCAAACAAACCTCGCGCAGATTGAATTCTTAGATGCATACCCAAACCAGCTCAAATGAATTGGCGGCCATTCCTAAATATGGGTGAACGATCGTCAAATTACCAGCCTCGAATGGAGCTCTTTCGAGCGGGTTGAATTTTCCATTGCGTCCGCGAATGCATTCTCCACACTCCTTCCCACATCTATGAAGTCCATACTATTCTTCGCTCTTTTAACAGCTCTGAGCGCAGCCAGCACCGGTGCTGCCTCTGCCGCGGCCACACGCTGCTATGAAATGCGCATCTACTCTGCTGCACCCGGCAAGCTCGATGCCCTTAACAGCCGCTTCCGCGACCACACCTGCAAACTGTTCGAGAAACACGGGATGGTGAATATCGGTTACTGGCTGCCAATGACCAATACCGAGAACAAACTCGTCTACCTGCTCGCCTATCCCAGCCGTGAAGCCCGCGAGAAATCGTGGAAGGAATTCTCGGCCGATCCCGACTGGCAGGCCGCGCGCAAGGAATCAGAGAAAGATGGCAAACTGGTTTTGAAAGCGGAATCCATTTTCCTGGCTGCTACAGATTTTTCCTCACCAATCATCCCCTCGCAAGCCACCGAACCACGCGTTTTCGAACTGCGCACTTACACGGCCACGCCTGGAAACCTGGACAGTCTTCTCGGCCGATTCCGCGATCACACCGTTAAACTTTTCAATAAACATGGCATGACACAGTTTGGTTACTGGATGACTACCCAAAAGAAAAATGATACGGGCGAGAACCTCATTTGCCTTCTTGCCCACAAAAACACCGAAGCTGCTTCCGAAGCTTTCAAAAACTTCCACGCCGATCCCGACTGGATCGCAGCCAAGAAAGCATCCGAAGAAAAAGCCGGCGGCTCGCTTACAACACAAGGTGGCGTGAAATCAGAGTTCCTCATTCCGACGGACTATTCCCCTACCAAATAAGCTTCTGAGCATGGCACAGTAGCTCGCAGCCGGGAAAGTATGAGATTTCAGCAGTTTCTCGCGACGATCTTTTTTATCCAGCTCGCGGGAAATCTTCTTGCTGAAGGGACCGTTGAAAACATTGCTAAAGACTGGTCTACGACCGAACTGCGGCGGGTCCGGGTTGTATCGGCAATTGCGTCATCTACCTTAGGTGAAGCCAACGGTGCATACTCGCCCGCCAGGGCTATCGATTCCAATCGCGGAAGCAAATGGGTAGGATCAATTGCGCCCACCACAGCAGCGCCTCAATGGATCGAACTAAGGCTGGCTGGTGATGCGACTATTTCCAGCGTCGCTGTATTTGGCGAAGCTGTGAACAACGACGGCATAGTGGATGCACAAGTGCAGGTGCGCCCTGTGGTGAGGCCTTCCCATTCAATGGAATTTTTGCCTGTTGCCATTATAAAGGACGCCAAGTCAGCGAGCTGGCGGGCGTCATTTCCGCCGGTTAATGCATCGACCGTTAGGTTATTAGTCACGCGCTCTGGAGGGCCAACCAGCCATACGGATGTTTACGAGGTGGAAGTCTACGGACCAAAGTTGAGCGAGTCTCAATTGGAGGAATACATCAAAAATGCGGTTTCCCAAATCAGCCAGCGCTTGCGACAGGCCACAGAGAAAACCCAAATTTGGCAGACGAACACGTGGTTCAACGGTGTTTCGAAGAACATCGAGGAGTTGCACAAAGAAACCTCGGGCATGGCCGAGCGTCAGCGCAACTGGAAAGAACTGACTCCAAATGACAGGCAGGAACTTGCTGCGGGCGTTGATCGACTAACAGAGCGGTCAGACCAACTCCTCGGGCGCGTGGAAAAAATGGCCGGAAACTTGCCGGGGTTCCTCAAAATTTCGCATGAGCGAGCGGCCGATGTACAAAAGGCTCGCGATGAAGCATCGAAGGCCCGCGCAGGGGAAAAGGTCGTCGCGATTCAAAGTGGAAATGATACTCGCCTCCTGAACGATCAGGTTCTGGTCCGCCTGGATGACAAACAAGCCTCACTGGATGTCACCTGGCTGGGGCCGACTGAAGCCGCAATTCGGGGTGCCCGTTTCTCGGTCGAGATAGACGGCCAAAGCTTAAGACCAGCCCAGGCGAAAATTGAGACGGGACCATTTTCTGATAAACTCGGCACCGGCCAGCAGATCAACCAGTCGTGGGGTGACGCCATAAAGATCGAACATCGTGTTCGAGTCTATGACGGCAAAGCGGTGGTCACCGTTTCGGGTCGCATCACCAATCCGGAAGCAAAAGAAATCTCCCTCGGCACGACACACCTGCTCGAAGTTTTGCCCGAAGAGCAGGGTTGGTGGCATCTCGGTCCAGCCATTGAAGCACCCGGGGCGGTCTTTATTGGCGGCACTTCCGAATTGCTCTGTCAGCCGTTTTCAGGAGACGACTCAAGCTCCAAAGACGAACAGACTTACAACAGCACTGGCATTCTGACCTTGGCCAGACGAGAACCGACCGGTGCTCTGGCTCTTGGTTTTCTGACTGCCTTTGAGGCACGTCCGGACATCAGTGCCAAATGTCGAGTGTTCACCGGCGGAACGGCGCTTTCGGCCCATCAGCGATTCCTCGGCCGAAAAGTGGGACCCGGCGAATCGGTCGAGTTGGATGTGGTTTATCTGGCTGCGGGTCCCGACCCTTATGCCGTTTTGGAGCAATACGGCGATGCGGCAGCGCTGTTTGCGCAACAACCCGTGCGCCTTAAACCAACCGCTCTCTGGTGCAGTTGGTACGCCCATCGCATGGCGATGACGGAGGAACTCGTCCTCTCCAACGCCGCCGTGGCCGCAAAGTATTTTCAACCACTTGGACTGGAAATAATGCAGCTCGATCACGGCTGGCAACGGGGCGATATCACCGGGCATTGGGTTCCGAACGAACGTTTCTCGCACGGTTTAAAATGGCTCGCCGACGAATTGAAGTCGCGGCACGGCCTGCGGCTGGGAATTTGGATCGCACCGACGGATGTGGCTGAAACCAGTGAGACCTTTCAGCAACATCGCGACTGGTTGCTGAAAGATGAAAAGGGTAATCCTCGCGTAAACTGGCGTTGGTATTGGAAACCAAATCCGAACTGCTACGAACTTGACGCCTCGAACCCGAACGCAGCCGACTGGATGGAAAATGTATTCGCGCAACTAACCGCCTGGGGTGTGAGTTATTACAAAATCGATTTCATCGCGTCAGCAGGAGGCGAGCATTTCTATCAGCACGATCCGAAGAGCACACGGGGCTGGACGCCTTTGCGCCGGGCAATGGAATCGTTGCGGCGCGGCGCCGGGCCAGACGCATGGATTCGCTACTGCCAGACACCGCCATTGCTTTCGGCTGGACTGGCGAGCAGCACTATTGGGGGCGGCGATACACTCGACGCCGGTCTGAATGGCAAAATTGATGTGCTGCGTGACAATGCCCGCCACCTCGCCGCCGGATATTGGCTGAACGACCGTTTGTATCATCGCGAAGTCTGCGACATGAGTGTGCGGATGCAAGCAGGGATCGAAGAGGCGCGTCTCCGTTTGGCGATGATGACACTCGCTGGATGCAGCATTTCTTTTAGCGACGAGCTCCAATACCTCCCGGCCTCGCGCATTCGAATGATGCAACAATGCCTGCCGCCCGGAAACCCGCCCATGAAGCCATTGGACTTGTTCGAGCGCGCCATTCCGTCCATCTGGCATATCCACTGCAGGCAGGCGGATGACGAATGGGAGATTGTTGGCCTGTTTAATTTCGAAAATCAAAGGGAAGAACGGACCGTAAGCCTTGCCGCACTCGGTCTCCCAACGGATGCCGAGACGGCTGTGTTTGAATTCTGGGAAGAAAAGTTTCTGGGCGTGCATCGCGGAAATCTGACGCTAACCTTGCCACCCCAAAGCAGCCGCATCTTATCCATCCGCCGCGTCGCAGGTCACCCGCAGCTCGTCGGGACCGACATGCATCTTTTACAGGGTGTTCACGAGATTCGGCGGCTTCAGTGGAACTCCGCTACTAAATCGTTGTCGGGCGTGTATCATCGAATGCCGGGAACGGGGAAGGCATTTTTCCACCTGCCCGAAGGCTGGTTTCCCCGGTTCGAGTTTCCGCTCTCGCCAGCTTCGGCTCGGCTGACACACGTTGATGGGCCAATCTGGATGCAGGAGTTCCAATTCACCGGGGATGACTTTGCCTGGACGATTTCTTTTGAAGCGCCGAAACCTCTGCCGGCGAAAGAACCTACCGGGCCTGGAACAAACCTGTGAACTGTGGCGAGCACCTATAATCTGCGATTTTTTTTCGCAGACCCTCATGTTCCTAAACACATAACGTTCCCATTGCGAAATCATGCATGCCTGTTAAACAATTTCACATGCAAGCTGTCCTTGATTACCTGAAACAAAACCAAAACCGATTTATTGATGAGCTTTGCGATTACTTGCGCTTTCCAAGTGTTTCGGCTCAGCCGCAACATCGAGAGGATTTAAATGCGTGCGCCGAGTGGGTACGCCGAAATTGTGAACAAATAGGGCTCACGGCCCGACTCTGTCCTACGGAAGGAAATCCGATCGTCGTGGCCGTCACTCCCAAGTCGAAAAACCCTGGTCGAAAGCGGCGCCATTTCGTCGTTTACGGTCATTATGACGTTCAACCGCCCGAACCGTTCGAACTTTGGAAATCTCCGCCGTTTGAGCCGCGCATTGCCGGGCGTTCATTGTTTGCCCGGGGCGCTTGTGATAACAAAGGCCAAAACCTGGCACATTTAAAGGCAGTCGAAGCTTATCTTAAAACGGGCACGGAGTTGCCATGTGATATTACTTTCGTCATTGAGGGAGAGGAAGAAGTCGGAAGCAGCAGCCTTGCCACATTTCTACGGCAACATCGCGACGAACTTAAATGCGACGCGATTGTGATTTCGGATACAGGCATGCCCACCCCAAAACATCCGGCATTAACCTATGCCCTCAGGGGGATCGCGGCGTTCGAGATCACTTTGCATGGACCAAATCGCGATCTGCATTCGGGCATTTTTGGCGGCACGGTCGATAATCCCGCGATGGCTCTTTGCCAATTAATTGGAAAGTTGAGAGATAAAAACGGGCGTGTAGCGATTCCCGGGTTTTATGATGACGTGGCTCCACTGTCCTCCTATGAACGCAGGCAATTCGCCTCTTTGCCATTCAAGGCTGGCGACTATCAAAAGTTCCTCGGAGTGCCAAAACTTTTTGGTGAAAAAGGATACACCCCGCTGGAGCAACGTTCAGCACGGCCAACTGTCGAGATCAACGGGCTTACCAGCGGTTACCAGGGTGAGGGAAGTAAAACCATCGTCCCTGCATGGGCGAAAGTGAAAATCACGACGCGTCTTGTTCCCGATCAAAAACCCGACAAAATAATCAAGCTGTTCACCCGCCATTTGAAAAAGCTTTGTCCGACAACAGTGCGTATGGAAATCGTGTCAGGCCACGGGGCAGAACCTTATCTGGTCTCTCCCACTGGACCTCAGGCGAAAGCCGCTTTGCGTGCCATCAAGTCAGCGTTTGATTGTGAGCCAGTACTGATGCGGGAAGGGGGCTCGATCCCAATCGTCAATGACTTCAAGAGCATCCTTCACACGGATTCTCTCCTCATTGGTCTGGCGCTGCCCGATGACAATGCCCATTCACCGAATGAAAAATTCGATCTGGATTGCTTCGCCAGGGGACAGTTAATGAGCGCCCATTTGTGGCAGGAACTCAGCGCTATTTGACATCAAAGCACTCGGAGCGCGAGACTGCTATAGCCCGCCCGGAAAATGACTGGGGCGCGTCACCCGAATTGAAGCTGCGCTCATCGTTTCCGCGAGCAGCGTTGGGAAAGCTCCATAATCCCCAGCGGACCCTGCCCAGGCCCGCAACTCTCCGGACAACCGCTCCATCGGCAGGCCGACCACGTTCGAGTGGGAACCGGAAATGCGCTCGATAATTTCATCCCCGTGCTCCTGGATGGCATAAGCCCCCGCCTTGTCCAACGGATTTACCTGGGTCAGGTAGCGTCGGATCTTAACTGCGTCAAGCGGGCGAAAAACCACGGCTGTGCTTTCGGAAAAAATGCGTTGCCGATGACTGCGCAAATGGAGCAGGCAAATACCAGAGACCACCATGTGCGTGCGTCCCTGAAGTTTTTCCAGCATCTCGTATGCTTCTTCAAGATTGGAGGGCTTCCCAAAAATTTTACTGTCAACATCCACCACGGTGTCGGCACCCAGCACTAAGCCGTCAGGAAATCGTTTCGCAACCGCTCGGGCCTTGCGGTAGGCATTGATTTGCGAAATCTCACGCCCGGTCAATTGGTCGTGGTGAAGTTCCGCCGCATCGCTTGGAACGACTCGAAATTCAACTCCGGCCTGACGGAGCAGTTCAGAACGGCGGGGTGAGTTGGATGCAAGTATGAGCGAAGGCAATTTCATAGGTTGAACAAACCAGCATTGATTCCAAAGTCCGATCGCCCGGACAGGTCATATAGTGTACACCATCTAAGCGGGTTTAGCAAATGTTCAAATATTTAAAAGGGGAGGAGCGTGAATCCAAACTCCACCACCCCAACGAACCAGAGGGCTTTGACATTGCCGTTCCAGTCTTTCTCTGGCAGGAGAACCTCATGAAAAGCCTTACAGAACACCTTTCGCTTGAAGTCCCTCATCGGCGAGGTTTCGTCAACATCACAGATACCATCCGAGAACTGGTTCAGAAGAGTGGGGTGCAGGAAGGTCTTTGCTTAGTAAACGCGATGCATATCACTGCCTCGGTATTCATCAATGACGCTGAAGAGGGGCTGCTTCATGACTATGAAGTTTGGCTGGAGAAACTCGCCCCGCACGCACCTACGGCGCAGTATCATCATAATCGCACCGGCGAAGACAACGCGGATGCGCATATGAAACGCCAAATCATGGGGCGCGAGGTCGTGGTTGCAATTACCAAAGGAGAATTGGATTTTGGACCTTGGGAACAAATCTTTTACGGTGAATTCGATGGGCGGCGGCGCAAAAGGGTTTTAGTTAAGATCATTGGCGAGTAGCGCGATGGAAAAGGCAAAGTCAGGGGAAAATGGATCCGTGAAAATTGACCGTCCAGAGCAATCGCATGTAAATCAGCTTAAGAACCAGGGCTTCACCTTGTTTCCAGGCGTTGTTTCGATTTCAGAGCGCGCGCGGTTGCTCGATGCACTTGGCCCGGTTACCGGCGCCGGATGGCGCGGGGCTCTTGCGGTCCAGCCCGTGGCGCAGTTGGCTTTTTCACCGCTACTGCTGAATCTACTTCGCCCTTACATGTCCGGCATCCCGCGACCGGTTCGCGCGATCTACTTTGACAAAGGCCGATATTCCAATTGGCTGGTGGCATGGCATCAAGATCTCACGATTTCAGTTTCTAATCGAATTGAAGTAGCAGGTTTTGGCCCCTGGAGTTTAAAAGAAGGAGTGCATCACGTTCAGCCGCCCGTCGACCTGTTGGAGAATATGCTGACAGCCCGCTTGCATCTCGATGACTGCGATCTGACTAATGGCGCCCTCCGTGTTCTGCCGGGCTCTCACAATTCCGGAAAGCTATCCACGGAACGAATACTGCAGTTTAGGAAGGAGACAACTGAAGTCGTTTGCTGCGCTTTTGCTGGTGACGTCCTGCTGATGCGCCCTCTCCTGCTGCATTCTTCGGGGCGTTCAAATTGCGACCGGCATCGCCGAGTCGTCCACATTGAATACACCACGGACCAATTACCAACGGGGCTCGCGTGGTCTGAACCAGAAGAACCACGACTGCCAGCGATCCAACCGTGCTCTAATCAACAAAGATGATGGAACTCACGGTTGCGAGAGCGCGGCAGCCTTCTCATTTGCTGCGGACGACCTTCCTCCGCAACGCGTTCTGCATAACCGCTAAACATACGTTTTCTGAGCCAGCGCTATCGTGCAGTATCTCTGGCAAAGAGTCGAGTCAAGCTCTCCAGTTTAACCAGCGTTACTTCGCCGGATCCACTTCGTAGCCCAATTCGCGAAAGCGTTGCAGTTTGTAAAGCAGTGCCCGGCGGCTGATCCCCAGAGCCTTGGCGGTTTCAGTACGATTGAAATCATGATTTCGTAAAGCCACAAAAATTGCTTGCCTTTCGATCTCCCCAAGGCGCTCGGGATCGGCGGAGTCCGGCAACACAAGCTGGTTTGCCTGGCGGACTTTGGCAGGCAGATGTTCAGGCAAAATCAATTCGCCCGCGGAAAGCAACGCCGCGCGTTCCATAGAATTGCGCAGCTCGCGGATATTGCCAGGCCATCCATAGCGCGCCAGCACATCCGCTACAGATGAAGAGAACCGGGCTTTGCCACCGCTGAATTGACTTATGAAAGCGCTGGCTAAAGGTAAAATATCTTCTTTGCGTTCCCGCAATGGCGGAATGTGCAGCTCAACTACGTTCAGCCGATAGAATAGGTCTTCGCGAAAGCGTCCCTGCTTGACTTCTTCTTCCAAATTACGGTTCGTGGCGGCCAGAATGCGCGCGTCGCTCCGCAATTCGATGTTCGACCCAATTCGATTAAACCTGCCCTCCTGAGTCACACGCAACAATTTGGCTTGAAGGGGGGGTGACATGTCCGCGATTTCATCCAGGAAAATTGTTCCACTTTGGGCGGCTTCAAACCGCCCCTTCCGTTGAGCTACCGCACCGGTGAACGCGCCTTTTTCGTGACCAAATAATTCGCTTTCCAGGAGTGTTTCAGGAATCGCAGCACAGTTCACTTTGACCAATGGGCCCTCAGCGCGGAAACTCCACGCGTGGATGACATCCGCCAGAACTTCCTTCCCCACTCCGCTCTCTCCCGTTATCAACACGCGGCTGTCAGAGGGTGCGATCAGCGAAGCATCATGAAACATCGCTTGCATGAGCGGGCTCGCAACGATCACATGCCCTGGCAGATTTCTGTCCGAACTGAATCTCGGCCCTGGCGTCAAAGCTAGGCCTGTGGCTTGTTGCACTGTAGCCAGCAACTCGTCCAGGTCGATCGGTTTGGCCAGGTAGTTGAGCGCGCCATCCCGCATTGCCCCGACTGCTTCACGGATATCGGCATAAGCAGTCACGAGCAACACTGGCAGGGTTAACCCTTCCTGGCGAGCACGCCGCAAAGTCTCCAACCCGGTCATGCCCGGCATGCGCACATCTGAGATCATCAGGTTGAATTCCTGTTCTCTCAGCATCTTTAAGGCTTGTTCCCCCGAGATCACTGTCAACGTGTCGAATCCCTGGCTGCGCAAAAACGAATCCAGCAAGCTGCGTTGGCCCGCATCATCATCCACGATCAGGATGCGACGCGTTTTCATTTCAGGTTTGCGGGTGTTGGATGTCATCCGTTAAGAAATGTGGTTCTAAGGCAATTGCTTCTCGGACTTGACCCGGCTCACGTTCGATATCGAGTTCGTTCCGTAAATCAGTCGCGCCTTTTGTGCGTCCAACGCGCTAATGCCATTCACAGTCCATTGCCCGATCACACGATCGTAATTTGTGCCAATGGGATCGATTACAGCGCAAGGACTGCTGCCATCGCCGTCCTTGCATTGTGATTCGCACTTGCCCGCCCGACAGACCCGATAATGCATGATCGAGAAGTAATCGTAAGCCGTGCTGCTGATGATCCAGTTGGTCTGGGGCACCCAATCATAATCCCCCTGTCTTCCAGCTCTGATATTCTCGTAATGAATCGTCACAAAATTATCGCGATCCCATCGCGCATGTTCGTGAGCAAAGCCCAGGACGTGCCCGAGCTCGTGCGCAGGCATCCACTCGCCTTGTCGCCACCAAAACGAGGTGATATTGATATCGTTGGACAACCCCTTCTTAAAACCAATATGGCTGGTATTATTGCCGGCGTTGGTTTGGCCGGTAAAGTTCACGTACTCAGTTTCGTTACGGCGGGGGATAAACCTGATGCTCGCCCCAGTGTCCATCCACCGCCTCATTGCCTGTTTCGCTTCCGTTTTTTGTCCCTCACTTAGTTTATCGATGTCGTACGGGATAATGCCACCCGGCCATGCCGATGGCTTTTCGGAATAGGCCACCATGTGGTCAGGGTCTGAGTCAGCCGAAACGACTATGGGCAAATGGGTAATCAGGATTACGAAATACAACCAGCCCGACAAAACACAAGTGGGCAAGATCGAACGGTGATTCATTGTTCTTGAAAGAGTAACGTCCGTAAGCTTAATCACAATTGCAACGCTTCTTTGAACACGGCGATCTTTCCTAAACGTCCAGGCAATAGAGTATTGAATCCGGGCTGACAAAGAGAATCTCAGTTTTGCCATCGGCGTCGATATCCGCCAATGCCAGGTTGCCAGGCGCGGACGGTAGTTGAACTTGCCACAAAATATGGCCTGAGCCTTCAGCGCCGTTGACCGCGTAGAGTTCCGCTCCTACCGAAAACAGAAATTCATCCTTCCCATCATTATCAATATCCGCTGTATAGAGTGGCACGCGCGCGTTGTTTGGCAATGGGATTTCCCATTTGAGTTCGCCCGTAGCCGCATCGAGGCAGCGCAATCCTTTACCCTGTTCCCAACCCGTAAAACCTGCTTCTAACTTGCCATCGCCGTCCACGTCACCGAGTCCTGCCATACTGGCCCCGCCCTTGTGGAACCAAATGAGCCTCGCATCGAGAGTCGTCAGCCCATGATGATAGGAACCGCACCAGAGTAATTCATTATGTCCGTCCTGGTTAAAGTCAGCGACCATCGGCGCACAATAGGCACCCCAAACGCCCGGGAAAAGGCCCTCGGCAGATTCGACCGACTGGAGAAGCCGGCCATCCAGGCCTTTTGCGGCCATATAGTTGACGGGATAAAGATGTATAATGTCTTCCAAACCATCTCCATCCACGTCAGCCGAGCAAACAAAGCTTCCACCTGCTCCCCATCCACGCACGCCAGATGGTGTGCGGTTAGTCCTGACTTCGCGCAGGTGCCAAACGGGCGCTCCGTGATCGCCGCGGAGCAGCCATGCTTCATCCGAGTGCATCGTGCTGCGCCGCGCGGAAACCCAGACATCAAAACGGGTTCGTGAAGTGTAGTGTCCTACCCACCAACTAGTAATCCCTCCGAAGTTCCATTCGGGATGTGGCCCCGGGAACCCGGCAAGCACATGACGCCAAAGTACTCGACCGCTCCGCGCCTCGACGGCGACAATTTGCCCCTCACCCTCGGGTGACCAATCGGCGAAGACGACCTCCGATACTCCATCGCCATTTACATCGGCCATTATGGGTGCACCAGCCCCGGGAACGCGCCACCGCTGAGTCGGAGACGCCTCGCGATGCGCCGGGGGAGCGACTGCGACTATTTCGTTATCCGCGCCTTCAAGGAGGATAAAAGGTTTTGCGCCTGGAGAGGGAGAAGCTGCAATCAGGGGCCGGGTCTCGCCGGCACCTGTTGGCTCTTGTCTCACCCGCGTTTTTTCGACCTGGACCACATGCAAATGCGCATCGTGGGTGCGTCCTGCACGCGTAACTTGCGAGGATGCCTGGCGGAAGCTCAGCAGCACTTCATCTTTTCCATCGCCATCCACGTCGGCTACGGAGCGCAGCAACGCACGCGAGCGGGATGGCAGTTCGCATTTGCAAATGGTCGTCACCGCTCCGCTTCGATTGATTCCCATTCCGCTAAACCATTCCGCTTTGCTCGACGAGGTTTCCAGGACAAAAAAGTTGGACTTCCCCTCGCCAGTCAAGTTTGCGGTTATAATGTCATCAGTCCCGTGCGCGACGATGGTCGAATGGGTAAGTGGGAGGAGCGAAGGAGCCGTGACCCACTGGGCTCGAGGGTGTTCCCAAAGCACGGAGGAGCGGCGCCCCCGGATCCGCAGCAAGCTTAGCCTCGCGGCGGTTGGCACATGGAGCGTGGCGGTGTGCGTCGTGAACAATTCCAAAATTCCGTCGCCATTGACGTCAGCCGCGCCGCGAGGTAAGAGTCGGCCAAATCCAGAACGGTTTCACCGGTCAAAGCATCGTAAGCCATCAGGTGCCATTTGCCATCCCCAGTGTGGTTGAACAGATTGAAGACAATCTCTTTGCGACCATCACCGTTCACATCGAAAACGGGATTGGGTCCCGGGCGCACGATGGTATTTTTACTTTGAATCTCCTTTTCAATATCCCGCCGCCAGAGCAGGCGCAAATGATCGCCTTCATTTTTCACCACATCCATATGCATCGCGAAATCAGCGATGATCACGATATCCATCGGTCCTTTCCCCGTGAGATCGGTGCAGCAGAAAAAGCCGTAGTTGCGCAAATCATGAATCTTAAGCAAGTGCCGGGTTTTTCCAGTTTCCCCGTCATAAACAATGACACGAAAATGGGGCGCGAGAATCACTTCCGGTTTTCCATCGTGATCAATGTCAGCGATGGCGAAGTTTGTATTCTCAATGGTATCGTAGGGCTCGGAGCGCCAGACCTCTCGTTTTTTGCCGCCGTTATAGGCGAAGCAGACGGCTTGCCTTGGATCGATGCTGGAGGCACGGGCGGGAGCATGAAATTCAATCGTTTGAAGACCAGGGACCGCAGGCAGCAACTTGGCCGCTCGACCCGGGTCCGCCACCATTTCACCGGTGCCGTAAAGGTCCACCAATGGTGGAGCTAATTGCCACTTTCTTCCCTCTTCTGAGTGAAAATAATCGGCGACAAGTTCACTCTTTCGAACTTCACGCGTCCCTGACCCGCTGCCAGGCGTGGGATCGAGTGACACCCAAATCAATCCCGCTTCGATCTGATGCTTCCATGCGATCTTTGGAGCAGTACGCATTTCACCGGGCAACACTGCGCGTCCAGTCAGGCAGCGGTTGCCTCGATACATAGGCCACTCACCTTTTTGTAAAAGGTTTGGCCGGGCAGCCTCGGAAAAAACGCAATGACTGCCTTGCGCGGCAAGGATCGCCGCCTGCCCTGACCGCTTCAAAAACTCACGGCGACTAATTCGTGCTGTGCGTTTGGGCATAGCGACACCAGGCGTGGTTCAGGGCACACCAGCCAATTTCTGAGCCTCCAATGCTCGCTCAGTTTGCAGCCGCAGTTGGCCGCAGGCGGCTTCGATCTCGTGACCCTTTTCACGACGGAGCGTTGCAACCACTTTTTGTTTGGTCAGCGCAGTGAGAAAAAGCTCAGGCGTGTTCGGGCGTTGCCAGGGCAATCCTTCAACCTGGTTATAAGGGATGAGGTTCACTTTGGCATTGAAACGCCTCGCCAACGCTGCAAGCGGATTCACCTGGTCCAGGCCATCATTCACTCCTCCGAGCAAAATATATTCGATCGTAATCATCCGGCCTTTTTTCTGCAGATAAAACTCGCAGGCCGCCGTGAGTTCGCGAAGCGGATATTTTCGGTTCACTGGCATGATTTTGTTACGTGTCTCGTCGGTCGCTCCATGTAAGGAAATGGCCAGCCGGAATTGCAAAGGCTCGCCGGCCAGTTGGCGGATTTGTGGCGCAAGTCCGCTGGTGGAAATCGTGATCTTGCGGGCGCCAATCCCTCCTCCCCACGGCGCATTAAGAATGGTCAGAGCTTTCATCAAATTATCGTAATTCGCCAATGGCTCACCCATGCCCATGATGACAAGGTTAGAGACAATTCGAGAAGGAAATGTTGCGGGTCGAGGAAGGATGCCACCCTGCTCTTCCCCCTGGCTCCCTGGCGCTCGTCCCGCGGTGCTGGACCTTGCCTTTGATTCCTCTCGTTCGACCTGGAGCACCTGATCCACAATCTCTTCGACTGCAAGGTTTCGCTTAAGGCCTTCGAGGCCGCTGGCACAAAATTTACACCCATAGGCGCATCCGACCTGTGTGGAGATGCACAACGTGTGGCGGTCACTTGTCTCGCCGTATAGAGCCGGGTTAGCTGGGATTAGGACGCTTTCAATCAAAGAATGATCGGTTAAACGCCAAAGAAATTTCTGGGTGGTATCGCGGGCGCCTTGAATACGCAACGGAGCCAGGGAATTGAAGGAATAGTTTGTCCGCAACTGCTCCCGCAACGCCCGCGGCAGGTTCGTCATTGCATCCCAGTCCGCTACTCTCTGATTATAAATCCAATCGAGCAATTGCGACACGCGGTAGGAAGGCTGACCCCATTCCTTGAACCGGATCTGTAATTCATCAGCGGTTTGCGATTTGATATCTGGCAACACCAGGCCACAGTAATCCAAGTTGGACGGGAAAACGAGACCTCTCTAGAGGGATTTAAACATGTTATGGGTCGAATCGTTTAATCTTTGAGCCGAACTGAAATTCTATTGCTTGAGGGAATTGTGCCGTTAGAATTTATCAACCAACACGTGCGAAAGTGGAGTATCCCTAGCGGAGGATCTCGAAATGTCCAACCCGTTGGGAATCCAGCTCCATATCAATTAGGTGCGTCGTGCATAACAATTGGGAACTCGAATTTTGTGGCGTCGTCGAAGCTCACTCGAAAGCCTACGTAAAAAATCATAACCTCGGTCTCAAAGTGCCTTACCGTTATGGCTTCGAAACGCAAAAATACCTTCCCGATTGCATCCGCCAACCGGTTCAGCCATGAAAAAAGAACAGGAAACAGGGGCTTGAACACCCCCACTCCGAAATAAACTCGGTTATCCCGGAATTGCGGGGGTATAAGGTCATCCTTGATGCGGACCTGCAGATTTCGCCTTCCAGTTAACCGTCGCCGAAAAGTCAGAGGTCGCCAAAGCCAACTAATGGGTGATTTTGGGCGCGTTCAGGCCCCTGACATAGGCAACGAGATCCGCAGCGTCCTGAAGTTTTAACACCTTCTCGAATCCCTCTGGCATCAGCGACAGGCCGGAACTGGTGAGTTTTTGAAGATCGCTGCGCAGAATACTTTCTTCTCCAGCGGTCGAGCGCAGAGTGATGCTGTTGGCTGTCTCAGCAACAATAATGCCGCTGAATTCACGTCCGTCGCGGGTAGCGGCATTATAGTTGACGTAACGCGTCTCGACCGCGCGATTTGGGTCGAAGATTGCGATGAGCAGAGTGTCTACATTTTTGTCTGCCAGAGCTCCCAAATCCGGGCCCACCTGCGCCCGCCCGTTTTGTGCGCTGTGGCATTGAGCGCAAGTCTCTTGGAATAGAAGCCCTCCTCGTTGCGTGTCGCCTTTGAGACTGGCCACTTCTTTGTAAGAGATTACGATTTTCTGGCGATCAGAATCTACCTTTCCGAAAAGCTTTTCCGACCGGTCACGAATCGGCTCGCTATTATGTTTCAGCAGCTTTTGCTGCTCTGCCGGGGCGATCTGACCGGCGGGGATTTGCTTCTGCTCGATGGAACTTAAGAGCGCGTCAATCCATTCCTGCCGCGTCACAAGCGCTTGGACCAACTCCGAGCGCAATGCCGGGCTGCTGCCGTCCCATTTTGAGATCATCAGGCTGGCCACATGCTTGTTCGAGCTGCGGCTAAGTCCCGCCACCGCCAACGTTTGCACCTCGACGGGAAACCGGGGCTGGAGTAATTCAGCCAGTTGTTCCATGTCTTGTTCACGTTCGCTAAGGCCGCGTCCCAATATCTCAATTTCCGGAGCCATATCCTTCTGAATGCTGCCGGCTTCAGCCCCACGTTTCAGACGCGTGCGCGCTTCGGCAAATAGTGCCCCTAGTTCTTTGATCGCTGCCCGTATTTCGTGGCCGGACTCATCATAGAATTTTTTGAGTGAATCACCCCGACGCTCGAGCGCATCGAGCACGCCAGCCAACGCGGTAAGCTGCCAGCTCGCATACCCGCTGGGTTCGCTTTTGGCTACCTTCGATAGAGCTTGCGCCAGCGCGTGGCCGTCGCTCAAGGAAGTAGCCAGGCCAAGTAATTGATCCAGTAAATGCGGCACGGGTCCACCGGGAGAGTCCAGGGCGGCGACCAACATTCCGGTGATGTGCCTCGGAGCGGAGCTCAGAACGGCAATTTGCACGTCGGCGTCGTTTGCGTCTTTGGTTGCAAGTTTTACCAGAGCTCCGGCAGCACGTTTATCGTTGCATTCGCCCAGAGTGAACGCCACTTGGTAACGCACGCGAACTGCCGGGTCATCGACCATCTTCAACAGCGGCTCAATCGGCGCCGACGGATCTCCTCTGCCCTCCCTGAGTAAAGGCTCGCAACTGCGCACTGCCTGCTCACGTACTGCCGGATGAGGATCTCGGAATCCTTTTTGAATCAACTCGGCAGAAACACCCCCGAGACCATCCAGCGTGCCTAAAATTTGCAATCGTGTTTTCGGGTTGGAGCTCTTCTCGAAAAGCACTTCAAGCGCTCCGATGGATTGTTTATCCGAGCGTTCCACGAGCAATCTTTGTACAGTATCACGCTGCCATCCATTCTGATTGTCCAGAGCTGCCACCAGCTCTTCTGTCTTCAGCGCATTCAAGTTGGGAGTTGGCCGCAATTGCTTTCCTTCTGGGAACACGCGATAAATTCGTCCTTTATCATGGCCCGCCCGCAGATCGAGGTGCTGCTTCACATCCTCCGGAATCCATTCGGGATGTTCAATCACGAGGCGGTACATGTCGGCGATATACAGCGCTCCATCCGGCCCTGCTTTGGCCATTACCGGGCGAAACCAATTGTCCGTCGAGGACAGGAATTCACTCTGTTGCTCATCCGGCGCGCGATGACTCGAAAAACTGACCCCACTTGGTTCGAGAATCTCACGGTGCACCAAATTATGGACCGGCTCACATACAAAAAGGCTGGTTGCAAATTCAGGGCCGAATAAATCGTCCCGATAAGGCGTTGCACTGCAGGCGGAGGTGACATGGCCAAACAAACCGACATCGTTGAACCGTTGTAACAATCGAGAAATGTAAAATAGCTTCGCGTTATCTGGGTAAGTTGCCAGAGTCCGTTTTGTGGTGCGAACCGCCAGATGAGGGTTGCGCACGAGGTACTGTTCCGGCAGGAAATAATGCCAGCCCCAGGTGCTGTTATTAAGTCCAAACCAATTGCCCCAATCGTCGCGGTGCCGGCCGTATTGCGCGCCGCCCGCCTGTGTCTCGAAAGCGCCGGTATCAGGTCGAAATCTAAAATCACGGCCACTGATGCTCACGGTTTTGCCGGTCAATGCAGAACGCACATTTCCACCACTATCTCCATTAGCTCCATAAAGCCAGTTGTCTAAGCCATAATCAAAGCCGTTAAGCCTGTGCTGTTGGTTGCCTTCACGAAACCCGCTAAATAAAACCCTGCGCACATCGGCTTTTCCATCGCCATCGGTATCTTCAGCATAAATGATTTCCGGCGCTGCGCTCACGATCACCCCCTTGCCCCAGGGAATAATGCCTGTAGGAAAGTTCAACCCTTCCAGAAAGACCGTCGATTTTTTATAAATTCCGTCATGGTCTGTGTCTTGCAGGAACCGCACGATCCCACCAGGCTTTCCTTTGCCGTCAATGCCCAGCGGATAATCGCCCATTTCTACCACCCACAGCTTTCCGTCGGCGCCCCAATCGAATGCGATCGGGCTTTGAATCAGCGGTTCCTGCGCAACTAACTCAGCCCGAAAACCAGGTTTAACCCGAATTGCTTTTAACGAATCCTTCGGTGAAAGAGGCGGTGGCTGCAGACCGCGTAGGAGATCATCAAATGATCGTCGGTCTACTTTATCCGGCAGATTCGCAGTATCCTCATTTTGGACCCATAATGTTCGCCCATGCGTCCATGCTCCATTGTTGCTGCCTTCCCGGCTGATCATCGGGATTTCACCAAAATCACCACGTTGCCCGTTGAGCACCGGCCGAGACCAACCGAGCCTGAACCCGAGGAAGATCTGAGGTATGAATAGATGCAGCGAGAATACTTTTTCGTTCGATAACAGGATGTCGTCGAAACCGTCCTCGTTTATGTCCACAAACCTAAGGCCATTGTCCCGGCCCCTGGCATCTACAATCGCCGTGTGCTCAGGAAAGGAGTAAGCCAGACGTGCCCAGCGCTTCTCTGGCTCGGACCACTCGAACAGGGCATTTTGCGATTCATTCCCGACCAGCAATTCGCATTTTCCATCCCCGTTCACGTCACGAAACCGGACTCCCCGATCTCGGGTGGCGGACCCGGACTGGTCCGCTGTCAAAAGGGGGTTGCCATCCAATTCCAGTCCTGCAAGCAAGCCATCATCGGGCTTCCATTCAGCTCCGTTGAAAGTCCACGCTTTTTGAATAGTTTCCGTGCGTATCAATGCGGAAACCTGGCCGCGCGGGTGAACAACACCAAAACGCACTCCCCTCTCCATGCTTTCTCCCGAACCGGCATGGGTGGTCAGCGCAGTTGGAAATTGGGATGGGATCCACTTCTGGCTCTGCAAATTCCAAAGCCACGTCTCCCTCCTTTGGTCATTGGCAATGATCACATCCAGATACCCATCGCCGTCCAGATCCAACAGCCGTACGCCGTTGTCCTGACCATTGCCGTCGCGTAGTGATGCTCCATGCAACAGATTTTTATCGAGCCGTTCCTGCGCCTCACGGAATGTCAGAAACTGGACCTTCTTTCCATAGCGTTGGACCGCGTAATCGATAAGTTCCACAATCTGTTCTGGGAGAATCCAGCCGTGCGGATGAAATATTAGATTCATGGTGCCGCGCTTGATTACTGTGATATCGAGCGCTGCCTTCCAATCAGCTACTGTGGCGGGATTGTTTGTCCCTTGCAGATGCTGGGCTTCCCAATCACTGGGAACAACTCCGGGAAATTCCCAGCATAGCTTTCCAATCACGTATGGATAGGGGTAATCTTCTATCGTCGTTGCAAAAGAGGGAAACGGAACGTACTTGCGAAATCGCTCCACTCCGTTCGGATGCAGCACCAGTTCCCGCGCAAGCGAGAGATCATTGGTTGTGACAATGTTCATCACCGAGGAATCGATCGTCAAAAATTGTCCAAACGAATTCGTCCGGTTAAATATTTCCGCATAAAATCGTGGACTGGGACTATTCATTGAATCGCAGCACGGCATGCGAAAGGCGACTGGCCGGTTGCCCGGCACTCGATTCAAAAGCGCGACTGAACCGTGGTAATTGCTCGACGCAGTTTGAAAGTCGTTTTTAGTCAAACAAGGGCATGGGTGTGTCAACGTGTGGGTTTCAAGAGAAACGCCTTCCTTAAGCCACGCCTGCAGTTGAGGGTCCGGAGGGTCTACTCGTTGGGTCATAATGCTGACCGGGGCCCGACCATCAATTTTTTTAAGCCTTTCGAGAATCGGCCGCAAAAATATTTCATATTTTTCAGGCCGAGTCATGTCGTCAATTGCCAGGATCACAACCGCGTCGACACCAGAGTCCCCAACCCATTGCGCAGTCATCAACTTTGGGAAAGCACGCCCAACATAAAATGGGTCAGTTGAATCGAGGTAAGTTAGCCGGTTGCCTGGTTTGGCCTTAACCGGGCTCATGTCCGCGAAAGCTGATAGGCAAAAACCGAGTAATAGGAGATCTCCGACCAGAATCGAGTTTTTGCGGAACATCAGAGAAAAGTATCGCCGCTTCAAGTTGAAGCCAGCACAAACGGAAGGAAAAGCCCGCAGGGGTTTAGGTTTATCAAACTCGCCAGGAATTACGTCTGAATGCCAGATTTTGCTGATGCTCGGGCTTTCTGCGCCGCACGCTCGGCAGGCAACCAAACCGCATCCACATCCTTGACGATATTGACGAGTTCCTCAAACCCTAACGGCTTAACCAGATACGAATTGGCACCCGTTTCGTAAGCTTGTCGAATATCCTCATGAAGCTGCGAGCCAGACAAAATGACGACAGGGAGATTTCCGCACTCTGGATGTTCTCGAATCCATTTAAGGATTTCCAGGCCAGTAGCCCTCGGCATTTTCAGATCGAGCAGGATCAGCGAAGGCATTGGATACTCGCAACGATCGGCATAGATGCCGAGGCCATTGAGGTACGCCATCGCGCCGTCTCCATCCTCAACATTGTGCAACAGGAATTGCGCTTTCGCTCGACGCGTCGCAGCCCTCAGCAATTCAGTGTCGTTTGGATCATCATCGACATGCAGCACGGTGACCCCATTGGAGACGTTGCGCATCCCGTCTGAACTGGTCCGTCCTCGTAAAGCTTTGCTCGAACGTCGTTTTGGTTTGGGGGATTCAGACATGGATTTCACTTTCAACCTGGCACAAAGATGTCCAAGGGCGGTATAACTCTACTTGCCTGCGTTCGGCAGTCAAGAAGATGCCGGAATTTTCTTTTGCGGCCAGCACAGAATGGATAACCTCAGCTGGTATAACGTACCTGATCATGCTAGACCATATTCCTATTCTCCTCGCAGAAGATGACAAGAATGACATTTTCCTTATGCGGCGCGCATTCGATAGCGCCGGCTACTTGAACCCCCTTTTGATCGTTCATAATGGGCAGGAAGTAGTCGATTATTTGGAGGGTGCAGGCCATTTTGCCCAACGTGACAAGCATCCGCTGCCAGGATTATTGTTGCTGGATCTTAAAATGCCGTTGATGGACGGGTATGATGTTTTGTCCTGGCTAAGAAGCCATCCTCAGTTTGATGGCTTGCCAGTAGTCGTTTTGACTGCGTCAAAGCTTGATGACGACATCCTGAAAACCCGGGAACTTGGCATTTTTGATTACCGCGTGAAACCTCACGCGTTCGAGGATTTGGTGCGTTTGTTGGATGATGTGCGGAGATGCTGGTTGGACGAGCGATTCAACCGCTTCACGGGATCTCACAGCAAAAGTTGAAAACAAGGCCTGTGGATGGTGGGCAGATTACCTAGGTTGAGTTTGGATCGAGCGTCATTTACTAATATCATTGAAATTCAATGCTAAACCAACGAATGATTTTAGTAGCCGAGGATGACCCGACCGATGCATTTTTCCTGCAACGCGCGTTTGGTAAAACTGGCGTGCCAGTCGGCTTAAAATTCGTAAGGGACGGCCAGGAGGCGATCGACTACCTGCGCGGCGAACCTCCCTTTGGCGATCGCTCAGCACATCCCCTGCCCCAGCTCTTACTGCTTGACTTGAAGATGCCTCGCCTTAATGGCTTCGAAGTGTTGCATTGGTTGAAAAGCCAACCCGGGTTAAAACGTTTGCTCGTGATCGTTTTCAGCTCCTCTGCCGAATCCGGAGATATAAATCGCGCTTACGACTTGGGTGCGAACTCCTATCTGGTCAAGCCTCATGCCACAGAACATCTGCTCGACCTGGTCAATCGTGTAGAAAAGTACTGGCTCGAAGCAAATCAAAACCCCAATTACAAGGCTGCTTAAGTCCCGGATTCAACTCGGCGGAACACCTGACGGGGCAAGTTCGATGATGCCTTTTTCTGCTGCATGCCGCACCAACCCGGCAATATCGTGAATCTTAAGTTTGTGCATTACTTGTTGCCGGTGCTTCTCAACTGTTTTAACGCTTAGCCCCAGTTCCCCAGCGATCTGTTTGTTGGCAAAGCCTTCAGCTATCAATTGAAGAACTTCCGCTTCCCGCGGAGTTAAATCCGGTTCGGCTGTTCTTTCTGTTTGGACTTCTTCGCTGCTGCGGCAGGTTTGCTCACGCAGCCGCTTCGCGATGACGGGACTGAAGTAAGCATTTCCCTTTTTGACCTCTCGAATCGCCTTCACCAAATCAGCAGCCGCAGTTTGCTTGAGCAAATACGCCGCAGCTCCTGCAGCAATTGCTTGCTGAATATGCTCGTCGTCCCCGTATGTGGACAACACTACAATTCGCGCGCTCGGAACCGCTTTAACGATTTGCCGCGTTGCTTCCCAGCCGTTCAGCAGCGGCATAGCCAAATCCATCACCACAATCTCAGGAAACAGTTTCGCGGCCAATTGAACCGCCTCGCGCCCATTTTGCGCTTCCGCAACTATATCAATGTCTCCTTCGGCAATCAGCAGGGCTTTTAGCCCATGCCGGACAATGTTATGATCATCAGCGAGTAAAACCGAAATGTTTGACATATAAAAATGAAAACAATAATTGTTGCTTTGGCCAATTATGAAGTCGCTGGGAAATAACGAAATGGGGTGAAACCCTTCTGGTAAATTGTGTCATTCTTGTATATTTGTAGTCATCGCTGAAACCTGGATGAACAGCTTCTATGTGCTGAGCTATGTTGAATGAAAAATTGATTTTACTGGCTGAGGATGACCCCAACGACGTCCTCCTCCTCGAGCGTGCTTTCGAAAAAGCAGGGTTTCACAAAGTATTGAAAATCGTCCGGGATGGAGACCAGGCGATAAAGTATCTCAGCGGTCAGGGGATCTATGCCGACCGTCAAAAATATCCTTCTCCGTTTTTGCTGCTGTTGGATTTGAAGATGCCCGGCACTGATGGTTTTGAAGTTTTGCAATGGCTCCGCCGCGAGCCAGACCTCAAGCGTTTGCTTGTTGTCGTCCTAACTTCCTCTAATCTTCAGGCAGACGTCGATCGCGCTTATGATTTGGGCGCCAACTCATACCTCGTAAAACCTGTGGGATTTGAGGAGATGGCTAATCTGATTCGACGTTTCGAAATGTATTGGTCAGAGATCAATCGAACCCCCAGTGCGTCTGCGCCGGGCCAAATCACCCAGTCCGAGAGTACTTTGGTCTAAAAATAAAACCGTCCTGTAAAGGACGGTTTTCGCTTTCCGGTTTGATCCTAATACCTTACGGAGTCTGGGTATGTGGATTTCTCGGCGATTTATTGCTGACATGATGGCGGTTGCCTGGGTTGCCAGGGCCTGTTCCGGGTCCATCATTAATCGGCGGGTTGCCAGGAGGTTGAGGATCTTCCCCGTTGCCTACACCGTTGTTGCCTTTTGTGGGCGATAAAACAGATTCGGGCTTTACTACTACCGTGGCGCCCCCCGCTTTAAATACCTTCGCATTTTGACGCACGGTAGTGATATCGGCTAATTGGTTCTGGAGGAATGCCGCTGAGGTCACCTCAATGTGTCCAGTCGCGGGATTAAATGAATAACCAGCGGGCACATTGACCTTCACTGAACCGCCGTTATGGGGAAGGTTGTAGATCACTTGCACCGTGCCACTTAGCGTACTCACTGCCCCATCCGAGCGAACGACGTACTCAGTGCCTTTGATTGTTGCGACACCTCCTGGGATATTTACCTCAAATGTCGATGGCGTCGCCAATTTCCGTTGCGAGCCAACAATGCTCCCCGTGACCAAATGGAGGCTGGTTTCGGTGATGGTTTCTGCTCCGGCGTTTTCTTTGTTGAGCTTGTCAAAACTCAGCGTGGAATCGGGCAGTAACCGTAGCACTGTGCCATTATACTGCAATATCAGATCCACCGTGGCGTTCGGGCCGGTTTTCAGCACCGCGCCACGCGACAAAACCACGTTCTCTTTGACGGGCAGCGCTTGCCCACTTGAGAGGGAGTATGTCGCCGATCCTTGAACAGCATGAACTAAGACCTGTCCGGACTGAATTTGGGCTTGAATGGTAAAACAATTAGCAAGGCTAACCGCGAGAAGAGACAACACTGCTCGTCCCGTGAGACGTGGAACGTACTTCATAAAAGAACTCCTTCTTCATTTCATAACATTAGCTGGAACCACCAGCACTGTGAAGACAAGCGGCACGAAGATCAAGAAAAATTTTACATTAATGAAAAAAAGATCATGTCCGTACAAACACAGACACGGTCAGACAATTACCAATAAAATTTTCGGCGGCCTGTTAGCCAATAACAGCCCAGCCGGAGCTCTTGCTGATTCAATTTTATCGCGCCACACGTGAATTTCCGAAATGAGTGCGTTTAGGTCGAGGTACTGATGCACTGACGGATATTTTCTCAAATTCTCCTCAGCCAGGCGGAACAGGGCCTTCGCTGGCTCAAGACGAGCTTTTTGGAGATGCACAAAAGCGCCGGCCAATTGAATCAATCCTTTATAAAACGCGCCATCTGATCCCGCGCGTTGAGGGAGCCAGATTTGCTCAAGGACCTCGTGAGCTTCGTAATAAAGCTGCTGGTTGAAGCATTCGAAATAGCCTAAATAATGAGCATCTAATTGCCGGCCTTGCAGTTTTTCGATAATTGCTGCAATTCTGGCCTGTTTTGTGTCAGCAGACATTCTGTCGAGATTCAGCCATCTATGAAAGAAGCGCAATTTTTTTGAATATCCGATCGCGATGAAGCGATTTTCGATATTACTCCATTTGAAAACCCTCACACTTTCCATTGCCAAGCTCGCCGATAAAGCTAACGTGAATTGCAAATGACCGATTCCCTAGAATCCCTCGGCATCATCGCCGGGAATCGCTCCCTGCCCCTGGTATTCGCGCGACAATCCAGGACTATGGGGGTCCGGAGGCTGATTGCGGTCGGTTTTGAAGGGGAAACCGATCCGGCGCTTGCTTCATTGGTCGATGAACTGGTCTGGTTGAAAGTCGGCCAGCTCTCCAAAATGATTTCGGCTTTCGCCAGCCGCAATATTCAACGGTGTGTGATGGTTGGCCAGATCGCCCCCAAAAACCTCTATGATGTTCGTCCCGACCTGCGCGCGATGGCCTTGCTTCTCCGTTTAAAAGAAAAGAACGCCCATACTATATTCGGCGCTATCGCTGACGAACTCCACAAGGATGGTATCGAACTGATTGAAGCCACCCCGTGGCTGAGGCCTTTAATGCCAGCCGCCGGCTTCCATCTCGGCCCAAAGCTTTCCGCCGACCAGGAAACCGACGTTCAGTTCGGCTTTCGCAAGGCCAAGGAGATATCCCGTCTCGAAATCGGCCAAACAATCGTGGTAAAGAAAGGGACGATCCTGGCTGTCGAGGCGCTCGAAGGCACGGATCGATGCCTCGCTCGTGGCGGTGAATTGACCGGCAAAGGGGCAGGAGCAGTCGCCGTCAAAGTAGCGAAACAGAATCACGACTTGCGTTTCGATATCCCGTGTCTCGGGCCTCAGACAGTGGAAACTTGCATCGCTTCTCGCATCTCTGTGCTGGCCTTCGAAGCAGGCAAATCGCTCCTGCTCGAACCGGAGGTCTGCGCTCGACTTGCAAATAAAAATAAAATCTCCATTCTGACTTGCAGTTAACTAATCGATGTAAACGTCACGTCTATTTTTTGAGAATTTGAAGCAACAGTAATTCCTTTTAAAAAATGCTTACTTCCCACGAGTTAATGGGTTTCATGTCACCAACGCTGGCGCTGGAGATCATCAATCATGCCTACGAATCCGACAAGCCGCTCTATCGCGCCGTTCTCGGCGCCGTAGCTGAAGCGCGCAAATTGCGACCGATCTTTTTAGAACGCCAGCCCCGCGCCGACCGCCACGCATCCATGATTCAAACTCTGGCCCGGCCAAGCCTGGATGCGGTCACCGGAAACTTGCTCCGGGCCTGGCTTCTCAAAAAATACAAGTCAATGCTTTGCGATTTTCTCGATGCCCTTGGCGTTGCCCATAAGGACGGGGTGGTTGATGACTTGCCGGCGTCAATGGAGGATGAGAAGCTTCGAGCGGCTGTTGAAACCCTGCTCACAAAATACCCACCTGAAGTCGTTGCCGTGTATCTCAATGCGTTCAACGACATGAATGAAGTGAATTGGCCAAATTTAAAAACGACTCTGGAGGCAGATAAGCGCCTGCAACTGGGAGGATAACTCTTATTTGACCCCTGCCCGTTAATAACTGGCCTTGCGACTCGGACGAAATGCTGCGACTTTGTCTATTGCATGGCTGGCCCTCCAAGTCAGGCAGGCAATATGCCGCAAGAGCATTTTAAAGTTTTGTTGATTGAGCATGATCCCGGCTTTGTCCGCTCCGTTGGCGATATGCTCGGACAGGCCCGCGATCTCTCCGCGGAAGTGCTCTCGGCAACCGATTTGCGCCATGGTCTTTCGGCTTTAAACGGTGATCGGTTCGATGTCGTAGTAATGGATTTGTCGGTTCCGGATGGGGCCGGTTTGGGCAATGTCTCTCTCATCAAAGCTGAAGCGCCACAAATGCCAATCATTATTGCAGGCGAAGCCGATGATGAAATGGTCGCGTTGGAAGCTGTGCATGCTGGCGCGAACGATTATGTAGTGAAAACTCAACTTAATAGCGGTTGGCTCGAACGCTCAATTCGTTACGCTATTGAACAGCATCGCACAGACCACCTCTTATTCGCTGCCGAGGCAAGATACCACAGTGTTTTTGATCACTTGGTGGAAGGCATTTTTCAAACAACCGCCGATGGCAAATACGTGATGGCGAACGCCGCCCTTGCTCGGATTTACGGCTATGCTTCCCCTGAAGAGCTGATGCAAGGTCTGACGGACATCAGCCGGCGGCTCTACGTTCAGGAAGGCCGGCGGGATGAGTTCATCCGCTTGATGCAGGAACGCGACACTATTACCGGATTTGAATCCCAGGTTTACCGAAAAGATGACTCGGTGATTTGGATTTCGGAGAATTGCCGTGCAGTGCGCGATCCGCAAGGTCGAATGCTTTATTACGAAGGCACCGTGGAAGATATCACGCAACGCCGGCAGACGGAGGAGAACCTTCGCAATTCCGAGACTCTCTACCATTCGCTGGTGGAAACGCTGCCGCAAAATATTTTCCGTAAGGACATCCACGGCCGCTTCACCTTCGCGAACCAGCAATTCTGTAAGATGCTTGGCAAAACACTCGATGATATTGTCGGCAAAACTGATTTCGATTTCTTCCCGAGCGCTTTAGCGGAGAAATATCAAGCCGATGACCGGAAAGTGAAGGAAACGGGCAAGGCCTATTCAACTGTCGAAGAGAACCAGCCTCCGGGCACCTTAAACAAACTTTATGTGCAGGTCGTCAAAACGCCTCTTTATGACGCGGCCGGCACTATCATTGGTCTTCAGGGCATTTTCTGGGACATCACAGAACAACGAGAAGCGGAGGAAAAAATCAGGCGCGTCAACGGACTACTTGCGCAAAGCCGGAAAGAACTCCGAGCCCGGAACCTCCAAATGGAAGATGACTTAAAGATGGCTCGGGAGATCCAAATGGCCATGCTGCCCCAGCAATACCCGGCTTTCCCGCAAGCATCCAAGCCGGTTGACAGTCACTTTCAATTTACCCATCGCTATCTTCCCTCCGGCACCGTTGGTGGCGATTTTTTTACGATTTCAGCTATCTCCGATGCTGAGGCTGCGGTCTTCATCTGCGACGTTGCCGGCCACGGAGTTCGTTCCGCCCTGGTCACCGCGATGATTCGCGCCTTGGTCGAGGAACTCCCGCCAGTGGCCCGCGAGCCTGGTCAGTTCCTGACCAAATTGAACTGCGACCTCTACTCAATCCTGAAGCACACCGGCACTCCCCTCTTGACCACAGCCTTTTATCTTGTCGCAAACTGGAAAACCGGCGTCATGGAATATGCCAATGCCGGCCATCCCAAACCGCTTCACCTCAAGCGCGCCGCCGGACAGGCACTCCCGTTGCTCAATAAATCCGGCAAAGCCCAGCCAGCGCTTGGTTTGCTCGACAATACAGTTTATCAAAGTTCGCAAGTTTCCATCTCGGAGAAAGATCTGATCATGCTTTTCACCGACGGCCTTTACGAGGTCGAAGGGCCCGACAATGAAATTTACAGCCAAGCCATGCTTTTGGCCGCAGTCCAAAAGCGCGTTCATAACCCGGCCGCGCAAATGTTTGATGAGCTGCTTGAAGAAATTCGGCTTTTCTCAGACGATTCTGGCTTTTCCGATGACGTTTGTATTGTAGGAATGGAACTGGCCGCATCGAGTTGAGTGCTCGTTCGAGTTTAAAAATTCCCATTCACGCGAGGCCTGGAGTGAATGCGTGTTCGGCGCTTTTCGTTTTGTCCGTACCAACGGCTGTGCCAATAGTTCGGCGATTTGCCTGGTGGAACAAAACTAAGGACTGATATCCGATTGCTTCCACGCTTGCGTGAGCTTTTCGCCCCGGGCCGGTCTAACCTAACAAACACCAGGTTATGTCCAACTACGCTTACGTGGCTGTCAATTCGCAGGGAGTCGAAACTAGAGGCACACTGGATGTGCCCGATCAAAGCGAGGCAGTACGCCGCATCCGGGAAATGGGCCTTTTCCCGACGAAGCTCATCGCCGCAACCGAACGAATAGGCCGTCGCGTTCGTCTGGGAACAAATAAGGCCGTCCCAGCGCGCGCAGTTTCATGGCCGTGGAGGCGCGGCCGGGTCAAACCGGCAAGACTGGCGATCTTCACCCGACAGCTTGCAACGCTCATTGAAGCGGGTATGCCTTTGCTGCGGAGTTTACGATTGCTTCAGGAACAGGAGGAGAATCGCGTTTTAAAGCGGATAACCGGCGAGTTGGCGCAATCAATCGAAAACGGCAGTTCGTTTTCGGAAGCAGTATCTGCTCATCCCAGAGTTTTTAATCGACTGTATGGAAGCCTTGTGAAGGCAGGAGAGATCGGCGGAGCTTTGGAATTGACACTGAAACGGCTCACCGAATTCATGGAGAAAGCGCAACGGATCAAAGGGAAAGTTAAAGCGGCAATGTATTACCCGTGCGCAGTGCTGGTGGTCGCGAGCGGTATTTTGGTGCTGCTTCTGACTTTTGTGGTCCCCAGGTTCAAAGCGGTTTTCGAAGGGCTAACCAACGGCGGACCGCTGCCCGCTTTTACCGTTTTCGTTTTCAGAATCAGCGAGTCGCTCGAGCATCACGCGTTAATGGCAGCAATGATGGTTGCGGCCCTGGCGGGATTGTTTCTCCTTGCTCTTCAAACCACATGGGGCCGTTGGACCTTCGATCGATTCAAGCTCGCGATGCCGCTGCTCGGTTCCCTCTTCCGGAAGGCTGCTATTTCCCGGTTCACGCGGACACTCTCGACTCTTATCGGTAGCGGGGTCCCCGTACTACAAGCCTTGACTATCGTGCGTGACACAGCGGGCAATGTGATATTGGCCAAAGTAATCAGTGATGTTCATGAACAGGTAAAACAAGGCGAGCCAATCGCCCCCACCCTTAAAGGTTCGAATCTTTTTCCGGCAATGGTCGCAGGCATGGTCGATGTAGGGGAGCAAACCGGCGCATTGCCGGAGATGCTGGCGAAAATAGCGGATGGATGCGACGAAGAAGTGGATAACGCAGCCGCCGCGCTGACATCATTATTGGAACCCATCATGATTGTGATGCTGGCGATCATTGTCGGGAGCATCGTCATCGCTATATTCTTGCCATTGGTTCACCTTGACCCAGGTCCGCCCGCTGATCGCGGCCAGTAAGTCACGGCGTTGATCTTTTCCGGAATGAGTCCTGGTGCTCGTGTCGTAGGCCGCGCTCTGGCACTTGCCCCTTGCTAATTGCTCTCTTACCGTTCAGGAGGAAAACATCACGAACATTGGTCTCCTTGCGCACACATGACGAAATCCTCTGAACTCGACGACCGCGGAATAGTTCTGCTTTGCCCAAAGTGCAGGCAACGGAATCGGCTGGCTTATGAGCGTTTTGGACAAGCGTGTCGCTGTGGTAATTGTCAGACGCAGCTTGAATTGCCTGACGAACCTGTTGAGATCAAAACCGAAACTGCGTTTAATGCGCTTTCTACTCGTTCCGCGCTGCCGGTTCTTGTTGATTTTTGGGCACAATGGTGCGGCCCGTGCAAAATGATGGCACCGGAACTTACCAAAGTTGCGGCTGACACCTCGCGACAATGCCTGATCGCCAAGGTGAATACCGAACTGCTGCCGGGCGTTGCGCAACGGTTAAGGATCAGCGGCATCCCCACCCTGATTTTGTTTCAGTCTGGACGCGAAATCGCCCGACAATCAGGTGCGATACCTGCAACCGCCATCCGGCAATTTATCCAGCAGAATCAACCGGCAGGAAAAACCGCCTGATTTTAACCGGTGAAAATCCCGCCTGATTCACTGGATTGATTCTTCGCATATATGACCAGTTATCCAGACAACGTGCCGCATCTGTTTCAACCACTAAAGCTCAGGTCCATCACCTTAAAAAATCGAATTGGCGTTTCCCCCATGTGCGAATATTCCTCCGTGGATGGTGTGGCGACGGACTGGCATCTGGTGCATCTCGGTTCCCGAGCTATCGGCGGAGCGGGTTTGGTTATAGCCGAGGCAACCGCAGTTTCGCCTGAGGGCCGCATCTCCCCCGGTGATGCCGGCATCTGGGCTGACAAACACATTGAGCCGATCGCCCGCATTAATCATTTCCTGAAAGAACATGGCGCAATTCCAGGCATTCAGATTGCGCACGCTGGTCGAAAGGCCTCCGCATCGCGTCCGTGGGAAGGTGACGGCTCGCTGCCCGATAACGCCGGAGGATGGCCCACCCTTGCGCCGAGCGCCGTGGCTTTCGGCGGTAAGTTGACGAAAGTTCCTCGGGCCATGAGCGAGGAAGACATCGTGCGCGTGGAAAAGGAGTTCGCCAGCGCCGCAATTCGATCGCTCGCGGCCGGTGCGGAGTGTTTGGAACTACATTCAGCGCACGGATATCTAAGTCACCAGTTTCTTTCGCCAATCTCCAATCAGCGGCAGGATCGCTACGGTGGCGGTTTTGAAAATCGCATTCGCTTCACTTTAGAAACCACGCGCGTGGTCCGGGCGGCCTGGCCGGAACGCTTGCCTTTACTGGTGAGGATTTCCTGCATGGATTGGGTGCCCGGCGGCTGGGACATCGAACAAAGCATCGAGCTGGCCCGTCGATTGAAGGCCGAAGGTGTTGACCTGGTTGATTGCAGTTCTGGCGGTGCGTCGCCTGACGCTAAAATACCGATATATCCCGGTTATCAAGTGACTTTTGCCGAGCGCATCCGACGCGAAGCCGGAATTGCGACTGCGGCGGTTGGCGGCATTACTGAACCAACGCACGCCGCCGAAATCATCTCTAATGGCCGGGCGGATATTGTACTCCTGGCGCGCGAATTCCTCCGTGAGCCATATTGGCCGCGCATCGCCGCCAACGCCTTGCGCCAGAAAGATGCGGTCCGGCCACCAGTACAGTACAGCCGCGCCTGGTAGAATCTCGTGCCAAGTGAGACTACCAACAGTGGTACCAGGAGAAATTTGCATTTTCATCCTCGTGAAATTTTTTGCAGTCCCAGTGTATTCGTTAATAGAATCAGTTTTAAAAATTCAGAACGAGCCCTGCAATCACATGAAAGAAAAGCCATGTAACCTTCAGAGCATGTACTGACGACACCGGTTTTACTGTACTTCATGAATTCAGCGCTTCGCGATATTCCTGCCACCTGGTACATCTTGATCCAGGTCCGCCCGGTGATCGGGGCTATGGATTTTCCATCAGCGTGAGCGGGCCACTTGCGCCTGGTTGGTAGCTCAATTAATGTGCAGGAGGAGACATTATGAAGATTGGAATCCTTGGATCGGGTGACGTGGCGAAAGCTCTGGCAGACGGATTTATTCGACATAACCATGAGGTAATGCTCGGAACACGCACGCCTGGCAAACTAGCAGATTGGGCGAAGCAGAATCCCAAGGGCCGCGTCGGTAGCTTCGCCGAAACAGCCAAATTTGCCGAATTGGCAGTTCTGGGCGTAAAAGGAACTATTGCCGCGGAAGCGCTTCGTGCAGCAGGCGCTGCGAATCTCGCGGGGAAAACAATCGTCGATGCCACCAACCCGATTGCCGACGCCTCACCCATCAACGGCGTGCTAAAGTTCTTTACCAATCTTGACGAGTCCCTGATGGAGCGGCTGCAGACTGAGTTTGGAAACCTTCGATTCGTTAAAGCCTTCAATTCAGTTGGCAATGCGTGCATGGTGAATCCGCAATTTGCCGGCGGTAAACCCACGATGTTCATTTGCGGCAACGATGAGGCGGCGAAGCGTATCGTTTGTGGAATCCTCGATCAGTTCGGCTGGGAAACGGCTGATATGGGGAAAGCCGAGGCGGCGCGCGCGATTGAACCGCTGTGCATGCTCTGGTGCATTCCTGGCTTTCTTCGGAATGAATGGACGCATGCTTTCAAGTTGCTAAAGAAAACATGAAAACAGAGACGGGTCGAAACCAATGTTGAAGAAAGACGCTCCATGATCGCAACGCAAATTCGTCAGAAAGACGCGGTGTTCTATTTCGTCGCATATCCTTCGGAAGAGCTGCTTGCCAAAGTTCGCTTTATCAGCCGCTTCTACGACGAAGGCGAGCAAATTAAACCGGAGGAACTGCCGCCCGAAGATGATGTTGGACAATTCATCGCCCGCATCGAGCGGAATGAAAAGGCGTTCCAGCGCTCGGTCTCACGTTCAAAAGTTGGAGCTATTCGGAATTTTTACGAAACTGCAACGAGCCAGCCCCCAATCCCCGGCACCGTCTTATTGTTCACGCCCCAAAGGCTCCGGTTCCAGGCATTGGAAGGTCAGGAAACGGTCGGTAACCTTCAGGGGCCGGAAGAAAAGTTTCTGGTCATCGACGGACAGCACCGGCTCGCCGCACTCAACTTTTACGAGCGCACGCATCCGGATGAGGCAAAATCGATCTACGTCCCTTGCGTGATTTTTGACGGCCGAAGCGATGATTTTGCCACTGAAATGTTTGTCATCATCAACTCCACACCCACGCGTATCAACAAAAGCCACCTGGTCGATCTGTATGAACGGGTTTCGTGGGCCGAACCGGATCGGCGATTTGCCGCCCGTATTGTGCAGATGCTCTATAGCGAGCAGGATAGTCCTTTGCGATATCGAATCAATCGTTTGGGCGGCCGTAGCAAACAGGAGAAATGGATTTTGCAGGCAGAACTTTTCAACGAGATTCATCGGTGGGTCAAACAGACCTGGTCGAAGATAGAAAACGAAGGGGCAGATCGGCGCGGGGCAGAACGCTATTATGCCATTGCGCGTGACTTCCTGAAAGCAGCCTCGCAAGTATTGGCGGATGCGTGGGGGAATGATAATTACATGGTGACCAAGCCAGTTAGCCTCAAAGGCATGCTTCGCGTATGCGCGGATTTGGCGGGGGAGGATGCAGAGCCGGCCGAAGATCGAGTCGAGCGCTGGCGGATGCGTTTATCGCCCTGGGCAGAGCGGATCAAGGATTTCCGCGCGGATGGTTTTTACGAACGCTTTGCCGCTAAAGGACAGGTGGAACGCGTGGGTCGAATTCACAGGGAACTGGCGCGTGCCGCAGGTGTGCAGCCGCGCAGCGAGAGAAAAGCTGTTTGATTAACCACGGCCCGCTGGCCCTCAATCCTGGAGTGCGGTGTTGCTTCTCCCTGCAAACGCTACATTCTCCCGCGGATGTGTGATGCGATCTGCATCGCTAGTCTCAGACGCACTGGGAGGCGTGTTCCGATCGCGATCAACAGCTTATACTGCCATCCCGGGATAACATAGAGCTTATCTTTGTCCAGTCCGCGCAGCGACTCTTCCACCACCGCATCGGCGGACATCCACAAACTCTTTGAAATTCCCTCTCTGGATACCCCCAATGTGTCATGAAACTCTGTATAGGTAAAACCGGGACACAAGGCTTGCATCTTAACCGCCGAGCGGACGCCTTTTAGCTCCAGGTAGAGCGCCTCAGTAAAGTCATTCATCCAACCCTTGGTTGCACAGTAGCTCACATTCCCGCGACTCCGGAAGAAGGATGCTATTGAACCCACGTTGATAACACCACCGCGGTTCCGTTTAACCATGCCGGGCAAGGCAGCGCGAGTCAGCCTCAGGGTAGCCATGACGTGGAGCTTGTGCATTTCCAGTTGCCGTCCATAATCCGTTTCCCAGAACTGGCCTTTTGTCCCAAAACCAGCATTATTCACCAGCAAGTCGAGGTCTTGTGACGTTTCCAACCTGCGCGCCAGGGCCTCCACATCTTCCTCCTTCGTCAGGTCCGCAGACATCACCTCATGGTCCGGTCCAAGTGAGGCCCTGAGCGCGGCCAATCGATGCTCGCGTCTCGCCACCAACAAAAGACGATAGCCTCTGCCGGCCAGCTTGCGCGCGAATACTTCCCCCAGCCCGCTCGATCCTCCCGTAACGACGGCAAGCTTATCAGAAACGGTTAAGCTAATCATAAACCTCGAGGTGAAAGTAGCTTTCTCTCATTTCTGATCCATCCATCTCCACACCTGTTCGGCTGCTTTTGCTGAAGCCGTGCCCAGGACGTTATGATCGGCATGCCAGATAATTTTATATTCCCGCAAGGCCGCACAGTTTTTTTTCATCCATCGCCGCACCCAAATCCACGGAACGACCGGATCGAATAGTCCAGTGAGAGCGTAAACGGGAATAGGAGCATGGTGGGCAATCGAACAAAGGTCACTCTGGGCCACAAGATGAAGACGATGTTTGGCCGCCTGCAGATCACGCGGCTTTAGCCCGGCAATGAACTCCTGGATTTCGCCAAACGTCTCGGGCGAACGGCGGAATCTAAACCGGCTCACCCGCGCATAGCCAAATAAAATCCGTCTCAATATGGAAAATGAAATATCATCGCAAAACTTTTGCGCCAGGCGCGCGCCCATGCGAAAAGGATGTCGTACAAATCCTCCGGCGAGAACCAACCCCTGAACCGAAAACTGTTTTCTACCAATCAATACCCAGGCGATTTGTGAGCCAAATGATTCCGCGAGAAGCCAACCGCTGGCGACCTGGTGCTGGGCAAGAACAGTTTCCACCGCAGCCGCATGTTCTTCCAGGCTCCAGGTGAGCGTGCTGGGATAAGTGATTTCCACGAATCGCACCCGCCCCCCCAGTGCTCTGCGAAATCCTCCCACCAGGCTCCAATTCCCATGCAGACCGGGAAGATAAATCAATGTCGGCAAGTGGCTCGAACCGTGGATACGAAGCTGAATGTTTTCTGGCGTTTGTTTCTGTCCAGTTGGCGTTTGGTCCGTTCCGTGTTCCATCCCCAGGTGTTTGACGCGCACTCTCAAACCATCCTCTCCAGTTCGCGATGATTCACTTTGCCAGAGCCGAGCCGTGGCAATTCATGGACAACTTTGATTTCACGCGGGGCAGCAAGGTTGCTTAGTCCGCGCAAACGAATTGCCTCGCGAATTGCCTCCATCGTCAGCTTCGGCTCGTTTGTCACCGCAACCAATTTCTCGCCCCGGTTTTCATCCGGTTTCGCAACAATCGCCAACGAGAATTTTAAACCATATTGAGGAAAAGCTGAGCCCAACGCATCCTCGGTTGCAGTCAGGCTGACCATCTCGCCGCTGATCTTGGCAAACCGCTTGAGCCGGCCAAGAATGTGGATGTACCCCTCGTCATCCACCTCGACAATATCACCTGTATCATACCAGCCGCCAAGGTTCCGAAATGCAAGGTTCGCTTCAGGGTTTAGATAGCCGCGCATCACATTCGGTCCACGAACAAACAAACGCCCGCCTTTTTGATGCCCAGGCTCCTCGTCCCTTTTGTCCTTTCCTCCGATGCCTTCAACGGGTTCGAGGCGGTGCTCGATGTCTGGAAGAAAACGCCCGGCGGATCCTGGGCGATGGCGCATAGGAGTGTTGGCGCTGATCACTGGGCTGCATTCCGTAGTGCCGTATCCTTCCAGAATGCGTACCCCGAATTTCCGCAGCCAGAGTGTCATTGTGGATTCCTGAAGCTTTTCGGCGCCGGCAAAAAGGTAGCGCAGGGACCGAAAATCATAAGGATTGGCCTTGCGCCCATATCCGATCAAAAAGGTATTCGTTCCGAACAACACAGTGCAATTAAGGTTATAAAAGGCCGAGGGCACTACCCGGTAATGCAAAGGAGACAAGTAAAGAAAAACAAAGACTCCTTCAACCAATGGCAAAAGCAACCCAATAACCAACCCGAAGCTGTGGAACAACGGTAGCGCGTTGAAGAAACGGTCGGTCTGGACAAGATCAATCACTGAAAGCATCTGGCGAATGTTCGCCAAAAGGTTGCTGTGTGTCAGTTCAACACCTTTCGGGGCCCCCTCCGAACCGCTCGTAAAAAGAAGCATAGCCGTCTGCTCCGGTGATGTTTCCAATTCGCTGATGGAGGTTTTCACTAATGAGCGGACCGTCCCCGCAATTTTTTGGTATGTGGATATTTTCGCGCGAGCATCTTCCAAAAAAACAAATTCAATTCCCACCGAGGTGAAGGGCTTGATGTCCAACGCAAGCCTTGCCACGAAAACTCGCGAGCTGATGATTTGTTTCAAAGAAGCAAGTTGCGCGCATTCAAGAATAACTGCCGGGCCGGCAGAGTAGTTCAGGACGGCTGGATTTTTATCTGCCCTCCACAAGGCCAGCAGCGTGACGGGCATGGCATTGATATTGGGTAACAAAACACCAACGTTTCGCCCAACTGAGCCCAGGTTGGACCACTGTCTCGCCAGCAATCTGGCCAGCACAAGCAGCCGGCGAAATGTAACCTTTTGCATTGTCGAGTCCTGAAACGCGACTCGCCTTGGGTGCAATCGCGCAGCCGCCTCGATTGCCGAAGGGAGCGTGGCCGGACCAAATTTGAATTCCGTCTCGAACTGTTGTCTGACCATTTGATCGTATAGCCAATCGGTCAGACGATGTCGTGATTCTGTGACGCTGAGGCGTTTCAACCTGGGCGGAACGAGTACGGAACTGAAATGAACAGAGAGCCGCGGAAACCACTGTTTGAGGCCGGGATTAGGAGAGAGAGGAAGCCGCTTGGTGCCGCGAAGGTAAGCAGTAATGACCTTGGCTCGAGTTTTGTGAATCAGAAATCCTGTACCATCGAAAAGTTTCATCAATGAACCCGTGCGCGAAAGCCTCCCTTCAGGAAACAGAACCAGGCGGCCTCCTTTTTGAAGATATTCCGCCATGTGCTTCACTGAGTACGGGGAATTCATATCCACCGGGAAAGTGCGCCCATTAATCATAATGCGCCGGTGCAGCCAACTGGTTTCGGCCGATTCGCGAGAAGTGACAAAACGCCAATCATCTGCCACGCAGACGCCTATCAACAGCCAGTCCCACCAGGAGGTGTGATTCGGCAGCAACAAAACCGGCCCCGGCGCATCCAGCACCGATTCGTTATAAGCCTGGTAGCCGTATAGGATGCGAACGAGCCAGCGTAAGAATCTTCTCATCCAGTATGTGGTCTTTCAAAAGCCGCCGATTTCGATAGAGCTCGCGAACCTCGCAAATAACGGGTGATAATGAGCCAAACGACAAAAGTCATTGTGATTCCCAACGAGAGGGGAGCTAGCCATCGATCCAAAGGAAGCGTTCCCCTTCCTGGCGCTAAGGCGAGGTTTCCAAAAATGATTTCCCCTTGTCCCGGAAAGCCCGCCTTTGCAACGACGCGCCCGAGTCGATCCGTGCACTGTGATATGCCTGAACTTGCGACTCTGAAAATTCCAACTCCGTATTCCGCTGAACGGATCGGCGCAACACGAGCATGCAGCTCATGTTGACCGCGTCCCCAATCTGAAACATCCATCGTCGGCACAAGGATAGCCTGCGCGCCCAGGCGGATCAATTTATCGACTACCCTGGTGTAGCTAAGATCGTAACAAATGCAAATCCCGATCCTCCCCCAGGGTGACTCCCACAATTTTTGATTCGGCGCGGGCAAACCATCTTTTAAGAATTGGATTGGCACACTCTTACCCTGACGAAAAGGGATCTCCCCTTCAGGATTGATCACAAACGCAGTGTTATAAAAATGATTCCCCAGGGCGGCCTCTTTACCACCCACAACGAGATAGCGTTTATTTTTCCTGCACCAGTTCTTGATCTCAGCGGGAACTTCCCCGTCGAATGTGTACTCGCTTAAAACCAACAACTGGGCTTCCGGTTTTTGCTGGACCAGCTTATTTAGACCTGCAATCGCCTCTGCTGTAATAGGAAACTCTAATTGCATGCCGGCCACCTGAATGGGCTTCCCCGAAGACGTCGCTTGCCGGAGTACATATCCCTGGCTAATCAGAATAATTAAGAAAGCTAGGGGGCCAAAAAGGATCGCGGGGAGGATGAGCTTTTGAGACTTAATAAATAAAACCAAAACCGCTATAGCAACAGCCGCGAATCCCACACCATAAACACCAAACCACCGGAACAGATGCGGTATTCCGCTGTCTGAAAGGGCAAAGCCGGTGTTGAGCCACGAAAATCGCAGGTAATAAATCTCGCTTCGAAAGTATTCCAGACCTGTCCACAAAAATGGAATAAGCAAAGCGCCTCGCAACTTGCCAAATTCTACCAGGCTCACATGAGACAAGGCGGCAACTAACCCAATCCAAAAAGCCAAAATGCACCAGAGTGCCAAAGCGCTAGGGCCAAAAATTGTCCAGAAACAGTTTAGCAAAACAGCGGCGTTAATCAATCCAACCGCCAGGCCAAGATAAAACGATTGCCGGGCGGTTGATGCTCGCGCCAATTGGATGACGCACAGCGGATAGCCCAGAATCAAGAAACTCCATTGAGAAGAGGAATAGGCAATCTGGAAGAGCGCCACTGCGGCCCCTGCCCAAAGCATCAGGACGTGAGGTCGGTGAAATATGAAGTGAACCTGTTGCGGCTCAGAGGACGGAACTTTAGCGGCAGAAGTCTTTTCTTCGGCCTCAATTAATTGGCCTTTGCCGATTGTCATACAATTCCGTCCGGCTAGCGGCCCAGCACCCATCCGCTCTGTTACAGCCAGATGTGTAACATGTCAATAAGGTCCGGCTTCCCATTCCCAAGAAATGCCCCATAACCCAAAGCAGATTCTGAGGGTTAAACCTACTTTGGTCATGGGTTGATCGAAGTAAGTTATTTAAAAGGACCATTATGAGATATTACATAATTACTGTTCTGGCAGCCGCGGGCCTGGTCGCAGGCTGCAACAAAAGTGTAGAAAGCGCGTCGCAAAGGTTTAACGAATTACCACCTGCCGTTCAAAAAACGGTTCGCGCCCAGGCGCCCCAGGCTGAGATAGCGGATGTGTCCCATAAAACCGAGAATGGAATGGATGTTTACGAAGTTCAGTTCCGTGAATCCGGACGCAATCCAAAAATCGTTGTGGCGGCGGACGGAAAACTGGTTAATACCGACATGGCCAGGCCAGCCAGCGCCATCGAGCGCGCACTCACCCCCACGGGTGCAACCGGCACCAAACTAAGCGCCTTGCCTGAAAAAGTGCAGCGGACGATCCAATCCACTGCCCCGGGGACTCCTATAGCCGATATTTCCCGTCATGAAAAAGATGGCCGGGTGATCTATGAGGTGGAATTTCAGGAAAAGGGTAAAAATCCGAGTATTCGCGTGGCTGAAGATGGAACGTTGGTTCAGGATCTTCAGAAATAACTCTGCCCGCTAATCCGTCGGAGATGTGGCTATCGGTCGATGGCCACATCTCGTTTATTTTCGGGGTTCGTTTCCAAAAATGAACGAATACACCTCTTCGATTACCTTTCGCGACTTGGCGATCATTTCACGGAATGCTTCCGCCGTGTCAAAACCGCAACGAATTGCGACACGTCCGAAAGCGGCGGCATCATCAGGCAAGACAGTTTCGCCTTCGTAGCTCCAGCGTCGCAAAATTTGTTCGATACGCAAAAGCCGGCGATAATTCTCGATCAAGTCATCCGCTCTGGCGAGCTTCCCGCTGGCATCCCCTCGCTGCAAGGCATGCAGTGTGTTTGGTTCTTGCCAGCCATTCTCCAGGCATAAGCTCTGCGCGATGAACTCTGCGTCCATGAGGCCGCCTTTCCCGGTCTTTATGGCTAAATGATCCATTCCCCGTGGAGTGCGTTCGGTTTGAATGCGCATCCGCATGCGATGAATGATTTGCTTCCAGTCTCCGGCATAAGCCGCCAGCGGACGGGAGGGTTTGGAAAAATTCGTCAGTTGCCCGGCTATTTTTTGAAATCCTGCGCCCACGCGCTGGTCCCCTGCTATAAATCGCGCGCGTGTTAGCGACTGGATCTCCCAAAGTTGTGCACGACGCCGATAGTAATGTTCATATGCTGCCAGGTTATTAACTAGCAAACCTTTTTCTCCATCGGGCCTTAGTCGCGTGTCGGTTAGAAACACCAGCCCATCCTCGGTGCGAACAGACAACAAATCCATCAGCTCGACCGCAAACCGCCCGAGCTTGTTTAGATTTTTTGCCCCTGAAGGAGCGATAATAACCATGTCCAGGTCCGACCCGTAATCGGTTTCTTGTCCACCCAGCTTTCCCAAACCGATAATTGCGAACGGAGGTTTTTTCAGATGGTTTCTTCTCATCACTACTTCGAGGACATATTGGAGGCAAGCATCAGCCAGGGCGGAAAGCTCACTAAAACTCTCTGGTTGGGCCAATCCCAATATGTCGCGCAAACCGATGCGCATGAGCTCTGCCTGGTGATAACGCCGAAGCCAGCGCTCCTGATCCGCATCCTTTAGGCCATGCCGTAAATCCCGCAAAGTCTCCTCGACGGATTTGCGCTGGCGCAACCTGCCGCTCATCACCAGCTCATCGACCAGGTCTGGCGTTCGGATCGCCATTTCTGCTAGAAACTCTGATCGATCGAACAGCAGTACCATCAGCTCAAAAAGAGCTGGGTTACTGTTCCACGTTTCAAACAGCGTTGCCCGGGCGCCGTAAGCAGCCAGAAAACTATCCAGGCGCGTAACCACACGATCGGGGTCGGACAATCTTGCCTCCGACTTGCGGGCTGCAGGCTTTAAGTCCAATTTCAAAACCTCCGGCCTGCGGCGATGCGCCTTCAACTCCGGCGCACACATCGCGAATAATCGAGGCACGATTTGATAAGCCAGCTCTTTTGTTCGTGGGGAAAGATGAACATACCCCGGTCCTTCAACGAACTCGCGCAGAACCCGAAATGCTTTGGGGATGTCCTTGAACCCATGCCTTGTCAGTAAGCTTTTCCATTCCTCCTCTCTGCCTTGAAACTCCTGTGGATAAGCTGTGGCTGTCGCAGGCTGAGGTAAGTCTACTTTGAGTACATTCTCAAAGAGCAACCGGACCTGCGCCGTATGCTTTCGATATCTGGTTTCGAACGGTTTCAGGCCTGAGCAACCCATAAGCTGTGCCAATCGCTCGCGCGCGGCACGATCCTGCGGAATAGTGTGTGTCTGGCGATTATTCTCCATCTGGAGACGGTGTTCAACGTCGCGAAGAAATCCATATGCCTGTCCAAGACTCCGTGCCTCACTTGCCTTGAGCAGTTCGTATTGAACCAGCTTATCCAGGCAGGTCAGAGTCTGCGGCCCCTGCAAGAAGGGATGCCGACCCGCGTTGAGTAATTGCAAAACCTGGGCGATAAATTCGATTTCGCGTATGCCTCCGCGCCCAAGTTTGACATTACGCTCCACCTCTCCTTCTTTCACGACTTCGTTCTCAATTCGACCCTTCATCGCCGCAACTTCCTGCAAAGCATTTTGATTAACCGAGCGCGGATAGCGAAAAGGCTGCACCATTTCCAGGAATTCCGCAGCTATCCTTTCCTCGCCTGCGACTCTCCTGGCTTTGATCAGCATCATTCTTTCCCATGTTTGGCCCCATTGCGCATAATAGTTCTCGTAGCCAGCGAGGGAACGTGTCAGCGGTCCAGCATCTCCCTCGGGCCGCAATCTAAGATCAATTCGATAGAGCATTCCTTCCGGGGCCAATCGAGTCACCTCGGCCACGAAGGTTTCCGCGAGTCGGTTGAAAAACTGATGATTGGTAAGCCGGGATTGCTTCAAACCCCCAGCTTTGGAAATGGACGCGCGCACGTGCTCATCGGTGGCCGGGGAATCGGAAGAACCTCCGGTTTTACTCCCCAGATTAAACACACCTCCCTCCTCTTCGTACACGAAGATCACGTCGACATCGGAACTGTAATTCAGTTCCTGCCCGCCGAGTTTGCCCAACCCAATCAGGCAACCGAACGTCCTTTGCCATTTCCCGGCAGCGTCCTGGTGCCACGGTTCGCCATACCGCTGAGTCAGCTTTGACCAGCAAATCCGCCAAATGCTCTCCAAACAAACATCAGCGATGTCCGAAATTTCCTGCACAATTTCTTTGGAATTTCCAGGGCAGGCCAGATCGCGGGCCCCCACGCGCAACATTTGGCTTTGATGGAAGATTCGTAACCGCGCTAAAGCGGTTTCAAAGTTACCGGCCTTCAGCAGCGGCTCAAACCAGGCTTTCACTTCATCGAACAGTCCCGAGCGCCGGCGAGGAAATCTCAAGACTTCCGGCGTGACCGAAGCAAGCCGGTCGGGTTTTGACAACAGCAAACCGCTAAGCCACTGCGAGCCGCTGAAAATTGCCGCAAGGATACGCGCCTCCTCAGCTAAATATGTTTTCAATGACTGCCCGGCTTTTGTCGCCGCCAAAAGGTCCAGGAAATGCCTGGCACGCTTTGGATCTGCTGACGCTTGAGTGACTTTGCTCCAGGTGGAGCTTTTCATCGAGTTCACTGCACTTTCTCCAGCATCACCTGCGCTTGCGGGAGACGTTGTTCCGGCGGCTTGAATCGTGTGAAAAACAGCCCGCGCCAAAAGCCGGTTCCATACAACACGTGCGCCAAAACGATGAGAGGAGTAGCGGCGACACTGCGCAGGACTCCCCCCCAAGGGATTAGTGCCACCATCTGCGCCAGCAAAACCAGCCCATAGAGAGCGAGCGGGCTAAACAGGATTAATCGAACTGTACTCTGAACGGGAAAAGCAAGTAGCGCCAACAGAAGTAAAAGGTAGACGCAAAAAAATGGTGGAACAAAATTCAATACTGATCCAAAGGTCGGGTGCAGTCGAAATTGTTCGGCGCGTCCGCGTCCATAAGTAAAAAGCATTTTCGCAAAAGCTTTCAGATTTGCGCGTGGCCGGCGGTACACAAGAAAACCTGGATCATAAATCAGTTTGCCGCCTTTTTTTTGGAGCTCGTCCATCAAAGCATTTTCTTCATTTGGGTAAAGGGCCTCGTTAAACCCACCCATCTGCAACAGTGCGTCTCGGCGCGCGAGCAGATTGCAAAGGATGAGTTCTTTTTCACTCGAGTTGCGTTTGTGCCCAAAAGGTAAATAGCGGGCGCGGCTCGGCCCGAACGCAAGCCAGCTTCCCAAAACCAGGGCGAAAACCTGTTCCATCCCCGGGGCGTCTGGCGGACAACAGTTCGGTCCACCCAGCATCTGGACGTTCGAGTCGCTAAACTGCGGCACGCCGACCTTGAGATTGGATGCGAGCGGCACAGAATCGTCGTCCAAAAAATAGATCAGCTCGCCACGCGCTGCCTTGATCCCGGCATTGCGCTGCACTGAAGGTTGTTTACCCCGGGCAACGATGATCTCCAGCTTGTCTGGCGGATAATCCAAAAGGCGGCTCGCAACCACAGCCTTGATTTCGGTTTGCTCCGGACGCGCGGCAATCAGGACGCTGACGCTGGGCACATTTTCATTCACACGGCGCAACTTAAAGTCCCCCGAGCCAAGTCTAAAGGTTAAAGTCTTGGCGCGAATTTCAAATACTCTTTACGAGAGAAGGAAAATCGTTTTGACATCTCCCTGCGGCTCTTTAGATTAACCACGCTCTGGTTGGGGTCGTAGCTCAGTTGGTAGAGCGCCTGAATGGCATTCAGGAGGTCAGGGGTTCGAACCCCCTCGGCTCCACCATCCTCATCACCAGAACTGCAGGGTGGATCGAACCTTGTGTCTGTGGGCAGGTTCATTGAGGATTAATCTTCGAAAAGGAAGTTCGTAGCAGTCCGATCGCAGCGGCTCAAAATTCTATCGCCTCAAGGATCAGGTCCGGAACGTCTTAACTCGACCTTGATCGTCGGGTCACCACCTCAAGACACGAATGGACCTAATGAGCCTTTGGTGAATCTCATTACTTCACGCTGATATCCACCGACTCGATTGCCGAATGGCCCGACTTTTGAAATGGGCGCGGCATGGGTTGGGCATTATCTTTCTCATCAATTGTCCGGCAGTGTAAACGATATTCACCGGGCGGCAGGCCGTGCAACAGTATTGCCCAATGGACTTTGCACAAGCGCATAGGCCACGAGCGAGGCCGCCCTGTCTCGCGGTCGAACCCGACGGTTCCTGGTGGAATTTTCCCATTCTGTAAGGCACCCCAATGTGTCGGTGGCTCCAGGATTTGAGCATCAATCCAATGAGCATTCTTAAAAAACGGGTCGCCTGCGGTAGCCTCTTCGTTGCCTGTCTGAATGTAGACCTGCACCTTGGACAAACCAGAAAGGCCTACCTGGGCATAGCCTGTGACCGGGATGGGGTGCCCTGCTTTGATCTCGCGTGGGATTGAGAAAGTCGCGGCGAAAGTCTTGAGCCAGCTATCCACATCATTGTTACCTTCGGCATAAGTATCGTTGGCATGATAAAGGTTTGTGAGCACGACGTGGGTCAACCACTTGATCGACTTGAAGCCGTAGGCTTCCGGCACAACAACCCGGACCGGACCCCCGCGCTCGCTGTCGAGCCATTTGCCATTGAGCTTGTAGCACAGGATCACTGGCGGCAGGTCAAAGGGGTCTTCGAGCACACGATCGATCGGAAGCGAACTACGGAACATTTGCTCCGGATCATCATTGTGGTACCCACAATAAAAGACTCTGCGCAAATTTTCGCGAGGCTGGGTTAGCCAAATTATCTCGCGCAACGGAACTCCCTCCCAAATACCGGTGCCGAGCGGACAACCGATATTCAAGCAGGTCATGGTTTTGGCAAATCGCACGGAGCGTTTTTCCCCAAGCTTCATCAAGCCGGCAAAATCAAGCGCCGTGCCTTCCTTCCGGCTCAGTGGGTGGCGAATTCTCGACGGATTGTCGGGATCAGAGATAACTTCCAGTTTCCAACTCTCGGGTGTCAGGCCCACTTGTTCCTTTTTTTCCGAAGATAATGAGTGCGGCAACGGTTTTCCGCGCGACACGTCACGGAATTTTTCCTGAGGAGTAAAGAAGGGTTCGAGCGTTTTAATGGATTTTACTAATTCAGGCGGGAACTGAGTTGCCCGAGTGCAAAACGGCAAAAAACCCCACGCAGCCGCGCCGGCTGTGCCAAGGCGAAGGAAGTATCGCCTAGTTACCTGCTGATGTTCTTTAAAGAAAGCTTCCGCAGCTCTCATAAGCACAGCCTTTCCTTTTCGAGAGTGAATCCGTCGCCATAGCTGGTTGCAGTGTTAGGACAATGGGTTACCAGGGCAAGCATCACAATTCTTTGAAATGATTCAGGTCAAATCACCGCGACCAGAATCGCGAGCATAGCTGTTTGAAGGTTTCAGGAATTTTGTGGACAAAACTTGATTCTCGTTTAGCTTATTGAACCTCGTTGTTTCGTTTCCCGCTCGGGAAAACGGTGAGTCCGGGAGAAAATCAACACAGACTAAAAGGAATAAGACCTATGAATAAGCATCTATTCAAACTCATCGGTGCGGCAGCTTTTTTGCTGGCGCTTGTGACACCCGCGCAGGCTAGAAGCACAAAGGGCTCGGCCAGTACAATACCTGCATATTACGACGGCAACCTGTTCAACATCCAGTTCGTGGAATTCTCGCCGGTTGCGGAACAGGAACTCCTTCAGCACAACGCGTCCCTCAACTTCATCTACCAGTCGGATCCCGGCCTGCCCGGAGGCCAGCCGTTTATCTCCGTGATCGATGCTGTCCCTGGCGATGGCTTTAACCCAATCTGGGAAGAAATTCAGATCACCTTCACTTCGGGTCATACGCCCCGACAACTCTTCTCTGACACTGAGGTCGAAGCCGCTTTCGACGCTGGAGAAATCACGCTGACGCCGACTGGAGAAGTCTATTGGTGCCCTGTGGTCGGGCCCGGAGCGAACCATTAAACAACACGTCTACGAGCCCCGGCCTACAGAACAATCGCCGAGTAGTAGTCTCGGTTTCTCCACCGTCACGAACCGACGCGCCTCGAGTTGTTCCTCCATGGGGAGATCTGCACGAGGACTAATCTCCCCAACTGTGTGTGACAACTCTAATTTCGCGCAGGACACCAGGTTGGGTTCTGTCTCAGGATTCAAATGGGTATGTCAACCCTCTGCGCTACCCCGCTTCCCCACACCTGGATAAAACGAATATTTGCGATAATGCAGGGTTTTGTGCTACCGATGGGGAGAACTTATGATTTTTTGTCGTAGATTAGGATGTCCGACCGCCCCATGGAACTTGTTGGTGGTCCTTGTCAGCGCAGCGGTTGCGTTGTCTTTTACAGGCTGCGACAAAAACTCGAAAGATGCGGCTGGCGGCCCCTCCAAAATCCGTGTCGGTTACATCGGGTTGACCTGCGAAGCGCCGATTTTCACCGCGGTCGAAAAGGGGTTTTTCAAAGACGAGGGCCTGGATGTGAGCCTCGTCAGATGCGAGTGGGCCAATTACAAAGACGTGCTCGCTCTGGGAGGATTTGACATTACCCACCACCTGGTAATGTATTTTCTCAAGCCAGTCGAACAGGGATTGGACGTGAAATTCACGGGTGGAATCCACCGAGGCTGTCTCCGGGTCCAGGCGCTGACGAAAGGACCTATTCAAACGATAAAGGATTTGCGTGGGAAGCGAATCGGAGTGCCGGGAATGGGCACCCCGCCATTCATTTTCGCCAATCGTGTTCTGGGCGCCGCCGGCATCGACCCGGCGAAGGAAATTACCTGGCTGGTATTCCCGGCGGGCGAACTTGGGCTGGCGCTGGATAAGGGAGAAGTAGATGCGGTGGCGGACTCTGAACCGATTGGGAGCCTTCTGATGGCCGGAGGCAAGGTTCGCAATGTCGCCGATCAGGCCGCCGATTCGCCATACAACGATGAATATTGCTGTGCGGTCCTGGTGAACGGAAAGTTTCTGGCGCGAAATCCAAAAGCAGCCGGCGCGGCGACTCGCGCACTACTTCGCGCAGCCAAGTGGGTGGAAACCAATCCATCCGCCGCCGCCAGGATGTCGGTTGAGAAAAAATATCTCGCCTCAAACCCGGAACTCAACACGGTAGCCATCTCGCATCTGAGGTACATTCCGAGCGTTTCCGGCGCCGAAGCAGCCGTCAAATCAGCCGCGGCCGAAATGAAGAAAGCAGGAATGTTGAGCCCCTCCACGGATGTGGAGGATCTCGCCAAACGCGCTTTTGTTCATTTAGACGGTGTAACGGATGATTGGGTGAATTCGTTGCAAGTAGAAAAAGTTGCTGGCGGGCAAGTTCCTCCGGACCAGGACCTGCGCCTGAGGATTGAGCTGGCTCAGTCTGCCGGCGACCCGTGGTGTAGTTTCGTCTGTTGTGTTTCAGGTCCCTCGATTGTAGTGACCAAATGAGCGGCTCAACGGAAGAACGGGTTAAGCTTCAGCCCGGATTTGCTCCGGAAACTCCTCTTATTGACCCGAGCCGAAATCCTCGGGTTGTCGGGGCGAAACCCCGATGGCGAACATTGCTCGTAATACCAGTTGCATGTTTGATTGCACTGGGTCTGCACCTGTTCATCTCGAACGAGCAGCCATACCCGGAAACGCATGCATACGCATTATTTCTGGGAATTATTCTGGCCCTGGCGTTGGCGGCCGATGTGACCTGTTTTTTGTGGAGCGCTCCACGGCGTTGGATGACCCACATGGCCCCACTTTTTGCGGCCGCTGTCCTGGTGCTGCTCGTATGGGAGCTGATCACTACCGGCTTCCGTCTGCTTCCCCTGCCTTATTTTCCGGGTCCTGCCGCAGTTCTTCAAAGTCTGATAAATGATCGTCATCTGCTGTTCGACAGCACCTGGCACTCGCTGGTGTTACTGCTTGGTGGCTACGCCCTCGGGGTGGCCGTGGCTCTGGTTTCTGGTATTTCCATTGGCTGGTTTGCTCAAGCTCGATATTGGGGCATGCCGCTTTTAAAGATCATTGGGCCGATCCCTGCCACTGCCTGGATTCCGCTCGCTATGGTGGTTTCTCCTTCCCCAAAATTTTCAGCCGTCGGCCTCATCGCGCTGGCAGTCTGGTTTCCTGTGACGATGCTCACAGCCTCAGGTATCTCGAACACGCGCGCTTCTTATTTGGATGTCGCCCGAACACTAGGGGCAAGCCGGGCCTATCTTATTTTCCGTGTGGCCATTCCCGCGGCCATGCCGAGTATTTTTGTCGGACTCTTCATGGGGCTTGGCGCATCCTTTTTGACGCTGGTGGTGGCCGAGACTGTGGGTGTGAAATCGGGTCTGGGATGGTATGTCAGTTGGGCTCAGGGCTGGGCGGAATACGGAAAAGTCTTTGCCGCGCTGATAATCATGGCGGTCTTTTTCTCCACTATTATGACTTTGCTGTTCAAGGTTCGCGACCGGGTGCTGGTCTGGCAGAAGGGAACCATCAAATGGTAACACCTCCCGATTTCGAAATTGAAGGCGCTTCGCTCCGCATCCTCGGCGTCACGAAGCATTTTCCCGCTGCGGACAATCCGGAGGTTCCGATCCCGGTTTTGGATAATATCTCCCTTTCTGTTGCCCCTGGTGAGTTGGTCTGCCTCATCGGTCCCAGCGGCTGCGGGAAATCGACTTTGCTGCGCTTGATCGCGGGACTGGATAAGCCCACCTCGGGAGAGCTTTGGGTTGGCACGGATCAGATTACCGGCCCCAGCGCCCAGCGCGGTTTGGTTTTTCAGGACCCGAATCTCTTCCCCTGGCTCACGGTTCGCGGCAATTTCCAGGCAGGCCTCGTCGCCCGAGGGTTGCACCAGAATAAGCGTCATGAGGTTGAAGAGTTCATGCGGGTCGTCGGCCTGGAAACGTTTGCGAATGCATACCCACACCACCTCTCCGGCGGCATGGCCCAACGCGTCGCATTGGGTCGAGCATTGATCAATCACCCCAAAGTGCTACTTCTGGATGAACCCCTCGGAGCGCTGGATGCCTTTACCCGCATGCGGATGCAGGATGAAGTGCTCCGACTCTGGCAAGCGCGCCGCACCACGATGCTGCTGGTGACCCATGATATCGACGAAGCGATCTACATGAGCGACCGCATTGTCATCATGACTTCGCGGCCGGGACGTATCGAACGCATCATCGATATCGCGCTAACTCGTCCGCGCGATCGGAACGACCCTCGATTTCTCCGTCTGCGCACCGACATCCTGGAACACCTCCACTTGGGCGGCCAGGCTGTCACCGATCCATCCGCAAATCGCACTGATTTCCCTGCTGGGAGCAACAGAAGTGCTTCTGAGAGTTACAGTCCCAAACTGTCAAAGGGTTTGGACTCGAATGACGATTCGCGCTTTGCGCGGGTCACGTCCACTGAGACAAATCCGCAGCAACTGGATGCAAAGGTAATCATCATCGGAGGCGGACCCGCAGGTGCTACGGTCGGCGCTTACCTGGCCCGCGCGGGCGTGGACCATATTATTCTCGATCAAGCGTTCCATCCGCGTCCACACGTGGGGGAATCGCTCGTTTGTTCGACCACACGCATCTTTCAGGATATCGATTTTCTCCCGGTCATGGAGCGAGAGCGATTCGTTCACAAGCACGGCGCGGTCTGGACTCATTATGGCGATCTACGCGAACACATTATCCGATTTCGCGAGATGCCCGAATTAGGCCTGAGCCAGGATTACACCTATCATGTGGACCGCAGCCGCTTCGATCAGCTTTTGTTGCAGCATGCCGCCGAAAAAGGATCGCGTGTTCTCCAAGGCACACGCGTCGAAAAAGTGGAATTCGGACCGGATGGCGCAGCCAACGGCGTTCGGATAAGAAAAGATGGCGAAGAACGGGTCTTGCGCTGCAAACTCGTGGTCGATGCCTCTGGACGCAAAACCGTCCTTGGTTCCCAACTACGCCTCAAAACGCATGATGCGCTATTCGATCAGTTCGCCGTGCACAATTGGTTCGAAGGCGTTGATCGCGGTCCTTCTGAAACAGCCGATTACATCCACATTCACGTCTTGTCCCTCCCGAGAGCCTGGGTCTGGCTGATTCCGATCGATCAAACAGTCACTTCTGTCGGCATTGTGACCAAAGGGGCAGATTTCCCCAAGGGTACAGAACCAGTCAAAGATTTTTTCGCCCGCCACATCACAAGCCATCCGTTACTGGCTGGCCGGCTTGCTGACGCACGCCCGCTCCAGGAGTTTTCGCGCGAGGGCAATTATAGTTACGTGATGGAACGTTTTGCCGGCAACGGCTGGCTTTTGGTCGGCGATGCGGCCCGGTTTGTCGATCCTATCTTTTCTTCTGGAGTCAGCGTCGCGATGGAATCGGCCAAGCGAGCAGCGGAAGCCGTTATCCGCGCGCTGGCGGCCGAGAATGTCACTGCCGCCGCATTCGCCGATTACGAACAAACCATCCGCGCCGGGGTCGAGATCTGGCGTGAGTTTATCCTGCTTTATTACCAATTGCCCCCGCTTTTTTTCGACCTGATTTCCCGACCGGATGGCCGGCTTCAAATTACCCAGTTGTTGCAAGGCGACGTTTACGAACGCGGATCGATACCCATTCTGCAACAAATGCGTAACGCCATTCACGCCGTCACCAAAGACCGCGCTCACGCCTGGCACGCGCACCTAAGTTCAGACTTGCTGGGAACTGCAACACTTTAACAGAGTTCACGTCTCAGTTTTGCAGAGTGTCGCACTGGTTTTTGCTCTCCACAGCCCACTTGCCTGCCCTGCAAAAGTGCGCAACCGTATGGTATGAGTGTGTCTCCCGTTCAATCGATGAGATAAGGAGTATCGCGGGAGATTGATTTCGAACCCGAGATTCGCCAGTGGGGCGAAAGAATCCTAACCCTGATGGATGCCGCCCCAGCTCCATCGCTCTTTAGCAAAAAGGGTTTCTACGGGGCCATGATGGATTGGGCCATGCGCGATGAAATCTTTAAGACACAGCTTTTCCATTTTGTTGACGTGCTCCCCACATTGACCTCTTCGAGTGAGATATCGCGGCATCTCAAAGAGTATTTGCTGGATGAAAGGATCAATTTCTCACCCGTTCTGCGCATCGCGTTAAAGGCCGCCGGTGGTGCTTCATGGCTTTTTGGCCATGGTATAAAAACGCAGGTCACCAGCATGGCCCGCCAGTTTATGCTGGGCAATGATGACAAGGAAATCCTTTCGACACTCTCAAGACTCAATGACCAAAATATCGCATTTACCGTGGATCTGCTCGGTGAGGCGGTCGTCAGCGAGAATGAGGCGGAGCAATATGGGCAACGTTACCTTCATCTGTTAGACCTGCTCGGCCGGGAAATCCCCCAATGGCCTCGCTGTAACAGTAATCATTCTCCGCGCGGGTCGCTTTCCACCATCAATGTCTCGGTAAAAATCTCTGGACTGTGCTCACAGATCCATTCGGCCGACCCCGACAGTGCTATCAACACTATCTCAATCAGACTCCGGCCTATTCTTCGGAAAGCAAAGGTTTTGAGCGCCTTTATCAACTTCGACATGGAAAGCTACGCGTTGAAGGATCTGACTCTGCGGCTCTTCAAAAGCATCTTCTCCGAACCTGAGTTCGCGTCACTTCCGTCTGGACTGGCAGTTCAGGCTTATCTCAAGGATTCGCAGGATGACCTGGTGGATTTAGTTGATTGGGCGCGCGCGAACCAGCGGAGAATCACCGTCCGTCTGGTAAAGGGCGCGTATTGGGATTATGAAACCGTCATCGCCGGGCAGCGGAACTGGCCTGCGCCAGTGTTCGCGAAAAAATCGGAGACCGATGCCAATTTTGAAAAACTTTGCGCCCTCTTGCTCGAAAACCGAGATACCGTCGATGCCGCCTTTGGCACGCACAATGTTCGAAGCATTGCGTACATACTCGCGATGGCCCAGCGCCTTGGAATTGATCCTCGAGAATTCGAATTTCAAATGCTTCACGGCATGGCCGATTCTGTCAAAGAAGCGATGCTTCAGTTCGATTGTCGATTGCGCGAATATTGCCCGGTGGGTGAATTATTGCCAGGCATGGCTTACCTGGTCCGCAGGCTGCTCGAGAACACTTCGAATGAAGGTTTCCTGGCGAGCAAATTCGGCCGAGGTCTCAGTCACGAGGAACTGCTCAAGATCCCCACTGAAATCTTATCCGACATACATCAAGTGTCGCTGCTGACGAACGATTCGCTGCGCTTTGATAGCCCACTTTTTAGGAACGAGCCGCCGACAGACTTCACCCGAGCCAGCGAACGCGAGAAAATAACGGCGGCCATTCAGGAACAACGTCGCAAGTTAGGCCAGCATCATCCGCTCGTGATCAAAAACAAACCTGTCACAACCTCAGAATATTTGCCATCGCTTAACCCCGCTAATCAGGTCGAGGTGATTGGTTATGCGGCGCAAGCCACGACCTCAGAAGCCGACTCCGCCCTCGCAGCCGCTCGCGAGGCACAGCCAAACTGGAACCGCACTCCTGCCACGGATCGCGCCGAAAAGCTGGAAAATTTGGCGGCGCTCATGCGCCGGCATAAAGCTGAGCTGTGCGCTTTGGAAATCCTTGAGGCAGGAAAGAACTGGGTCGAGGCCGACGCTGATGTTGCCGAAGCTATCGATTTCTGTGGTTTCTATGCTTCTGTGATGCGCGATTTGGGCCAGCCAGCGCGCACGCAAAATGTACCAGGTGAAACGAATATCCAGCATTGGTTACCGCGCGGCACAGGTATCATTATTGCTCCCTGGAATTTCCCTTTGGCGATTCTCACAGGCATGACTACGGCCGCCGTCGTTGCTGGCAACGCCGTCGTCATGAAGCCGTCGGACCAAACACCAGTGCTCGGCTCGCGGCTGATGGACCTCTTTATTGAAGCGGCCTTTCCGCCCGGGGTTGTGAACTTACTGACTGGTCCCGGGGGAAAGGTCGCTGCTTATCTCGTCGCGCATCCCCTGATTGACTTTATTTCTTTCACAGGCTCAAAGGAGGTTGGACTGAATATTTCGGAGTCTGCCGCGCGGACTGCTCCGGGACAGGCCGGTTTAAAGAAGGTCGTTTGCGAAATGGGCGGCAAAAATTGTATTATTGTCGATACTGATGCTGACCTGGATGAAGCTGTAATCGGTTGCATCTGGTCCGCGTTTGGTTACCAGGGACAAAAATGCAGCGCGCTCTCCCGACTGGTCGTCCTCGCAGATCCTTACGAGAAATTTCTCGAGCGGCTTGTTTCCGCAGCGGCTTCGATGCGGATTGGCCCGGCAGAATTGCCCGGAAATACATTGGGTCCCGTCATCAGCAAGAAGGCGCAAAAACGCATTTTGGACTTCATCGAAATCGCCAAAAGGGAAGCGAAACTGGCGTGGCTGGGCGCAATCCCCGACGACCAGAACGCCTGTTATGTTCCGCCGGCGATTTTTACAGAAGTCCCGGCTCAGAGCCGCTTGTTCCGAGAAGAAATTTTCGGGCCAGTGCTTGCCATAACCAAAGCGAGAGACTTCGATCACGCTCTCGAGTTGGCCAACGACAGCGAGTTTGCACTCACCGCCGGATGTTATTCCCGAAGTCCCGCAAATATCGAACGCGCGAAGACAGAGCTTGTCTGCGGGAACCTCTACATCAATCGAACGATCACCGGAGCAATCGTTGAGCGTCAACCCTTCGGGGGTTTCAAAATGTCAGGGGGAGGCACTAAGGCGGGTGGACGTGAGTATTTGCAAAATTTTTTGGTCCCACGGGTTATTACTGAAAACTGCTTGCGCCGTGGATTTGCCCCGGAGGATATTAACGCGCGAGAACACCATCCAGGCGAACCAAGTAACTAATGAGAACGGACCCGGTAAAATCTGCCAGACTCACCAGGCTCTGGGTCGGCAATGGTAATAGTGGACTTCTCCTCAGCGGGGCTGATTTCCGTTAGCACGTGCCACGAATTTGAAACAAGCGAATCACAATATTCAATTGTATAGGCCTTTCCTGCGCTGGCAGAAAAACTTAAAAGAATTCGTGCTGGTAAAGGGAGTGGAACCTTTAACCGATAAAATCTTTGTGGCGTGCTGGCGGTTTCGTCGGAAATTTCGACAAGGCTTTCAGCCGGCAATGGTTTAATACTTGTCAGCGTTTGCCATGAACCTGAGGAAGGGGTGTCACAGTATTCAACGGCATAAGGCAATCCTGGTTCCGCGTTAAAGTAAAGTTTTGTGCGGCCACCGTCCCGCTTCATACCCTCAATCAGAGACGGTGATACCACTTCGGTTCGCTCAATCGCAAGAAGCTCGGTGGCTGCTGGCACTACGGTCACGTTAAACTTTGCGCTACTTTCGCCGCCGTCCAAATCGATAGCAGTAAGTGTAATCGCAGCCGTTCCGGTTTGGTTCGCAGCGGGCAGAATAGTGAGGGTCCGGTCCGCTCCGACCCCGCCGAAAATGAGGTTATGATCGGGAACAAGTGCTGTGTCCGCCGAACTGCCAAGAAGAATCATCTCCGCCGCTGGTGTTTCCGTGTCGTAAAGCCTAATTGCGATCGGCGGCGTCGGCATATTTTCGGTGGTGAATTGGGCCGGGATCGCGGAAATAGTGGGCAAATCATTGGTGGCAACAATAACCAATGAAACCTGATTGTTGGTTAAAATGTTATCCGCCATGAGATAGCTAAGCTGCGCAATATTAGTGGCCGGGCCAGGAGCGGTTAACTTAAGTGTGATTCCCAGGGCCACCTCCGAGGCGCTGGTGATGGTTCCCAGGTTAAAAATAACCAGGTCTTTGTTGTGCAAAACAGTTCCCTGGGTAGCTTGAGCTGAAAGAAAACTTGCCGTAGCTGGAATCCGATTTGTCAAAAATAGATCGGTCGCTGTAGTGGCTCCGTCGTTGGCTATTTTCAGTGCCAAAACCAATTCCTGTTCCACGTGGACAAAGTTAGTGACAACGTTTAATTCGAGCGCCAGATCCGCTCCTAAAACCGCGCCTAATGCCACAGAGGCAGCCGAACGCGCCTGACTGACAATTTTTTGGGCTGCCACTGAGTGGTTTGTTTCCACTAACACCGGTCGCCCGTTTTGGGGGGTCACACTTGCGACCACAGGAACCGGAGTGTTGGTCGGAACTGCAACCGCTTGACTCGCCAGCTCAACCGAAGGTGCGCCGCTTTCATTCACAATAGGTTTTATAATGTTGCTTGTGGCGACCGGACGGAATGGCCCGGTATGCAAAAGAGTTGCTATCGCCCGGCTTCTGGTGACGGTCGCATTCATTGCATCTGAGAGGCTGACGAAAAACACTCCCACCGGTGAGGCAAGAGCTTCCCCACAAAGGGGAACCGAAATCGTCTGTTTGGTTGCCCCCGGAACGAAAGTCAATGTGTCTGCAATCGGAATGAACTCAGAACCAGGGGTTGCAGTGCCGCCCACCGTTTCATAATCCACGGTGATGGTCTGATCGCTCGGAGTCGAGACATTGACATTGAAAACAGCGTTCGTTGCGCCATTACCGTTGGCTAAGAAGACTGCATCGCTGATGGAAAGAGCCGGAGGTGGGTCGTCGTTTTCAATGATCCCCACCGCATGGTTTTTCGAGAGCCGCGCATTGACAGGGTGGGCAAGGACTAACCAAAAGGTTTCGTCAGCTTCGTTCCACCGGTCCCCAATGATGCTCACGAGCACCTCGATATTCGTCGTTCCGGGCGGAAAAACTGCCACTCCAAAAGCGGGCGTATAGTCTGTACCTGCCTGCGCAGTTATATCTCGGGTTGTGTAGTCCACCATCACAGTGTCACTGGTCGCTTGCGACAGCATGAGACGAAAAATGAGATTCGTAGTTCCAGAATTTCCTTCGACGACCGCTGAATCCGGCACGATAAGAGAAGGAATGCTTTGCGCCTCGACTCGACGTACTGCAAGTCCAAATAAGGGCAGGAAAACCAACAAGAACAGGAAAGTTCGCACCTGCCGATAAGCCTCGCGGCTGGCACTCAACCTTGCCTTCCTTTCGGAGAAGGCGCAACGGAGTCTTAGTGGCAAGGACTTCACTGTCCGAGTCTGCATTTCAAATTGTCGATTTTGTGTGTGGAGGCCGCAAACCGAGCGTTCCTTTTACAGATAACGATTCAATTTTGCAATTTGTTTCCCTCATAAAGACAAGCCGGAGCCCTGCCTCGATTTGGAAATGTCATATGCAACAATGTGAAAAGACCCGCAAGGATGTGCAACGATTTGATTCCCCTGGATTTGACAATGTCAATGAAGCGCCAAATGATGCCACATCTGCCCTCACCGGCCTATTTATCGGAGAATGCTGTGGGGCATCTCCTGAAAAACGCGGACAAACCGCTATTTTTTCCGGAAGAACCGTGCGATACCCGCAAGTATGCCAAGACCGAAGATCGTAATCGTGCCAGGTTCCGGCACAACTGTATAATTCCCAAAATCACTCTGTAGAAATGGATTCCATCCCTTTGCGCTTCCATCAGAGGATGCCTGGTCCGAATCGCTGGATAGAAGATTATATGCCTGGGAATTCCTGCCGGCAAAATCCGAAATCGCGCCGGAAGATCCATCCGCGCCAGAGATGAAGCCGTAGTTCTCACCAAAATTGTCCGTGATCAGGCTGTTATGCATCAAAGTTAATCCATTTAAGACAATGGGTCCTCCAAACCCATAGCTTTCGTTTTCAGAGTAAGTCGCCGAACTGGCAGAAAGGCAGAACGCAACAGCAGAAACGAACAGAACCGACACAGACACAAACTTCATCTCAATCACCCAGACCTATGGAACTCAAGTGCACCTTAGCGAGTTGCGCGAAAAAGTAAAGGGAAAAATTGGCTTTCTGATGTTGATTTGCGAGGTCCGTAATAAAACGTACCCCCCGGTTTCCAAGCAAAATCCTAAGCCGTTAACAATGCAGTCGGAACGAAGTCGACCTCTCACTCAGGCGCTGAAATCTTCCAACAGGGTTACAACTCTGGCAAGGATTTGCCTTGGAGCAGCGCTCGATTTTGGGCCAAATGGCATAAGCTGCCCGATCGCGGAGCGCGGACATTCCTGTCGGCATCCGAGGTGCGGACATTCTTGAAAAGGAGATTGCAAAGCCTTGGCTCGGGTCTAAATTTGATTTCAGATTAACAAACTCCCCTTCCCACTGAAGGCGCTTGTCAAAAAGAAAGGTGAGCCTGGACTCTGGCTCGAGGATTTACCAGCCCCGGCTGTCGGACCTACCGACGTGCTCATCCGTATCGATCGTACGGGCATCTGCGGGACTGATCTTCACATTTACAACTGGGATGATTGGGCCAGCAAAACCATTCCCGTGCCGATGGTTGTTGGCCATGAATTCGTAGGCGAAATTGTCGAGGTCGGCTCGAATGTAAGAGATTTTTTCCCCGGCCAAATCGTCAGCGGCGAAGGCCATGTCGTATGCGGCCATTGCCGAAACTGCCTGGCAGGCCGGCGTCATCTGTGCGCCGACACGAAAGGTGTCGGGGTGAATCGCCCGGGCGCTTTTGCGGAATACCTGGTTCTGCCAATGACCAACGTTTGGGTGCACAACAGCCGCGTGGATCGCGATGTGGCCTCCATTTTCGATCCGTTCGGCAATGCGGTGCACACTGCGCTTTCTTTCCCGGTACTGGGTGAGGACGTGCTGATTACTGGCGCTGGACCGATCGGAATCATGGCTGCAGCAGTCGTTCGACACGCCGGCGCCCGCTTCGTTGTGATCACGGATGTGAATGAATATCGGCTCCAATTGGCGCGCAAAATGGGAGTGACCCTGGCAATTAACCCCAGCGCGCGCCGACTCAAGGACGTTCAGAAAGAACTCGGAATGCACGAAGGTTTCGACGTCGGTCTCGAAATGTCTGGCAATGCCTCGGCCTTTCGCGAGATGTTGGCCAACATGAGTCACGGCGCAAAAATTGCCATGTTGGGAATTCCCAACAAGGAAATGGCGATTGACTGGAATACTGTCGTCTTTTCGATGCTGACGATTAAGGGTATTTACGGTCGGGAAATGTACGAAACCTGGTACAAGATGACAGTGATGCTTGAAAGCGGCTTGGATATCAAACCCGTGATTACCCACCGGTTTGATTATACTCAATTTCAGCAGGGGTTTGATACGATGCTTTCTGGCCAAACCGGCAAAGTCATTCTGAATTGGGGTAATGCGGGGAGTTGATGGGACCTGATGCAGACTAGTTTTCAAGAGCACGCTTCCCGAGAACTCGACGCAATTCGCGCGGCTGGAACGTACAAACGCGAGCGTGTCATCGTGACGGCACAAGGCACAACGATACGGGTATCCGATGGCAAACCGGTCCTCAATCTTTGCGCCAATAATTATCTCGGCCTTTCCCAGCATCCGGCGATCACCTCCGCGGCAAAGGATGCTCTCGACCAATGGGGTTACGGCATGGCCAGCGTGCGTTTCATTTGCGGCACCCAGCAGGTCCACAAACAACTCGAAGCAAAGCTCAGCGACTTTCTTGGGATGGAAGACACGATTCTCTATGGCTCTTGCTTTGACGCCAACGGAGGGTTATTCGAAACATTGCTCGGGCCCGAGGATGCGATCATCTCCGATGAACTCAACCACGCCAGCATCATTGACGGTGTCCGGCTCTGCAAAGCACAACGATTTCGCTTCTCCAATGGAAACATGGAGGATCTTGAATCGAAATTGCGCGATGCTCAATCCGCCCGCTTCAAGCTGATCGCCACGGACGGGGTTTTTTCCATGGATGGCCATATTGCCAACCTTCCGGGGATTTGTGATCTGGCGAAAAAACACGGCGCTCTGTTGATGGTGGATGACTCCCACGCCGTCGGGGTAATCGGAAAATCGGGACGGGGAACTTCTGAATATTACGATATGATTGGGAGGGTTGATATTTTAACTGGAACGCTGGGCAAAGCATTAGGTGGCGCGAGCGGCGGCTATACTTCGGCAAAACGGGAAATCATCGACTTGTTACGCCAGCGTTCCCGACCGTACCTCTTTTCAAATACTCTCGCCCCGACAATCGCGGGCGCATCTCTAAAAGTGCTCAGCTTGCTTACTCAATCCACCGAAATCCGCGACAAGCTTGAAGCTAACACGAAGTTTTTCCGTTCGGAGATCGCCAAAGCCGGTTTTAAAATTGTTCCAGGGATCCACCCGATTGTTCCTATCATGCTTGGTGATGCCGCGCTTGCCGCTAAGTTTGCTGATGCCATGCTCGCGCGGGGTGTTTACGTCATCGGCTTTTCTTATCCTGTTGTGCCAAAAGGCAAAGCCCGCATCCGCACACAAATTTCCGCGGCACATTCACAGAAAGAACTTGAAACAGCCATCCATGCCTTTATTGAAGTTAAGAGAGAGTTGAGGATTGAATGAAATTTTTTGACTTCATCATCGTAGGCGCTGGCTCGGCCGGGTGCGTTCTGGCCAATCGGCTTTCAAATGATCCGAAGACGAAAGTCTTGTTGCTCGAGGCAGGCGGGGCTGACGATTCTCCCTATATTCATACACCCGCGATGATGGCTATGTTGCCGGATTCGAAGTACGACTGGCGTTTCCGCACAGTGCCGCAAACCTATTGCAATTTCCGGCGCTTCCCCTGGCCTCGTGGGCGCACTTTAGGAGGATCGAGTTCCATCAATTACATGATTTACACCCGAGGTCACCCGGACGATTACGACCTCTGGAAAAATCTTGGAAATACTGGATGGGGTTACAACGACGTGCTTCCGTACTTCAGGAAGGCGGAGAATAATGAACGTCTGGAGAATGCTTTTCACGGCCGGGGAGGACCACTCAATGTCGCAGACCCCATTTTCCGTCATCCTCTTTCGGAATTATTTGTCGAAGCCGCAACGGCAGCCGGCCTCGCACAGAATAATGACTTTAATGGAGCTGAGCAGGAAGGTTGCGGTTTTTATCAATTGACGCAAAAGAACGGCGCCCGCTGGAGCACCGCCGCAGCCTACTTGCGTCCGGCGTTGGGAAGGCCGAATCTCACCGTGATCACCGGCGCGACAACGACGAAAATCAACATCGCGGGCGGTCGCGCCGTGGGCGTGAATTACATTTATCATGGGCAGGCAAAGGAAGCCTTGACGCAACGCGAGGTGATTTTGAGCGGCGGAACCGTGAACTCACCCCAACTGTTATTGCTTTCAGGGATCGGACCGGCTGACGAACTGCGCTCGGTCGGCGTCGATATCGTTCATGAGCTGCCAGGTGTGGGCCAGAATCTTCAGGACCATCTGGGCGCTTATATGCGCTGGGAAATTCATCAACCGGTCTCGCTCTACGGCAGCAGCCCGGAACAACTCAGCGCGATGCAGAAACAGTATGCCGAGCAACGCACTGGCTTCTTCACCAGCAACATCGCGGAAGCCGGCGCTTTCCTGCGGACCGATTCGTCGCAAAAGCTTCCCAATATCCAATGCTTTTTCCTGCCATATCTTCTTACCGATGCCCCCGTGGAATCTTCCCAGCCTAATGCGCATGGGATTAGTCTGGCCTTTTATGTGAACCGCCCAGCAAGCCGGGGCCGGATTTCTCTTGCCTCGGCTGATCCTCTGGACCAGCCAATCATCGATCCAAATTATTTGAGCGAACCTGATGATGTCTGTGAATTTGCTGCCGGGTTCAGATCTTTGCGAAAAGTATTTGCCAGCCCTCCAGTCTCGAAGTTGATTTCAAAGGAGCTTTCCCCAGGCGATGGTTGTGATTCCGATCAGGCGCTTGCTGCGTATCTGCGTGATCGGGGTTCGGCCACCATTTTTCACCCGGTCGGCACTTGTAAAATGGGTCAGGATCATCTGTCAGTGGTGGAATCTGATCTGAGAGTGCGAGGACTGGATGGATTACGGGTTGTGGACGCTTCGATCATGCCGGCATTAATCGGTGGAAACACAAACGCCCCTACGATCATGATTGCAGAAAAAGCGGCAGATTTGATTCTGAACGGTCAGTGATTATTCACTGCAGACCACAGGTAAGGTCTTTCCCTGCCGCGAGGCATTTCAAGACACCAATCACTTCACCTACTTGGCCTTGAGAGGATGAAAGCCGAAGTTCACTTCATGAAAGAGCGAGCATTTGACGAGAAGCAAAATGTTACAAGCACTGAAATAACCTGCCGAAACTCTGGTGATCTCCGGGAAATCGGCGGCAGGAGAAACGATTGGACCAATTCAGACTGGCTTTCAGACTGGCTAAAATTGGCGCGTCGGGAGGCGAACCGAAACTGAATGCGTCGCCCAAGCGCGCGCGCTAAAGTGTTGTCATTTTTCACCCAGAGCGGGCCGTCGCGAGGCGCTCCAAACAGTATACAACGAGACAACTAATTGCACCAAATCCTCAAAGCAGTTCGGCTTTTCATGAAATGAATTTGCGCCGAGGGCGTAAGCCTGAGTCATCGACTCATTCGAACTGACGCCGGTTAGAACGACAACTGGCAGCGGTCGCAGTTCGGGGGTAGATCGGATATATTCCAAAACCTTAAAGCCCTTTTCTCCTGGCATTTGAATATCGAGCACCACAACGTCCGGCCATGGCACTGCCTGAGCTTTGCTCAGGCTCAACAGCTCTTGCAGTCGCGAGATGGCACGTTCTGTGGAATCAGCGACTTGCGATTGGATTGGCAATTGGGCTTGCTGACATGCTGCCTGAAAAAGAAGTTGGTCGTCAGTACTGTCATCGACATGCAAAATGGACAACGGACGTTCTAAGAGCCTTGAAGGATGTGGGCTGACTGCCGGAGACTGCGCTGAGGATTCTATTTTTTTTGCGGACACACCTACAAATGTTGGGGGTGGATTAGCAATTCCAACCTGGTTCGATTCTCCAATGCTACATGCCTTTCTGGCTCCCGTCCTCTCCTCCGCCTGACGTCCCGGGATTTTGCGCGTTCGAACCACCCAACCGGCGAGGAGAGCGGGAAGTTTCAGGAGTTTTACTCATCGTGAGCCAGTAAGATGTGAGGAATTTGCTCATGTGCGTCACATCTTCGAAATCCATAGGCTTTACCATAAAAGAATTAGCGCCGAGGCTGTAAGCCAGGTTGACATCCCGGATGGCCTGCGATGAAGTCAGCACAACGATGCGCAAAGTCGCCAAGCCAGGTTGCTGCCGAACCCACTTTAGGACCTCAAACCCATCGATTCGAGGCATCTTAAGGTCAAGCAACATTAACTCAGGAAGTGGGTATTCCGCGCGGTTTGCGTACTTCCCCTCTCCTTCCAAATATGCAATTGCCTCCTCCCCATTTTTGACCACCTGCAGTGGATTCAGCACATAGGCTTTAGCAAAAGCCTTTTTGATCAGGGCGATGTCGTCATCGCGATCTTCGACTAATAAAATGACAGCTTCATCGGACATGCCTTCGCCACAAAATCACCCCGCACCGTTTCCACGGATATGGGGTACTTACCCTAGGAGGAGGGCCGCATCCTTGCGGCAGGAAGAACATATCTGGCGTGCTGAAAAACTCACCCCTTAATCGTTATCCAAGACTGGCGAAAGCTTCTCCTTCTGATGATAACGTTGACACCAGTAAGCTATGCCTGATTATGCTGAAGCAATGTTGATTGAAGAAGATATACGAAACGCACTGAAAGGTGTCAAATACCCCGGCTACAACCGCGATATTGTTTCTTTTGGCCTCGTGAAAGAAATCGCTGCAAATAACGGCGCGGTAAGTGTCTCCATGCAGTTGACCGGAGGAACGGCCGAGGTGGCGGCACAGATCAAATCCGAAAGTGAACAGATTTTGAAAACTTTGCCGGGTGTGGAAAAGATTCATGTGGAGATAAAATACCCGGGCGCTTCTGCGCCGGTTGGTACTCAGAATCCGTGGTCCCAACAAAACAAAGTCCCAGGAATTCGTCGGATCGTTGCCGTCGCCAGTGGAAAGGGAGGAGTTGGCAAGTCCACGATATCAGTCAATCTCGCTTGCGCATTGCAACACCACGGCGCCAGCGTGGGTTTGCTGGATTGTGACATTTACGGTCCAAGTATTCCACTCATGATGGGGGTAAGCGGACGGCCAACATTGAGTGAGCAGGAAAAAATGGTTCCTCCGGCGAATCATGGTGTGAAGCTCATGAGCATGGGGTTTTTGCTCGATGGCGACCAGCCGGTGATCTGGCGCGGGCCGATGATTATGAAAACAATCCAGCAATTCATCAATGCGGTCGAGTGGGGCGAATTGGATTTTCTGCTGGTTGATTTGCCTCCGGGAACGGGTGATGCGCAGCTTTCTCTTTGCCAAACAGTGCCTTTGGATGGCGGCGTGATTGTAACTACCCCTCAGGAAGCCTCTCTTGGCGTGGTCCGCAAAGGCATAGCAATGTTTCGAAAAGTAAACGTTCCGATCCTGGGTTTGATCGAGAATATGAGTTATTACACCACGCCTGGTGGCGAACGGGTGGAGATTTTTGGGCATGGGGGAGGACGGGCGGAAGCGACGCGTCAAAATGTCCCTTTTTTGGGCGAAGTTCCTCTGTTTACCGAGATTAGAGCAGGTGGAGATCAAGGAGTTCCTGTGACGGTTTCTGCACCCCAGGGGCCGCCCGGACAAGTATTTCTGAACATTGCAGAAGGTTTGCGCGAACGGCTAACTTGAGCTATTTTGAAGCGCTTTGTGTGCTGGAACAAATGGGTCAAAAAAGGAAGCGTTAGATAAACATTGTCAAGTTTCAGAACTTTTGATTACATTCCCCTCAACGGTCACGGTTTAACATGCGCGATTATGTCTGACGAAACGAAAGAGTCGCTTTCACCGAACGATTTGTTGAAGAATTCCTCGCTTTACCGCGAGTTTCAGGCCGAACGCGAAGAGATTTTGAAGCATAAGTGGATCGAATCAGAAAAGGCGGGCCGGGACATTGGATTCGAACGAGCATTGACTGACTGGATTATCAAGCACCGCTCGAAATGGAGGAAGAGCCGGCAATTGGCGGGACAATAATTACTCGCCAGTCCTTTAAAGCAGCCCAGCGAGGCTGCCAAGGAACCAAATGGAAGCCCCAATCTCCAACCTCCAGCATCCAGAGAAGCTCCAAACCTCATCGGAAACTTCCGTCGTCGCAAGATCGTCCCCCGCGAATCTTCTAAGAACGCAAGGCAATTCTAAGACTCGTAAGTTCGAGCTTCCTATTAGGATCTTGGCAATTGGATTTTTTTTCGTTCCATGCCTGATTCAAACCTGATTTTAAACGGGCCGGCCATTCAGCGAGCCCTGGCCCGAATCGCCCACGAAATTGCAGAACGCAATGAAGACAGCGCCGGAGTTGCGCTTGCGGGGATACAGCGAGGAGGTGTCGCGATTGCTCAAAGACTTTGTTCCTTGCTGTCCGGCATCTGGGGACATGCGGTTTCCTGTGGAGCTTTAGATGTTAGCATGCACCGGGATGATCTCGATCAACGGGTGGCGCCCAACGTCCAGCCCACGTTGATTCCCTTTGATGTGAATGGAAAAATTATTGTGCTGGTGGACGATGTGCTCTTCAGTGGACGCACTACTCGGGCAGCCATGGACGCATTGAATGATTTTGGACGGCCAAAATGCATTCAGTTGGCTGTGCTGGTCGATCGGGGCCATCGCGAATTGCCCATCAAAGCTGATTTTGTCGGAAAAAATTTACCGACCGCGCGCAACGAAAGTGTGCACGTTCGGCTGTCCGAACTTGATGGTGTAGATGAAGTGGTGGTGGAAAGGCAATGAACCCTGGTTTTTAGTCACGTGAGCTGGACGCGCAAACATTTGCTGGATATCGAATCGCTGACGCCGGATGAGATCGTCACCGTGCTCGACACAGCGCGGGCGTTCAAGGCCGTCGGAGAGCGGGCTATTAAAAAAGTCCCCGCATTGCGCGGCAAGACAGTCGTCAATCTATTCGTCGAGCCTTCCACGAGGACCCGAATTAGTTTCGAACTTTCTGAGCAACGGCTTTCCGCCGACATCATCAACTTCACCGCCGAGGCGTCTTCCCTTAAGAAAGGTGAAACCCTCAAGGACACGGCGCGCAATCTGGAGGCCCTCAACGCAGATTTCATTGTGATCCGTCATAATGCATCGGGAGCCCCGCATTTTCTCTCACGCGTTATCAACTCGAGCATTATCAATGCCGGGGACGGCGCTCACGAACACCCGACGCAAGCGTTGTTGGACGCCTTCACAATCCGTGAACACAAGGGACGCATCGAAGGACTCAAGGTCACTATTCTTGGAGACATCCTCTATAGTCGTGTCGCCCGGTCGGACATTTGGGCGCTAACAAAGCTGGGGGCGCAAGTGACCTTGTGCGGACCTTCGACTCTTGTACCACGCACCTTCGAACGAATGGGGTGCCGCGTCACGCACGATGTCGATGAGGCGATTCGAGATGCTGACATCATCAACCTGCTGCGCATTCAACATGAGCGCCAACGCAAAACCATGTTCCCTAGCCTGAACGAATACAGCAGTATGTTCGGGTTGAACGAGGAGCGTTTGGCCAGGACAAAACCAGAGGCGCTCATCATGCACCCCGGCCCGATTAACCGAGGTGTGGAAATCGACAGCAATATTGCAGACTGTAAGCGCTCGCTGGTTTTGGAGCAGGTAACTAACGGCCTTGCAGTTAGAATGGCAGTGTTGTTCCTGGTAAATGGAGGCAAGGGCCCGCAGGAAATTGGGACGTAACCACACCGCCCGATCAACGAAACATCAATCGGCAAATCACGATTGATGACACGATTCCGACGAAATCAGCGGCCAGCCCGGCCACCAGCGCGTATCGTGTTCTCTTGATTCCAATCGATCCAAAATAGACCGCAAGCACGTAAAATGTGGTCTCGGTGCTGCCGTAAATCGTTCCGCCCATGCGGGCGATCAAGCTGTCGGGGCCAAAATGTCTCACCAAGTCGGTAAAAAGCCCCACCGATCCGCTGCCGCTCAACGGGCGCATTAATGCTAAAGGCAATAGGTCCGGCGGGAAGCCCACTGCCAGCATCACCGGTGCGAGCATTTTTTTCAGAAGATCCATTCCTCCTGAGGCACGGAACATCCCAATTGCCACCAGGATTGCGACAAGATAAGGAATAATGCGTATCGCGACCTCGAAGCCTTCTTTTGCGCCTTCCACGAACTCCTCATACACTTTCACGCGCCGCAGTGCGGCGTACAGTGGAAACATGGAGAGTAAAAACGGAATTGAAAGTTTCGAAATCGCGTCCACGACGCGAACAAAGTGCGATTGTCTGGTAGAAACCAGCCGAGTGAGCTCAACTCCCGCGCGAGTTGAGAAGGCCAGACGCAAAAAAAGCACGAGAAAGAAAACAATGAAAACACCCAGGATGAGTTTGCCCCACCATTGGAGTGGTTGAAGAGAAGCAGCTTCCTTTATCACCTGTTTTTCTTCAGAAGCAGGTTTCTCAAGCCTCCTCTCATTCAACGCAGTAGAATGTGACGAAACCGGCGGGTCGAGCCGAAAAATTGGCGACCGAGCGAGGAGCTTCGCAACCGTTACCGCCGTAATCGCCGCGCATGCCGTTGCTATGATGGAAGTGCCGACAATTGCAGTTGGATTTACGGAACGATTGGCAGCCAGAATGGCGATTGCGGTGACCGGGATGAGCTGGACTGAACTGGTATTGATAGCCAGAAATGTGCACATCGAGTTGGTGGCCGTGCCAGGACGTGGGTTAAGCGAATCGAGGTCTCGCATTGCGCGCAATCCCAGCGGAGTGGCGGCGTTGCCTAGCCCGAACATGTTCGCTGCAATGTTCAGCAACATCGAGCCCATGGCCGGATGCTCAGGAGGCACCTCGGGAAAGAGCCATCTCATGATCGGTCGCAGCCCGCGAGCCAACAATGTGACCAGGCCAGCGCGTTCCGCGACACGCATCATACCCAGCCATAGCGCCATAATACCAACGAGCGGGAGTGCCGTGTCCAGCACGGCAAACTTAGCCATTTCGAAGCTCTGATCGGCAACCGCTTTGAGGTTGCCGAGGCAGCCTCCAATAATAACGGCCAACAGAATAAGCCCAAGCCAGATGTAATTGAGCATCTCCGAAGACGTTATACACTCTTCGGAAAAAGTGAAATCAGTTAAAATGAGAACAGACGGACCGAAGGACCGGCATCCGCGCATTGTACGTCAGGAATCTAGCGCTTTTTTCGTGTTCATTTGATCGATTCATGATTAAAAGCTTTCCCGCATATGAAGCGCATTTTTGTTCTACTCATCGCTCCGATCACGTATCTCTGTGGAGGGATATGCGCAAGCCCGGCAGCCGGGCCAATTGAAGGGCAACCTGGGTTGAGACTATCTGAATTTATTTATGAGACAGCGCCGTTCCCGGAGTGCCATGCCTCGACCATAGCGGAAACAAAAGGCGTGCTGGTGGCAGCATGGTTCGGCGGCACAGCAGAAGGTCATCGCGACGTGGGAATTTGGGTATCGCGACATCCTGAGACGAATTGGAGCACACCCATCGAAGCTGCAAATGGAGTCGAATCGTCCACGAATCGATATCCATGCTGGAATCCGGTTTTGTTTCAGCCGAAAACCGGTCCCCTATTGCTCTTCTACAAGGTGGGTCCCACCCCAAGTTCCTGGTGGGGAATGTTGACGAAATCTGAAGATGGCGGTCTGACATGGTCCAAACCTGAGCGGTTGCCATCAGGCATCCTCGGCCCGATCAAAAACAAACCAGTGCAATTGGCCAATGGGGATATCCTTTCACCCAGCAGCACAGAGCGAAACGGCTGGCGCATCCACTTTGAGCGCACGAGCAACCTGGGGCAATCCTGGCAAGCGACGGAGCCGGTAAACGATGGCCATGAGATCGGCGCGATTCAACCATGCATCCTGATTCATCCGGGAGGCAAACTCCAATCCATCGGCCGCACCAAACAATCAAAGATCTTCGAGATTTGGTCCGAGGATCAAGGCAAGACCTGGGGTCCGATGACGTTGACCACTCTGCCCAACCCAAATTCCGGTATTGATGCGGTCACACTCCAGGACGGTCGGCATTTGCTGGTTTATAACCCCGTTTCACGCGGCCGCAGTCCGTTAAGTGTGGCAATCTCCCCAGATGGCAAAACCTGGAGAGACGTGGTGACTCTCGAGGATGAACCCCGAAGGGAGTTCTCATATCCAGCGGTGATCCAAAGCGCGGACGGACTAGCGCACATTACCTACACCTGGAAACGAAAACGGATCAAACATGCAGTCATCGATCTCAAAAAATTAGAATAGGTAATCCTTTCTCGCGATCTTTGCGTAAAGTAAACGGGGGAAATACGGGCAAAATATGAACACCAAGATCGCAAAGAGGAAATAAGACCTTTGCGCCCTTCCGTTCGATTGTAACCTCGGACGAATTGCGTCAACAGGAGCGAGCAGAAGCGAACCAATGCCACGCTTCCGCAAAAACGTCACTCGCCAAGGATCCGTTTTAGAAGCGGTTCGGCATCCCGGAAATCAGGGATGACAACGTCCGCCCCCACCCCCAACAGGCGCTTATGTTTCCATGCATCCAATTGCCCGGATCCATTGTGCGCTTCGTCACTGGCGACAGCCACCGCGAGTCCACCGGCCTCTTTCGTGTTCTCGATCTCGACATAGCCGTCCCCAAAAGAAAGCAGTTGGCTGCCCTGAATGCCATTTTCCCGGATGAGCCGTTCTATCACCATTTTCTTGGAGAACTGTTTGTAATCATCAACCGCGCCATAAATATGTTTGCCGAAAAACGACGTTAGCTTGAGCAGTTCCGCTTCTTGCTTCACGAACACCTCGTCGGTGCCACTTGCCAGGTACATCGGCAGGCCACGCCGTTTTAGAAGTTCCAGAAGCGGCCTTGCACCATAAACAAGCCAATCCTCCGGTGGCACCACGCCGCTACGGAGACCCTTCAAGCGATCCTGAATCCTCTCATCCAGGCGGCGAAGATATTCGTGCTTATACCACAAGGGTTCCCGAGGAACTCCGCCACGCTCCTTGATTCTCTCGGCCAACTGCATCATCTGATAAATGGTCTGCTTGCCGTTTAACCGCATGATGTCGTCATAGCAAAGCTGACGCCGATTTTCGTCCGACTCATTTGGCAAGGCGGGCAGCATCTCGACGAACATTGGAACCATCACCTCAGGCCAGCCCTGGCGGATCAGCGAGAGAGTTCCGTCAAAATCAAAGAGCACATGACTGATTTGGGGCCGTGGCGCGAACGATGGAACAAATTCGACGAAGCCGCTAAACTCATGCGAAACACTAGCTTTTACCTCTTGCTTACTCTGCGCACTTTTCATCTGCATTTCGTTTTTTTTTCGTGTTGGAGTTGCCAATTATCGGTGACAGCTAGCAGCAGCCGTTCTGCCCCTGCAGAAGGTTCGATTTGCAATCAGGCAGCATGCTGCGGACCGGCAGACATTAGGAGGAACCGCGGATGATAGCAAGCCAGCTAGTTGATGCCCTAACAGAACCGAGACTCGAAAGCTTGCGGGCTTTTGGGCTTTTTAAAGCGTTTGCACCATCCCAGACGCCATTGTTCGAATCAACTCTTCGAAATAATCTGGAACGTAAGGCCCGTAAAAGGACATGAGCCGGGGCTCGTAACCATTCAGGTGATAATACCGGGGCAGAATGACGTAGCCGATATAATCTCCGTTGAAGCTCGTGATCGTCGTGTTGAAGCCTCGCGCTCGAAGGGAGTCTTTGATGCCGAGCGCCAGCTCGCCGCTGAAATCGCACGGCGTCGAGATCCAAATGGAATCGTTCAGTCGAAAGACCTGTATGAAACTACGCCTTCCAGGAGGTAATAAATGGGCTGAGACCCATGGCCGAAGGCGGATGCCATCGCTGATACGGACATTAAGCGAGGGCAAGCTTACTTCGAGACCAAGCATGCCCAATGACATCGAGTTGGTAAGGGTCAATTGCGGCAATTTTTCCTCAACCTTCTGCGCGAGAACTTGTCCCATCCGCTCAGCGCCTTTGAAACCATCGCCCCCGGGAACAGGTCCCTGGCTTCCAACCGAGCCGGCCAGGAAAATGGCCATGCCGCCGGTGGCTTGTTCTACCGCCCTCTGCCAATAACCTGGGTAATCCGCGCTAAACTCCATCACCGATCCTGACAGCACAGTCGCGTGGGCCCCGAAACTTCCCAATACAGCCAAACGGCCGCTGTTTTGCTTCACCATGATGTAGCTGAAGTCGGGATTGACCTTCCCCAATTGGCCGACCAATCGCCTTGCCAAACCCTGCGGAAAGCTCGCCATTCCAAATCAAGTTCGTCGCAACCTGAGCGCGTAATCGCGCAGAAGTTTCTGCATAGTACGGCTCCCGAAAGTAAGGACGATAATCGACTCGGTCGAGGCAAACGACTAAAGCCGAAGCAATCACTGCCACTAAAGCGAAAAAGCTCCATAGGATTACTCGGCCGGCTCGTGTCTTCATTAAAACCATTTCACCAGGCTAAAACGGAAAGATTTTCTCGATCGCGTAAAAAGAGGAAAATGCGGGAGAGGGAGGTTTCGAAATGTCAGCAAAGTAGTTCGGGCCCAGACCTGGCGGGTTAAGTTTATTTCTTACTTGGTGCTGAGCTGAAGAGTTTCATCTACCTTCATTGTCAACGTTTGCTTCTGCCCTTCCGCATTCATTTCCATCATCATATCGGAGTGAATGTTCGCGGTGGCTGCTTGCGGCATCAGGCTGGACAATCCTAAGGTAGTTTCACCCGTCCCTTGGCCCTCCATTTTTCCCAGGTCGAACTTAAGCGCGGGCATTGCCGGGTTTTGGACTTTTTGTTTAGGGGCACTTTGAGTAATCGTGTTTTTGGTCGCCAGACTTTCTTCGTCGCTCGACGTTAATTCGTAGATGACGGTTTGATCCATTTTCACGCCTTGGGACTGAAACGGCATTTTGACCTGCCATTTGGCGCCTATTCCTACGGGTTCCGCGGGAAGGGGGGTTGCAATACTCACTAAGGCTTGCTTCGCTTGCTCGACAGCCTGCCGCGTTTGGGGATCGGCGTTCTCTGGCGCTTTGAAATCAAGCGCTTTGTTCAGACCCCGGTTGGACATCGTGCCTGTAGCGGAGAGCCCTTTGATATTCGCCAAAGCTGCCTTCATCCCTTCACTGATTTGCGGCATGACTTCGGCGTCCTCGGCCACAGTGCCTTCGCCGATGACGATCTCATAATTGATGTCGCCGGCGGTGGACACATCCTTGACAGTGACGTTCATCGTCATTGTCATTTCCGGCACTTTCATCTTCCGATCAAGCACTTCACCCATTTTCAGGTTGATGGCCAACTTGATAGCCAGGGCAACGGTCTGCTGGTCACCAGGCTTGGGATGCAGGCGTAAAACCTTTCGAGGTTCGGCTCCTGCTTCGAGCAGCTTTACTTGCGAGTCACCTTGCGGGTTATTCGTTGCCAATCCAGGCGCTTTCTCAGATAGGGCGGCGATGTTTTGAGCCAGGTCATTCAAACGGAACGAGACCACATTCATGTTCCACCGCGGATTCAGCTTCTGGAAATTGCGCAATGCCGCTTCTGCTTGCCGATATTTGGCCAGCGCCTCGGCTGGGTGGCCGCTGTTCTTTAATGTATCCGCGTCCTGGGCAAGGCTCATCACTCGCAAATATTTATCATCCTCTTCACCGACCTGCGCAGACGCCGGCCAGGAACCGAGAAGGAGAACAATGACAAACAAGTTGGAAAAATATTTCATACTGCTCATAGCTTAGCGTTTTACGGCGCTTGCGCAGAGAAGATTCAACGGTTAAGCCCAGCTTTGTCAAGGACCAGCACACCGAGCGGGCCGCGAACTGTCCCCGGTTCGCATCAGTCCCCCTCCCCGAATGAACGCTACCTCTGAAAAGCAAAAATTCCAGGACCCTGCGGTCGGGACAAGGGGCGTCAATGTCCAGTTGCTCGCGCAGACCGTTTTCACGGGAACGAGGTCGAGATGGAGATCGAATTCGCCAAGGTCGAGAACTTTGACAGACAGCTCGTGGCCCGCCGGATGCGCGGTGCTCAATGGTCGGCTTCCTGCCAGATCCGTTCCTTGGGATTGTATTGCGCATGCAATTGGAACCCATAATCCAACGCCTCGACAAACGTTGCCGAACCGTTGAATTCTAATTTTCTTCGTTCGCTGTGTTAGCTTCTGTTAGCGCATCAGTTTCCGTGTCTCAGTTGCCCTCCGTTTCCCTAATACAAAGTGTAACTGTTGGTCCTCCCATTGGAGCAAATTGGAAGCGACATCCGACGCCTCGATCGACGTCGCCGAACTGCACCGACGGTTTAAAAGATAGCGTTGTTGAGATGCTTCGGTTGCTTTTAATCGACCCTCCAAGGCAGTCAAGAGCCGCCTAAGTCGCGGCGGGGACGGGGTTCAATCTCTCAACAAGAACGTCTCAGAGCCTGGGTCAGCCACCGATAAGCCTTGGAGGGACCGAGCGTGTTGAAGTAAAGTTCCGAACACCACATGGCGCATCCATTTAACGATAGCAAATTTATTCCGCCCGAGCGACCTCGTTGTCGAGCGTATCTGTTAAGGACTGTCACTGAGTCGACTCCTGCCTGCCAACTTTTGCCAACCTACCAGCGTTGAAATGGATTCTCTTCTGTTTTTTGGCTCGCGCTTTCTCTGCATGTTGGCTTTTGAACTAACTATTGCGCGAGGTGCCGACAGCGGGAGGCTTGCCAGTCAGGTTGTCAATAGCACCGCATCAAAGCCGCTAGCCTCTGTCCTTTCGCCAGCAAAATGGCAAGACGTCGAGAAATGTGTCGATCATGGCCTCACTTGGATCGCATCTCGACAGGCCGAGGATGGATCATTTCCCACCTTGGCGGCCGGGCAACCGGCTGTGACCAGTCTGTCGGTAATGGCCTTTTTGTCGCGAGGCCACCAGCCAGGTAACGGACCTTACGGAGGGCGCCTCAACCGTGCCATCGACTTTGTACTCTCCTGTCAGCTCCCGAACGGATTGATTTCCCTGCAAACCAACGATCCGAGTGATCCACTGGAAACCGCGCAGTATGCCGCTGTTTATAATCACGCCATCTCGGGACTCATGCTCGGCGAAGTGTACGGGCAAGTCAGCGGCGCGCGCGCGAAGGCCGTGAAACAGGCGATTGAACAAGCGCTGCAATTCTCCCGCCAGCTACAGCTTCGTCGAAAACCCGCCGACGAAAAGGGCGGCTGGCGATATACCCGGTTGTTGAACTCAGGCGCGTCGGATCTATCGGTTACGGGCTGGCAACTCATGTTCCTGCGCTCGGCTAAAAATGCCGAGTTCAATGTGCCCCAGGCGCATGTGGACGAAGCGATAGCGTACGTCCATCGTCTTTGGGAACCGCGAGGCGGTCTTTTCTACTATAAAAGAACCGGGGGCCTGGGTGCCAAACCCAGCCGCGGAATGGCGGGCGCCGGAATTTTGGCGTTGTCGATGGCTGGGGAGCATCAAAGTCCAATGGCTCGAGCCGCTGGCGATTGGTTGCTTGCTCATCCCTATAAGGCGTTTGGTGAGAGAATAGGAGAAGCCGATCAATTCTTTTATAGCACGTATTACTGCAGTCAGGCCATGGCACAATTGGGAGGGCGCTATTGGGAACAGTTCTTTCCGGCCTTGACGAAGGTGCTGTTGAACAGCCAAAACGCCGACGGCTCATGGCCGCTTGAAGTGGACGCAGGGGGAGAGGCCGTATTTGGCAATGTATATACTACAGCAATGGCGGTGCTTTCGCTGACACCGCCCTACCAGCTTCTCCCCGTTTACCAAAGATGAAACGTGTCTTTAGCCCGGATATTTCATGCTGGGCAGTGTCCGCCCCATCCACTTGCGGATGGGAGATTGCAGGCGTTGGTGTGATCGAGCATCCTCCAACCAGATGCGAATGTCGTTAAAGATCGGTACTCTTCTGGTTCTGCTGCCGGGCACGTGTTTTCAATTGATAGCCGCTGAAAAAGTCTCAGCCTTCCCCACACCCTTCAACACCGAGGATCCAAGCCACCATCTCCCGTCCGCCACTCAGTCCCTGGCCAAAATTAAAGCTCCCCCCGACTTCAACACAACCGTGTTCGCCGCTGAACCTGACGTGCAGAATCCAATCGCCATCACCACTGACGACCGCGGGCGGCTCTGGGTTGCGGAGAACTACACCTACGCGGAAAGCGGATTCGAGATGCGCCTGCGGGACCGTATTGTGGTGTTGGAAGACACTCATCACACCGGGCATTTCGACAAGCGGACCGTTTTCTGGGACGGTGCGCAAAAATTGACGAGCATTGAGATTGGCTTCGGGGGAGTTTACGCGCTTTGCGCACCCCAACTAATTTTCATCCCTGATCGGGATGGTGATCTGGTTCCGGATGGAAAACCAGAAGTGCTGCTCGATGGTTGGGAAGACCTCGAGGTGCATCATAATATCGTCAATGGTTTGCGCTGGGGTCCGGATGGCTGGTTATATGGGCGCCATGGTATCCAGGGGACGTCCCATGTCGGCAAGCCCGGCGCGGTTGCCGCCGACCGGCAACAGCTCAATTGCTGCATCTGGCGTTACCACCCCACCCGGCGGACCTTCGAAGTGGTTTGCCAGGGCACAACGAATCCGTGGGGCATGGATTGGAACGATGTGGGTGAGGCGTTTTTCATCAATACGGTTATCGGACATCTCTTTCACATTATCCCCGGGGCGCATTACAAACGGATGTACGGTGAGGATTTTAATCTCCATACCTACGAGCTCATCGATCAACATGCGGATCACTATCACTGGGACACGGGAATGAGCTGGCAAAAATCGCGCGGGGCGGAAGGCAAGGCTGGCGACCTGGGAGGAGGACATGCGCATTCAGGACTGATGATCTATCTCGGTGACAATTGGCCAAAAAGCTACCGTGACACCCTCTTTACCGTGAACCTGCACGGTTTGAGGCTGAACAACGATCTGCTCGAACGTTCCGGCTCCGGGTACGTTGGCCGGCACACGAACGACTTCCTCTTCTTCAATGATTCGTGGTTTCGCGGTATCGAACTCATTTACGGCCCCGACGGAGGAGTTTATGTGGCGGACTGGTCCGATACAGGGGAGTGCCACGAGCAAGATGGTGTGCATCGGACCTCTGGCCGCATTTATAAAGTGACCTATGGAATTCCACCCCCTCCTTTGTTGAGCGATCTGGGGAAACTGAGCGACACCGAGCTAGTGAACTTTCAGCTTCATCAAAATGATTGGTTTGTTCGCAAGGCACGGCGGCTTTTGCAGGAACGCGCGGCTGCTGGCCATGACCTTCATCAAGCCCACGCAACCTTGCTCAAAATGTTCGATCAACAGACCGACGTCACCCGTAAACTGCGAGCAATGTGGGCGTTGAGTACGAGTGGCGGCGCGACACATGCATGGCTGCTCTCCCAACTCAAGTATCCAAACGAGCATGTGCGTGTATGGGCTATCCGCTTTCTTACAGAAGAAGCAAATTTTAGCGACGACACCCTTCAGGCTCTTCTCAATATGGCAAGTCTCGATGATTCGGCATTTGTCCGGCTTGCCCTTGCCTCGGCCCTGCAGCGGCTTCCTGTCAAACAGCGCGCCGGTTTGGCAAAAAGGCTCGTTAGCCACGCCTCGGACGCCACAGACCACAACCTGCCACTCATGCTTTGGTATGGCATCGAGCCCTTAGCCAATGCTGAGCCCGAAATCCTGGCCGATCTTGCCACTGAAAGCCGAATTCCACTCGTGCGGCGTTTCATTGCACGGCGGCTAACCGAGGAAATTGAGCACCACCCGGCACTGCCGAATCGGTTATTGGAATCAGCGATGAAGAGCGGAGATGCGGAAAATCAACGCGACGTGCTGGAAGGGATGTGCCTTGCTTTGCGCGGCTGGCGGAAGGCGCCCAGGCCGGTTTCATGGGATTCGTTTTCTCCTGCGTTGCGTAAGAGCGAGAACACAAATATTCGTGAGCGCGCCAACGAGTTGGCGGCAGTTTTCGGCGACGGTCGGGCCCTGGAGGAGTTGCGCGCTATAACACTGGATGAGCGGGCCGACCCAGCCTCGAGGCGAAGCGCGCTTGAAACATTAATCACGAGCCGCTCACCTGAACTCCTGCCGGTCATTCTAAAACTTCTTTCCGATCGAATTATGGCCCGCTCCGCAGTCCAGGGTCTGTCAATCTTCAACGATCCCGACCTGGTTGTACAAATAGTAAACCGATACAAAGACTTCCGCAGTGACATAAGGCCAGACGTCATCTCCGCGCTCACGTCGCGAGCTTCTTCTGCAGGGGTGCTTCTCGAGGCAGTTGGCGCCGGCAAAATTGGCCGGCGTGACATCTCGGCCTATCACGCGCGCCAGATTCACAGTTTCGGCGATGCGCAATTGGATCGGCTTCTGGCGGAACATTGGGGGGAGTTGCGGAATTCCAGCGAAGAGAAACAGCGGCAAATGGCAGCCTTGCGGGCGAAGCTCACTCCTGAGGTGCTCCGAGCGGCGAACCTTCGCCATGGGCACGAGCTTTTTCTTAAAACCTGCGCGGTTTGTCATCGCCTTTACGGCGAGGGCGCCACGATTGGCCCGGACCTCACCGGATCCGGCCGCAGGGACCTTGGCTATTTGTTGGAAAACATTGTAGAGCCAAGCGCGGTGGTAGCTGCGGATTATAAACTATCTTTCGTGGAACTAAAGGATGGCCGTGTGCTGACAGGGCTCATTGGTGAAAAGCGTGAACACACCCTAAGCGTCCAAACCTTAACCGAAAAGTTGATCATCGATCGAAATGACATTCAGAATATCCAGCCCTCAGCTCTTTCATTGATGCCTGATGGCCTGCTGGAAGGGCTGAACACCGAAGAAACTCGCGATCTCTTCGGGTATTTGATGACCTCCAGTCAGCCCTGAAGTGGCGAAACTGGCTGCTACTCGATTGCTGCCGCAGCGGGCAAATCTCTCTTGATTTGATCGACCCTGTAACCAAAGCCAGAGCGTCCCAAAGTGGAAAAATCGACACTGCCACGAGACCTCCGGTATAATCCCGGATGAACCTTGGCTTCGGCGCGGGAAGCTTCCGGATAAAACTGCATCGCGTTGGTTTCGATGCCCATAATGGTTCCGACATGCGCCGCTAGAAGCACGTGGGGAATTTGCGCGAGCATTGGGTTGGTCAGGTCTTGAACCATCAGACTCATTCCGTGTGCTTTCGCCCAACAAGCGCTCAATAGCGCGCCTGTTTGTGTCTTGCAGGTTTTAAGCGCCACCCCTGACCAGCCGAGTTTGCGTCCAAGCCGGATTAACTGCCAGCTATGCGCGCTTTCATCCAGAAAGAGCGGCTTTCGTGCCGAGACGCTATGGACGTCCATTGGGTGCTCCTCCAGTTCATAGGGAAAAGGCTGCTCAACATAGAGGATCATGCCATAAAGCCTCGGGTGCTCGTCCCGAAGACGATCGAGTATGCTGTTGACGTAATCCGGATCGGAGACGGTGCAATTGAAATCTGCTGATAACCAAAGCACGCCATTTTTTTCTGCAATGGAACCTACCTGCAACAGGCGGCTCAAATCCCAGGTTGAATCATTCCCGCGCAGTTTAACTTTCAGAGATTTCAATCCATCTTTTTTAATCCAGTCCTGAAGCAAAACTGGATAGCCATCCTTCGGTTCTTTGCCAGTCAGTTCGGATTTATTCAGGAGATCGACACCACCTACTAAATGCCAGGCCAATAATTGTTTTGCGGGTCGGGCAACGAGGAAATCCGCGGGATACTTTCCTTGAAAGGAGACACCGGAATTCTTTGCCGGCTCCAGGTACGAGCCCAAATCACGATTCATGAATTCGCGGCTGTAAGTGGTGTAGGTTGGACGCCGGTGTAATTGGCCATAAGCATCGTGCAGCGCCAAATCGAACGGAGAACTGCAAACCAGTGCGGCCAGCCAGGGCATCGGTTCCCTGCCCCGCCGCTGTTCTGTGTTGAATTCTTTGAGAGCGCGTTTCAAGAAACTCTCATGAAAATCATGTCCGATTTCAAAAGGATGCCCAACGGCGGGAGACTTCACCCAGAGCTGGGTTAGTTTGATGCAGAATTGTTTGAGAGCCTCGTATCGCTCTTCGTAAGAAACAGCACAAGGCCAGACCCATTGCACGCTGAGGGGCGTCTCACCCCAGCCTTGCGCCGTCTTTCCCCGTCGATCCGTTACTTGAATGCAGACGCGCGCGCAGGTTACTTGCGTAGTTGTTTCGGCGCCGAATTTGAGCGGCAGACGTGTTTGAACCGGCAGAAAATACAGTGTTGCCCTGACCGCGTGTATGTCCGTTGCTTTAGCCACGTTCGGAAATTAGGCTGGAATGGGAACGAGCACACCTTTTTTCCAGTGTGAGATTCCCAACCAACGGGTAGGGCCGCGCCACTCCTTGCGCGCCGTTTCGGAGCAGCGATTTCATTCGGTGGCGCGCACGGAGTGGCGCGCCTCTACTGCCCGCTATCGCTGAAAGCATCAGTGGCATTCAGCGGAAATTACTTGCCGGCCGTGTAGCCTCCATCGACTGTGAAGGCGCTGCCGGTGACAAACGCGGATTCATCACTGGCAAGGAATACGGCGGCGGCGGCGATTTCGACCGGTTGCGCCAACCGCTTCACCGCGTGTGGGGCGACCATTTGTTTGAGGTAGTCCTCCGGATCTGCATATTCCCTCAACCGAGCGTCGACAAAAGGCGTCTGAGTGCGACCGGGGCAGATACAATTGATGCGCACTCCTGTTACACTGTGGTCCATGGCCATCGCGCGGGTTAAACCCATGATTGCATGTTTGGTAATGGTGTACGCAAACCGCGATTCCATCCCGGTAATGGATGCGATCGATCCTATATTAATAATCGACCCGGCGCGCCGTTCAATCATGGCGGGGAGAACCGCGCGGCTCAGATAATACGCTCCGAGCAGATTCACTTTCCAAAGCCGGTCTAAATCTGCCGGTTCCGTTGTCAGGATGGTACCGACATGGCCGAGGCCGGCATTGTTTACCAGCACATCGAAACGGCCGCCGTTCTCTGACAGCACACGTTGCACCAGTGCCTGGCATTCGGCTTCGAGGGTGATATCCACCACAACCAGCGCGGCCTTGCCTCCATTCTTTTCGATTCTCGAAACTGTATCCTGCCCGGCGGCACCGTTGCGTTCCGCAACGTAAACCAACGCGCCGGCTTTGGCGAAAGTCTCCGAAATCGACGCGCCAATTCCCGAGCCGGCCCCGGTGACAATGGCAACTTTCCCTTCAAGTGAAAACATAGTTTACGATCTTTCTATATTGCATCTGAGCCGGAACGATTCAGTTGGAGAAGGCTCGCCCCATGAACCGCACCTTCGCAAACAGACTGGCGACGATTCTCCCTCTCCTCGGGGGAGAGGGATGGGGTGAGGGCGGGCTTTTATTCTCACTGCATTGTTACGGCTGGACGCCATTCACCACATTTTCGAGCGGCTCATTGCGAACCGCTGCCCGTGCGATTCGAGCCGAGGTGCTTCTCATTTCTGCTTTCGATTCCACACTGCAGAATGCTGCGTGACATGTGACGATTAGATTCGGAGTGGCTGCTTCTTCCTGGGAACGAAGAGGTTCATTTTCCACAACATCCAGGCCTGCGCCAGCCAGTTTTCCGTCTCGCAAGGCTGACAGGATTGCAGCCTTTTCGATGATTGCACCTCGCGCGGTGTTGACTATGAAAGCAGTTGGCTTCATCCACGTAAGCTCACGCGCGCCAATGAGGTGCCGGGTCTCTGCCGTCAACGGGCAATGAAGCGAGAGCACATCGGCTTTTTTGAGCAGTTCTTCGAGCGTGCCAACCCTGCTGACTCCGACAGCTTTATCCGCGCCGTTTGGCAGATACGGATCGTAGAAGCAAACCTTGAAGCCGAGCGCTTTGGCTCGTAACGCAGTGGCTGTCCCAATCCGGCCCAACCCGACAATCCCAAAACTCAGCTCGCGCAGCCGTCTCATCTTCGATTCCACTTTTATCAGCCAACCAAGCCGCTTCGCCTCGTCATCAAGTGGGAACAGTTGGCGGCACAATGCCAGCGCCAAAGCGATGGCGTGATCGGCAACCTCTTCGGTGCCATAATCCGGCACGTTACAAACAGCGATCTTGCGCTGCGCCGCCGCGGCCACATCGACTGAGTCAAATCCAACGCCATTTCGGATGATAGCTTTGCACTTTCGGAGTCTTCCAATGCCTGCCGCGGTGATCGGAATGTTATGCCAAATAATCAGGACCGAGGATTCGAGGATTTCCTCATTAAAGTCGGCATCGCTATCACAAAGATACGTGCGCAATTCAGCGGCGTCGCCGATAACACGGCGCTCGATAGCTGCGGTCGGATCTCCTATGGGTTGCCTGGACCAGTCAATAATTGCAACACGATTACGGTTTGGTTCCATAAATGAAGCAGCAGCCTATAAGCCGCAACGATTCAGTTGGAGAAAGGCCCGCCCTCACCCCTGCCCTCTCCCCCAGGAGAGGGAGAATCGTTTGTCTGCGCTCGAAAGAATCACCGATCAGTGATCGCCAAATGATCGACGAAATCATCTCCCTCTCCTGGGGGAGAGGGCTGGGGTGAGGGCGGGCTTTTATTCTCACTGCATTGTACGGCTAAGCTTTTACTGCGTTTACGATGTTTGGCAATGGCTCGCCTCGAAGCGCCTTGAGGGCGATATTTGCCGCGGACTCTCGCAACTTCCTGACGGCGGTCGGGCTTGCCGAAGCAATATGAGAGGAGAGAATGACATTTGGCATCTTCAAAATCGCATCATCCCTTGGGATGGGCTCGGGATCGAAAACATCCAGGGCCGCGCCGCCCAGAGTTCCGCTTTCGAGCGCAGCCATCAGCGCGGCACTGTCAACCAAATCCCCGCGACCAACGTTGATGAGAATCGCGCCTCGTTTCAATTTTGCAAATGCAGCAGTGTTGAACATGCGGCGTGTTTGCAAAGTGGACGGGCAATGAAGTGTCACGATGTCCGACTCGGCCAACAAATGATCAAAGGAACCGGCCGCTTCTGCGCCACCTTCCTTGATCTGCTCGGACGGAATCATCGGATCGAACACCAGCACCCGGCATTTGAAAGCCCTCAGGCGGTGTACGACTTCCCGCCCGATACGACCAAAGCCCACGACGCCAACAGTTAGATTGCTCAATGCCTGCATTGAGGCGAGCGTTGTGGCGATGCCCCAAAGTCCTGTCCTCAGATGCAATACATTAGGCACGACCTGTCGAGTGCTCGCGAGTATGAATGCCAGGGTATGGTCTGCAACCTCGTCCATGCAATAATCCGGCACATTGCATACAGGAATTCCGCGCGCGCCAGCCGAATCCAGATCCACGTTGTCCACCCCGATCCCATAACGAACAATGACACGCGCCTGCCGCATTGCGCCAATCACTGTGGAATCGATTCTGGCGAACTGGGTGATGACCGCGTCGGCGTCCGAGACCAGGGCGATGAGGTCCGCCGCATTCTTGCACTGTTTTCCCACCAAAGAAAGGTTCTGCTGAGCCAGAATCTCCTCCTCGATACTGAGGTCAGGAAAAGTCCAATCAGTGACGACTACTTTTCGCAGAACTGAATCCATAATTTGTTCGGGTTTTTTTGCCGGGCGCTATCCTAATGGCGGGGGCCGATGTTGCGCCACCATGAAATCTGCCCCCTGACTTAGCCCGAACGATGCAGGCCGCGTAAAAGCGCCCTCCCCAACCCTCAACCACCCCTTAGGAGAAAAGCTGGCGACGATTCCCCCTCTCCCATCGGATGGGAGAGGGTCGGGGTGAGGGCGGATTTCTGTCTTCTCTGGGTTCATGGCCCCAATAACCGGCGTCGAAACAAATCCTCAGCCAACAAACGGAGAGCCTTTAACAAATTAGGTGGAGCACAAATTGTGCTCTGGCCAGAACCTGTTCTCGGTTTTCAAGGTCGGCGCATTGGAAAGGCAGATGGAAACCAGAACAAGAGAAACAAATAAATGGGTTAGCACGAGTGTCACCGCCTGCGGCGGCGCGACTTCCGGACAACTTGCGTACCAGTGGAAACTGAACGGATCAAACCTCACCGCTGCAACCGCCTCCTCGTACCACATTGAGCTTGCGAACCAGACTGCCGATGGGTTCTTTACTGTGGTCGTGTCCAACTCGGCCGGCACAATCACAAGCGCACCCTGGCGGATCGGCGTCACTTCCCCCGGCCGCCTGTTTGGCTGGAGCGACAACTCGTTTTCCCATGTCGACGCCCCTTCTAATATTTCTAACGCAGTTGGATTCGCTGTGGGCGATTTCCATTGCCTGGCGGTACTCGAAGATGGCTCGGTGCGGGCCTGGGGCAGTACGAACTCCAACCAAACGACTGTTCCGAGCAGCGCTTCTAACGTCACCGCCGTTGCCGCAGGCTCCTCCCACAGCCTCGCCCTGCGCTCCAACGGGACGGTCGTGGCCTGGGTGCCAACGACAGCTTCACTTACTTCGGCCTGTGGGAAAGCGGCAGGAGATTTGGGGCTTGCGCATGGCTGGCAAATATCGCCCCGTACTTCCAAGCCGTCGGTGACCCCTTCGTTAGGAAATGATTGTTTCTAAATACTATGAAAATTACGCGGCTACAGCTTGCATTGGTCCGCCCCGTTTTGGCGAAGCTCTTTCTCATGGTCCTTCCCGCCCTCGGCCAAGGAACCTTCCAAAATTTGGATTTTGAGTCGGCTACCATCCAGCAAACCCAGACTCCGGGAGACGTGAGCGCGACAAGCGCGCTCCCCGGCTGGACTGTTTACTATGGCACTAACCAGCAAGCGACTGTCTGGTACAACCAGGCAGCGCTCGGCTCCACGCACGTGGACCTGCTGGGGACGAATGGCGTCCCCGCCGGTTTCAAGAGCATTGAGGGCGAGTTCAGTGTTCTGTTGCAGGGCGGTGTTAGCGGCTCGGGACCAAACCTATTCGCAACAGCCGCGTCCATCAAACAGATGGGTGTGGTACCGTTAGGCTCGCGGTCAATTATCTTCAAAGCTTTGGGGGAGCCAGGCACGTTTACGGTCTCCATTGACGCTGTGAACATATCGTATTTTGCCCTATCCAACGGGCCGGGATATACTGTCTATGGAGGCGATATTTCCTCTTCCGCCGGAAAAACCGCAGAACTAGAATTCGCCCTGTCCAGGCTGGCCGGAACCGACAACAGCAATTGGAATCTCGACTCGATCCAGTTTTCCGATCTGGCCATTCCAGAGCCTAGCGTACTCCATCTGTTGGCCCTCGGAGCCCTGGTCGTCGCCTCGCGAGTGCTTCGCAATGAACGATGACCCGTTAGTTCTCTTCGGCCGCAGCGATGCCTTGGTATGAAGAACTTAATAAACAATCATTTTCTTAGTGTTGTCGCTGCCGTTACGATGCTCTCTTGCAGAACTCACGGGCAGGGCAGTTTTGAAAATCTGGACTTTGAATCGGCAATACCGCCGTTTGTTGTGGCCGACCCTACATATAATTCCGTTGCCATCTCGAATGCAATACCGGGCTGGACGGCGTACGTAGGCGCAGACGCTGCCACAGCGGTACTGCACAATAACTCCTTCCTCGGAACACCGGCCATTGCAATACTTGGCCCTGGTTGGACAAATTCACCCGCCGTAATCCAAGGCAGCTACAGTGTGCTCTTACAAGGCGGAGCTTATCCGACCACGGGGCGCGCCTCCGCCGCTCTAGCGCAAACAGGTATCGTTCCGGCGGATGCAAGATCCGTTCAGTTCAAGGCGAGCGGTGGCGCGCCGGTTTTCGCCATAGGCCTGTTCGTGGGAGGTCAAAGCATTCCGGTGTTTACCATTGCCACCTCGGCAGCCTATACCTTATATGGTGGTGACGTCTCCCAGTTCTCGAGTCAAGTCGAGGAGTTGAGAATCGCGGCACTGGCCAGCGCCTCGTACCCATTTCCAAACGTTTTATTGGACTCTATTGAGTTTTCCAGCCAGCAGGTTCCTGAGCCGGGCGCTCTTGGACTGTTCAGCCTGGGCGCGGTGGCTTTGGGTTGTAGTTTTCTTACGAAACGGCGAAACGACGGAGCAACGTAATGTTTTCTACAGTGGTAATCATCAATAGCCTTCGGAGGCACGGCCTACTCAAACACACCCGTAGGGCTGTCACGCATGTCGATGAGCCAGGCGCGGGTTACTTGGAGGACACCCGTGCGTGTTTCGGATTGTGGGTCGCCGGAAAAAACTTCGCCATCTGCGCCTGGAACTCGAAGCTGACCCCGTACTTCCAAGCGGTGGGCGATCCACTCGTAAAAAGATGACCAGAGAATCTACATGAAAAATCCATTGAACAATCTTCTTCCTAACCTAACGGTTGCCGCTTTGATCGTCGCCTGGCGAACGCACTCCCCAACTGGACTCCTTACATAGGGACGAATGGCACAGCGGTGCTGCACAACAACTCCTTCCTCGGAACGCCAGCCGTTGGCCTTCTCGGCCCTGGCTGGACGAATTATCCCCCCGTAATCGAGGGAAGCTACAGCTCACTCCTGCAGGCGGGAGCTTATCCGACCGCGGGTCCCGCTTCCGCGGCCATCGCTCAAACGGGGTTGGTGCCGCTGGATGCGAAGTCCGTTCGGTTCGCGGCTCAGGCGTTTCTCGGAGGTGCGCTGGACCTCCTGAGGTTGTATGTCGGGGGCCAAAGTATTTCGCTACTCCCACTTTTGACCAACGGAAGCTACACGGTCTACGGCGGAGACGTCTCCCCGTTTGCCGGACAGATCGAGGAGCTGAGAATTGCTGCGCTCCCCGGGGACCTCGCAAACGGCAATTTCGTAATCGACTCCATTCAGTTTTCCCCCACCGACGTTCCCGAGCCGGGCACGCTTGTTGTCTGCTCTCTCGGCGCTTTGCTCCTCCTTCGGCGCTTGAGGCACCGATGCACTCCACGTCCTCCACGTCAGCATTGCCAATAACAACCCAATAAAACGCGCACAGTACTTGATCCTTTTCCCTGACATCCCTAGCAGGTCTGGACCAGCACCCACGCCCAGTCGATGGAGTCAACCCATAGTTTGGTTCGCGATCCTGTTAAGTTTTTGGCGTTGACCCCCGTTCGAAGCCAGCCAACAGCACATTGCACGGTTTTATGAAACGTACAAACTATGGGTTGACCCATCGACGCTCTTGCCGGCTCATTGTCAATGTCTCCACGTGCGGAACAGGTTGGCGAATACCACCTGATCCCAATAGAGACATTTCCATTAAGTTGAAATAGGGACATTCTCATTAAGTTCCGCCATCCGCCATTTTCCGATCTTGTGCGCAGAGTGCACATGCCGCAACCTTTTGGACCTTTGAAATGCAGCCCAGGAATTGACGTGCGAGGAATCAGATCGACCATGAAATCCCGCGTTTTCTTCTGGCTGCGTGCCGGGACAACCTGCGCACTCAGCTTTCTGCCAATTTGGGTCCACGCTTTCGCATTACTTGGTCCCTATGCTGACTGGATGGATGAGCAGAAGGGCTATCGACGGTCTGGGGACATTGGTGGTCCGATGAATATCGGCGAGGGCTACCGGTGGAATATTCCCGTCATTACCTACGGCTTCGATCGATCTTTCCTCGATTATTTTGGTTCCAATGGGGTCGCTGCGGTGGAATCAGCCATTGCGATAATCAACCAGATCCCGCCCGCCTCCGCCATTGATCCTCACAGTTATCCCAATGCCGTCTGGCGAAACAACTTTTTGGCCCAAGCGGAAGCCCTGGCAGATCTCAAGTCACAAGTCCTTAGCACGTTGCTCGAGGAAATGGGCTTGTCCGATCCCGTCCGATGGACTTTTTGCCTCAGAGATTTGCAACCATCCGGGACAAACTACCTATATTATACCATACGGCGAAACTTCGATGTCCTGAGTGGGCAGTCTTCAGCCTATGTCAACGGCACGTTATTTACGTACTCGGTTTACCAGATCGCGCCATCAGCATACGATGCTGTTGAAGCTCGGATCGATCCGCTTCAACCTTTAGAAACAGCAGCGACTCAGCGCCCGCGAGGCTATGGCGCGTTCTCGACCGGACTCTCCAGCGACGACGCAGGCGGACTGAGGTATCTGCTTAACCAAAGCCAAATCCGTGTAGAAGAATTGCTTCCAGATATACACCTCCCCGGAGGGAAACCAGGCAACCTGATTCGAACAGCCTATCGGCCAGGAATCGATAAAATCACCTTTGCCTTTCATCCCGTGGGAAGTCTCAGCGGCGAATTCTGGTCATTCACAAACACGTGGACGGACATCTATTACGATTTCGACGGTCCCGCCTTGCAGCAGGTGGAGCGTGTAAATACCCGACCGGATATTCTTTTTCGCGGCCAGGATCTCGGCGTGCAATTTGGATGGACTCGTACGGGAGCTACTAACTGGGTTAACAATGCTGGCCTAAACGATAATCCCGGAGGCGCTGGACCCGGTGTCATCCAGCCGCCAATTGTTATTACTTTCAACACGCTCGGTCCTTTCTATATGAATTCAGGTCCAACTTTGGATCAACCGAACTCGATACTGTTTTCCGGCTGGGCGAGCTTCGATGGCACGACGAACCTGCCGTTCCCTTATCCCAATGTCCAAATCACATTTCAGCCGACGCAAGTTCATTTTCAGATGCTGGTCGCCGGCGGCACAAACGATTTCACATGGAGGTTGGCCGGTCCGGCATACAGTCGATTCCTTTTTCAAACGACTACCGACCTGACTGACTGGACCATTCTAACAACACTGACAAACTCCGGTGCTCCTTTTGATTACCTGTTTTCCGCCCTAACCAACGAACCGGCGCGATTTTTTCGAACGATACCAACTCCATAGCGCAACTAGAATTAACCGGCAATTGCATTGGAAATAAGATGATGCTCTGGGGAAACCACAAATCACAGAAACTGCGCGGAGTGGGAGCGGAATCAGGATTGCTGGTCAAACTTACGAGGATTTCCTGTGGGCTGCTCGTGGGAATGATCCTTGCATTAACCTGGGTTCCGATTCGTGCGGTCGCCTTCTCATTATTAGGTCCATACGCCGACTGGATGGATATCCAGAAGGGTTACGCCCAGCCAGGAGACATTGGGGGGCCAATGAATATCGGCGAGGGCTACCGGTGGAACATTCCGATCATCACCTATGGTTTCAGCAGGTCATTCCTTGATTATTTCGGGTCCAACGGAGTCGCGGCCGTCGAGTCAGCAATTGCAGTTCTCAACCAACTCCCGCCCGCCTCAACCGTTGATCCCCAGAACTACACAAATTACGCGTGGGGTTACAACTCTTTCCCCGGAACTCCCTTGCTGCTCGATCTGAAGTCACAAGCCCTGAACACGTTGCTGGAAGAAATGGGGCTGGCGGATCCAGCTCGCTGGACTTTCTGCATCCGAGACTTCGCGCCCGCAGGCTCAAACTACTCGTTTTATGTCATTCCGCGTAATTTCGATCCTGGGACAGGTTTATCGTCGCCTTATGTCAATGGAACGTTGTTTACTTACCGGATTAACCAATACACAACGGTGCCTTCTCCCGGACAGACTTTCTGCGACGCGTTTGAACACCTCATAGATCCATTGCAGCCTTTCTACACCACAGCAACCGCACAGGGTCCTTACAGATATAATACATTTCTGACCGGACTTTCCCGCGATGATGTGGGCGGATTGCGCTACCTATTGAGTGGAAGCCAAATCCGCAGGGAAAACCTGCTTCCTGACGTGCACCTGGTCTCAACGAATTCCGGAACTCTGGCTCAAACGGCTTACAGGCCTGGAGTCGAGAAGATTACTTTCATCCGTCATCCGACCGCAGTCGCGAGCGGCGAATTCCGATCGTTTACGAATCGCTGGACCGATATCTATTTTGCTCCCGACTACCCTGCTTACCAGAACGTAGAACGCGTGACGGCCCACCCGGATATCATGTTCAACGGCCAAGACCTTGGGGTGTCTGCAGGCTGGACCCGCACCGGAACTTCTAACTGGGCCAACAACGGCACACTGAATGGGAATCCTGGGGGTGCTGGACCGGGAGTCATTCAGCCGCCAATCATTATCACGTTCAACACTGTTGGCCCATTCTACGCCAATTACCCCGCTTCCCCTCCGGACGAGCCAACCTCGATAAAGTATTCGGGCTGGGGCAGCTTTGATGGCAGCACGAATGCGCCGTTTATTTATCCAGACATTGGAATTACGTTTCAGCCGACACAAGTTCACTTCCGGTTAACAGTTGGAGGGCTTACGCATGATTTCATGTGGAAGTTACCGGGTCCCCCGTATGGGCGATTCTGGTTTCAGACGGCAACCAACCTCACAGACTGGACTATGCTCACGACTGTGACCAACTCGGGTGCAGAGTTTGATTACCAGTTCTCGAGCCTGCCTGACGAACCGAACCGATTCTTCCGAACGGCACCTGTCCAATAGCGGATTTCGTTAATGTTAGAGCCTTCTCACGAGGCTTTTTTCAAGCCGGCTCTAAGACGTCGTTGTTGGAAGATTACCCTCGCCTTCAAACTGCCAGAGTGGCTACAAGGAAAGTGATTTCATCTAGCTTGAGCTTGGTCGGGGGTGCCCGCCATCCAGCCAATAATCTGCCCTTCAGGCGAGCGTATCAGTTCACTCGGGGCCAATTTAGAGATGGTCTTCCTGGAAAACGCTGCACTGAGCACAAACCTTATCTCGGCCAAAATTTCTTTCGCCAATACCCGCCCCGCCCGCAGTTCCGCTTTGAGCTTTCCAGTATGGATTAGTAGGACGTAACGAACTGCACTCGACGCAGCGATGACCCTTCTGTTACATTCTGCAGATTACTGATGCTGCGCGAATAAGGGCGGGCATTGGAATAAGCACACGAAGGAACCGTTTTTTGCTTATGGGATTGTTTTCATGGTTCAAAAAGAAAAGCTTCGGCGAGGTCCTGGCTGATTACGGCAACCTGCCATCGGACCTTCATGGTTGGCAAGTCTCAATAAAGCTTCGCCAGATTCCCGGCAAGCATCCTTATCTCCAGCTCAAATGGGAGTTGGCAGGCGACAATAGAATGTGGACCTCGTTAGCCTGCACGCCTGAAGTTTTAAGTCGTCTCGAAGTTATCATACGCGAGTGCCGATCACAGGTTGAGAAGTTCTCTATCCAGCAAAAGGATTGAGCCAGGGATAATAGCACGGTCGGATCTGCCTTGGAAGGATTCGGGATCGCAACTTCCCGACCGTGAGGGTGTTTGACAACAAACTATGCAAAGAAAGCGAATCAGTCTTCTCATTGTGACGGCCTGCCTGGTTGGCTCGGCAGCGGTCGCCGGGAACTATTCCACCGAGGCGACGATCTTTTTGCAAAAGGACGAGGGTGAGCTCAATGTGGATGTTCGTGTGTCGCAGTTGGTGGACCAAAACAACAAGCTTGTGGAGCAATTGCTCTTTGCGCCCAGAATAAAGACGGCGCCGGGTGTCCCTGCGAGTATATATGCAGGGCCTGCGCACACCGACTCCGAATACGCGTCCAAGGAAAATGTGACTGTGGATGTTTCGTGGCCTTACCCAAACGAAAGCGGCACTGCTTTCTGCGCTGTGATCATCAAACGCGGGGATGAGGTTGTATCCAAATCCAAGCTGCAACTGAAGATCGAGGGTCCGGGGCGCGTTCCGCTGGTTGTGGCGGCACAGGAGATCGATCCCAAATCGGTGCGAGTTGTTGACGAGAAAACGCTCACTTATGTTTTGCTGGAGTTTGCCGGAAAAACGCGGGAGGAGGTGAAGAAACTCGCGCTCGACAATTATGGCAACAAGGTCCAGATCCGGGACTTCGAGGGCCGATTGACCGAAGGAGGGCTCTCTTTTGGAACCTACCTTGAGAGGGGGATGGCCCTGCATTACAACAGCAGGAAAGAAGCGGAACAGGCGGCGAGCCTTTTGCGGGGAAAGGATTCCAAATAGTGGAGTCCAAGCGTCGGCGAGCGTTGGGCTGACTCTTTGAACTGGACACGCGTTGGCTCAAAAAGAAAAAGTCGAGGCCAGGAAACCGTCCATTGAAAAGGTTTGACGGAGGCAAGGCACTGAATAAGGTAATGCTCACACATGATGCGCTCCCGCCAGCAGCACTCCATTCATCGCGCTTTCACCTTGATCGAATTGCTCGTTGTGATTGCCATCATCGCTATTCTGGCTGCGATGCTCTTGCCGGCTTTAGCGAAGGCGAAGGAGCAAGCGAAGAGGACGCAGTGCATGAACAATCTCAAACAGATAACCATGGCGGTTCACATCTACGGGCTGGACAGCAAAGACAAGCTGCCTGCCTGGAACAATACCGGAAACTGGTGCTGGGATCTGCCCTGGGATGTCGGCAATCAGATGGAACAAAGCGGCACCAGCTATAAAATATTTTATTGCCCGGGAACGGCGGTTCGTTTCAGCGATCAGGATAACTGGAATTTATACTACAGCTTTGCAACCAATAATTTTCATGTTCTGGGCTATGCCATGACTTTTACCGGCGAGGCCAGCTTGAATCCGACCAATTATAATAAATCGTTAATCCCTCAGCCCATTGTTGCAGGCACCATCACTTATCCCCCGCCTTCGGTTTCAGAGCGGGTGCTTGCGTCAGAGGCGGTGATATCGCAGCCGTACCAAAACAAAGTCGCCTCAAGGGACACTTATAATTATCTGGATGTGACGGGCGGTTACATGAAGCACCATTTGACCGGGCATATGGATGCCAAGACTCCCGCAGGCGGGAATCTTGGAATGCTGGATGGCCATGTCGAATGGCGCAAGTTTCAGAACATGCTGCCGCGGACTGATCCCAATAGCGGAGCACCGGTGTTTTGGTGGTAGGTGAGGGTGGCTCCACGGATTTCGTATCTGGAGACTACGTCGGAGGTCCATGGCTTGGAATCAACCCGAATGGTTTGGACCTGATAATGTGGACGTGCGGATTTACGCCGATATCGGGCTCGGCCCATGAGACGCGCTTTTCCGACCCATAGACCCAGGCCGTTAGCCGCCGATTCTGGGCCGGTGCAGATGCTCAAACATCCTCGAGCCATCCTCTTCGAAAATCCTGACCAGTGGACATTAAAAATTAGGAAACAATCCTGGCTTAAAGCATATTGGGGGCGATTTAGCTGTGAAAAACTTCAGTCTGTCCTGGCGGCGAGCTTTGATCTTGTGCGCCACGTGTCTTTGCTCCACTCATTGCGCCAATGGCCTGGACCCTACCCATGACCGAATTCTCTATGCGGTGGGTTACGGCCATCTGGATGATCAATGGAACTGGACCATTCAGGAGACGATTAACACGTTTATTCCTGATTCGTTGCACCAGAACTTCGCGCATTTTGCCAACCCGAATTATACGAATTACACCTTCAGTTTTGAAGGTGCGTTGCGTTACCAATTGATCAAGGAGTATTACCCGGCTGATTTTCTCACCCTTTCAAACTATATCCAGCAGGGTCGCTGGCACGTGGCCGGCTCCATGATCACCCCGAGTGATGTGAACATCCCTTCTCCGGAGGCGCTGATTCGTCACATGCTTTATGCAAACACTTATTGGACCCAAACATTTGGCCGGGCTCCTGTCGATGTTTTGCTCCCGGATGCGTTTGGGTTCGGTTACGCGCTGCCAACGATCGCCGCGCATTGCGGAGTCAAAGGATTTTCGTCGACGAGAGCAGGTCCCGGCACAGGCATCAGCATTCCATTCCAGAATATTGGGCGGTGGCTTGGCCCGGACGGGCAAAGCATGATCACGGTGGTTGATCCTGGAGCGTACTCACAGCCAGTTACAGGCAACCTGGCGAACGACAGCTATCGCTATGATCGAGTTAACAATACGTTCGCGGAAAGCGGCCTCTATCTTGACTACATGTACTTTGGCAATGTCGGAGACCAGGGCGGCGGACCAAGCGACTCGACGGTCTCAAACGTATGCCTTAGTGCGCGAACAACCAATGGTTTAATCAACGTCATCAGTGCTCCGTCCGATCAGATGTATCGAAATCTGACTCCGGCCCAGGCAAATCAGTTGCGATCGTACCAGGGCGAATTAGTGGCGCAAACTCTCGGCACTGGGGGTTATACGGCGCACGGTGAACTCAAGAAATACAATCGTCAATGCGAGCAGCAAGCGGGCGCGGCCGAAGCAGCCAGTGTCATGGCGGACTGGCTCGCCGGCGGCGGCAGCTATCCACAGGAGCGCCTCCAGAACGCCTGGCAGCGCTTTCTTTGGCACGACATGTATGATGATCTCACAGGGGTCAGCATTCCTGAGGCGTATACATTTACATGGAACGATTATTTGCTGTCCTTGGGCGATTTTGCCATCGAAGAAACGCGCGGCGTTGGTGTTTTGGCGAATGCACTCAACACTACAGCAGTGGGAGTCCCGCTGGTGGTTTTTAATCCTCTTTCCATCAGGCGCGATGATCTCGTAGAAGCGATGGCAACCTTTTCCAACGGCGTTCCTGCTGCTGTACGTGTCTTCGATCCCGCTGGCAACGAAGTGCCGTCACAAATGGGAACGCCAGCGGGCAACACGTTGCCAGTCACTTTTCTGGCGAACGTTCCAGCGATGGGCATGGCTGTTTACGACCTGAGGCCCGCGGCAACCCCTTCAACGCTTAATACGGGGTTGTCGGTTTCCACCTCGCAAATTCAAAATAGCCGGTATCTTGTGCAGTGGAATGCGAATGGGGACGTTCTCTCCATCCTGGACAAAGTGAACAATCGCCAATTGCTGAGCGCACCAATTCGCTGGGACTTTTTGTACGATTTAAGCACTGGCTTTTCTGCTTGGGAAATTCAATACAACAATATATCTGCCTCGCCCACCTCATACCTCTCAGGCCCGCCGAATATTCAGGTGCTGGAGAGTGGGCCGGCACGAGTGAGCGTCGCGATCACCCGGCAAAATGCTGGCTCGACTTTCATTGAGCGAATTCGGCTCGCCGCCGGGGGTGCCGGGGATCGGGTCGAGTGGGACGTGTCAGTCAACTGGAAAACACGCCAGACACTTCTCAAAATGGAATTCCCGCTTTCCGTTTCGAACTCGATGGCGACATTCGATTTGGGCATGGGCACAATCCAACGGCCAAATGCAACTCCAAATCTGTACGAAGTGCCGGCGCAACAGTGGGCAGATCTGACGAGCAGCAATAACGCCTACGGCGTCACGATCATGAGCGACTGCAAATACGGATGGGACAAGCCGAGCGACAATAGATTGCGTTTGACGATCTTTCACACGCCGGAAATCGGTTCGTCCTTTCCATATCAGGCAACTGATAGCTTCGGAACACATCGGATGTTGCTGGCGCTGATGGGGCACACCAATGATTGGCGAGGCGGCGGCTCATCGTGGGTCGCCGCGCGATTGAACCAGCCATTGCAGGCGTTTCAAACCCTTCCGCACGCACCGATGAGCTCTGCATTTTCAAATACGTTCTCATTTCTGGCGTGCAACAATCCCAACGTAATGGTGAAGGCGACGAAGAAAGCGGAAAACAGCAATGAAATCATCGTTCGATTACAGGAACTCGCGGGGCAATTTCAAACAGCGCAGTTGACTTGCGCAGCGCCGATTGTTGCCGCACGGCAGGTCTCGGGAACGGAAAGTCCAATCGCAACTCTGACACCTGTCAACGGTGCTTTGACGATTTCGCTCGGTGCCTACGTTCCCAAGACACTGGCACTGACCCTCACCGCCCCTGGCACTCCGGCGCCTTTGCCCTCAAGCACCACAGTGGCTTTGCCGTATAACCTGGACGTCATCTCGACCGATGGCAATCGCACTGACGGAAATTTTAGTAACGGCTACACTTATCCGGCTGAACTGGTACCTCCAATCATTTCAACAGGAGGAGTGCGCTATCAACTCGGGCCGACTAATAATGGCGCCTTCAATGCGGTTTCTTGCAGAGGGCAGACCATCTTATTCAATGCCGCAGGTTACAATCATTTGTACTTTTTAGCCGCGGCAGCTTCGAATGCAACCGCTGCTGCTTTTACAATCAACGGACAGGCTACAAACCTGACAGTCCCCTACTTTACTGGTTTTATTGGGCAATGGGATCCACCTTCGATTTTGACGAATCAAGAAGTGGCTTGGGTTTGCACGCATCGTCACGACGGCGCAGGTCATAACAATGCCTATAATTTCTGTTACCTGTACCAATTTCGAATCGACTTGCCTTCCAACGCGACCTCGCTCGTTCTGCCTGATTCCCCCAACATCCGAATCTTCAGCATGACCCTGGCGACCAATACCGTCGCTGAGACAATTCCCGCGGGCGGCGTCATCAGGCAAAACCTGTTGCCCTGGGCCAACGCAGGCTCGGATCAACTCGTTACTGCGACCACAACAAACGGAAGCGCCAGCGTTGTTTTGAATGGTATTGGCTCAGCCGATCCGGATGGCTCGATTGTTTCCTACTCGTGGTCGCGGAACGGAACTTTTTTGGCGACGGGTATCAGCCCAATCGTCAACCTGCCCGTGGGGACCAACGTGGTCATCCTGACCGTAACAGATAACCAGTCCGGAACGGGACAAGCCGCAGTGACTATTGCGGTTCTGCCTCCTTTGACTGTGACTCTAACCGGATCGCCAACGAACGCCAGCGGAGCACCGGTCACTGTTCAACTCACAGGGCAGGCAACAGGTGGGACACCCGCTCCTATTCCATATGACACCACTGATGACCATGCAGGGACAGTGACTGCCGCCGGAGAAAATAATGGCATCAACGGCAATTTTGAGGTAGCAACCAATGCCTTCGATAATACCGGCGCGAAATGGCTCGATTTCGCAAATAGCAGTCCCGCCACCCGCGCGAGTTGGATACAATATCAATACCCTTACGGTCTGCAGCGGGTTGTCACCAACTATACCATCACTTCCGCCAATGACTCGACCGAACGCGATCCCGCAAACTGGGCCTTACTGGGTTCAAACGATGGTGGAGTCAATTGGACCACCCTCGACACCAAAGCGAATCAAGTTTTCACCGACCGATTTCAAACACGCGCCTACACTATTGCCAGTCCCGCTGCTTATAGTACTTATCGCCTGCGAATCGATCGCGTGGCCGATCCCTCCACCGCTGTCGCGGTGCAGTTGAGTGAAATTCAATTACTGGGCACTCAAAAATACATTTACCTATGGTCATTTGGCGATGGAACGTCGCTCAGCACAGAGCAAGTCGGCGCGCCCAGCCAGCAGCAGCATTTTTATGCAAACAATGGGCTCTACACAGTCGTGCTCGCAACCAAATACGGGCCCTATACCGGCACAAACACCATCCAAATCAATATCGGCCCGCCGCTCGCGGCCACAGCCACGGCGATGCCGACCAATGGCGTGGCTCCTCTGACAGTATCTTTCACAGGACAAGCCAGCGGTGGCAGAGACAGTCAAACAGGAACTGACACAACCGATAACCATTTGGGTACCGTAACTGCGCAAGGGGAAAATGGCGGGTTCAATGGGTTCATGGAATTCGCGACCAATGCATTTGATAATACCATTGGGACAAAATGGCTGGATTTTGCGACCAACTACCCGAATACTCGTCAAAGCTGGATTCAATATCAGGATGCCAGCAGTGCGCGCTATCTTGTGACCCGTTATACAATCACCTCGGCCAATGACGCGGCGGCTTATCCCGACCGCAACCCGGCAGACTGGCGGTTGCTTGGCTCAAACAACGGCGGTGGATCCTGGGTGATTTTGGACATTCGAACCAACCAGTTCTTCACTTCTAATTTTCAAAAGTTGATTTATAACTTCACGAACGCGACCTCCTACAATATATATCGCTTTCAAATTGATCGAGTTGCCAATCCTGCTCAGGCCGTTGCCGTGCAGTTGGACGAACTCGAGTTTTTGCTCGTTCCTGCGCCGTATTCGTATACGTGGTCATTCGGAGATGGTTCAACATCTACAGCGCAAAACCCTCAGCACACCTACACCACGAATGGCACCTACCTCGCTACATTGATTGTCTCCGATGGACTTACTAAAGCTACCAATACGGTAACTGTTACTGCCGCTTCTCCTTTGCTGACGATAACACAGGGATCAGGTCAGGTAACATTGCAATGGCCGGACTGGGCAACGGGTTATACTCTTTATTGCGCCACGAATCTCGCCCCTCCGATTTCATGGTCGCCAGTTACTAATTCCACCACGATGACCAACGGTCATATTACCAGTACGCTGCCGATAGATCCGACACTCAATCGCTACTTTGTCCTACGCAGATAGGCTCAGATTGTCATCCAGATCAGCAACGCGATCAGGTGGATTTCGAACTTTCATCGCAACCTTTATCGGGTTCTTTAACGTATTCTCAAAGCAACAAAGGATTCGACAATTTCCTGCGACAAAGAATGCAATTCGGATTTTACATTGCGATATTGCCGGATTTTGATATGCACTCAGATTATGAAATTCACGATTTTTCGATTGCTCTTCGGTATTACTGCATTCCTCACGGCAAGCTCGGCTTGCCTGGCTGCCGACAACAAAGGGGAAATTCCGCCACCCAAAGACGAACCGCGGATTGTCAACCCGGGGCCGCCACCGGCAGATGCGATCGTCTTGTTCGATGGAAAAGATTTGTCCCAGTGGCAAAGCGACAAAGGCGGAGCCGCGAAATGGGACGTCAGTGAGGGTGTCGCAACGGTCAATGGCACGGGGAGCATTGCAACCAAGGAGGGCTTTGGTGATTGCCAACTGCACATCGAGTGGGCTTCGCCCGCAGAGGTCAAGGGTACTAGCCAGGGTCGAGGCAATAGTGGCGTTTATCTTTCCGGCAGATATGAGGTGCAGGTGCTCGATTCATACAACAATAAAACGTATTATCACGGCCAGGCTGGCGCGATTTACAAGCAGCACGCGCCGCTGGTCAATGTTTGCCGCCCGCCGGGCGAATGGCAGGTCTATGATATTATTTACCACGCGCCTCGTTTTGATGCGGATGGTATGCTGACCAAACCAGGCACCGTGACCGTCTTGCAAAATGGGGTTTTGATCCAGGACCATGTGGAAATCATGGGCTTGACCGGGCTGGCCGGGGCGCCCAAGTACAAGGCACACCCTCTCAAGGCTCCACTCGCGTTACAGGATCACCACAACCCGGTCCGCTACCGCAACATCTGGATCAGGGAACTGTAAACCGTAGCAATTCAGTTGGAGAAAAGCTCGCCCTCACCCCCTCCTTACGCCAAGCCTCTGGAGGGCGGGCCTGCCCTCTCCATGAACCGCACCTTGGCGAACAGACGACCGACAATTCTCCCTCTCCTCGGGGGAGAGGGTTGGGGTGAGGGCGAGCTTATTTTCAATTGCATAGTTACGGCTTAGGGAAGAGGGCTGGCCCGCCCTCCATAGGCTTGGTGAGAGCGGGCTTGTTTTTTGCCACCATATTCGTCCTCGTTACGGAAAAGTTTTAGAATCAGCAGGCTCCCCGGCGAATCTCGGGCCACAACGGTTTCAAATCGGGATCATCCAACGCCATTCTCTTAATCTTTTCTTTACCCGCTAAAAAGACCGCGCGCTTGAGCCAAACACGCGCAGCTTCCAATTGCTGCATCTGGCAGGCATAACAAGAAAGGTTATAGGAAATAATCGCTTCCTTGGGAAATTTGTCAAAAGCAGGCAGCAAGGCATGCCACGCCTGTTTGACACCGCCATCCGGCAACCGTCTTAAAGCATACGCCTGGTGCAACCAACCGGAGCAGCGATCCGGAGCAGTGGCCATAATTTCCCGCGCGATTTGGAGCGCCTCATCCCATTGTTTCTCCTCGGCGCAAATAATCCAGCGCACTTCCAACACATCCGGATGAGTTTGCAGGTCTGGAGTGATAGAACCCAGCTCGTTCTTTGCCTCACGAGTGTTGCCCAGGCCGAGCCAGCCCAGGGCGGCAGAAAGGCAATGTGTGTCTGGCGGTTCTAAAGGTTGCACCATAACGTACTAGAAATGATGTGCAGGGTTGCGTCAAGTGCTGGTGATGCATCCCAATGCATCTCAAATCCGCAGGTAAGAACGAATAGGCGAATTTTCAACTAGATCACTACCTGATCATTTGTGCTTGCCGTAACTATGAAAGTGCCCAAGCTGACCGCAATATTGTCAGATAATCAGATGTGAACCTTTCTCGTATTTGTTATCACCCGATAGTTTTAGCGACATTGCTCTGGATGGACCATCGAGCCGTGGCGCAATCCCCAAACTTTTTTGGTAAAGAGCTTGTGGGCCGTCTGGGCACGAATCGGTTTTATACCCCGGTGAACCAGGCCTTAACCCCGGCCGGAGTGCAGCTCGAATTGCCTGGTTTACGCCCTCAGGCACTCGTGTTAAGTCCCAACGGCAAGTTGCTTGTGACTGCCGGAAAAACTCACGAGTTAGTGATCATTGATCCTGCCTCCGCCCAGATTCTGCAACGCGTCCAACTTCCACCCAAAAAAAGTGACGCATCAGAGCCGGTTTCTGTTTCAGAACAAAATCTGAAGCCTGATGCAAAAGGACAACTCAGTTTCACCGGCCTGGCCTTTTCTCCCGATGGCTCACGCGTCTATATGGCAAATGTCGATGGCGACATCAAAGTTTTCAGCGTGGATTCGGCCGGCAAAGTTTCGGCCTGGGCCACCTTCCCACTTCCGCGCGCCACAACTACAAATCGCACAGCGGAAATTCCTGCGGGCTTGGCTCTCTCGGCGAACGGCAAACGGCTTTACGTTGTGCTTAACCTGTCCAACCGTCTGACTGAACTGGATGCGCAAGATGGCAAGGTGCTGCGTGTTTGGGATGTTGGCTTTGCTCCCTACGACGTCGTGCTGAGCGGAGAAAAGGCTTACGTAAGCAATTGGGGCGGACGGCGTCCGGAGCCAGACAGCGTTACCGGCCCGGCCGGGCAAGGCACGAGGGTGCGGGTCGATCCCATTCGCTTTATCGCCAACGAAGGGTCCATTAGCATCATAGATCTAAATCTGAACACCGCTGTCCGATCCATTGTGGTCGGCCTTCATGCCTCGGCCATGTCACTGTCCCCGAACAACCGCTGGCTTGTAATTGCCAATAGCGGCAGTGACTCCATCACCGTTGTGGATACTCGCACGGACAAGATCATCGAGACGATCAGCGCCCGCCAAAATCCGGCTGACCTGTTTGGCGCGCAACCGGACGCCCTTGCTTTCGACCGCAGAGGCAAACGGCTGTTTGTTTGTAATGCCTCGCAAAATGCCGTCGCGGTGTTCGAGTTTCGGCCCGGGAGATCGAAAATGCTCGGCCTCATCCCGGTCGGGTGGTTCCCTGGCGCGATTGTCCACGATTCAAAACGCAACGCGCTTTATGTGGCGAATATCAAAGGGTTGACTCCCGGCCGCAAACGTCCGGACAAACCACCGGAGTTCAACACTCACCAATATCACGGATCTGTCAGTTTGGTGAAAATACCTCCCGCGCGGGAACTAGCAGTCCTGACGCACAGGGCTCAAGTGAACATGCGCTATCCGCTCTTGCAACAAGCCGCTTTGCCTGCGCGACAGGGACAGCCACCCCGGCCGGTGCCTGAGCGCGTCGGGGAGCCCAGCGTTTTCAAACATGTCGTTTACATTATAAAAGAGAATCGCACTTACGATCAGGTGCTGGGTGATATGACGCAGGGCAACGGTGATCCTTCCCTGTGCATTTTCGGCGAGCGTATCACGCCTAATCAGCATAAAATTTCCAGAGAATTTGTGCTGCTCGACAATACCTATTGCTCGGGCATCCAGAGCTCGGATGGGCATCAATGGGCCAATACAGCTCTCTCGACCGATTATATGGAGCGCTCTTTTGCCGGTTACCCAAGGAGTTATCCCGATGGAATGGGCGATAGCGAAGTGGATGCCCTCGCCTATTCGCCTGCAGGTTTTATTTGGGATAATGCCCTGGCACATGGCAAAACTTTGCGGGATTACGGCGAATTCGCCATTACCGAGGCTCACTGGAAAGATCCTTCAAAAACTGGCGCGCTGAAATTTCTGGATTTCTACCGTGATTTTACGAACCACTCGGGTGAGATCGACATTCACAGCCGGCCAGCGATTGAGTCCCTGCGCCCGTACATCGCAACGAATACCGTTGGTTGGGCCATGAACATTCCAGATCAGTTCCGTGCCGCGCAATTCATGGCTGAGCTAAAAGATTTCGAGAAAAACGGCAACTTTCCCAACCTGACCATCATGTGTTTGCCGAATAACCATACGAGCGGTACCAAGCCAAACTTTCCAACTCCGGCTGCGCAGGTTGCCGATAATGATCTTGCGCTGGGGCATATTATCGAGGCGATTAGCCATACCCGGTTCTGGCCTGAGACGTGCATTCTTGTTATCGAAGATGACCCCCAGGCTGGCTGGGATCATGTCAGCGGTTACCGCACCACTGCTTTTGTAGTGAGTCCTTTCACGCGACGAGGCGCAACTGTCAGTGTGCAATACAATCACACCAGCCTTCTGCGGACGATAGAATTAATTCTTGGCTTGCCCCCGATGAATCTCTTTGATGCGACCGCTACACCCATGTCCGATTGTTTTAGCTCTCAAGCGGACTTTTCCCCGTACACTGCGTTGCCAAATAATGTTCCGCTGGACCAAATGAACCCTGAGCCTAAAAAGATTTCCGATCCCCTCCTGAGAAAAAACGCCTATGCCTCCGCGCGGTTGCCTTTGGAGGAAGCAGATCGTTGCCCCGAGGATCTGCTTAATCGAATTTTATGGCACGCGATGAATGGACCGCAGGCACCTTACCCAGCCTGGGCCGTCCAGGCTGAGGTTGAGGATGATTAGAGGCGCGCCAGACATTTTCTTTCCCTAATTGTCATATGAATCATCGCCCAATCGTTTTTCAGATCGTCTAACCGGTGCTTGCAATCCTTCCACAGTCACATCATGCTTCAGGAAGTGATATTTGCCAGGCAGATTTAGCTTTCGCCTGAGCCATAGAATGAGCACTGAAAACGAATTTGATCTGGAAAAGCTGTTTCTGCCGGCCTGGGCACAGGAGCCCTCCTCCGCCAAACAATACGCGCAGTATGAAGGCCGGGAGGAACGAAGCTTCGAACGACGGCCTGACCGGCCAGGACGTCCTCAACAGCGCCGGACGGGTCCTTCCGGCCCGCGCCGGGACGAAGGTCCTCGGCGAGACGATCGGGTCGGACCCCCGAGAGGCAAAGGACCCAGGGAAAGATCAGGCGGGCGCGAACGGCCACATGGCGAACGCCCCGATAATCGGGAGCGCCGCGAACCACAACAGCCGCTGCCAGAGCTCAATTTGAGCCTGCTGCCCGATGAGAAGGGCGTCGAATCCCTCGCGCGCCAGATTAAGATGACAGGCCGTGCTTATCCGCTCTTTGACATCGCGCAGATGATTCTGCAAAAGCCTGAGCGCCACGCCATTGCCTTTAATGTTGAAAAAAATGCAGAAGGGCAGGCGATTCAACCTCTATTTGTTTGCGCACTCGATGATACTCTGTGGCTTTCCGTTGATGAAGCGATCGCCCACATCCTGAAAAAACATTTCAACACTTTCTACCAGGCCGAACGAACCGCCACCGAGCCACCAAAAGGCAAGTACACATTTGTTGCTCAATGCGGAATGAGTGGCGTTATTCTCGGCCCCCCTAATCATCACGATTACCAAAATCAGCTTCGCAAGCTCCACTCAGAGCGATACGCAAAGCTGCCGTTCGACGTTTACAAGGCGCGTGTTAAAATCGTTCGGGACGAAGAAGTGGTGAAGAAATGGATCGAGGAGCAAAGTTTCAAAACGGAGTACCTTTGCCTGAATTTACCCGAACCGTTGCGCCTGGGGAGTATCGAGGCGGTTGAAAAGCACTTCCGTGAAGTTCATTTAGAGAACATTATCAAGCCTGTTGAATCACACACCCTGAGTGGCACAGCCGCCCGAGCTCTGCGCAGCCCGCAATTAGTGCGGTTAGTGCGGCAGGTATGGGAAGATCAGCGGCGGTTTCCTCTCCAAATCGCCACTGTTCTAAGTCAGCAGTTTGCCACCCACGGCTTGCAGTTCTTTAAAGTTAATAAAACGATCACCCACGTTTCAGTCGCGCGTCCACATTACCTGGATATGGACGCTACCCCGGTTTCAGAAGGTATCAGGCGGATTGTCGATTACATAAATAGCAAACCAAGATGTTCCCGGCGCCAACTGCTGGAGGCATTGGCGCCTGCAACAGCATCCGCTCCTTCCACCGAGACCCCTGCAGTTGCTCCCGCAGCAACTGGAGAACCCACGCTCGAACAAAACGCTGTGAATGCGGATCTCCATTGGCTCATCCATCAAGGACACGTCATTGAATTTGCAAACGGGACGCTGGAGACTGCTAAAAGGCCTGCCCCGCGGCCGCCTAAACCCGAAGCCAAACCTCCGGAGGTTAAACCTCCAGCTTCGGACATTTCAGAGGCTGTGCCGGCAACGGCCCCTTCCGACGCGCCTCCTGTTGTTGAGCCGGGAAAACCGGAGGCTCCGGCCCCGGAAGCAGGAGCCCCGGATGCGCTTGCAGGTTCCCAGAATCCCGTCGAGGAATTTCATCGTCCTGCCGACACTCCGGTTGGGTCCGAACTCAAACCTGCCAGCGACCACGAGTGCGGAGACAATTTGAATTCACATACAGAAGCTTCCGTGGCGCAGCCTGAGTAAACCAGGTTATGGGCTTCAACAAATTCGGCCTGACAACTGCGATGCTCGAGGGTGTCAAGGCAATGGGCTACCTTGAGCCCACGCCCATACAATTGCGCGCGATTCCACTCATCATGGCGGGTGAGGACGTCATCGGCAGCGCTCAAACTGGCACCGGGAAAACCGCGGCTTTTGCGTTGCCGATCCTTTCGAAGATTGGCCAGCACAAACCTCAACCTCGGGTTTTGGTCATCGAGCCTACGCGAGAGTTGGCGGCCCAGGTGGAAACCGCTTTTCGAGATTTTGCGCGGTTTACAAACTTGCGCGTCGCCGTGGTCTTCGGCGGCGTGGGATATGGCCGGCAACGCGAAGCGCTCAGCACAGGAGTGGACGTGGTCATCGCCACACCGGGGCGGTTGCTCGACCTGATGCAACAGGGCCAATGCAGGCTCGATGCAATTGAATTTCTAGTTTTAGATGAGGCCGACCGCCTGCTCGACATGGGATTTTTGCCCGACGTCCGGCGTATCATCCAAAAGTGCCCGCGCGAGCGGCACACTTCGCTGTTTTCCGCGACCATTCCACCTGAAATCGAGTCTCTGATCCACTGGGCAATGAAGAGGCCGCAAACGATTGAAATCGGCGCGCGGCGCACCCCTGCCGAAACCGTCAAACACGTCATCTATCCTGTTTCCGATTCTCAAAAAACCGATTTGTTGCTGGAATTGCTTAAACGTGTCAATTACGACTCAGTCATCGTTTTTTGCCGGACCAAGCATGGCGCTGACCGCGTCGCGCATTTATTGAAACGGTTCAATCATTCAGTAGCGGTCCTGCACTCCAACCGCACGCAACGCGAGCGCGAGCAGGCCTTGAAAGGCTTTCGGGACGGCCGATACGAAGTATTGGTTGCCACCGATATCGCCGCGCGTGGATTGGATATTGCGGATGTCAGCCATGTCATTAACTACGACGTGCCGCAGCATCCCGAGGATTATATTCATCGCATAGGCCGCACCGGGCGAATGGAAAACAAAGGAGATGCTTTCACATTAATGGTGGCAGAAGACGCGCGCCACGTCAGCGCAATCGAGCGTTTTATCAGCCAAAAAGTTCCGCGGGTGAAACTTGAGGATTTCGACTACCGCTATACGGCCTTGTTCGAGGAAGGCAAACCGGGCCAACCCGAAGGCAGCGCCCGGCGCGTGACCGGCGCACGGATTCGTGGCGGTTACTTTTTTGGACCCGCTCGCAAGCGCAGGTAAGCCATCTATCGCAAAGGACGCCTTCACAATCCCCCTGCCCCGCTCAGGCTTGTGGCAAGGATTCTGTAATGATCAATCCTCGCGAGAACAACTGCGAGCAAGCAAAAAGCCCACTATAGCACCCGCCGCGAGAGCAATGCCCATGGCTTGATAAGGATTCTCTCGAACGACTACGTCAGCGGCCTTGGCTCCATCAATTGCTTTCTCGCGCAGGCGGCCATAAATTTGTTTGCTGTTTTCCAGGGCGACCGCCAGGCGCTTGCGGGCTTCGCTGACTTTTTCCCCAGCTACGTCGGAGGTTGCGGCCATCAGAGCCCGAGCATCCTCAGCGAGCGAGCTTAGAGCCTCATTAACTGCTTGTGATTTATCACTCATACTATTCGATTCGTTGATTGTTTTCGTTCAAAGACTCATGAGAGCCTCTTCTTTTTCATTGCTCTCTAATTTCTCTCGGTTTTTGTCCCCGGAGGAGCGCGATGGGTGACAGGATTCCGAGTTTGAACCCCCGTGTCTATTGTTTTTCATGCAATTCTTTTTCCGCATGTTCATCGTCCGTTTTACTTTTACGGACTTTCTCCACAGTGTTGGTTGCGCCTTTATTATTCTCCGGCTTGCCTTTTACCCGATGCTCAGCTCCAGCTTTGGCTTGCGGCGGCTTGGGTTTATGCTTTAGCTCAGAGTTTCCTTGCGCAACAGGGGGACCGGCCTTGCCTTTAATTGGTTCCACACGTTGATTCTCTTGCGCGGGAGTTTGCTCAGGCCTCGATGATGCTGATTTCTCAACCGGACGCGCTTCGGGCTTTACTTCACGTTTTGCTGCAGCCGGCACGGAAGCGCCTTTCGATTGGTCGACGCGTCTCTCCTGTTCTTGAATGACTGCTGACGATTTCGGGCGTTCCTGGCGGTTTGCCTCGCCGCTTTTCTCTGGAGAGATCGGCCCAGCCTGAACTCTGGCTCGTTCGACTGGCTGCGTCTCGGTAGCTGGCAGGGCCGGTTGACGGGTTATGCCGGCCTGCGCAGGAATGGTTCTCGGTTGTCCATCTGTGCTGTCGCCCCGAACCGGCGACGCGATTTTGTTTTCGATCGCCGGAGCGGTGCCCCGCCTGGCCACAACCCTTTCTTCCTGGTTGCGGCGCATTTCGCGAACAGGAACAGTCTGAACTTTTTTTCCGCTGACCTGTTCGATTACCGTGGTGCGAGGCCCTTCATTCACTACCGTATTATTCACCACTTTGATATTCGTGATGTTAACCGTCTTGTTAATGATCGTGGTATTGTTGACAACGACCGTCGTCGGGCGGACCGGTTCAAGAAACCGGCGTTCTTCCACAAATACAAACGCCCGAGGAGCGGGGCGCCCTACGTTAACAGCCACGATCCCTCCAGAGCGAATGGTGTCTGACGGATGCAGTGGGGCCCAACCAACGTATCCGGCCCCGCGATGCCAGGAAACCCATGCTGGCGCCCATTGTGTTCGGGGCACCCAATACCAGCCAACTTGAGGGTTGAAATCCCAACGACCGTAGTGATATGTGGCCCACCCCCATGGCTCATCGCTTGCCCAATACCAGCCAGCTTCGGTACGTTGCCAATAACCATTGCTATAGGGCCGCCAGTTCGTTTCCACGCGGGCTGGAATCCAGCAGCGCCCGTATGAGCCGACTATCTCCCAACGTCCATACGGCGTGAGTGGCTCATAAAAATCATTTTCAGACCGAATCACAACCTCCACTGGTACTGGCGCAACAACCGGGGGAGGCGGCGTGTAAACCGCTTGCGGGGGTGGGGCATATACCGGCGGAGCAGGCACATACACGTCCCGGCGGGGCGCTTCCTGGACATAAGTCGTGCACGCTGATAGCCCGCCCAGTAGCGCACCGAATAACACAAAATCTACGGCACCTGATAAACGTGTAATTTTTCTCATAACTGTTTTCTATATCTTCCAAGCCGCGTAGTTGATACGCTTGCAACACGGTTTTAATTCAAATAATCGAACTAAAGCGTCCCGCAGGCGCTTTCATTCACATAAGTCCCTGAATAGTAACATCTTGATTAGGGGTATTGTCAACGTCTTAATCCATAAAATATCGGAGGCTAATCGCGGCAGCAACGCAGCCTCCGACAAGCCTGAGGACGGGTTTATTAGTTCGCAAGCCCGTAAGAACGAAAACCCCCATAAAGTTGCGCAGGATGCCGCCAATTATCTGGGCCAGGAAAATAATCTGTTCATATCCTTGGCGAAGCAATAAGCGCTCAGCAATTCTGCAACTGCCTGCGTTCGGTTTTTAAACCATATTTTTCTTCTTTACTCCTTAACACCCCAATAGCTTTGTTCTAGCTGCTGTGAATATGTCCTCTCGCCTCAATTCGACAGAATGGATCGGGTATTTTTCTCTCCTCATCGGTAGTGCGATCCTGTTGTTTGGATCGCAGGACCAAGCCTCAGCGGCGCCTGCGTCCCCTCCCACAATTCGTTCAATCAGCGTCGTGCTGGATGAGGAAGCTTCACCTGTTGAGCGGCGCATTGTCGAAGTTTTAAAAAACCGCATTCAGAGCAATACGCCCGTATCGATCGAAGTCGCCCCGAAACGCAAAGCGGGAGCAGATCTATCGATCTACATCGGCAGGCTCCGCTCTTACGGAGAGCTGAACGATTTGTGCGCGCGGGAAAACGTTCGGCCTCCAGGCAAAGTAAAACCCAATCCGGAAGGGTTCGCGCTCAAAACAGTTCAGGATGGGAAGGATTGGCTACTATTGGCTGTGGGCGCCGATGATCGCGCGCTGCTTTACGCCACTGGAGAGATATTGCGCAGACTCCAATTCAGTGAAGATCGCCTGGACCTTCCGCCGGTAAACGTCAGCACCTCTCCAGGGTTTCGCTTCCGCGGCTTTTCGGCCAACCAGGGCGGCACGATGATGGCGGCCACCCAGGCCAGGCACTGGACGCAAGACGAACACCACGCCGTCATGATGGATTATGCCCTGGCGGGCGGAAATTGTTTCTACACCGAAGAGAAACCCGGTCTATCTTATGAGTTCGTGAAATCCTTTTCGCTGATGACCACAACAGGAGCGCGTCCTAACCAGCTTTTTGGCGAGCATCCCAAAGAATGGAACGCCGGCGGACGCGAAGCGTGGGAAGGAAAGCAGTGGGTATGTCCGTCTGTTCCCGAGGCGCGCGCAGCGCTCCTCGCCCAATGGGATAAAGATTTTTCCCAACGCGGGGACCACGACGTAATGCGATTTTATGCCGGAGATCCCGGCGGTTGTACCGATGCGAGGTGCCGGCCATGGGGGAAGACCTTTGTTCAGCTTTCTGAGGAAATGGCCGGCATCTGGCTCAAATATCATCCTCACAGCATTGTGTTAATTGCCAATCAAGGTTTAGACAATGCCGGCGAACAGGCCATCTTCGACTATTATAAGGAGAAGCCACGCACCTGGTCTTTCGGCATCGCCTATGGTCCCGGGAGTAATCCTATGTCGCGCTATTTCCGCCGGGAACTTCGTGACGATCTTTTCGTTTATCCTGGGAAAGGACGCGTCGACCGATACCTGTCCGAGATGCTGCACGAGCTGCCTGGCGATCAGCGCATCATGCATTACTCCGACATCACTCATTGGATCCGATCGCAATACCAGATCGACAATCCCGAACCGAACATTGTCAAAGCCTACAATCGACGGATGTTCCACGCGCGGCCCAGGGCGATGTACAATATTTTTCAGGCAATCATGCCCTTCTCGGAAGGCGATATCATCTATTCCGAGGGAAACCATGACGAATTTCACCAATATATGTGGGCACGATTACTATGGGATCCCAACCGCGAACTCGAGGATGTCATGCGCGAGTATTGCACGTTTTACTTCGGAGCAACCTCGGCAGAACCAATGATCCAGGCGCTTTTCCAACTCGAGCAAAATCTCGTCACACCGCTGGCCACGAATGCCGGCATCGCGCGCTACTATAAGCTTGTTAAGGAGGCCGGCGATAAGATGCCTGCCTGGAGAATGAAGCGGGACTACCGTTGGCGATTGCACATGCAGAAGGCTGCTCTCGATCAATATCTGCAATTCAAGCTGAGAAATGAAACCGACAAAGAGACCCGCGTCCACGATCTGCTCGCGGCTGCCAGGCCAGGGGAGCACGATCACGCGATCACTCAATCGATTGAAGTCCTGCACGAACCTGCCGAAACGGATCAAATGAAGGTGCTTCGCGAGGAAGCCCGAAAACTTGGCGACGAAAGCAACCAGCTTCATGGCGATCGAAATCTAGGTTATTTCAAACTCGACAAGCCTCTTCGCAACCTGCCTGGGACCCTTCAACTTCTCGAAGAAGCCAAGTCCGCCAAATCGGATGACGAAAAGAAGACGGCCATTCGATCGATCCTAGAACCATAATTTCAATTTCGCTCAGTCAAGGTGGTGGAGCACGTCACTCCGTGCGCCTGTTTCCGAGCAGCAATTTTTCATTCGGCGGGGCGCACGGAGTGACGCGCCTCACCCGCTACCACGGAGGCCGTGCGATTGCGCTGTGATTCGCTTGCAAAAACACATTTTCAATGCTTATTTAAATCAGGCGATGGTAGAAATTTCCATCCGCAACAACCCGCGAGTTAGTACGATCTGGATTAAATAAGCGGAGTCAGATTTTGGAAAGCTGAGGAAACTCTTTGTGTTCCATTTTTGGTTCATTCCTTTGTTGATCGTTCTTATCGGAATTGTTTGCCTTCTTTATCTGGCTGTCCGCGTGAAAGGCGGTAGCGGGGTGCGCACAGACGGTCGTACGGTCCACGACCTTCCAACAGAAGACGAGAACCCGCCTCCATAAGTCAAATTTCAGGTTTCCAGACTTTTGTGACGCCAAAGTTTCCTAACCGAAACTTGTGAAATGGAACCAATGGCAAGGCTCGGATCATTTCAGGTTTGCTTGTCTTAACTGAGCCAACCGTTCAGCCGCCAGGATATCCTGCCGGGTTTGTGAAACTTGGTTTGAGATGTATTGCTGGTAATATTTTATCGCAAGATTTGTTTCGGCCTGACTCCAGGCGACCGTGCCGAGCCCGAAAAGGGCATTGCGGGGATTGGCAGAGGTATTGAGCAGCTCCTGGTAATCCGAGCGAGCCGCTTCGAACTGGCGCAGGCCAAGGTACGCGATGGCACGGTACAAACGAGCATATTCATTCCTCGGGGCATGATTCAGCACAGCCGTCAGGGTGCTGACGGCTGATTGGTATTGACCGAGTTCAAGCTGAGCCATGCCTTTACGACACAGAAATTCCAAACGACCGGGTTCCCGCTTTAACAATTCCTCGAGCAACTGAAACTCTTCATCGAACTTTCTTGAATCTGAGTATAGCTCAGCTGCGGCCGATAGAACTTCGCCGTGCTTTCCATATTGGGCGACAAAGCTTTCGAGACAGGCTGCTGCCTCATTGGTGCGACCGGATTTGCTCAGGGCGTTGACTCGGCAGTGCAGCAGCCGTGCTAAATTGGATCCGTCCTGTATCGCACCAGATTTCTGAAGCTCCTCTGTCGCATCCAATGCGGCGGCTAAGTTTCCAGATTGAAGATAGGTCCTTGCCAGCCAGAGTTTGGGAGCACCCCATTTTGGGGCCAGTTCCAGACAGCGAAGGAATGATTCGATCGCCTGGATAGGGTTGCCGGTTTCCAGCAAGACGCGCGCCGTCTGGAAAAGATAGGAAGGTTCGTCCACCGGCCCATTTGCTTTCAGAATTTCGCGCCAGTTCTTAAACTTGGCGAACAAATCCGGATAACTATTTTGAATTGCGGCCATTGTCAGCAGAGATTTCTCAGCCGGACTGCGCTGTGAGTACTCAAGGTTGATGTGAGCAGCCAGGTTTTCTGGATTGAGTTCGACGGCCCGCCGAAACCAGGTGGTTGCTTCGGCCGCATGTCCCGTGCGTTCGGTTTGCACGCCCCAATTGTTGAGACGCTTGGAGTATGCCAATCCGATAAATGACGTCGTAAGGTTTGAGTGGCGGGCCAGGTAAAGCCGGCTCAGGATAGGGCGAGCGATTCCATTCGAGTACTTTGGTTTTTCTTTCGTGCGCGTCGAAAGAATTTGCAAGTTTTTGGGCCATCGCTTGTTCCAAATCTCCTCATTGGCGTTCACAATTTCCGCGGCAAGGGTTTGAGGACGGACAATCTTTTCGGCACCGTTTTCTCTTCCATTCTGCTCAATGCCTGGCGTATTGGTTTGCTTTAGAGGTTTGAAATCCGAACTGAGCGCTTGAATGAGCTGTTGTTGATTGGCGCGGGGAGAAAGTATGCAGGTAGAGCCGTGCGGAGTCGCGGTGAACAATTCAAACAATGGACCAAAATCCGGGTGGAGATAAACAAGTGGTTCACGCGAGGAAAGCGCGCAAATCAATTGAAGGACTTTGACCGGAGTGCGCTCCTCTTTCGCAGCGGCGGATATGGGCCAGCGAAACGGAAATCTTCGCCCCATGAACAACGAGTATTGTCTGGATGCCAGCGAAGGGGCATCCACCAACATTGGTTCTTTGTCCCGTTGGGTTCCGCTCAGATAAGCCTCCAACAAGAGTAGTTCAACCGGGGCTTCGCTGAGCACCACAGATTTGCCGCCTGGCAAGTCAGCATAGAGATCAGAGGCGAAGCGTTTGATTTCAGGCCCATTGGTTTCGAGTATTTGACGGAGGTTTCGCCACAGCATCAGGAGCGAGAGAATGCAAACCAGCGCAATACCCGCGGCGGTAATTAATCCGGGAGCAAAGATGTTGGTATCCATGAATCCCGCCCCTGCCCTCTGCGGGACTGCGATGCCAAAGTTTTGCTGCGACTCGGAAGACCGAGAACCAAACAGCAGGAAGTAACCAGCGCAGTAACCAAACACCAAGGCGGAAAGGTAATAGTAAGTGAGCATTGGGGTGCCTAGATCCAGGTTGCGCGGGCTGAAAGTCGGATCGAGCGCAATCCACAGCGAAATCACAAAGAACAAACCATGCACAATGTGAACAGTGGCTTTTGTGAGGAAATTGCCAAGCCGGGTATCATCACCGAATTGGACTGTGTGTGATTTCCAGCGGATAGAAAGCACTACGAATGGAAGCAACGAGGCGAGAGCAAGAATTCTAAATCTTGGCCGCTGCAAGTACCCTAAGAATTGCACCTGGGATTTCAGGTGTGCTTTCAATGCAGTCCAGAAGTCCACCTGTCCGTGCGGCGAAAGGGCCTGCACAAGTGGAAGCAATAGAAAGAGGCTGAGGCCTGCCAAACCCCACGCAAACATACGACGGAGAAACGCCCCTTCCCGGAAGGGGCCATATCCTTTGGCCCGAATAATGGCGATGAGAAAGACCGGAAATAATCCGAGCATGGCCCAATTGTTTGCCATTCCAGCGCCGAAAACGAATGCTGCGCGGGAAAGCCAGCACTGCTTTTGATCGAGTCGAAATTCGAGAAGGCAACGAATAATGTAAGCGAAAACCAGCAAGTCTATCATCTCGCCGGTAGCCGATGTGGCGTGCTCCCAAAAACTGAGTTGCAGAGCGCAAAGAATCACGGCGAGCAATGGCGGAATCCAAGCCGTGGAGATGGAAAGAATAGTTGGGGGCTGTTGTTTTGGAAACGGTTCGTTGCGGGTTACATCATGCGGCAGCAACGCCACGGAACGGGCCAGCAGCATCAAAACTATTGCCGCGCACGCCGCTGTGAACAGGTTTAATACCAACGGAAGCCAGGCTTCGGGAACGATCTTGAAAGGATAGAATATCGCGGCAGTAAGTGGTTGCTCCAATTGCGGCCGCCATAGCCATCCAGCTACTCGGGCCACGATTCCCAGGCTGCCCAAGGAAACCCAGTGATTGAGCGTGACGACAAAAATAATGAACGCAACCATGCCGATCAGCCAAGGCTGGGTATTCGTGACAAAATTGTTATTGCGAGTGGTCATACCACCATGACGAAATCAACGCCGTTTCTTGCTAAACACCCTTTGTGATCAGACACAAACCATTTTTGGCATTCAAACTGAAGAACTGCATTGGGAGCAAACTCGCTAATCCAGTTACTTATTTCCAGAAGGCAGCCTTTTCATGTTGTCGATGCGCTTTTGAATTAGCGCTCCTGTGCCAATGTCTTTTCGATGGAATACAGGGCCTTGAATTGAACTGGCGCCGCGCTCGGCTATTTGTTCCGCGTCCGAGAGTGTATCCCCGATACCAACACAGGCGATCGCCCGCGAGCCGGTCATGAAAAGTTCGCCATCGCGTTCCTCGACCGCCGCTCTATACATTCTGAAGTCCAGCGTTTCCTTGGGGGTTTGACTTAAGTCGATGCGCGCATTTTTCAATGGATTATCGGGGTAGCCATTGGGAACAACATATTTGCATACGGTGGCTTTTTTTTGAAATGCGATCGGCAAGGTGTGAAGCTTTTCCTGTATGATCGCTTCGAATATATCCACCAAATCGGTTTCCAATATCGAGAGGACATTCATTGTCTCGGGGTCTCCGAAACGCGCGTTATATTCGAGCAAACGGATCCCTTTTGAACCAGCCATAAAACCGCCGTAAAGGATGCCTTTGTATTTTTGTCCCGTTTCTTTGAACAGCGCGCGAGCGACTGCGGCATTGATCGCGCTTGCCTCCTGGACATGGCTGGGAAGCAAAAACGGCAAGCTGTGATCGGCACACGAGTAAGAGCCCATGCCGCCGGTGTTTGGTCCAGTATCATTTTCTCCAGCGCGTTTGTGATCCTGCACAAGGACCATATCAACCACGTGAGTGCCATCGCAGAAAGATTGAAGACTGAATTCTTCACCATCGAGTTTTTCTTCAATAACCACGCGTGAATGACCAGCCTGGAATAGCTCGTCGCAATAACTCACTGCTTCGGAGATTGAGGCAAGATGGGCACCTGATAATTTCACCCCTTTGCCGCCCGTCAATCCATCTGGCTTCACCACGTAATCGCCCAATAACGCAAGATAATCAGGAATGCCCTCAATCGAATTGAATACTTTATACTCGGGATTGCCGGCGATCTTGTGTTTAGCAACGAGTTCCCGGGTGAAGGCTTTGCTTGATTCGAGACGCGCTAGAGTTTTTGTGGGTCCGACGCAGGGAATGCCAAGTTCCGCGAGATTATCAACAATGCCGTCGGCTAATGGTTCCTCCGGACCAACGATCACAAAATCTACCTTTTCGTCGCTGGCCTCTTGCAGGATCTCCTGCCGGGCCGCTTTGCCTTTCCAGCTAGTAAACTTCAGGACCGGCGGAACAACGCGAGGACTTTCAAGCAAGCATCTCTCAATTGCGCTGGTGCGGCCATCTTTTCCGATGACCGCCACTTTAAGATGATTTTTTCTCATTCGAACTCGTCTTACAGAATGGCGGCTGGCAAATGACAGGACAATCAATTATTTGCAGGCCGGCCCAGAAAAAGGGTGAACGATTGGCCTTTAAACCGTTGGGCGAAAGCGTCCGACCTGATCTTGCAAACTCGAAGTGATCTGACCCAGGGAACAGTGCTCAACTGTTTTCAACAATTCGGCAAAAACATTTCCGCCTCCGGCGACCACTTTGCTCAGGTGATCCAAGGCAAGCGCGCACTGGGAGGAATGGGTTTTTTTGAATTTTTTCAACCGGGCGATCTGCAACTGCTGTTTCGAGCGTGGGGTGCGAACGACTTTCACTTCAGGCAGGCTTGCGGAACGGTCGCCATATCTGTTCCAGCCGATGATTGGCCGCACACCGTCATTGATTTGGCACTCATAACGATGGGCTGCCGCCTGAATTTGGCTGCGCTGATATCGAAGTTCGGTAGCAGCAAGCACACCACCCAATTGGTCGATTTTCCGGAACTCGTCCAGGATCGCTTTTTCGAGCGCGTATTCCACGATCTTCATACCGGGCGAACCGGCCAGAGTATTCATCATCAGTTTGAAAAGCCCGGATTCCTCCAACACGATCGCCTGAGCATGCGCTGCCAATTGAACGTATTCTTCGCTCGGCGTAGTAAAGGGCTCGTCGGCGCTGTTACTGTGGCAAGAATTAGTGCCATTCGCGCAAGCCATCAGCAACTCAATCGCCGTCCGCGTAAGATTGTTCTTGTAATGATTCGCGATGAGCGAGCGGCCGCTGGTTTGCGTGTGCAGTCTGAACATTTGGCCTCGCTGGCCGGAATCAAACACATCACGCATGCCGATAGCCCAAAGCTTGCGGCCTACCCGCCCCAGTGCGAGATACTCAAGGTCCAAACCGCAATCGAGGAAGAAGGAGAGTCGTGGAGCAAATTGGTCCACCTTCATGCCGCGTGCCTGGAACATTTCGGCATAGGCAAAGCCATTAGAAAGTGTGAATGCGGCTTGCTGCACGGGAGTTGCCCCTGCTTCAGCGATATGATAGCCGCTGATGGAAATGGGATACCAGCGGGGCATGTGCGTTGTGGCGAACTCGACCATATCGGTGAGAAAACGCAAGGAGGCCCCAATCGGGAAAATGATTTCATTCTGCGCCTGGACCTCCTTCAGAATATCCGCCTGCACAGTACCGCGCAATTTCTCCACCACACCTGGCCCGAATCGCCTTTGCGCAGCCGCAACATACATTGCCAAAATAACAGGCGCAGGCCCATTGATGGTCATTGAGACGGAGAAGTTCGCATGATCCAAAGGGAATCCGGCAAAAAGGAGTTCCATATCATCGATGGTGTCCACAGCCACACCTCCCTCACCGACCTTTCCCGAAACGCCCTCCCCATCGCTGTCTATCCCATAGAGAGTCGGACCATCGAAAGCCGTGCTGAGCCGAATTGAGTTTTGATGGCGAGTCAAATAATGAAAGCGTCGATTCGTGTCCTCAACCAGCCCAAGCCCGGCGAACAGTCGCGTAGGTTCTTCTATCGGAGGTTGGGCAGAGCCCTTCACTGAATCACGTGACGCCTTGGCCGGCGCAGTTTGCAGATACATTTCTGGATAAGCGCCGTTAACGAATGGAAATTCCCCGGGCATGCCTTCTCCAAAAAGGAATCGCGCAACCTCGCCCGCCTCCTCGGTTTGAGGCAGAGCCAGACGCGGCAATCTCAAGCCAGCCGGCGTTTCGACCGTCGGTACTTGGCCGAGGATATTACGCCACCGTTCGAGTAACTCCGCTGCAAACTTTCCATCCTTCCGGGCTTTGCGGACCTGGCCATCCACAAATTGGCCGTGTGCCTCGATGGCGTTGATGATGTTTCCCAAAGAGCTCATCAGGAGCTTAGCAATTCAAACAGTTGATCCACGCCCGGGTCAAGGTGCACCTTGGCTGTGGACGAGAGGAGTTTTTGCGGCTTATTATTGAAGTCGAGTCGTTGCTGGATCTCTGCTATAGCTGTGGGCGCTCCCGGTAAATCCTTTTTATTCAGCACGACCACGTCTGCCGTTTCGAGCATAACAATCTTTTGCAATTGCAAGCGGCTGCCGTATTCAGGGCTCATCACGAGAACTTGCTTGTCCACCAGGCTGCGCGCAAATGGCAGGTCTTCCTGGCCGATTCCTGCGCTCTCAACAATGACCATATCGAAACCAGCATGTCTCAGCACGGCCACGCAGTCTTTGGTCCCCCTGGCCAACCCGCCCGACTGCCCACGAGTGCCCAGGCTGCGCATGAAAACCCGATCGCTTTGGGCATAAACCATGGTTGCACGATCTCCGAGCACAGCGCCCTGCCCCGTCATGCTCGGGTCATGAGAAAGGATTGCCAGCCGGCCATGTGGCCGAGATTTCAAAAATCGCAGGGTTAGCTCGTCAATCAGAGTCGTCTTACCGGCACCACCAGGGCCGGCGATACCGATGATGCGCGTCGATGAAGGAAAGGATGCAGGAAGGCGAAGCGATCGAGTTTCAGCAGCGGTCAGCATTTGAGAAAGCTTTAGGTCGCTGCTGATCTTCCCGGCCATGTTTTTCGCGAAACTTCGACTTCGCGTCTTGCCATATTGCAGTAGCACAAAATCGATTATCTTTTTCATCGGGGTTCCCGCAAAAAAGATTTGGTCCACACCGCGCCGCTTTAGCAACCTGGCATCTTCGGGCGTTATCGTGCCGCCACCTCCGCCGAATACGCGAATATAGCCGGCCTTGTTATTCCGGAGCAGGCGCAACGCTTCGGTAAAAAACTCGATATGCCCTCCGTTATAAGACGAAATTCCAACCGCATGCACATCTTCCTGAATGGCTGCGCGGACTATGTCGCGTACCGCGCGGTGGTACCCGAAGTAAATGACCTCGATTCCATGCCGTGCCAACTCAAGGTTGATAGTGATAATGGCACTGTCGTGGCCATCGCAAATGGGAACCGCGGTCAATATTCGGACTTTTTCTCGAACTCGACGACGCGGCAGTTTCAAGAACTTAGGCCAACCCGTAGGTGTTTTCATTCGAACGGTCTCAGAGCTCAGCCAAGCAACAACTCGCCAATCTCTTTGTAGGTCCGCACGACATGGGTCGCAGCGCCAAGTTCTTCCGCGGGATGCGTATTGGTAATCGCGATTACTCGCATGCCGGCGGCGCGTCCGGCTGCGATGCCGGGTTTGGAATCTTCAATTACCCAGCACTCCGCTGCGAGAACACCAAGGCGTTCCGCTGCCTGCAAAAAGATATCCGGGGCCGGCTTGCCTCGAGACACGTCTGCGCTGCTAACAACGACTTTGAAAAAATGTCGCAGGCCGGGAAAGGCCAGGACTTCCTGAACGACTTCGCGATCCGAACCGGAAGCAACCGCCAGCAGGTAAGCGCCGGATAGCCTTTCAACCAACTCGCGTAATCCCTCAAACACCGGTTGTGTGTGGCGAATGATTTGCACTACACGATCGCGTTTCATGGTTAACAATTCTTCAAGTGTCTGAGCCGGCTTGTTGCGTGTGAGAAAATCCATCCATGTTTCACGATCAGACCGGCCAATGAAGTCGGCAAACCGCATGCCATGACTTTCACCACAGCCAATCTCTTGCAGCACCTCCAAAAATGCGCGCTCGTGATGACGCTCGCTATCAACGATGACCCCGTCCATATCAAAAATGACTGCTTTCATTGCCGGTGTTTTTTGGTCATCGCAATTTTTCTGGCATGCTTGTTTGCGCCAGTTCCAGAATTCTTTTGAACTGTTCGGCCGTCAACGGAACGACCGAAAGCCTGGACTGTTTCACAAGAGCGATGTGGCGAAGAACTTTGTCTTCTTTGATCTGTTGAAGGGTTAAGGGTTTGTTTAGCGGCTTGATTGCGGAAAGATCTACGCAGGACCAGTCACCTTCCTTTGCAGTAGGATCGGGATACGCCTCCTTTTGCACCCGGGCTATGCCGACTATTTGCTTCTCGCTGACACTATGGTAGAAGAGGACAAAATCGTTTTTGGTCATTGCTCGGAGATTATTTCGAGCCTGGAAATTTCTCACGCCGGTCCAGGCGGTACGGCCATCCTTTACTAAATCCGCCCATGAATAATCTTCGGGTTCCTGTTTTACGAGCCAGTATTGCACAGACCGATTGTGATTTGGGTTTGGAATTTAGTCAATAAAGGGGACCGCGAGCCGTCCTCGGCTCGCGGTCCACGGAAGATCCGGTGGCGGGGGCCAAGATGCGGTCGTTAAAATCTGAAACCAGGCGGCCCGCCTTAGCCTCGAACAGACTTTTAACAATTCGTCTATCCACCCTCAATCATTCTCGATAGGTTTTCGGCGTGGACCTGGAACACAATTTGAATTCCGTCGTTGAACGCATTGGTTCTTCCTGCGCACGGGCAGAGCGTGCTCCCTCCGAGGTGACACTGGTGGCGGTCACAAAAGGGCAACCTCCAGAAGTAGTTCAAGAAGCGATGCGGCTGGGATTGACGCTTTTTGGCGAGAACAAGATTCAGGAAGCCAGGTCCAAGATTCCCCTGTGCTCTGGGAAATTGCACTGGCACTTCATTGGCCATTTGCAAAGCAATAAAGTTCGTGACGCGGTAAGATTTTTCGAAATGGTCCAAAGTGTGGATAGCATTGATATCGCCGAGGAATTGAATAGAAGGGCCGATGAGGCTTCAAAAACTATTCCGATCCTGATTGAAGTGAATATTGTTGGTGAAGCGAGCAAGTTCGGTTACCGAGCTGAAAAGCTTCGAACGGACTTGCCGGAACTCAACCAGTTGAAGCGTCTGGAGATCCATGGGCTGATGATTGTACCGCCGTGGAGCCCGGAACCTGAGACTGTTAGGCCAGTGTTTCGCCAGCTTCGTGACCTCAAGGAAGAATGCCAGCAGATATTGGGTGCGCCTTTAGCGCACTTGAGCATGGGGATGTCGAGTGATTTCGAAGTTGCAATTGAAGAGGGCGCTACGATGGTGCGCCTGGGCACCGCATTGTTTGGCTCCCGGCCCGGCGCTCGGAAAACATAATATCAAGCGTCACGACTGCTGGCTCTCGGGCACGCCGGTTTTCCGATAGCTGGCCACCACCCAGTCACTAAGCACTTTGTCGGGCAATTCAACTGCATCGGTATCAATCACGAAATCCTGCTGGCCCGAGTTTTGAGAAATAAGCTTTAAACCGAAGTGAAAATCTTTAAACCTTTTGGCGCACAAATCGCGGACCGATTGGCCCTTGTCTAGTGCTTCCTTCACCAGCATCTCTGCCGCGGTTTCGGTGAAACTGATATTCATGCCGTGGTTTTCCTGAAAGCGGCGGGCAAATTCATCAACCAACTGCCTTGCCACGATTCGTTCTTCCTGCCTCGGGTCGGCCAGAAGTTTTCTTAACTCGGCCGCCGGGTCATTCACGAGATCGGCGGTTACCATAAAACGCTTCACGTGCGTGGATGGAAGTTCAAATTTGATCTCGCGGAATACTCGCTCGCACACAGTCATTAGCCCGCGCGCTCCGGTTTGCTCCTCCCCGGCTCGCTCTGCAATCCGGCGCAATCCGTCATCGGAAAACAATACCTCGATTCCATACGCTGCAAAATCCTGCTCGTATTGGCGAATGATGCTACCTTCGGAGTTCTTCAGGATGCGGAATAAATCGTCGACATTGAGCGAATGGCAAATCACCCGGACTGGCAAACGGCCGATGAATTCAGGCTCGAAACCAAAGTCGATGAAATCCTTCGTCTGGCTGAAGCCAAGCACTTCTTCGGTTGTTTCGACTGGACGTTCTTTGGCTGCAAAGCCAATCGAGGCCTCACGAAGACGTTGGCGGATGATTTTCTCCAAGCCCCCAAACGCGCCGCTGACAATGAACAGAATATGCTTGGTATTGATGGTCGAGGGACCTTTGCGGCCCCGCTGGGTAAAGTCCATCATTGCTTGTATCTGGCCGGCAATGTCGTTAGGGGAGCGCGCGGGTACTTCTGTCTCTTCCATCAACTTGAGCAGGTTCGTCTGGACACCCCGTCCGCTAACGTCCCGGCCATTGACGTTATTGGCAGCAGCAATCTTATCGATTTCATCTATGTAAATGATTCCGTATTGCGCGCGCGTCACGTCGCCTTCGGCCAGCCGGACCAGATCTCGAACCATGTCCTCGACATCACCGCCTACATAGCCGGTCTCGGAAAACTTTGTCGCATCCGCTTTGACGAACGGCACCCCAATCAGATCAGCCGCGTTGCGGATCAGGAACGTTTTTCCCACACCGGTCGGTCCGATAAGGATGATATTTTGTTTGGCGTAGTTCGGCGATTCCTTCCCTTCCAATGCGAGCCGCACGTGATGATAATGATCACACAAGGCGACACTGAGCACCTTCTTGGGTTCATCCTGCTTAATCACAAATCGATCCAGATGAGCCTTCACGTCTCTCGGTTTATAGTTGAACTCGAATTGCTCGGTCTTTGGCTTGGGCTCGGGGGAACTGGGGGCACCTGAACTCTCTGTCTGCGCATTGCTGGGCCGCGCGTGCTGGAAATGCTGCCGCACAAACTCGGATAATTGCCGCTGGAACTCTTCAGGGGATGGTGGTCCGTTGAACAAAGGATTCATCGTCATTGCCACTATATCTCAATTTTGCCATAACACCAACGGAACGTGAAAAGTATTCCTTCCAAGACTTAAATGAGTGGAACTGAAAGCAAGAACCAAAAGCGCACGGGGCTGCAATCTCCCGGCAGCGTGAATGAGAATCTCCTGCGATTCGATGAAGCATTGCGGCGATTCGACGGGGAGAATTCGCGCGATCCAAACACTGTTGATATCAATGGAACCAAGCGGCCGCGCGAGCTGGTTTATGCGGAGTGGCTTACCGATTGGGTGCTGCGGCTTTGTCCGGAAGCATCGGAGGAACTTAGGCTGGCTGCCCGGTCACAACATTTGTGCCGATGGATGGTCCCACGGGCTTCCTATCCCATGACACGCGCCGGATATTTGCGTTGGCGTGAAGATCTGAAAAAATTCCACGCCAAAAAAGCCGCGGAAATCCTGAACGCCGTCGGCTATCCCGATACCACGATTAATCGGGTCACAAGCCTCAACTTGAAGAAGGATTTTCCGCGTGATCCCGAGACACAGACGCTGGAAGATGCACTCTGCCTGGTATTTTTGGAGCGACAGTTTACCGAACTGGCCAGTAAAACTGACGATGAGAAAATGGTCGGTGTGCTCCAAAAGTCCTGGAAGAAAATGAGTGTCAGCGCCCGCGAGCAGGCAATGAAATTAGCTTACAGGCAACACGAAAGGGATCTATTGCAACGCGCGTTCAAAGGAATCTAACCGCCTGGATTCAACTCGCTTAATCCCGAATCAAATCGAGGTGCGGCTTCTTTTGCGCGGATTCTGACTTGCGGCTTTTATGCCGCCATTACCCGGCCTGTGCTTTTAAGACGCAATATTTTTTCCACAATGGCGGCCAGATCCGGAAGCACAAAATCACGGTGAACCTTCCCAACGAATGGCGAGTTGATGAGCAAAGAAGTGCAACCGGCCGTGCGCGCCGCTTCCGCATCCTGCCACTTGTCGCTAATCACAAAGGAACGATCCAGATCCAGGTGCCACTTGAAAGCAGCTTCGACGAGCAATCCCGGTTTTGGCTTGCGGCACGGACAACGATCCGTTTCGTCGTGTGGACAAACCATGATATCATCCAATGCAAAGGTTTTGCGCAACCTGTCGTGCATGCGATCCAGTTCACGCCGGTTTTGGTAACCGCGCGAAATCCCAGGTTGGTTAGTTGTGGCAATCAGGACCAAACCGGCATTTTTTAATCTTTCTAACAAAGGCGCCGCCGTTGGATCGAGGCGGAGTTCTTCAACTGTGGACGGCAGGACTTGATGCTGCCTTTCCACGTTGACCAAATTCAGGACACCATCCCTTTCAATAAATACGCCCAGTTTCATATTTTCACTACAGCATAAACCTCGCCGATAACGAAGCTGTGTCCCAAAAACCGACTTTTAACCGAGAAATCCTCTCATTTTTTTGTGCTCGTCTCAATTATGAGAGGAGACAGGAACAAAATTGTTCCCGGAACTTCCAAGGAGAAGCTATTTGAAGTCAGACTTGGTATAGCCTGGGCAAGGAGTGTCTCACGATTGGTCAATCAATCAAGTCCTGCATTGATTGCACACGCGCCTGCATATGCTTGACGATCGGCAAGGCGCGGGCAATGGCGTTCTGCTCAGTCATCCCGGAAAACGGCTTCATAACCACGCGAGCGGCGGCAATCGCGTCACCATTTCGATCCCTTAACGGCATGATGACCGAAATCGCATCCTTTTCCTTGCCATAATAGACTACACCGGTGTGTATGACTGCCTGCTCGGTCTTTGAGCCAGGTTGCCCGATGTCCTTTTCATCCTGGCTCGCTATAAGCCGCGTTGCCAGCGGCTCAGTTCCGGGCACGTAAATTTTTAAACCGAGCAAACGTGAGTATCTTTTTGACGTCTCACGCACGAGAGTTTGCGCCGGTATTTCGCGTCGAGTATAAACAATTTTTGTATCGCAAAAGTAGCTGACCGAATCTGATTTGGTCCAAAATCCAAATGTGCCTCGAGAAAATGAGTTATCGGTCAGGAGTGGAATCAATTCCTTTCCATTTAAGAGGCAACGAATCTGGTTCGCCCTGCATTCGATGCTCAGGTCATGCCAAACGCCGCTGGGGATTTGTACTTCCGCGCCGATCGGCGGGCTGCGTTCGCCGTTAACGATTTTGTAGAATCGAAAACTGTTTCCCAGGGAACTGGCGCGCACAACGTAATAGTTGGTGGGATTTTGAATGCGAAAAGCGATTCCAGCCATGCGTTCTTTCACGCCGCTGACAGTTTTAAACCGAGTGTTCAGGGTGAAATCGCCAAAATTTTCCTCCTCAAAGATCAATAATGGAAAATGTTCGTCCGTTGGATCCTGCGCGGTTTGCGCCAAGACAGGGCGTCGCGCCGTGGATTTAGCTTGCGGAGTGAGAGGCGGCAACAGGGATGGTGTCTCATCCAGAATAATTTTCCATTCCCCGGGTTTTCCCGCGCCGGTCAAGCTGCTGCGAAATCCCGGCGGCGTCTGGCCCGCCGGGATTTCAGAAAAGTCAAACGTCCGCTCGGCCGCCAAACCCGGCAGCGCCAGCATAACCAGCGCCCAGATGGAGCGTCGTTGCATTGCCCGTTACGGTTTCCAAATCATATCTGCGACCGTGTGACCGGCCGGTATGAAAGGCAGCACGTGTTCTGTGTAGGGCACGATTACATCGAGCACGAATGGTTCGTCACAATCAAGCATGCGTTGCATGGCCGCGCGGAGATCCTTTTTGAACATCACTCGTTCGCACGGCACATTGAACCCGCGGGCCACCGCGATATAATCTGGATAAATCTGTTTGCGATTTTCTGGATCACCCAGATAGGTGTGGCCTCGGTTGCCCTGGTAAAACTTATCTTCCCATTGCACCACCATGCCCAAATGTTGATTGTTCAGAACGATAGCTTTAGCGGCGATCTTCTCGATGTGCGCGGTGGCCAGTTCCTGGATGTTCATCAGGAACGAGCCGTCGCCATCGATATCCACCACTTGCCGGTCGGGATGAGCCACCTTGGCGCCTAGCGCCGCGGGATATCCATAGCCCATGGCCCCCAGGCCTGCGCTGGTAAGCAATTGGCGTGGGTATTTGAATTTGTAGTACTGCGCTGCCCACATCTGGTGCTGGCCTACCCCAGTCGTGAGAATCGCTTCGCCTTGCGTCAGCTCGTACAACATTTCGATGACCATTTGCGGCAGAATCAGCTCATTCTCTTTTCCCTTCAGGTGGTCGCGCATGTGTTGCGAACTCACCACTTCTTCAGTCACTCGATAAGAGAGAGGGGCTCTTTTTTTCCAACTTGCAATTTGCTCGTGCCAGGGATTAAAGGTCTTTTCGATCGGACGATCTTTCAGCATCTTCACCAATTGTCCAAGGGCGTACTTGATATCACTGACAATCGGCAGGTGAACCGGTTTGTTTTTATTGATTTCCGACGGGTCGATGTCGATGTGGACAATCGTTCCTGTCTCGCAAAACTTTTCCACCATGCCGGTTACGCGATCATCAAATCTTACGCCGAACGCCAGCAACAAATCAGCACCAGAGGCGATTTTTTGCATTGGGTCGTTCCGGTTCTTGCGATGCTCAAACTCACCGTTAACAGCCCAGTTGGCATAGGCGGTGCCGTGCATTCCCAGCCAGCGCAATGAAAGCGGGTGGGTTTCGGGAAAAGCGCCGCAACCCATGATCGTCGTGGTCACCGGAATTTGTGTCGCCTCGGCGAAACGGAACAGTTCAGCGCTGGCATTTCCCGTGATAATGCCCCCGCCGACATATAGAACAGGCCGCTCGGACTTCTCGATCAGTCCAATAATCTCGTTGAGCTCGATTTCACTAGCACGTCTGTCCAAACGATAACCTCGCAAATGAACCTCTGTCGGAAAAACTGGCTGGGTCCGGGCCTGTTGAACATTTTTTGGTAGATCGATCAACACCGGGCCGGGGCGTCCAGTTTGGGCGATGTAAAATGCTTCTTTGACGATTCGTGGAATATCGTTGATGTCGGTGATCAGATAACTATGCTTCACCACCGGCAAGGTCATCCCATAGATATCGGTTTCCTGAAAGCCTCCCTTGCCAATCATTGCCTGGGGCACCTGGCCAGTGATTGCAATCAGCGGCACTGAATCCATGTAGGCGTCAGCGATGCCGGTGACGAGGTTGGTCGCCCCTGGACCGCTTGTGGCCAAACACACGCCCGCGCGGCCGGTTGCGCGAGCATAGCCTTCCGCCGCGAAAGCGCCTCCCTGCTCATGCCGCGGCAGAACCGTCCGAATTTGTTTCGAGCGTGTCAGCGCCTGGTGAATTTCCATGCTCGCTCCGCCGGGATATGCAAAAATGTTATCAACTCCTTCGCGTTCGAGACAGGCCACCAGGATTTCGCTGCCGGTCATCATCGGGCCAATTCCGCCCTGTTTCGTAGCAGCAGCTTTTTTAGCTTCAGTTTGCTTTATTTTACTCATAATGCTTTGCGGTTTTAATTTGGATTGGCGGCCGCAGGTGCATAAAAAAACCCACGACCGCTTGCGAGCCGTGGGTCATTATCGAAACTCAATTTACGCTCGACAAGCTCCAGCGGCGGCATCGCTTACAACGACGACCACAACACCGGCTTGTCGATTACTCTCTAACATGGCACCCACAATAACCGGGTGCCCGTGGCAGGTCAAGTGCCGGGTTTGAGTTTTTTAGGGCTGACGGCATGATTGTTACTTAATTGGCGTCACAATTCTCCACGAATTGCCATCCTAAGTTTTTGCGGAGGTGGTGGTTTTATTTGTTAGCTCTCCGCGTTGCCGGGTTGGGCAACAATTTTGACGGGTTTGTAGCCGCCTCGGGCTTTATCATAAAGCCAGATTGAGCCGAATACGATGAGCAGAATGGCTGGGAGAATCGCGACGACTCGGAAGGAGTATTGCGAGGCGTAAGTCAAAACCTCATTGAGCTTGTCACCCGTAAGCGCTTTAAAGGCATCTTCCCCGCCAGCTTGTCGGATTTTCGCGCTGTCGAAAACCTTTCCCATCTGTGGCAGGACGAAATAAATGGATAAGGTTCCAGCGGTGCCCATCAAACCCATCAAAAGAGCGCCCCCGCGAGGAAACCGCTCCGAGGCTGCAGCCAACATCGTAGGCCACATGTAACACACGCCAACTCCCCAGACCGTGGCAGCGAGCAACCCATTGATTTTTGAATGGGCGATGCTCAGCAGAACCAGACCGATCGAAGCAAGCAGGCAGGAAATCCAGAGCAAGCCCACAGGAGATAATTTATGGGCAAGTGGGCCGGCAAAATGACGCATCACAAACATCAATCCACTAACATACACCAGAAGCCAAATGCCTTTCATGCCGACGGTTCGGGTGAGCGCCATATCCACCCATTGTCCCGGGGCGAGTTCGGACGCAGCCGTTAAGAACATGCAAAGAAACCACAGTATGAAGAAGGGTTTCAGCACTTCCTTCAGCATATCACCGGCAGGCACCCCAGCGGCAACGCGTTCGGTAGGAGGAAACTTGCTTCCCAGAGCCATGACGCCAAAAACGGCAGCCGGAAGCAGCACCAACGCCATTTGAACCTGCCAATTGAAGTGAAGATTGTTCAACAGCAACCCAAGCAGGCCGCCAATGATAATACCACCCGGCCACCACGCATGCAGCACGTTGAGTCGATGCGTTTTGTCATCTGGATAAAGGCTGGCCGCAAGTGGATTAATGACCGTTTCAACCAACCCCTGTCCAATGCCGATAATAAGCATCCCCAACCAAACGATTCGAAAGAGACCCACCGCTCCCTGCCCGCCGGCCAATGTTCGCGAGCAAAGCACGATGGTCGTGCCCACCAAAAAGCACAAAGATGAAAGCGTAAGCAATCGTCCCATCCCAATATAATCCAGGAGCGGACTGCCAATCGCGATGGTGAATGCAAAACCGAGAAACACCACGCCAAGCGCTGTTGCTACCATTTCAGCCGAATGGAGTTTGTCGATAGGATCAAACAAATCGGCTTGCAGTTCGCTGGCGATATTACCGCGGATACTGAAGCCGATTCCCGTTGTGGTTAGAGCAATTACGCTCAGAAGAAACAATCGCTTTTTGCTGTAGCCCGCATGGGCATCGGAAGGTTGGTTCATCAGTATTCACTACTCAGGTTCGTAGCGGTGCACAATATTAAAATCACGTATTGCTTGTGCTGCCACCTGGAGGGCAATGTCCAAGGTCACGCTTCCGAACGGTTTCCTATTTTGTGCTGGCGACAACTCGACTAGGGTTTCGACAGCTATTGAGTCGCAGGCGATACAGGTTTAATCTTTTAACATATGATTAGCTCCTGGCCACAATGGAGAACGTTCATTTTGACCCTGGCGAACTTGATTTTAGGGGTACCGGCCATTCAGAGTTTCGCTGGTCCGTCGCCGCTTCACCGCATGAGTCAGTTGGATGAGGTGAAAAAACGCGCGGCGGCGGAGCATAAGCCGATTGCGTGGATTGGCACTTTTGCAAAGACCCTGGCTCCTTACGATAATTTAATGGCAAAAAGCAGTCATGCGGCAACAGCCTATGCCATCCGAGCCTTGCAAAATGACACGATTCTAATCTACAGCGAGTCTGAAACTGAGAATCACAAGGAACCACCAATTGTGGATCACGAACTGCACACACCGAATCCGCATTACACCGCGCCGGTGGTAGTGATCTTGAATCCTTCCCTCGACAAGGTCATTGCAAAAATCCTGTATACGCCCGACGGTCAGGAGCGTGTGCGAGTTTATACGGACGTCCTGAAGAAAATTCGGGACAAAAGCTCGTGGGAGGAAAAGCCGAAGGACAAACCTTAGCTTAGCGGGAGGGCTATGACTAAGTAGCTTTGCGAGGTGAAGTGTCGATTGGCACTCACCGTTAAGGTGGCCAATTATCTAAACCACGAGACTCATTTCATGTTGGACAATGGGCGCCGAGGCACCGAAAAGCGGCAGCGCAATGCTCACGCGCGCTTTTCGATCCACGGTGGTTTCAATCAACGGGCTGGCTCCCAGGGCCAAGGCCAACTGCCAGGCTGTCGCCAGGGCCAATTCCGATCTGCTACAACGCGCAGGGGAAACGTTGGCAGACTTGTCAGTGAGAGTCGTCAAGCGGCGGCACAGGGTTTCACTGTCGTTGGTCGGAGAAAGGACGAACGAGAGTAGAAGCTCGGAAATGCCGTTCTGCTTCGCTTCGAATGATACCTGGAGTTCGAGATTCTCTGCGCACCCGACAGAGGGCAGCGAAGCCGCCATCAGCGTGATGAGCTGGTGAATGTATGGAGCGTTTCCATGTGCGTATTCAGGAACTGGACCAACGACCGCGGTTTGAACCTTCGTTGCCGTTTTGTCCGATTGCCGGACAGCCGCGAGCGCGGACTCAATCACCTCCGAGCAATTAAACTTCGAGTTGCGAAAGTCAGGCGGTTCAACCAGGAATTCGGCTCCGTTCGGGGCGTCGACTCGCCCTTTCCTCCACCCGTCCAAAGCGCACATCATTTCTGTTACTATTCCTCTCTGTGCCATGGAAAGCGGCGTGTGAAAGAGTGTCGAAACCAGGCGCTTCCAGCCATCCACGACCTGACAATCAAACTGACGACGCTCGTTGCTGATGTTAGTTCCAATCCGTGCGGCGTCGAGAATGGCGTGGCGCAAGGCTGCGAGTTCCTGTTCGCGCGCCTGAATAGTCCGCGCTGCTGCCTGGGATTCGTCTTTCAATTCACCGATTTGATTGGACGCTACGTCCTGCTGTGCGGTCAATTCCCGCACCCGCCCGCAGAGGGCGGTTTGGATCACTTCCAAATCATCGACTTTGCTCCTAAGGCCGCTGATTTCTTTTTGCTGAATTGCAGCGGCGGCAGTTGCATTAGCGATTCTATCGCCTTGTTGGCGGATGCAATGCTCCAGTTCGGATTCGCGTTGATGCCATCTGTGCTGTTCGGCAACTTTCTCACCGATTTGATTGGTTAACTCAGCCGCTTGCTTCTCCAGCACTTCAGTCTGCAACTTTGCCTGGCGGCGCTGGTCGTTCTCCGACCTTAACAACGATTCCAACCTATCGATCTCGCTTTGCTGATCGCGAACTTGCGATTGGAGCGCCTGAATGGAATCCTCTTGGGATTTGACAAAGGCGCGGCCGGCGTCTACTTGTGCGATAAGTTCGGTTTTTGCGCGTTCCACCTCTCCGATCTTCTCGGCAAGCTGCTGGCGTTGCAGAGATTCCTGATCGAACCTGTTTCGAACCAGCACCAAGTCACTACCAAGCTCTTCCAGTTCCCTGGTCCGTGCTTTGAGCGTGGACTGCTCCAAAGCGTAAATCTGCCGCTGCACTTCGAGTTCGTTTTGAAGGGTGTCCAACTTACGCTGCAACACTGCTTGCTCCTGCTTATTCGCTGTCAGTTCAGCCTCCAACTCGCCGCGGTGTCGACCAATGTCGCTGACCTGTTGCTCAGCGCCTTCCCGGCGCTTGGTTTCTCCCCCCAACATTTCCGTTAGACGGAGAACCTGCTGCTGCACTTCCACCTGCGCCGCCTGCAATTCCTGAATCCGCGCCTCCAACCTGGCCTGCTCGACCCGGGAGATCTCCCGTTGCGCCAGTAGTTCTTTCTGTGAAACTTCCAACTCTTGCCGTAGTCTCCCTTGCGCCTGTTTATTCTCCGCCAATTCCGCTTCCAAGCCGTTCCGGCGTTGATCGATCTCGCCTGCCTGTTGCTCAACCTCTTGTCTTAGCTTGGTCTCTCCGGCCAGCTCCTGGGTCAGGCGTTTAAGCTGCTGCTCCAATTCCGTGTGCGCCGATTGCAATTGCTGCGCTCGCGATTCAAGCCTGGACTGTTCAAGACCGGAGCTTTCCTGTTGTGCCTTCAGTTGCGTCCGTGACCCTTCCAACTCTTGTTGCAGTCTCGCTTGCGCCTGTTTATTCTCCGCCAATTCCGCTTCCAAATCATTCCGGCGCTGACCAATCTCCCCTGCTTGTTGCTCGACGATTTGTCGTTGCTTAATCTCTTTGTCCAACTCTTCGGTCAGGCGTTTAAGCTGCTGCGCCAATTCCGTGTGCGTCGAGTGCAATTGCTGCGCTCGCTCTTCCAGCCTGGACTGCTCAAGACCGGAGCTCTCCTGTTGCGCCTTCAGTTGCGTCCGTGACGCTTCCAACTCTTGTTGCAATCTCGCTTGCGCCTGTTTGTTCTCCGCCAATTCGACTTCCAAATCATTCCGGCGTTGTCCAATCTCCCCTGCTTGTTGCTCGACGATTTGTCGTTGCTTAATCTCTTTGCCCAGCTCCTGGGTCAGGCGTTTAAGCTGCTGCTCCAATTCCGTGTGCGCCGATTGCAATTGCTGCGCTCGCGATTCAAGCCTGGACTGCTCAAGACCGGAGCTTTCCTGTTGTGCCTGCAGTTGCGTCCGTGACGCTTCCAACTCTTGTTGCAATCTCGCTTGCGCCTGTTTGTTCTCCGCCAATTCGACTTCCAAATCATTCCGGCGTTGTCCAATCTCCTCTGCTTGTTGCTCGACGATCTGTCGTTGCTTAATCTCTTTGCCCAACTCTTCGGTCAGGCGTTTAAGCTGCTGCTCCACTTCGGTGTGAGCCGATTGCAATTGCTGCGCTTGCGCTTCCAGCCGGATTTGTTCAACGCCAGAGCTTTCCTGTTGTGCCCGGAGTTGTTTTTGCAACGCCTCAAGCTCATGCTGCAACCTCGCTTGCGCCTGCTTATGGTCCGCCAATTGGGCTTCCAATTCCTCGCGACGCTGGCCAATCTCACTTGCTTGTTGCTCGACGCCTTGCCTGCGCTTGATCTCTTCGGACAACTCTTCGGTCAGGCGATTCAGCTTCTGCTCCACCTCACCCTTCGCCGAGTGCAATTGCTGCGCCTGTGTTTCCAACCGGGACTGTTCGACCCCCGAGGTCTCCTGTTGTCTCTGCAGTTGTTTTTGCGACGCTTCCAACTCTTGCCGCACTTGCTTGAGTTGAGTTTCTAACTCGCCACGCTCTCGACCAAGCTCGCCTGCCTGCTGCTCGGCAGCTTCCCGACGACGGGTCTCTTCCGTCAACGTCTCCATGAGCCCTTTGACCTGTCGCTCCACTTCCGCCTGCGCTAACTCCAATTCTTTGATCCGTGCTTCAAGCGCGATTCGTTCGTCGAGGGAACCTTCTTCCTCCGCTTGCAGAAGTTTCCTTGCCTTCTCAAGTTCGTGGCGCAGATCTCCCAGTTGGGACTCCAGTTCAATCCGCCGATCTCCAATCTCGGCTGCTTGCTGCTCAGCACCTTTCCGACGCTGGATTTCCTCAGCTAACGCTTCCGTCAGTCGATTGAACCGCGGCAAGAGGTCCGCCTGGGCTGCCTGCAACTCCTGGGTGCGTTCTTCCAGCTTGGAATGTTCGATGCCAGAGCTTTCCTGATGTGCCTGAAGTTGTTTTTGTGAGGCTTGCAGTTCTTGCTGCAGCCAGGCTTGCGCCTGCTTGTTCTCTGCCAACTGGGCTTCCAACTCGCTGCGATGCCGGCCAATCTCGCCAGCCTGCTGCTCTGCGACTTGCCGGTGCCTGGTCTCTTCGGCCAACGATTCGGTCAGACGCCGGACCTGCTGCTCCATCTCCGCTTTCGCCGATTCCAACTGTTTGGCGCGCGCTTCCAGCTTGATTTGTTCGTCGAGAGAACCCTCCTGCTGCGCCTGTAGTTGTTTCTGTGCCTCGCCAAGCTTGCGTCGCAATTGTACCAGTTGGGCTTCCAGTTCACTCCTTCGCCGGGCAATCTCGCCGGCCTGATGCTCGACGCCTTCGCGACGTTTGGTTTCTTCCGCTAACGATTCGGTCAGACGCTTGAGCTGCTGTTCCGTCTCCGTCCGCGCGGACTGCAATTGCTGTGTCTGTATTTCCAGCCTGGTCTGTTCGGCGCCGGAGCGCTCCTGTTGTGCCTGCAGTTGTTTTTGCGACACCTCCAAATCCTGCTTCAACTTCACTTGCGCCTGTTTGTGCTCCGCCAGTTCGGTTTGCAACTCATCGCGGCATCGGCCAATCTCGCCAGCCTGTTGCTCGGCGCCTTCCCGGCGTCTGGTCTCATCGACAAGCGTTTCCGTAAGCCGCCTGACCTTCAGCTCAACCTCCGCCCGCGTGGACTGCAATTCCTGGATTCGTGCTTCAAGCTCGGTTTGTTCGGCGCGCGAACCCTGCTGCTGGGTCTGCCATCGTTTCTCCGACACTTCCAGTTCGTCCTGCAACCTGGCTCGCGCCTGTTTGTTCTCCGTCAGTTGAGTTTCCAACTCGTTGCGGTGTTTGCCAATCTCCCCGGCTTGTTGCTCGGCGCCTTCCCGTCTCTTGGTTTCTTCGGCCAGCGTTTCCATCAGCCCTCGGACCTGCTGCTCGACCTCCGCCTGCCTGGCTTTTAATTCCTGGGCTCGTGCCTCCAGCCGGGACTGTTCGGCTCGGGATGCTTCCTGCTGTGCCTCCAATTGTTTTTGCGACGCTTCGAATTCTTGCCGCAACTCCTCCAGCTCGGCTTGCAGTTCGTTCCGCTGTTGATCGCTCTTACCCGCTTGCTGCTCGGCGCTGTCCCGGCGCTTGGTTTCTTCAGCCAGTGCTTCCGTCAGCCGCTTGACTCTTTGCAAAATGCCCGCCTGGATGGCCTGAAGTTCCGGGGTCCGTGCCGCCAGCACCCCGGAAATCTCCGGTTGTGCAGGCTGTCCTTCCTGCGCCGTGGCAAACCCGTGCTGCAACCCCGTTTGCGCCTGCTTGTTCTCCGACGACTGAACTTCCTCCCCACGGCTTTGACCAATATTGCCCGGTGCGTCGTCCCGACGCTTAGTAATCAAATGCACTAGCCCACGAACTGCATTGAGAGCACCTTTTCTCCCAGAACGGCTTGATTGCTCGGCCACCTCACCCCCCGGCTGACCGGCCTCTGCTCGACGCCCGGTCTGTTCACCCTGCGCTTCAGTCAGCCGCTTGCCCTTTTGCTCTGCGTCAGGCTGCGCCGGCGTCCCCTCAGTCTTTGCTTCCAGTTTGGGCGGATTTTCAACCTTGTTCTCCTGCTGCAGCCCGGGCTGCTTCTGGGACTCAGCCAGGTCTTGCCGCAACTGCGCCTGGAGCCGTTTGTTCTCCGTCAGGTCGGCTTCCATTTGAGCCCGCCGTTTTCCGCGGCCTGGAGCTTCCAGTTCTCGTTGCAAATTTTTCTCGGCCTCCTGGCTCTTGGCGAGTTTGGCTTCCAACTCACGCCGACGCTTGAAGGCATCAACGGCCAGTCGTTCCACCGCTTCGCGCCTTTTGGTCTCCCACGCCAGGGCCTCAGTCAGGGACTTGATCTCTTGCTCCACCGGCACCTGGGCCGTCTGCAATTCATTGGTCCGTGCCTCCAATTTGGACTGGTCGGCAATGTGTTTCTCGTCCAACGACTGTGCTTGCCTCTGGACCTCCTCCAACTGTTGCCGCAACCGCGTCTGGACCTGTTTGCTTTCGGCCAGCTCAGCTTCCAATTCACTCCGTCGTTTGCTGATCTCGCCAGCCTGCTGCTCGGCGCCTTCGCGACGCTTGCTCTCTTCGGCTAGCGTTGTCGTCAGGGCGGCGACCCTCTGCTCCGCCGCCGCCTGGGCTGCGTACAATTCCTTGGTCCGCGCTTCCAGCCCGGCCCGCTCGCCAAGGTAATTCTCTTTCTGCGTCTGTAATTGCCGCTGGGACTCTTCCAACTGCTGCCGCAACTGCACCTGCGCCTGTTGGTTCTCTGCCAACTGCAGGTAGATCATCAACTGCTTCTGTGCATCCTGCAGTTGTTGCCGCACCTGCGTCTCAGCCTGCAGTTGGTTCTGTGATTCGTCAAATTGCTGTCCCAACTGCCCCAGTTGGGCTTCCAATTCCTGCCGACGCTTACCCATCTCGCCGGCTTGCTGCTCGACCCCCTCGCGACGCTTGGTCTCCTCGGCCAGCGCTTCCGTCAGCCGCTTGAGCTGCTGCTCCACGTTCGCCTGCGCCAAATTCAATTCCTGGGTCCTTGCCTCGAGCCTGGTCTGTTCAGCACCCGAGCTCTCCTTTTGGGCCTGCAAGTGCTTTTGCGACAATTCCAGTTCCTGCTGCAACCTTGCTTGCGTCTGCTTGTTTTCCGCCAGTTGAGCTTCCAACTCGATACGCTGTTGGCCATTCTCGCGCGCTTGCTGCTCGACCCCTTCCCGACGCCGAGTCTCGTCTGCAAGCGTTTCCGTCAACCGCTTGACCTGCTGCTCCACTTCGATTTGCGCTGAATGCAACTGCTGGGTTTGTGCCTCCAACCTTGACTGTTCTGCGCCGGAACTCGCCTGTTGGGCCTGCATTTGTTTTTGCGACGCTTCCAATTCTTGTCGCAACTGCCCCAATTGGGCTTCCAACTCGCACCGGTGCTGGCTAATCTCACCCGCCTGCTGCTCGGCGCCTTCGCGGCGTTTGGTTTCCTCAGCCAGCATTTCCGTCAGCCGCTTGGTCTGCTGTTCCACCTGGGCCTTCGCCGACTCCAATTCCTTGATTCGCTCTTCAAGCTTGATTTGTTCTTCGAGTGAACCTTCCTGCTGCGCCTGCACATATTTCTGAGCATTCTCCAACTCCTGGCGCAACTGGCCCAGTTGGGCCTCCAGTTCATTACGCCGATGGCTAATCTCGACGGCTTGTTGCTCCGCGCCTTTCCGACGCTGAATTTCCTCAGCCAACGCGTCGGTCAACCGCTTGACTCTAGGCAAAATATCCTCCTGGGCCGTCTGCAATTCTTGAGCCCGGGCTTCAAGCTTGCTTCGCGCGGCGAGGGACTTCTCTTGTTGCGCCTGGAGTTGTTTTTGCGATGCTTCCAACTCCTGCTGCAACTTGGCTTGCGCCTGCTTGTGCTCTGCCAACTGGGCGTCCAACTTCTTTCGCCCCTGGCCAATCTTGTCCGCCTGCTGCTCGGCGCCTTCGCGACGCTTGCTCTCGTCGCCCAACGCTTTCATCAGCCGGCGCACCTGCTCTTCCACTTCCGCGTGGGCTGTATGCAACTCCTTGCTCCTTGCTTCCAGCTTCGTCTTTTCGGCGAGGGAACTCTCTTGCTGCGTTTGTAATTGTTTCTGCAACGCTTCCAGCTCGCTTTGTAACTGGCCCAGTTGGGCTTCCAACTCGCCCCGCCCCCGGCCAATCTTGCCAGCCTGTTTCTCAGCCTTTTCCCGACGCTTGGTCTCCTCAGCTAACGTTTGCGTCAACCGCTTCACCTGCTGCTCCACGTCAGCTTGTGCCGATTGCAATTCCTGGGTACGGGCCTCGAGCTTGGTTTTTTCAGCACGAGAACTCTCTTGCTGCACCTGTAATTGTTTCTGCGCCTGCTCCAGTTGTCCCCGCAACTGTCCGAGTTGGGTTTCCAGTTCACTGCGGCGTATGCCAATCTCTCCAGCCTGTTGTTCCGCGCCTTCCCGGCGCTTGGTCTCCTCAGCCAAAGTTTCTGCCAACTGCTTCACCTGGTGCTCCACCTCCGCTTGCGCCGCGCGCAATTCCTGCGTGCGCGCCTCCAGCTTGGTTTTTTCCGCGAGGGAACTCTCTTGCTGCAGTTGCAGTTCTTTCTGCGAGTTCTTCAATTCTTCCCGCAACTCTCCCAGTTGGGATTCCAATTCGCTGCGCCGTGTGCCAATCTCTCCAGCCTGCTGCTCAGCGCCTTCCCGGCGCCTGGTCTCCGCAGCTAACGTTTCCGTCAACTGCTGGACTCTCTGCATGACGTCCGCCTGCGTTGCCTGCAATTCCTGAGTGCGCGCTTCAAACCGGGCTTCCTCAGCTCGGGAACTCTCTTGCTGCGCTTCCAATTGTTGCTGAGCGCTCTCTAACTCCTGGCGCATTTGTCCCAGCTGGGATTCCAGCTCGCTTCGTCGTTTGCCGATCTCTCCAGCCTGCTGCTCAGCGCCTTCCCGGCGTTTCGTCTCCTCAGCCAACGTTTCGGTCAACTGCTTGACGCTCTGCATGACGTCCGCCTGCGTCGCCTGCAATTCCCTGGTCCGTGCTTCAAGTTTTGTTTGTTCTGCCCTGGAAGTTTTCTGTTGTTCTCGCAGTTGCTCTTGAGCTACTTCCACTCCCTGTTGCAGTGCTTGCTTTTGCTCTCGATGTTCAGCAAGTTCAACTTCCAGATCTTTCCGGCGTTTAGCGTTCTCAGCGGACTCTTGCCGCTCTTGCTGTTGTTGGGACTGAACGATCTTTTCCTTCAACTGCGACTGCGCCTGTTTGTTCTCGGCCAGTTCGGCTTCTAACTCAGCCCGCCGCTGTGCACGGTCAGCACCCTCGATCTCTTGCTTCAACGCCTTTTCGGTCTCCTGATTTTTGGCCAGCTTGGATTCCAACTCACGGCGATGCTTGAAGGCTTCCACTGCCATTCGTTCGACCACTTCACGGCGTTTGGTTTCCCGCGCCAACGCTTCGGTGAGGGATTTGATCTTCTGCTCCACCGGCATTTGGGCCGTCTGCAATTCTTTGGTTCGCACTTCCAGCTTGGCATGCTCGGCAAGGTAGTTCTCCTCCAACGATCGAGCTTGTTTCTGCACCTCTGCCAATTGTTGTCGCAGGCGTTCTTGAGCCTGTTTGTTCTCCGCGAGTTCAGCTTCCAGTTCAACGCGGCGTTTTCCAATCTCGCCAGCCTGCTGCTCAGCCCCTTCCCGGCGCTTGCTCTCTTCAGCCAGCGTTGCTGTGAGGGAGGCGATCCTCTGCTCCGCTGCCGCCTGGGCCGCCTGCAGTTCCTTCATCTGCGCTTCCAGCCTGGTGTGCTCAGCCAGGTAATTCTCTTTCTGAAGCTGCATTTGCCGCTGCGCCTCTTCCAACTGTTCCTCCAAATGTGTCTGGGCCTGTTTATTTTGCGCCAACTGAAGGAAGTTCATCAATTGCTTCTGCGCCTGTTGCAACTGTTCGCGTAAATGCGTCTCAGCCTGCAATTGATTCTGCGACTCCTCGAACTGCTGTCGCAACTGCCCCAGATGGACTTCCAGTTCGCTGCGCCGTTGACCAATATCGCTCGCCTGCTGCTCGGCGCTTTCCCGACGCCTGGTTTCTTCGGCCAACGCCTCGGTGAGTCGTTTAAGCTGCTGCTCTACGTCCGCTTGAGCCGAATGCAATTCCTGCGCTCTTGCTTCCAGCCGGGACTGTTCGACGCCGAAGCTTTCCTGTTGTGCCCGGAGTTGGTTTTGCAACGCCCCGAGCTCATGCTGCAATTTCTGTTGGGCCTGCTTATTGTCCGCCAGTTGAGCTTCCAAATCGTTCCGGTGCCGGCCGATCTCGCCTGCCTGATGCTCGGCTGCTTCGCGACGGTTGGTCTCTTCTGCCAGCGATTCAGTCAGTCGAATCACCTGCTGGTCCACTTCCGCCCGGGCTGACTCCAATTTTTTGATGCGCGCCTCAAGATCGATCTGCTCGTCGAGAGAACCCTCCTGCTCCGCCAAAGCTCTTTTCTGAAGATTCTCCAGATCCTCGCGCAAACTCGCCTGCACCCGTTGGTTGCCGGCCAACTCAGTTTCAAGCTCACTCTGGCGTTTGGCAAATTTGGTTGCGCGCTGTTCAGCCTCCTCCCGGCGCTTGGTCTCAGCCACAAGGGCTTCCTCTAAAAATTTGATCCTCTCCTCAAGCTTTTTCCGGCTATCCTCAAGTTCCGCGATCCTCGCTTGAAGCTTGGCGTGTTCTGTCCGAGAGCTCTCCTGCTGCGCTTGCTGTTGCTTTCTGGATTCCTCTGACTGCAGCCGCAGATGACTCAATTCAACTTCCAATTCGCTCCGTTGTTGAGCAACCTGGTCCACCTGCTTATCAGCCCCTTCTCGACGCCTTATCTCCTCGGCCAACGCTTCGGTCAATTGCTTTACCTGTTGCTCCACCTCGGCTTGCGTCCCTTGCAAAACCAGGGTCCGTGCCTCGAGCCTCGACTGTTCAGCGCAGGAGCTCGTTTGTTGGGCTTGCAGTTCCTTTTGCGAAACTTCCAATTCCTGCCGCAACTGAGCCATTTGGGCTTCCAGCTTGTTCCGATATTGGCCAATCTCACCATTCTGCTCCTCAGCTCGTTCCCGACGCTTGCTTTCGTCGGCCAACGCTTTGGTCAATTGATCCACCCGCTGTTCCACTTCCGACTGAGCAGCCTGCAATTCCCGGGCCCTCGCTTCGATCCTGGATTGTTCAGCGCGGGAGCTCTGCTGCTGCGCTTCCTGTTGCTTCCGCGACTCCTCCAGTTGCTGTTGCAACCGGCCTAGTTCAGCTTCCAACTCGCTCCGACGTTGACCTATTTCGCCTGCGCGTTGCTCGATATCCTGCCGGAGCCTGGTTTCCTCGGACAACACTTGCTCCAGTCGTTGCACCTGCTGTTCTACTTTTGTTCGAGCGGCTTGCAATTCCTGCGACCGAGCTTCGATCCTGGACTGTTCATCACGAGAATTCTCCTGCTGCGCTTCCTGTTGCTTCCGCGCCTCATCCAGTTGCTGTTGCAATTGGATCAGCTCTGATTCCAGCTCGCTACGCCGCTGACCAATTTCGCCAGCCTGTTGCTCAGCTCCTTCCCGGCGCTTGGTTTCTTCGGCCAACGCTTCCGCCAGTCGTTTGACCTGCTGTTCCACTTCAGCGCGCGCTGTCTCTAATTCCGTGGCCCGCACCTCGAGCTCCTGGGAGTGAGAACTTTTTTCCTGTATTGCTCCGAGTTGCTTCCGCGCTTCCTCCAATTCATGCCGCAACTGTGCCTGCACCTGTTCGCTCTGCACCAGTTCGGCTTCCAGTTCGCCCCGCCTTTTTGCGTTGTCGGAAGCTATCATTTCGCGCTGCAGCGCTTTTTCCGTCTGCTCGTTTTGTGCTAATGCGGCCTCAATTTCGCCCCTGCACCTGGCATGTTCAGCGGCCCGCCGTTTGATAGTCTCCCGTCGTTCGATCTCTGCCGCCAAAGCTTCGTTCAGCCGCTGCACTCGCGCGTCCGCCTCTGCTTGAGCCACCCGCAATTCCGTGACCCGAGAGTCCAGCTTCGACCTTTCGTTCTCCGCGCTATGTTGGCGCGCAAGTTGTTCTTTCTGTGCGTCTTCCAGTTTCCCAGCTAACGAAGATTGTTCGGCTTTTAATCTGGCTAGTTCGGTTTCCAACTCACGTTTCCGCTGAGCAGTCTCACCGGCTTCATGCTCGGCACTTTGTCGACGACTTGCCTCGGCATTCAGCTCTTCGGTCAGCTTCCGAATCTTCTTTTCCACCTCCGCATAACTAACCTGGAGTTCCATCGTATTCGCCTCGAACTCGGACTCCCTGGCAGCATGATAACATCGCAGTGTCTCCACTTCGCGCTGGGCGGCTTCAAGCTCAACTAACAACCTTTGGCGGTCCTGCTGGCTTTGCGCCAGAGATGATTCAAGGTCGAGCAACTGCTTCGGATTGCCAGCGATTTCCAACTCTTCCTGAAACGCATCTTGAACGAGCAGGATCTCTCCCAAAGCAGCCTCCAGTTCGGTTCGGCGTTTTGCGTTTTCGACAACCTGCTCCTCAAGCGCTTCGCGGCGTCTCGTTTCCTCCTCCAGTGCTTGATTAAGTTTAATTAATTTATCAGCTACAAAATCGCGGACTTCTGCCAGCGCCCTTCTTCGGCCTGCAAGGTTTAAATCTCCAGAGTCGCCCCCCGATTCAGCGTCCCTTTGTGACTGTTCGAGTAATTGTGCGAACCATTGTTGTGAACGCTGATTCTCTTCAATCGCGGCCTCCAGCTTGCTGCGCCGTTTTGCATTCTCAGCGGCTTGTTGTTCCACTGCTTCGCGGCGATTGGTTTCTTCCGCCAGCGCTTCTTTTAAATACTTCAGCTTCTCATTAACAGTGGCCTGGAACGTGTTCTGTTTCCTGGAGTCACCTTGGGGTTTGGCCTGCTCAGCTATCAGAGCCTGGGAGTTCCCGGCAGGGTTATGATTCGCAGGCTGGTCAGAAGGCGGCGTGATGTTTTTGATGAGAGGCCGGTCTCTCGGGACATCTCTTGATGTGTCCAACAGAAAGACCGTCGCCTTGACGATTAGCTCAAGTGGAGAAATGGGTTTGGAAATCAAATCATCTCCCCCGCTTAACAGACTCTGAGCGCGATCCTGGAAGTCCCCGCTTGAGGTGACAAAAATTACTGGCGTATTTTTGTGATGAGGAATGGAACGTAATTTTTGGCACAACTCAATGCCATTCATCGTTGGCATATTGATGTCGAGTAGAACCAGGTCAAAGGGGTTTTTGTTTAGCGAAATGAGAGCTGCAATTCCGTTGGTAGCACTCACGGTTTCGTAGCTGGCTCGCTTCAGAGCCACTTCATTCGCCTTGTTCGATACCTGGTCGTCGTCCACCAATAGAACCCTTGGCTTGCAGGCGGCCTTGGAGGATCCCGTGCTGGCGCCCGCGAACAGGTGCTCTAAGCATTGCACCGCCTGAACCAGGGTTTGAATCGAGGAGGGGGACATTTCACTATTCGACTTTAATACGTCATCGAACAGCATGGCCTCGATTGCACCCGTTAATTGGGCGATGCTTCCGCAACCCGCCAGACCAGCGCGCGTGCTGAGAAACCGAACGCTTTGATACACCTTGTCCAGATGTTGTTTGCCTTCTTCCGAGCGGGCGACCTCGACATACCTGAAGCAGTGTTGCCGGATAGCAGCGATCTCCGTTCTTCCCGCCTCCATCAGGTCGAATCTCAGTTGTTCCGACAAGTCAGTGACTGACGAGCCTTGGATCAGCGGCGCTTCCTGGTAATCTTCCGCTTCCGAAATGCCTATTAACTTACGGGAGATGGAAATGAGTTCGACTGAACTGCATTCGGATCTTGGCAACGCTTTGTTGCAGCCAGCCTTTAAGGCTCTCTGAGCCATCTCCGGAAGATAGGCGTTGGATAGACCGAGGATTGGGGTTTGCTTATGACGGTCGTCGGAACGGATTGCATCCAGCAACTCAAATCCAGAGCGCTTTGGAAGCAGCAAATTCAGGATGATCAAGTCGGGTGATACGTTAGGAATCGCCTCGAAGGCTTCCGCTTTGTCGAAGGCTGATGCGGTCTTGAAGCCTGCCTGCTCCAACCTGTTGCTGTACAGGTTGACCGTGGACGAATCATCATCCACCAGGAAAATCGTTTTTGAATCCCCAGAATTACTGGTTGTGCTCATATTTTTCCCAATTGCCTTATTAATCGAACGTCGTCCGACCTGTCCTGTGTGGACAATTCGACTTAAACCAGCATGAGCACTGCCAAGTGGGAAAAAGGCCCTTCCAAAGTGTTTGGACTAAGCTACTCTCAATGAATGCTTTACGAGGGTTGTTTAATTATAGCCTAAAAAATGACGTTCAGTCCCGCCAAATGCTTTGTAGCGACTCGTCCTTTACAATCCGTACTGAGAAGTGGCTTACAGGCGTCGTAGCAAAAAATTATCGAAGCCGCGAGGTTTAGCGGGGAGCACGGGAAACAGCGCCCGAATATTGGGCGCGTGAGCAGGAGGAATCGCGTGATTCCCCGCTCCCGACTCATTACTCCGCGCCAACCCAGTCTTTTCCGTTTCTCCAGCCACTAAGGAAAGTGGAAGCTTCAGTCAATTTTTTCTCCAGGCTCTGCGCCTTGCGGGCAGTTTCGAAGGCGGATTGTTTGGCTTCGTCACGCTCCTTTTCAATATGAGCCAACTGTGTCTTGAAAGGTTCTATTGCGAGGCGGGTTTTGGCCACGAACTCGGTTTCCCATTCCGTCTGGGCGGCTTTGTGGCGAGCCTCTGCTTGCTCGGTCAAACGAGCGATTAGATCCTGCTCGCGCTGCTGTGCCCTGGCCTGGCTGGCGTCTTCTTTCTGCTGCATTTCCTTGCGCAGATGAGCTTCCAACTCACGCAGACTCGCTTCCGCCTCCATGTCGCGGCGCCGAAGAGCCTCTTTATTCTGGGCCAGTATTTCGGCGCGAACAGCCTCCAACTTGGCCTGCCATTGCTGCTCCCGCTGGCGTAATTTAGACTGGAATATTTCTTCCTGCTGCTGCGCCTCGAGAGCCAACCGAGCCTCTGCTGCGCGGACACGCGATTCTGCCAGGTGTTCCGCTTCTTCTTCGCGGACACGCAAATCGGAGGACCACTGATTTTGCAATTCAGTTTCCCGTGCTTCGGCTTTCGCGGTCAATTCCTGCTCGCGCTGCTTGAGTTTGGCCTGAAAAGCGAGTTCCTTGTGTTGCAATTCCTGCTTCAGGCGCGCATCGGCCTCGCGCGATTGTACCTCGATCTGGCGTTCCAATTCTAATTCCCGGCGGCGCAATTGTTCCGCAGCTTGTGTTTGCAGATCGCCCGAAAGCATTTCCGCTTGCGCCTGCAATTGCTGCTCTCGCTGTTTTAGTCTAACCAGGGCCGATTCTTCGCGCTGCTGCAGATCTTGTTTCCAACGTGCCTCCACCTCGCGGGCGCGGGTCTCCATCTGCTGCTCAAGTTCTCCCTCACGGAGCCGGGCAGCTTGCTCGATTTTGCTTTTCTCTTCTGTAAGCTGATTTTCGTGCGCGAGTGCTAATTCCTGCTCCCGCTGTTTGAGTTGGTGTTCAAAATCCTCTTCGCGCTGCCGCAACGTCTTTTCAAATTCCAACTGCTGGCGCTCCAGGCGGTGTTTCTCCTGGCGCACAGCTTTCTCGATCTGGCGGCCGATATCTTCCTGGGCCTGGGACAACTTGAGCGAAAGAGAATCCGTTTGATTCTTCAACTGAGATTCCGCTTCGTCACGAGCGTGCAAGGCTTCCTTCAAGTCATGCGCCAACCTGGCCGATTTCTCCACTGCCGCCAACTCAGAATCTGCCAATTGGCGACGGGCCTCAATGACCTGCGTTTTGCAATCCTCAGATACCTCCATCAATTTTTTGTGATGTTGCTGCATCAGAGCGGTGCGCTCCGTCTCGGCGGCGGCGCGTTGATCATCCAATTCCTGGCGCAACTGAGTCAGGCGGTCCGACCAGGCATTCTGGCGCATTTGGATTTGGCGTTCGATCTCGGACTTTTGCAAGTCACGCAGGGCGTCTTTCTCAATCACTGTACGGTTGAGTGAGTCCGCCATGCTCGCGAGCTTGGCCACCCATTCCTCTTCCTTCTGCTTGGCTTGCTGTGCTTGCTCTTCTGCGTTCCTCCTCAACTGCTCTGCATGTTTGGCTGCCGCAATCTCCATTGCCTCGCGGGTGGCTAACAGTTCCGCATCTTTATTGAAAAGAGCTTTATCCGCGGCCGCATTCGCGTCGGCCACAGCTCTATCGCGAAGCGCGATCTCGGAGGATGCCTGCCGCGCAATGCGTTCAAATCGCAAAATCTTTTGGCGTCCCGCTCGAGTATACAGCCAGTGCAGGCGGCGGCCAAAGAAGCCGAGACGATAAGCAGGACGTTGTTCTTCGGAGTGAAAAACTGTGGAGAAACCGATCTCAACCATCAAGGTCGGAAGAAAAGCGACAATGAAAGCCAGCACCGGATATACCCAAATCCGCACCATGCTGATTTGGTCGGTCAGTATATCGCCGCGCTCTTTGGCAGTAGCCTTAATCGACATGGGGCGCTCACCTCTGATTAAGCCGCGCACAATTTCCACCGTGGTTGCGATACGGTGCACCTGAGTTTTTCGGATGGAAGCTTCGCGCGCCTCGTAAAATCCTTCGGCCTTCTTGCGGCAGGCATCCATTTCCGCGCGAATACCGTCCACCTTCGTTACCACGGATTCAAATTCTTTATCTATCTGGTCGTGTTCCGCCTTTTCCTCCTTGGCCAGCGTAGCCAGAGCGGAAGACAGATCTTCGCGTTTTTTATCAGATTCTTCCCGCTTCGTGGTCGAGCGATGATCAAATTGCTCTCGGAGCCGGCGCGCATCCGTATCCACCTGGGCAACACGCTCGCGGCGTTTGTCGTTAATGCTTATTAATTCGGCTTCTTTGGCTTTGATTTGCTGATCGAGCTCCGCGATAAGGGTGGGTTTAAGAATAGTACTCACTTCGCGTTCGGGGGCGACGCCGGGATCAACCGGCTCAGTCATGAACTTACGTTTGATAAAGTTTGCGCTGTCGTATTCCGCTTTGTCCTTGAGATAAGCCGTTTTCCTGTTCGTATATTCAGCCAGTTTGGCTTTGTATGCATTCTCAATACGCGCTTCTTCAGCATTCCATTTGGTGGCCCGTCCCAACTCTGCTTCGCGGCGGGCACGCAGTTCGGCGATGGCTTTGGTTACGTTTTCGGTGTCAGCATTGAATTGCTGGATGATCGTGGCCTGGCGGGCTTCCACTTCGGACAATTCTTTCTTCTGATATTCTGTCAGACTGATGGCGTCCTGACGCGCAACGTCATTGCGCTTCAGCGACTCCTCAAGTTCGCTTTTAGCCTTGGCCTGCTTTGCGGCCAGGTCGGCAAGTTTTTGGTCCCGGTTCGATTTCTTGCCTTCGATAGCTTTCAACTCGCCGTTGAGCTGGGCAATTCGAGTTTCCTCCACCATGGCCTTTTCGAGCATCTGGCTGGCGGGGGTCATGGCAACACCCATTTCATAGACGGCCATGTCCTTAACCAATTGGAATGTCAGCACGCAAATTAACGGTAATCCAACCAACAGCATGAAGCCCTTTTGCCAGCCTGCCCGCGAAGCCGTCCAAATCGCCAGGGGCAGTTTGAGCAACTCGACCGCAAGAATGGTCGCGCCGATCGGACCGATCCCAAAGAACGTAACACCCATACCTTGAGGCAAGCAAACCGTCTGCTGGTATTTCCAGCCGGTTGCCAATATGACAAATTCCGTCACCGTCGCCATTAAGAGCAATGGCAGGGTTAGATATGAAATCCGTTTGCTCTTCAACCGCTGCCACGGCGAAAAACCCATATCCTGCGGGGCTGAGGAATGGGAAGAATCTTGTGAGTCCGACGACTTGGAGCTTTTCATAAATAAACTTCTAACTGGCCAATACCCACTGCGATGCGCCTAAAACTAACGACGCTAAAGTGGGTCGATGATCCTGGCAGGGCCAATTGATCTATCAATCTGGCGCTCCCGTTAATCACGGGCTCAACTCAAGCACCCCGCGTGCCATGTGTTCGGAACCAGAAATACTTGCCCTTGCAATCGTGTGCGTTGTCGGGGAGAAAAAGCCGTGTCGGCGGCAAAAGTTGCCCACTCCTATGGGCCGAGCCGCAATCCACCCAAACTGTCACCACCAAGGTTGGGCAGTGGTGTCAAGAATCCTGACTGGCGAATTACTTTTCGGTGCCAGACGACGGACCGTAAGCATGTTGCACCGGTCCGCAGCCAGCATGGGGAAGCACAAAAAAGGAAGCTCTATTACTGCGTGTTTTCTGTATCATTTCTACATGATTTCACATTTGAGACTTCTACTTTCTTGTTTTTTCATGGTCACCGCTCTGGTGGCTCAAGGGCTTGAGCGCCCTGGTATCGAGTTTAAGATCTTCCAATTTCCTCCAGATAAGATCCCGCGCATCGACGGCCAGGTGGATGATTGGGCAATCGTGCCGAAGGATTACATCATCGGCATCGATCAACTCGCTGACACCGTGGGCGGTCATGGCACAAATTATGATCGGACCGACATGGACGTGCAAGTGAGGGTCGGTTGGGTCAAAGGCATGAACCAACTGTTCTTTCTCTACGAAGCTTCGGACAATTATTGGGATTTTGCCCAGCCAGACTTGCACAATGATATATTCGAGGTGGTGGTGGACGGCGATTTGTCCGGAGGCCCTTTCATCAAACAAATGCACCCGCATTTCAAGGGCCGTCCGGACGAAGCGCATTTCAATTTCCATGGCATCCATGCTCAGAACTACCACATTTTCACACCCGCCGAAGGCAAAGACTGGGCAATGGTATGGGGTTGCCAACCTTGGATTAAGGAACTGCCCTATGCGAATGCCGCGCAACGCTACAACTTCCGGCCTGGCCAGAGCGGCAAGCTGGTATTGGAATTCTGGATTACACCCTTTGACTACGCGCCGGCAGAGGGCCCGCAACGCGCGGTGGTGTCCCACCTCCAGGAAAACGCACTCATCGGTTTATCGTGGGCAGTTCTGGATTACGACGACGAAAAGGCAGAACACTATAAGGCGTTTTGGAATCTTTCGCACAAAACGACGATGTATGGTAATGCCTCCGACCTTTGCGCCTTTCGCCTCATGCCACTGGAGCCATTCCTGCTCAAGCCGATCGAAGCCAAGTGGTCCTTTCAAGTAGTGGACGCCGCGCGACGATTGGTTGCATTTCGGGACGAGTCGAGGGGCGACATCACTTCGTGGAAATGGGACTTTGGCGACGGACAGACCTCGAACGAACGCCATCCGCAGCATCGCTACGAGAGAGGTGGCGAATTCACCGTCACACTTTGGATCGCAGGGCCTGCCGGCAAATCCCGGCTCGCGAAGGTGTGGGATTTATTTCTGAAATGAGTGGGGGCACGGGAAAGAGGGTTAAGTTAAAATCGATCTGAGTTGCGAGGCCGCCAATGCCGTCAAATGAAGTGTGGAATCTGCTGCGATCAAAGTTCCAGGTAACTCCGCAGAGGCGTAGATTCTTATTTGAGTCTAAAAATCAAGCACAGCGGTTTCATGGCCGCTGTGCTTGCGTTATCGTGCAGACGTTATTGACGGGTATAAGTGATCTCCATTGTCTTCGCGTTTCCTTTACTTCCATCGAACATTTCCAACACGTGTTTGTCAGAGCTTACCATTCGGAGGACCGTTTTCATGGGAATATCCCTTCGGCCAGTCGCCGGGCAACTGGTCTTGCCTTCGAGGGTAATGGCTTTGGAGTCCCCCTTCCCCTCGCTGGTAAACATCGAAGTTTGTGTGTCACTGATCCAAACACTGTTAAAAGTCTGTTTCATGTTGTCGAAACCTAACAATGTGCGGCCGACAAATGGTTTGCCCATCATTTCGCCACGGAAGTCCTCCTGCAAAAAGCGGCCGTCAAACGTCCAACTTGCTTTGGCGGTTCCCTGACTGACCTCGGGCGCACCGGACGGATCCATCCAGCATTTGACCTCGGCTTTCCAATCTCCAACCAACGGCTGGAGTGCTTTGTGGCCGGGACCGGGCGTTCCAGCAGCCTCTACTTTTTTCATCATCTCCTGCTGATCAACATCTGAATTCGAGAAACCAGACTTATTTCCGGGTCGGGTTTGAGTGGTGCCTTTTTCCTCATAAACATCAGTTTTCATAATCATTTCTTGTTTTGTTTTGGACGGCTTTATTTTGCTTACAACTGAAGAAGGCCAGCAGAAATAAAACCAAAGATAAAAGTAACAATTGAGGAACGGATTACTAATGGGCAAATGACCCCATACTCACCAAGGCGTGACCTGCCCCGTTTTCAAATGATCAAACCAATGGATTTTGCGCTTGTATGCTTTCGTGCCGAATGCTCTAACAAAGTCCATGTCAACAATACCTGTTTTGCGCATTCCGTCTCGATTTCTTGGAACGATCAGCCTCATCAGCCTGCTCACCTGTTCAATCAGGGCAGCCGAAACCTACACAGAAAACGCCGGCTCTGAAGGCGATGGAGACTTTACGATCGGTCCGAATTACCAGATCGATCCCGATCTTACCGATCGCGGCAATCCCCACGGGAAATCCTTTGAGTTCACCATGCGGCTGGCTGAAAGCAAAATCTTCCGCGGAGACGATTCCACACTCGATGCTGAAAAGAAGCCGGTGCGCAAAGAGCGAAAGATTTTTGTCTATGTGCCCGCCGCCTATCAAGATGGGACAAAAGCTCCGCTTCTTATTATTCATGACGGACCGGGCCAGCTCAAACAGGTGCGCAATGCCCTCGACAATCTGACCATCTCGAAAGATCCGAATCGCAAGCTGCCTGCTTTCATTGCCATCGCGGTCGAAAATGGCGGCAATGACGGCAAAAAGAGCCAGCGAGGTCTGGAATACGACACGATGTCCGATCGGCTGGCCCGTTTCATCCATGACGAGGTGTTGGAAGCGGTCTCAAATAATGCCGAGATCAAAACCGCCTTCCCCAAGCTTGCGTTCACAGAGAATCCCTGGGGCCGAGCGGTTATGGGCTGCAGTTCGGGCGGCGCGGCGGCTTTGTCTATGGGTTGGTTCAGGCCCGATTGGTTCCGTCGTTTAATCGCCTATTCCGGCACCTTTGTCGATCAGCAGGACGATGACGCACCTGAGGAAGCCAAATACCCGCTTGGCGCGTGGGAATACCATTCCGGCATGAAACTCATTGAGAATACGGAAAAAAAACCGCTGCGCATCTTCACTCATGTTTCAGAGAATGATCTTCGGCAAAATGATCCCGAAGAGACCCATCACAACTGGGTCATGGCCGGCCAACGCACGGCGGCCGCTCTAAAGGCAAAAGGTTACCATCACCGATTTGTCTTCAGCCTCGGCACACGCCATTGCGATGGCCGCGTCTACGAGCAAACTTTGGCGGACACCCTGGTCTGGATTTGGCGCGGTTATCATGATGAATGAGCGTCTCAAATGTTTTGACGAAAACCCTGTCTTGAAGCGCCGCGGGTTGGGAGTGTGAAACCCATTTCTCGGGCAACGTGCAAGACATATGAAACCGCATGCACTCATCCCCAAGCCGAAGGACTAATTACCGGAGGAGCACGCCCGATTGCCGCTGAACCTTTACGTTCAGGCGGTCGCCAAATTTTTTTCCAGAATTTCTGATGCGACTCCGTTCAAATCCGGGCTCGCAGCCGAGTTCGGTTCCCACAAACGGATCGGCTCGTAAAAAGTATTCCGTTGAACCGGAGTTCGTCCAGCTTCGCGTATTGCTTTGAGCATTTCCGCCTCGGTCTGCAATTGCGGCGAGGTGGCGCCCGCCATATGAAAAATGTGCTCTTCCAGAATCGTGCCGTGCAGATCGTCGGCCCCGTAACTCAGAGCCACTTGGGCAAGTTTCAAACCCATCCCAACCCAGTAGGCAGTGATATGGTCAAAATTATCCAGATAGATCCGGCTCACGGCAATCGTGCGAAGAGTGTCAAAGCCGGTGGGAGCATGCTGCACCGGAATGCCGTTGTTCTCAGGTTGGTACGGCAGCGGAACGAAACCCACAAATCCATGCGTCTCGTCCTGAAGCCCGCGCAGGTAGCGCAAGTGATCGACACGATCAGCCAGCGATTCGACATGCCCAAACAGCATGGTGCAAGTGCTCCGGCCGCCCATTTGATGCCAGGTCCGGTGCACATCCAAATATTCCTCGGCGGATTCTTTGCCTTTTGCAATCGCCGAGCGCACTTCCTTCCGGAAGATCTCGGCGCCGCCGCCGGTCAGCGAATCCAACCCGGCGGTCTTCAGTTCCCGCAAAGTTTCAGGCACACTTTGTTTCGCCAGCCATGCCAAATGAAGAACTTCGATCGCCGTGAAACATTTCAATTGCAACCTGGCATCGAGAGCGCGCAGCCCCTTCAACATGTCCGTGTAAAAGGTGAACGGCAGCGAGGGATGCAATCCACCCACGATGTGCAATTCGGTGACGCCCAGGTGCAATGCCTCCCGAGCTTTTTGGATAATCTCTTCGACACTGTGTTGGAAGCCGTCGGCATCGCGTTTCTTGCGCGCAAACGAGCAAAACTGGCAGCTTAAGATGCAGTAATTGGAGTAATTGATGTACCGATTGAGAATGTAACTTGCGCGTTCTGCTGCCGCACCCAGACGCAACTTCCGGGCGAAATCCGCGATCGCCCCAACTGCGTTCAAATCCGTGCTCTCCAATAGGCGGAGGGCGTCCGCCTCAGAAATGCGTTCCCTGGCCGCCACCTTATCGTATAAATCGCGAAGCTCGCTGCGCTGGACGAAGAAATGCACGAATCAATCTACCAAAGCAGGCGTGTTTGGCAATCCCAGCCTCCTTGGACGAAGCTTTCGCGTCCCTCAATCGCAGACAAAAGGTTTGTTCTGAAACCCTTTTTTATCGCCCGGCCGCAAAAAAATTACCAAAGTGAAATGAACAGCATGGAACCAATAACCGCCCAGGACTCAAATACTGCCGCTCTGCCGGAGCAGCAGGAGGCAACTGGCCTGCACCAAATTTCGCGTGAGCAGTGGCGCTCTGGAATTGCGGCGTGGTTGGGGTGGACATTCGACGGCCTGGACATGCATCTCTATACCCTGGTGGCAACACCGTTTGTTGCTCAATTGCTTGGAGGGTTAAGCACCACCAATCTGAGCGTGGGACGCCACAGTTCGATTATCCAGGCGGGGTTTCTTCTCGGGTGGGCCCTGGGCGGCGGGTTTTTTGGGCGGATTGGCGACCGACTGGGCCGTGCCCGCGCCCTCAGTCTCACTGTGCTTACTTATGCGCTATTTACCGGTCTTTCATTTTTTGCCCAGACCTGGTGGCACTTATTTATTTTTCGATTTCTGGCAGCGCTCGGCATTGGAGGAGAATGGGCGGTCGGGGCGTCTTTATTGTCGGAAACGTGGCCCCGCAAATGGCGGCCATGGATCGCTGCCGTGCTGCAAAGCGGGGTGAATATCGGAGTCCTCGTCGCGGTTCTTGCAAATGTTTTGCTGGCGAAAGCACCACCGCGCTGGCTCTTCCTCGTCGGCATCCTGCCAGCCATCCTCGTGCTCTGGATTCGACGCTCGGTCCCCGAACCGGCCGAATGGCGCGCCGCGAAAAATCGGGCGCATCATCAGGAACCGGGGGTGCGAGATCTTTTCCAGGGCGAGGTGCGTCGCATCACGATTTGGGTTATGCTGGTATGCGGGGTATCCCTCACCGCTCACTGGGCGTTTATGTTCTGGCATGGACAGCACCTCCGCAATCTGCCGGAGGTTTTGAATTGGAGTCCGGAGCAGAAGAATAACCTGGTTAGCAAGGCGTTGTATCTTGTCATGGGCGCATCCATCCTTGGCAATTTTTTCGCAGGCACAATCGCTCGCACTTTTGGATACCGCCTGACCATTGTGTGGTTGTGTCTGGGTTACTTCGTGGTGATGTTCGGCGCGTACCACGTTCCGCGCGATCACACCGCGCTCCTTTGCTGGCTGCCTTTCATTGGTTTCTTTCAGGGTGTGTTCGCTCTCTTCACCATGTACTTGCCACCCCTGTTTCCAACCTTGTTGCGCACGACTGGCGCAGGGTTCTCGTATAATATTGGGCGTATCGTTGCCGCTTTCGGTACTGTTTTCTTCGGACTGCTATCGAAAGTGGGAGATCATCGCGCCGCGCTTTTCTACGCTTGTTTCCTGTTTCTGCCGGCTGCGCTCGTCGCGCTAATGCTACCCCGGACCGGGGATGGTAAAGCATCCCAATTGTAATATTCCAACGGACGGCGTTAATTACTCGAAAGCTCAGCCTGATAATGCAACATTCCAGAATCAGGATGCCACGGGGAAGGTCGCGGAATTATTTCTTGCGGGTGGAACGCTCCATTAACCAATAAACATCCGCGTTATTTGGAGAGGCAACATTCAAGCTAAAGAGTTTCCCAATGGGTGGCGTGGTTCTGGAGTCCTTCCACTTATGGATTTCCGAATGTCCATCCACAAACGATAATCCCCCGGAGCCACCATGGTAACTGCCTGGGAAATCGATCATCTTCCACATGGTGGGCGCATACGGCTCCCAGCCATACATGCTGGTGCACCATTCACCGTCATTAATGCTGTCACATCGCTCGTCCAAAAAGAGAATGGTCATCGCAGGCCCCGGCTTCTGCACCTGGCTCATCTTTGTATATTTGAGCCAACCGACGCCTCCCAGCCCCGCAGAATCGGCATCGGCGCCGTTGAACCAACTGAGCATCGATACGCTTCGCACACGGGGGTAGGATTGACCTTTGTCAGCACCGGATGGCACAATGCACGGATACTTGTCGTCACCAGGGCATCGCCAAATTCCGAGACTGTTGCCACAGTAAGGCCACAAAGGACTTTTCTTGACAGTCACTTCCGGATCCCAATTATTCCGGTTCGCCCCATCCTGATTCGGAATTCCGGTCCAACTCATGTCCCCTACTGGGTCCCAGTCGCCAGGATTCTGCCACGCCGCGGGAACCTTGTCGCTGTTGTCATCGACGTAGAATCGCCAAGCGAGCATCATCTGCTTGCCATTATTCATGCATTGGACAGCTTGCGCCTTGAGTCTGGCGCGACTAAGCGCCGGCAAGAGCATGGCAGCAAGGATAGCGATGATGGCAATGACCACCAACAACTCGATCAAGGTAAAGGCGTGTCGGCGGTTTCGCCCTCCAGGCAGAGAAGAGACTGTATCCGCAAAGATTTTCATGGAACAGTTATCCTTCTTTTTATCTCACAGGGATCTAGATGTCAAAGCATTTGCAAGCCCTTTCTGCATTGCAGTATTTAGCAGCTTTACGAGATCTTCACCCCTTTTCTTGTAACCAAGCCGACGGATGAGCGTCTTCAACTCTACGATCAGGGCGTGCGCGCCGTCGGAATGAAGTCGTGTTCTTTCTTAATCGTGCCAGTATCGATCATCAACCGATAGGCTACCCCGGGTTCCAGCAAATCTGGTGTTGCCCCCTTAACAGCCGGGTGCATGCCTTTAATAGAAGCCCCGTAAGTAAAATCCTTTGTCGGCACCGAATTGGATTCAGAAATGAGATGCCAAATCGGATGGGGAAACTTATTCGTCTGTATATCGCTCATGGGAATCACTTTGAGCGAAGTAAGTTTGAGTTGGCGGTCAAAGCCAAAAACGATCGGGTTCACCAGCGAATCGTCCTGAACGCGTTTGCGCCGCAGCGCGAGTACACGGACTGGGCGAGATCGATGATAAATTTGAATATTATCTTTCGCAAACCAGTCTCTGTTCAGATAAATGGAAAAAGCGCCAAGCAGAATGGCGAGCGCAATCAACAACCAGATTTTCCGTGTCATACGTTCATAGTTTAAAGCTTGACGCAGAAAAAGGGCAACTATTCGAAAAGAGACCAGGAAAGTTATGATTTTGAAACGCCAGCACAGAGTCCAGGTTGAGGGCCCGGTAACAGGGGCGTCGCTCGCCCAAGCCAAACGAAGACTAGTATTTGCGTTCACACTCATTGAATTATTGGTTGTCATCGCAATCATTGGCATTCTTGCAAGCATGCTCTTGCCAGCTCTGGCTCGGGCCAAAGAAGCCGCCAACAGGATCAAATGTGTAAACCATGAAGCAATTGGAGTTAGCGGTTAAGCTTTATGCCGATGACAACGACGGATTCTATCCGCCGCGAACAAACTCCTATCGCTGGCCTACCCTGCTTCAGGAGTACTATCACACCACCAATCTGCTCCTCTGCCCGACAGATCTCCAGCGGGGCGTGCCGCAAACCCAGACCGCCTCTGTGTCCATCCCCGATCGCGCGGCGCGCAGCTATTTTATCAACGGGTGGAACGATTACTTTCTTGGCGCACTTCCGCCGGCGGATTTCGCATCTTTCATGTCAGGCAGTTATCCCCGCGCGGGAATGAAAGAGTCCGTGGTCATCAAACCGTCCGATACCATTATTTTTGGCGAGAAGAAAAACCTGGCGCAAGCAACAGCTGGTGATCTTCAGGGTGCAACGGATTACTTCATGGACATGTTTGAAGGACAGGGAGGCAACGATGCGGACCGTATCGAGCACGGTTGCCACTCCGCTATGCGCAAAGGCAACCGCGCTGGTGGCTCTAATTTTGCCTTTGTCGATGGGAGTGCCCGCTTCCTGAAATACGGGCATAGTACATGGCCTCTCAACATGTGGGCAGTCACTGATGCTGATCGGCTTAGCTACGCGTTTATTGCCCCATAAAAAAGAATGCCCTGTAAAAGAAAACGGGCGGTCTCCCACCAGGAAGCCCGTCCGGTCGCAAATTTCAGCCTGAATTCCGCAGCGTTGCGACGCGGCCAGAAATCCGACGAAACTTCATGGCGAGCGGGGAATTTACGACCGGAGGAAGCAGGGTCGCCCCGAGCATGAGAAACAATACGGTAATTCTCGACTGCCCGTGAGCAATGCCTTTAACCGCAGAAGCTTTCTCACTTCTGCCGCGCAAGCGGTTGCCGGAATGACCTTGACCGGGTGCGCCTCAGCCCTCCGGGCCGCGCCCAGTTCGTCTTCCGCTGGCGCTGACGGCTTTACTGTCATTGACGCCCACACGCACTTTTATGACCCAACGCGTCCCGAAGGCGTGCCGTGGCCTCCTCGCGAGGACAAGCTGCTCTATCGCCGGGTGCTGCCAAACGACTATCGCACCCTGCCGGTGCCGAAGCCGGTGACCGGCACAGTCGTCGTGGAGGCAAGCCCATGGGTTGAGGATAATCAATGGGTGCTCGATCTCGCGGCCAAGGAGCCATTCATCGTGGGATTGGTCGGGAACTTACCGGTCGGCACAAAAAGCTTCGCTGGGTACCTGAAGCGGTTTGCGGCAAACCGCCTTTTCCGGGGTATTCGCGTTGGTAACCGGAAGCTGGGAGCCACTTTGGAGGACGCAGCTTTCATCAGCGACTTGAAGCTGCTGGCCGGCTACGACTTGTCGCTCGATTTGGTGGGCGGGATGGAGATACTACCGTTTGCGAACCGGCTGGCGCAGGAAGTGCCTGCGCTGCGAATCATCATCGATCATCTGGCAGGTGTTGTGGTTGATGGCAAAACACCTCCGGCTGGCTGGCTGGAGATGATGAAGGCGCTGGCACGGAGGAAGGAGATTTACTTCAAGATCTCAGGGTTGGTGGAGGGAACGGGTCGCACCGACGCAACAGCGCCGAGCGACGTTGAGTTTTACCGCCCGGTGCTTGATTCAATGCGAGAGATGTTCGGACCTGAACGCCTCATTTATGCCAGCAACTGGCCGGTGAGCGAGCGCTTCGCGCAACTGGCAACGGTCCAAAGCATCGTCCGCGATTATTTCCGCAGTCACGGACGCCGGGCGGAGGAACAGGTATTCTTCCGGACTGCCAGGACGGCGTACAAGTGGGTGCGGAGGAAGAAGTCACCAGGGAAATTCGAAGGCAGGTTTTGACCGGAACCCACATAGTAGCATCGCAACTGGGCCATTTAGGTTCGCCCACAAGCTTTACAGCTTGCGTAACCGAAAGAGGTCTTGCGCAATGTGCTGCGTGCTACTAAACACATGGTCATCAACATTCCTCCTATGAACCCGTTATCACTCCTCTCCCGCCGTGAATTTGCCCGGCGAACTGTTTCGGCTCTTGGTCTTGCTGTGGCGGGCGCTCACATGGACGCCTGGGCTGAAACCTCCACCCACCATCGATTTCTTTGCTGCGATTACCAGGGCAACAAGGTTGCCATCATCGCGTCGGATGGCTCAGTCGAATGGGAATTTGCCGCGCAGACGCCTCAGGACTGCTGGATGCTGCCGAATGGCAATGTGCTTTTTTGCTATACCAATGGCGCCAAAGAGGTATCCCGCGACAGAAAGGTGGTCTGGGAATACAAAGCCCCTGCCCAAGCGCAGTGCCACTCCTGCCAACCGTTGCCCGAGGGCAATGTGCTGGTGGCGGAATGCGGCATGAGCCGGCTGATCGAGGCCGGGCGCGATGGCCAGGTGGCGAAGGAAATCAAGGTGGCTTCGCAGGCCAGGAACATGGGCCACCAATTCCGCGGGACGCGTAAAACTGTCGATGGCCATTACTGGGTTTGTTTGATGGATGAAAAGAAAATCGTGGAACTCTCGCCCGCCGGAGCGCTGCTCCGGGAGATCCCAGTGGATGGATTTCCGCACGCTGCGATCAAGCTGCCGGACGGACATCTGCTCGTCACGCTCGGGACCGCCGGAAAGGTCATCGAACTTGATGGCGACTTGAAAGTTGTCTGGCAGCTCGACGAAAACGAGGTGCGGGGAAACCCTCTACGGCTGCCCGCCGGATGCCAGCGTTTGGCGAACGGGAACACCATCGTCTGCAACTATCTCCCCGGCCCCTTCATGGGCAAACAACCGCAGGCATTCGAAGTGACCCGGGACAAACGCGTCGTCTGGGAATTTACCGACCACGCGCGCTTCAAGACTGTGAATCAAATCTATCTCCTTGACGCGCCCACCGATGGGCGGAGGGGCGAAACACTCCGCTGAAAACCAGCCGAAAGGACTGAAGTGAAATTAGCCAGCCAAAAAAAGAAAGCCGGCATGATCCGTCGTGCTTTTACCTTGCGATTGAAACCAAAGTCGTTCGCGAAGTACAAACATTACCACGATAGAATCTGGCCGGAACTCGTCCGTGAAATTGAAGCATCTGGAATCGCCCAGATCACCACTTTCGAGAACAACCTGCAGCTTTTCCTGTACTCCGAGATTTATGACAAGAAGGCGTGGGACAAGTTGTGGAGTTCCAGGATCCACGACGAATGGGCCAAGTGCATGGAACCGCTCATGCAATTTCGTCCAGATGGCAAGGTCGATGCCGGTCCGCTGCGCGAGATCTTTCATTTGGAGACGGCGGTCGGCAAGCCCAGGAAGAAGAGGGCTTCAAAGTCAAAGTGAACGGTTCCTTGAAAGGCAAAGTGGCGGTAGTCACCGGGGCGGGAAGAGGACTCGGACGGCAGACCGCCCTTGCCCTGGCCGCCTGCGGAGCCGAGGTAATTGCAGTTTCCCGCAATGCAGAACAATTGCGCGAGACCGAGCAAACCATCAAACAAGCAGGTGGTGCAGCGGAGGCGATACCGGCCGATATCAGTCGGCCCGAGGCCGTGGAGGAACTGAAGAAGAAAGTGGAACAACACTTTGGGGTTGTCTCTATTCTGGTAAACGCTGCGGGGATTTTCGGGCCGATCCAGCTCATCAAGGACAGTGACTCGAAACGTTGGATGGACACTCTGGCCGTTAATCTATTCGGCCCCTATTTGACTTGTCGGGCTTTTGTCGGTGGAATGATTCAAAACCGGTGGGGCCGAATCATCAACTTCACGTCGGCTGCCGCGCTGCACCCACCTGGCCCGCTTAACAGCGCGTACGCGACGAGCAAAACGGCTCTAAATCAATTCACACGACACTTCGCCGCCGAGCTGAAAGGAACGGGCGTCACGGCCAATGTTCTTCACCCAGGCGACGTCAAAACCGAGATGTGGGCCACGATTCGCGCCGAAGCCGAACGGATGGGATCCGAAGCGGAGGCTTATCGGGGCTGGGTCCGCTGGGTGGAACAGACCGGCGGCGACGATCCACAAAAAGCGGCTGATCTCGTGCTTCGCTTAGTGAGCGATGAGGCTGCGAACACCAACGGCAAGTTTCTTTGGATCGAAGGGGGTCTCCAGTCGCCGATCCCAAGCTGGGGGGAGGAGGCCGGTGCTCAGCCCTGGCGGTGATTGGATGAGCGACCGAACGCCCAGAGAACACCGCGCGACGTGGCACCGTCTGCTGACGTTCAACGAGGTCGGCGTCGTCGTGGCCCTGGTGAGCGTGTGCGGTCTCTTGTGGGTGGCCGCTGGCGGCCAATTCGCACAGCCCACCAATTTATTTCAGGTCGCCCGCCAGGCTTCGAGTTACGGTATCATGGCGGTTGGCATGGTGTTGCTTTTGTCGATGGGGGAGATTGACCTGTCGGTCGGCGCTATCCTTACGCTGGTCAATATCGTCACGGCAGTTGCCCTGCGTGAAGGGATACCAATGCCGCTCTCGATAGCCGTGGGTTTGGCGACCGGCGCAACGTGCGGTCTGGCCAATGGTCTGCTGGGTGTGATGCTGCGGATCCCGACGATCATCGTTACGCTGGGAACGATGAGCGTCTTTCGCGGCCTCGCTCTTGTGTTATCCAAGGCCACACCGGTTGGCAATTTTCCAAAAACCAACCTGCTGTTCAGTCTCGGTAGCGGCAACGTGGTGGGCGTGCCGACGAGTGTGTTGGTCATGCTTGCCGTTGGCCTGGTAGGGCATGTGATCCTGGGCTACACGGCCTTCGGTTGGCGCGCGCAGGCGATCGGAAGCAACGCGCAGGCCGCGCGCTTCTCGGGCATCCCTCTCGACCGTTATCGCGTCGTGGCCATGATGATCATGGGATTGGTGGCCGGCATCGCCGGAGTCATGGAACTGGCGTTCCTCCAGTCGGGCAGTCCGACGACCGGTCAAGGATATGAACTCTACGTCATAGCCTCGGCGGTTATCGGCGGCACGGCGCTCACCGGCGGCAGCGGTTCGGTGGCGGGCGGAATCCTGGGCGCGCTGTTGATCGCCGTGATCCGGAACGGTTTGGTGCTGTTGGAATTCTCCGCTTATTGGGGCATCGTCGTCACCGGCGCCGTTATTATCGCCGCCGTGGCCATCGGCGGTTGGGTGAAAAAACAACAATGAAGGAAAAGAACCGCATTACAAAAAAGTTTAGCGATTCTGTGCGTAATGCGAATGCCCGGAATACCAGATTGACAATGGTCCATTTTTCGTGCAATTTTCGTGCATGGGAAAAACCATCACCATCGACGATGATGCCTACAAGCTGCTTTCCGCTTTGAAGCGCCGCCCCGGCGATTCCTTTACGAAAGTCATCTTGCGCCACGTCAACCGGCCCGCAGACACAGGCGGTGAATTGTTGGAGGCGATGGAAAAGCTTCCGCCCCCGGACGTAGACCTGGCCATGCTCAAGCGCATCGAACGGGAACGAGGCAGACGGTCCGGCGGCCGCAAATGATCGCTGATACGACCTTTTTGGTCCACCTGCTGGCCGAGCAACGATCGAGACGGCGCGGCCCGGCCACTGTTTTTCTGGCAGGCAATCGAAATGTGGTGCGTACCTCCATTATCAGCCTTGCCGAGGTAGCCGTTTCCTTCCCGACAGCCGAACGGGCCTGGGAGTATTTCAGGATGAGCCGCTGGAACGTTTACAGGCTACATGATGGGGTTGCAAAAGCGGCGGCTGACTTGGACAGGGAGCTTAGAAACCGGGGACGGCTGGGCGAGAACGACAACTGGATTGCCGGCTTTTGCCGCTATTATCGAGAGCCGGTCATCAGCCTGGACCAAGCATTCGACCGTGTCCCGGGACTGCGAAGAATCTCTTATTAGGAAGCGAAGCCGCCGCCCAATGAATTGCGAGCCCTTCTGGGCCTTCCCTTTCCTATTCGTACCCGTTGCGGAATCAGAGCAGCTAAGCACCGCATCGTTCCAACGCCCGAACCGGAAGTCATTTTTCGGGCTCGCTTTTCTTGCGCGGCAGGTATTGAGTTTTGAAAATGCACCATTTTCAAAAAGCGGATTCTTTCCTTCGTGCTGTGTCGTGGGTTCCAGCGTTCACCCGCGTATCGCTTCCTCTCCTTTTGGGCCTCTCGCTCACCATCGGTTGCAACAAAAAACCGCCTGGTGACGACTCAGCGAAACCTCGTGGCCAAGTGAAACTTGGTTACGTGTTGCATGGCTTGAACGACTTTACACAGATCATCAAACAAGGCGCAGAAGACGCCGCGCGGGCCGAGAGCGTGTCAGTCGATGTGGTCGGGCCGGCCGGCTTTTCAGCGACCAGCGACGCCATCGCCATGTTCGAAGGGATGACGCAAAAAAAAGTCAACGGCCTGGTGGTCGTGCCCATGCCCGGCGAGGTGTGGGTCACGCCGATTCGGCAGGCGACCGAGTCCGGCATCCCGGTGCTCACGGCCAACGTCACCAGTCCCGGATCGACCGCTACGGCATGGTTCGGACAGGACGAATATGCCAGCGGCGTGATCCTGGCCACTGAACTGCGCAAATTCCTCACTGCCCAAAACCGGCACGAGGGCCGGATCATCGTCGGCATGTGCGCTCCGGGCGTGGGCGTGTTGGTCGAACGTTACCAGGGCTTCAAAAGAGGCATGACGGGGACGAAGTACCAGATCAGCGAACCCTTCGACGTCAACACCGAAAACACGGCCAACTATGGGGCGTGGGAAAACCTGGCCGCAGCCAATCCCAATATGGCGGCTATCGTCGGCCTTTGTTCCATGGACCTGCCGAATTTGGCCAAGTTAAAAGTGCGAACGCAAGGTCAATGGCTCATCGGCGGTTACGACCTGGGCCGCGAGACGCTCGATGCCGTCAAGGCCGGCACCGTCCAGGTGGTTGTCGGCCAGCATCCCTACTTGCAAGGCTACCTGCCGGTCCTGGCTCTCACCCGACACTTGCGCGATAAGCAACCGCTCCCTCAAGGCTGGGTGGAGATCGACACCGAGGTTGTCACACGAGACAACGTCGATGCGATCTATGGACGTGAAACCGACGAAAAGAAACAAACCCAGTGGTACGCCGACCACGTGGCAAGGCATTTCGCCGATTTGAACGCTCTGGCCAAACCTCTGCCGAAAGCCAGGAACTGAATAGCGCGAAGACCGGCAACCATGGGCGACACCCCGTTGATCCAACTCAATCGCCTCTCGAAACACTTTGGCGGCGTGACGGCGCTCGACGAGGTGAGTTTTGATATTCGTTGCGGCGAGATCCATGCCGTGGTTGGCGAAAACGGGGCAGGAAAGTCCACGTTGATGAAGTTGCTCGCCGGAGTCCACGAACCAGACGACGGAGAAATCCGGATTGAGGCGCGGAGTGTGCGATTGAACAATCCTCGCGAAGCACGACGCCATGGAATCAGCATTGTTTTCCAGGAGCTTAACTTGTTTCCGCACCGCACGGTCGCCGCCAACATTTTCGCCAACCGCGAATTGACTGGTCGCTGGGGCGGGGTCCACCGACGGGCGATGCGGGAGGCCACTCGGCGCGTGCTCTCCGAGTTGGGCGTGCCCCTATCGCCTGACGCGCTCGTGGGCCCGCTCACCATCGGGGAAAAACAACAGGTTGAGATCGCTCGCACGCTCGAACACCAGTCGAGAATCATCATCCTCGACGAACCCAACTCCGCCTTGAACGAAGCCGAATCGCAACGGCTGTTCACCCTCGTCCGTCGTTTGCGGGCGCGCGGTATCACGATTGTTTATGTTTCGCATCGCTTGGAAGAGGTGTTCTCCATCGCCGACCGCATCACGGTCTTGCGCGACGGTCGTTATCAAGGCACCTATGCAACGGCTGCTACGACGATTCCACAGATCATTGCGGCCATGATCGGCGGGGAGTTGGACGATTCATTTCCGCAACGGCCGAAAAACTGCGCGCCTGGCCCAGTCGTGTTGCAGGTGCGCGGCCTGTGTGGCAGGGCTCGTCTCGGGCCATTGAACTTCACGGCTCGGACTGGCGAAATCCTTGGCTTCGCAGGACTCGAGGGAGCCGGTGTGGATGAATTGTTTCGCGTGCTCTTTGGCCTCGATCTCATGACAAGCGGCCAAATCGTGGTCCGGGATGAGCCACAACGACCGACTACGCCTCTCGCCGCAATGCGTCGCGGTTGGGCGTTGATTCCAGAGAGCCGCCGCGAGCAGGGCTTGATGATGGACTGGTCGATCGCACGGAATACGACCCTGCTGGTGCTTGACAAGCTGCTGAGTCGGTTGGGCCTGATCGACAAGCGACAGGTTCGTGACACGACCGCCCAATACATCGATCGGCTTGGCATCGCCACCGACAGCCAGGATAAGAAAGTCACCCATCTCAGCGGTGGCAACCAACAAAAAGTGCTTTTGGCCAAATGGCTGGCGACAGGTCCGGCAATTCTGATCCTCAACGATCCGACACGCGGTGTCGATGTCGGCGCCAAATGTGAGATCTACGGGCTGTGCCGGCAACTCGCGGCCCAGGGCATGACTATCTTAATGACTTCAAGCGAGGCCGAGGAAATCCTCGGCCTGTCCGATCGCGTGTTCGTCCTCTCGAAGGGCAAAGTTTTCCACGAGTTTCAACGCGGCGAAATCACAAAGGCCGATCTCCTGCACGCTATGGCAAGTCAGAAATCCTGAGCCTCTCTACAAATATTGCTAACTCTCTGGTTGTTGACCATGCCCTTTTGGATGAAAGAACGAAAACGGGAGTGACCGAAAATCCGGGCAGAGCAGCACAACCAGAATGTCGACGAAGGGGCCTGTTTTTCAGGGGTCTCAAGAAAACGGGCGGCCTCCCACCAAGAAGACCGCCCGACCTAAACTGACCATCTTTACGACACCTTTACTCAATCACGAAATTCTTTTTCCAACTATGGGGTATTCACCCTAATTTTCGCTGGATTGATAACCCAATTTTCTTTTTTTCACGCTTGGAAGGGCACGAAGAGCACCAGTGGAAATCCCTCCATCCACCAGCAAGGTCTGCCCTGTGACGTAAGCGCTGGCATCCGAAGCTAAAAACACAATCGCACCTTCAAGATCATGCGGCTGGCCGGGCCGCTTAAGCGGAATGCGATCGCTCAAATACTCGACCCACTCCGCATTCTCGTACATGACTGCGTTCTGCTTGGTCCTGAACCAACCCGGCGCTAGGCAATTAACAGTGATGCCTTCCTTTCCCCAATCGTCTGCGAGACTCATTGTGAGTTGCTTCACTCCTCCACGGCTTGCGCCATAAGGACCTAATCCGGCATAACCCGCAATACACGTCACCGAGCCGATAGTGATTATCCGGCCGTAGCGTTTTAGAACCATATGTTTCGCTATTTCCTGTGAAACAAAAAATGTGCCGCGGAGATTTGTATCGAGCACCAGGTTCCAATCTTCCCAGGTCACTTCCAGAGCAGGCTTACGAACGTTGCAGCCCGCGTTATTCACGAGGATGTCGATTTTGCCGAAATGAGCTATGGCTGCCCTTGCCATGTTTTTGATGCTCCGTTGATCCCGGACGTCCAAGGCCAATGGCAACACTTTTCGGCCCAGGGCTTTTATTTTCTTTTGAAATGGTTTAAGCGCCGAAACATCGCGACTCGTGATGATCAGGTCAGCTCCTGCGCGGGCCAGCGCTCGAGCGAAAGTCTGGCCCAACCCCCGGCTTGCGCCAGTGACGATTGCAACCTTGCCCGATAGATCGAACAGATTTGAATTCATTCTAAGTGCACACAGTCTGCTTGCCCGCCTGGCAACAGACCAGCCGGAATGTTACCACTCACATGTCAGCGGCCGCCTGGAGATTCTTCGGCCTGCATCTCATCTATCCCACTCTCTCATTGTGTCCAATCACTCGACTCTGTAACTTCGCTCAATGCCCAATCCTGGACTTAAAGCGCGGACCGAAACCCATCCCGCCATCCAGCCCGGGCTGCAACCAACACATACCCGTTACTGGGTAATTGTCTTTGCCATCACCCTGGCGGTGATTACCTACATCGACCGCGTATGCATTTCAAAGGCAGCGCCATTGATTCAGCGCGACCTGAATCTCACCAGGCAGCAGATGGGCTATGCCTTCGCCGCTTTTGGCTGGGCCTACGCATTGATGGAAATTCCCGGAGGTTGGCTGGGAGATCTCATTGGCCCCCGCAAAGTGCTGATGCGCGTCGTGGTCATGTGGTCGATATTTACGGCTGCGACAGGTTGGGCCTGGGGCGCAGTCTCACTGGTGTTCTGCCGTTTCCTTTTTGGCATGGGTGAAGCCGGATGCTTTCCCAACCTGACGAAAGCTTTCACCATTTGGTTGCCGACGGATGAACGCGTCAGAGCTCAAGGCTTGATGTGGTTAAGTGCGCGCTGGGGAGGCGCGTTCACTCCCCTCTTAGTTGTCTGGGTGCTCTCGTTTGTGTCATGGCGTTGGGCCTTTGTTTTGTTTGGCAGCATCGGCCTGGTTTGGGCCTTCTTTTTCTATCGCTGGTTTCGAGACCGTCCACGTGACCACCCGGCCGTTAACGAAGCAGAAAAACAGTTACTCGCCGCTTCCGAAAAAAATTCCCTGGTCCATGGCTCGGTACCCTGGCGAAAACTTTTTGGCAATCGAACCGTGTGGTTGCTCTGGGGCCAATACTTCTGCATGTCGTACGGATGGTACTTTTACATCACGTGGATGCCTACTTACCTCAACGATTCCTTCCCGCATTTGACTGACAAAGAGCGAACGCTCTTAAACTGCATTCCTCTGTTTTTTGGCGGGCTCGGTTCGATTTTTTGCGGGTTAATCGCGAGCCGGGTCGCGCGATGGTTGGGGAGTGTCGCTCGGGCTCGACGTTGGTTTGGGTTTATCGGACTGATCGGCGCGGCAGTGATGCTCATCGTTTCCATTCAGTTCAAGAACCCGCTGCTCTCGTTGTTATCCGTGGGCATGGCCAGCTTCTGCAATGACCTGGCGATGCCCGGCGCCTGGGGTGCATGTATGGATGTCGGCGGCAAATTTGCCGGCTCCCTGTCCGGAAGCATGAATATGCTCGGCAATGCTGGGGGCGCCCTGGCTCCGATGATAGTCCCCTTCGTCCTCAAATCTACGCACAATAACTGGAATGCAAATTTTTGGATGTTCGCCGCAGTCTATTTCCTCGGAGCCCTCTGCTGGGTTTTTATTGACCCGGTCACGCCCTTGGAAGCGGATGCTGATTAACTATTCATTTGAAGATCAGCCGAGCCCGCTCATTTCCTCCCCGCCTCCGCTGTCCCTAAGTCTCGCGGTCCTTTCAGGAACTGCAAACTTCGTTTGCCTCGTAAATTTTTGCGTGAGGCGGTTCGTTTGGTCACTAACTTGACACCCGCTCTGCGTTCAAGAACACTCCACGCCTTATGGCCGAACCCAAATCCACCGACCTGATGGAAAAAATCGTTTCACTCTGCAAACGGCGAGGATTCATTTTTCAATCCTCAGAGATCTATGGCGGCCTGAACGGTTTTTGGGATTACGGCCCCCTTGGGACCGAGCTGAAGCGCAATATCAAGGAATGCTGGTGGCGTTCGATGGTTCACCACCGCGACGATGTTGTAGGATTGGAGGCCTCGATCATCATGCATCCCAAAATCTGGGAGGCCAGCGGCCATACAAGCACCTTTAGTGATTTGATGGTGGAGTGCCGCGCTTGTCGGAGGCGAATGCGCGTCGACCAGATCGATGATTTGCTGCAGGAAGCCAGGTTCTTAAAACCACTGGAAAAACTTTTCAACCGCTTCTCTACAAAACGGACCGAAACCTCCGGCAAACACGATTTTGCAGATTTGGGCGCGGCAATGAGCCAATGGGTCAAAATGGAAGGTCGTGGAGTAGCCCCGAACCTTGCGGCTGTTCTCGACCAGGGACTGTCTGTCGTCGCCTTACAGAGGTTCTCGGGGGACGACCCCATCCAGCCTCAGGCTTTCAGAGATTTCCTCAGGGCCGTCGCAACGCCTGGCGAAAAGCAAAAAGCCGGTCGCTTAAACGATCCGTGTCCGCATTGCGGTGGCGAACTTGACGACCCGCGGCCCTTTAATTTGATGCTCAAAACCTACGTCGGACCCGTTGAGAGCGAAGATAACAAAACTTATCTGCGGCCCGAAACGGCGCAGGCCATTTTTGTGCAGTTTAAAAATGTGCTCGATGTTTCGCGGCAAAAAATTCCATTCGGCATCGCCCAAATCGGCAAGGCTTTTCGAAATGAAATTAATCCACGCAACTATACGTTCCGTTCACGCGAGTTCGAGCAGATGGAGCTGGAATTTTTTATCAAACCTGACGAGGCGATTGAGGCAATTTGCGGCACGGTCCTTCAGCCCTCCGGGCCTGCCCACCCTGGGGAACCGCAGCCTAACTGGGGATGGCAGATTTGGCACAAGTATTGGGTCGAGGAGCGCTTGAGGTTTTACGAGAGCATCGGTTTGCCGCGCAATTCGCTGGTCGAGTATTGGCAAACGCCGGAAGAACTCGCCCATTACGCGCGTGCCACGGTGGATATCCTTTACAAGTTTCCTTTCAGCAAACGGGACGCCCAGGGTGAACTGGCCGGCGAGGAACTCGAGGGGGTGGCAGCGCGGAGCGATTTTGATCTTTCCCAACATCAACGTTTCTCAGGGAAACCTATGACTGTGTTTGATGAAGATTTGAAAGCCGCGTGGCCGAAGGTCGAGGAAGCAAAAAAAACCGTATTGCTTCAGCGGTATTTCGAAACCCGCCGCAATTACCTGAGTAAAGTGGGATTATCTGCTGATCGCGCGGAAAAGCATGCTCGCGAAGATGCCGATGCTTTCACGAAGGGCTATTATGTTCCCCATGTGATCGAACCATCGGCGGGCGTCGACCGCCTGGCGCTGGCGCTTATTTGTAACGCGTACAGCGAGGACCAGGCCCCCGATGAAAAAGGGAAACTTGAGTCACGCATTGTCATGAGATTTCATCCGCGCATAGCGCCTACGAGAGTAGCGGTGTTTCCATTGCTCAAGAACAAGCCGGACCTCGTTCAAAAAGCTAAAGATGTGCGAGATCTCTTGCAGCAATACATGCCCGTCTTTTACGACGAAGCCGGCGCGATTGGGCGCCGATATCGCCGGCAGGACGAAGCCGGCACACCGTTTGGAATCACAATTGATTTTGACACTCTTGGCGAGAAGGGACCCGAATTGCAGGACACCGTTACTTTGCGACACAGGGACACCATGCAGCAGGACCGCGTCAAAATTAATGATTTGATCAAAATCCTCTTCGAAAAAATCCGCTGATTACGAAAACTTGCACTGAATTAAGCCAGCCACTGCAGAGGGAAGAAGCCAGACCCGCTCGACGCCGTTTGCATTTTTGTTTTGCGTCTTCGAAGTTATTTTTGGTTTCCCTCGCAGGGATCCGTACTTGAGCATGGGCACAGACACTCAGCAACTCAAACGTCGGGCGCCAACGCTCTATTTCATTATTGCGATCAAACTTCTTAAAGGGGCTCTCTTCGTCACAGTAGCAATCATCGCCTACACCCTTTCAGATAATGATCTGCCGGCGGAATATCTAAACTTTCTTCATCATTTGCGCGTAAACCCGGAGCGGAAGTTTTGGGCGGATGTTGCCGTCCGAGTCGGGCAAATCACTGAACCTGGGATGGTGAAAGCGGCACTGGGCACATTGGTGTACAGCCTCTTTTCACTCGTTGAGGGTATAGGGATGATGTTTCGCGTCAGTTGGTGCGGCTGGCTGGCCATAGGTGAATCGGCCTTTTTTATACCCATTGAAGTTTACGAACTGGTGCATCGTTCTCCCGATACCAACCGGCATGGGCATCCAATCGTGCTGCTCACTATTCTGGCACTAAATATCTTCATTGTTTGGTATTTGTTTCAGAACCGGAATCGATTGTTCCGGCATCACCATCATCATGAGAACATTCACACTGCTGAGTCCATAAAACCCTGACTGCAACCAGCGAACGAAGATCCCTACGGATGCGCAGAAATGCTTTGCACCTCGTGCGGATCTATTTCTCGGAAGCCTTTTCTTTTTTCTGAACCTCGAGGTGGAATTTGTGCAGGAACCGATGAAACACTGGCGCAAACATGACGCCACTGCTGGTGATGAGCGCCAGCCCGCTATAGAGGGCATAGAATCCCGCGAATAGCTTTCCCGCGCTAGTCTGCAATGGTCCCACAGGCCCCATGCCGGATAAGATCATTGCCGCATTAACAAATGCATCGAGCCATCGCATGCCCTCCAGGTAATGATAGCCTGCCATGCCAAGCAGGAGGGAAACTGAAATGATTCCCATTCCAACCGCCGCACTGCGCGCCAGCCTCGTGTAAAACACGGTACTGGGGAGCAAAGGTTCCCGGCGATGTTCGAACATAAAAAAAGGGACGGCAGCGAGCCGTCCCAGGAATAACCTAAATTCGAAACTGGATCACTCCTTTTTGTCCTGACCCTCCTGGCCCTTTTTGCGACCGCCCTTGGCGCCAGCGCGCATCTCTTCCATCATTTTTTCATGTTTGGTGTACTGCTCGGGGGTGAGAATTTCTTTTAGCTTCTTATTCTCCTTTTCCATGATACCGCGCATTTTTTCGCGACGTTCCTCCCGAGGCACGTTGCTATCGGTGAACAATTCCTGGCGCTGCTTTTGCGACGCCTCGAGCACCGCTTTAACCTTTGGCTTTTGCTCATCGGTCAGCTTCAACTCTTCATTCATGCGTTCCATGCGTTGCTCGACTGAAGGCCCGCGCCTTCCGCCACCCTTCTCCTTCTGGTCCTGGGCACTGGCCATGTTGCTGGAGGCCACCAGGCTGCCCAGAGCCAGCACTGCAATTACATTGAATTTATTTATTTTCATTTATCCTCTGTTGTATTGTTTGTTTCTGCCGCCGCGTTTTTTAAAGCCGGCGAACCAATTTGGTTACGTTTATTAAGACGAACTTCGAGAATTTTGGTTACAGCCAATCTCCGCAGTTGCCGTTCGTGTACAAAAAGCAAGGCTTAAGTAGTGTTAGGGAGAGGTTCGGGCAACCTTTGTTTGAACTTAGCCTTGTCGAAGCCTCTTCTTTTGAGTATAAACTGACGCAAAATCAGCTCTTGGAATTTCATTTCCAAAGCCGAATTGTGTAATTCTGCTGCAATAACCACCTGCCGAAGTCATTGTTATGAGAAACCTTGTAAATCTGTTTGTGTTTAGCCTTGCCTGTTGCGTGCCGGATCTCTGCTCAGCCCAAAGCACGATTTTTACTTACCAGGGCCGGCTCTCCGTAAATGGCACTCCCGCCAACGGGCTTTTTGATTTCCAATTTACGATTTATAAAGTCGAGACCAACGGGGCAATAATCGCTGGTCCCATGACGAATTCAGCCGTGGCGGTCAGTGGTGGCCTTTTCACGGTCCCGCTGGATTTTGGCCATGAACCGTTCCTGGGGGTGAATCGATTTCTGGATATTGCAGTACGTGCGAACGGCAGCGCAACTGCCTTTACCACAGTCGGGCCGCGCGTTCGTATCGCTTCTGCCCCCTACGCCATTGCTGCAATCAACGTTATTGATGGCGCAATTACGGCCTCAAGCCTCAGCCCCGGGCCGGGCGCAGATGGCCAGGTGCTCAAGATGAATGGCGGTTTGCTGACCTGGGGCTCGGGTAATGGGTCCGGAAGTGTGTTCTCTGTGGGCACCGGAACCGGCTTGCTGGGCGGGCCAATCACAACTTCCGGAACCATTTCTCTGGATTCTTCGCTCGTCCCCCTTCTCAGCGGTAACCAAATCTTTACCGGCTCCAATACATTTAACGGCGTTAGCTCTCTGGCCAATGCGAACAATAAATTTGCCGGTGCCTTCTTTGGCAATGGCGCAGGTCTAAGCAACATTGTCGCCACGGCCACAAATGGTTCGGTAATACTCGCTGGAGATGTCACTGGCTCATCCACCGCCGCAACAGTTGCTCGAATTCGAAATGCCAATGTCCTTGCCACTGCTCCGAGTGCAAACCAGGTCCTGCGTTTTAATGGGACCGATTGGGCTCCCGCTCCGGTCGCATTGGGCACGGATGTTACCGGCACCCTTTTGGATGCGCGGCTCTCTGCCAATGTGCCGTTACTTAACGGGAATCAAACATTCACCGGCTCCAATACTTTCAACGGGGTGAGCTCCTTGACTAATTTAAATAATAAGTTCGCCGGAACTTTCAGCGGCAATGGCGCAAGCCTGACGACCCTCAATGCGGCCAATGTGTCATCGGGCGCCCTGCCCGACGCGCGACTCTCTGCCAACGTGCCTTTGCTCAATGGTAACCAAACGTTTACCGGCTCTAATACGTTCAATGGTGTTAGCTCTCTGGCCAATCCGAATAATAAATTTGCCGGTGCTTTCTTTGGCAATGGCGCAGGTCTAAGCAACATTGTCGCCACTGCA